>JAABUX010000053.1_pt1 | contig 187860 bp, 142 predicted proteins | sample 5561851 | NCBI WGS metagenome assembly JAABUX01 (sample SAMN10711883, study PRJNA513361) | rock metagenome | isolation source: Antarctica rocks | place: Antarctica: Victoria Land, Richard Nunatak red sandstone | collected 2016-01-03
GTGGCCTGCCCCTTGCTGGCCAGCGTCTTGGTGATCGCCGCGGTCAAGGTCGTCTTGCCGTGGTCCACGTGTCCGATCGTGCCCACGTTCACGTGCGGCTTGTTGCGCTCAAACGTCTTCTTCGCCATTGCTTCATTCTCCCTGTTCGTTCTCGGCGTCGTCCGGCGAGTTCTCCCACCGGACGCGCTGTGCTTGCTAGACCCTGGACTTCTGCATAATCTCGTCGGCAAGGCTCTGCGGGACGAAATCGTAGTGCGAAGGCTGCATCGTCGACGCGGCGCGTCCCTGCGTCATCGAGCGCAGGTCGGTCGTGTACCCGAACATCTGCGCGAGCGGAACACTGGCGCGGATGACCTGTGCATTGCCGCGCATCTCCATGCCGTCGATCTGGCCGCGCCGCGAGTTGAGGTCGCCGAGCACGTCGCCCATGAAGTCTTCCGGCGTAGTCACTTCGACGCTCATGATCGGCTCCAGGATGCCGGGACGGCTCTTGCGAATGCCTTCCTTGAACCCGATGGACCCAGCCAGCTTAAAGGCCATTTCCGAGGAGTCCACCTCGTGGTAGGCTCCGTCGTAGAGTTGGACGCGCACGTCGACGACCGGATACCCGGCCACCACGCCCGTCGCCGCGGCCTCGCGGACGCCCTGCTCGATGGCGGGGACATACTCTTTCGGCACGGTGCCGCCGACCGTCTTGTTCTCGAAGATGACGCCGGCGCCGCGCTCGAGCGGGTCGAACTGCAGCTGCACGAGACCGAACTGGCCCTTGCCGCCCGTCTGGCGCACCCAGCGTCCCTCGGCCTTGGCCGAGCTTTGGATGGTCTCGCGGTAGGCCACCTGTGGCTGACCCACGTTGGCCTGGACGTTGAACTCGCGCATCATGCGATCGACGATGATCTCAAGGTGCAACTCGCCCATGCCCGAGATGATGGTCTGGCCCGTGTCGTGATCCGTCTGGACGCGGAAGGTCGGGTCTTCCTCGGCCAGGCGCACCAGCGCCGCGCCCATCTTGTCCTGATCCTGCTTCGTCTTGGGCTCAATCGAGACCGAGATAACCGGATCCGGGAAGTCGATGGACTCCAGAATAATCTGGTTGTCCGGCGAACAGATCGTGTCGCCGGTGAACGTGTTCTTTAGACCGACCACGGCGGCGATGTCGCCAGAGTAGACGGTCTGGATGTCTTCGCGGTGGTCGGCGTGCATCTGCAGCAACCGTCCAACGCGCTCCTTCTGGTCCTTGATGGTGTTCTGCACGTACGAACCGGAGTTGAGCGTGCCGGAGTAGACGCGCACATAAGCCAGACGGCCCACGAACGGGTCGGTCACGATCTTGAAGGCCAGCGCCGCGAAGGGCTGGTCGTCCGACGCCGTGCGCGTCATCTCGGAGTCGTCGCGCGGGTTCGTGCCTGTGATGGACGGAACGTCGAGCGGTGAAGGCAGATAAGCTACGACAGCGTCGAGCATCGGCTGCACGCCCTTGTTGCGCAGCGCGGACCCACAGAGCACAGGGTTGAACTTGCCGCCGAGGGTGGCTTTACGAATGCCCTCGTGCAACTGCTCCTCGGTCAAGTCGTTCTTCTCGAAGTAGTCTTCGAGCAGGGACTCGTCCGTCTCGGCGACCTTCTCCAGCATGATGGCGCGATAGCGTTGCGCCTCCTCAAGCATGTGCGCGGGGATCTCGCCCTCGCTGGGGTTCATGCCGGTATTGTCGCCGTACGTGATCGCCTTCATGCGGATCAGGTCGATGACGCCCTGGAAGTCGTTCTCCAGGCCGATCGGGATTTGAATGGCCACGGCGTTGGCGGCGAGACGCTCGTGCAGCATATCCATGCAGCGCACGAACGACGCGCCTGTGCGGTCCATCTTATTGGCGAAGACGATGCGCGGCACATGATAGCGGTCGGCCTGGCGCCACACGGTCTCCGACTGCGGCTCCACGCCGGCCACACCGTCGAGCACTACCACGCCGCCGTCGAGGACGCGCAGCGACCGCTCCACCTCGACCGTGAAGTCGACGTGTCCGGGCGTGTCGATAATGTTGATGCGCGTGTCTTTCCACGTGCAGGTAGTCGCGGCGGACGTAATGGTGATGCCGCGCTCCTTCTCCTGCTCCATCCAGTCCATCGTCGCTCCGCCTTCATGCACCTCAGCCATCTTGTGGATGACGCCGGTGTAGAAGAGAATGCGCTCCGTCGTCGTCGTCTTACCGGCGTCGATGTGCGCGATGATGCCGATGTTGCGTGTGTTTGCTAACGAAAATTGCCGAGCCATGGGAAAACCTCGTGTGGCTACTCGCCTCTTGGCAGACCGGTCGATGCCGGCGCCGCCGTATTCTTTAGAACCTGTAGTGTGAGAACGCTTTGTTGGACTCCGCCATGCGGTGGACTTCCTCGCGGCGACGAACCGTCGCCCCCGTGTTGTTCGCCGCGTCCATAAACTCGGCGGCCAGCTTCTCGGCCATCGAACGCCCCGAACGCGCCCGCGCGGACCGAATGATCCAGCGGATGGCCAACGCCTGACGGCGGTCGCCGCGGATCTCCACCGGCACCTGGTAGGTGGACCCGCCCACGCGGCGCGGCTTGACCTCGATCACCGGCGTCACGTTGCGCATAGCTTGCTCGAACACGTCGAGGGCAGGGCGCTTCATGCGCGATTCAACCGAGTCGAGCGCCGTGTACACGATCTTCTCGGCCAGCGACTTCTTGCCCCGCGTCATCACCGAGTTGATGAACTTCGCCATCACGCGGTTGTTGTAGCGCGGATCGGGCAAGAGAATGCGCTTGACCACACGTTGTCGTCGTGGCATCTGCTCTCTCTCCTCCTGAAGCTTCTACTCGTCTTTTTTCTACATACAGAAGCACTGCCGGGCCGTGTAACGGGCCTTCAATGCAGTGCCTCTAGAAGGTTTTTGTCGTCGGGACCGAGGCCCCGACAACGCCTAGAACTGGTTCGCCCTTGCGAGGCGCCTTAGCTCTTCGGCTTCTTCGCCCCGTACTTGGAGCGCGCCTTTTTACGGTTCTTGACGCCCGCCGCGTCGAGGGTGCCGCGGATGATGTGATAACGCACACCGGGCAGGTCCTTGACACGGCCGCCACGCACGAGCACCACGGAGTGCTCCTGCAGGTTATGCCCCTCGCCGGGGATGTAGGCCGTGACCTCGCGCCCATTGCTCAAGCGCACGCGGGCGATCTTGCGCAGGGCGGAGTTCGGCTTTTTCGGCGTGGCCGTCTTCACCTGCGTGCAGACGCCGCGCTTCTGGGGGCAACCGCTCACCTGCTGAGGGCGACCCTTGAGGGCGTTCAGCGTCCAGCGCAGGTCCGGCGCTTTGGCCTTCTTGACCGACGGCTTGCGGCCGTTGCGAATTAACTGTCGAATGGTCGGCACTCTATTGCTCCGTCCCTACTTGCCGCCCAATCAATCGGGACGGCCGACGTGCCAGCGCGGATAAATACAGGCGAAAAGCGCCCATAGCAATGCACATGGCTGCAAGGAGTCAGTCTATCAGGTAGGGAAGGCGAGGTCAAACAACACCGAAATAGCGCAAAATTGTTTCGTTGCCCGAAGAGGCGGCGAGACGCGCTGTCGTCCTCAGGGGGCGATGCCCCTATCGCACGCACAGCCCAAGCCGCGAACGCGCCGATCAACCACGATCCCATGACGGTGCAAAGCACATCAAGCCGGGAGCGACATAGCTCTAGGGCGCGCGAGGCGGCGTCTGGAAGAGGGCGCGGTCGGGCAAGCGCACCGCCGTAAGGATGCCCGTGTCGCGGGCGCGCGTATCGATGCAGATGCGCCGGGACGTGATCAGCGGCGCGGGCAGAGGATAGTGCCCGACGACGACGGGTTTGCCCCAATCGGCGTCGCGCGCCCAGAAGCTGTCGTCCCCCCAGATCTTGGCCGCGTCGGGCGTGCGCGCGAAGGAGAGGCGCGCGGAGAGCCCCGCGTGCGTGTAGTAGGCGTAGTCGTCTTCGTAGCCGCTGCGTGTCGCGGCGAGCCAGCGCCCCGCTTCCCGCGGCGGCGCCCCCTTGAAGTCGTCCCATGCTTTACGCGCGCCGCGCAACAACGGACGCCGCGCGAAGCGCACGCCGTCCCACGCGTCGAGCCAAGCGTCGTCGTGATTGCCGCGTAGAAAGACGCAGTTGCGCCTGCTTTGTCCAAGATGGGAGAGGAACGTGATGGTCGCCGCCGAATCCTCGCCGTAGTCGAGGTAGTCGCCCAAGAAGACGAGCGTGTCGTCGTCGCGCAGCGGCAGCATGGCGATAAGCTGGCGCGCCAAGCTGACCTCGCCATGGATGTCGCCGACGGCATAGGTAGACGGCTGCACCTGCTCCATCCTCGCCTCCGCTCCCCCATCCTCCTCCATCGCTGCATCTCCCCTCCCCCATCTAGGGTAGCAGTAGAACAGAGAGACACCAGCCCTACAAGGCCCCAGGGAGACGTCGTGGGACGCGATCACACCAACAGAACGCAGTCGCCTGGAAGCACGTACTACCGTTCTTGGTCCCGAGACGGTCGTGGATGGAGAGGGCCTCCACGCTCGACTCCGTGCGGCCGTGGCCGCGCTCGCTCCACGCCAGCGCGCTATGGTCGTCTTGCGCTACTACGCGGACTGCACGCTCGACGAGATCGCGGCGACGATGGGTTGTAGGCCGGGGACCGTGCGCGCGACGCTGCATCAGGCGCTCAAGCGTCTTCACGCGTCGACTCTCGACAAGCAGGACAAGCAGCATGTGCTGTTGCTTGGGACGATGGCTGGAGGAGAGATCACCGATGATGCCAGATGACCGGGACATAGACACCCAGCTGCGGGCCGCGCTGCAAGACGAGGCCAGGAGGATGTGGCCGCCCGCGACGCTCTGGCCACGGGTGCAAGCTCAACTGGCGCGGCCCGCGGAGAGCGCTCCGGCTTTAACTCGACCGCCGGATAAGTTGCGGAACCTGCTCCGTCAAGGCGACCGGCGAGGACTTACTCTCGCGCTTCTAGCCGAGCGCGAGATGGACGCTTTCACGCTGGCCCGGCGCATCGACGATGTGGCGCGGGCGAACGGCCGACCCTCCCCGCCCGAGGGCGGCGCCCTGCCCGCCCTGCATCTGCTCGAACGTGACGGCCTTATCAACGCGCGCTGGCTTCCCGGACCGCGCGGCGTGCGTCGCGCCTACGCGTTGAGCGCGCGGGGCCAGCGCGTGCGACGCCTCGCCCTCGCCCCCGAGTGGTTGCTGCGACTCGGGAGCCGCCTGGAGGGGTTCATCCCCCGGCGCGTCACGCAGCGCCTTTAGACGCTTATAAAGAACGGGAGAGGAAACACACGTCATGGACGCTTACCTCCGCGCGTTCGCGCGCTCACTGAAACTCGATTCCGATGAGACGCGCGCCATTGTCGCCGAAGTACGTGGGAACCTGGAAGACCTGATCGCCCAGTTGAGCGGGCAGGGCTACGGACCTGAGGAGGCGGAGAAAGAAGCTATCCGGCGCTTCGATGACGCCGGCGGCCTGGCGCGCGCCCTGCATCGCGTCCATCGGCGCGCGCCCCTCCCGTTGCGGGCGCTAGGCGTCTTGGTCGGCATGGCGGGTCTGGTCGTTTTGTTACTGACTCTATCTTTCGTGCAGACAATCGCGTCATCCGTTGGCAATCGTAGCCATGTCCTGGATATTCGCGTACCGAACCCGACGCAGCCGCGCTTCGGCCAGGCGCTCCAGGTCTTCTTGCTCAACGTGGCTCCGATCGTGGTCCCCGCGCTTTTCGCCGTGGCGTCCCTGTGGTTCGCCGTCGTGGTGCTGCGTGGTCGACGGCGCCGGGGCTGGCGGCGGATTGGCGCGGGCGCCCTTGTCGTCGCCCTCCTCGACGGCGCCCTTCTGCTGCTCGTCGCGTCCACGATCCCACGCGCCGTCGGAGCCACGGACACTTTTACGAACGCGGTCCCCAACGCGCGGACGCTCGTCGCGGCCGGGTTGTCTGCTCAGCCTGCGCTGGGGCAGCCAGGGCGTCCGGTTGTGGTTGACCGCGTGTTCGCGGATACGACCGCGACCTACGTGCGGTATAGCATCGCCGACGTGCCGCACGACGGCCGTCCGGTCGTCGCACTACAGGACGACCGTGGACGGGCCTATGCGAACGAGTCCAGCTCCAGCGAGTACCGGCCTATCGACCAGCTTATGCCGTGGCGTCCCGCCGAGCAGCACCTCGACCTATTCGCGCCGTTGCGCCCCGACGCCCACGCCGCCGTGCTGCGTTTCTCGGTAAATGGCCGGGTGGTGGAAACCGTGCGTGTGTCGCTCGACCTGCGCGCTCTGCGACAAGCGGGACAAATAAGCCATCCAAACGCGACGACGACGGTGCGCGGCGTGCGGACGACTATAGTGATGGTGACGCACGGAGTGGCCGTCTCATTGATGAACTATACCTTCAGCCCGCGTCCCGGCCTGCTCGGCGCCGGCCAGAGTCTGTACGTCCAGAGTGAGGCGGTCGTCGACGCGCGAGGGCGAGACCTGACCCGTCTGGTTACCGCGGGCTCCTGGAGCATGGGCTGCAGGCCGCGGACCCACGTCTGCACGGCGACCAGAGCGCCCTTTATCTCAGTCCCGTCCGGCGCGCCCCTGACCTTGACGCTCACGGGGCTGAGTATCGAGGGACCGGGCGCGCACGACCGCCTTATCCCCGGCGTCTGGCGCGTCCCGTTCGTGATGCCTTGAAATCCTGGCGTCTCCTGCCTGGCTCGTCCCCATTGCGCCCAAGATCCAAAGGGGCCTTCCCGCTCGGCTCATACCCCGTGACCAGTCACAGCAACCGGTACGCCAGGCATATCAGAAGTGCCGGAGAGCTACTTTATCATGGCTATACAGGCGGTTCTACGAGGAGGGGGACTCTCAAAGCGTCCGCCGCGCGACGACCCGCGCCTGCGCTTGACCACCCGTGGACCTTCCGATGTCGGAGGAGGAGGCGTCCTCGGCGCTGTCGGACGCGAAGACGTAGACGTTCTTCCCCTGCCGCTTGGCCTGGTACATAGCGCGGTCAGCCTCTTTGAGAAGGCTCTCTTCCTCCTGGCCCTTCCCCTGTCCATCCCCCTCATCGCCAGGGTAGAAGCTGATGCCGATGCTCGTCGTCACGGCAGCGGCGCCCCCCTCCAAGATGACTGGCAGCCCCACGGCGTCGATCATAGCGCGGGCCACCCGCGCCGCGTTGACGCGCGAACCGATCGCGGGCAGGATAACGGTGAACTCATCGCCCCCCAGCCGCGCCACCGTATCGCTGGCGCGGGTACAGTCCCGTAGGCGTTGCGCGACGGTACGTAAGAGCAGATCGCCCGCCTCGTGGCCCAAGGCGTCGTTGACCTCCTTGAACCCATCCAGGTCGAGGAACAACAGGGCCACTGCCTGGCCCTCTCGTCGCGCTCCGGCCAGCGCCTGCTCCAGACGATCGTGAAAGAGGGCGCGGTTAGGCAGCCCCGTGAGCGCGTCGTGGTGGGCCAGGCGCGTCAAACGCTGTTCGCCGCGTTTGCGCTCGGTGATGTCAATGGCGAAGGTGGCGCGCTTGACGCCTCCGTGCGGCCCACTCAGCGGAACCGTGGTCGCCAGGATAGTGACGGGCTCTCCGCTCTTGCCCACCACCTCGTACTCGCTCTCGGTCGTGCGCGCCGCCGCCGGGTACGCGGCGAGCAGCGCCGCGGCCTCGCCCCGCTGCTCGGGGGAAAACAGCAGGCTGAAGGGCTGCCCCTCCAGTTCCTCCTTGGTGTACCCGTACAGGGCGGCATAGGCGTCGTTGACGATCTCGAAGACGCCGTGCTCGTCGGTGATGCAGGCGCCGACCGGCGCTCGCTCGACCAGGGTGCGGAAGCGCTGCTCGCTCAGGCGCATCACCTCCGCGGCCTCCAGGCGCGCCGTAATGTCACGGTTGGTGATGACGATGCCCCCGATCGCCGGGTCGTCGCGGTGGCTCGTCGCGATACACTCGAGGGTGCGCCACGAGCCATCCGCCGCGCGCAGCCGCCACTCTAGCGTCTCGGCCGGGGCGTCCAGGGCGGCGAGGCGGGCGAAGGCCGCGCGGACCGCGGCGTGGTCGTCGGGGTGGATGGTGCTCAAGACCGTACCGTGCTGAGCGTAGACCGTCGCAAGCGATTGGCCGAGGACGCCCCGCCACGACGGGCTCTCGTAGCGAATGCTGCCGTCGTCCCACAGGATGCAGACGAGGTCGTGCCCGTGTTCGGTCAGCGCCCGATAGCGCGCTTCGCGCGCGGCTAAAGCCTCCTCGGCCGCTACGCGCGCGGTCACGTCGTACGACACGCCGATGACGCTCGTCACGCGTCCCTCGGCGTCGCGCAGGGGAACCATGTGACTCTCATACGCGCCATCGCCGAGGCGGGCGGAAAACGCGACCTCCTCGCCGGCCAGCGCCCGGCGCGCCTGCTCCGCGAGGTCCGGACGCGCGCGATAGACCTCGAAGATCGACTGCCCGACGAGCGCGCCAGGCGCGCGGCCCAGGCGGGCGAGCGCCGCGCCGTCGGAGAGCGTGTAGACCCCATCGGCGTCCAGCGCGACGATGCTGAGGGGCGCGTTGGCGATGATGGCGCGCAAGCGTTGCTCCGAGGTCCGCAACGCCTCCTCGGCCTCCTTGCGCGCCGTGATGTCGCGCGTGGCGAACTGTACCTCGACCACGGCTCCAGCAGCGCTCTCGCGTACGATCCGCCCCGTCATCTCGCACCACACGGCGTGGCCGTCTTTATGCTGAAAGCGGTGCGTCACGGTCAGCGTGCCGGCCCCCGCGTGCAGGGCGTCGTCGATGCGCCGCGCCGCCAGGTCACGGTCGTCGGGGTGGATAAACTCCTCTATGGAGCGGCCGATCATCTCCGCGGGGTCGTAGCCCAGCAGGGGGCGAGACGAGGGCGAGACGTAGAGGTACGCGCCGTCGGGAGCGTGCCGTGAGATCAGGTCGGCGGCGTTCTCGGCCAGCAGGCGGTAGTGCGCCTCGCTCACGCGCACGGCCTGCTCCACGCGCAAGCGCTCCGTGATGTCCTGGAAGACCAGGACCGCGCCCACGACTTGGCCAGCCGTCACGATCGGCGCGGAGGTGTAGGCCACGGGCATGATCGTGCCATCGCGGCGCGTGAACGCGTCCTCGTGGACGGTGACGGAGGTCCCGGAGCGCAGCACGGAGAGCAACGCGCAGTCCTCGACCGGAGCGGGCGTCCCATCAGCGTGTTGAAAGTGGATCATGTCGTGCAGGGCGGCGCCGTGCAGGGCGGCCTCGGTCCAACCCAGCAGACGCTCGGCCGCGGGGTTCATGACGGTCACGCACCCCCGATCGTCGAGGACGAGGAGCCCTTCACCCAGGCTGGCGGTCACCGTGGTGGTGAAAGCCAACTGCCGGCGCAGGTGTTCTTCGGCCTGTTTGCGCGCGGTGATATCGTGCATGGCCACGACCGCGCCTATCTTACCCCCCTGGGCATCGTAGATCGCTTGCCCGTTGGCGAGCAGCGCGCGCCCCTCGCCGCTCCGGGGCGCGATCATCATCTCCACGTCGCGCACCCGCTCACCAGTGAGCGCGCGGACAAGTGGAATATCTTCGGTGCGCATCGGCGTGTGTCCGTCGGACTGGTAGAGATCGTACTGCGCGGCCCACTCGCCCGCGGGGAGCGCCGTGAGCGGCAGCCCATGGAAGTCGCGGCTCGCGCGGTTAAAGAGGGTCAACACGCCGTCGGCATCGCAGGCGACGATGCCCGCGTCCACGGTGTCGAGCACCACACGCAGCCATTCCCTCTCCCGGTGCAGCGCCTGCTCCGTCTCCTGACGGGCAGTCACGTCGACGAAGCTGGCGACCACTTGCCGCACGCCGCCGTCCTCGTCGAACAGGGGCACGGCGTCGGCCTGGACCCAACGCCGCGCGCCGTCGAGCCGCGTCAACCCGAACAGCGCGCCACGTACGGGGATGCCGCTGCTCAAGGCGCTGCCCACGGGCCGCTCGTTCACGGGCAGCACCGAGCCATCGTCGCGGATCGAGGGGCCGGTCACCTGCGCCAGCGTGCGCCCCACGAGGTCCGGGCCGGCCACGCCCAACAACCGCGTGGCCGCGGCGTTGGCCTCGACCACCATGCCCGCGTCGTCCACGACCATCACGGCGCAAGCCATGGCGGCGTAGACCGCGCGCAGGCGCTCCTCCGAGGCCGCGGCGCGGCGCGACAGGAGCATCTGCGCGGTCACGTCGGAAAAGATGCTGACCGCGCCCGTGATCTGTCCCTCGTCATCGTGCAAGGGGGCGGCCGTCGCCTCAAGCCAACGGTCGTCCGTCTCGTCAGGGCGGCGAAAGGTAAACTGCATGGCGCGCACGGTCTCGCCAGCTAGGGCGCGCCCGGTCGCCGTCGCCTCTGGCGGGAGCGGCAGGCCTGTGGCAGGGTCGCGGATGACGAAGGGCAGGCCCCCTTGCTCAGATGAGGAGAGTTCACTCGAAGCCGGCCCCATGATGCGCGCCGTGGCGTCGCTGGTCAACATGACCCGTCCAAGCGCGTCGACGACCATGACCCCGTTCGGCATCTGAGCTAGAATAGTCCGCAGGCGGCCCTCCGACGCGGCTAACTCGCGTGCCCGCGCGCCGGCTTCGTGGGCGTAGTGCGCGGCGCGTGCGTGCGTGTGGGCATTGCGCAGCGCCGCTGTGATCAGGGGGGACACGACCAGGATCGGCGCCAGTGTGTCCGGCGTGTAGGCGCCGGGATGCACGCTCCACAGGGCGAGCGCCCCGACGAGCCTGCCCTCCGCCAGGAGCGGGATAACGGCGGAGGCGCGCAGTCCGTCCGCCTGGACTCCCCGCTCCCCCTCGCTCAAGGCGTCCGGCGACAGCGCAGCCAAGTCTTCGCGGATCAGGCACTCGCCCGTCCGCGCGAGATGCACGCGGACCGCCTCGTCCAGAGGCGGTAGGGCGCCATGCTCGACCTTGTCGGCCCCCACACCGGCGGCGTAGGCCACCCGCACCACCGATTCGTCGTCCGCGACGATAGCCAGGCTAAAGCGGTCGACGGGCGCCAGCGCGCGCACCTGCGTCGCCAGTTCCGGGTAGATCTCGTGGAGCTGCAGCGTCGAGCCGAGTAGAGCGGTCAGCGCGCGCTGGCCCTGGAGTTGGGCGCGCATCGCGTCCAGACGCGCGGCCAAGTGGACAAACTCGCACGCGCCCTGTACGGAGACGAATCGTGTGAGATCGCCGCGCCCGATAGCGTCCGCGGCGCGTTCCAGCATGCGCAAGGGACGGCGGACCGCACGAGTCGTCCTCCAACCCAGCAGCAGCCCAAGGCCGATGGCCCCAGCAAAGAGCCAGCCGAGCAACTCGTTCAGGCGCGTCAGCGTGGCTAGGCTCGCGGCCAGATCATCTTGCCGCTGTTCGTCTAGGTGGGCGAGCAGGTGGTCCGTCGCGGCGCGATAGCGGTCGAAAAGATACTTGCCTCTGCGCTGCGAGGCGAGGGATGCGACGACCGCGGGCCGCGATGTCGGCGACTGACGCAGCAGGGGCGCGGCCCATTGCTCCCACTCTCGCGCCAAGCGCCGTCGGGACAAGATGAGCGCCCGTGCGTCCGGCGCGGCGGCGGCGAGGAGATCGGTGCGACGAGCCAGGGCCGGGAGCGCCTTCTGGGCCGCGCGATAGGGCTGCAAAAACTCGGGTTGGCCGGTGAGCAGGGGTTCTGTCACAGGTTTGATGAACTGGGTTTCAGCGTAACGTAGAACATCGGGGACAGACCGTCCCTCAGCCGGAGACAACAACCAGAAACACGGTTAAAGAGGGTCCTCGCCCCTCTCATGGTTGTTTTATAAGGGGCGCGGTCGTCGCTCCTAGATAGACCGGTTCCCCACTTCATCAAAAGAGTGACAGAGCCTGAGCAGGTAGCCACGCAGGCCGGTTTCCTCGTCGTCGCGCAGTGTGCTGGCGCGCAGGACAGCGGTCGTGAGCGCGTCGACGCTGTCGACCGTGTGGACGTAGTTGGCGCGTAACGCGTTCGTTCCGACCGTCGCGGCAAGCCAGGTCACGCCGAGCAAGACGATCATGCACAACGTGCCGACGGAGAGGCGGACGCTGATGCTACGCGTCATGACGCGCCCCTGTTTCGAACCGCCGCTGCCGAGGGTTGGCGGCGCGGAACCAGACATCGCCGCCGGACCTCCGATCGGCCGCCCTGATCTTGCCACGACGCGTAGCGCGCGCGGCAAGATCAGGGCGGCGTCCCGCCTGGCTGACGGCGAAGTACAGATCGTGCGCCCGCCGTGTCAGTCGCTGGCGTATGCGTCGTCTCTCTTCCACGTTTTCCTCGTCCCATTAGTTCCCATACGACCCCTGTTGTATCTGTCGTGCGCGTCATGCGTGTGCTACGACGAGGGCCTTCTAGGTATGACCCAGGAGGGTCAGGCGTGCAATCCCCCAATTGTCCGTAGCCCAGTCTCACGTAGAGGGCGTAGACCGATGTCCTGATGTACGTTGATACATGCGCGGGCTCCACGTCTGATGCGTGGACGCGCCGCGCGCACTACGACATGACCTTCACCCACCACCACGCCGCCGCGACAAACATTCGGCGCCGTCGCCTTTTAACATGCCCTTAACAGACAGATAGCCGTTCGGTAGGTACGCTAAGAATAGTGCGGAGCGCCAGGGCGCCACAACTAGTGAGTCGTGCTGCACGTAGAGGGGCCCGCACGAGCGGCTAAACGAGCGCAAACACTGTCCTGGCGCCATCCACTTAGAAATAAGGCGCGACCCACTAGACAAACGAGGCACATCGAAGGGAAACATCTATGACATTCGGATCGTCGAAGGGGCCGTGGGCGCGTCGCGCGCGCGGCGCTGCCGTGCTGGCTCTAGGCGCGCTCCTGGTCATGGCGCCGGAGTCCCGCATCGCGACGCCCAAAGCGGCGTTGGGACCTATGCAGGCGACGTTGATGCGGCCCACGTCGCGCAGCATCTCGCCAGCCGGGACGATGGTCGCCGCGGGCGACTTCCCTGCCGCCGCCGTGCTCTCGCCCGCCGGCATCCTCTACGTGACAAACGCGAGCGAGACGCCGAACCAGCTCAACTCGTTCGACACGGGGGCGGCGATGGCTGCTGTCACCGTCATTCCCACGGGACCGGCTCAGACTAACGCCGCTCCCTACGCTCAATCGGGCGGCATCGCGCTTTCCTCCGACGGCAAGACGCTCTACACCGCGGGCGGTCGCCTAGGCATTATTCGCGCCTACAGCGCCGGCGTGACGCCAGTCGCCTCGACGACCTACACCATCGGGCCGGCGAGCACGTTCGACAATTTCGTCGCGGGCGTCGCCGTCAGCCACGACGGCCGTTACCTCTACGCGGCTCTGCCCTTCAAGGACGGTGCGATCGACCGCAAAGGCAAACTGATCGCGCGCGTCGATACGCGCGACTCCTCGGTCGTGACGGCGACAGTCGGTTTGCAACCGCTCCAGGTCGTCGACGGATTTATACGGCGCGCCCACCGTGAGGTCGTGGCCGTGGCCAATCGCGACGACGGCACGGTCTCGATCCTCGACGCGCGCACCCTCGCCGCCGTGGCGACGGTGGCGACGGGCCGCCAGCCCGCCGCCATGGCCTTTGTCGATGGCGGGACGCACCTTATCGTCGTCGATGCACTGGACGACGACCTCGTCGACATCCAGACAGCCACGTGGCGCGTGGTGGGGCGCGTCGCGCTCCATGCGCCCGGAACCCTAGGCCTCGGCGCGGCGCCCAGCGCGCTGGCCGTGTCCCGCGACGGGCGCACGATCTACGTGGCGCTCTCCGCCGACAACGCCGTGGCCGTGGTGCAGCGCACGCCGGGAGCAGGACGCTCGGCGGCGCGGCCGGGCATGATGGTCCTGGTCGGCCGCATCCCCACGGCCGTCTATCCCACGGTGGTGGTGCTCGACGAGGCCAAGGGTATGCTCTACGTCTCCTGCGGCAAGGGCGTCGACGGCCCCGCGCCCGGTCTACCAGCGGGCACACCCGTACTACAGGTCGCGCAGCCCAACAGGGGCTCCAGTGGTCTTGGCGTGGCCGGTGTGGTGGAGAACATCCCCGTGGTCATGGCGCGCTCGGACCTCTCGACCTACTCCGCCATGGTGGCGACGGACAACAACTGGAGAGTCGGCGCCGTCAGCGCCACGATCCCGGCGACGGTCACGCACGTGGTCTACATCATCCGTGAGAACAAGACCTACGACGAGGAGTTCGGCGACCTCGCCGGCGGCGCGCTCATAAACTGTATGTATTGCCAGACAGTGACCCCCAACGCCCATGCCCTGGCCTCACGTTTCGGCCTGCTCCAGGCGTTCTACGCTAACGAAGAGGTCAGCGACACGGGACATCAGGTGGTGATGGGGGCCGTCTCCAACGATTTCGTCGAGCGTATGACCCAGCAGGCCTACCAGCTCGACGGGGCGCCGCGCGCGGGCTCCGAGTTAGGCAATAACGCGGACACGCTCTGGGCGCCGGGCGACTATCTGCTCGACGACGCTCTGGCCCACAACATCTCGTTCCGCGACTACGGCGAGTTCTACCGCGTCAACCAAAAACTGGACGGTCCGGCGGTCTCTCCAGCGCTCGACGCGCACATCGTGCATAACTTTCCAGGCTTCGGCTTCGACCCGAACACGTTCGACACCAAGCGCGTCGCCTTTTGGAACAAAGATTTCCAGAACGACATCGTCAACGACACCTTCCCGTCTCTCGAAGTGATCTACCTGCCCGAAGACCACACCACGTCGAGCGCCAGCCTGCTGCCGCAGCAGCAGGTCGCGGACAGCGACCTCGCGACAGGGCGCATCGTCGACGCGATCAGTCACTCTAAATACTGGGGCTCGACGGCCATCTTCCTCACCGAAGACGACCCGCAGAGCGGCATGGACCACATCGACGAGCATCGCACCATCGGTCTCGTGATCTCGCCCTGGGTCAAGGCCGGGAACGTCACGGCGCGCTACGACCAGGACGGCATGCTGCGCACGGTCGAGCGCACGCTCGGCCTGCCGCCCATGACCGAGTTCGACGCGTCGGCGCCGCCGATGGATGCGCTGTTCAACCAGACCACGCCCGACCTCACGCCCTACGATGCCGTCACGCCGACCGTGCCGCTGCCCTCGGGGGCGGCACAGGCGGCGGTGAAAAAGCTGGCCTTGAAGCTCTTGGGCACCCATCCCGACCTTAGCCAGATCACTCCCAACGACCAGCTCCAGATCCAGTGGCTGGCCACGCACGGCACGCCGTTCAAGGCGCCCACCTGGTTCGTCGATCGACAGCAGGCCTGGGCGGCAAAGACACGCACCTACCTATGGAGTCACGCAGACGCACCCATCCACCACGCTCCCAACGTCTCTAGGAGCCATGCGTTCCCAACCCGCTAGGCCGTGCGGCCCCCGCGACCTTGTCGTGCTGGAGCCTATGATTTAGCGCGGCGCTTCCAGCGAACGCTGGCGCTAGAATCGTCGTCCCGATCGCACGAGCCATCGTAACTCCCAACGATGATACTCTGTAGCGAACACGCTGCGTGAGCGACAGCGAAGGGAGGAAGCGACGTGATAGAGGCAAGAAAGGCTCATGACACGACAGTAGGCGCCCGTGCTCTAGGGAGTTGGCCCTTCGCGGGCCGCGTGCGGCGACGTACGGTTGTGTGCGGAGCCGTCCTGCTTATCGCCAGCGGATCGGCCTGGGTGTTGCTGCGACCATCGAGCTTGCCGGCCGGGGTTTTGCGCATCGTTCCCGTTGCCGATGATGCGATCGCCGTCGACATCGCGGTCGATGCCCAGGCGGGGCGCGTCATCATGCAAAGCGGCGACGTCACACGGAGCGGAACCGTAAGCGTGCTGGATGCCGCGACCGGGCGCCTCGTGCGCGCGATCTCTATCGGAAACTTCCCTGCCGCTCATCTGGTCGTCGATGCACGCGTGAATCACGCCTTCGTCACGACCGCCACGACGAACTTCGCGAGGTCTGGGTCCAGGGCCACTGGAAACATGACTATCGTCGATACGCGGACGGGCCAGGTGATCCAATCGTCTTCCACGGGCGCGTTTCCTGGGGTCGGCGTCGATCCCCTGACGGGACATGTGTTCGTCACATCTTCCGCTGGTGGAGGCACGCAGATGCTCGACGCCAGGGACGGGCGTCTCTTGGGGACCGTCGCGGCGGCGGGCGACCGCATCGCGATCGACGGGCGAACGGGGCGCACGTTCGTCGTCGATGGCCAGGCGAATCACATCAGCATGGTGGATACGAGGACCGGACGGGTTCTGCATGTGATGACGGCGGGACGGGCGGTGGGCGTAGCCGTCGTGGACGAGCGGACGAACCGTTTGTTCGTCGGGAGCCCAGCCCAGTGGGCGTGCGGCGTCCCCGGACCGTGCCGTTTTGCAAGCCCCAGCCGCCTCGTCGTGCTGGACACGCGCAGCGGACGCCTCGTGAAGACGCTCACGGCGGGGACAGACAATCCCGCGGCCGTCGCCGTCGACGCGCGGACGGGGCGCGCCTTCGTCTTCTATACAGACATGACGTCCACGGAGGGAACGCTGCGGGTGCTCGACGCGCGGACGGCGCGCGTGCTGCGCAGGCTGCCCGTCGACGTCGCTCCGGACGAAAGGGGGGTGGCCATCGACCAACGCCGTGGGCGCATCTACGCTGTAAACAACAGGGATGGAGTGCAGGTCTTCGACGCGACGACAGGCCTCCTCATACGTACGATCGCCGCGCCGGGCGACGCGATCGCCGTCGACGAGCGGAGCGGCCATGCTTTTATCGCCCAACGTTGGTCTCCGCATCCCTCCTTCATCGACCCGAGCAGGATTTGGAGCGACATACAGGTGCGTCTCGGGGGCCGAGGGAACCCCACGATCAACACGGCGCCCGTACATTATCCGGGGAGCGTCGCCATCATCGACGCCGCGCGCTAGAGCATGGCCTGTTTCTCAACGCTCATGCATTCGCCCCTACCGTGAGAGATCAGCTATCGCGGTCCCGGCCTCGTCACCGGCGCGCAGGTTCGGCAACAAGACAGGACGACAGCCTCCCTCACGTTTTTACCCTGCCCGTTTACCGACAGACGATCTTTCGTCCGAGTAGATAGAACCCTACGTAGGCACGGCTGCTGGCACGGCCCGTGTTGCGCCAGGGCCAGCGGTGCAGAGAAGATAGGCGTCCTCCAGCGTCGGCGGGGCCGGCTCGGCCAGGGCGTGCGGACGGGTCGCGGAGAGGATGCGGGCGTGCATTCCGTCGCCGTGACGGATTGCCGCTGAGACGACCCACTCCTCGCGCAGGCGCTCGAACTCCCCCAACGGGACAGTGACGGACCAGACCTGGCCTTCGGCGTCGTCGAGCATCTCGCGCGGCGTTCCCGTCCAGATTAACCGTCCCTGTTGGAGCAAGGCTAGGTCGGTCGCCGTTGCCTCGACATCGGACATGATGTGCGTGGAGAGCACGACCAACCGGTCGACGCTGATTGAAGCGAGAAGACCGCGGAAAGATACCTGCTCCAATGGGTCGAGCCCAACGGTCGGTTCGTCGAGAACGAGCAGGCGTGGCTCGTTGAGCAAGGCTTGAGCGATGCCAACGCGGCGTATCATGCCGCCCGAGTAGGTGCGCAGCCGCCGGTCTCCGTCGTCCCGCAGATGGACCGTCTCCAGGACTACCTCGACACGTCGATGCAGCAACGAGCCGGACAGCCCCTTTAGTTCGCCGAGGTAGCGCAGCAGTTCGCGGGCCGTGAGCTGCGGGTAGACGCCGAAATCCTGTGGTAGGTATCCAAGGACGCGACGCAAGAGTCGAGGAGAAGAGGCGATGTCGCGTCCCTCCCAGGCGATCGTCCCCTCGCTCGGAACGAGCAGGGTCGCCAGCATACGCAACAACGTCGTCTTGCCCGCGCCGTTAGGGCCGACCAGCCCGAGCACGCCCGTCTCTAGGCGCAGCGACACATCGCGCAGCGCCCAGCGGTCGCGCTCGTAGCGCTGGCTCACGCCCTCGATGGCTATTCCTCTCATCATCATTCTCCCTTCCTCTCGTCGTCTGTCCATCCGCCTCACGTCTCGAAAGTCTTGCCTCCTCAGGCCGTCGCGCTCACGCCCGGCCCCGCCGCCGCTGGCCCACGGACCACGTCGTCAACACAAGCAAGAGCACCGTCGCACCGAGAAAGAAGGCCCGATTCCATATGAAGACCGGGGGCAAGGGCGGGGGCAGCATCGCGCGCACCAGGGCGACGACGCGCCCGCCCGCGCTCGGCCCCCACCTATCTTGAAACACGCCTATCGCGGTGGCCATGGCCAGCTTGGACGACGGACCGCTGTCGAACAGCCCATTGAAGCGGCCTTCCGCCACGTCGAGCAGTTGCGGCCAGCCGGAACCAAAGGCGGGCAGAATCCAGAGCACGAGCACGCTGGTCAATGCGGCGATGCGGCTGCCAAATCTGAAGGTGGTAGTTGTCAACATCCACGCGGCGCCGAAGATGACCGGGATGACCATGAGCAACAACCAAATGTCCACGTAGGGCGTGGGTCCGAGGGGAGGGAAGCGCACGTGGCCGAACACGGCGGGCGGGTCGGACCAGGAGTCGAAGCGATCCATCAGCACTGCGCCGACAAGGTTGACGACAGCGAGTCCGACTAGTACTACGAGGGCGGCAAGATACTTTCCCCAAACGTAGGCGGCCGTGGAGACCGGTGTAGAGAGCACCACCCCTTCCAGTCGCCGCGTCCGGTCGCGGACGATCTGGTCGCCCGTGCCCATGACCAGGATGAGAGACACCAGCACCCCGCCAGCGGTCAGCGTGCTCCAGGCGCCCCAGGGCTGTTCGCGTATCCCCGCTGCTTCCCAGGCGCCCGTGAACGCCACGAGTGCGGCGGCGATGGGGAGGCCGCGACCGCGCAGCAGCAGCAAGAGTTCCAGGCGTATCACGGCTCGTAGGTCCCTCATGGTCGATCTCCTTTCTTTTCGCGGCTCCGGCCTAGCTCCGCGTCGAACGACGACGTACTTTCTAAAGCGCGGCTGGCGTGCGCCCCGTCCCACCATGGATAAGGGTCAACAAGACGAGTCCTCCTCCCAGCGCAGCCACGGCGACATGCACGGACGCGGAGAGGGCATCGCGCGGCAGCGCGAAGACGAGCGCCCCTGGCCCGGTTGGCTGCAACACGGCGGCGAGGGTCAATGCCAACCACGGTCCTGCGCCGACCGCCAGAGCGGGACCGGTCCCCCAGCGCAAGGCGACCGGTAGGGAGACGCCCGTCAACAACAGCAGTGGTCCGAGCCAGGCGGCGAGCAGAGGAGCGAACGGCGCCCAGTGCGCCAGCGCTATGATGGCCGAGGCTGTGACGCCGAAGACGCCGTCCAAGGCCAGGATGGCCAGTGTTAAACCGGCGGTGACTTCGACGAAGCCGACGGGCGCGCTCGCTTCGACCGCGCGCAGGCCCGCTGAAGGAGTGCGTAGGGCGTAGGCGAGTCCCAGCACCGTGGTCAGTGGGATGAGCGCGATGAACGGTAGGGCGGCGCCGACCCGACTCATCGCGGGCGTCAGCGCCATCCCGAGTATGACGAGCAGCACGCTGACCACCCAGAACCAGGGGCCGAGCAGCCGTAACCGCCAACGCACCAGGCGCAAGGCAGCCGGGACGTAGCGATAGCGTAGGGGAGCCGCAGGGACGGCCCCTGGCTCCATCGTCAGAAGATGCGTTAAGAGGCGTGCTGTGTCGTCGGGCGTGGGGCGGAGGATAGGGTGGGCCGCGTAGCGCGCGGCCAGGGCCAAGAGGTCCGCCGGTAGATCCTCGGCGTCTAGGCGGCGGCGCGCGTCGGTCTCCCGCTGGCTTCTCTCATCCATGATGGTGGTCTCCCTGCCGCCTATCTGTTCGCTCACTCGTTCGTTTGTCTTGTTGAAGCTGTTCCAGTCGTTCGCGCAGCCGTCGCAGGGCCGTAAAGGTGCGGCTCTTGATCGTGCCGGAGGGGACGCCGACGACCGCGGCCGTCTCCTCGACGCTGAGTTCCTGTCCGAAGCGCAAGCTGAGCACCTCGCGCTGCGCGAAGCTCAACACGGTCAAGGCCGCGCGCAGACCGTCTTGACGATCCAGGTGCTCGAACCAGACGGCCGGATCGGGATCGTCGCCCCCGCGCTCCGCCGAAGCCGCGTCCATGTTCACTTCTTCGTGCCGGTAGTAGGCGCTCTGCCAGTGGTTGCGCGCGCAATGGCGCGCTATAGTGTAGAACCAGGGCTTAAAGGGGCGTGGATAGCGGTACGTGCGCCCCTCGCGCACGAGCTTCACGAACACATCCTGGCACAAGTCCTCGGCAAGGTGAACGTCGCCGACCAGGCGCGCGAGGTGCGCGAGCAACGGCGCATGGTGGCGTTGGACGAGCGCTTCGAGCGCCCCGGCGCCGCCGCGCTGCCACTCCCGCATCAACTCCTCGTCGGCGACCATGATCTCTCCTCATCGCGACGCATCTCTACCCATAAGCCTCCTAATCTACGGTACAAGACAGCGAGCGCTTTGGTTCATTCTCGCCAGGTCATAGCTGTTCCCGCACGTCACGACCAGGTAATCTATCTACGACGGCTCTCCCGCACTCCTGGTGCAGCAGAACAGAAGCTCTTAGCCCCTTATCGTCAGGAGGCGTGCAGCAGGCGTTGCCCCAAGAGGTCAACGTGGCCACGTCCGTACATACTCCGTTTTGTCAGCTTTAGTTTGTTAATGAACCCTTCCGTCTGTCCGTTGCTGTGGATGAGTGTTAGGCCGGCCCGTACCGCGTGGATGTCCTTCTGTAAACCGAGAGCGAAGCGTCCGATGCGTGCAATCCCACTCTCTGCCGTGGCCTCGATCCACGTGTCAAGGCGTGCGCCTTGCCGCTCGCGCACCATAGACAAGAAGTCTTGGACGAGGGCGTCTGCCTGTGTGATCTCCGCATCACTCTGTCGCAGACACTCCCAGTCATCCACCTGCTCGACCGTCCGTCGCTCCGCGCGTTGCAGGAGGAGTGAGGTCACCTGCCGCGCAGAGGGTCCGCGGACGCTCGTGAACGGTGAGTTTACTCGTGTGTGCGTGCGGAGAGAGGGGCTGTGTGCGCGCAGAGACACGCAGAAGCGCTGGACACTGGAGACAGAGTGCGCGAAGCCTTGAGCGCGGATCTCTGCCCACAGCACCGTCGCCGTATGGCAGCCCTCTGTCCACCGCGTGAGGAGGTATGGCTCCCAAGGAGCTAGCACATGGCGGCGGCGCGCCATCGGTCGGCGGCGCTGGGGCGGCCCGTCGTGGAGATAGCGATAGACGACCGTGCGTGCGAGGCCCAGCGCACGCGCGACGTCTGTGATCGTCGCCCCTTTTGCGTGCAGGGCGACGACGGCGGCGTACACCGCCTGCCGTCGCGCGAGACGCTGAGCGCTCTCGTCCTCCGCGCGCTGCGCTGCCGCACGCGATGGAGGGGTGCGGCGTTTGCCTTGATACATCGCATCGCGTGGAACATCTGTCTCGCTCCCCTCTTGTGGGGCAGCCACCAGAGCGGCCGCCGCACTCTTCAAGTACGCTCCTTTGTGGAGAAGAAATGTCTCAAGCGCGTCAGCAAGATTGTCGACCACATGCCAACGGTCCGCGACCTGGATCGCTTGGGGAGCACCGCGCGCGATGCCATCGGCATACAGTCCTGCCCGGTCACGCGTCGCTATTCTGAACGAGAGGTGGGCCTCAAGCCACGCGGCGACGCTCTCGGCCGAGCGTGCGGGCAGCAGGGCGATCGGGCGATGACGCTCTACATCGCAGATAAGGGCGCCGTCACGCCGTCCCTTTTTGTAGGCCCCGTCATCAATTCCCACCACCGTCGGCTGCCCGGGATCAGGGAGGGGCGCGGCACGTATCAGGCGCAGAAGCGTGTCAGGACTGGTAGGCATCCCCAGCCTCTTGGCCAAGCGCGCGCCTGCTTCACCCCCAACGGCGAAGGCGACGTGCTCCAACGCCTGCCGCAGCCCCTCACTCTTGCGTGCATGAGGCACGACAAAAGCGGGCAGACGCTCGACAAAGATACGGCGTGGGCAGGAAAGGGTACGACAGCGGAAGCGCCGTACGTGTGCGGTGATCACGACCTCTCGTCCACTAAGCGGAAGGTCGACGACCGTGCGGTGATAGTGTGAATGCAGATGAGTGGAGCGTTTCCGGCAGAGGGGACAGGACGCACCGGTCGCTTTACTGACGACGATAAGGGCAATTTTGTGTCCCTCACAAGCAACATGGGTAAGACGGAGTAATTGTAAATGTGGAAACAGTATTTTTGTGAGCATAGAAGCCTTGGGGAGAGCAAGTAATGCGGAGGAGGATAGATAGTCTTAGTGTAGTCTTTACTTGGTTAGCACCAAGAGTGCGGAAGAGCCTCCTTCGACATAAACGTGCCCCAGCACAGGCTGTCGACCCTATAAACAACGTATCATCTATAGCCTACGTAGGACCGCCTATGCACACAAGACGCCTTTTTGCCCGTCTCGGCGCATCATTGCCGTGCTGCACCGAGAGTGAGGAGGACAGCCTTTCATGATGTTGCTGGCGAATTCATGGGAACAGCCAAAGTGCCCCCACTAGTACGATCCGGTGGCTCGCCTCCTTCGTCACGTATAGCTTCAAACGGGCCACGGGCCGAATAAGCGGAGGGTTACTGGAATTCGCCAGCAACGTCCTTTCACGTGGCCAGGTTCACTCCCAAAGTGACAAAAAGGCCCTGCCGACCTCCGGGCGGAGAACGCCCTCGCTTACATTAGACGCGTTGCAGAATAATGGAAGCGACCCTCCAAGCCTAGCAGGGCCTTCGGAGACTATGAGAGGCGTTGTTTTGGCCGCGTGAGGAGCTAAGCAGGTGTCCAGGCTTATTCCGCAACGCGTCTATTAATGCGATGATCGCGACACTCGAGAGCGCCGCGCCGCAGATCGTTCTACGAGGCGCCGCACAACGAGGAGGGCCGCGATCGCCAACGCGGACACCAGGACCGTGGTCCATGTGGCGACTACAACAGGCTTGGTTCTTCCAAGAGGCAAATCACTTCGGAGGCGGTTTACCATTTCCGCGGCAGCAACCGCCGGCAGGACGAGTTTACATACGAGCCCGCGGGCATCGCCGCGGCGAGAGCCCATCCCGATCAGACCGAGAAGTGGCCCGACGATACATGAAATAATCGACCAGAAGAGCACGTTGTTGGCGAACGTCCCCCAGTCCGTGAAGGACGTCGCACCCGTTGGATTAGACTGATTGATGCTGCGGTAGGCGCCTCTAAGCAGGTCCGTCACATAGTAGCCGCAGACCGCCAGCACCAGAACCGTCAGGCCTGCTAGCGCACTCCGACGCCAGCCAGCGGCGAGTCGGCCCAGGAGAATCGCCGCTCCGGCCCAGCTCCAGCCGACGCCGAGGATCAACGATACAGGGACCAGAGCGGGAATCCCGGCTCCGTTGACCGCCGACACGACGAGGCCGAACACAAATCCGCCGACGCTGGCGGCGACGAGGGTGGCCGGCCACGTCCGCAGCCGCACCGTCGACGCCCCAGCCCGCTCACCCATCATGCGTGACCCCCGCTCACCCATCATGCATCACCACGACGGCGCCGCGTCCCGGCCATGTAGACACCGCCGCGTCCCGGTACAGGTCACTCCTTCGCGATGGTCCGAGTGGCCCCGCGTCGGCGCGCGCCGCCCCAGGGGGCGGTGCCTGCACGTTAGCTGGAGACGCCGCCGCGGCGACAGGGCGGGCGCCCCGAATGGGACGCACACCTGGCGAACTCCCCGCCGCACAGGCGGCCGCGAAACAGGACATCTCGCCGTTGAAAAGAGGTGGCCGAGGACGACGCCGGGTAGGCGCGCATGCACAAGCAGGCCTGCGCCGCGGGAGCGAGACACGCGCAAGAACAGACGCAAGCCAAGCACTGGCGATCACAGACAAGCCACCTCCATCTGTCCATCCGTCCGATCCTCGCAGGCGGACCCGCACATTCGAGGGGTCGCATGCCGCCTGCGCCATCGGCCTCCACTGGCAGCGTAGATTAATTCACCTCTCCGACTGAGCGCCACGTGTCCTTCCGATACCGCGCGACCTCCTGCTCAGGACCAGGGCTGGCGGCGCTGCATAGAACTTTGAACACGACGAGGTCTTCGTTGTCGTCAATGCGGTGGATGTATTCCTCGTTCGCGTAGTCGCCGTCCTCATCGAAGTGCTCACCGCTGAAAGTGTGGATGGTCCCGTCAGCCAGTTCAATCTCTAGTGTCATGACTTAATACTACCAATCGTCATCAAACCGCTGTGAGTGGGCGTTTTCGCGCATCTCAGCAGGGCGCGTCGCACACAAGATATCCTTCTTACTTAGTGAAAGCCCGAGGTTCGCAGGAGCCACGCCATCTATCAACGCGCTGTCGCGCTGCTCGCACCACTGAAAAAGCGTCGCATGATGGGGTGGCTGCGAGAGCGAAGGTCTACTCATGGCCGACTGCGGGGGAGACAGCGTCGAATATGGTCGTCAGCGTTGGGCTCGGGCTCTAGAAGAGGCGGACGACGTGGCCGGACTCATGCGGACCGGCCATGTCGTACGCGCCCTCAGGTCCTCAGTAGGCGTCAGTAGACGTTCCAGTACGTGTAGCAGGTCGCACCGGATCCTCCATACGCCGTCGCGTTGGCCGTGTTTCCGGCCTGCGCGTAACTCTTCTTAGTCGAAGAGGCAATTTGAGCTGTGGCACTGTGATACTTCGTGGGGTGGGTGTAGTTTGAGTAGCATGTCTTGGTGCCGTCTGAAGAGACCGATGTTCCATAGCACCAGGAGTCGCCGACCCCCTGGGGTGAGGTGCACGTATTGGGGGTTACGCCGCTCAGTGGAATGGCGACAAAGCCACTGTTGGGAGTGGGTCCGGAGGCGGTGACAACGTGGGACGCCGGGCGGGGCGTGACATGCGCCGACGCGGTCGATGCGGCAGCGCTGCTCAAGGGGATGGACAAGCCGACAGCGAGCGTGGTCGCTAGGCTCAGGACAACATGCCTTTTCACGATGGGTAACTCCTTACTTCCGTCCACAGCCTTCGCGTGATCGCACACGCAGGCTTGTTCGTGCATCCCCTCACAGTACCTCCGGTCGGTCGGCATCGAGTTGATGCGCCCCTATCATGACACGAGCAGCAGCGTAGGGGAACTGCAAAAACCCCCATCTTTCGTATCTGCGGAGCGGCAAAAAACCCTACTTTTGCCCCCTGAGGCCCCGTATGGCCTACTTGAGGATGGCGTTACTGTACACTAGTGGCGCGTGACGTTGGCCCGCGATGGATGTCGAATGATGAGGCCCGACGTCTGCAGAAAGAGGTACGAAGATGCCCAGTGTTGACATGGCCGCGCTCACCCCCCACGTCCGGGCGATCCTAGCCGACCCGTCCACCGTGCCGACGACCGGCGACGCCACCCTCGATGCAGCCCTAGTACGGCTTGCCGCGCGGCGTCGCGCGCACCACGCGCTCGCAGAGGCCCCCGCGCTCGACTTCTGGCACGGAGATGTCCCGCCCCACCCAGCCGCCAATGCGCACACTCACTGATTTTGGCCATCAACTCCTACAGGCGGCCCATCTTTCCCTGCCCGTCCACGCTGCCTGTCAGGAGGCGTTGACCAAGCCGGGGCGACTCTTCAGCGCGCGCCCGGTCTGGGCGCGCCTGTTCCTGGCCTGGGCCGACGCGCTTGGAGGATCGGCGCAGGACGGGTTGTTCCCTGCGGCCGTTGCGTGCGAATGCCTGGCGACGGGCTTCGACCTGATCGACGATGTGTATGACGCAGCGCATCAGCCCCGATTGGCTTGGGAGTTGGGCGTCGCCCTCCCAGCTGGCGTCGCGTTGCTCGGGCTCGCGCAGGACGCGATGGCGCAGCTCGATCCTACGCTAGAGCACAGCGCGCGGGCCGGGAGGATGCTCGCCCGCGCGAGCCGCCGCGTCTTCGCGGCCCAAGCCGAGGACTATGCCCTGCGCCGCCGCCCTACGGCGGCGCAAGGCGAGGTGCTGGCAGTCTTGCGCCGCCGCTCGGGCACGCTCGGCGCGGCCCCTTGCCAGTGCGCCGCATTGCTGGCCGGCGCCCCCTGGCGCTTAGTCGCGCTCGCGGGACGCATCGGGCACGATCTAGGCTGCGCGGCGCAACTCGAGGATGACCTGACCGACCGCGCGGACGATGCCTGTGGGGGGCGCAAGACGGTCCCCACCGTCCTCGCCGCGCTCTATCCAGATGCCCCCGACGTAGTTGAGGCCACCACGTGGGTCCTGATGCAACACTTCCTTCTCGATGCCGCGCAAGCTATCCAATGCCTCCCCACAAATGTACGGACGGAGCCTCTATGGACGTTGCTACCTCCCGCCGCGCACGTCGCCTAGCCCTGCCCTTTACCTGCTGCGCCGTTTTCGTCATCGTCGCGGCCGTGTACGCCGCCTGGTGGACGCCAGGGACGCTCGACTTGTCCATCGAGGGCGGCCGACTTGCGTCGCGCACGGTCGCCTGGGTCGCGCCAGATGGGCCAGCATGGAGCGCGGGTGTTAGGCCCGGCATCACCGTCGTCGCTGACAACAACGATATCGCCCACGGCGCCCCTCCCGCCCTGACCGTGTGGGAGGGGCGCCAGCGCGTTGTCCTGGGTGCGCAGACGACGCGCGTAGACCCGCTCGACCTACCGGTCTCGGCGCTCGGGCTATGCCTCCTGCTGTTCGGCGCCTACGTCCTCGCGAAGGGCCGCGACAGACGGGCAACTGCGGCGTTCTGGCGGATGTGCCAGCTTATTGGGCTCGCGTTGGGCGTCGTCCCGGCGGGTTTCCACGGCGTGCCCTGGGCCATCGCTCTGTGCTTCGTGACGCTCGCGCTGTTCGGCCCCGCCCTGCTCGAGCTGGCGCTGGTGTTCCCGAGCACGGGGGTGCCGATCTCGACCCGGCGCCGTGCCCTGCTGTGGCTGCCCGCCCTCGCCCTCGTCCCGTTCTATCTGCTTTGCTGGTGGCGGCCCGCCCCTCTCTTCGAGATCGTGGGAACTGCCGGTGATGCCTCGCTGACCGGCTACATCCTGGCTGCCTGCGGGCGGCTCGTGTGGGTGTGGCGACACCCTCGCTCGGCGTTGCAGCAGGCCCAACTCCACTGGCTCGGCCTCGGCCTGATCAGCGCGTTCCTGCCCCTGGTGGCGCTCAACCTGTTGCCGCATATCGTCGCCGGCCGTGACCTCCTGCCGCCGCAGGTCAGCATTCTGGCGCTTGCGCTGCTCCCCCTGAGCGTCGGCATCGCTATCGTGCGCACCGAGGTCTTCGGCATCACCAGCTTGATGCGTCGGCGCACCCTCCGCGCCCTAGTGATCGTCGCCCTCCTGGCGGGGGTCGCGGTCGTCGCGGGGGGCATCGCCTCTCTGGGCGCGTGGCGATGGGGCTGGCCGACGCCGGCTGCAGCGGCGGGAACCAGCGCGCTCACGGCGGCCGGCACCCTCTTCCTCCGGCCGCGGCTGACCCGTCGTGCCGAGCACGCTCTCTTCCGCGACGTGTACGACCCGGTCGACGCCATGCTCCGGCTCCGCGCCGACCTATCCCGCGCCACACCCGACGCCCTGGGGCCGCTCTTCGTGACGCGCCTGGTCACGACCTGCGACCTGGACTTCGCGCTGCTGGTCACAGCGACCGATTATTACCTGCACGCCCACACACGGAGCGCCGTGCCGGCTGCCGTGTTGGAGCACGTCACCCAGCATGCGCGAACCCTACTCGCGGCCGTGGCGCCGGCCCATCCGGTCCTGGATGTGGTGGACGGTCTCCCCCTGTTGGTGCTGCCCATCGGCGATGGCTGGCGCGCGCTGGCCGTCGTCTGCTGTGGTCCCAAGCACAGCGGTGACCGCTACACGCAGGAGGATCAGTCCCTGCTGCGCGCCCTGGGCCACGACCTCACGACGCGGTTTCAGCTCCAGGCGCAGCTCGACGAGCAAGCCACGCTCCTCCACGCCTTGCGGGACGCGAGCGCCCCAGCCGTTCTGATCGCGCCGGAGCTCGCCAGCCCGGTCGGCGAGCCCCTGAGCCGCAGCGAGTTGCGCGTCCTAGTCCACCTCGCTCAGGGTCTATCGTACAAAGACACCGCGGAGCGCCTGGAGCGCGAACCGGAGACGATAGAGAAACACGCTAAGAACATCCGGCGCAAACTGGGCGTCCGGGCGATCACCGATGCGGTGGCCATCGCCCGCCAGCGTGGCTTGCTGCCACTAGAGTAGGGGTGCGGTCGCCGCAACCATCGACCTGAGTCCCACCCTTGACCCGCGGTTCATCGCTGAGGGTACGCAAACCAGTGAAACGATGCAGATCCTCAATGACCAACGCTGCGACGGAACGCGGGGCTACTATATCAGCCGCGTCCTGGCGACGTGAAACCTCGTGAGCAGGAGTCTAGTGGCTGCCGTCATAATGCCCGCGCCCAGCAGACTTGGCCATGTGTTGGGATACTGTTGGTAAATCCTCTCGTAAAGCCTATTCCAGCGGATAGCGGGCACAGAATCAAGCGTAGGCTCAGCAGGCAAAGCAGGCCAAAAGCACATTTACCAACAGTATCGTGTTGGGGGCTCTCCCGCACTTCTGGCGCAGCGAACCGATTGGCCGCGTGTAATCGCGGACGCTTGTGGCCTGCAGACAGGCTTACGAGGCGTCAGAAGGCGTGGGGAGTCCCATCCGACCGTTTCTGATGCTGCCGTAACGAATGCTTGTAGCGGCTTTAGACGTGTCGTGGCTCCTGTGCATCAGAAGTGCGGGAGAGCCTCTACGACTGACATACTCACGCTCTAAGCTCCGGGCATGACACTTGCGACACCCCATGTAGGGCGTAGAGCTTCCCGCATCGTTGCGCCATAGGGCTATGACGTAGGGGTGTTTCCACCGCTCGAGATAGACGAGTAGGCGCCGGCGACCGTGGACCGCACTGAACACCGTAGCGCTTTCACTGGCCGGTGTATGAGGTAGAAAGAAAAGACGAGATGGATGTCGTGCGGTACCTGACGGAGGAGAAGCAGATCCTCATCGAGCATATCTCGCCCGAGATCGACGGCGGTCGCTACGCGGCCAAGCGCGTGGCCGGCGATACGCTGAAGGTCGAGGCCGACATCTTCCGCGATGGTCACGACCTGATCGCGGCCGCGCTGCGCTGCAGCCGTCAGGCGTCGGCCGGCGAACCGGATACAGGATGGGACGAGGTTCCGCTGCGTAAGGGCGAGAACGACCGTTGGTCGGGCCACGTCCTGCTCTCTATGGTGGGGCGCTACCGTCTCCAGGTCGAGGCCTGGAACGACCGCTTCGGAACCTGGCGCCACGATATGGCCAAGAGGGTCGGGGCGAGCGAGGTCACGGACAGCGACGTGCAGGAAGGCGTGAGACTCGTCGAAGACGCCACGACCCGCATGACCGCTGAGGACGCCGCCGCGGCGTCCCGGCTCGTAGTCGCCGTACGCGACGAGCCGGACGCCCTCGAAGCAGGGCGCCTTTTCCTGGCCGGGGACGTATCGCTGCTGCTCGATCGCTACCCGGACCGCTCCGCTTCCGCGACCTCGCACGAACTAGAGCTTATCGTGGACCCGGTCGTGGCCCGCTACTCGGCCTGGTACGAGTTGTTCCCGCGTTCGCAAGGGCCGGAAGGGCGCCACGGGACATTTCTGGACGTGATCGAGCAGTTGCCGCGCGTGGCGGACATGGGCTTCGACGTACTTTATCTGCCGCCCATTCACCCGATCGGCCGGACCAACCGCAAAGGGCCGAACAACTCATTGGAAGCCGGACCGAACGATGTTGGCTCACCCTGGGCTATCGGCAACGAGGACGGCGGCCATAAGTCTATCGAGCCGGCCCTGGGCTCCTTCGACGATTTTGACAAGCTGGTGCAAGAAGCCCGAGGGCGCGGCGTCCAGGTCGCGCTGGACTTCGCCATCCAGTGTTCGCCCGACCATCCCTACGTCAAAGAGCACCCGGAGTGGTTCTTTGTCCGACCCGACGGCACGATCAAATATGCCGAGAACCCGCCCAAGAAATATCAGGATATCTACCCCATCAATTTCTACTGCGAGGACCGGCAGGCCCTATGGGAGGAACTCAAGAGCATCGTGGAGTTCTGGATCGCACGCGGCGTCAAGATCTTCCGCGTGGACAACCCCCACACGAAGTCGATCCCCTTCTGGGAGTGGCTCATCGGCGACGTGAAGGCTCAACACCCAGAGGCCGTCTTTCTGGCCGAGGCTTTCACGCGGCCCAAGGTGATGAAGGCGCTGGCCAAGGCCGGCTTCAGCCAATCCTACACGTACTTCACCTGGCGCACCAAACGGTGGGAGTTGACGGAGTATCTGACCGAATTGACCCGGAGCGAGATGGTCGAGTACTACCGGGGCGCCCTCTGGCCCAATACGCCCGATATCCTGCACGAATTCTTGCAACGCGGCGGCCTGGGAGCGTTCCGTCTACGCCTGATTTTGGCCGCGACGCTTTCGTCGACCTACGGTCTATACAGCGGCTACGAGTTGGGGATCAACGCGCCGCTGAAGCCGGGCTCCGAGGAGTATCTGAACTCCGACAAGTACCAGATCAACCACTACAACTGGAACCAGCCGCACTCGCTGGCCCCTCTTATCACGCGCGTCAACGCCATCCGGCGCGACAACCCCGCCCTGCAACACTACGACAACCTGCGCTTCTACGCCAACGGGAATGACGACGACATCATCGTCTATGGCAAGGCCATGCCGGACGGGTCCAACCGCATCCTCGTCGTGGTTAACCTGGACCCCTTCAACGCGCGGGAAAGCTGGATCGGGGCGCCCTATTGGGAGTGGGGATTCGCGGAGAATGAGGCGTATCAGGTCCAGGACCTGCTTACCAGCGCAACGTACACGTGGCGTGGCGAATACAACTACGTGCGGCTCGATCCAGAGCAGCAGCCAGCGCACATCTTTCTCGTCAGAGGCGCCGGGTCCGTCGAGCGCGGGTGGGATCGAGGTGCTGGGCCACGATAATGGGGGCGGGGAAGTCGGCGGCCAGGGTTTCGACGAGGGTAGACAGCGTCCCAACGCCGCCGGCGGAGGCGCCCACCGCGACGAACTGTGAAATAGGCTGAGGCGTCGAGACGGCCCTGCACGTCCTTTCTAGCGGTTGCGTTGGGCGTGGGGGGCGCTCCAGCATACAGCATGGCGCGCGGGGACGCGGGGACTGGGAGATAGTGCTAGCGCGGCCAGACGACCTGGGGGAAGAGGCTAGGGCGCGCGTAAAGATAGCCTTGTCCGAAGTCGACGCCAAGGGCCTTGAGGGCGTCTTGCTGACTGACCGTTTCAATGCCCTCGCCGATCACTTTGCAGCCTTGGCCGTGGGCGAGACGGACGATGGCGGCGATCTCCTCGCGCGTCGCCTCGTCGACGGCCACGATGTCGGTCAACGACTTATCGAGCTTGACGTAGTCGGGCCGCAACGCCTTTAAGCGCGCTACCGTGGAGTATCCCGTTCCGAAATCGTCCATGGCTACGCCTAGACCATGGTTGCGGTACACCTGGATAATCATGTGCAAATGGCTCATATCGGCGATCGCCTCGGACTCGACGACCTCGAACACGATGTCCTCCGGCGCCAGGTGCGTCTTTTCCAGGGCGGCGAAGGTCGTGCGCAGGCAGTAGCGCGGATTGTAGATGGCCGACGGATGGAAGTTGATGAAAAGCTTGCTCGTCATCGCGGACTCACTGAACTGCTCGATCGCGGCGACGCGTGTGCGCGCGTCGAACGGCACGATGAGCCCCGTGCGTGTGGCCGCGGTGACGATCTCGAAGCCGCCAAGTTCGCGCCCGTCGTCCGTCGCGCGCGCCAGCGCTTCATGGGCATACACGAGAGGCTGATGCAGCGAGACGATAGGCTGGAAATGCATGTAGAGCCGTCGTTCGTCGAGGAGCTGTGCAAACCAGCGCCGCTGCAACTCCCCTTCGAGCGTCCTGAGAGCATCGCTCCCAACCGCTTCTTCCGGCCGTGTCCCGGCGATCAACCAACCGACTTTCACCTGGGAGCGTTCGCCCTCGTCGAGCGCCATGGCCACGACGTCGAGCACGGGCACAGCGGAACCAGTCATAGGAACGCGCAGATAGTCGTCGTCGCGTGCAAAGCCTATATCAACGGTCTCCAAAGCGCGCCGCACGGTGTAGTCGAGCAACGAGGTCGGACAGTAAAACCAGAGTTCTTCCGTGGCGGCGCGCCCGACCGGCCCCATACATGCCGTACATCCTGCCTTGGCCTCATGATTTCGAGGGTCGACGACCATTAGCAACGTTCCTTTACGCTACGCTCGTATTCGTTGATATATGCAAGTGTAGGCCGTTAGGGTGGACGAGGCCAATAGGACAGGTTGGGCAGCCCACTCAGGGCGCTCTGACAGGAGAGCGGCATAAGAACGAGACCCCGCGAACGGTCAACGGCGCGGTATCTGAGACAGGGCGGCGGCGTGCGCGCGGTGCTCCAGGGCGTCGTTCAGGGGCTCGAGCGCCGGCAAACCGTGCCTGAGAGCGGCAAGACCGAGCAAGCGATCGGCAAAGCCGGGATTCTTGGGCAAGAGGGGACCGTGCAGGTACGTCCCAAACACGTGTCCGTCCACGCATCCTTCCTCTCCATCGTCGCCGTTGTTGCCAAAGCCGGCGACGACGCGTCCGAGCGCGTCGCCGCCGTCGCGATAGGTACGCCCTCCGTGGTTCTCGAAGCCGACGATGCGCTCGTCGCCCCGCTCCACCACGATGTTGCCGATGCAGCGGCGCGCGTCCACTCCAGGATGGACCGTGTGAACCGGCAGCAGCCCCAATCCCTTGAGCGCCTCACCGCGCGCGGGCCGGTACGACGAGCCGAGAAGCTGGTAGCCGCCGCAGATGGCCAACACGACCGCGCCAGAGTCCACGGCCGTGCGCAGACCCTGGGCTTTGACGCCGTGCAGGTCGTCTATCACGGCGCGTTGGGCGTGGTCCTCGGCGCCGCCGATCAAGATCAGGTCGGCATCCACGCCATCCAGGTCGTCCCCGATCTCGGCGCGCACCACGTCGAGCCTCCAGCCGCGCCAGCTAGCGCGGCGTTCGAGCGTCTGGACGTTGCCGCGGTCGCCGTAGATGTTCATGCGCAGGGGATACAGGTAGAGCAGCGTCAGGGCTGGCGCGGCGTCGTGAAGGGACATAGACCATCTACTCCTCGTCCAGATAGTGCCGCACGATCCCACGCGCCACGAGGCCGCGCCGCAGCGCCAGCATCGCCGTATAGGTCGCCACGACGTAGAGAGGGCGCGCGGCATCGCCCCTGGTAAGCGCACTGTCTAGGGCGGCTACGGGATCGCGCGTCACCACGGCGTCATCGACCGCCGCCCCCGCGTACTTGAAGCGCAAGGCCATATCGTCGCCGCGCGTGCCGCTGAAGGAAGCGGAGCCGATGAGGCTAGCCACGTCTTCGACCGCCACGTCCCAGATCCAGGAGACGTCGTGACCGTCGGCGGCGTTGTCGTTGAGCACTACGAGCAGGTCGAGCGGGCCGCCGGCATCGTGCAGCAGGTGCAGCACCTCGTCAGCCCCAGTAGGGTTCTTCACCAACAACAGCCAGACCTCGCGCCCCGCCACGCTGAGCTTCTCCGCGCGGCCAAAGGCCGGCGTCACCCCGGTCAGGGCCGTCGCCGCGCGGTCGAGGTCCAGCGAGAGCGCCCGCGCGGCGGCGAGGGCGGCCAGCGCGTTGTAGACGTTGTAGAGGCCGGGCACGCGCAGATCGACGTTGACGACGCGGCTCGCCACGGCGGCCTCGACGAGGGCGCCGTCGAGGCCGCGCGCGGTCACCGCGCGCCCGCTCACGTCGATGGGCGGGCGTCCCCAGCCGCAGCGCGGGCAGAGGTAGCGGCCCAGGTGCCCGTAGTACACGGCTTGATAGGCCAGCAACGTCCCGCAGCGACGGCACGAGACCGAATCGGCGCTCTCCGGGGGCGTCGTAAAGCGCCCGGTGGGCAGATCGAGGCCGTAGTAGACGACGGGCCGTCCCGCGCCCTCGCCCAACGAGGCGACGAGCGGGTCATCGGCGTTCAAGACGAGCGCCGCCGTGGGCGGGAGCGCGGCGAAGGCGGCGCGCCAGCGCACGGCGATGGCGTCGAGTTCGCCGTAGCGGTCGAGCTGATCGCGGAAAAGGTTCGTGACCACCACGACCGTGGGCTTAACCGCGGCCACGATGGCTCCCAGCGCGGCCTCGTCGCCCTCGAACAAGCCGATGGAGGCCGGCGTCACGCGCAGCCGGCCGCTCGGGGCGGCGCGGGCGAGCAGAGACGAAGCGACGCCCCGCAGCAGATTGGCGCCAGCACTGTTGTGTATGGGCTCCAACTCGTTCGCACGCAACACGGCGGAGAGCATCGCTGCCGTGGTCGTCTTGCCGTTCGTCCCAGCCACCACGATTGAGCCGCGTGGCAGAGCGGCGGCTAGGGTCGTGACGATGTCCGGCGCGATGCGCTGGGCCACGAGGCCGGGCAGCGAGGTGCCGCCGCCCTTGCCCGCGAGGCGCGAGGCGCTCCCGGCCAGGCGTCCGGCCGCGACGGCGACAGCGACCTTGACGCGCGTCGATGTCTCGCGCGCGTTCACGGGCCGACCTCCATCACGGGAGACGACTCGACAGGACCGGACTCGGGCGCGGCTGGAGCGCCGCCGTCTCCCCCGCCGGGGCCTTCGAGGTCGTGGGCGAGACGGCGCGCGTAGTCCATCAGGACGGCCGTGCGGGCGGGCGTCGCCGGCTCTTGCTTCTCTAAATACGCGGTGAGATTCTCCAGGGGGGTGAGGGCCGTGGAGAACCCGCTGCCGCGAAGGCGATCCGCGCGGTCGATCTCGCGCAGGCTCGACACGTGGTAGGCCGCGCGCAGCGCCGCGCGCACGCGACTCTCGTTGTAGCTCGACTGGTTGGCCTCGCGCAGATGCACCACGAGACGGACGACAGCCCCGGCGACGTCGACGGACTCGACGGCCTTGACCACCTGATCGGTGGGGTCGTCGTCGAAGGCGTCGACGCGGATCGTCTTAAAGGGGCGCGCGCCGCTGTCGACAAAGCGCCAGCGTGCGTCGTTGGCCCCGTCGATGTCGAGGACGACGAACCCTTTAGGGTCGCGCTCCTCGCCAAAGTCGATGCGTTCGGGCGACCCCGCGTAGACGATGGGCGGGTCGGCGGAAAGCACTTGATGCTTGTGGATGTGCCCCAGCGCGACATAGGCAAAGGCAGGGTTGGCCACGAGGTTGCGCGGAATCAGCAGATCGTGTCCCAACATCGTGGTGCGCTCTCCCCCAAAAGAGGCCCCGGCGATGGAGCCGTGCAGCGTGAGTATGGCCGGGATGCCGGGATCGAGCGCGGCCACGGCGCCCCGAAGAAACTCCGCCAGCCGCTCGAGCAGCTCGCGATTGACCTCGCCCACGGGCTTGTTCTTGATCTCGTCGCGCGTCATCAGCGTCGAGCGCGAGATCCAGGGCACGGCCACGACTTGCAGGGGACCGGACACGGTCTCTACCCGGTGCACGGCAGGGCGCGCGGCCACGTAGAGGCGCGGCAGTTGCAGCGTGCCGAAGATGTCGAGCGAGGTGGCGCGGCCCAGCGCGTTGGGCATATCGTGGTTGCCGGTCAGCAAGAAGACGGGGATGGCCGCGTCGAGCAGGCGGCGCAGGCGCAAGGCGAACTCGCGTTGCTGCGTAGGATTGGGATCGCGCGTCTTATAGGCGTCGCCCGCGAACAAGAAGAGATCGACGCGCTCGGCGATAGCGTAGTCGATGGCGCGATCGAGGGCGTCGGTAAAATCTTTGAGGCGCGACGAGACGCCCGTGCGCGGGTCGTAGTGGCCGTACAGCTCGGTGCCCAGGTGTATGTCGGCGATATGCAGGATCTTCATGCACCACGGACTTTGTAGATCTCGACGCCCCGCGTCTTAGGGTAAACGACCGTGAGTTGGCCGGACGAGACCATGCGGTCGAACTTGGCCAGACCCGCAGGATCGTAGCCAGCATGGCCGTACGCCGTCATCTCATCGCTTTGGAAGAACGGGTCGCCATGCTCCGCCGTGCCCACGTAGATGTAGGAGACGTGGTACTCCTTGAGGAGCGCCATGGCCTGAGACGCGTCGGGCGTGTTGTACATCGTCTCCACGTCGGCCTGACGCGTCGCGGTCTGCGCCGCGGCGGCGGCGGTGCGCGGGATGTTGTTGACCCACTGGGAGCCGTTCCAGGTCACGGCCCCACTGACCAACTGGTTGATCCAGTTCGTGGGGTAATCTTTGCCCGGTCGGTTCTGCGCGTTGTAGCGCTCCTGGCCGTCCTCATAAGGCCAGGTCGAGACCGTGGGCAGGCCGGTGAACATTGTCGCCTTGGCCGCGAAGTTGGTGTAGCTGCCGCGCTCCGAGGTCAGTAAGACGGGGTCGCCGCCGATGTTGTCGTTGATCCAGTTGATCGCGGCCCAGTCGCCCGGATACAAGACGCGGACGAAGGCGGCGCCGTCGAGCCCCGTGGGCACGTTCGCGGCGGCTTCTTGCGCCCAGATCGACCGTATTTGCAGATGGTTAAAGATGCCGAACGTCGGGAAGAGGGCGGCGCCGGCGATTAAGGCCACGAGGGCCGCCCACCACAACACGCCCACGTAGGAGATCCTGTTGAGGGCGGCGAAGAGGTCCGATCCACGCTTACTTAAGGAGATAGGGGCGGCGGCGACAGTCTCAGCCGGCGCTTCCACCTCGTGACCACTCAGGTCTGTCACAGATGTGATGCTGTCCCCATGAAGGGCAGCCTCTTCGTCCATACCCTCCTGGTCCACGGTGACCGGAGTCCAACCATCATGAGCATCCGCAAAGCCATGCTCCCGCTCACTCGACGCGGTCTCGTATCCTGCTGCCCCGGCGTTGCTCGTGAAGGCGCCGCTCGGCGGCGACGCTGTCTCATGTGATCGGGCTTCAGAGTCGCTCGCCATACGATCCATATTCAGCACGGCGTCGTGGTCCACGACGCCTGAGGCTGGGGGCGCCGCGCCCACCTCCGTAGGTTCGTCAAAAGCCCGCATGGCTCTATCGACGGGGGCGGCCGTGGACTGCGCCGTCCGCGCGTCGCCGTCTTCTTCGGCGCGTCCGCCCGATCCCATGCTCCAGACGCGTCCCGCTGGCGTGAAAGACCCGCCGCCAGGCAGAGCGAGTGCAGGGGCGGGACGGAACAGTGCTCTTGCTCCGGCGAACACCGGCCCGCTTACCGTGATGGGACGCGCGGGGACGGGCGCGGTCACGGCCTCCGGGGCCGAGCGACGGCGCATAGAGACGAAGCCGTACATGCCGAGCGCGCCGGCGAGGGCGATCAACGGCCAGGCCTGGTTGTAGAGCTTGAAGAACGTGTTCATGCGGCCGGCCTCGTTCTGCATCACGAGGTCAGGGATAGCGGTCAAGCCCAGGCCGATGACGGCGAGCGCGAGCCCGAAGGGCTGGCTCTCGCTCCAGTCGAGGCGCTGCCAGCGCGCGCACGCTTCCACGAAGGCGACCAGCGCGACCGTCAGCAAGGCGGCGGTAAGCGCCAATGTCGAGAAGTTGAGCAAGCCCAGAACCACGACAGCAACGATCCCGGCGATGAAGATATGACCACTGAGTAGGGTCGGGGCGATGCGTCCGGTCTGGCTACGCCGCATCATGGCCCGCGAGACGTGGGCCAGGCGCGGCAGTGACGCGGCACGGTCGCTATAGTACCGCTCGAACTGGCGGTACAGCAGCAGGCGGTCGAAGGCGTGGGCCAGATCGAGCGTGCGCCAGAGGAACAGGACGAGGAAGGAGACGAGCAAGAACAGCGGCAGGCCGAAGTGCAGCAGCCACTGGTCCGTCGGAGTGTGCGGCTGCAAGAAGGTGAAGCCCGAGGAGATGCCCAGGACGGAGGTATAGAACGGGCGGTAGAGCAGCAGGCAGGCGACGCCCAGCGCGGCTCCGGGCGCGACGATGTCGCGCAACAGCAGCGTCCAGCTTCGCCGGCCTTGCACGAACCACCCGCGCAGGCCAAAGCCCACCGTTATGAGAAACACGGACGTGGGCAGATCCCAGAGGTTCGTGGGGCCGGTCGCGCCGACGATCACGGCCATGAGCAGGCCGAGCGCGAGCCACGTCCGCGCCCCGAGCTTTTGGCGCGGCGTGGCCCCAATAGAACTGGGCCCCGTCCGCCCGCTGCCGAGTCCGCTGACGGCCAGGGCGAGAGCGACCGCGCAGAGCACGATCGGCGTGTCGACGACGTGCGCGTGCATATCGCCATAGGTAAAGCTCCAGATAGGGAACTCGTTGATGACGCCATCGCTGTTGGGCGGAGGAGTAGCCAGGATGCGCGATGAGGTCCAGAAAAAGCTGGACGATAGTTGAGCCGTGCCGCCTAGGACGGCGAACAGTCCGCTGAAGGCGTCGCGCAGGCCGGCCACGCCGGGGACGAGCGAACTCGGCGCGTGAACCGGGGCCAGGGAAGCAAACTGTTGCACCGGCCCCAGGTTGCCCAGGACGCCTTCGAGCGACGCGGCCATCGCACCCACCCAAGCGCGGCCCGTGGCGTTGTAGCCGATGGCGAAGGCCGTGGAGAGGAGCAGGGCGAAGAGCGTGGGCAGGGCGAGGTTGAAGGAGATGGGCAAGGGGATGCCGCTCAGCTTCATCAGCATACCGGTGAGGTACTGGCCGTAGTAGTAGTAGTTGAGCGTGCCGCCCGCGAACCATGGATCGGCCGGCGGGAAGTACTGGGAGCGCAGGATCGAGTTGGTAAAAGATATTTCCTGCGTGCGCTCGCCGCCGTAGTTGATGTGCCAGAGATCGGGGTAGGCGGCGCGGACGGCGACCAGGGCGAGGAAAGCGCCTAGGAAGACGAGTTCGGCCATGATGATGGGACGGCGGCGCGCCTTAAGCTCCCGCCATAGCTCACGCGGGCCGAGGCCGAGGCCGAGCGATAGGACCAACAGCACCGCGCAGGCTCCGACGATCAAGCCGCGGCTGTACGCGGCGAGGTGCAGCGAGGCGGCCATCCAGACGAGGTAGCCCACCACGACGATGCCGGCGGTCTTGGTCAGCGCGTAGCCTCCGTCGCGCAAGAGGCCTCGACAGGCGCGCAGCACCAAGGGCAGGGCCAGCAGTCCAAGCAACTCGACGACGATGAGCCAGCCGAGGATGGGGAAGGAGTCGAGAGGGTTGTCAGCAGGGAAGCTGGCGTTTAGGGGCGGCGCTTTGGCATCCGCTTGCTGCACGGCTTTGGAGAGCGTCATGGGGTGCGTTGGATCGTAGGCGGCGTAAGAGGGTTGCAAGCGACTATTGTCGGTTAGAAACGTCGTAGCCTTGGCCGTGGAGATCGTCCCGACGCGCTTGAAGATGTAGACCGGCGCATGGTCGTACTCCGACATATTCTGGTCGGCCTCGTACCAGAGGTGCGTGCTCGTGTACTGCGTCGCGCTGGGCGTGGACTGCGCGTCATTTAGCGTGATGGGGCCGAGGTGCGGCTTCACCACGAACGATTTGACGAGCCTGAAGTTAAACGCCCCCGAGAACAAACCTTGATACCAGCGGATGCTGTAGGGATAGCGCGTCGGCTGGTGCGCCACCGACCCGAAGTCGCGCGCGGAAGCGATCGTGATGTAGTTGGCCGACTGCAACGCGCTGACGTACATGGGCACGGTCGTAGCCGTGGAATCGGCGTTCTGGCCCAGGGTCGTGAGCTGAGTGGAGCGGTAGGATGGGACGACGAGGCCGGGCGTGCCGAAGGGCAGCGTCTCGTCCCAGTCCTCGACCGTGATGGCCGCGCTGGCGGGGACGTTGGCAGCCATCCAGCGCGTGGCCTGAAGGCGTGAGTTCTCCGCTGTGTAGATCGACTCGTGCATCAATCCATAGAGCGTATTGAGCAAGACGACGGCGGCGACGACGACGAAGCCGAACGGCGCGAGGACGCGGCGCGGTGAGCGGCCGGGCGACCGCGCCCAGATCCACAACCTGACTAGCAGAGCGGCGGCGAAGATGGTCAAGATCGGCGCGAGCGGCAGCATATAGCGCAGAAACTTCATATACTGCCCGCCGGCCAGCACGAAGAAGACGACCGCCCAGGAGAGCAACACCATCTCCATGCCGTTGCGTCGCCTGATCTGACGGCCCAGGGCCACGAGGAGTCCCGCCACGGCGGCGAGGCCGAGCGGTAGACCCATGGTCCAGCCGATCAGTTGCTGCAGCGGGTACCAGTAGGACGGTAGACCGGAGAACTTGCGCGTGAAGGGTGACTCGGTGATGCCCTGCGCGAGTTGAAGTTGGCCCCACACATCGCTCCACCAGTTGGAGAAGTCGATAAAGGCGTACGGCATGGTTACGAAGACGGCCACGACGGTGGAGGCCAGGGCCAGCAACAGCAAGAGGGGGTTGGCCGGCAACCGGCCGAGGCGCGTCGTGACCTCCTTTCCATTATAGGACAGCACGGCCGCGGTACGCCCCGCCCCGCGATAGGCGTGGGCGACGACGAGCGGCACGAGCAAAGGAGCGGCGCTGACCTTGCAGGCCAGCGCGAGACCGATCCAGACGCCCGCCCAAAGATAGCTTGTCCAGCGGCCTTCGCGCACGATGCGCGCGCAGAAATAGACCGCGCCCGTGGTGCAGAAGGCCAGGAACGTATCGACGTTGGCGAAGTGCGAGAACTCCAGGTTCAGCACGGTGAAGGCGCCCAGACCGGCAGCCAGCAGGCCGACCCCGCGCGAGTAGACGAGGCGACCGATGAGGAAGACGAATAGGAGCGTCCCTGTATCGGCGAGCCCAGAGAGAACGCGACCGCTGTGGATGATGCCCGGCTCCGTCGTGGCGGCGCTGGCCAGCCCCGCGAACGCACCGCCGAGGGAGCCTAGAAAGGCCAGGGTGTGGGCAAAAATCGCCGTGAGGTAGAAAGGGAGATGCCCGTAGGCCGAGAAGTGCGGGTTGAGCGGCGAGGCCGGACTCCAGAACTCGGCCCAACTGTGCGGCAAGGCGATGCCCCTGATATGGCCGACGATGCCGCGCTCGTCAGGGTGCAGGTCCGCCCCCTCATCCCAGTTGTAGCCATAAATGCGCAGCGCGGCGGCGACCAAGAGGATAACCCCGAGGGGAAGCAGAGGACGGCCCCAGGCTGCCAGCCCGGCTAGGCGTGCGGGCCTTGAAGGGACTGACGTCGGCACGGCGACGGCGCCGCCTACGCCGTGCGACGCTTCTTCTAGCCTGGAAGCGGCGACGTCCTCGTTATAGAGAGGCGCGTCCGCACCGTGGCCTGCGTCTTGACCGAAGACCGGCCTGTTTTCGCTCTGTTCGACACCGTCCATCGTTACATCGCCAGGCCCCGCGACCTCGGCGCCGGCCACGGCATCCACCGCGTGCGCGGCGGTGGGGGCAGGGTCAGCGGCACGATTAAGCGATCGCGCGGCATACTCATATCCACCGTAACTACGGTTCGTTCCTGGCGTTGAAGCGTCGATAACCCCATCGTCGTGCGGGGCGCCGGAGCCTACCTCCCTGAAGGAGTCCGCTGCCGGTAGGTGCGATTGGTTCGACTCGTCCACGTCTTCCTCATACATACTACGGCGCTACAGGCTTGTGAGGCGTTAGGCCCTCCTCTAGGGATTGTACGAGGTGACAATATAAAATGGGCAGGGAACCTGAATTCCACGTTTACTTGCCCGCGGCGCCTCACCGAACGAGGATGACGGCGATGGACGAGGCGCTTGATCGCGCTGGCGCTAGCAACGAGGAGGGAGAGACGGCTCAGGAACGTTATTCTTACTGTATTCTCAGTCCTCTCTTACTCCACACTTACGTTAGAGTCTTATCATTGGCATCAGAAAGACTTAAAGCGGACGACATCCCAGCCTACCATGTCTAATCTTCAGACGGCGCCCGTCCCGTCCTACTGACGGCGAGATCTCACGGCGCGGACAGATGGTTGGCCCTTGACCTCGTCGCCAGTAATGAAGGAGATGCACGATGCAAACGATTTTGGTGGCGGATGACGACCCCAAATTGACCGCTATGTTGCGCCGCACCCTCACCTACGAGGGCTACAACGTGGTGGTGGCGGCTAACGGCTACGATGCGCTGAGCCAGGCGGAAGGCCAGCGTCCCGACCTGCTCGTGCTCGACTGGATGATGCCGGGGCTGGACGGACCGGGCGTGATCCAACGTTTGCGCCTCGTCAGCGATGTGCCGATCCTGATGTTGACCGCGCGCGACGCCGTTGAGGACCGCGCACAAGGCCTGGACCGTGGGGCCGACGACTATCTGGCCAAGCCTTTCTCCTCCGTCGAATTGCTCGCCCGCTTGCGCGCCCTGCTGCGACGGCCCACCATGGCCGCGAACGACCAGGCTAAGATGATGCTGCGCTACACCGACCTCACGCTCGACCCGACCACGCGTGATACGTGTCGCGGCGAACGCGCCTTCAAGCTCAGCCCGCGCGAGTTCGACCTACTGGCCTGCCTCCTGCGTCACCCGCGCCGGGTGATGCCGCGCGAGGCCATCTTGGAAGAGGTCTGGGGCTTCGACTTCGCCCGCGGCGACAGCGTGCTGGACGTCTATATCGGGTACATCCGCACCAAAACCGAGGCGGGCGGAGAACCGCGGTTGATCCACACCGTGCGTGGAGTCGGCTATGTCCTCCGCGATACCTAAGCGCGATGCCGCCGCGGCGGCGATAACGGCCACGGCCGTTCGTGGTCGCCGCGCGCATATGCCTCTCTCGATTCGCCTCCGCCTCACGTTGCTCTACAGCGGCATCCTGGCGCTGGTGCTGCTGCTCTTCGGCGGCGCACTCTACATCACGGTCGGGAATATCACGCTGAATGAGGCGGGCAAGACGTTGTCGGCCGAGGCCAAGAGCTTGATCTCCGGCAACCATCTCGTGCAAGACGGCAAGCTGGGCCTCGGCCCTGGCGTCACCGGTTTGGCGCATACGTACATAGAATTTCGCAACCTGACAGGGACGACGACCCAACTCGGCGACCTTAAGGGCAAGCTTCCGCTCGACACGACGGTTCGCGCGTATCTACTGAGCGGCCATACCCTCGGCCCCTCTGTCGTGACCATGAGCGGAACGCAGGTCTTACTCTACAGCGCGCTCGTGATGTCCGACAATGGAAGGGGTGGAGACGGCGGCAATCCTGGACCACCGCCCAGCGGCTTTTATGGACCTCCTCCCAGCAACCTTTGGCAAGGAGGCGATCGAGGCGCCGGCGGTCCGGGCGGCTGGGGCCAGAGTAACGGCGGTCCGGGCGCCGGCGCTCAGCATACCGTCGCCGGCATCTTACAGATGGCCGTGCCGCTTAGCGTCGTGAATGGACCGCTCGACGCGCTGCGGCCGATCTTGCTCCTGGTTGGTTTGCTGGCCACGCTGCTCGCCTTTGCCGTGGGCTGGCTCGTGGCGGGAACGGCGCTGCGTCCGATCACACGCATCACGGCGACAGCGCGAGACATCGGCGACGCCCGTGACTTTTCGCGACGCGTCGAGCACAGTGGCCCGCGCGACGAAGTCGGGCGCCTGGCCATGACCTTCAACACGATGTTGGCCAGCCTCCAGGATGCCTATCAAACGCAGAGGCGCTTCGTCGCCGACGCCTCGCACGAGTTGCGCACGCCGCTGACCACGATCCGCGGCAACCTGGACCTCCTGCGGCGTAAACCGCCTATCGACGAGCCGGACCGTGAAGAGGTGCTCGACGATCTGGCCAGCGAGAGCGAGCGTCTCAGCCGCCTCATCGCCGATCTTCTGACCCTGGCGCGTTCAGACGCCGGTCGCGTCCTCTCGCGCGACCCGGTTCTCATCGCGCCTCTCTTCGCTGACCTGTCGCGTCGCCTCACCGCGGCTTATCCCGGCCGCGCGGTCGAGTGGCGCAGCGCACCGGAGGTGGTCGTCGCCGGGGACCACGATGCGGTGATGCAGCTTTTGCTGATCTTGCTGGACAATGCGCTTAAGTTCACGCCGCCAAGCGGCACCGTCGCGGCGACGGCGACAGCGGACAAGGACACGGTCGTGCTTACCGTCGCGGACTCCGGCTCCGGCATCAGCGCGGCGGCTCTCCCCTATATCTTCGATCGGTTCTACCAGAGCGACGAGGCACGGACCGGCACGGGCACGGGGTTGGGCCTCTCCATCGCCGCGGCCTTGGCCGCGTCTCTTGACGGAACCGTCCAGGTGGAGAGCACGATAGGTCTCGGCTCGACGTTTACCGTCATGTTGCCGCGCGCCCTCTCAGCGCCATTTGGCGGCCCCGTCGCCCTCTCGTCGTAGGGCGCCATGGTCCCGACCTGGCATCCCTGGGAAGCCCCTTCACCCTCTCGTCGTTGGGACGGCGCCTTGTTAGTGGCCCGAGGGCGCGCATTCTGGCACGCTCAGGGTATGCGGACCGATCTACTACCCGTCGCCCATCACGTCGTTCTCTACAGTCACGAGCGTTGAACGCCTTGTCGCGTAGTGAAAGAGTTTCTTTCATCTCATGGTGTGGACTACGATCTTCGCAACGTCGTGCGGGACGAGGACGCGCGCACGGCGTTTCTCGCGCTCGGCCTGCCGTTGCCCCCGGTCACCGTCGTCGACGGTGTGGCCGTGGCCGGCTACCAACCCCTGCGCCTGGCCGAACTCCTAGATCTAGACGTGTGGTAGGGTAAGGCGCTCACATGACTGACGCCCTGATTGAGGCCCTGTGCGGTGCTCTCCGCGAGGTGGGAGTCCACGATGGCGACCTTCCGGAGGGAGAAATCCCCCGCCGACTGACATCATCCACTATGGCTTGGATCTGGCCGGTTACTTCGCGGCGGAGTTCTCCGCGACGCTGCTGATTGGTCTACGCGCGCTCCGCGTTCCATCAAGTTCTGGGACGACTTTATCTATTAGCAGCCAGAACAGCGGCGCCCTGAGCCGCTTAGGCCCGCGCGGCCACCGTCATGAGCATGCCGTCCGGCAACGCTGCGATGATGCCGTCGCCCATCTGCCGCACAGGCGCTCCGGCCACGGGCGTCAGGTCGTAGGAGCGCAGCACATGCGCGGCGATCGCCCGCACCTCCATCTGCGCGAAGTTGATGCCGATGCAGATGCGCGGGCCGCCGCCGAAGGCGACGAGTCCGTAGGGCGTCTTCTTATCTTCTTCGCGTGACGGCGCAAAGCGGTCGGGGTCGAACAGGCCCGGTTGGGCGAACACCGCAGGCAGACGGTGCCCCGCCGCCACGGCGAGCCAGGCGCGCGTGCCGGCGGGAATCGTATAGCCGCCGAACTCAACATCGCGCGATACGCCGCGCGGGAGGTTGATCACGGGTGAGCGCAGGCGGCTGGTCTCGTCCACGGCGTAGCCGAGCTGCCGCATCTTGCGGATCGCTTCCGGCGTGACGGGGGCGCCGTCGCCGAGCACGAGGTCGAGTTCGGTGCGCACCCGCTGGAGGTACTCCGGGTAAGCGGCCAACTCGTAGAACAACCATGACGCGAGCGTGGTGCTGGTCTCGTGGCCGGCGACGAGGAGAATGTGCAGGTGGCCTAATATCTCCTTGTCGTCGAAGCCCGCGCCGTCGTCGTCGCGTGCGGCGGTGAGCATGCCCAACACGTCGTCGCCCCCGCCCTGGCGACGCCGAGCGATCGTCTCGAGCAACAGTGCATCGAGTTCGGTGCGCACGCCGTAGAGGTAGTGCATGTACTGCTCTTCCGTCGTGATCGTAGCCGGGGGAGCGCCCGACACGAGGGCGTAGAACAGCTCACGCAGACGATCGACCTGCGCGCCGGTCTGGAGGCCGATGAGCGTCTCCGCGGCGATGTCGAAGGTGATCTTGCGGCACTCGGCGTAGAGGTCGATGCGGGCGCGCGAAGCCCACCCCCGCGTGCGTTCCTCCACGATGCGCGCCATGATCGGCAGGTAGCGGGCCATGTAGGCAGCGGCGAAAGCGGGGTTCATGAGGCGGCGTTGGCGCGCGTGCATGGGGTCGTCGGTGTTCAGAAGCCCCTTCTCGAAAATCTCTCCCAGGATCGGCGTCCAACCCCGGTCGTGGCTGAAAGCATCCCGTTGCGCCTGCAAGACGAACCTGTTGGCCTCCGGCCCCACGAGATAGACGAGCCAGTCGCCTAGTTGCGGGCGTAGGGCAGGCATCATCGGCCGCTTGAAGATCGGTCCGTGGCGCTGGGCCATGGCCGCGAGGTACTCCGGCATCCGCGAAGCGGCGTCGGGGGGCAGTTGAATCGTAGGCATCGCGTCGAGACCAGGCATGGGGGCCGCCTTTCGTGCGTTCTAACGGAGGGGCGCGACAACTCGAAAAAGAAAGAGAGCAGCGGCGCCGCCCCGTGGTCGACAAAGGTCAGGGGTCATATGGGGTGGGCGTCCTGGGAGTCCGGTACGGTCCTGGGCGGGGATAGATGGGGGGTGGCGGCGCCCTACGGCGCCGCCCCTATCATGCCCCTATTACGGCGTCACGGCCTGCTGCTTTTTAACCGCTCACCACGCTTACAACGCCTTATCGCCCGCCTTTCGCGGCCTCACCAGAGCGTTGTGGACGCTGTCCTCTCCTCCTGAGTGTATAGCGAAGCGGCGTCTAAACCAAGGGAGACCACTACCATGACCCCCCGCGTTTTTCGTGCATTTTTGCTCGCGCTCGTCCTGTTGAGCGGGACCGCGATCGTCGGGACGCGCTCCACGCGCCCCGTGTCCGCCTCCGGCATCATCGCCGTCCCTTCCGGTCTGCCGCCTCACCTCGGGATCGGGCTGGCCGCGCATCCCGACGCCACGGGTCTCTACGGCTGGATGCCCGCGTCACGCATCCCCTGGGACTACGCCTACCAATATCTCTCCGGCGGCGTCAACACGGGCGGCGGCTGGGAAACCTGGAACGCGGACGGACAGTTCGCGCTCTCCTACGCCCAGGGCGCCGCCGCCGACCACGCCATCCCCGTCTTCACGTACTACGAGATCAACCAGAGCCACGGGCCGTGCGACTTGGGCTGCGGCGAGGCCCAGAAAGACCTCACCAACCTGAACACACCGGCGACTATGGCGGCCTACTTCGGCAACTTCGCTTTACTGATGCAGCGCCTCGGGGCGGGAACGTACAACGGTGCAGCCGGATTCGGCGGAACGGCCATCGTCCACGTCGAGCCCGACCTCTCCGGCTTCGCCATGCAGGCCGTGCTCAACAATGGGTCTTGTTCCGGCTTCTGCTCCGGTCAGGGGACGGATCCCTCTCTGCTGCACGCGTCCGTCGCGTCGTCAGGCTACGCGGCGGTGGGCAGCTACCCCGACACGTACCAGGGCTTCAACCTCGCCCTCTTGCATCTCCGCGACCTCTACGCCCCCGCGGTAAAGCTGGCCTTCCACATCAGCAATTGGGCTGCTGGCACGGACATCGGTTCGAACACCGCTGCCTCGCTCGACCCGACAGCCCTGGGCCAGCAAGTAGGCGCTTTCGCCGCCGCGAGCGGCGCCGCCGCCCTTAGGGCCGATACCAGCGCCTACGACCTGCTGTTCAACGACGTCCTGGATCGCGACGCCGGCTACTACAAGTACGTTTACGGCGCCAGCAACGTCTGGTGGGACCGCACGAACACCGTTTTCCCCAACTTCCACCGCTGGGAAGCCTACGTCAGCGCCGCCAGCGCGGCGGCCAATCGCTCGGTCATCGTGTGGCAAGTCCCGCTCGGCAACCAGTACGAGCAGACGATGAACAATACCGACGGACACTACCAGGACAACCGCGTCGAATACTTCATGGCGCACCCCGACGAGCTAGTGCAGGCCGGCGTCATCGCCGTCCTCTACGGCTCGGGCAACGGCGGCTCGACGGTCAACAACGACGGCAAGAAGGACGGCGTGACCAATCCCGCGTCGATCTGCACGAGCGACGGCATGGACGGCGGTCAGATCTGCGCCAACCACGCCAGCACGTCCACGGACGACGATGGCGGCTACCTACGCATGATGGCGACGCAGTACTACACCGGCGGCGCCCTGGCCCTGGGTGGATCGTCGCTGCCGGGACCAACGCCCGTGGCCAGCGCGACGGCGGCGGCCATCGTCGCGGCGACCGCGCCGAGCATTCCTTCTCCGACGGTTACGCCGCCCGCATCCGCGGCGCCGAGCGTGACGGTACACGGCTCGATCGCGCCGGTGGAGGTCGTGGCTGGCGACACGACGCAACTGAATGCCGTTGTCGAGAGCAATCAAGCCCTATCCGAAGCCCTCGTCGATGTCGAGGTCTATGATGCAGCCGGCGCTAAGATCTATCAGACGGACCGGACGCTGTCCGCGCCGCAAGCCGGGACCGGGCAGACCGTCTCGATCGCCTGGACGGTCCCTATTACGACGACGCCGGGCCGGTACACGCTGAAGATCGGCGTCTTCGGCGCGGGTTGGTCTCCCCTCTACACCTGGAACAATGCCGCTGGCGACGTGACCGTCGACGCTCCAGCGCCCGCTCCGGCGGCCACGTCGACGCCCAGCGTTAAAGACGCCCAGGGCGTCTTAAGTACGCCGGTCGCCGCGGCGACGCCTCTGCCAGCCCAAGCCGTCCACGCTCCCGCGTCTCCCGGCGGATCGACGCCCACCGCCGCGGCCTCGCCCACCGCCGCAGCGGCACGGTTCCCGCGCACGCGTCCACACGTGCTTTCTCCCGTTACGGCGAGGCGCCAGCCTCGGGTGCGCGACGCCCTCCCCCTCCCACTAGTTGTCCGCACGAGGGGCCGCGTGGATGGCCAGGATCAGGTCGTGGTAAGGCTCACGACGCCTACGACATACCTGCATCTCGTGGTCGCCGTGGCCAAGCGGGGGACCCTCACCTACGCGGGACAGACCGTTAACGCGCCTTCCTCCGCGTTCGTCCTGAGCCACCGCGTGACGCGAGACCAGATCGTCTATACCTACGACCTCGCGCCGGGAGCGTCGATCCTCGCGCCGGGAGGGCTGGTGCTCACGGCGTTCGTCGCCGGTGGGACAACCCACCGCCACGTCGCCGACGATATCTACCACCTCACGACCGCGACAGCCTTGACGCGTGGCTTGGCGGCGGGACGCGTTCAGCCCTAGACCTAGACCTTTCGCTAGCCTACCATCGCCCTATGCGAGAAGAGAGACGCCCACGGCACGGGGCCGTCTCTCTTTTTTCGTGCCGGAGGGATTGTAAACGATCGGACGCAGCGCGTTAGGCCTGCCCCTATCAGCGTACGGCCGCGACATGGAGAAGAACGAAGGGGAGCACCTCGTAGGGGGACCGTTCGCTCGTGCGCCCTGAACACGGCGGCGCGCCCCCACGGAAGGAGCGCGCACGGCGCCTTGAGGACCCTGCCTCGTGACGCGCCGCTGCTCAGGCCGCGCTTTGACACAAAGCGGCGCCCGTCTCTACACTGGGACAGGATTGAATGCGGGGAGCACGGGGGATTGGATCATTAGCACCAGCGCGACCATCTTGCCGCGAGCTCCCTCACCGACAGCGTCCAGAGCGCCGTGGCGACGCGAGATCGTGCGCGACCTCGTACCGGTGCTGGTCGCGACGCGTCTGCTCTTCCTGGCGATAACGATCGCGCTGCCCCTGGGACGACAGGCGCTTGGTCTTCCACCGCTCATCCTGGCCAACAAACCCGCCGACCATGCCACGGGCACGGTGCTCGACTCTTGGAACCAGTACGACACGCTCTGGTACAACGACATCGCCTACCTAGGGTACAACGTGCGCGGCCCTCAAGGCTACAAGAACGTGGCCTTCTTTCCGTTGTTCCCGCTGCTCATGCGCTCCACCCACGACGGCCTCGCCTTCGTCGACACAGCAGCGCGCGCTGTGGCCGGCGTCCCCCTGAACCAGCAGCCGGACCCACCGTACCTGCTCATCGGCTTGCTCGTCTCTAATTTTTGCACGGCGGCCATGCTGGCGTTTTTCTACTGCCTGGTAAAGCTCGACCATGGCCGCGTGGCGGCGCGGCGGGCGGCCGCCTTGCTGGCGATCAGCCCTGTCTCGTTCTACTTGTTTGCGGCCTACACCGAGAGCACTTATCTGCTCTGCGCCATTGCCTGCTTTTACTCGCTGCGCGTCCAGCGCTGGCTTCAAGCAGGTCTCTGGGGATTGCTCGCCGCGATAGCCCGTGCGCCTGGCGCGATCTTGGTCGCGCCCTTTCTCATGGCCTGGGCTGAAGCCCATCCGGCGACGGTCCACACCATCAATCTGCGCTTGCGCCGTCTCGGGAGGCTCTGCATGATGCGGTTGCGTCTCGCGCGCGCCTGGTTGAGCGGCAAGCTGGTGAGCCCCGGCCGTGTCGCCGCGCCGGCATCCGACCCCTCACTCGTACTGCCTTTGCGCTTCTCGCGCGGGGTTGGCGCGGGCCACGGTCTCTACCGGCGCGGCGGCAACCTGCGCCGCACCGCGGCGATCTCGGCCTGGCGGCCTTCAGACGACGTACGCGGCGCGGCCGAGACAAACGTCGAGGCGCGCCCCTGGCCGGAGGAGGCGCGATGGGCCCTGCGCCACGTGCTCCCCGCCATCGTGATGCCGCTTGGCCTCGTCCTGTTCATGGTTTTTCTCTACGTCCTGTTTGGCGACGCACTCTGGTTTAGCCACGCCCAGAAAGCGTGGTGGCGCACTTTCGCGCCGCCGTGGGAAACCCTCTACCTCAGCATCTCCGCGCCGCTGGGCTATCTGCTTCACGGGCACTATACTCCTATAGGGCCTGCCGTCCACGACCTGTTTTACGAGATCATCGGCCTCGCCCTTACCTGGTTCGCCTGGCGACGGCTGCCGCGCACACAAGGCGTCTACCTGTGGTTGGTCTGGGGCGTCATCCTTTGTTCGCCAGCCATGCTGTCCGATCAGGTCACCGGCGAATCGCACACGGACGTTTTGATGTCGCTGCCACGTCTACTGCTTATGATGTTCCCCTTATTTACTTACATCGCGACCACGCTCAATCGTCGTTGGTATGCCGCTCTGCTCGTCTTTTTCGGCGGCGCCGTGATCGTCTACACCGTGATCTTCTTGAGCGGGGGCTGGATCGCTTGAGCCTCTCTGTCCTGATTGTCGTCGTCGCGATCGCCGTGGGCGCGGGATTCTTCGGCTCATTGTTGGGACTGGGCGGCGGACTCTTCGTCGTCCCCTTGTTAACCACGCTGCTCGGGACACCCACCCATGAAGCGATCGGGGCCTCGATCGTCGCCGTGATCGCCTCGTCGTCGGCGGGTGGTGCAACCTACCTACGCCGGCGAGTCGTCAACGTACGCCTGGGCATGACGCTCGAACTCGCCACCGTGGCCGGCGCCATTCTGGGTGCGCTGACCGGAACGGCTCTTGCTCCACGCGCCCTTAACGCCGTCTTCGGCTTGGTGCTCGCCTATACGGGCGTCACGATGTGGCGCGGCAGACGCAAGGAGGACGCGGTTTATATCCCGACGAGCAAGCCCACCGACCGTGATTTCTCCTATTACGATCCTCAGCAAGGGGCCGACGTGCGCTACCGCGTGCGCAACATGCCGGCGGGCCTCTCCGTAGGGCTCGTCGCCGGCTACGTCTCGGGGTTGCTTGGCATCGGCGGCGGCCTGTTCAAAGTTCCGGCTATGACCCTGCTCATGGGCATCCCGCTGCGCGTGGCCACGGCGACGAGCACCTTCATGATCGGAGTCACGGCGACGGCCAGCGCCTATATACAATACGCGCACGGTTTCATCAACCCCGTCTTGACCGCGCCCGTCGTCGTAGGAGTCGTCGTCGGCGCCCTGGGCGGCCCACGCCTCGCGCAACGCCTTCCGGTCGCGACGCTGCGGCGCATCTTCGTCGTCGTGTTGATCGTTTTCGCCGTCGACATGCTGGGCAAAGCCGCCTTGGGCGTCGGGTAACCCATGTCCGTCGCCACAAAAGACCAGCGGCAAGGTAAGGAGAACATATCGGCATTCCAACCATCGGGGTCTGGCGAGGATGCGGCCCACGGTTTTATGTCAACCGCGTTGCTCGTCGGCGTGGCGGCGTCGCTCGTGCTGATGCTGGTCGCCCTCGCCCTGCTCGTGGTGCAACATAGCCCCGTGCTCGCTCCAAATAGCGCCGAGAGCGCCTGGCTGCCGTTGCGCGAGGTTCTCCCGCACATCTCGAGAGGCGACCCACGCGGCCTGCTCGACCTAGGCGTGTTGCTGCTTTTTCTTACGCCGATCGTGCGCGTCGTCGCCGCCGTGGGCCTGTTCGCCGCGCAGGGACGCTACCGCTCGATGGCCGTGGCCTACGGCGTGCTCGGCCTACTCTCGCTCAGCCTGTTGCTCGCTCCGTAGCCAGCGGGGCGCTGGCATACTAGAGTACGCGTGTCGATCGCGGTTGGAGGCAAGAAGAACAATGCCGATCATCGGCTCACAAGGCGCGTGGCAGGGGTCGGACCGTCTCGACGACGACGCCCGCGCGGCAATCCAACGTGCTGAAGCGTTAGGCGCGACGCGGGGTCGGCGTCAGGTTCCACCCGATGTTCTCCTAACCGTCTTGCTCGACGATCCCACGGGCACGCCGGCCACGGTTTTGCGCGCCCTCGGCGTCGACGTCGACGCCGCTCTCCAAGCCGTCGACGCGCTGGTCAAGCCGAAGGGCTCGCCGCTCGAAGGCCGTTCGGCGCTCGACAACGACGCACGTGAAGCCGTCGTGCTCGGGGTCAACGAGGCGCGTCGCTCCGGCGCGGCTCAGGTAGGCACGGGGCATCTGTTGCTGGGCATCGTGGAGTCGCGCACACCGGGAGCGCGGGTGCTCTTAAAGGCAGGGGCCGCCCTGACGCCGCTGCGCGACCTGCTGCAAACGCTGGGTCAAGAGGAAGCGAAAAACGTCGGCGCGGCGGCCGACGCGTTCATACCGGAGTTCACCGCATTTCTCTCCCGCGTCGGCGGCGGCGGCCACTGCCCGCGTTGCGAAGCGCCTCTTCACGAGAGCTTCGCCCACTGCTGGCGCTGCGGACTGCGCTTCCACTAACGTGCACCTTTGGAGGGGTCCTCCATGGAAACGGTCTTACCAGCGCGGCATATGGGCGGAAATGCGGGGTAGATATGTCGTACGCGTCGACGCGTCGACTACGTGGAAAAAAGAAAAGACGTTAGGCGCCGGCGACCAGCGGCGAACGCAGCGTAATGACGGCGACCTCAGGCGGGCAGTACAGCCGTGCGGGGGCGCCGCTGGTGCCGACGCCGCGGCTCACGTACGTTTGCACGCCATTGTAGGTGTAGACGCCCATGGAGTAGCGGCGCGGCAGGACGCTGACCGATCCGAGCGGCCCCAATCCAGGCAGACGCAGTTGCCCGCCGTGTGTATGCCCTGCTAGAACGAGGCCAGGTTTATACGGGTCGAGGCGGAGCAAGATATCGGGGCTGTGGGCGAGCAGCAACGTCGGCGCCGCGGCGTCCACGGCGGCAAACGCGGCGGACAAATCGTCTCGCCCCAAGGCAGGATCGTCTACGCCGACGACATGCAGGGCGCCATCGAACGTAACGCGGCTCTCGTTGTTCAGCACGTCGATCGAGGCCGCGGCGAGCGTCTCGAGCAGCGGCCCGATGTCGGCGGCAAGCGGGCCTTCACCGGTCTCATGCCGGTAGTGGTAGTGGTCGTGGTTGCCGAGCACGGCGAACGCCGCCGTGCGCGGTCTCATGGCCTGGAGCAGGGGCGGCAACGCATCCAAACCCGCTTCATCTTCGACCATATCGCCTGTGTAGACCGTGAGGTCGCATTGCACATCGGCCAGCAACTCTGGCAAGGTCAAAGCGGGGTGATCGCCCCAGGTCAGGTGCAGGTCGGTGACGTGCAAGATGGTTAGCCCGTCGAGATGGCGCGGCAGGTGCGGCAGCGTCAGTTCGAGGTTCGTGATGCCCAAGTCTGGAACGGGCAGCGACCGCGCCGCGTTTTGCAGCGCGCGCCAGGCATAAGCCCGCAGAAGCGATGGGCGGGCCTGCTGCTTCCGTAGACGCGCGGCCATCGGCGTCTGAACGGAACGGCGCGGATCTCCACCGGTCACCGCGTGGCGTCCACGCGACGTCTATTGCAACTACTCATTTCTTCACTATACCTGCCGCGTCCTAACGGCGTCTCCGGCAAGGCGCCTACTCCCAGGGTTCGTGAAAAGTCAGGACGAGGGGAGGAAAGACGAGCGCCCGGGGAGCGCGGGCCTCTGGCCCGACCCCGCGTCCCCTCAGGGACCGGCGGGCAGCGCCGTGAGCACCCGCGCTCCCCGGACGACTTTTCACGAGCCCTGCGCCTACTCCATCGGTCGTACATACAGCGAGGAAGAAGCGCCCTGCTGTATAATCGGTGCGGGATGAACGCTTTGTAACGGGATCGTCATCCGCATCCAACATCCAGCGTTAACGCACATCACGATCGAAAGAGGAGGTTTCTCTACCCATGACGCCTGCCGTCGCTTTTCGGACCGCTCTTGTCGCGGCCGCTATCTTTGTCGTCATTGCCATCGCCGCGATCATCAACCACTTTATCTCGCCGATCCCAAGCCCTGCTTTTGGTCTTAAGGTTGGCCTGCTCTGCTTAGCGGTCGCCGCGTGCTGCGGGGTCTATGCCAACTACAATCGGCCGGGGACAAGGGTCTAACCCAGGCCGCGGCGTCGCGCCGCGAGAGATATAGGGGCTTGATCTGCCGGTCGCGGCGAAGCTCTAAAGGCCAAAGGAGAGGCGCCGGCGAAAGACGGTTCGACTAAGCCACGCTTGTCACCTCTAGGTGGCGATGGCCGCCTCCACCAGGAAGAGGAACGACGACGACATCGCCTTTGCGATGCCCCAGCAATGCCTTTCCCACCGGCGAGACGGTCGAGATGCGTCCGTCGGCTGCGTTGGCCTCGTGGGGGTCGACGAGTTGAAAAGCCTCACGTTCGTCTTCTTCTACGATCTCCACGCGGGAGCCCAGGGCGATGACTCCATTGGACGACGGGGCGATATCCCGCGCGGACGCCAAAAGGCGCTCGAGTTCGGTGGCGCGGCTGGCCAGACGGCTCTGCTCTTCTTGTAGTTCGAGGAGGCCGGCGTCTTCGTCGCGTGTCGCGGCATCTTCACGTGCATCGGCCAAGCGTACTGCCAGGGCGGGAAGGCGTTCCTCGCGCAGGTCGCTCAGTTCGTGTTCGAGGTCGGCGCGGCCCTCGGCGGTTAAGGCGACAATCTCCGGCATGTTGCTTGTACTCATCTACGTTATTTCCTCTATAAAGATAGCAGGGTCTCGGCCCGCAGAGTATACCGTATGCTGTCGTGTATCGCAACTACATGTTTTGACTAGATGAACGAGAGGACGCTGTTCATGAGCACTATCCCGATCGAACGCGGCTGGAGCGTGTACACCGAGGACAACAAGCGCGTCGGCGACGTCGTGGAGGTGCATGGACATTATCTCCTCGTGAGCCGCGGCCTGCTGGTGGTGCGCGACATCTACGTGCCGCGCTACGCCGTGGCGTCGGTGGAAGAGCGCAAGGTGCTGCTCGCCATCACCGAGCCGCGCCTACGGCAGATGAATTGGGGCGCCGCTCCCCCCGTCCCCCCTCCGACCGAAGGCCGCGCCGCACCACGTCTCGTACCGAACCAAGCATCCGACGACGAACAGGAGTCCAGCGACCCGTCGGCGGAGGACGCCTCGGGCATTATTGCCCCCCCTGAAGGCGATGCCGAGGACGGTCCTTACGCGGGCGATCTAGCCTTGTTTGGACTCGACTCGACGACCTACAGCGACTACGAAGACATGGGCATCATGCTGGGCGGCACGATCGAAGTGGACGGCGAGGCCTTCCTCGCGTACGAGAAGATCGGCATCGGTCCAGCCGTTGTCTTGATACACGGCTGGGGCTTCGACCACCGCGTCTGGGATCATCTTTTGCTCGACCTGCCGCGCGATTTCACCGTGCTCGTCTACGACGCACGCGGCTATGGCCGCTCGACGGGGACATGGGACGGTTATGATACGATGCGCGCGGCGCGCGCCCTGCGCGTGATTTTGCGCACGCTCGACATCGAGGACGCCACGCTGGTCGGACTCGACATCGGCGCGTCGGCCGCGCTGCGCTACGTGCAAGACGGCGGACGCCGCGCGGGGCGCCTTATCTTGCTCTCTCCCGTTCTCCCGACCGAGAATGTCCTAGCCTACGACGCCAACACGACGCTGCCGGCGCCCTTCGACGATTGGGCGCGCGCGTTACGCGAGGACCGCCCCGTGCTGGCCGCACGCCTGTCCGCGCTCTGGGCGCCGGACGCCTCGCCCCAGACGCTGAATTGGCTGCACGACGGATTCCTGGACGCCGCCCCTTATGCACTCTATGGAGGCATAGAAACGTTGGCCCGCCCCCTGCTTGACCTCTCGCTCACCGCGGCGACCGTTCCCGTTACTATCGTGCATGCGGCGGACGACCCCATCGTCGCGCTCGACCAGGTGAGGAAGGCGGCGGACGAGGCGGGCGCCCGCCTCATCGTGCTCGACGGAGGCGGACACCTCCCCATGCTGACCGACCCCGCGCGCATCGCCGCCATCATCACCGCTCAGGCCTCACCCGGCGGGGAGGAAACCGCCCCGCCTAGCGAGGAGGAGACCATGTCGCCCACGGAGTGATCGTGGCGGCTTTTATCTGCCTCACACTACTTTTCCCACTTTCTGCAAACCACGATAAACGCTGGCAGCGTAGGAAAACTCATTGCCGCTCAGCGTCTTCTCCATATGCAATCTTTTAGTTGCATGCAACGCCCCTATTTGCTATTATGCAACTGGAGGGTTGTATATGGATACAGTGAGCACGGACCGTATTGAGAAGACGATTGTCCTCCACGCACCACGTTCGCGGGTCTGGCGCGCACTTGCCCGCGCGGACGAGTTCGGCGCCTGGTTCGGGGTAGCGCTGGAGGGAGCTTTCGCGCCGGGCGCGCGCCTCATGGGCCGCATTACTGCCGCGGGACACGAGCACGTGACCATCAGCATCACGACCGAGCGGGTCGATCCCGAGCACCTGCTCTCCTACCGCTGGCATCCCTACGCGTTCGAGCCCGGCGTGGACTATACGGATGAGCCGACTACCCTCGTCGAATTTCATCTCACGGATGTCGGAGATGGCACGCAACTCACGGTGATCGAGTCCGGCTTCGATCGCATTCCGCTAGCGCGTCGTGCCGCCGCCTTGCGCATGAACGAGCAAGGCTGGGCCGACCAGATCACGCGCATCGCGCGCTATGTCGCGACGTAACGCGGGCACGGTCGACCACGCCCACGCGGCGCTGCTCTTCGCGGCGCTCGGCGACAAGACGCGGTTCGCGCTGGTGGATAGGCTCTGCGCGAGCGGGCCGCTCTCGATCGCCCGGCTCACGGTCGGCTCCGCCGTCACGCGTCAAGCGGTCACCAAGCACCTGCGTATCCTCGCCGACGCCGGCCTCGTCCATGACATCCAACGGGGACGAGAACGCATCTGGGAACTTGACACGGACCGACTCGACGAGGCGCGCCGCTGTCTCGACGAGATCGCGGAGCAATGGGATGACGCGCTCGAGCGCCTGAAGGCGTTCGTCGAGGAGTAACAAGGGGGAGGCTCTATTCAGAGTATCCGCAAGGGAATCCAAGAAAATTAATGCCTACAGGCAAACCCGGACGCATAGAAAGGACCACACGTGATGACGCAGACTACACACGGTGTCGAAGACGGCGGAGGACGAGGGCTGAAGACGATCCACCACACGCGCGAGATCGCCGCACCACGCGCGACGGTGTTCGGTGCGCTAACGACGCCCGAAGGGCTCTCGGCCTGGTGGACGACAAGGGTAAGAGCGGACGAGGCGGCGCTTGGCGCACTCCTCGACGTCACATTTGGCGGCTTCAATCCTCACCTGCGGATCACAGAGCTCGATCCGTCCACTCGATTGGGCTGGGAGGGCGTGGGGGGACACGAGGCATGGGGCAAGAACACCACCATCCGCTTCGATCTCGAGACAACAAGCGGCGGAACGAGGGTTCGCCTCTCACACCAGTTAGGACGTGAGCTTGACGACGATGCCGTTGCGAGCGCGACCCTTCGCTGGAGCCACTATCTGGACAGCTTGCGCCTCCTCTGCGAGACGGGGAGCGGCAAGCCCTTCCAAGGCGGACCCGCCGAAGAGCACGCCGTCATGGACAGCTACACGAAGACTCTCCTCATTCACGCATCGCCTCAGCAGTTGTATCGAGCTCTGACCACCATCCCCGGATTAAAGAGTTGGTGGACGGGCGACACGATTCTGAACAACGGCGACATCAGGTTTGGCTTTAGGGAAGGGATCTTCCAGACCATGCGCGTCCTGGACGCCGTTCCCGACAAGAAAGTGCTCTGGGAGTGCATCGCGCAGTACTTTCCTGTCGAGGGGACGACGCAAACCGATGAGTGGGTGGGGACGAGGATAGCGTTTGATATTCAAGCGGCCCCTGATGACTCATCGACCTTGGTCTTCACGCACATCGGCCTCACGCCGCGAGACGTCTGTTACGACCAGTGCAACGTGGGATGGAATCACTTTCTGGGGAGCTTGAAGCGTTACCTCGAGCAAGGAATGGGCACGCCGTTCTCCGGCACGCCCTGGCGCGCTCAGCACGCCGCGACGCCCTAACCTGAGATCAGTTGGCCGAGCCACGACCGCGCGTTTGTCGAGAAGAAGCCGAAGGCCGGGATGCAGTGCATCCCGGCCTTCGTACGATTGATCGGGCGCGGCCCTACTTAGGCGCCATACGGATGGCGCCGTCGAGGCGGATGACCTCGCCGTTGAGCATGGTGTTCTCCACGATCTGTCGGGCCAACAGCCCATACTCGGCGGGGGCGCCCAGACGCGGTGGGAACGGTACCTGCTTGCCCAACGACGCGCGCGCCTCCTCGGGCAGGCCGGCCATCATCGGCGTGTCGAAGAGCCCCGGCGCGATGGTGCAAACGCGAATGCCGAAGCGCGCGAACTCGCGCGCCAACGGCAGCGTCAGCGCGACCACGCCCCCTTTGGACGCGGCGTAGGCCGCCTGACCGATCTGACCGTCGTACGCGGCCACGGAGGCCGTGTTGACGATGACGCCGCGCTCCTCACCGCCCTCCCACGGCCCCTCCTTGGCCGCGATGGAGGCGCCGACGAGGCGGACGACGTTGAACGTGCCGATCAAGTTCACGCCGACGACCCTGGCGAACGCGTCCAACGGATGCGGACCATCGCGACCGATCACGCGCGCGGCGATGGCGACGCCGGCGCAGTTGACGGCCCCGTTGAGGGAGCCGAACGCCTCGTAGGCCGTCTCAATAGCCGCGTTCACCGCGCCCTCGTCCGTCACGTCCGTCTTGACGAAGCGCGCGTTTCGGCCGAGGGCCGAGGCCGTCCCTTCACCGGCCGCGACGTTCACATCGGCGATGACCACGTTGGCCCCGCTGGCTACGAACGCGCGCGCTGTTGCTTCGCCAAGGCCGGAACCGCCGCCGCTGATGAGGAATGTCTTTCCATCCAGCTCCATTTAGGTGTCTTTCCTCCACGCGGCCCTACGCCAGGCGTTCGATAATCGTGCCGTTGGCCATGCCGCCGCCCTCGCACATGGTCTGAAGGCCGTAGCGGCCGCCAGTGCGCTCGAGTTCGTTGAGCAGAGTCGTCATCAGGCGTGCGCCGGAGGCGCCGAGAGGGTGACCTAGGGCGACAGCTCCGCCGTTGACGTTGACGCGCGACATATCCGCGCCCGTCTCTTTCTGCCAGGCCAGCACCACCGAGGCGAAGGCCTCGTTGATCTCGATCAGGTCCATCTGGTCGAGCGTCATACCGGCCTTCTCCAGCGCCTTGGCCGTCGCGGGGATAGGAGCGGTCAGCATGAAGATGGGGTCGGCGCCGGCAACCGAGAAGGAGACGAAGCGGGCGCGCGGGCGCAGGCCATAACGCAGCGCGCTCTCGCGGTCCATGATGAGGATCGCGGCGGCGCCGTCGCTGATCTGCGACGAGTTGCCCGCCGTGACCACGCCGTCGGCCTTGAACACCGTCTTGAGCGTGGCCAGCTTCTCCATGTTCGTGTCGGGGCGGATGCCCTCGTCGCGGTCGAACATCACCTCGTCGCCGCCCTCGGTCTTGACCATCAACGGCGCGATCTGACTCTTGAAGCGCCCTTCCTCCGCGGCACGGGCGGCGCGGCGGTGGCTCTCCAACGAAAACGAATCGACGGCCTCGCGCGAGATGCCCCACTTCTCGGCGATCAACTCGGCGCTGACGCCCTGCGGCACCAGCCCCTCGTTGTAGCGCGCGATCATCTTGGGACCAAAGGGGAAACCCGGGCCGTGCTCCATGGAAGAGCCCATGGGCACGCGGCTCATGTTCTCCACGCCGCAGGCGATGACGACGTCATAGGCGCCGCTCATCACGCCCTGCGCGGCGAAGTGGACGGCCTGTTGGCTTGACCCACACTGGCGGTCGATCGTCGTGCCGGGCACGGACTCAGGGAAGCCGGCGGCGAGGGCGGCGTTGCGCCCCACGTTCATGGTCTGCTCGCCGATCTGGCTGACGCAGCCCGCGATCACGTCCTCGACGAGCGTGGGGTCGATGTTGGCGCGCGTCACCACCTCGCGCAACGTGTGCGCGAGCAGATCGACCGGATGCCATTCCTTGAGCTTGCCGTTGCGTCGCCCCACCGGCGTCCGCACTGCCTCGACTATTACCGCTTCACGCATTGCCGTCATTGCCGCGTTCCTCCGTTACCACACTGTCATAGGAGCCATCAAACGTCCACCGGCCAGGGGTTTCTCCACACTGTTTACCGGCGCGCTAGCCCCCATTGTACACCGCTCGGCACGAGCTACTGTCCGTCGATTTTTCGATCTAGATGGAAGGATTCTCTGATTAGATGTACGATGTGCTTGCTCACCAATTAGGAAGGCCACGAGGGCCATGCTGATGGACTGGGATCATCATCAGAGCGTGTCGAAGGCTCATATGACGACAAAGCCGAATTCTCGAAGCTTGTTATGTCCTTGCCCCCAAGTAAGGTACGCCTCGTCCCACTCGATAAAGTAGTTAAGGAACGTAGCGCCGCTGTGCAGTTGCACGCCTCGGAGGCGGTCGGGACGATCCACCGCCACGATGGGGCGTATCTCATGGAGCGCCTCGCCAATCAAGGGCGCCATGTCGTCTCGTGTAGAGACATCGAAAAACGGCCATTTGCCGGAGGTACGCACGTACTCGCGGTTCACGTCGTCGAGCGGCTCGGCAAAGGGATCCTCCCAAGGCTTATCGTCGACGCGAACCAGTTCTCCCCCCTGCCCTGTTGAAAGCAGGACCACGGAGCCTGTTTTCATCGTTAGTTGCAGAAAACAATCGGAGTCGTCGACGACGTCCTGATAAACGTATTGGATGAGTCCTATCGCCGCGACCGTCTGCCCGACGACAGCCTCCAAGACCGCCAGTTGACTGGGAAGCTGTGTCACTGCACCTACTCGACGGCGGCCGCGGTCAGGTTCCTGGCCTCGTCGCGCAACAAACGCCGCAGCACCTTGCCGCTCATGTTCTTGGGCAGTTCGTGGCGGAACTCGACGCGCGACGGAGCCTTGAAGCTGGCCATATGCTCCTTGCAATAGGCGATGATGTCTTCGGCGGAGACATCCTGGCCGGCCCTCCTCACTACATAGGCCAGCGGGCGCTCACCGGCGTAGGCGTCTGGCATCCCCACCACTGTCGCGTCGGCGATCGCGGGGTGGGCGAACAGTACTTCCTCGACCTCGCGTGGCCAGACCTTAAAGCCGCCCGCGTTGATCATGTCCTTCTTCCGGTCCACGATGCTATAGTAGCCGTCGGCGTCCACGAAGCCGATGTCGCCGGTGTGGAACCAGCCGCCGCGCAGGGTCTCGGCCGATGCCTCGGGTAGGTTCCAGTAGCCGTTGGTGACGTTCTCGCCGCGAATGACGATCTCGCCCTCGGTCCCGATCGGAACCTCACGGTCTTCTTCATCCACCACGCGCGACTCGACGCCGGGGATCGGCGGGCCGACCGTGCCGGGTTTGTTGACCGGCCCCGCGGCGTTGGAGTGCGAGACGGGCGCCGTCTCGGTCAGGCCGTAACCTTCTTGAATCTGCACGCCAGTGACTTGCTCGAAGCGCTTGAGCACCTCGATGGGCAGCGCCGCGGCGCCGGAGTTGACCACGCGCAGGGAAGAGAGGTCGTAGGATTCCAGGTCGGGCAGGTTGGTGAAGCCGATGTACATGGGGGGCGCACCGAGAAAAATGGTGCAGCGATGTTTCTCGATCTCTTTCAACACCGTGACCGCGTCGAAGCGCGCCACGAGATCGATCGTCCCGCCCTGTCGTACGGCGAAGTTGAGGCCCACGTTCATGGCAAAGATGTGGAACAGCGGCAAGACGAGCAGCAGCACGTCGTCCGGCCCTACCGAGAGGCGTTGCAGACGGTCGACTTGCTCCGCGTTGGCGATGAAATTGCGGTGCGTCAGCATGGCGCCCTTGGGCTTGCCCGTCGTGCCGGAGGTGTAGCAGATCACGGCGAGGTCGCCCGGCGCCACGGTCACGGGTGCGCGCCGTGGGGCTTCACCCTCAATAAAGGGCGGATTGGCTTTCCAGAGCGTGGCCCCCGCGGGCGCTTTCTCCGCCGCGATGATGATGACCTCGTCGACCGATGGCGTGCGGCGCGCCGCCTCGGCCGCCTGGGGATAGAACGTCTCGAAAACGATCAGCTTGCGCGCACCGCTGTCGCCCAGGATATGCGCGATCTCATCGCTCTTATAAAGCAGGTTGAGCGGCACGGTGACCGCGCCTAACCGCGCCACGGCGTAGTAGGCCGCGGCGAAGTGCGGGATATTAGGGATCATAAGGGCGATGCGGTCGCCGTGCGTCACGCCGCGCGCGGCCAGCGCATCGGCGGCGCGTTCGATCAATAGATCCAGGGTAGAGTAACTGATCTCCGTGTCTTGAAAGATGATGGCGGTTTTATCGCCGTTCGTCGTGGCTACATCGTGTACGAGATCGGCCAGGGTTGTCACCGTCGACATCTCTATCGTCCTCCTAGCGCGGCGCCGTCGCCCGCGCCCTTCAACTTCTGTCATACCCATCCGACGCTGGCTCGTCGCCGCTTACACACTATATTACTCTCATCACCCAATCGTCGGAGAGCGCCAACTTATGCGAGGCGCCTCATGAATTTCCACCACCCGGCGTGCATCTGCTTACTGGCATGGGATGAAACGCCGCGACAAGGCGCGATTGGCCGACAGCGCCGGCTTCCATTTGTGACGGCAGTTAGAATCCAGCTTCCGGTCTACCTTATAGTGGTGGGAGGCAGCACCCTGCTAGTAGTCCATCAACTGTCCTTCTAGAAAAAGGAGCCTAGACAAAGGAGCGCCCGCGACGCACCTTGGCGGTACATCCACACAGGTGCAGACATCTGTTTGATGGACTACTTAGGCATCGTCCGCGCGCCGCAGACGCGCGATCTCTGCACGCAAACGTTCCACTTCCGCCTCGGCGCGGCGCCGTCCCTCGGCTTCCTCATGCCGCGCGGCCTCGGCTTCCGTCCGCGCAACCTCCGCGCGTTGTCGCTCCTCCTCCGCCCGCTGGCGCTCCCCTTCCGCCCGCTGGCGCTCCGCGTCCCCCTCTTCCGGCGTCAGCAGGTCGACGCCCTCCGCCGTCCGCGCCATCACGCGCTCTCCCCGTACCACGAGGAACAGCTCCAGCACCGTGCTCCAGAGTCTCCCGTGCTCGTCCGCCGCCCACGCCTCGAACCGTCCGCTCTCGCCCCGTCGCCACCCCGTCAGCGTCGAAGGTCGCCCCCGCCGCGGCGTGAACACCGCGTACTCCTCCGCCCCCAACAGGTCGTAGGCTCGTCGCTTGTCCACCTCGTCGCGCTCTTTGCTCGTGGGCGACACTACTTCCAACACGAAGGGCGGGAACCGTCCCTCCCGCACCAGATTGAACGACGCGCGCGCCTCCGCTTCATCCACGTCGAAGGCGACCATTGTGTCGGGGGCCAGCTTCCTGCCCTCCGCCGCCGCCGCGTCCTCCGCATCCGGATCGAAGGCCCGCAGAGGCGCAGGCAGCGGCCAGGGGTAGACGATGGGCAGCATGGAGGCCACGTACCAGGGTCGTCCCGTGTTCCCCGCGTAGATACGCAGCGCATAGGAGAAAGAACTCGTGGACCATGCTTGCAGTTCACCCATGCTCATCCAGGGGCTCTCCTCGAGGTCGTCGGTATCGTCGGCCAGCGCGCGCATGAAGGCGTCGTCCTCCGGCGTAGGGACCGGGAGGCGCGGGGGAGAGAGCGGACTGCGGCGCGGTGAGGGGGCAATGTTGTCGAGGACGCGGGTCGATGTGCGGACCATGGATCAACTCTCCAGCACTGGATGGCGGGCGACGCCGGGCGCGGCGTCACGCCCTCAGTATATAGCGCGCCCATCGTCGAGATGTTCCCAAGAGCACGTTGGTGCGCCGTGGATACACCAGGACAGCGTGAGGGGAGGGCGCACGAACCGCTGCATCTCACTCTTTTATGTATGTACGCCCGTGTTGGACGCGATGATGCGCCGCTCAGGCATACGCTGGTGTGGTGATGCCTAGAATCTGCATGACTTCGTGCAGCGCGATGAGAGCGGCGAGGCGACGTGCATCGTATCGTTCGCTCTGCTCCGAGAGGCGGATGAGTTCGTCCAATTCTTCTTCCGCGGTCATCTTTGCCTGGCGTCTACGCACCGGTTCATCGATGCGTCGCTGGATATCGAGAGACGCGCGCTCTTCATTTATCTGTAGCAACCAACAGCGCTGTCTCCTCCACGTCCGCCTCCTCGTGTGATGCGCTCGGCATAGTCTTCCTTTCCTATAGCGCGATGTCCTGGGCGCTCTCCAGGAAGCGGGCCAACAAGGTAATGGCGCCCTGGATGTCGTCGCCGTGGCACATCTCGTTGACCGTGTGGACGTAGCGGCTCGGCGTAGAAATGACGCCGCTGACGACGCCCTCACGTCCGCCCTGAATGGCGCCGGCATCCGTGCCGCCGAAGGGCAGGATCTCAAATTGGTGCTTGATGCCGTCGCGCTCGGCGATGGCGCGCAGGCTGTCCACGATGCGCGGGTCGCAAATCAACGACCCGTCCATGATCTTGATAGCCGTGCCGCCGCCAAGTGTGGTGATGCGTTCGCGCTCGCTCGTGCCAGGAATGTCCATGGCCAGCGTCGTGTCCAGGGCGATGGCGATGTCGGGCTCGACGCCGTAGCCTGCCGGCATGGCTCCGCGCAGGCCCACTTCTTCCTGCACCGTGGCCACGGCCACGATCTCCGCCGTGTGGGCGCCCACCGCGCGCAACGCCTCGATCATGATGAAGACGCCGAGGCGGTCGTCGAGCGCCTTGGAGACCACCGTATCGCCCATCTGCACGGTATCGCGCGACAGCGTGACCATGTCGCCGACGCGCACGCGCGCGGCGACGGTCTCCGCAGGCAACCCTAGATCGACGAAGTAGTTGTCGATGCGCAGCGGCGCGGGCTTATCGTCCGGGGTTTGCAGGTGGATCGGCTTGGCCTCCGGGGCTAGGACGCCGGGCAGGACGCCCTCGCGGGTATGGATGTCGACGCGCTGCGCGAACAAGACGCGCGGGTCGAAGCCGCCCACGGGATGCACTCGGATAAAGCCTTCTTTCTCCACGTGGCGCACGACAAAGCCGATCTCGTCCATGTGCGCGGCGATCATGATGCGCGGTCCGCCCTCGCCGCGCTTCACGGCGATGACGTTGCCCAGCGCGTCGGAGCGCACCTCGTCGACGAGGGGCCCAATCTCAGCGATGACGAGGCGGGCCACGGCGTCTTCGCGCGAGGGGATGCCGGGCTCCTGGCAGAGCCGACGCAGTAAATCAAAGTTTTCAATCATGGTCGTATCGCCGCTCCTGATCGTTGCAGTACGGTGAGGAGCGGATGTCTCCTCTTTTCCCGATCGCGGCAGAACGCCGCATCGTCTTCAGCATACGGCAAAAAAGAGAAGGGAATGGTTCTCGTAGCAGGGTCATTTCATTCTCGACGTATCGGGCTTTGCACTACCAGCAGGCGGCGACCTTCACGCTTAGGTCACGTACCGAAGGCAGCACCCACTCTGACATCAGCGTTGCTTCCTGCTGCTTTCTCCAAGAATGAAATGACCCTGTTCTCGTAGGCATCCGGGGTATGGGAACGCGGAAGAGCGCTACATCCCGCTCATAGAGTGCATGGCGCTTCCGTACCAGAGGTCGCGGTAGGCTTGCATGAGGCCAAGTTCTCGTGATTGGCCTTTGATGATGGTGAGGGCCAGGGCCTTGAGCCGCGGGTGCGTCCCACGCGACAGTTCGAGCGTCGCGGCGGCGACAGCCAACTGGTGGTGCGGCGTCATGGCGTCGATAAAGGCCTTGTCGAAAGGAGACGCCGTCCTGAGGTGCGCGATGTCGTGCATCATGGAGGCGCCGTCCATGGTCATCTTGAGGTCGGGGAGCATGGGCATGGCGTCCATGCTGGGCGTGGCGGCGCTGCCGTACCATTGCTGGCGCCATGCCTTCATCTGGGTGATCTCACTAGCTTGATCGGCCACGATCGCTTGGGCCAGACGTTTAATCTGCACGTGCCCCGCCCGCGTGAGAGCGAGGCGGGCCATGGCCACGGCGCCCTGGTGATGCGGAACCATCATGTCGATAAACTGGCGGTCGAAAGAGGCGTTGGCGGCGGGCGCGGAAGCTTCGGATGCTATGACCGGCGCTGGAGCCTGGGCTGTGGAGGTCAGGCGTGGGACGAAGGCGATAGCGACGAGAACGACGATGGCGCCGAGGATGGTGAAGGCGCGGCGGAATAGGGTCTGGAACATAGTAATCCTCCCGGTGATATATCTTGCTTGACGATGGCGTATGCCGCGGTGAGCGGACGAGACGTACTCTTATAGAGTCGATACGCCCCGTCTACAGCCGATACACCTGGAGGATGGCGCGACGCCTGCGTTGAGCACGATCCCCCCTTACTACGTCTGCCCGGAGGGCTCGAACACTCAGCCCTGGCGTCGACGTGGCTGGCGCCGTGGTAGTGGACGGCCATTCCAGCGGCCCTCCCCGCTGGGGGTTGAAGGCGAACTGATGAGGCGTGATCCCATCCATGAGCGGACAGGTCATGGTGCAATCGGAGCAACCAAGCGCGTTCGACGTCCCGGAGGCCGCGTTCACGTCAACCGCCGCGTCCATCGGCGCCGCCGAGGCACGGCCCGCGCCCTGGCCTGGCGAGATAGTCGTGGGCATGGCGGGCATAAAGCCCATCAAAGGGTGATGCAGGACGAGCATAAGACCGAGCAGCAGGGCGGTGTTCGCCCAGAGTCCACTTCCCCATGACCGCCTCATACGCTCATCCCTCCAAAGCCATTGTCTTTCCACTGACTATATACCAGCGTTGCGCGAGGGCCGCTCAAGGTTGGGAGCGGCCGGTTCGAGCTTCGCGCCCGATCGTGTCTGTCTCTACCGATCCCACCTCACCTGCTCGAATGGACCGCCCGCCCTGGGCGTCGTAGTCCATCGAGGCATGGTCGTGCGCGTCCATAGCGTCCGCGGGCTGGCTCATCATACGCAGCATGGCCGTGCCGCCCGTGCGCAGGAAGCGCACCACCAGCACGGCGGCCAGCGCCAGGAAAAGGACGTTGAGCGCGCTGGTGTAGTTCAGGCTTGGCCCCTGGGTGATGACGCCGACGGCGCGGTTCGTGGGGATGACGCCCAGCGCGCCGAACACGACCTCCACGACGTAGCCGGCCGCGGCCATGGCGAGGTAGAACGTGCCCAGGATGTAGAGCGCGACCTTGCCGCCGTAGTACTTGCGGTAGATGTCCAGGACGGGCAGCACGATCAGGTCGGCGAAGATGAACGAGGTCACCCCGCCAAAGCTGATGCCGCCCCGCCAGAGCACCGCGGCGAGCGGCACGTTGCCTACCGAGCACACAAAGGAGAAGACGGCTACGAGGGGGCCGACGAGCGGCCCCTCGATGCGGGCCAACGTGGGGTTGCCAGTAAGAAAAAAGGCGTTCCAGACGCTGTTGGGAACCCAGGCGGCCAGCGCTCCCGCGATGACGAAGCCGAGGACGATGTCCGTCCACACCGAGGCCCAATCCATCACGAAGAGGTGGCTGACGGCAGTGAAGCCGCGTCCGCTGAAGAGGCGCGACCCGAACGAACCGCCGCCCTCGACGCTCATGTCCATAGCGGCGTGCCCTTCCATGCGGCCCCGCGCGCCCCGCTCCGCCTGTCCTCGCGCCCTCTCCACCAGGTGCGGCGTCAAGGTGACGCGGAAGACGAGCGCGATGAGTACGATCATGACGATGCCGCCCAGAAACTCGGCGGCAGTGAACTGCCAGCCTAGCAGCACGACCAGGATAACGCCGAGTTCGATCACGAGGTTGGTCGAGGCCAGTTCAAAGACCATGGCGGCGGTAAAGCTCGCGCCCTTGCGAAAGATGGAGCGGGCCAGGGCCACGGCGGCGTAGGAGCACGAACTGGAGGCCATGCCGAAGAGCGCGGCCAGGGTGAGGCCGCGCGGCGAGTCGTCGCCGAGCAGCCTAGCCATAGTCTTGTGCGAGACGAGGGCCTGCACGACCCCGGACAGCGCGAAGCCGAGCACGAGCGGCCACAGCACGTCCCAGAACATAGCGAACGCGGTGACGAGCGCTTGCCCGACGGCAGAGAGGAGTGTGGCCATTGTCTTCCCTTTCCGTTCCGGTTAACGACGATGCCCACCGTTCACGGTGCGACGGGGTAGCCTTCGTCGTCCAGCACGGCCTCGATCTCATCGCGCGAGATCTGGGCCGGGTCGTAGCTGACGGCGACGGTCTTGGCGGGGATCTCGACATGCACGCTCTGGACGCCCGGCAGCGCGCCGACAGCCCCTTCAATGGCGCGCTGGCAGTGTTCGCACGAGATGTCGGGGGCGGTCAAGGTCGTGGTTTCCATCGGTTTGTCTCCTAAATCGACTAAACGGTGTTATAAGCGGACGCGGTTGAGGCGCAGGCTGTTGCTCACGACGGTCACGGAGCTGAGCGCCATGGCGGCGGCGGCCCAGATGGGATCGAGGACGCCGCACGCGGCGGCGGGGATCAGCACGACGTTGTAGGCGAAGGCCCAGAACAGGTTCTGCTTGATCACGCGCATCACGGCGCGCGAGAGGGCGAAGGCGCGCGGCAGCGCGCGCAGGTCGCCTCCGACGAGGGTGAGGTCCGCCGCCGCCATGGCCACGTCCGTCCCGCTGCCCATGGCCACGCCGACATCGGCGCGGGCCAGCGCCGGCGCGTCGTTGACGCCGTCGCCCACCATGGCCACGCGCCGCCCTTCCCCTTGCAGGCGCGCGACCTCAGCGTCTTTCTCGGCTGGGCGGACCTCGGCCAGAACGCGCGTGATGCCAACCTGCCGGGCCACTGACTCCGCCGTGCGCCTGTTGTCTCCGGTCAGCAGCGTCGGTTCCAGGCGGAGCGTCCGCAGGGCTTGCACGGCCTCCGCCGCTCCGTCCTTGAGCGCGTCGGCCACGGCCACGACGCCGGCGACCGCGCCATCCACGACGATGGGCAGCGCCGTCTTACCCTCGCCTTCGAGACGAGTGAGGGTTGCCTCGACCTCTCCCAAGGCCACGCCGCGCTCTATGAGCAGCCGGCGGCTGCCGACGAGCACGGCGCGGCCCGAGACCATACCTTCGACGCCGCCGCCCGCCGTGGCGCGGAAAGCGGACGGCAGCGCCGCGGTCGTCAATCCGCGCTCCGCGGCCGCGCGCGCCACGGCCTGACCGAGAGGATGCTCGCTCACTTTCTCGAGGCCGCCGGCCAGCGTCAACAGCGTATCGGGGGTCCAGCCCTCCAGGGGCACGATGTCCGTCACGGTCGGCTTGCCCGTCGTGATCGTGCCCGTCTTGTCGAGCACCACGTCTGTGAGTCGGCCGATGCGCTCCAGGCTCTCGCCGCCCTTGATGAGGATGCCCAGCCGGGCGCCGCGCCCGCTGCCGACCATGATCGCCGTCGGCGTAGCCAGTCCCAGGGCGCAGGGGCAGGCCACTACCAGCACGGCGACGGCGGCGACCATGGCCGCGGACGCGGCGTGGCCGCTCAGCAGCCAGCCGGCAAAGGTGAGCGCGGCGAGCACGAGCACGACCGGCACGAAGACCGCCGAGATGGAGTCGGCCAGACGCTGTACGGGCGCCTTGGAGCCCTGCGCCTGTTCCACCAGACGGATGATGCCGGCCAGCGCGGTGTCGCGGCCCACGCGCGTCGCACGCAGCGTCAGCAGCCCCGCGCCGTTGAGCGTGCCGCCCGTCGCGGGGTCGCCGGCGCCTTTCTCCACGGGCAGGCTCTCGCCGGTCAACATAGCCTCGTCGACCGTCGAGACGCCGTCTTGCACCACGCCGTCGACCGGGATCGCCTCACCCGGCCTCACCACGAGGAGGTCGCCGACGACGACCTGCTCCGTCGGCAGGTCGCGCTCGGACCCGTTGCGCACGACGTGGACTATGCGCGGCAGTAGACTGGCCAGCGCCGTGATCGCCTCCACGGCGCGCCTCTTGGCCGCTGCTTCGAGATACTTGCCGGCGTAGATGAGGGTGACGATGAGCGCGGCCGTATCGAAGTACACGGCCTGTCCCGGCGACGCGATCGTGGCGACGAGGCTGTAGAGAAAGGCGACGGATGAGCCGAGCGAGACGAGCGTGTCCATGTTGGCCGCGCCATGACGCAGGTTGACGAGCGCCCCGCGATGGAAAGACCAGCCCACGCCGAGCCAGATAGGCAGGGTCAGGACGGCCAGAATCCAACCGTGGGACCGTGGGCTCGGCCAGTCCATCAGCGCCGGGATCATGGCCAGCGCCAGCACCAGAGCCGAGAGCACGGCGCCCGCCAGAAGGGTCACGCGCCGGCGGTGCAGGTCGGTCTGGAGCGCCTCGGCGGCGTCGATCGCGTCCGCCGGCTCCTCTCGACGGACCGGAGCGGCGCCGTAGCCCGCTCCCTCGACCGCTCCGATGAGGTCGGCCACGCTCGTCGAGGCCGGGTCGTAGACGACGGCCGCGCGCTCCGTGGCCAGGTTCACGGATGCCTCGGAGACGCCGGGAAGGCGCTTGAGACGACGTTCGACGCGGGCCACACAGGAGGCGCAAGTCATACCCGTCACCGCCAACTCTTCTTGAGCGGAGCCTGAGAGGGCAGCAGCGGCGCGAGGAGGCGGAGTCGTGGGCAAGGCGCGTGCTTTATAGCCAGCGGTCTCGACCGTGGCGACTAGTTGAGCGGGCGCGAGGGCGGCGGGGTCATAGGATACGTGCGCCTTCTCCGTCGCTAGGTTCACGGATGCCTCGGAGACGCCGGGCAGCTTCGTCAGCTTGCGCTCGACGCGGGCCACGCACGAGGCGCAGGTCATCCCTTCGATGGCCAGATCGACCTCGGCTGTCGCGACGGGCGCGAGGCCATCCCCATCCTCATGAGCCGTCAAGGCGTCGTAGGCGGTTTCTTGGATCATTGCTTAGCCGCCTTATCCTCGCGCTATGCCGGTGGCGATGGTTGAAACGCCACAACAGCCCTTGTCTTCATCGCTCGGCGCCGTCACGACCGCCTGCGCGGCGCCGTCGAGCGGGACGGAGGCACGCCCGTCGGTGAGGCTCTTGTTGAACTTAAGGGCCCCCATCAACTCGTCGATAATCTCCTCGCCCATGCCCTCTTTGATCGCCGTCGAGACGCAGGTCGAGAGGTGGTTGCGCAGGAAAATCTGCTGCACCTTCTCCAGGCTGGCCTGGACGGCGCTGAGTTGCTTCATCAGATCGACGCAGTAGACCTCGTCGTCCACCATGCGGCGCACCCCCTCCAGGTGTCCCGCGGCGATCTTGAGACGGAGCGCCGCCTCTTTCTTGTAGTCCTGTCTCACTCCTACCCCCTGTCGCTAGATGAACGGCCCTACGACGCCTCGCGTACGGATGCTGACAGCAGTATAGCACCCCACCGGGGGTGGGTGTAGAGCAGGATATAGAGCGCCTGTAGAGAAGGCGCCAGAGATGAGGCGCCTATCGCTGGGAGTAAGAGGATTGTACGCGGGCTTCCTCGTCGCTCGTCAGGGACGCTGGGAACGAGGCGTCTATCGCCGGGAGTGAGAGGGTGCGTGAGAAGCCAAATAGCCGCGTTCCCATCCAGAGCCCTTGACCCGTCCCCGTCCTCACCTCTGCTCCGTCAGGATCCGCGCAACCGCTGGCGCCCTAACGCAAAACAGCGGCGCCGAGACATCTCGGCGCCGCTGTCTTGTCCGTGAGCGGCCCCCGGCCGACTCTAGCTCGTCATCCCTTTCTTAAGTCACGCTCGAAGGTTGGGATAACTGATATACGCGGTCGTCTCGTCGCTCTCCTCGTTAGTTCGGGCGGCGGGCGCGGCGGCGAGCCACGTAGCCCAGCACCATGAGCGGGAGCAGACCGGCAAACAGCAACTCTCCCGAGCCGAGTTCCGGCGTGTTCGCCCCCCCCGTCGGAGTGGTGACCGGCACGGGTGTATTAGCCGGCGTCGTCGCCGTGCTTGTCGGCGGCGTCTTCGTGCTCGTCGCCGTGCTCGTCGGCGGCGTCTTTGTACTTGTCGGAGCAGGCGTCGTCGGCGTGCTCGTCGGCGGCGTCTTCGTGCTCGTCGGAGCGGGCGTCGTCGGGACGCTCGTCGGAGGCGTCTTCGTGCTCGTCGGCGTCGTGTCGCACGAGGTGGTCGAGTTACCGAAGGCGAAGCCTAGCTTGTGGCTGCCGTACAGAGAGATCGGGGGAGACGAAGACAGAGTAGTGATCACGGGGCCGTAGAACGCGTCGTCCTGGTAGGAGCACGAGGGCAGAGCCACCGAGAGCGTAATCGATTTGCCCGCGTTCACCGTCGCCGTCGCCGAATCAAACAGCCTTTGGTTGTAATTTGTGCCAGTTGTGTCGGCGTTATCGCCGGCAAGCCGCTCGTAGCTCGCGAACCCTACCAACTGGTCGCAGGCGCCCGCGTTCTTGAAGGTCACCTCGGCGCGTGGGCTGCCATCGCTGCCCTTAATGACAGTGATCGTCTCGGTAAGAGTCACGTCCTTTGCCGGCGTACAGGTCGTGGGCATTCTTAGGTGAGTCGATGCCGGTAGATTAGCTGTCGAGGCGGCCCCGTGGGTCGTGCGCGACCCTGCAGCGATCGTACTGGCCTGAGCGGTCGCCGTCGCCATCGCAAACATGACGGAAGCGACCAATACTCCCAGCGCGCGATAGGTGTGCTTGTGCATAGCGTTGAAACCCCTTTGATACAAATATCCAGATGTAAAGCGACGGCGTCGCTCTAAACAAATATCCCAGACCTTGCGCCGCCCTCGGCAGCAGTGTATGCTGAGCATTCATCGAACGACTCTCGAATAGAGCGAAGGTTCGCCAGCGTGGGACGCGAAGAAAAGAAACTTCTACTTGAGTTCGACGGCTGGGCTTTGCCGCTTGGATGGACATATGTTCCTAGAAGTAGCTATGCTCCTCCTTATGTAGTCGCGACGCCCGCACGCGGGCAGTGCGCTCGATACGATGATAGACATTTGACAGCAGGACTGAGTTGTCATAGGGGCAGCCGTCTTTCGTCCCAAGAGTATAGCACGAAATCAGGCACCGTCTGACCAAAAAAGGGGGCTGTTCGATTTTGGTTTACCGCGCGGCATAGAACAAATGGACGTGGTCTCCGTGCGTTAGGGCTTGTAGAGAACTTTCGCTTCTCCGGTCAACACCTCTTCGACCCTTTGGTTGCGACAAACCGTGGAAAGCGTCATGCGTCCACGCCCTCTGTCGTAGGCGACGAGGGTGGCCGTGGCCGTGATCGTGTCTCCTATATGCACGGGTAGAAGGAAGGAGAGCGTCTGGCCCATGTAGATGGCGCCGGGACCGGGCAGCTTCGTGCCGATGACGGTAGAGATCAAGCCTGCCGAGAGCATGCCGTGGGCGATGCGCTGGCCGAACCGCGTGGTCGCCGCGTACTCCGCGTCGAGGTGCAATGGGTTCGTGTCGCCGCTCAGGCCCGCGTACAACACGATGTCGGCTTCCGTTATCGTCTTAGCGAAGCTCGCCGTATCGCCTTCATTCCAATCGATCACAATTCTTCCTCCACTCCGTACACTCTGTAGGTCATTCACGCACGGACGGACCGTCTTGCCCCCAGTCCATCGCCTCCTGCATGATAGAGCAAGATGTCTCCGTGCAGGGCGGGGACCCTCACGGGGTATTGGTACACTTGTAAACATGGAGCGACACGAGGCGGCGAAAGAGCCGCCCTGTCACGATACGCGCGGCACGGGGTTCACCACGTGCGCTTGAGGGAGGATTAGTGGCTGGACATCTCTATCTAGGCACGTTCGCCGCTGTCGGGGTGCTGGCGGCGATGGCGCTGGGCGTCCCGCGGACGGCGTCGAGCGCCGGCATAAACTTGCCGGCGCGCAGCGTCAGACAACTCGGCTTAACGGTCGACGGATTCCCTAGCCGCGCCACGCTGACCGATCGCCGCATCGACCGTAGCGCGAAAGCGGTCGACCGGGAGTCGTTGCTCGCGACCACGCCCGCGCAGAGCACACAGGGCCGCCGTTACGCGGCCGCTGGCTTCTATGGGTCTTTCTACCAATACACGCTCCTGCCCCGCTATACGGTCGATAAAGTGAAGTATGGGCGCAGCGTGCAACTAATGGCCACGATTTTCCCGAGCGAGGCCGCCGCGGTCAAGGCCTGGCAAGACGACGTCGCCGAGGTCGTCGCGACGTATGGCTGTACGCAGGTCAGCGACCACGACGTACCGGCCCATCAGTTCACCTGCACCTTCGACTCGGGCGCCTCGAACGCCTTCGTCTTCGCGCAGCGCGGCAACGTCGAGTTCATCACCTACGGCTTCGTCGATTATATCGCTCCTTCCTCGGTCGCCCTGGCCTTGGCCGACGCCGTAAGGGTGGCGCGCAACGAGTTGTTTCACGTTCTCCACATCGTGGCTGTGGCCAACGGAGCACGTTAGGTCTTGGCGTTTTCGCGCTGTGGGCCGACGACGACCCTTGGCTGGAGAGCCACGCCCTCTACACGTACGTCTCGACGAGACGCGGCTCGGCCGTGCTGCCCGCGTGCTCGTACCACCGGCTGGGCTGCGTAGGAGACGTGATGGCGCGAGGGGTCTGGGGACGCACGATCTACCGGCGGCGGTTGCTTGTCCTCTTTGGATCGGGCGCTTTGCTCGTGGCCTCGATCGCCGTGCTGCTCGGCGGCGGCGCGCTCTCGCCGAGCGAGACGACGCAGGGGCAATCGATCGAGGCGTCCCAGCTCGTCGCCTCCCAACTGCAAGGAACCTCTTCGACGTCCTCGTTCACGCTCGTCTTCACCGCGCGCACGCTGGGCGCGCGCGATCCCCGCTACCGCCGGGCCGTCTTCGCCGCACTCACGGGATTGCGCCGCGACCGCCGCACGGTGAAGGTCGTCACGCCGTACGACCTCGCTCCCGTCGCCGCCGCCGGGCTGACCTCGCGCGACGGACACAGCGTGCTCGCCGTCGTCGCCGTGAAGGCCGGGAGCGGAGCCTATCCCTTTCTGCGCGCCCTCGTCCATTCCACGGTGCTGGGGGTGGTTGGGACAGGCGCCCTTGCCGTCAACTATGAGTTCGACCACCTTCTTGCCGGCGACCTGAGCCGGGCGGAGTATGTCTCGCTGCCCCTGGCCCTTTTGTTGCTGATCCTCGTCTTCGGCACGCTCGTCGCCGCGGCGCTGCCGCTGAGCGTGGGCCTGTTCGCGGTCGTCGGCGGCCTCGGCGGCGTCTACGCCCTCTCGCGCCTGGCCACGACCTCGGAGTACGCCCTCAACATCGTGACGCTGATCGGCCTGGGCGTGGCCATCGACTACAGCCTCTTCATCGTCACGCGCTTTCGCGAAGAGATGGCGCGCGGACGGAACGTCGAGGACGCCCTCGCCGTGACCATGAGCACGATAGGGCGCGCGGTGCTGTTCTCCGGCCTCACCGTGGCGATCGGCCTCTCCGGGCTGCTCTTTTTCCAGGGCACGTTTCTTACCTCGATCGGTCTGGCCGGGGCCATTGTCGTCTTATTCGCGGTGCTCTACGCGCTCACGCTGCTGCCGGCCATCCTGGCGCTGCTGGGGCCGCGGGTGAACAAGCTGCGCCTTCCATTTAGCCGAGAGATGGACGTGGACAAGGGGACGATCTGGCGTCGTCTGGCGCTTTGGGTCACGCGGCGCCCTGTTTTGGTGCTCGCGTTGACCGTCCCGCTCATCATCGTCGCCGGATCGCCGTTCTTGCAGTTGCGTCTGGCCGGGTCCGGCGCCGCGGCGCTCCCTCCCACGGTCGAGGCCTATCAAGGCTACCGTACGCTGGTGCAAGACTTTCCAGGGCAAGAACTCAACACGATAGGCGTGGTCGTCCACTACGCCGGTGCGGGCTCTAGGGGGCCTCGTGCGCCAGCCGCGGCCGTACCCGTGCTGACCGCTCCGCGCACGGGCGCTCTCTACGATCTTTCGCGCACGATAGCCGCGCTGCCGCACGTGCTGCGCGTGGACGGACCGGTCGACGTCGCGCCATCGTTGCGACGCGGCGACTACGCACGCCTGTACGCCGGGCCTCCAGCGGCGCTCCCCGCCGCCCTGCGCGCCGCGGTGAAGACGACGGTAGGGCGCGACATCGCGGTGCTCTTGGTGCAAACGTTGCTTCCAGCCGGCAGCGAAGAAGCGCGCGCGCTGGTGAAGACGATCCGGCAAGAAGCGGTTCCAGGAGACGGCGCGATCCTGGTCACGGGCGCCACGGCGCGCGACCTCGACCTCATCTCTTTGATCGTCGATCGCGCTCCCCTGGCGCTGGCCTACATCGTGGTGATGACGCTGCTCGTCTTGTTCCTCTTGCTTGGCTCCGTCGTGGCACCGCTCAAGGCCGTGGTCACCGACGTGCTCTCCATCGCGGCCTCGTTCGGCGCGCTGGTCTGGATTTTCCAGCAAGGCCACCTGCGCACGCTGCTCAATTTCACGCCGGCGGCGATCGACCCGACCGTGCCGGTGCTGCTGTTCTGCATCGTCTTCGGTTTATCTATGGACTACGAGGTGCTGCTGCTGACGCGCATGAAAGAGGTCTACATCCAGACGGGCGACAACCAGCGCACCATAGTGGAAGGGCTGGACAAGAGCGGGAAGCTGATTACCGGAGCGGCGGCGATCATGATCGCGGTCTTCTCAGCCTTCGCCCTCGCCGGCATCGTCATCATCAAGTCTATCGGTCTGGGCATGGCCCTCGCCATCTTCATCGACGCCACGATCGTGCGTACCTTGATCGTCCCCGCGACGATGCGCCTGCTCGGAAATCTCAACTGGTGGGCGCCGGCGCCGCTGGCGCGTCTGCACCGCCGCCTCGCACCCCAGGAGACGCCGCCCCCTATTCTAGAAGACGATCCCCTCGACCGCATCATCGACGCATTAGGGGAGACGCGGCGACCCTCTTAAGACGTCCCGTCGTCTACGGTGAGGGCTTGAGGTCGACAGCCAGCGTGTCGAACGTCGAGGCGGCGTTATTGAGGCTCTGGAGCACACGATCGAGCGGCGTGTTCGCCGGGAAACCCACGTGTGGAACGGCCAAACGCGGCGCCGAGAAAACTTGCCATAGAGCCACAAATGTCCCCGCCAGCACGGCCAGAGAAAGTACTTTCACGATGCGCCGAAAGATAGCCTGACGAGAGGGGGGCAAGACGAGAACGGTGACGACAGGCAGAGCGCGCAGCGTCACGCCCGCCGCTAGGAGCAGACGAACGAGCGCGAACGGCTGGACCCACGACAACGTCGCGCCCGCGAACCGTAGGGCGTAAAGGTCAATCAGCACGACGACCGGTAGAACAAGGCCCAGCCTTACTAAACGGAGGACGACTACCAGCGTTCTACCCCACGACCACCTTGCTACGCTGTCGATCGTCATCCTCGTCGCATCTATCCACCATCACGTTCGGCTCGTGGCCGCGCGTCGCCGTCGCCAGGCGACGACCAGTGCTCCCTATCTAAGATGTGGACGGGCTTGTTCTCATGCAATAGCCAGCATGGGGTGGATCGGCGCGAAGGGGAGGGCGCACGCGCCCCTCACGCCCGTGCGTCTGCCCCTGTTGCACGAGGACTATGGGCGGCGTCTAGTGTATAGACGTGCCTACAGACCTCGCACGGCCCCCTCCTCGATCAGCGCCTTGAGGGCGTCTGGGGAAGGGGGCGGGGACACCCAGCGCACCCGGTCGTCGCTTAGGGACGGCGCCATGTCCCCTTCGGTCTTGGGGAGAACTAGCACGGGAACGGACGCAAGCGCCGGTATGGGACGTAACTTGGCTAGAAGGTCGCCTACGTCGCCATCGATAAGGGAAGACGCCGTGACGATCAGAGAGGGACGGATCTTGGAACACAGGACGACGGCATCCTCGACCTTAGCCGCGGGAAGGAGCCAACACCCAGCACGACGTACGACATCGCCATGGGCCTGACGTTGTGCATCGTCTGAATCGATGAGAAGCACAACCGGTCTTGTCATCAAACGTCCCCTTTGTCGACGGACTAGCGTCATCAAAGGAACCATCACAACCCAAGATGTCCGCTAGCGTTACACAGCTTTCACGCTGGCACGAACCGTACCAGAACGACCTGGACCGCACGAAAAAAGAATCGATACGCTCCTCACCACAAGGCGACCGATCCCGCGCGACGCGGTTCACAACGACCTCATGGAACGGCGTTGAGGATCACGAACGACATACATCACCGCCATGGTCGCGTACGTCGTCGCCAAGAGGGACGCGGCGTATAACCTCGCTTGCCTCGGTGCACGACGCTTGTCCGGGCGCCCGGCACAACGCTATCATCAGAGAAGCGCGCTGTAGGGGAACAGGGCTCGCCAAGGAGTTGGTGAGGCGACCCCAGGCTCTATGACGAGCAGCAGGCGACGGATTATCTTGAGCGACGCTGCCTTGTAGAAACGCGGAGGACGTCATATGCCGATCGATCCACAGATCCAGGCTCTCCTGGACGAGCAAGCAGCCGCGGGCGCGCCGCCCCTCAACACGATGACGGTGGAGGCCGCGCGCGCGGCTGCTCAAGCGCCCGAGGCAGGGGTCGCGGTTCTCGCCGAGCCGGTCGCGGCGGTCGAGACACGGTCTATTCCCGGTCCTCAGGGCGAGGTTCCCGTCCGCGTCTATCGACCGGACGCACCCGGTCCGTTGCCGGTGTTGGTCTACTTCCACGGCGGTGGCTTCGTCCTCGGCCATATGGACACGTATGATCCCTGGTGCCGCCATCTGGCCAACCTTGTACCTTGCCTGGTCGTCGCCGTGGACTACCGCCTGGCCCCCGAGCACCCCTTTCCCGCCGCTGTCGACGACGCTCTCGCGGCGACGGAGTGGACGGCGACACATGCGACGTCCCTCGGCGGCGACGCACGGCGCGTCGCCGTGGCCGGCGACAGCGCGGGAGGGAACCTGGCCGCTGTTGTCTCCCACGTCATGCGCGGACGCGATGCTCCTATGTATCAGGTGTTGCTCTGCCCCGCGACCGATCATTATGATGCCGGTACGCCGTCGTATCGGGAGTACGCCGTGGGCTGTGGGATGACGCTCGACGATGTGGTGTGGCTCTTCGGCCACTACTATCCTCCCACCGTCGATCGCGATGACGCACGGGCCTTCCCACTGCGGGCGCATAACCTCCAGGGGGCGCCGGCGGCGCTCGTGGTCACGGCTGAGTATGACGTGCTGCGCGATGAGGGCGAACGCTACGCCGGCCGCCTACAGGAGGCCGGCGTGCAGACTACACTGCGTCGCTACGATGGGATGATCCACAATTTCCAGTTCTCGTACGATACGGTCGACGGAGCGAAACGCGCGGTCGACGACATCGTCGCCGCCCTGCAAACGGCGTTTCAGGGCGCCGGACCAACCGCGTAACCGACAGGGGAGTAGGCGGTCCACGTCCGGCGCGGCGCTCGCAGCGGGCGTCGCCGCGTGAAGCGCCCAGACGGGTGCGGACGTTAGGCGTTAGAGAGACAAATGCACGAAGCAAGTTAAGGCGGGGGCCTGGTTGTCCAAGATAGTGGTGCGAGGAGGGATAGGCACGATGGCTGGACTAGATGTTGTTATCCGTGGAGGGCGTGTGGCCACGGTCGACGCCGTGAGCGAGGCCGACATCGGCGTCGCGAACGGAGTGGTGGCCGCGATCGGCCGCGACCTACAAGGAGACCGCGTTATTGACGCGACGGGGATGCTCGTCCTGCCCGGCGGCGTCGATGCACACGTCCATCTGTCTCAGCCGCCGGGCGAGGACGACGAACCCCGTTGGGTCGACGATTTCACCAGCGGCTCGGCCGCCGCGTTCGCCGGCGGGATCACTACGCTGGGCGCCATGTCCTTCCCCACCCCTGGGGAGACCCCGCGCGCGACCCTTGCCCGCGAGGGCGACCTCGTACGTGCTCAGGCCCTGGCGGACATCTTTCTGCACCCCGTCCTCGGGGCGCTCACCCCGGAGGCGCTGGACGACATCCCGCGTCTGCGCGCGGAGGGCTGCGCGAGCATCAAGATTTTTCTCGTGGCGCACGACTTCGATCGACAGGGCGGCGCCGTGCTCGACGCCGTGCGCCGCGCGGGCGCCCACGGTCTGCTGACCCTGCTGCACTGCGAGGACCACGCCATCATCGCCGACGCCACGGCCCGCCTTCTGGCCCAGGGCCGCGGAGCGGTGCGGTACGCGGCGGAGGCGGCGCCCGTCGTCTCCGAGGTCGTGGCGACCCAGCGCGCGGTCGCCATCGCCGAGGCCACGGGCGCGCCGGTCTATATCGTCCACCTCTCCTCGGCCCGCGCACTCGCCGTTTGCGCCGAGGCCCAGGCCCGTGGGCTGCCGGTCTACGTGGAGACGCGTCCGCTCTACCTCCATCTGACCGAGGAGCGCCTAGCCGAGCAAGACGGGCCGAAGTACCTGGGCCAACCTCCCCTGCGCAGGCAGACCGACGTGGACGCCCTCTGGGCTGGCTTGACCGCGGGCTCGATCCACACCGTTTGTTCCGACCACGCGCCCTGGTCCCTGGCCGCGAAGCTCGACCCTACCCTGGACGTGGCCAACGCCCGCCCTGGCGTGGAGAATCTGCAGACCCTGCGGCCCCTGCTCTATTCCGAAGGGGTGCGCGGGGGGAAGCTCTCGCTGGGGCGGTTCATCGCGCTTACCGCCACGAACGCGGCAAAGCTCATGGGCCTGTACCCGCGCAAAGGAACGATCGCGGTGGGCGGCGACGCCGACCTCGTGATCTTCGACCCCGAGCGCACCCGTAAAGTCAGCGCCGCGATGCTCAAGTCGCGTGCCGACTACTCCGTCTACGAGGGCTGGGAGGTCACGGGCTGGCCGGTCGTCACGCTGAGCCGGGGCGAGGTCGTCTTCGAGGACGACCTGGTGATAGGGCGGCCAGGGCGTGGCCTCCTGCTCTCGCGAACGGCCACGCGGCCCCTCTAACGCTGGCGCCCCCCCGGCCTCTTGGCCCTGGCCGTCCTAGCGTCATGCAGCCTAGGCCGAGGCTGCCGGTGCTGGGCGTAGCCTCACTCCTTGACATAGGGAACGCCGTCCGCGGCCGGGGCGACCGCGCGCCCGATAAAGCCCGCCAACACGATCACCGTGACGAGGTAAGGGATCATGTAGAGCACGGGCAGCGGGATCGGCACGTTGGTGAACTGGAGTTGCGGCTCCAGGGACAGGCAGAATCCGAACAGCAGCGCGCCCAACGAAGCCTGGATCGGCCGCCACTTGCCAAAGATGACGGCGGCCAGGGCGATAAAGCCCTTGCCGCTGGTCAGGCCCTCGGAGAAATTGCCGGAGGAGCCGACGATGAGGTAGGCCCCGGCCAGGCCGGAGAGCAGGCCGCTGGCGATGACCGCGCCGTAGCGCACGCGCTCCACCGCGATGCCGGCGACATCGGCGGCGCGTGGATTCTCGCTGACCGCGCGCGAGCGCAGGCCGAGCTTCGTGCGGAACAAATAGATGTGGACGAGCGGCACGAGCGCGAGGGCGAGGTAGACGAGCAGGTTCTGCTGAAACAAGATAGGGCCGATCACGCCGACGCCGGACAAGGCGGGAATGTCGATCGGGTTGAGCAGCAACCCTGGAGACAGATTGGAGTTGAAGGCGGAGCGCAACAGGAAGGCCGTCGCCCCCGCCGCCGCGATGTTGACGACGAACCCGGCCACGACCTGGTCGATGCGCAGCGACACGGTCAGGACGGCCAGCACCAGCCCCACCACGCCGCCGGCCAGAAACCCGGCGACGATGCCGAGGAAGATGCTGTTGGTGACCTGCTCCGCTACCGCGCACATAAAGGCGGAGACGAGCATGGCGCCCTCGATGGCGATATTGACCACGCCCGCGCGCTCGGAGACGACCCCGCCCAACGCGCCGAAGATCAACGGCGCGGCCAGCGTCAGCGTACTGGTCAGCACGCTGATGACCAGGGCGCCCGTCAACCAGGCCATGACGTCGTCTCCCTCTTGCTCAGCGCCTCTTGCCCTCTTCGCGGCGAGGTGGGGATTGCAGCACGCTCTCCGTTCGCGCTCACGATGACGGCGCCTTGGCCGTCGTGCGCGCGCGGCGGCGCCAGCGAAAATAGATGAAGCGGACCACCACCGGCGCGGCGACGAAGAACAAGACGGTGGCCTCGATGACCGAGGCGAACGGCGCGCCGATGCCGGTCGTCTGCTCCATATAGGTCGCGCTGCTGCGCAGCGCGCCGAGGAGAAGCGCCGCCAATACGATGCCGCCGGGCGACCCGCCGCCGATGATGGCCACGGCGATGGCGTCGAAGCCGAAACCCGACCCGATCTCGCTGGGCAGGTAATGGAGTTGACCCGCGATCACCAACGCGCCGGCCAACCCAGACAGCGCCCCGCTCAAGGTCATCGTGGCCACGGTCACGGCCCCTACGCCGATGCCGGCGGCGCGCGCGGCGAGGGGATTGAAGCCGACCGCGCTAATCCTGAAACCCCACGTGGTGTAGCGCAGCACGATGCCGACCACGAGGGCGCCGGCGAGGGCGATAAGGATGCCGGCGTCCAGGCTGGTCCCCGGCGCGATGATCGGCAGCTGCGCGCTGGAGGCGATGGGCGAACTTTGTTGCAGCGCTCCGCCCGGCGTCTCCATCACGCCGTTATTGGTCACGAGGAGTTCCACGATATAGATGGCGACGTAGTTCAGCATGATCGTGGTGATGACTTCGTGCGCGCCGCGCACGACTTTCAAGACGCCCACGATCGCGGCATACAGGCCGCCGACCGCGGCACCCGTGAGCAGGGTCACGGTGACGGCGAGGATGCCGGGCAGCCCGGTCACGGCCTGCCCGACCGCCGCGGCGCCCACCGCGCCGACCACGAACTGGCCCTCGGCCCCGATGTTGAACAGACCGCCCTTGAAGCCGAGGGCCACGGCGAGTCCGAGCAGGATGTACGGCGTCGTCGAGATCAGCGTGTTGGAGAAAGCGGATTGTCCCGTGACGGCGCCGGTCCAGAGCGCAAGGTAGACCTTTACCGGATCGTTTCGCGTGGCCAGGAGCAACAGGCCGCAGGCCACGAGCCCCGTGAACAGCGAGAGCAGCGGGATGAGCAGCCGTTCGATCGTCGCGACACGGCGGCCGGAGGACCACGGGGAGGCGCCCGCGCCGACGGGAGATTCTTGCCCCCCGGCGACGACGGGAGCGGAGGGTGCGTTGCCGATCACGCTCAGCCTCCCGTGACGATCGAGGGGACCGGCGTGCTGGTGGGCGCGGCGTCTGGGGGCCGTCCGAGGGCCGCGTTCGCTTCGTGGAGCGAGGCGCCAGCCATCATCAGCCCGAGCAGGTCGGTCGTCGCCGCGGCGCGCGTCACGACGCCCATCATATGGCCGCGGTACAGGACGCCGATCGTATCGGAGAGGGCCAGCACCTCGTCGAGCGAGGCCGAGAGCAGCAGCACGGCGCGGCCGGAGTCGCGCTGGGCCATGATATTGCGGTGAATGGCGGCGATGGCGCCCACGTCGACCCCGCGCGTCGGCTGCGCGGCGATGAGCAGACGCAGCGGACGGCTCAACTCGCGCGCCACGACCATTTTCTGCTGGTTGCCGCCGGAGAGGTTGCGGGCGAGCGTGGCCGTGCTCGGCGTACGCACGTCGAAAAGATCGACTAACTGGCGCGCGGCCTTGGCTACGGCGCCCAACACCAACAACGGTCCGTACGCGAACGGACGGCGATCGAACGTGGAGAGCACGAGATTCTTGGCGACCGAGTAGTCTCCCACCATGCCGCGTCGTTGCCGATCGGAGGGCACGCAGGCCACGCCGCGCTCGATGAGCGCATGGGCGTCCCTGCCTTTTACCTCCACGCCGTCGAGGCGGACGCTGCCGGTCGCGATGGCGCGGACGCCGGTCAGCGCTTCCTCCAACTCGGCCTGCCCGTTGCCGTCGACCCCGGCGATGCCGAGCACCTCGCCCGGCTTGACGGCGAACGACAGGCCGTCCACGGCCAGGGTCCCGCGATCGTCGCGCACGCGCAGGTCGGTCACGGTCAAGACCGGGCCGAGCGCCTCATAGCTCGTCGCCGGTCCTCGCTCTATCTCAAGTGAGACGGAGCGTCCGACCATCAAGGCCGCGAGGTCGGCGTTGCTCGACTCGGAGGCCCGCGTCTCCCCCACCACACGCCCACGCCGCATTACCACGATGCGGTCGCTAACGGCGCGGACCTCGTCGAGCTTGTGCGAGATAAAGATGAGCGAGGCCCCGTCCGCCGCGAGCGCCCGCATCGTGGCGAACAGGTCACGCGCTTCTTGCGGCGTCAGCACCGCTGTGGGTTCGTCCAAGATCAAGATGCGCGCCGAACGATACAGCGCCTTGACGATCTCGGTACGCTGTTGCAAACCCACGGAGAGGTCGGCCACGCGGGCGTTGGGGTCCAGTTCCAGGCCGTAGCGCGCCGAGAGATCGCGCACGACCTCCTTCGCGGCACGCGTATCGACGAACAGGCGCCCCGGTTCGTGTCCCAGGATGATGTTCTCGGCCACGGTCAACGGGGGCGCCAGCTCGAAGTGCTGGTGGACCATGCCGACGCCATGGCTGATGGCGTCGCGCGGCCCCTCGATAGCCACGGGCTGACCATCGACAAGGATGCGGCCGGCGTCCTGCTTGTAGAGGCCGGAGAGGATGTTCATGAGCGTGCTCTTGCCGGCGCCGTTCTCGCCCAGAATAGCTAGAATCTCGCCCCGGCCGACCTCAATGGTGACATCGTCGTTGGCCAGGACGCCTGGAAAGCGTTTGGTCACGCCTTCCAGGCGCAGCGCCGCGGGGACGCGGGGAGTCGCGCTCATGCTCCGGCTGCTCGTTTCTTGTGCTGAACGACTCGTGCTAGTTCGTCGTTGGAGAGGTCGGAACCTTGATCTTGCCGGTGGTGATGTCGCGAGTGGCCTGGCTGATGGCGTGCTGAACTTTGCTCGACACCACATTGGAGAGATTGTGGTACGAGGCTAGCCCCACACCGTTGTCGGCGAGATCCCAGTAGCGCGTGCCGCTTCGGAACTGGCCCTTGCCGTCGGCGACGATAGCCTCGGCGACGGCGACCTCGACGTGCTTGACCGCCGAGGTGATGACCGTCTGCGGGTGGAGTCCGTGCTGGTCGGCGTCCACGCCGATCGAGTAAAGGTGGTGCTGGTTGGCCGCCGCGAGCGCCCCTAGACCAGACCCACCGGCGGCGGCGTAGATGATGTCCGCCCCCGCGCCGATCTCTTGCTGCGCCGTGGTCGCGCCGACGCTCTGGTCGACGAACGAACCGGTATAGGCGCCGATCACCTTGATGGTGGGATCGTAGGCGCGCGCGCCGGCCTGGAAGCCCGCGTAGAAGGCGTCGATAATGGGGCCTTTAATGCCGCCGACGAAGCCGACCTTGTGCGTCTTGCTCAAGCCGGCCGCCAGGATGCCGGCCAAGTACGACGACTGCTCCGGCTTAAAGATGTTGCCCTGTACGTTCTTGGGCGAGGGTATGTAGTTGTAGTCGATGATGACGAAGTGATCGCTCGGGTACTTCGCGGCGACGGTGGTCAAGGCCGTGGCGAAGGAGAAGCCGACGGCCACCACGAGGCGCGACTGCTGCGCCGCAGAGGTGAGGTTCTTGACGTAGTCGGCCTGCGAGGTCGTTTCGATGTAGTGCGCGCTGTAACCCGCGCTCTTCGCTCCACTGAGGGTGCCGAGGTACCCCAGGTGGTTGAAGCCATTGTCGTTGAGGCCGCCCACATCGGTGACGAAGGTGACGCTGCGCGCCGCGGGAGAGGGCAGTGCGGAGGCGGCGGCGTTGTGCGGCGACCCCACGGAAACGGAACCCGCGATCAAGGTGGAGGCGACGGCGACGGCGGCGGCGATACGGCGGACAGATGAACTCATGGTCATGGGCAAACCTTTGATCCTTTGCTGCTGAGCGGATGAAAAGATGATTCCGCACACCTAATTGGGCAGGACAATCCGGGCCGGCAATGGTCTGGACTGACATCAGGATAGTGTTCTTGTGGCCTCTTCGTCAATTCCTTGGCGCCCCGCGAGGCCGACCCTACATCTCCTTATCCACTTCCTCGCCCTCCAGCGCCATGAGGTAGCCGCGCGCGCGCTCGGCCAACGGGTAGCGGTTGACCAAGGCCCAGAAGCGCGGGCCGTGGTTGGCTTCGCGCAGATGCGCCAGTTCGTGGACCAGAACGTAGTCACGCACCCAGGGCGGGATCGTCGCGAGCCGGTGCGACAAGCGGATCGCGCCCCTCTCGGGCGTACAACTGCCCCAGCGCCCGTTCTGCGTCGTGGACCAACCGATAGATTGCCAGACCAATGCGCCGTCGAAATACGCGCGATTCAAGGCCGCCGCCTTCGTCTGGAGATCGGCATCGTCTAGGGCGCGGGCGGCGTCTTGTCTCCGCCGGCGTCGCTCCAGCTGGCCGCGCAGTTTGTCCACGATCGGCGCGAGGTCGGCCTCGTCCATCGTCGCCGGGGCGGTCACCACGATGCGATCCCCCACCTGCCGCGCGCCGACGCTCTTGGAGCGCCGCGCACTGCGCTTTACCTCAACCTCCGCGATCGACCTTCCGCGACGGCGTCCAGACGGGTCTACCCCCTTCGATCCGTCTAGTGTAGCACGCGGCGGCCCGTTCTCCCGAGGATAGTGTAGGGCGAAAGCGACGCGGGGATACAATGAAACCAGTGTGCAAAAAGTGAGACGCCGCGCGGGCGGCGCAGTGAAGGATAACGACGAGTGAACATTCGAGAGGGCGGTCTGCTCGGTCAGGTCGCGCCGGCGCGGCGCGGGAGCCGCCGTTGGAGCGCCCTGCCAGGCCTGCTCATGATCCTAGCCATCATCGCCGTGCTGCTCTCCGGCGTGCTCTCCGCGCTCAAGACGACGGACTATATCGAGACGCCCGCCCCGGCCGAGGCCATCGACACGCACGTAACCGTGGCTGGCCATCCCCCGCGGCCCGGTCGAGGTTCGCTCTACATCACGTTCATCTATCAACAGCAGGCCTCGGTGCTCTCGAAGTTCTGGAACCAGCACTTCAACCCAAACGCCTCGGTCTACAGTTCGCTGCAGCTTTTCGGCCCCGTCACGCCCCCCACACAGCAGCAGCAACAGCAGACGAGCGCCATCGATATGATCGGCTCGAAGAACACGGCGTCGATCGCGGCGTTCAGCGCCCTTGGCTACCACGCGCTCGTCAAAGTCAAGACGGCCGTGGGGTTCATCGCTCCGTCGAGCAAAGCAAACGGACTGTTGCAGGTGCAAGACATCATCGTCTCCTTGGATGGACGCGCCGTCGCCGATCCGGCGAGCCTGCACGCGGTGGAAGAAGGGCTGAAGCTCAAGCCAGGCGCTGTCGTCACGGTCGTCATCAAGCGCGGCGATCCCACGGGCGCGGGCGGGACGACCATGACCTTTCACATCCCCACTATCGCCCTCAAGGGGCGAGCTATCCTCGGCATTGATCTTGCCGAGGCGTATACGCCGTATCATCTTCCCTATAAAGTCTCGATCGACTCCGGCGACATTGGCGGTCCCTCGGCGGGGCTGATGTTCGCGCTCAGCATCTATAACCGCCTCTCGCCGGTGGACATCACGCACGGTCACAAGATCGCCGGCACAGGCACGATCGCCGTCAACGGCGTCGTGGGGCCGATCGGAGGCGTGCATCAAAAGATCATCGGCGCGGCCGAGTCAGGGGCGCAATACTTCTTTGTCCCGGCCTACTGTCACCCCGAGGAGCATGCCATCGGCGACTGCAACAAAGAAGAGGCCAAGCCCTACCCCCCCAGCATCACCGTCGTGCCGGTCAATACGCTGCAAGAAGCCCTAACCTACTTAAAGCGCCTTAAATAGCGATCTCCGCCTTTGCCCAATGCGTCAGTCGTCGATCAGCATGGCGTCGCCGAAGGAGTAGAAGCGCAGGTGCTCCGCGAGCGCCGCCGCGTAGGCCCGTTCGATATTGTCCTTGCCGGCGAGGGCGCTGACCAGCAGCAGCAGCGTGGACCGCGGCAGGTGAAAGTTCGTGACGAGCGCGTCCACCGCGCGAAACACGTGGCCGGGTCTGATGAAGATGTCGGTCCAGCCCTCGAACGGCGCGATCGTGCCAGGTGGGCTTAAAGCGGCCGCGCTCTCCAGCACGCGCACCGTCGTGGTGCCGACCGCCACGATGCGTCGCCCCTCGACCTTTGCCCTGGTAAGCGCGTCCGCCGTCGCGCGGTCGAGCGCGGCCCACTCGCCGTGCATCACGTGCGCCGCGGGGTCGCTCCCCTCCGCCATCGGCTTGAAGGTGCCCGCCCCCACGTGCAAGGTCACGTGGTAGACGGGGATGCCGCGCGCGGCCAGACCGTCGAGCGTGTCCTGTGTGATGTGGAGACCGGCCGTCGGCGCGGCCACGGAGCCCTCGGCGCGCGCGTAGACCGTCTGGTAGCGCTCGGGGTCGGCCAGCGGAACCCGGATGTAGGGGGGCAGCGGCGTCGCTCCGACGCGGGCGAGGGCGTCGCGCACGGATCCGGCGCGCGCGCGCAACTCTACCACGCGCTCGCCGCCCTCGTGCCTCGCCGTCACCACGGCCGTCAAGACGCCATCGCCGAACGTCAGATCCTCGCCAGGACGGATGCGCCGCCCCGGTTTGACCAAGGCGACCCAGCGCTCGACGGCGGCGTCCTCTTCGCCCCCCTCGTCCGCCGTCCCCGTCGCGTAGTCGTCTCGATCCAGGCCCGTGGTCTCGTGCGTAGGGAGGCGGTGCAGCAAGAGCACCTCGACCGCGCCGCCCGACGGAGCGCGCACGCCGCGCAGACGCGCGGGCAAGACACGGCTGTCGTTGACGACGAGCACGTCGTCGTCGCGCAGCAGCCCTGGCAGATCGCGGAACACGTGGAAGGCGATGCGCCCGTCGCGGCGGTGCAGCACCAGCAGACGCGCGCTGTCGCGCGGCTCGGCGGGGGTCTGCGCGACAGCATCGGGAGGAAGATCGTAATCGTAGTCGTCGGAAAGCATCATAAGTGGGCCCCGGCAAGGTCCTCGTCCGTGATCGGCGACGGCGCGGTTCTTCAGTATACAAGCCCCGCCGCGCACGACTATAGCTAGAGAGAGGGGCGCTCCGCTACACTAAGGATATGCATATCGTCATTATGGGCTGCGGACGCGTCGGCGCGCACCTTGCCAACACGATGTATCGTGAGCACGACATCACGATCATCGATCGTTCGCCGGAAGCCTTCGAGCGCCTGCTGCCGGAGTTTACCGGCAGAACGGTGGTCGGGCCGGGCGACGACCCGGACGTGCTGGTGCAGGCGGGCATCGGCTCCGCCGACGCGCTCGCCGCGCTGACCAACCGCGACAACGTCAATATCATGGCCAGCCAGATGGCCCGTGAGTTATTTCACGTTCCCCGCGTGATCACGCGCATCTACGACCACGACCGCGAAGACACCTATCATGACTTAGGGTTGGAAACGATCTGCCCGACCGAGGCCGGCGCACGGGTGCTCCAGGACATCGTAGAGGCGTAGTGCGACGGCGCCGTCCCCATTGAGACGCGACGCCGCCGGAAGAGGATTCATACATGTACATCATCGTCGCGGGCGGGGGCAAAGTCGGCTACTATCTAGCTAAAGAGTTGCTGGCCGACGGCCATGAGATCCTGGTGATCGAACGCGACTACAAAAAGGCGCGTCAGATCGCGGGCGGTCTGGGCGAGGGCGCGGTGCTGCGCGGACAAGCCGATGAGGCGACGACGTTGGAGCGCGCGGGCGGCAACCGCGCCGAACTAGTGATCGCCGTGACCGGCGACGACGAAGACAATCTCGTCATCTGCCAGATGGCGCGCCGGCGCTTCAACGTGCCGCGCATGATCGCGCGCGTGAACAATCCTCAGAACGAGGAGCTTTTCCACCGTCTGGGCATCGACGTAACGGTCTCCTCGACCAAGTTGATCCTCTCGCTGATCGAACAGGAACTGCCCAGCCGGCCTTTCATCTCCCTCGTCCACCTGCGCTCGATCGGTATGGAGATCGTGGAGTTGCAAGCCATCGCCGGATCGCCCCTGATCGGACGGCGCATCTCTGAGATCAATCTCCCGCCTAAGTCGACCATCTCGCTCATCATGCGCGGCGACCAGACGGTTATCCCGCAGCCGGACACGATGGTGCAGACGGACGATAAGCTCATCGGCTTTACGCCGACCGCGCACGAGAGCGAACTCGCGCGCTCGGTACGCCGCTCCTAACCCCCCCCGTGGAGCCGCGCGTAGGAATGCAGCAGCGAGGCGTACAGCGACTCGATGCGGGCGTCGTCCAGCGCGGCGGAGTGGTTCCAGATCGCGGCGACGCAGTAGGACGCGCCATCGGGCCCGACCACCCAGGTGGTCAGGCTGACCACACCGGTCTCCGCACCGCCCTCGTACGACACGGAGCGCCAGTCTTGCGCCGCCGCCGCGCCGTGGTTGACCTGCGTCTGCGTGAGGTCGTGGACGCCGTCCATCAGCCCGCAGAGCTGGCGCGCGGAGAGAAACCACTCCACGCCGGGCGCGACCGACCCCTTAGCGTATGCCTTCTCCAACGTAGAGAACGAGGGCAGCGCGGCGCGATCGGCCTCGTCCACGAGGGCGGCGCGCGCGGCGGGAGCGGCGGCCAGCCAACGAGCGCGCAACGAGCGGCGCGCGGGATCTTTGAGCACGTAGAGGTCATGCGTGGTCAGCAGCGGCCGGTCGGCGGGGGGGAGGAAGGGCGCGACAGCGTCGCGGCCCATCAACCGTATGAGCATATCGGTCGCCGTGTTGTCGTCGTCCGCGATCATGGCGCGCGCCAACGCGGCCACGCTGTAGCGCGACCCTGCGGGCGCTGACCCCAAGCCGCTCGGCGGCAGGCTCTTGTCGGCTTGCCTCAAGACCACCTGGTGGTCCCAGGCCAGCCGCCCCTGCGCGACCTGTCCGCGCAGCGCGTCGAGCACGGCGAGCTTAAAGGCCGCGCTCACCGCCAGCGCTTTGTCCGGCGCGATGGACGCCAGCGTGGCGCCGCCGCTCTCCACCACGAGGCTCACCTTCCCCGGAAGACGTCCGAGTGCGTCGAGCGCGTCGGAGCGCGATACGTAGCGCACGACGATGTTTGTGAAGAGGAGCGCCTGGATGCGGCCCGCGCGGTCGAGGTCGATACGTGCGTCCACAGAGCCCAGGAAAAAGTCCACGCGGTCGTGGCCGTCGGCAAAGGGTCCGTCGATACGCGTATAAGCGCCCAGACCGGACTTCAACCCGTCGACGATCCGCGTGAGATGGGCTATGCTGGCCTGCGCCAGGAACGTGGGCGAGAACCAACCTGCTTGCAGTTGGCGCGCCGTAAACAGGCGCGCGAGGGCGGCTCGTGGAGCAAGGGCGGCGCCCGGACGGCCATTCGTACCGGCGGCGCCCCCTATGAGATGGGACGAGGACGCCGCGCCAGCCCCGATTGCCAGCACCACGATCAAAAGACGCGGCACCGAAGACAGCCTGTTCGCCCAGCCCGGCCTCTTTCGTCCTCCCATCGCCACGTCGACTCCCCTTTCGCTGAAACTCATCCCTGCACTTATGCTACAAGGTCTAAGCGTTTCTAGAGGGAGAGGCAGCGCCGTTCGACGTAGCCCATGCGACAAAAACGCCGTGCAGCACCGTGACGAGCGGCGACTAAGATGGAGCCGGTCGGGAACGTCGACGCCGTCGTGTCCGTCCTCCCGTCCAACTAACCACGTCGTGATGGGCAGGAGACGCACGCGCGTCCACGCCGGCTTTCCATACCCTCCCAAGGGGTGAATCAGGGCCATTTCATTCTCGGTGTTGCCTGTATCAGAGGGCATCAACGCTGTCGGACGGCGACCTCCTGGCAAGAGCCGTGCTTAAAGAGTCCTGTTGCGAGAGGAAACGACGCTGCAGCCTGCCTCCTTCGTCGAGAATGAAATGGCCCTGAGGGGTGAATAACCGCTTAAGCGGGCGGGCGGCGAGTGATACTATAGGTGAGGGGCGGTCTTTAATAGGCGCGTCCTTTTTGTCGTATTTCCTTTTTCTCGCGGCGATCTGGAGACCCATGCAACACGTCGTCGACCGGCCCGCGCCGATCCGCTTGCTCGACCCGACCCTGGCCGCGCGCGTCGCCGCGGGCGAGGTGATCGAGCGTCCGGCCTCCGTGGTCAAAGAGCTGCTCGAGAACGCTATCGACGCCGGAGCCACGCACATCTGCATCGATGTCGAGGAGGGGGGGTTGCGCCTTATCCGCGTGCAAGACAACGGGCGCGGCATCCCCGACAACGAGATAGATCTGGCCTTCGCGCGCCACGCCACCTCGAAAATGTCCACCCTCGACGACCTGAGCGCCATCAGCACCCTCGGCTTTCGCGGCGAGGCCCTGCCCTCGATCGCGGCGGTGGCCGAGGTCGAATTGGCCTCGTGTACGGAGGAGAGCCCACGCGGCGGCGTGGTGCAGGCGCACGGCGTACGCGTGACGCGTGCGTCGCCACGTGGACTTCCGCGCGGCTCCATGGTGACGGTGCGCGACTTGTTCGCTTCGGTGCCGGCTCGCCTGAAGTTTCTGAAAAGCCGCGCGGGCGAGACAGCGGCGGTGCAGTCGGTCATCGTCCACTATGCACTCGCCTACCCCAACCTGCGTCTGCAACTCTACAGCGATGACCGGCTTATCTTCTCCGCGCCGGGCACGAACAAGTTGATCGACGTGGTCTCCGCGCTCTACGGGCCAGCCATCGCAGCGCGTATGCTGTCGTTTGAGGGGGAGCACCGTGATACGCGTGTCTGGGGCCTCTGCTCTCCGCCCGACGTCAACCGGCCCAGCAGGACGTACCAATCGTTCTTCGTCAACGGGCGCTGGGTGCGCAACCGTCTGCTCTCCGTGGCGCTCGAAGACGCCTATCACACGCATCTCATGGTCGGACGGCGTCCCCTCGCCGTCGTCTATCTCGTTCTGCCGCCCTCCTTGATCGACGTGAACGTCCACCCGACGAAGGCCGAGGTGAAGTTCCTCTACGAGCGCGAGGTCTTCTCCGCCGTGCGCGACGCGGTCCGCACCGCCGTGTTGACCACGATGTCCGCGCCCGGACACACCCTGGCGAGCGTGGACGAGAGGGCGGCGCGGGACGAGAGCGCGGACCCCCTGGCGCAAGGCGCCCTGGACTTCGGCGCCGCCGACGGGGCTAACGCGGGAGCTGGGGCCACGCGCTCCAATGGCGACGACGCCCTGGCCGGTCCCACGCCGCGCGCGCGGCCGGACATGCTGCCCGTGCTGCGCGTGCTCGGGCAGGTCAACAACCTCTACATCATCGCCGAGGGCGCCGAGGGCGTATACATGGTCGATCAACATGCCGCCCACGAGCGCGTGCTGTTCGACGAGTTGACGGCCGCGGCGGCGGAGAAACCGATCGACGCGCAATACCTGCTGGAGCCGCTGCCCATCGAACTAAGCCTCGCCCAGTACGAGGCCCTGGAAGCTTGTGAAGACGATTTCATGCCGTTCGGCTTCCTGGTCGAGCCGTTCGGCGCCTCGGCGGCGCTCTTGCGCGCCGCGCCCGCCGTGCTGGCCGACGACGATCCGGCGGACGTGTTGCGCGAGATGCTCGACGGACGGGTCGAGCACGGCGATGTGGCCGACTGGCGCGAGAAGGCGTTGACGACGCTCGCCTGCAAGAGCGCCGTGAAAGCGGGCCAGGCGCTGACGATGGAGGAAATGCGTCAGCTCGTCTACCGCTTGGAGCGGACGGCCCGGCCACGCACCTGTCCCCATGGGCGCCCCACCATCATTTTGCTCTCGGCCAGCCAACTGGAGCGCGAGTTTGGCCGGCGCGGCTGATGCTCTCTCGGTCAAGGGAGACGACGTGCGGCGCCGGCGCCGCACCTTGGAGCGATCCTCATGCTGGCATGGCTGTTGCTAGATAGGGCCCTGTCGGGGCTTACCCAATCGGGGTACGCGCCGTGTTATAGTCTAGACGCGGAGAATTGCACGAGCGACGACGCATAGCGCGGCTTCTTTTACCGTCGTCGATGATGACGACCCAAGACGTGGCTGCTCCCGCCCGCGACCTCGAACGTGAGTAAAGGAGATTGGTACCCGTGGAGCTACACCCCATCCTGCTGGACTTCTGGACGACCGCCGTCGACATCGTGGTGATCCTCACGGCGCTGGTCTCCGTGGTCGCTCTCGGTCTTATTGCGAAGTTAGTGCTCGACGTGATCGGCCTCGTGAAGGACGTGCGTGCCGAGATCAAGCCATTGAGCCAGCAGGCGCAGGACACCGTGCGCACCGTGCAGGGCACGACGGAGTTCGTGTCGGCTGGTCTGGTGAAGCCCGCCATCCAGGTCGCCGCGATCGCCGCGGGCGTGGGGCGCACCGTCTCCGTGCTGCGCAGCGGCATGATCCGGCCTCGTGCCGACTCGTTGAAAGACGGGGAGTGACCCTCATGGTCTTTGGATTGGTCTACGAGCTTTTCAACGCCGCCGCGCACCTCTCCATGATGTTGCTTGTGCTCTACATCCTGGCCTTTATGGTTGTGCCTGCCCTACTTATCGGCCTCGGAGGCATCATCGGTCCAGGCTTCATCAAAGGCCACCTGCCCACTCTGCCCTTTTCCCTCAAGGAGGCCCCTCAGAAGGGCTTCAGTCTCGTCGAGAAGGGCTGCAACCTCGCGGCGTGGCCGATCATCCAGGCCTACGCTCTGGCGCGCGGCGTTCAGACAGCCATCGCGGCGCTGCGTCGCCTCGCCGCGCACCCCTGAGCCTGCCCCCTCGGGGCCGCGTTCATGATAGGGACAGGTTGTGAGACCGCGCGGACGCGCCGGGCGCCGTGCTTCCTATTGAGTAGGGGGGAGCAGGACCGACCAGACATCCTGGGCGGCATACTGGTCGCACGCGCGATCGAGTCGGGTATGCAGCAGCCGCAGCGGCGCAAGGATGCGCGCGATCTGGACGTGGTCGAGGCCGAGCGCGTTTAGGGCCGTCTCCTGTTGATGCAACGCCCGCGCCGCGTCAGCGGCGATGTCCCCCAGCACGGTCGCTAGCCCTACCTGGTCGTCTTGCTCCACCGCGCCGTCCGTCAAGAGTTGTTGCTTCGTCGGGACCGCGACCAGGTGCGGATACGTCTGCTCCGCGACGCCCGCGTCGACGCTCGTCCGTCGTACGCGCACCGCTTTGCGCGTGCTGTCGCCATGGACAAAAAGAAATTCATCCCAGCCGCCGTGGCCAGGGAAGCGTACGTCGCAGAGGAGTTGAGCGTGAGCGCGCCGCGCGGGCCAGTCCTGCACGGCGTCGCCCGATCGCATGACATCGCCGTTAGACGTGGCGCCGATGACGAAGGACCACGAAAAATTTCGCTCGAGACTAAAAGCCTGCATCAGCGCGGCGGCAAGATCGGCCAGCGTCTGCGTCGCGGCGACGTCAACCTCGCACCAGAGCGCTGTACGCCCTGGTACGGGTGGGAGAACGGCGCGGAAACGATAGACGCGCCGGGCGTGAAGGGAGGACAACGGCGAACACTCCTTCGCGCGATGCGCGGATCAGGAGTACGCGATGGCGCGCACGAACCTCAAATCGACGTATAGCCTAGTGTAGCGCGTTCCAGCCGTGTTTCGCGCGGATGCTCGATCACGGATATCATGACAACGTCATCGCCTTCGGCTACAAGGGCCGCGGAATCCTCCATCTCTAGCACGGTGAAGACAAGTAAGAGCAAGGAGTTTTTTATGCCGCCATCGACCGAGTTATTGACCCCTACCGTCGTGCGCCGCTTGCTGCGCCAGCAAGTCTACGTCGCCGTGCTGGCCGTGGTCGCCATCTGGTTCCTCTATACGATACGCGACATTATGCCGATCTTCTTGTTTTCTTTTATCCTGGCCTACCTGCTGAGCCCGATCGTGCGCCGCGTGTCGGGGCCTGAGGGCCAGGGCGTCTCGTTGAGGGTGGCCGCGGCTGTCGTCTACGTCGTCTTGATCGCGGCGTTGGGAGGCGTGCTGTTCGTCGGCTACGCGGCCCTGCGCAACGAGGTGGGCAACCTCGCGCATAACTTCGCGTCCTACCGCGACCAAGTGCTGCACAATCTGCGGTTGCAAGAAAGCACCGGCTTGCTGAAGTCGTTGCCCGCGAACGCCAAAGACGCGGTGAACAACGCGGTGATCAACGTCGACAGCGTGGCCTCCGATCTAGCGCGGCGTACGCTGCCCGGCCTCGTCAAAGCGGCGCCGCGCCTCATCGAGTTGATCGCCGTGCCCATCGTCGCCTATTATCTCCTCGTCGATTACAAACGCTTTCTCGGCTTTATGCGCAAACTGGCGCCGTCGAGAGGGGTAGAGCGCTTCGACACGTTAATCGAGGATATCAACGCCTCGCTGCGCGGCTACCTGGTGGGGCAGATCACCTTGTCCGCCATCGCCGGGGTCGCCGCCTTCGCCATCCTGACGCTCAACGGCGTCCGCCCTGCTCTCGTCGTCGGCATCGCCGCAGTCATCTTGGAACTGATCCCCGTGATCGGCCCCTTGACCTGGGTCGTCGTGTCTATCGTGCTCACGGCGGTGCAGCGTCCCGACCATACCGTCATCGTGGCCGTCTTAGCCATCCTAGCCGACCAGATTGATATGCACATCCTGGCCCCGCGCATCCTGGGCGGTCATCTGCGCCTCCACCCCGCCGTGGTCATCTTCGCCCTGCTGGCCGGCAACGCGCTGTTGGGCATCTTGGGCATCCTTCTGGCGGCCCCGGTCGCCGCGATCATCTACATCACGCTGCAGTATCTCGTGACCGAGGGCGCGCTCTCGGCCAAGGTCGTCGTGCCCGCGTCGACCGAGACCACGGTCGACAGCCCGCCCGCGCCAACTAAGCCATCTTCTTCACAAGCACTCGAAGGAGAGGCGCCGCCGGCTCGTCCAGTGAGCGAGGAGAAAGCGGGGTCAGCGACCCCTTGACTCTGACGCCGCGTAAGGGTTTATGCTCCTAAACGGGGAGGGAGAAATGGACCGTGCGTACAGAATCGGCGCCTTCGCGGCGCTGACGGGCGTCTCGATCCGCACGCTGCACCACTACGACCGTCTGGGGTTGCTCAAGCCCTCGGCGCGGTCGGAGGCGGGCTACAGACTTTATGTCGAAGCCGACCTGCTGCGCTTGCAACAGATCCTGACGCTGCGCTACCTCGGGTTCACGCTCGCGGCGATCCGCGAGACCGTAGACCGCCCCAATTTCGATCTAGAGACCTCGCTGCGCATACAGCGCGACGTGGTGCATCAACGCATCGGGGCTCTCGAACGGGTCGACAGGGCGCTGAACGCCCTACTCGACCACTATCAGACGGCGCGCACGTGGGACTGGACGCTCGTCGCAAGGGCGTCGTCGGCCGCGCGCGAGGGCGCCGCGCAAAGCGAGGAAAAGATGGAAGACTACTACTCGAAGGAAGACCTAAACGAGCGCGTGCAGGCCGTGGCGCCCGTTGTTGGCAAGGACGAAATTCGCGCCGTGGAAGGGGCATGGCCGCCGCTGCTGGCCGCCGTCCGCGCCAACTACGGCCTCGACCCGACCAGCCCAGAGGCGCGCGCGTTGCTGGACCAGTGGGACGCTCTGTTGGAGCGCACTATGCGTGGCTTCACGCACGATCCCAAGATCGGCGCGACCATCGCCCACAACTACAACCGGAACGCTTACGCCGAGATCGAAGGGGCGCCCAACCCGGAAGACTTCGCCTTCCTCCAGCGCGTGCGCGACGCGCGCGTTGCCTGAACCTGAGTCAGCCTCCCATGCGCGCCGCTACAAAGGCGGAGCCTACGGGTAGCGGCGTGCATAGAGGCAGTAGTGGTAGTCGACCCGCGCGCCCTCGTGTTCCTCCAGGATCTGCTCCCCGAGGTCGCCGGGGAACTCGATCCGCACGACCGCCTCGAGATCGGCGCGACTCTGAAAACGCCATTCGAAAGGCGACGCAAAAAACGCCGGACCAACAGGTCCGACGCTTCAAAGGTTGCAGGGGTTGGATTCGAACCAACGACCTTCGGGTTATGAGCCCGACGAGCTGCCACTGCTCCACCCTGCGACGTAGACTAAAAAAAGTACCCCTGGCAAGGGTCTATCCTCCCACGCAGTTGCCCACGCAGTACTGTCGATGCTGCAGCGTTTCACGACCGTGTTCGGGATGGGAACGGGTGGGGCCGCTGCGCGGTATCACCAGGGAGTTTTCAATCTCTCTTGTGTGTCCGTGTTACCGGGCACTCCCGAATACTAACAGGGTAGACTGGGATCGTCAAGGATGATTTTTAAGCAAAGGACTATGGTCCCCGTGGACCGTGGCACACTGAACGAGACGATGGCGGCGCCAATCGAAGAAGGAGCGGTTTATGGAGACGCGAACGACGACCCAGGATGACGACCTCGCGCGCGCGGTTCTGGCAGCCTTGCTAGCCGAGCCAGCGGCAGCGTTTCACGAGACCCGCGTGGCCGCGCGCATCGTCTCCTTCTTGCGCGACTGGGACATCCCCTACCACGTCGATCCCTGGGGCGCCCTCGTCGCGCGCGTACGGCGGGGCGACGTGACGCGTCCGCTCGTGCTCATGGCCCACATGGACCACCCTGGCCTCGAACTCGCGGACGGCGTTATCCGCGCAGACGGCTATCTGACGGCCACCCTGCTTGGCGGCGTGGCGCGCGCCGCGCTCACGGTCGGCGCTGTCGGCGTGCGTCTCTACGCACCGCACGCCGACCGCGCCGACCGGGGCATACTAACCCACGTGGTCGAGGCCGGACCCGCCTCGTCGCGCGGTATGGCCACGACGCTGATCCTCGCCCTCGACGACGCGGCGGACGCGGGCCGCCTCGACACGCGCTCCTGGGGCGTTTGGGAGATGCCGACCTACCGCCTCGATGGCAAGGTGGTCCACGCCCGCGCCGTGGACGATCTGGCTGGTTGCGCCGCCATCCTAGCGGCGTTGCACGAGGCGGCGCGCGCTACGTGGGACACCGACCTCTACGCCGTCTTCACGCGCGCGGAAGAAGTCGGACTCGTCGGAGCGCATGCCGCGCTGCACGGGGGCACGGTCCCGAGCGGAGCCTACGTCGTCTCGCTCGAAGCGTCTAAGGTGCTGCCGGGAGCCCTGCAAGGCGACGGCCCGGTTATTCGTGTGGGCGATCGCATCAGCACCTTCAGCGACGAGGCCGAGGGGCTGCTGCGCCAGGCCGCGACGGGGCTAAGCGGTCCGGTGCAGCGCCAGTTGATGAACGGCGGCGTCTGTGAGGCGGCCTCCGCCCTACAGGCAGGCTTCGCCGCGACTGGCCTGGCCTTCCCCTTGGGCAATTACCACAACGTCTCACCGGAGACGACGCTGGTCCCCGAGACCATCCATCTCTCCGACTACCACACGGGCGTCGCTCTGCTCGTAGAGGCCGCGCGCCTGCTGCCCGACTACAGAGGACCGTCAGGGCGCGACGCCTCTCCTGCCATGATGGACGCACAGATCGAACGCCTCGCCGCCACCGCCAAGGCCGTATCGTCCACGTGACAGGCTCCGGCCCTTGGACCCTGGGACCTTGTCGTTATGTGTAGTAAGAAACGGCGGACAACCAGCCGGGCCCGATCGCTTGCGCCCCCGGCATCCCCGTCTCACCACGGCGCCTTTCTACATTACCTACCCCGTTCGCACAGCTTCCCTTTCTTGACAGCAGCTATTGCAGGGCTCGTGAAAAGTCAGGACGAGGGGAGGAAAGACGCGCACTCGGGGAGCGCGGGCCTCCCGCCCGTCCCCGTGTCCCGTCTGGGACGGGCCAGCAGCGCAGCGAGCGCCCGCGCTCCCCGGACGACTTTTCACGAACCCTGGCAGCTATTGGTTGACAGTAGATGTTAGTGACTGTACACTAACAAACGTGTGAGAGGAACATAGCCGGGGCGGCGGCGAGAGCAACATCGTCGTGCCGACAGCCATGAGGACGGATCATGATCGTCCTCCCTCTCCATGATGGACGTGAGGCCGGGTGCGCCTGGCACGAGCCAGGGCTTCTTTACCCTCAATGGATAGTGATTAGTCACAAATACTGAGAAGGAGGCTATCTGATGGATTCTTTGCCCGCGACGACCGCGTTTACTAGTGCGGGACGTGCCTGGACCTTCGCCGTGGTCTCGCTCGCCCTGTTCATGGGGATGCTCGACAATCTCGTCGTGACGACGGCGCTGCCCTCGATCCAGCACGCTCTTCGCGCCTCGGTGTCCGACCTGGAGTGGACGGTCAACGCCTACACGCTCGCCTTCACCATGCTCATGATCCCCGCCGCCGCGCTCGGTGAACGCTTTGGCCGTCGTCGCGTCCTGCTCATCGGGGTCGCTTTGTTCACGCTCGGCTCGGCGGCGGCGGCGCTCTCCGACAGCGCCCTAACGCTGGCCCTGGCCCGCGCGCTACAAGGGATAGGGGGCGCCTGCATCACGCCGCTCACGTTGACTATCCTCACGCGCGTCTTCCCGCCGGAGAAGCGCGCCGCCGCCATCGGCCTCTGGTCGGGCGTCTCGGGACTAGGCCTAGCGGCCGGTCCCCTTGTCGGCGGGGCCGTGGTCAACGGCTGGTCCTGGAGCGCCGTGTTCTGGATCAATGTCCCTGTCGGTCTGCTGCTGCTGGTGCTGGGTCGCCTGCGCCTCGAAGAGTCGCGGGGAGACCAAGTCGCGCTCGACCTGCCCGGCGCGGCTCTCGTCTCGCTCGGCGCCCTCGGCCTCGTCTACGGCCTCATCCGCGGCAACGCGCTAGGCTGGACCTCTGCGCCCATCCTGGGCTCCATCGCCGCCGGTCTCGTGTTGCTGGCGCTCTTCGTGGCCTACGAGCGACGGATGTCTTCCCCGATGCTCGACCTCGACCTGTTTCGCTCGCGCGGCCTTTCCGTGGCTAATGCCGTCGGCTTCCTGATGAGCTTCGGCATGTTCGGCTCCATCTTTCTCATTACGCAGTTCATACAGGACGTGCGGGGGGCCTCGCCGCTGACCGCCGGCCTGGAGACGATGCCCTGGACGGGCACGATCATGCTCGTGGCTCCCATCGCCGGCATTGTCGCCGGACGCGTTGGCTCCCGCGCGCTCGTCGCTACTGGCATGGCCTTGCAAGCGCTCACGCTGGCCTGGATCGGCGCTATGGCCTCGCTGAGCGTCCCCTACACGACGCTGCTGCCCGCTTTCATCATCGGCGGCGCCGGCATGGGCCTCTCCTTCGCGCCGCTCTCGTCCGCCGTCATGGACGCGGTTTCGGGCGCGCGGCAGGGCCAAGCTTCGGGCCTCTACAACGCCACGCGCGAACTGGGCGGCGTCTTCGGCATCGCCATCCTCGGGGCCGTCTTCCAGCACGTGGCCACTGTGCCCACGCGCCCGCAGGATTTCCTCGACGGCTTCCGCGTCGCCGTCTTCGTCGGGTCCGGCGTCCTGGCCGTTGGCGTGCTCATCTCCGTCCTCCTGCCCCGCCGCGCTACCAGCCTCGCGGCCGACGCCGCCTTCGACCTCCCCGTTCCGACGGCCGTTCCACAAACGATCACGACTATGACCATCGCTTCCACTAACGCTCAGCCGGCGCCGGACCTTATGCAGCTCCCGACGGCGTAACCCAAGCGGTACGGAACGGCTCAAGAAGAGGCAGGCATCGTAACGATGACTGCCTCCTCTTACTTGAGTCGGCACTGACGACGATGACCGTCGAGATGGCGTCGTATGAGTACGGCGCTATAAGAACGTGCGTCCTTCCGACGCTCCGATGCCTCCGTGGTCCTCACCCGCCGGAGCCGAGCACTCATCCGCGTCTATCCCCCCTTAAGGGGGGATAGACGCTTGGCGCCCAATCATCGATAGTAAGAGCGGCAGCGACGCGACGAGGAGGCGATCACGCGTTTGCAACGCCAGACTACCTCGATCTTAGCGGCGACGAGCGAGGGTATCTTCGGTTTAGACCAGGCCGGGTTAGTGACATTTGTCAACCCGGCCGCCGTCGCGGCCTTCGGCTATACCGAGGAAGAGTTAGTCGGTCGCACCATGCACGAAGCGGTCCACCATACGCGGGCAGACGGCGCCCCCCACCCTATCGAGAGATGCCCTGTCTACGCCTCACACTGGTCACCATGTCGGCGACAGCGTCTTGAGTGAGGGCGGTCGCCGGATCCGCGGGGCAATGCGCGCGGCGGACACGGCTGTCCGGCTTGGCGGCGACGAGTTCGCGGCCCTCCTACCCGCGACGGATGAGGTGGGGGCGCGGCGCGTGAGTGCGGCGCTGCTCCGCGCGCTGGATGAGCCAATCACCATCGAGGGTCACGTCGTCCACACGGCGGCGAGCATCGGTGTCGCGCCGTATCCCGCTCACGGCGACGACGGCGACGCCCTCCTGCGCCGTGCCGACGTGGCCATGTACGAGGCCAAGCGCGCGCGCCGAGGCTTAGCCCTCTACGACAGCGCCCAGGACGAGCGCGATGGACGGCGTCTCGCCCTATTAGCGGATCTACGCGCGGCCATCGCGGCCATCACGGAGGATGAGAAAGGTCCCCTCGCCCTCCACTATCAGCCGCTGGCCGACCTACACACGGGCCGCGTCGTGGGCATAGATCGGCTGCGACATGGCCCAGGGCTATTATCTTTCACGACCCCTGCCCGCGGCCGATGTACCGCCCGCCCATCCGCTTGAGGACGCCGCGGGGTCGGGCGATGTGAGCGGGCGCACGCCCGTCACGTCGGTCATGCGCCACGGCGCACGGTCGATAGCCAGCCTCGCCACGCTGGCCGATTCAGACCTGTTGATCGCGCCCGAGACGCCGACGGAGGACGTGCTTGCACTGTTCGAGCAAAATCTGGCGCGCGGCGCCGTCACCCTTGGAGTGCATGGGCGTCCCACCGGGATGATCACGCGGCAGGGGCTGCTCACCTCGCTCAGCAGTCCCTATGGCAACGCGCTCTACCGAACGCGCCCCATCGCGCGGGTAGCTGCACGGACCATGCTGGTGGTCGAAGTGTCAATCCCGCTGGAGCAGGCGGTGCGACAGGCCAGAAGCCGGTCTTTAGAAGCGCGGTACGATCCCCTTGTCGTGGTCGACGCGGGACGCTACATCGGCTTGGTCGACGTCTCGCACTTGCTCGATCACCTCAACGATTCCGCGATGCTGCGTTCGCGCATGAGCCACCCGCTCACCGGTCTGCCAGGCGCCCCCTTGATCGAGGCGGAGATCAACGCGCGGCTCGGCGCGGGATTTCCTCTGGCCGTCGTGCGCATGGATCTAACCGGCTTCGGGACCTACGTCGCGAGGCACGCCTCGACGCGCGGCGACGCGGTCCTCTTGACGGTGGCGCGCGTGGCGCGCGGTGGTGGCCGAACTGGCGGCGGACGATCTCGTGGGCCACGTCGCCGGCGATGAGTTCGTCATTGTCTGCTCCCCGGCGCGCGCGCCGCGCCTGGCTACGCTCCTGGACGCGTGCTTCTCGGCGACAATCGTGCGTCATGAGGACACCCCCGACGCGGCTCCGCGCCTGCGTATCGCCATTGTCGAAGCCGCTGAGGTCGACGCACGAGCTATCTCAGCTTGATTCAAGAGGCCAGCCGTCGCGTACGGCAGACGTCTCACCATGCAGGAGAGACATACGGCGCCGCGCCACACGCGTGAGTCTGAGTTCGAGGCCAAACCTATCGCGCCCTCCCTTATAGTAGATAAGGAATCGTATAGACCGAGGTCAGAGAGTAGGGAGGGGTGCGGGGATGATTCAGATTGATCTCGCGGGGCACGTCGCCGTGGTCACGGGCGCCTCGCGCGGGCTCGGGGCGGAGATGGCGCGCCTACTCGGCGCTGCCGGCGCGTCCGTGGTCGTCAACTATGCCTCCGACCGTGAGGCCGCCGAGAGGGTCGTCGCCGCTATCGCGGGAGCTGGTGGGCGCGCGCTTGCCCACCAGGCCGACGTACGCGACGCGGGAGAGGTGCAGGCGATGGTCGACAGGGCCGCGCGTGAACTAGGGCTAGTAGACATCGTGGTCAACAACGCTGGGCGTGAGCAGCGCGTGGCCCCCCCCTTCGACCTGACCTACACCGATTATCAGGAGATGATCGACTACAATCTCCACGGCGTCGTGCATCTATGCCGTTCCGCCATCCCCGCCATGCGCGCTAAACGTTGGGGCCGCATCATCAACATCGCCACCGTGGCCTTGGACACGCCCGCGCCGAACCTGGCCGCCTATGCCGCGAGCAAGGGGGCCATGGCAGCGCTGTCGCGCAACCTGGCGCTGGAGTTGGGACCGGACGGAGTCACCGTCAACGTGGTCGCCCCTGGGTGGATCGCCACGCCCCGTGCCGACGCCGCGCCGCGGGAGGCCCTGGAACGCCTAGTCGCAACGACGCCGCTGGGCTACCAGGGGCGCCCGGAGCATGTCGCGGGCGCGGTGCTCTTCTACGCCTCGCCGCTGGCCGACTTCGTCAGCGGAACCTACCTTCCCGTCAGCGGCGGTCACGATCTATGAGCCAGACGCGTTAAATACGCCCGTACCGCTAGAGAGGATACGCGGATGCGGGTAAACGCCGAACGCATGAAAGACGGGCCGGTGATCTGGTTAGACCGCCAGCCTATGCTATCGAGAGATATTTAGAGCGGGAGTTATGCTAGCGACTGGCGCCCCGTCGACGCTGGCCCTCGCCCGCGCGCTGCAAGGGATAGGCAGCCCCTGCATCACGCCGCTCGCGCTGCCTATCCTCACACGCGTCTTCCCTCGGAGAAGCGCGCCGCCTTCGTCGGGTCCGGCGTCCTGACCATTGGCATGCTCATCTCCGCCCTCATGCCCCGCCGCGTAGTTAGCCTCACCCCTGACGCCGCCCTCGACTTCCCTAGCTCCGGCGCTGCCCCACAACCCGCCGCGCATTCGTTTTGGTTGTCGGGACGCCACGACAACGATGGAGAATGTTGATGCGGGCATTGGCCCGCGACTGTACGCGATTTCGACAGCGCAGGGGCGATGTCTTCGCCGCGTCATCTACCCTTCACTCTTGCTCCGGCGCCACGGCCATACCCAGAATGGGATGGTCAGTATGTCCGTCGATGGCGACGCCGTGGTAGTGAGTGCGGATCGCTTGCATGAGCAGAGAGATGTAGGCGACTTCCTCGCCCATGAGCTTCTCGTGCTTACCCAATGCCTCAACCGTGATGTGGCCGGGATCGTGTGGCCAAACAGCCACGACCATCGCTAAATCGTCAAACTCCGGTGAGGGCGCGGGCAAGCGAAGGCCGCGCGGCAGCGTTTGAGGTTCTATCTCGACCTCCCACGCAAATCGCCACCATCCGTGCCCGTAGTCTTCTCCCTCGGGAAAAGGGATTACTCGAATCTTCGACGGATTATATTGAGAAACATATTGCCGGATCATGCTTTACTCTCCTATATGTAGTATATTCCACTCTCCCTGGCGGTTCACAGTCTCGAACGACCGAGGGTGGAATATAGACTCTACAGGGTGGATATTATGAGTGAGCGAACCAGAGGCTTCCAAACCGTCCACTATCGATTGGGGGAGGCGCAAGAGCACGACGCTCACGGCGCCTCCGTGCCGTGCTCCCCAAGCCGCGGCAGTATCTAATGCCTCGTATGGCCGTGACGGATCTATCTTAATGGTGAAAAAGCTGCCAGGCTTCTTCGATCCAAACATCGCTTGCAGCCCCGCATCATAGTCAATTCCACGATCGAGAATTTTAATTCCGGCTTCGCGCGTCGTTCCGTGCGCGAATTCGACGTGATCGTCGTCATCGTCCGAAACTGGATCGACAGAGCGGATACTACTATCATCGTCAGCAGCACTGGCTAGGTTGACGTCGTCAGTGGTAGTCACGACCATTGTTATTCCGCGCTCCGCATCGTTTACAGCGAAGAGTTAGAACCATTGGCAAGGCTGCATCTGCCCGGCTCCCGCATGTCTGAAGACTCGTCACCGACCCTCACTAGTCTAGCTTCTTAGAGATCGGAATGAGTGCGAGGAAAGGCCGGTGATCTGGTTAGACCGCCGGCCTGTGCTATCGAGAGATATTTAGAGCGGGAGTTATGCTAGCGACTGGCGCCCCGTCGACGCTGGAGGACGCTGATGCGGGCGATGGCGCGCAGCAGTGCTTCCTGCATCTGGGCGCGGGCCTGTATGTCCTGTGTGTTCTGTAGAGAATCTTCGGCGCGGCGGCGCGCTTCCTGAGCGCGCGTCTCGTCGATCTCGTCCGCGCGCTCCGCCGCGTCGGCCAGCACGGTCACGCCGCGCGGGTCGATCTGCATGAAGCCTCCCGCCACGGCCAAGTAGGTCCACTGACCGTTCTGCAGCACGCGCAACTCACCCGGCTTGAGCGTGGTTAAGAGCGGCTCGTGGCGCGGCAAGACGCCCAACTCACCAGCGCGGCCAGGCGCGATGACCATGTCGACGTCCTCGGTCAGCACCGTGCGGTTGGCGGTGACGATCTGCAGGTGCAGCGGCATGGCGCTACGCCCTCAACTCGTCGGCGCCGCCGCGCAAGAAGAACTCCTGCTCCGGCACGTCGTCGAACTCGCCGTCGAGGATGCGGCGGAAGCTCTTGACCGTCTCGGCTACCGGCACGTACTTGCCCTCCTTGCCCGTGAACTGCGCGGCGGTGAAGAACGGCTGCGAGAAGAAGCGCTGCACCTTGCGGGCGCGCGACACGGTCAGCTTGTCGTCGTCGCTCAGCTCGTCGATGCCGAGGATGGCGATGATGTCCTGCAGGTCTTTGTAGCGCTGGAGCACGCGTTTGACGTCCTGGGCCACGTCGTAGTGTTCCTGGCCCACGATGCGCGGATCGAGGATCTTGGAGATCGAGGCCAGGGGATCGACGGCGGGATAGATGCCGATCTGCGTCAGCGACCGCTCCAGGTTGAGCGTGGAGTCGAGGTGCGTGAACACCGTGGCCGGCGCGGGGTCGGTGATGTCGTCCGCCGGCACGTACACGGCCTGCACCGAGGTCACGGAGCCGTTCTTGGTCGAGGTGATGCGCTCTTCCAGGCGGGCCATCTCCTCGGCCAGGGTCGGCTGGTAGCCCACGGCGGAGGGCATGCGTCCGAGCAGGGCGGATACTTCCGAGCCGGCCTGGGCGAAGCGGAAGATGTTGTCGATAAAGAGCAGCACGTCGCGGCCTTCCTGGTCGCGGAAGTACTCGGCCATGGTGAGGCCGGAGAGGCCCACGCGCTGGCGGGCGCCGGGCGGCTCGTTCATCTGGCCGAAGACCATGGCCGTCTTGTCGATAACGCCCGAGTCCGTCATCTCGTGGTAGAGGTCGTTGCCTTCGCGCGAACGCTCGCCCACACCGGCAAAGACGGAGTAACCGCCGTGCTCACGCGCGATGTTGGCGATGAGTTCGGTGATGACGACCGTTTTGCCCACGCCGGCGCCGCCGAAGATGCCGGCCTTGCCGCCGCGGCGCACCGGGGCGATAAGGTCGATGACCTTGATGCCGGTCTCCAGCATCTCCGTCTCGGTGACCTGGTCTTCGAGCGAGGGGGCCGAGCGGTGGATGGGCATACGCTTGACGTCGACCGCGATCTGACCCTTGTTGTCCACCGTCTCGCCAAGCACGTTGAAGATGCGGCCGAGCGTCTTCTCGCCGACGGGCACGGAGATCGGCGCGCCCGTGTCCACCACGGACGAGCCACGCTTCAGGCCATCGGTCGAGCCCATGGCGATGGCGCGCACGCGGTTGTTGCCCTGGCCGCTCTGCACTTCGAGCACGAGCGAGTTGGCGTAGCCGCCGGTCTCGCCGTTGTCATTGCCGCCGAGGTCGATGCGCAGCGCGTTGTACACGTTAGGAAGACTATCTTCCGGGAACTCTACATCGACCACCGGGCCGATGATCTGGACGACTTTTCCTTCCGCCATAACCCCTCTTCTTCCTTGTCGGGACGGCGCGTCGAGCGTCTTAGGCTAAAGCCTCGGCGCCGGCGGCGATCTCTGAAATTTCGGTTGTAATCTGCGCTTGGCGCGCCTTGTTCAAGTTGAGCGTCAGCGCACCAGCCAGTTCGTTGGCGTTGTCCGTGGCATTACGCATGGCCACGAGACGCGCCGCCTGCTCGCTGGCCTTCGATTCGAGCAGCGCTTGGTAGATCTGCACCTCGACGTAGCGCGGCAGCAGCCCGTCGAGCACGTCGTTCGCGGAGGGCTCATACTCGTAGTCGAAGTTTCCCGCCTGCTCGCCGTTGTCGTCGTCGCTCTTCTCAGGAGGCTGCACCGGGATCAACTGCACCACCACCGGCTCCTGACGCACCGTGGAGACGAAGCGCGTGTAGGCCAGGAAGACTTTGTCCACCGTGCCGTCGGCGTACTGGTCCATGATGAGGCGCGCGAGGCCCAGCACGCGGTCGATCTCGGGGTAGTCGCCGAGGACGGTCTCCTCGCCTTCGATCTTCACACCGGTGCGGCGCAAGAAGTCGCGTCCGCGCCGTCCAATGGCGTAGGCGTGGACGGGCGCGGACTGATCGCGCACGAAGCGGTTGACCGCGCGGTTGACGTTGGCGATGAGGCCGCCGCAGAGGCCGCGGTCGGGCGTGACGGAGACGATGCCAATGGCGTTGACCCCCTCACGTGTGGTCAGCAGCGGGTGCGAGACCTCGGAGCTATGCGACGCCGAGAGGCCAGCCAGCACCTCGCGGATGCTCTCGGCGTAGGGCCGCGCCTCGGAGACGCGGTTCTGCGCGCGGCGCAGCCGCGCCGTGGCTACCTGCTGCATCGCGCGCGTGATCTGCGCCATGTTCTTAGTCGCGCGGATGCGACGCCGGATGTCGCGCGGGCTTTCTGGCATAGCGTCCTCTCATCCCCTTAATAGAGAGTCGGGGACGAGCGGCCTCGCGGGGAGGCCGTCCGTCCCCGTCCCTTAAAACGCGCTGGTGCGCTTCCACTCGTCGATCGCCGCGCGCAAGTTCTTCACGATGTCGTCCGAGAGCTTGCGCTCCTTGAGGATGCCCTCGCCGATCTCGGGGTGGTTCGTGCTCATGAACAGGTGGAAGTTGTCTTCCGCCGCGCGCATCTTCTCTACCGGCACGTCGTCCAACAAACCGTTGGTGCCGGCGTAGATAATCATGACCTGCTGCTCCACCGGCATCGGCGCGTACTGCGGCTGCTTGAGGATCTCGGTGACGTGCTGGCCGCGGTTGATGCGGTCGCGCGTGCCCTTGTCGAGGTCCGAGCCGAACTGAGCGAAGGCGCGCAGCTCGTTGTACTGCGCCAGATCGAGGCGCAGGCCGCCCGCCGCCTTGCTCATGGCCTTGATCTGCGCGGCGCCGCCCACGCGTGATACCGAGGTGCCCACGTTGATGGCGGGACGTTGTCCGGCGTTGAAGAGGTCGGACTCTAAGAAGATCTGGCCGTCGGTGATGGAGATGACGTTGGTCGGGATATAGGCCGACACGTCGTTGGCCTGCGTCTCGATGATGGGCAGGGCCGTGAGCGACCCGCCGCCGTACTCGTCGCTAAGGCGCGCGGCGCGCTCCAGCAGGCGCGAGTGCAGGTAGAACACGTCGCCAGGGTAGGCCTCGCGTCCCGGAGGGCGGCGCAGCAGCAGCGAGACCTGGCGGTACGCCACGGCGTGCTTGGACAGGTCGTCGTAGATGATGAGCGCGTCGCGCCCCGTCTCCATAAACTCCTCGCCCACGGCGCAGCCAGCGTAGGGCGCGATGTATTGCAGCGCGGCGGTGTCCTCAGCCGAGGCCACCACGACCACGGTGTACTCCATGGCCCCGAACTGCTCCAGCACGCCGACCAACTGCGCCACGTCCGCCGTCTTCTGACCGATGGCGACGTAGATGCAGAGAAGGTCTTTGCCCTTCTGGTTGATGATCGTATCGACCGCGACGGCCGTCTTGCCCGTCTGGCGGTCGCCGATGATGAGCTGGCGCTGGCCGCGGCCCACCGGGGTCATGGCGTCGATGGCCTTAATGCCGGTCTGCACCGGCGTATCCACGCTCTTGCGTGTGATGACGCCGGGCGCGACGCGCTCGATGTCGCGCAGCTTATCGGTCTTGATCTCGCCTTTGCCGTCGATCGGCTGGCCCAGCGCATTGATGACGCGGCCCAGCAGCGCGTCGCCGACCGGCACCTGCACGATGCGGCCGGTACCGCGGACCTGGTCGCCTTCCTTGATCTGGGTATAGCCGCCGAGCACGATGACGCCGACGTTCTCTTCTTCCAGGTTCGAGGCCATGCCGAGCGTTCCGTCGGGAAACTCGACCAACTCGTTGTAGGCCACGCCTTGCAGGCCGAAGACCTGCACGATGCCGTCGCCCACCTGGATGACCGTGCCGACGGAGACGGCCTCTACCGGTTGCTCGAAGTTCTGGATCTGGTCTTTAATAACCGCAGTGATTTCATCCGCGCGAATGGCCATGCTATTACTCCACTTAACTACGCAGTTGCGCCTCGATGCGCCGCAATCGTCCTGCCACGGAAGCGTCGATCAACTCGTCGCCCACGCGCACGATGAGGCCGCCAAGGATCTCCTTGTCGATGCGCTCGTCCAACGTGACCGCGCGCCCGCTGCGCTTACCCAGTTGCTCGGCGAGATTGGCGCGCTGCTCGTCGGTCAAGGGAATGGCCGACGTGACCTGGGCCGTGATGCGCGCCGAGCGATCATTTTCCAGGCGCTCGAACGCATCGGCGATGCGCGGCACGAGGTTGGCCCGCCCCTTTTTAATAAGGAGCAAGACGAGGTTGAGCGCCAGGGGCGACACATGTTCTCCGAGCCGCTTGCGCGCCTCGTCCATACGCCGCGTCTGGCCTACTTTAGGATCGTCGAGCGTGCGTACGATACGCGTCTCTTTCCAGATGCGCGCGAGCAGGGTCAGATCGTTGCTCCACGTCTCCACCGTACCGGCTTCGACGGCGATCTCTTGCACGGCCTGCGCGTAGCGACGCGCCGAGAGGAGGTCTGTTGCATCCATGCCCTAGCTCTTCCCTCCTACGTCCGAGATAACGCGGTCGGACAACGACCGGTTGGAGCCCTCGTCGAGAGACTCCTTGACCACTTGTCGGGCGGCGGACACGGCCAGCAGGCCGGCCTCACGACGCAACTCGTCGACCGCGGCCTGGCGCTCGCGTCCGATCACGTCGCGCGCGCGCCGCGTCACGTTCTCGGCGTCTTGTCGCGCCTGCGCGTCGAGCGCGACGCGCTGGGCCTCGGCGGCGCGCTGCGCCGAGGCCACGATGCCGGCGGACTCCTCGCGCGCCTGCACCAACTGGCGCTCGGTCTCCTGGGTCGTCTCACGGGCGCGACGCTGGCTCTCCACCGCCTGGCTCAACGTCGTCTCGATGCGTCGAGAGCGCTCCTTAAGGGTCTTGGCGATGGCCGGACCGGCGTAGCGGTACAGCAGCGCGATGACGATGAGCAAGGTGATGAGCTGAGCGATAAACGTTCCAGTGAAATCGGCGAAGCTCATGAGATCTGCTCCCCGCCTTGCGCGGCCACGATGCGCTCCGCTTTCTGGTGATTGTCCTGTGTGTCCAACGCACCATCGGTCACCCGCGCCGCGATCAGCACGGCGAGCGGAGCCACCTCGGCGCGTACCTGCTCCACGGCGGCGACACGCTCCGCCCGGATCTCGCCGCGCGCTTTTTCCAGCACCACGTCGGTCTCGGCCTTCGCTTCTTCGAGCAACGTCTGCCTGTGGGTCGCGGCCGTCTTGTTGGCCGCCGCGATGATGCCCTGCGCCTCGGCGCGGGCGCCGTCGAGTTGAAGCTGCACGAGGCGCGCGGTCTCCTCGGCGCGGCGCTGGCTTTCTTCCGCCGCCCTCACGCCCGCGTCGATCTGAGTGGCGCGCTGACGCGAGACGGCCAGAAACGGCCCGTAGAACACGCGGTTAAGGAGAAAGAAAAAGCCCCCGAACAGCAAGAGTTCGACGATGAAGGTTAAGTCAATGTGAATAATCACGTCATTTCTCCGTTACGCCGGCCTTCATGAGCGGCCGGCGCAACCGTACGATGTCGACAGGGGAGGGCAGGACGCCCTCTGATTACTTGCCGGGCGTGGCGAAGATCAAGATGATCGCGAACACCAGGGCGATAATCGGGTACGCCTCGATGAGACCCACCGAGATGAACATCGTGGTCAGCAACTGGCCGCGCGCCTCGGGCTGGCGCGCGATGCCCTCAACCGTACGCGATGTGACGAGACCGTCGCCGATGCCGGCGCCGATCGCGCCGCCCGCCAGAATCAAGCCCGCGCCGATCAGACCGCCTAAAGCCGCTGCCGCGTGAATGTCGAACATGCTGCCCTCTCTACACTATGTTACGTCTCGAAGACGCTTCGCGCCCTCGTCAATGGTCGCCGCGCCCACCGCGACGACGCTCGTCGTTTTATGGCAGGGCGCCAACCCCTACAAACTATACCATCCACATGGCCCGTCGCCGGGCTAGGAGTGACTGTGCTCCAACACCTGCTGATCGGCGGTCTCATGTCCCTCCGCCGTCGCCGTGGAGATGCCGATGTAGGCGACGGAGAGCACGGTGAAGATGAACGCCTGGATCGCTCCGACGAACAAGCCGAGCGCCAACGCGAAACCGTGGGCGAAGGGCAGCACCGCTACCGTGAGGATGCCGCCGAGGAGGGAGCCGAACACCAGAATGAGCACTTCACCGGCGAAGATGTTGCCGAAAAGACGGAAGGAGAGCGTGATAGGCTTCGAGATCTCTTCGATGAAGGTCAACGGCGCCAGGGCCGGGTACTCGAACACGTGGCCGAGATAGCGGCCCTTGTGGATGCGCGCTCCAAGCGTATGAACGAGGACGATGATGAGGATGGCCAGAGCCAGCGTCGTGTTGAGATCGCTGGTGGGAGCGTGGAACCAGGGGAACGGCGTCGCGATCAACCCGATCCAGTTGGAGACCAGGATGAACAAGAACAGCGCCACGGCGAGTGGACCGATCGAGGCGATCCTCTCCACGCCCAGGTTGTCCGACACGAGGTCGTTCACGAAGTCGAATATGGCTTCGAGTCCGTTCTGAAGGCCGCGCGGTTTCTCCACTGACAGGCTCGAGCGCACGACGAGGGCCAACACGAGAATGAGTCCCATCACGATGACGGTCATGGCGATCGTGTCGACGTTCAACTCGAGACCGAAAAACGAGCCTTTCTCCGGCGTACAGAAACCGCTGGAGAGGCAGTAGTAGCTGTGCTCACCTATCTTCTGGCTTAAAGAGCCGGAGCCGGACGAGTCGGCGGCTAGACGCGCGGCCGCTCCCGTCGTGGAGTGTATGTCAACCATGTTAAGGACGAACGACGCGAGTGTTCTCATAGACGGGTGTCCCATCCTCCCTTTTCCAACGAAGCGTGATGCTCCATGCGGCATAGACGATTCCGGCGACGAGCGCGGTGATGAGTCCGGCCGCCAGGCCGGCGAGGTGAACGGAGCCCGAACGCGCGGCAATCGTCCCGACCACGAGTATAAGGCCGAAGCGCTGCACCATGTTGCGCGGCATCGTGCGCGTAAGGTTCTGCCAGGGATCCCGACCGTCGATAGCGCGGTCGAGCTTGCGGGCCAGCAGCAAGAGGTTGAGCAGGCCCACCAGCAGGCCCAGCAAGAGGCCGCGAGACACATCGGGCCGGTCGAGGACGGCGAAAAGAACGACGAAAGGGAGGAGTAAGCCCGCGGCAATCATGCCGCCCGCGTAGACCAGCGGACGAAGCTCCATACCCCTCCCGTACCCCAAGGCTTCCCAACTCATAGAATAGAGCGGACGAGCGGGGCCATGATCCTATACGTCGTGTAGAAACCGGCGCTGAGCCCGACGAACAAGCCGACGATGAGCAACAGCGGCGACGTGCCGAAACGCCCGTCCAGATACGACCCAAGCAAAACCCCTGTGAGCACCGAGAGGGCGATGTCGATGCCGCAGACCCCTGCGACGCCCATCGCGCGCAGCGGCGTCACGTTCGTCGCCTTGACTTTCTGATCTTGTTTCATAGGGTGCTGCTCAGCATATTTCGCGTCTTCATCATACCATCTACGGGAGGCCGGGCGAAAGACGCGCGCCATGGTACCATGTCGGCATGTACGTTTCTCCCGCGACGATCGCCGCCGCCGAGGTGCGCTACGGGGCGCCGCGCACGTCCACGGTCTCCTACGAGATTTCGCCGCTCGAGATGGTCATGATCCGCTCCTCGCAGCGCGACCGCCGCGCCCACGACGTCACGGTCTGCGTCTTCAACGGCGCTCGTCTGGCCGTCATCGCCAAGCCCAGCTACCCTCCCGACGGCTATCGCGTTCCCGGCGGCGCCTTGAAGCCCGGTGAAGCCCTCGACGTGGGCGCGGCGCGCGAGGCTTTCGAAGAAACAGGCCTTACCGCCACGATCGAGCGCTACCTGCTGCGCGTCCAGGTCGCCTTCACCGTGGGCGATGACAGCCTTGACTGGACCACGCACGTCGTCTCCGCCTCCACCACCGACGACCTGCTCGATGTGCGGGACTCACGCGAGATTCGCGAGGCGCGCTGGAGCACGCTTGAGGACCTCAACGGCCCTATCCGCCAGGTTCTGCTCTCCACGGGACGCGGCCTCTTCCGCTATCGCACCGACCTGCACCTCTGGATCGCCGACGCTATGAGCGCGCCATCGTAGCAGCACACGTTGAGGTGGATGCTGTTGCGCTGAACCAACAGACGAGCGCTCACTCCGTCGACCCGACGGGCGTTGTGGTGCGTGTTGGTTTGGACGCACCTGCACTGTTCCGATAGACTGGCCCTCATCCCGTCAACCCGGTCTATCACGGGTGCATAGTTTCCCAACGTCAGATCTCTCCTGATGCCGGCGCTACAAGGATGGCCCCCGGCGATGGTCGCGATCGGAGTGCATCGTGTCGTCGATCTTCGTCGATAGCCTGAACGGACTATGGCCGGAAAGACGAACAGCGCGCTACACTCGACGGTGAAATGAACGTCCGTCGCTCAGGCGAGGGATAAAGAAACGCTAGAGGAGAGGAGAGGGGCGATGTCGTCGTTCGCTCAATCAGGAAGGCCAAACGTGGCCCAAACAAAGTTGCCGCCGCTGCTGCGCCGCCTGCGCCTGCTCTGCACGGTGCTGGCGATCGCGGCTGGCGTGCTCCTGCCCTTCGAACTTGGCGCCGTCGCGACGCCGAGCCTAGCCTCCTTACCCGTGATCGGCGGTCTCTTTCCACGACCGGTCGGTGTGCTCACGATCAGCAACGCACCCTACACAGCGGTGGTCGGACAGACGGAACGCTTTAGCGTGCAATTGGAGAACCAACCTCGTGTAGTGCTGGTCTACGAGTTGTACTACCCTGACGGCCGCGTCGTGAGCGCTAAAGAGACGGCCGACACGAAGGGTTTCTCCAGCCACGTTTTTCGCATTGAAGGGTATCGTCCCACCCAGTTTCGCGAGGAAGCGACGGTTGGAGTGCGTGGCATGACCGGCTCTTACCGCGCCTACCTGCACTTCGCCATCCAACAAGACCGTCCCTCGCATCGTCTTAATCCTCACTCTAACTAGAGCGCAAGAACGGGCAGTGCTCGAGCCACGGCTCTATAAAGTCGCCCAAGCACCGCGCCTCGGGCGGCGCGTTCACAATGCGGGACGCGCACAGAGCGCGGGTATAGGCCTCTCAGCCTCCAACACGCACGCGACCGTAACTGTGGGCAGGCTATTTCATTCTCGACATACGCGTGTTGCACACCGCCGCGAGACCGTTGTTGAGCCACGCTGTCCACGCTTGAACGGCATGGTGGGAGACAGCGTCAGGGCCGTGGGCAGCGGCACATTCCCCCTTCTCCAGGGACAACGAAACGACTCTGAACCGCGAGGTCCGCAGGTCGCGCTGAGGCAGTCTGCCCACGGCTTCTTTACGACGATGTCCCTAGATCTGCTCGTAGTGGACGATGTCGGTGACGAAGATCGTGGCCCCGCCGACATCCACTTCGACCGTGGCCCCGCCTATGACGTCGACATGCTCCACCACGGCGGGCAGCGGGACCATCGTGCGTGTACGCGTGCGGCATGTGGCCCGCACGATGCGCAGCACGTCGTCGAGCCGCTCGTCGGCCACGCCCAGAATGACCGTGGCGTTGCGCGCGCGCAAAAAGCCGCCGCTGCTGCGCAGGCGCGTGGAACGCAGCCCGGCGGCGACGAGCGCGTCGATAAGGCGCCCCGCGTCGTCATCCTTCACGATGAGCGTGACGAACTTCATCTTGCCCGCCCCCCCCTTACTCGTCGTCCGCACCGTCCGGGAAGATGCGGACGTGGCGGTTCGGCTCCTTGCCACGCGAGCGCGACGTGACGTTGTAGCGCTCGGCCAGGCGGTGCTGCAGGCGGCGCACGTAGGCGTTCTGCGGCGTGAGGTCGACGCGCCGACGGTCGTCCATCACGCTCGTCAGGGCGTCTTCAGCTTCTTGCAGCGCCACCGTCATGGGATTACCCGAGGCAGACGGAGGCGTCGAGCTCAACGACGCCCCGTCAAGTTCGTAGATGCCGGCCAGACAACTCTGCATCTGCGCCATGGTGTTGTTCTTAAGCACGTAGACCGGCTTGCCGTGGCTCTCCGCGTCGCGCAGCGCCGGGGGCTTCCTACGGTAGTAGTTTTTCAGCGTGAGCAAGAGGTCGGCTTCCTCAATATCGCGCACGAGCGTGACGGGCAGCCGCATATCGCGGATAGCTTGCTCCAGCTTGGGCCGGCTGACGCCGAAGGGATAGATGCGCACGGCGGGCAGCCCCGCCGCGTCCGGCACGTGATAGGGCGCTAGAGCCGTCTCGCCGGAGACATCATCCTCATCGCGCTCGAAGGGGCGCTCGCGTTCGCGCACGACGCCCTGGGTCTGCGTCACCCGGCGCGCCCGCTCCAGCGTCACGCCTTCCTCGATGCGTTCGCCCGTGGTCACGACCTCTCCGTCGTCGTCGCGCTTGCGCACCTGCACTTGCGGCGGACGGCCAAGCAGCAGAGAATCGACCGTCTTAGACACCTCGGGGTGGACGATGACGTGCCGCCAATCCTGGATCTCCACGATGACGTCGAACGTGGGCGGGGCCTTGCGCTCGAGCACCGACTTCTGCGTGCCGCGACGGCGCGCCTCCTCGTCGCCGAGCGTGACGGTCTGGATGCCGCCGATGAGGTCGCTCAACGTAGGGTTCTGCATCAGGTTGTCCAGCGTGTTGCCGTGCGCCGTGCCGATCAGCTGCACGCCGCGCTCCGCAATCGTGCGCGCGGCCTGCGCCTCCAACTCGGTGCCGATCTCGTCGATCACGATGACCTCGGGCATGTGGTTCTCCACCGCCTCGATCATCACACCGTGCTGACTCAGCGGCGTCGAGACCTGCATGCGTCGCGACGAGCCGATGCCGGGGTGCGGGATGTCGCCGTCGCCCGCGATCTCGTTCGAGGTGTCGACGATGATGACGCGCTTCTGCTCCTCGTCGGCTAAGACGCGCGCCATCTCACGTAGGAGGGTCGTCTTGCCTACGCCGGGCTTGCCAAGCAACAAGATGCTCTTGCCTGACTCCACGATGTCGCGGATTATGGCGATCGTGCCGTAGACGGCGCGACCCACGCGGCAGGTCAGACCCACCACCTTGCCTTTGCGGTTGCGGATGGCCGAGATACGGTGCAGGGTGCGCTCGATGCCGGCGCGGTTGTCGTCGCCGAACTCGCCGATACGCCCCGTCACGTAGGCAATGTCTTCTTCGCTAACGGGAACCTGGGAGAGCGGGACTTCACGGCCGGGGAAACGCGCGGTCGGGACACGGCCAAGGTCCATGACCACTTCAAGCAGTCCGCCTTCGGGCAGACGCCGCTGCACGGCCTCACTGATGTGAGGGGGCAGAGCGTCGAGCAACAGACGGACGTCGTCGGTTTTCTCTTGATCAATCGTCTCTACGAACATGTAGTGAATGCTCCAAACCAATAAATGTTAAGGGATAAGGCTGCTGCCGTGGACCGGCCGTTAGATCCGCCATGGCGGACCTAACGGGTTGAGGGGACCGCGAGACCGCGAGGCCGCGGCCCCGCGCGCGCAGGGCTGCCGCTACGAACTGTCGCTCGACCACACGAGCGACACTGTGTTTCACCAGGAGGGCGTGCTCGAATGCGGCAATGAACCCCACATCGATCAAGCCATTGTAGACTGTTTCTTCATAAGCGCGCACCGTACAAACTGTGGGACAATCCAGACGTGCTTCCAGCACGATCGCGACGTGGGCGAGGAGCGCGGGAAGCGCGTCCACGGCCCGTGGATGCATCATCATGGCCAGCCGCTGCACGCCGGAGTCGCCATCGCCCCGACGCGGAGTCAAGCGCGCCCAGCCGACGACCACGCCCTCGTCTACCAAGACGACCTCGCGCACGCGCCTCAGGCCCGCCAGCAAAGAGACGGGGCGCGCGTGTTCACCCCACCTCTTGCTGGACAGCCCTTCGGCGTGGCGCACCACAGGCGGCGCCACGGCGCAATACAACTGGAAGATGCCCCAGGCGTCGGACGGCCGGCACTGTCGAAACTCCAAGCGCGCGGGCGCCGGTGTAGGCGTCACGTCCAGGCCGTCGCGCAGCAGCGTATACTCGGTCGCGTACTGGCGGAAACCTTGCCGCGCCAACAGAGCCTCGCCATCGCCCTCGACCGGCACGCGGACGAACGTGCGTAGACCACCACGACTGCCCATCGCGGTCACAATGCCTTCGAGCATCTCGTCGGCGCCCTGAGCGACGGTCGTATCGGCGCCCGGACGCAGCAACAGGCGCACGAGGTCCCAAGCATCGTTCCCTGGACGCGCCGTTGCTTGCGCCAGGCCAGCCACGCCATCTTCATCACGCGAGACAAAGGTAAAAACGCTCTGGTTGACGTCCTGCCAGGCCGAAGCCGCCGCGAGGTGCAGGGCGGAGTGCGACGACTCGAAATCGGGCGGCTCGACCACGCGGGTCGACCGATCTACCGCGAGGCGATGGACACCGGGGAGATCGTGAAAACGCACGGACCGTGTGATCATCGTCGAGTTCCCCACGCAATCGTAAAAGACCGTCGGCCACGAGTGCATCGTGCACTAAGACGCCTGTTCCGCTTAAATGTTCGCGTCGTCGAACCTCACCTCATACCTGCCGTCTTAAAAAAGCAACGTACCTTCGAATCAGTCGGCCGAGACGCGCTCGGACGCCCCGGACGTCGCCCCCCGTTTACGGCGTGCGCAAAGGTCGAGAAAGTGCGTGTGCAGACGCGGGTCGCCAGCCAGTTCAGGGTGAAACGCCGTGGCCAGAAGCGCCCCTTGTTCCGCCGCCACGATCGTCCCGTCATCGAGCGTCGCCAGCACCGTTACGTCTTGCCCGACCTCCTCAATGGCCGGGGCGCGGATAAAAACGGCGTGGAATGGTGCGTCGCCTAGCGCAGGCACGGCGATATCTTGCTCGAACGACTGAAGCTGACGGCCAAAAGCATTGCGCTTGACCACGATGTCCATTGCACCGAGCAGCGGCTGCTCGATCCCGTCCGTGGCGCGCGCGAGCAAAATCATGCCCGCGCACGTGCCGTAGACCGGCAGGCCCGCGTCAACGAGCGTACGGATTGGTTCGATTAATCCGTAACCGACCATCAACTTACCGATGGCCGTGCTCTCACCACCCGGAATCACTAGACCGTTCAAACCGTCTAGCGCCTCGGGCAAGCGGACGGGCACGGCCTCGGCGCCCAGGTCGCGCAGCATCGCGATGTGCTCGACAAAGGCCCCTTGCAGGGCGAGTACACCTATCTTCATCGTCGTCATGCCCCGATTATGCCTTGACGCGCCGCCCCGGCGGCGTCTTTATCCCCAACTACCAGCCGCGGCTGGCCATCAACTGCTCTTCGCGGATCGACCCGATCTCCAGCCCCTGCATAGCATCGCCAAGGCCCTTGGACGCCTCGGCCACGATAGCGGCATTGTTAAAGTGCGTCGTCGCCTCCACGATGGCCTTGCCGAAGCGCGACGGGTTACTGCTCTTGAAGATGCCCGACCCCACGAACACGCCGTCCGAGCCGAGGTGCATCATGAGGGCGGCGTCGGCCGGCGTAGCGATGCCGCCGGCAGCGAAGTTGACCACGGGCAGACGCCCCGACTCGTGAACCTCGCGCACCAGCTCGTAGGGTGCACCGATCGTCTTGGCGAAGGCCATTAACTGCTCCGGGCTCAATCCCTTAAGTTCGTTGATCTGCCCTTGGATAGACCGCTGGTGCCGTACGGCCTCCACGATGTTGCCCGTGCCGGCCTCACCCTTAGTGCGGATCATGGCCGCGCCCTCACCGATGCGGCGGAGCGCCTCGCCCAGATCGCGCGCGCCGCAGACAAAGGGCACGCGGAAGGCGTGCTTATCGATGTGATAAGACTCGTCGGCGGGCGTCAAGACCTCACTCTCGTCGATGTAGTCCACGCCGAGGGATTCGAGGACGCGCGCCTCGACGATGTGGCCGATGCGAGACTTGGCCATCACCGGGATCGTCACCGTGGCCATGATCTCCTCGATCATAGCGGGGTCGCTCATGCGCGCGACGCCGCCCTGCTTGCGAATATCGGAGGGCACGCGCTCGAGCGCCATCACCGCCACGGCGCCGGCGTCTTCGGCGATGCGCGCCTGCTCGGCGTTGACGACGTCCATGATGACGCCGCCCTTTAACATCTGCGCCAGACCGCGCTTGACCGTCGGTGTTGCCTTCTCCATCGTTTTCTCATCCTTCACAGGGGCGATACGCTGCCGCCAGCGCCGTGCGGTCATCCGTCTCAGGGGGTGAAAGACGGACGATGCGTCATTTTCTTCCCCTCAGTATATCAGGACGCCCTGGCGTGTCTGTTACCCTTTGCGTCGTGGACAGGTACGCCAGTTCGGCGCAAAGCCGATTTTTATACGGCCTGATGATGGGTCAGGAGGGTGAATGTGGCGCGGGTGCTGGCGGTGCAATCGGGCGGATGCACCGCCGTCATCAACAACTCGCTCGTGGGCGTCATCGAGGAGGCGCGTGCGGTCGGAGTAGAGGAGATCTACGGCGCCCGCTTCGGCGTGCGCGGCCTGCTCGGAGCCGACTTCATGGACTTGGGTCGCCAGGACCGCGCCATGCTCGGCTTGAAAGCGCGCTTCGACAAACCAGGCATGATGCAGCGCATGTCCATCTCCTTGGTCTCGGAGACCGACGGGCAAGAAGCTGATCTGGTGGGACGAGCGGGGATGCGCGCGGCGCTCGACGGCGCCAGCGGCGTGATGGTCACGCTCGTGCGCCTGCCCGGCGACGCGTACCACTGCACCACGGGACTAGCTCCGGTCGAGAAAATCGCCAACTAACAGCGCTCCCTGCCCTCGGAGTTCCTGCACCCCGACAGGCCATGGGGCAGCGACGCCTACCTGGCCTACGCCCGCTCCCTGCTCGGTCCGCCGCTCCTCCCCTACACCCGCCTCGCCCCGCTCACCCCGCCAGCGCTATAGCAAGGGCGACTGGAGGGGGTAGTCCCTCCGAAAAGGGCGCCTTCTTGCGCACGATGGGCTGATCGCACGCTAGAGCATTGCTTCGAGGGCTTGCTTGCCGCTTGTTGAACGGGGTGAAATACTAGCTCATTAGAGTGTGCATACGGTGAGCTTAGAAAAGGAGACGTGGCGTGGCTGGGAAACGGTATGGCGCGTTCGTCGTTCTAATGCTCATTATTGGGACGTCCGGTCTTGTACCGCGCCTCACCGCACAGACGACGACTCCCTCAACCGTACGCGCAGCGCAGGCGGCCCGCGTCGGAGCACTCCCGCAACTGATTATGACGATCAGCCCAAGCGACATCCATGTTGGAGGGACGTTCATGGTGACACTGGTCGGTGGGCGCCCTCACCAACGATACTTCTTCACGTTTCAGAGCAACCACCATATCTCGGGAGGCGATCTCGCCGGCCTTCGGCGGTCGAGCGCTGCGGGCATTGTCCGCTTTGTCTGGGGGCGGATGCCGCTGACCGGTCACTATGTCTTCTTCGTCCAAGCCTTTTTCGGTCTCTATGACAGTCCCGTGCTTGATGACAGTCCCGTGCTTGCCTCTTCAGCAGTGGTCGTCGGGCGTTGAGTGAGCATCCACCATAGGGCAAGCTAAGGAAAGAGGGCGCGCACCTTCCCCGGTGCGCGCCCTCTCTGAGCGCCGCGCTGTGGACGGACGCAAAGCTGTCCGGAGGCGAGGTTTAGTTCGCGCGCACCTTGTCGAAGCACGACGAGCAGTAGACGGGCTTGTCCAGGCGGGGTTGGAACGGAACGCGGGCTTGCTCGCCGCACTCCGCGCAGGTGGCCACGAACATCTCGCGGGGAGCACGCACGGCCTCGCCACGCTGGGCTTTGGCGGCGGTACGGCAGTCGGGGCAGCGGCTCGGCTTGTTCATCAGGCCGCGCGAGGCGTAGAACTCCTGCTCACCGGCGGTAAAAATGAACTCCGCGTTGCAGTCACGGCAGGAAAGTGTCTCGTCCGCATAGGTCGTCATCTGTGTATGTCTCCTCCTGTAGTACGCTGGTTGGCCCCGGTCCCGGATCGCGCCCCCGCTTGAGATCGCCGTTATAACACCCGTGACACCATTACTGACCACCGGACGGTACTATACACAAAGGAGGGCGCCTAACGCAAGAGAGCTATGAAAGAATACGTCGAAAGCCAGATCGAATCATCGTCGCGCGCGACCTACGTCGAGTCGACCTTCGCCACTATCGCCTCCCGCTACGACGTCATGAACAGGGTCATGACGGGCGGTCAGGACCGTCGCTGGCGCGCCATCACCGTGGCCGAGACCAGGGTGCGGCCAGGAGGCTCCGTCCTCGATGTGGCCACGGGCACCGGCGACCTCGCCTTCGCCCTCGCGCGCGTGGTCGGCCCGACGGGCCGCGTGGTCGGGATCGATTTTACCGAGGGTATGCTCGACATCGCGCGACGCAAAGGCGACGCCCAACCCTTCAGCCCGGAGTTTCGTTGGGGCGACGCGCTCGATCTGCCCTTCGAGGAAGCCACGTTCGACGCGGCCACCATCGGTTTCGGCCTACGCAACGTGGTGGACGTGCCGCAAGCCCTGCGCGAGATGCAGCGCGTGCTCAGGCCGGGCGGACGCATGGTCTGCCTGGAGATCACCAAGCCGCGCGTGCCGCTGTTGGCGACGGGGTTCTACGCCTACTTCGAGAACGTCGTGCCGATCATCGGCGCGCTGATCAACGGGTCGCGTGAGGCTTACACCTATCTGCCCACCTCGCTACACTACTTCCCCGATGCGCCGGCCCTGCTCGGCTTGATGCGGGAGGCGGGCTTCAGCAAGGCCCACGTGCGGCTGCTGAACTTCGGCACGATCGCCGTCCACGTCGGGTTAAAGTAACGATCGGCTCCCAGGCGCTACGACGCGCGCCCGGCTGCCGCGGGATCGCGCGGCAGCCGGGCGCGCCTGATCTCCGCAAGCGTTTCGGACGCCACGCTCCATCGCCGCGCGTTCGAGTGCTGGGTGTTTCATCAAGAGCATGGCGTTCAGTGAGCCGCCGTATTTGCGATACTGATGAGGATATTGGCGTCGTTCGGTCTTGGCGCCGGCGACAACGGGGATAAAGCGGACACGGTAGGTGAGCATTGCAGAGTACATATCTTGAGGCGCTGCGCGGGCGCGTGTTGATCTACGACGGGGCTATGGGCACATCGGTGCAGCAGTATCCCCTGACCGAAGAGGACTTCGGCGGCAAAGAGGGCTGCAACGACTACCTCGTGCTCACGCGCCCGGACGTGATCGAGGAGATCCACGACTCGTTCATGGCCGTGGGCTGCGACGTACTGGAAACCGATACCTTCGGCGCCTCGCGCCCCAAACTCGAAGAGTACGGCATCGGTGAGAAGACACGCGACCTCAACGAGAGCGCCGCGCGCCTGGCGCGCCGCGTGGCCGATCGGTATGCCACGCCTGAGCGACCGCGCTTCGTGGCCGGTTCGCTCGGGCCGACCGGCTTCCTGCCCTCCTCCGACGACCCTACGCTCGGCGCGGTCACCTTCGAGGACCTGACGGCGGTCTTCCGCGAACAGTCCGCCGCGCTCATCGCAGGCGGCGTCGACCTCCTCCTCATCGAGACAGCGCAGGACATCCTGGAAGTCAAGGCAGCCATCTTCGGCTGCCGCGCCGCTATGGTCGACGAGGGGCGAGAGGTGCCGATACAAGCTCAGATTACGCTCGACGTCTCCGGCAGGATGCTCCTGGGCACGGACATCGACGCGGCCATGGTCACGCTCGAAGCGCTGCGCGTCGACGTCATCGGGCTCAACTGCTCCACCGGGCCGGAGCACATGCGTGAGCCGATCAGGGCGCTGGCCGAGCGCTGTCGCCTGCCCATCGCCGTCATCCCTAACGCCGGGTTGCCGCGCAACGAGAATGGGCTAGCTGTATATCCCCTTGAACCGGTCCCTATGGCCGAGCAGTTGTACGAGTTCGTGGCCGAGTTCGGCGTCAATATCGTGGGCGGCTGCTGCGGCACCACTCCCGCGCACCTGCGCGAGGTCGTGGTTCGCTGCGCCGATCGCGCGCCAAAAGCGCGCGTGGTCGAGCACGTGGCCCGCCTCTCCTCGGCTATCCGCGCGACCAACGCGGCGCAAGAGCCGCCTCCCGCGCTGGTCGGCGAGCGCGTCAACACGCTGGGTTCGCGCCGCGTCAAGCGCCTGCTGCTCAACGACGACTACGACACGGTTCTGACCGTGGCGCGCGATCAGGTCGAGGGCGGAGCGCACCTGCTCGACGTCTGCGTGGCTATGACCGAGCGCATGGACGAGGGCGTGCAGATGCGTACGCTGGTCAAGAAGCTGGCCATGAGCGTCGAGGCCCCGCTGGTCGTCGATACGACCGAGGCCGACGTGATACGCGAGGCTCTGTCCGCGTATCCTGGCCGCGCCCTCATCAACTCCGTCAACATGGAGAACGGGCGCGCTAAGCTCGACGCGGTCGTGCCGCTGGCGCGCGACCATGGCGCGGCGCTGGTGGCCATGACCATCGACGAGCGCGGCATGGCCAAGACGGCGGAACGCAAACTCGAAGTGGCCCGGCGCATCCACGAAATCGCCTGCGACGAGTATGGCCTACCCTCCGACGCGCTGGTCTTCGACACGCAGACCTTCCCGTTGGGCACCGGCCAGGAAGACCTGCTCGACTCAGCAGTGCAGACGATCGAGGGCATTCGCTCTATCGAGAAAGAGCTGCCCGGCGTCATGTCGGTACTCGGCATCTCCAACATCTCGTTCGGGCTGGCCGCGCACTCGCGCCCGGTGCTCAACTCGGTGTTCCTCTTCCACGCCGTCGCCGCCGGTCTAGACATGGCTATCGTCCATCCCGCCGAGGTCATCCCCTACGGCGAGATCCCGTCCGAACAGCGCGAGTTGGCCGAAGACCTGATCTTTAACCGCAAGCCTGACGCGCTCGGACGCTTCGTCGACTACTACGAGAAACATGGCGCGACGGCCATGGTGGAAGAGGCGGTCAATCCAATGGAAGGCATGACCGCCGACGAGCGCATCCACTACCGCATCCTGCACCGCAAGAAAGACGGCGTGGAGGCGGACATCGACGAGGCTCTTACGTCTAAGACGCCCGTGCAAGTCCTTAACGACGTGCTGCTGCCGGCCATGAAAGATGTCGGCGACCGCTTCGGCGCGGGCGAGTTGATCCTGCCGTTCGTGTTGCAGTCCGCCGAGACCATGAAGAAAGCCGTCGGCCATCTGGAGCAGTTCCTGGAGCGCAAAGAGGGCTACACCAAGGGCAAGGTCGTGCTGGCCACGGTCTACGGCGACGTCCATGACATCGGCAAGAATCTGGTCAACACCATCCTTTCCAACAATGGCTACACCGTGTTCGACCTGGGCAAGCAGGTGCCGCTCAACACGATCATCGACAAGGCGGTCGAGGTCGAGGCCGACGCCATCGGCCTCTCCGCCTTGCTGGTCTCGACCTCCAAGCAGATGCCGCTCTGCGTTAAGGAACTGCACAAGCGGGGGCTGGACTTCCCCGTGGTCGTGGGCGGCGCGGCCATCAACAAAGCCTACGGCCAGCGCATCTTGTTCGTGGACGACGCGCATGAGACGCCCTACGATCCCGGCGTGTTCTACGCCAAGGACGCCTTCGAGGGCCTCTCCATCATGGACACGTTGATGTCCGATCACCGGCCCGCGTTCGTCTCGACGCTCGTAGGCGAGGCACGCACCGCGCTCTCGCGCCCGCGCATCGTCGCACCGGCTCCGTCCGGCCCCGTGGCCGCGACCTCTAAGGTCGATCGCAACGCACCCATTCCCACGCCGCCGTTCTGGGGCGTCCGTACGTTGGAAAACCTCGACCTAGAAAGGATCTTCCGCTTCCTGGCGCTGCGCTCGCTCTTCCGTCTCCAGTGGGGGGCCAAGAGCGTCAAGGGCGACGACTGGGTTAAGCTCCTGCGCGAGGACTTTATGCCGCGCCTGCGTCGCATGCAGCGCGACGCCATCGAGAACGGCTGGCTAAGACCCAAGACCGTCTACGGCTACTATCCCGCCGCCGCCGATGGCGACGACGTGCTCGTGTTCGATCCCGCAAGCCCTGACACGGTGCTGCAGCGCTTCAGCTTCCCGCGCCAACCCGCCGAGGAACGCCTCTGCCTGGCCGACTACTTCGCGCCGGTCGATTCAGGCCGCCGCGATATGGTGGCCTTCCAGGTGGTGACGATGGGCCAAGAGGCCACCGCACTGGTGGACGCCATGCAGGCCGAAGGCCAGTACGCCGAGTCGTACTACGTCCACGGCCTGGGCGTGGAGACGGCCGAGGCGCTGGCCGAGTATATGCACCGCCATATCAACAAAGAGTTGGGCATCCCACGTACGCGCGGCAAGCGCTATAGTTGGGGCTACCCTGCGTGTCCCGACTTAGAAGAGCATGCCAAGGTCTTCGCGCTGCTGCCCAACGTCGCGGACATCGGGGTCAACTTGACCGACGCTTTCCAGTTGGTGCCGGAACAATCGACCGTGGCCATCATCGCGCACCACCCCGAAGCCAAGTACTTTGCCGCGCGCACCGCGCCGCGCTCGACCGTAGCCTAACGACGCCTCCCTATCCGTCTGACAAAACGCTCACGCGCCGTCCGGTCTTCTAATCGGACGGCGCTCGAACGTTTACGGGAGGGTGACGGGCGGAGCTACAGGAGGCCCTAGCGCCCTAGGCTCCGTCGTCTTCCGCTCGGCGCATACGAGTGTGACAGGCCGCTGTCGATGCTGTAGCATCATGACTGTTGCCTCGGCAAGACACGGAGAGTCCGTGAGCGGATGTCGCGTCCATGGAACCAAACTAAGGAAGGCGATAGGTGGGACACGACCAACTCTTTAAGCAGGTCCTCCAGGCGTTCTTCGCCGCGTTCCTGCACTTGTTCATCCCCGACACGGCCTCGCGGTTGGACCTGGACACGGCGGTCTTCCGTGAGTCCGAGGCGTTTACCGACCTACCGCAAGGGGATCGACGCACCGCCGACCTCGTCGCTCAGGTGCGGACCCACGCGGGCGACCCCGAGGTCGTCCTCATCCACGTCGAGGTGCAGCGCGAACGTAAGACTGGTTTCCCCGCGCGCATGGAGGAGTACCACTCTCTACTGCGCCAACGGGAGCGCCTACCCGTCATCCCCATCGCCTTGGTGTTATACCGCGAAGGCGAGGGCATCGGTTGGGGCACGTACACCGAATCTGTCTTCGACGACGCCTACGTCACCTTCCGCTTTCGCCAGATCAGCCTGCCGCTCTTAGAAGCCGCGGAGTACGCTCAGAAAGGCGGAGCGCTGGGCGCCGCGCTGGCGGTGCTAATGCACCTACCGTCCCGACGCGGCGACAAGATCGCGGTGCATCTCAACGGATTGCGCCGGGTGCGTGAGGCGCAAGAGGCAGGGCTCCTGGACGCGGCCAGGGCTTTTCTGCTGGTCAACTTGATCGCGACCTACCTGCCGCTGCGGGAGGCGGAGCGCGACGCTTTGCAAGTACAATTACGAGAAGAGGGGGATACGACATTGGAAGCAACCGAACTGACCTGGGCGGATCGACTACTGCTGCAAGGAATCGAACAGGGGCGCGAACAAGGACGCGAACAGGCTCTCCGCGAGATGATTTCGCGATTGGTCCAACGCCGCTTCGGCGCGGCGTCGCTAGAACTGGAGCAAGTCGTCGCGGGTCTCACGGGCGAGGACGCCCTAACGGCCTTTTTCGACCGTGCGTCTATCGCGACCGACGAGGCTGCACTGCTGCCGACATCCTAACCATGCGCGGCGCGCACAACGCCCGAGCAATTTATCTTAACAAAGCTCCCGCCGCCCGCATCAAGGCAGAGTTGCGCTGGGGCAGGGTTCGTGAAAAGTCGTCCGGGGCGCTCGCTGCGCTGTTCGCCCGTCCCAGACCGGACACGGGGACGGGCGGGAGGCCCGCGCTCCCCGAGTGCGCGTCTTTCCTCCCCTCGTCCTGACTTTTCACGAGCCCTGTGCGCTGGGGGCGTTCGATACCGAGGCGGCGGCGCGGGAAGTAGGGCAAGGGCGGTGTTCTCTACCACTTTCCGGGCAAGCAAGTTCTTGTCGAGAGTATGATCGAGACATACTGTCCCGCGCATCCGCTCATGAATGAACTTCCGACGGACGATGTCTCCAGCGAATGGCGCCCTTATCCTGAAGATATCGATGGGAGGCCCCGCACGAACGTGCGGGGCCTCCCATCCCCTGAGGGGCAGTCGTCGGCGCGACAGCGCGTTAGGGTTTGACGTAGTGCTGGGCGCAGGTCTGGAGCGGACCGTGGACGCCAATGCAGTACGGCGGCGTCGGCAGGACCGGCGGAGCGGGAGCCGCGGCGACCGGATCGATCTCGGCCACGATGGACGTGACCCCGTCGATGGCGACGGCCACTCGTCCCTTGATCGTCTTGACCCTGAGCAAGGTCTTGACGTCGGTACGCGCCGAGCCATAGGCCAGCAGCGTCAGCGTGACGGCCCTGGACGCATGGCCCGTACCAATGTGAAGGATCACGCGTACGGAGACCGCGTGTGGGTTAAACAGGTCGACGACGGTGCGCGTCTTCGACACGGTGTAGTGGTACGACGTGTGCGGCGCGCTCACGCCTGTCGTCGAACCCAGCGTGACCAACTTGGTCTTGCCGTAGCGCACGGAGACAGCGTGCCGCGCCACGCGCGTCGCGACTATCGGCGTGTCGCTTTGCACGTTCAACCCGATGAGGGGGCGGCCCATCGTGAGCGCGCTCAAGTGCTCCACCACGCTGCCGTGCGGGGACAGTGGAACGAAGATCGTGCGCGTCTGCCGCGCCGCGCCCGCCGTGGCCGCGATGTAGACGTAGACGCGCACGTGGGCCTGGACCGGCAACGGATTGCGCAGCACGAGGTCTTCGGTCACGGCAGGGGTCGCTTGTATGGTAGAGGAGCCTTTCCGAGGGGCCTGACCCGCGCTGGCCGCGAACAACCGCTGCCGGCCCGCGCCGCGCGGCGTGGGACCGAGGTACAGCGTACCTAGCGTGGTTCCAGCGTCGGCTGTAACCACCGGTAGGACGCCCGGCACATAGAGCAAGGTCGCCTGGATCGTACCGTGAACCGTCGTCGGGCTCGCCGGTTGGAGCACGCCGTTGGGAGCGCTTAGGGCCACCGTGGCGCCGTCCGTTACGGCCGCGCCGGAGCGGTCGCTCACCTTTCCAACGATCGACACGTGCATCAGACCGTCAGCGCCCTTGACGGCCTTGCCTGCCCGCATGACGATGGTGCTCGGCTGGCCTGCCGTGATGGTCACGGCAGCGCTGGCCGTGCGGAGGCGTCCGCTCACGCCTTGCCGCGCCGTCACGACCACGGGATAGGCGCCCGGCTTGAGGTCGGTGCGCGTGAATACGTCTAGCGTCGCTCCCGTCGCGGCGTCGGTCGAGAAGAGGTCCAGGTGCGTGAGCGACGGCCGGGCCAGCACGCCGGTCGGCGCGGCGACGCTCAGTGTCACGTAGTCGCCCGGTCCACTCGTCTGTCGCGTGCCGCCGATGGGGTGGAGGGTGAGCAGGATGCGTACGAAGCCCCCGGCCACGACTGACGCCTTACCCGCATCCAGAGTGAAGTCCGCCGGCTTCGCCGTCGTCGCGCTGGATGTCCCTGTCGAGACGAGGCGCGCGCGCGTGGCCGCGCTCTCGTGGTTGGAGAGATCGTAGTCGGACACGGAGACATCGTACGTGACGCCGCGCTCGGTCTCGTTTAAGACGTAGCTGTTGGCCTCGCCTAGATCAACCGTGTAAGACGTGCCTGCTTTCATCATGTTAGTGCGCCAGTGCAGGCGGTAGCCGCTCACGATGCCCGCGCGCGCGGGCGGCGTCCACATCAGGGTCAACTGCCCCGGAGACTGAGCGCCAATAACGTCGCGCGGCGCATCGGGCTGGACCGGTTGCACCACCTGCACGACGCCTGGCGCGAAGGAGTTGATGGCCGGTCCCGTCCCGTTGTCCAGCGTCGCGTAGATGGAGTACTGCCCAGCCGGTACGGCGCCGGCATTCCAGGCGTACCGCCAGGCGCCGCCCGCGACGGGGACGCCCGAGGCGATCAGCGTCCCGGCGTAGTTGGGCAATGTCTTGCCGTCGATCACCGTCGTGGGGCTGGTGGTGTAGTAGAGCGAGACGGTCTGGGTCTGCACCGCCTCCGCCCCGCCGAGCGTGCCGGAAATCAGGGCCGTGGGTTCGGCCCGCAGGATCTGGCCGGCGGCCGGCGCGTCGACGGCGAGAACGGGCTTCGGCGCCTTGCCTTGCACGAGCAGGCGGTAGCCCTCATTGCCCGTGAGATTCCCTACCGTGACGTGCCAGACTCCTGCTTGAAGCGTGGGCAGGTAGAGCATCTGGCCGCCGCTGTAGCCGTCCGGCAGCCCTTGCCCCTTCGAGGCCTGGTAGACCTTCATGTCCACACCCGGATGGTCGATCGTGTAGTTCGTGCCGTCAGGCGCGGTCAAGGTCAGCGTCGGCGCGCCCCGACGCCAGGTCAGGTTGAACAGGGTCGCCGTCTGGCCGGGCGCCACCGTGACCGGGACGCTGACGGCAGCAGGGTTTTGTGGGGCGGCTAAGACGTGGATGTGTCTCACCGCGACGTGTCCGTTGCTGGCGCGCGCCAGCAGATAGGCCGTGTTGGCGCCGGCGTCGATCAGGGTGTAGTTGCTGCCCTGGTTGATGTGGACGTTGCCCGAGTCGTCCACGAAGACATCCTCGTTGAGGCTGAACACGGAGCAGACGTCGAGGTTGAGCGATCCTTTGAAGCCACGTATCCTGTCGTTTCCGTGGCTGAACTTGCCGATCTGGAAGCCCGCGCCGACGTAGATGCCGCACGGGGGCACCTCCCAGTAAAAGGCGCTCTCCGGGATGTTGAGGCTGAGGTCCGCGCTGGCGGCCAGTTCAGGACCGTCGCCATCGACCCAGATATGGCCGTAGGCGTCGGCGTGGAAGCTGATGTCCTTATTGATATGGATGCTGAAGTCGCTGGATATCTCGGCGTAGAAGCCTGTACCGCTCGAGTTGTCTACCTGTACGCCGTGGTGGGTCAACGTATTACCGCAGACGTGATCGTTGAGCGGGACGGTGGCGCCATTTCCGTTGATGTAGGTCGGAGCGACCAGACGCACGCAGAAGCCGCCGGCGATGGGCAGGAAGGAGAAGAACTGGCCGCTGCCGCCGATGCCGAAGTTGCCGTCGGTGGCGAAGGCAGCGTGGGCCGTGCCGTGGAACAGATAGCCGCCGTCGTCGGTCTGGAAGTCGAGGCCCACCTGGAAGGTGTAGGTCGGGGCGCCGCGCTGCCCGCCGATGTAGATCTCGCCGTTGATGCCGTTGATCTCAAGACCCGTCTCGTCGATCGGGATGCCCGCGCCGGCGACCTGCACGTCAAGGGCGGCATGGCGCAGCGGGGAGGGATGGCCGAAGTCGTCGACCGAGCCGATCTCGACGAGGGCGTTGAGCGTACCGATCTTGGCCAGGCTGATGGAGCCGCGCCCGACGATGTCGTAGGTCTTGTGCCCGCTGGGGTCCGTCCCGAAAGAGAGGCAGCCACTGCCGCTGATGCCGAAACCGCCCGCGTCGATCGGCGGAAGAGGTAAGAACGTGCCGCCGCCCGCCTTGCAGTCGGCTTTGACCGAGTCGATGGACTGCCCGGAGGAGAGGCCGGGGATGGTGAAATCTGTGGGCAACGGCGGCAGGCCAGCGAAGCTGACCGCGGAACCGTCGTAGCCGATGGAGCCGATAGAGATGGAGCCTTTGAAGACAGGTAGGCTCAGCAAGACGTTGGTCACGGTGATGCCCTTTTTGCTGTCGAACGAGAGCGTATCGGCGCTCAAGCTAAAGTCGGCGAGCGAGAGCGCTAAAGGACGACCGGAGCCGCCCGTCACCGTCCCGCTGACTTCGCCCGCGCGCGTGATGGTCAGGTTGTCCATGGTGATCGTCTTGCCGCCCAGCAACTCGGGCAGCGTGAGCGAGACCGTCGCCGCGGACACGCCGGCTGACCCGATGGTCAAGCCGGAGAGCGAGAAGGTCGCTCCGTCAATAGACAGCGTCAGGGTGGAAGAGCCGTCGATGCTGACCACGCCGCCGCTGACCACCAGACCCGGCGAGACCCGCAGGCCATTGATAGAGAGCGTGTGCGCGCCCAAGCCCAGGCCCGCGAGATCGAGCGTGGCCGTCCCGATGCTCAGGCCCTCGTTTCCCAGCCGGATGTTGCTGGCTGAGAGGCCGAACCCATAGGCGGAGACGCTGACGTTGGGCACGGAGATGTAGCCGTCGACGGCGAAGTGGCCCGTGCTGTCTTTGATGATGGAGAGCGCGCCGGTCAAGGTAAGGTCGCCGCCGTGGGAGCCCAGTCCGGGCAAGGTCAGGCTGACGCCGTTGGCGGCGATGCCGTTCTGGTCGAGCGTGAACTGGCCCACGGTCAAGGTAAAGCCCGCGTAGGAGAGGCTGAGCTTCGATACGACGAGCTGACCCGTGATCTGGAAATGGGAGGTGATGGACAGCGACCCGCGGAAGGTCGGCGGCGTCACGTTGGAGGGGAAGAGGGACGCGGGCAAGGTCAGCGAGGCGTTGACGATGCTCAGTCCACTTCTACTAAGCATGATGTTGTCGGCGCCCAGCTTGAAGCCAGCCTCGGCGATCGAGACGGGTCCAGTCGAGAGCGATCCGTCGACGACGAAGTTGGGCAAGATGGAGAGCGACCCGTGCAGCGTGGGGACCGTGGAGCCCGGCGGGAACAGCGACGACGGCAGCGCCAGCGAGGCGTTGACGACGCTCAGGCCGTTGTTGTCCAGCATGATGTTGTCCACGGCGAGCGTGAAGCCGGCCTCGGTGACCGAGATCGGGCCGGTCGTCAGCGACCCGCTAAAGGAGAAGTTGGGCGCGATGGAAAGCGACCCGCGCAGCGTGGGGACCGTGGAGCCCGACGGGAACAGCGACGACGGCAACGGCAGCACGGCGTTGGTCACCCACAGACCGCTGTTGCTCAGCGTCACGCCGTCGGCGGTCAAGGTGAAGCCAGCCTCGCTAATGGAGACGGCGCCCGTCGTCAACGTGCCGCTGAAGGCGCCCGTCGGCGTGAGGAAGAGCGACCCATGCAACGTGGGAGCCGTGCCGGGGAACAGGCCGCCCGGCAGCGCGAGCGCGGCGTTGGTGATGCGCAGCCCCGTGCGGTCGAGCGTAATGGCGTCCGCGCTCAGCCGGAATCCGGCAAAAGACAGCGGAGGTGCGGCGACGCTCAAGGTCCCGCCAAACGTGCCGTTACGGTCGAGGAACAAGTTGGATCCCGTGAGGTCGATCGGCGCGCTGCCCGGCGGCGTCACCGTGAGCAAGGCCGAGGTGATGGAGATGCCCGCTGTCGAGAGCGTCAAGCCCGTCACGCCCACGTTAAAGCCGGCCACGGTAAGGGTGGCGTCGGGCAACGTGAGGTTGCCGCCGAACGTGCCGTTCGCGCGCAAGGCGATGTCGTGCGCGACGAGGGTTGTATTGCCCGGCAGGGTGAGGGTGAGCGAGGCGAGGCTGACGCCCGCGCGGCTCAGGGTCAGGCCCGTGGCGCTGGCCGCGAACGAGCCCAGGGTAAAGCTGAGCGTGTTCGGCGTGACCGCGATGGAGCCATTAACCGTGCCGTCCGGAGCGACGGTGATGTTCGTCCCCGTCAACCCTGCCCCGCCGAAGACGCTCGGGAGGGTCAAGCTGAGCGTCGTAATGGTCAGGCCGGTACGGTCGAGCATGATCGGACCGGGCGTGACCGTGAAGCCATCCACGCTGAGTTGCGGGATCGAGACGGTCAAGGAGCCGGTGAAGATGCCGCCCGTCGAGATGCTGAGATTGTTTCCGGTCACACTGATGGGCGTCGTCGCGTTCGGGATAAGAGCGGTCGGCAACGTCGCGCTGGCGCTCGAAACCGAGATCGCGCTCGTGGACAAGGTCAAGCCATGGATGGCGATGCTGAAGCCCGCCACCGTGATGGACGCATCCGAGAGCACCGCCGGCAGATGCACGGCCGAGGAGGAGATGGCCTGTCGAACGTCGCCGTCAAAGAGCGCCGTCCCGAGCGCCTGCGCCACGGCTCCGGTCACCTGCTTTTGAGTCGCCTCTATCTCGTGGTCCTGCGCCGTCGCCAGCGTGCGCACCTCTGTCGCCGCCGCCGAGCCACTCGTGCCGGAGCAGCCCGTGGCCGCGCCCCCGAAGGTTCCGTCGAAGTTCACGTAGATGTTGCAGCCCTGGAGCGTGTTCCCGCCCAGTGCGGACGGTAAGGTCAGCCCCAGCGAGCCGATGAGGATGCCCTGCTGGCTCAGGCTCACGTTGGAGCCGCTGAGGGTGAAGCCCCCGAGGGAGAAGCGGAGCGAGAGCGGGATGTTGACCGTGCCGCTGATCGTCCCATCCACCCCGATAAACACATTGTTCACGTCGATCGGCGCTAGATTGAAGACCGACGGCGTCGCCAGCGAGAGGTGATCGATGTGCAGGCCCGTCTTGTCCAGGATGATGTCGCTCGTGGCCACGGTGAAGCCCGCCAGCGACAACATCTGTCCCGAGATGACCAGCACGCCGTCGACCGATCCGTCCCGTCCGATGCTGAGGTCTTGTCCCATCACCGTGAGCGGCGTGCCACCGGTCAAGCTGGCCGGCAGGGTCGCGCTGGCCGTGGTGATGGAGATGCCCGTCGTCGAGAGCGTCAGCCCCTGGATAGCCACGCCAAAGCCCGCCACGCTCACTTTCGTGTCGGGCAAACTCACATTGCCCCCGAACGTGCCGTTCGCCTTGAGTTGGATGTCGTGCCCCACGAGCGTATTACCCACGCCGGACGGAACCAGCGCACTCGGCAAGGTCGCCGTGATGGCCGTGGCTCCTATCCCCGCACGCGTCAGCGTCAGGCCGGCCACGTCCACGCCGAGCACGCCTATGTCAAAGTGCAGCGGCGGCGGCGGGATCGTCACCGTCCCACTCACGCGACCTGCTGTCGAGATCGACACATTGAGTGCTTCTATCGTCCGTCCGCCAAAGGCCGAGGGCAATTGCAGCGTCGTATCGGCGATGCTCAAGCCCGTGCGGTCGAGCACGATGCCCGCCGCCGCGGCCATGAAGCCCGCCACGGTGACCGAGAGCGGTCCCGGCACGCCCAGCTGCCCGTCGAAGACGCCGTCCCGCGTCACGGACAGGTTCGTGCCCGTGATGCTGATGGGCGTCGTGGAGCCGGTCAAGCCTGCTGGCAGCGTGGCGATCGCCGAGGCGATCGAGATCGCCGTCGTGGAAAGGGCCAGACCGTGGATGGCTAGGCTGAAGCCCGCCACCGTGATGGACGCATCCGAGAGCACCGCCGGCAGGTGCGAGACCGCCGGCGTCACCCCGGCTTGCACGCCGAGGTCGGCCGCGCGTGTCGACCCGCTCGTCCCGGAGCAGCCCGTGGCCGAGCCCCCGAAGGTCCCGTCGAAGTTCAGGTAGATGTTGCAGCCCTGGAGCGTGTTGCCGCCCAGCGCCGCGGGTAGGGTCAAGCCCAGCGAGCCAACCTGGACCCCTTGCGGTGTGAGCGAAATCGACGAGACGGAGATGCCGAACGAGGCGATGGTGAAGTGCAGCGTCCGCGGGCTCACCGTGATCGTGCCGCCGAGCGACCCGTCCGCATTGATGGCCAGGTTAGAGCCGGTGAGGCCGGCGCCGCCGAAGACGCTGGGCAGTTGCAGGCTGAACGAGCCCACGCTCAGGCCGCTCGCGCTGAGCGCGAGGTTCGAGGCCGAGGCGCTAAAACCGGCCAGGGTGACGGAGACGGGACCGGCGATGCCCAGGACGCCCCCAAAGGAGCCGTTGTCGCTCACGCTCAGGTTGGTTCCCGTCACGCTGATCGGCGTGGACCCACTCAAGGTTGAAGGCAGCGTTGCATCCGCGCGTCCGATCGTCAAGCCGTTGGTAGACAACGTGATGTCGTGCGCGTTGACCGCGAAGCCGGCCACGGCGAAGGCGATGTCCGGCAAGGTGAGCGTGCCGCCGAAGGAACCGTCGGCGTTGAGCCGGAGATCGTGGCCGACGAGCTTGTTGGAGCTGCTGCCAGAGGGGACGAGCGCCGCAGGCACGGTCACGGTGATCGCGTTCACGCCCACGCCGCTGTTGTCCAGCGTCAGGCCGCTCACGGCCACGTTGAACTGGCCCAGGTTGAAGGTCAGCGGATCGGGGCTGACGGAGATGTGACCGCTGAGGGCGCCGTCCGTCCCAAAGTGCAGGTTGTCTCCGCTCAGCGTGTAGGCGCCGAACGTGGACGGCAGCGTGAGCGAGGCCGAGCCGACCGTCAAACCGCTTGCATCGACACGGGCGCCCGTCGCCGCGAGGATGAACTGGCCTCCCGTGCTCGCGGACGGCGGCAAGACGATGCTGAGGTCGGGCAGCTGGACCGGCGTAGTCAAGGTGAAGCGGCCGCCCGAGCCCTGAGAACCGGGCAGCTTGAGGGCCGGCAGCGATGTCGTCAGGGTCAGGCCCGCGGGCGTCACCACGCGGACGCCGGTCGCATAGCCCGGCTGGCTCGAGCAGTCTGTCGCCTCGAAGTACCATCCACCAAGGTGATCTTGTAGACAGGCGCTGGCGTTAGGGGTGTCCGTGGCCGTGGCCGTGGGACCAGGTGTCGACGTACCGGTGGCGGTCGGCGTACTGGTCGCCGTGCCGGTAGCAGTGGGCGTACTGGTCGCCGTGTCCGTGCCCGTGGGCGTTCCGGTCGCCGTGGCCGTGTCCGTGGGCGTGTCCGTCGGTATATCCGTGTCCGTCGCCGTCGGTCCGTGCGTCGGGACGGAGGTGAAGGTCGGGAAAGACGTGTTTGTGGCCGTCGGCGTGGGCGTCGCGGTCCCAGTCGCCGTGGCCGTGGGCGTGTTTGTGCTCGTACCTGTCGGCGTGGCCGTGGGCAAGGTTTGCTGATACTCGTAGGCGCCGCTGTCGCAGACACCACCCACGGGGAAGGGACGCGGATTGCCGATCTGGTCGGTCGTCAGAACGCGCCCAGCCTCATCCGTACAGCCAGCGGGGGCGCCCGCGTTGATGGCCGCACTGGAGCGCATCAAGGCGAACGTCGCCGTGGGTCCTCCGTAGTTGGCCAGCGGGAACAGGTGCGGATCGAGGAGAGGGCTAGCGCCGCCGCCGCTCTGGTCGCCTGTCCCAGCGGTAAACGCGCAGCTGGAGACATCGCCCAGGAGGTTATAGCCTCCCGAGGCCAGCGGACCCGCGCAATCGTCGCCGGCGCCGGCCGTCAAGCTGATCGTGTTGGCGGCCAGGATCGTGTTCGAGAGCACGCTGGTGGAGCCGTTCGCGGTGTAGAGACCGCCGCCCGAGCCGCCTGCCGCGACGCCGTTGGCGCTCAGCGTGGCGTTGTAGAGGCGCAGCGTCCCTCGATTGTCGACGGCGCCGCCCACGCTGTTCGCGCGGGTGGTCGTGTTGAGGCCGAGCGTAGAGTTCACGACGCTCGCGACGCCGTCGTTCTCGAGGCCGCCGCCGTTGCGGACGGCGCTGTTCCCGCTCACGGTCGTCCCGCTCAGCACGAGGGAGCTTCCAGGATAGTTGAGGATGCCGCCGCCGTTGTTCGTGGAACGGTTTCCGCTCACCGTACTATTGGTCACGCTCATCGTCCCCGCGCCATCGTTGACGAGGCCGCCGCCGTCGACGCTGTTCGTGTTGCCGGACACGGTGCTGCCCACGATAGCCAGCTGCCCTCCCTGGTTGTACACACCAGGACCACTGGTAGAGCTCATGACCACACTGTTGGAGAGCGTCAGCGCACCACCGTTGGTCAAGCCGCCCGTCGGACTGCGCTCGATGGTGACGCCCGCGATCGCGGCGACAAGGCCGGGAGCGACCGTGACCGTTCCGCTGCGGTTGGCGCCGTCGAGGATCGTCTTATCAGCCCCCGCGCCGCTCAAGGCGACGCTGCGCGAGACGTTCAGGTTGGTAACAAGGGTATACGTGCCAGCCGCGATAGAGATCGTGTCGCCGTCATAGGCTTTGGCCAGCGCCTCGGAGATCGTGGCGCAGGCGTCCGTCGCCACGAGGCAGCTGTTGGCTTTATTCCCGCTCGTGGCCACGTAGAGCGTGCGTGCCTCGTAGGCGCCGCTGTCGCAGCGCACCGACGTCTTATCGGGCTTTGTGAAACCGCGCTGGTCGGTCGAGAGAGAGACACTTTGCGCGTCCGTACACCCGGAGGAAGGTGCGACGTTGAGGGCGGGGCTGCCCGGCAAGAGCGCCATGGTCAAGGTCGGGCCGCCGTTGTTTTTCAGCACGCCGAGCAGCGGGTTGAGAGGCGCCGCGGCCGTCCCGATCTGATCGCCTATCCCCGGCGTAACCGTACAGCCGGAGTTATTGCCGATTAGATTGTAGCCACCGGATGTCAGCGTGCCGCCGCAATCGGGAGACGACGGGGACAGCGTGGTCGCCGTGTTGCCGGCCAGGATAACGGCGGTCAGCGTGGCCCCGCCCCCCGCGCTATACACCCCACCGGCCCTGGACGCGCTGTTCGCGCTGACGGTCGTACTGTAGAGCCGCAGCGTCCCCTGGCTGGAAATGGCGCCGCCACGACCGGCGACAGCGCTGTTGGAACTCAACGTGGAGTTGACGAAGGTCGCCGTTCCCCTGTTGTTCAAGCCGCCGCCGTCGCCCGACGAGACGGTGTTGAGGTTGAGCGTGGTTCCGCTCACGACGAGCGTCGCGCCGGACTCATTGAAGATGCCGCCGCCGCGTGAACCTCGCGCGCTGTTGGAGACGATAGACGACGCGGCGATGGTCAGCAGCCCGCGATTGTCGAGGCCAGCGCCGTCATTGGGCGTCGTGTTGTTGTAGACGCGCACGTTGTCGAGCGTCAGTGCGCCGCCGTTGGCCACGCCGCCGCGCGCGCCGTTCTGAATCGTCAGGCCGGAGAAAGCTGTCGTCGCCCCTTTGTCGATTGTCGCGACGGGGCTAGCCGTGGAGTTGCTTCCATCGACGATCGTCTGTGCGGCGCCGGCGACAAAGCCATCGCCGACGCCGACGAGCGTCACGCTGTCGACAACCCTAAGGTGCTCGGCGTAGGTTCCCGCGGCGATCGAGATGGTGTCGCCGGAGGTGCTGTTCGTCAGCGCCTGCCCGATCGTGGCGCAGGGAGTACTGGGTGTGACGCCGCAACCGGCGCCGTCGGCGCCGCTCGACGCGTCGACGTAGAGTGAGCGGACCTGATAGGCGCCGACATCGCAGCGGCCGACCGCGTCCGTGCGCGGGTAGCCGCGCTGATCGGTGACCGACGGATGTCCTTGATCGTCCGCGCAATTGAAAGCGCCGGAGGCGACGGCGGGGCTGCCCGCGAGCAGGGCGCGCGTCCGTGTCGGCCCGCCGTTGTCAGTCAGGGGACCGAGAAGAGGGTTGAGGGGAGCCGAGGCTGTCCCAACCCGATCGCCGGTCGTGCTGGTGAACGTACAGCCTGACTTGTCGCCGATCAGGTCGTAGCCGCCGGACGTCACGGCGCCGGCGCAGTCCGGCCCGGACGAGGTCGCCGTGTTGCCCGCCAGAATCGTATTGACAAGCGTCATCGTCCCACTGTTGACGTAGATGCCTCCGCCGTGGCTGGCGCTGTTGGAGCTCACCGTGGAGTTGTACAACGATGTCGATGCGTTGTAGCTGCTGTAGAGGCCGCCGCCGTTGCTGCCCCCCGCGCTGTTGTCGCTCAGCGTCGAGTTGACCAGCGTCAGCGTCTTGTTGTTGACGATGCCGCCGCCGACAGAGGAGGTGCTGTTGGAGCTGACCGTGGAGGAGCGCAGCACCATGGTCCCGTTGTTGTCGATGCCCGCGGCGCCATTGGCGGCGGTGTTGGAGCTAACGGTGGAACTGAGGGCCGTCAAGGTTCCGTAGTTCTCGATGCCGGCGCCGTAGCTGCCCGACGCGGTATTGTTGGACACGCTCATCAGAGTCAGGGTCACGGTTCCGTTGTTTAAAAGACCGGACCCAGGCGAGGACAGGTAGCCGTTCCGGACCGTCAGACCGGAGATCGACGCCGTCACGCCTCCATTGACCGTCATCACACTGCCTGGATTGCCGCTGCCGCCGCCGTCGACGATCGTCTGCCCGACACCCGCGCCCACGAGCGTGAGGTTTTTGGAGATGATGTCGTGCTCGGAGTAGGTTCCAGGGGAGATCGTGATGCGGTCGTTGGCGTAGGCTTTGCCGATGGCTCCACTTATGGTGGAGCAGGGGCTGGTCGCCGACAGACAGTCGAAACCGTCGCTGCCGCTGCCTGGCGTGACGAAGCGCTGGTGTTGGTACTCGTAGGCGCCGATGTCGCACTTGCCCATGACGAGGTCGGGTCGCGGCAGGTCGCGCGCGTCGGTCACGACAGCCGACCCATCGATGCGCGAATCGTAAGGACAGGAGCCGTTGTCGAGCGCCGGAGAGCCGGACTGCAAGACTTCGGTCTTGACAGCGCCGCCATTGTTGGCCAGGGAGACGAGCTGCGGGTTAAGGGGCGCGCCGCTCGTTCCCACTTGATCGCCAGCGGCGCCCAAGCCGGTGCAGCCCGAGTTATTGCCCAGGATATTGTAGCCGTACGAGGTCAAAGAACCCTTACAGTCTGGTGTCCCGTTGTTGTCGGTGTTGCCGGCCAGGATCGTGTTCTTGAGGGCGACAGTTGGGTTGTTGACGATGGAGATGCCGCCGCCGTCGCTGCCAGAGCTGTTGCCGCTGGAGGTATTGCCGTTGACGGTCGAGGCCTCTAGCGAGACCGTGCCGCCGCTGACGCTGATGGCGCCGCCGTGACCGTACCAGTCCGTGCCGCTGCCGCCCGTGCTGCCATAACTGCTGCCGGAACTGCCGGAGCCGCTGCTGCCGCCGCTGCCGCCGTTCGCGCCATTACCAGTCAAGGTGCTGGCGATGATGGTCACTGTATTGCCGGTGGAGGCGACCCCGCCGCCATCGCCCTTGCCACCCTTGCCGCCATTGCCGCCATTGCCGCCCACACCCTGAGCGCCGTGAGAGCCATTACTATAGGCGTTGGCAAGGGTAGCAGAACCACCATTGCCGCCCGTACCGCCTATGCCGCCAGCGCCGCCCGTGCCACCTACACCGCCCGTCGCGGAGTTAGAGTCGATCGTGCTGTCTTTAATGACGACCGTGCCGCTGTTGTTGTAAATGCCGCCGCCACTGCCTTCTCCGCCTTGATAACCAGTGCCGCCTGTGCCGCCTGTGCCGCCTGTGCCGCCATTGCCAGGCCTGCTACAGCTTGAACTTTCCCCGGTTCCACCCGTGCCGCCAGTCCCGCCTGTTCCACCATAGCCGCCGGTACCGCCAGTCGCGGAGTTACTCTCGATCGTGCTGTGGTCGATGGTAAGAACGTTGTCGCTGTAGATGCCGCCGCCATAAGCAGCATTGCTGCTGGAGCCGTCGCCAGCTGGAGCACCGCCAGTGCCACCGGGACCGCCGTCAGGATGACTGCCGCAAAGTGCATCGCTGCCATAATTGGTTCCAGTTCCACCAGTGCTTCCCCCGGAGCTGCTGGAGCCTTGCGATGCCACGACCCTATTGTTGGTGACCGTGACATACGAGAGCGTGAGATTGCCGCCGTTGTTGATGCCGGCGCCGCTGCCAAAGACATAGCCATTCTGGATGGTCAGGTTCGATAAAGTATCGGTTGCGTTCGTAGTGACGACGTTGTTGTACGTGACCACGGTCCTGTACCGCAAGCAGCCACCAGGAAATGGGGCGATACAAATCGTAGTGCTGACTGAGTTGCGAGAGCCGTCGATGATGGTCTGACCTGCCCCGGCGCCGTTGATGGTTAGATTTTTGTTGATCGTCACGTGCTCGTAGTAGGTTCCAGCGCCCACGTTGATCGTGTCGCCAGAAGACGCGGCGTCGACAGCGCTCTGAATGGTGGTATAAGCACAACCGCTGGAGCAGACGCTATAACTCGTCGCGTTGGGATGGATGGCGCTCACCGCCGCGCTTATCGTTTTCACGCTCGCCACGTTCTTGAGCGTGGTCGCGGGATAGACGGCGGCGCCCGCCAGCGCGGCTGGTACGGCGACGGAGGCGCGGTCGCCTGCCGCGTCGCGGACCTCGACGTGGGACAGGGTGTTCGCCAGCGCGTCCTGGATGCTCACGTGCAGAGGCGTGATGTGACCGGCGCTGTCGGTCCCACCGTAGGCGAGCAGGCGTCGTTCACCGGAGCGCGAGACCAGGGTGAAGGCCAGCACCTGACCGGGATGGAAACCCTGACCACTGAAGCGCACCGTGCCAGGCCGCGCCAGGGCGGACGACAGGGCCAGCGCGGGCCGGTAGGAGACGACGGGCAGGACGGCGGACCGCGGTTTGCTCGTGATCCTGACGGCGACGCGCGCCACGACCGGATAGGCGGGGCCGGCCACGCGCCCGATAGCGGACGAGGGAGCCACCGGCTTCGTCCCGTAGACGTGCTCGAGCCCGTTCAACTCCGACGCGCCGAGGCCGCCTTTGAGCAGCGCGCGGCCCCGCGGCGTAGAGAGGAGGCGCCGCAGCAGGTCCATGCGCGCGTTGGCGTGGACGGGCTTCGTCGGCGCGGCTCCCGCGGCGGGCTGGAGCGCGGTCGCGTTAAGTCGCGCTGACGCATCATTCGCGGCCGCCGGTCGCGCGGTCGTCGTGGAGACGGTAGACGCAAGGGCGGTCGTAGGACCGCTCAAAACAAGAAGCGCGACGAACGTGGCGCGAATAATGCGATCGAGCATGGAAGAGTCCTTTCGTAGATCGGTCTGCGCCAATAATGTCTGCGAAACCGTGATGATCGAGCAAGTAAACAGTTCTAAAACCGGACCGACGGCCTGAACCAGACATCGCTGGCTCCCTCAAGGGAGGATCGAAAAACGGACGTTAGCATTCGCGTCGCGCCCTGAGCAAGCGACCCGGTGGGAGCTATATATCGGTCAAAAACAGAGTGTATGACACGTAGGGGTGCTCGTCGCACGCTAAACCCACGTTTCAGGTTGTCATTTATTCATCCGACCTATCGTACGAGGTGAAAAGGTCTGATCCTGCTGCCCCGGTTCGCTAGGAGCTGCCTCCACTCCCCTGTAATCGCGCCGGTAGAACGAGCCTATCTATCGTGGATAAGGGGCGGTATAGAGATACTCCACTGATGCGTCCCGACTACTATACATAAATTCGCCCACGATGTACAGAGGCGCTGGCAAGGACGTTGCAAACGTTAGGCTTCCTTCATACGTTCGTCTACTGATTTCCAGGCGCTGGTCTACTAAAAAGGCTCGGCGCGGCGCCGGGCCTGACCCGCTGTCTGGATAAATAATACAATGCTCGTTGTGACCGAGCTGTGACCGGGGGAGGGCCGTCCCTTGTGCGGGCTAGACCGGATGTAGCAGCGTAGGGCCGTCACCTAGTCAGAGGGTTCCTCGTGCCTTCGGGGGGGACTTACTACGCAGGAGCTTCCCGCGTCCCCTTCCCCTGCACCCTCATACGCACCTACACGTGCCAGCCCAGGCCCCCCTTCCTCGCTCATGAGCGAGGAAGGGGGGCCTGGGCTACAGCAGGAGGCGGTTACAGTTGCGGCTCCGCGGCGAACGCCTTGTCGGCCGTCACGCTCACCACGATGACGCCGTGCGGGCGTATGTGGTGCGCCGCGAACAGGGCGTCGACGTCGATGAGCGCCGAGCCATGCGGCACGAGGGGCACTCGCGTCGAGGCCGTCTGCCCGTCGCGCGTCCTCCCCGTCACCCTCACCGTCACCGCGCGTGTCTTCGCCGTGTAGAGGTCGATGGACGCGCGGCCCGCTGGGAGCCGGAAGGTCCAGCGTGAGGCGATGCGGACTTCGTCGACACCGTGACTAAAGCCCTGGAGCGCGCCCACGCCACGGTTGACGTCCCGCCGTACGACCTGTTCGCTCAGCACCGGTAGGTCGCTGATGACATGGACGCCGAGCGTGAGGCCGCGCGGCGCCTCCACCGGCGACAGATGGCGCGCGGCCGTACTCGCCGGGTCGAGCGGCGCTACGATCGCGCTGTGCGGCCCTACAAGCAGGATGTCGATATGTTGGCGTGGGTAGTCGTGGGGACGCTGCGTCCAGTAGTCGATACGGACGTGCGCGGCGGCGTCGAGCGCGTTGGTGATGCGCAGCCCGTCCTGCGCGCGGTGGCGCCGCGCCGCCGCGCTCTCGGTGATGGCGAAGTAGCGCGAACGACTGGCGCCGACCGGGTCAGCGCCGATATAGAGGACGCCCACGGCCGTCCCGGTATCGCCCGTGACGTACGGGTGCGTCCCCGGAGCATACACGACGGTCGTGGCGGCAAAGCCGCCCTTGATGCTGGCCGTCGGCCCGCAGAGCGCCTGGGGCACGGTCACGCAGGTAGGCGTCGTGGCCGTGGTGGTCACGTCGGCCTTCTTGACGACGCCGTCCACGGCGGTAAAGGCGACATCGGTGCCGTCGATAGCCCCATTGCCCGACCGGTCCACCACTTTGGCGACGACTGGCACGCTCATCAGACCGTCGGGCCGCCGCGTCGGCGTTCCGTACCACATGTTGAGCTGTCCGGGCGCTCCCGTTCGAATGATCAGCGGGACCATGGTGACGACAGTGCGGCCGGTGCTCTCCTGCCGCACTGTCACGGGAATGAGTATCGGAGCGTTCGGCGTGGTCGGCGACGCGAACGCCGAGGTCTGCACGGTGAGCGCGGGCGCCGAGGGGTCGTCGCGCTCGAAGCGCGTAAAGAGATTGGCTGTCCTGAGCGTGGGCACGACCGTGACCCCTACGGGCAAGGCGCCGATGGATACGTCGGCGTAGTCGGCGAGACGCCCCGTGGCCGCGCCGCGCGTGACGAGTGAGAGCGGAAGCACGATCGTGCCGCCGGCACGGATGGACCCACCCGGTGCGCTGGCCCGGAACGTAGCACCGCCGCGGTTCTCCACGACCATGGCGGCCGGGGTCTTGCCGCTCTGCGCGCCGGAAAGGTCATAGGCGGAGACGGCGGCCTCGTAGCGCACGTGGGGGCGCGTCTCTCCGAGGTCGAAGCTCTGGGTATTGCCCAGGTCCAGCACGTGGTAGGCCCCCGAAGCCATAGCGCTGGTGCGCCAATAAAGCTTGTATCCGGCCAGGATGGAGGTGCGCGACGGCGGCGACCACACGATGTGCAACATGCTTCCGCGCCGCGCGGCGACGACAGAGCGGGGCGCGCCCGGCCGCGCCGGCTGCCGCACGGCGATGCGCCCACGGGCATAGGCCACGACCTCGGCGTCGAAGCCGTTGTCGAGGACGGCGTACACGTAGTAGAGGCCGCGTGGCAGCGCGCGCGTATCCCAAGGATAGCTGAACGCGCCGTTGTGTACGGCCACGCCCTCGGCGAGCGCGGCGCCGCTCAGGTTGGGCACGGTGGCCGGGCGGCTATCCGTCCCCGTCACAACGGAGGTGCGCGACGTGGTGTAGTAGAGCGAGACCGTCTTGGCGGTGGTGGGACCCTCAAGCGTGCCGCGGATGAGCGTGGTCGGCGAGGCCACGGCAGTCTGGCCGCCGGCCGGGGCGGTGACGCGCAAGCGGGGCTGGGGGTTCGCGGCGTCGACCGTCAGTTTGTAACGCTCGTCGCCGCGCAGGTTGCCGATCTGGATAGTCCAGACGCCCGGCTCGAGGACGGGCGGCGCGATCGTCGCTCCGCCGCTATAGCCGGTGGGTAGGCGACCGCGCTTAGTCGAGACGATCGCTACGCCCCGCGCGGACTGGCTGTAGCGGGCGCCGTCGGGCGCGACCAGCGTCAGTAAAGGCGCGCCACGCCGCCAGTAGAGCGTGAACAGACCGTTGGACTGGCCGGGCAGAATGCGCAACCGCGCCTGCATCTCCCCACGATGCAGCGGTGCGGCCGGAGTGCGATTGGCGAGGCGGCTGGCCATCGTCACGCCGTTGGGCAGGTTGGTCAGCAGGTAGCCAGTATTGGCGCCCGCGTCGATAATGGTGTAGTTGCTGGCCCCCACGTGCGCGTTGCCGTTGCTGTCGACGAAGAGCGAGTAGGTATGGTCTCTGCCCAGCAGGTGATAGGTGAGCGAGAGCTTCATCCCGCGGTAGATGTCGTTGCCCTTGCGGAACTTACCGAGTTGTCCGCTGGCGTTGAGGTTAAAGCTCTTGGGCGGGATCGCCGGCAGGAGGCTGCTCGAGGGCACGTTAACCGTCGCGGCTATGTCGGCGGACGCCTCTGGCCCGTCGCCATCGCGCCAGATGTGCGCGTAGGCGCTGGCCTGAATCGTGATGTCCTTGCGTACATGAACAGTCTTGCCAAACGTCACCTCGGCGTAGAAGCCTGTTGACCCGCTCGCGTCGATGCGAGCGCCGTTATTGTGCATCACGACGCCGCAGACACCGTCGTTCTGCGCGCTAAAGCGCAAACAGAAGCCGCCGCTCATCTGGATCAGGCCGGAGAGGAACGCGCCGCCGCCGCCGACGCCGAAGTTGCCGTCGGTGGCCACGGCGCCGGTCACGTTACCCTCGAACAGATAGCCGCCGTCGTCGGTCCCGACGTCGAGCCCGAGTTGGAGCGTCACGAGCGCGGCGCCCGTGAATGCGTTGCGGCCGATGCGGATGCCGCCGTTGATGCCGTTGAGTTCGAGTCCGCTCTGGAAGGGGCCGACGCCGAGGGGTATGCCCGCGTGCAGTTGCACGTCGAGTTCGGCGCTGTACAGATGTGATGGGTGGTTCGCGTCGACGCTGCCGACCTCCAAGGCGCAGTGAAAGGCGCCCAGGCTCGGGATATTGATCGTGCCGGAGCCTACGATGTCAAACGTGAGTGCGCCGCCGACCTCGGAGAACGAGAGTAGAGCCTGCGCACTGATGGTGAAGCCGCCCGCGTTGATCGGAGGCAGCGTAATCATGGCGGTCCCGCCGGTTAGGCTAATATGATGGCCGTCGAAGGACAGACCCTGCAGCGTCAGGCCCTCCTGGAAGACCGGCAGACTCGCGCTGAGCTGGGCGATGACGATAGCGCCGTTCTTGAAGCCGAAGCCGCTCGCGCTGACGGCTAGACCGCCCACGTTGAACCCGATGCTCTTGCCGCTCACCGCGCCGCTCGTGTCGCCTGACGGAGACACGCCGAGGTTAGGCATGGTGAAGGTGGCGCCGCCGAGTCGCGCGGGGAGGGTGACGGAGGCATTAGAGGCCACGATGCCCCCCGTGCCTACGCTCAACGGCCCTGTCGAGATCGATGCCCCGGCCAGGCTGAACGACAGGCTGTTGGCCGTTGCCGTCACCTGGTAGTCGCGCGTGATGGTGAGACTGGACAGGGAGAGCGTGTCGACCTTGAGCAAAGCGGAGACCGCCTGTGGAAGACTCAACGAGGCGTTGAGCAGCACGAGCCCATCGGTCCCGATGGTCAAGCTGCCGACCGAGGCCGTGAAACCATACACCGAGAGCGAGACGTTCTGGATGCCCAGAGAGCCGGTGAAAGTGGTTTTGCCCCCCACGATGTCGAGGCCGAGCGCGCCGGTCAGGACGACCGACTGGCCGTTGACGTTGAACGTCGCGGGCAGCGTCAGTTTCACACCCGAGGCGCGGATGCCGTTGTTGTCCAACGTGACGACGCCGCTGTCGACCGTGAAGCCGCGGTAGGTGAAATGCACATTGGTGGTCGAGAGCTGCCCGACGATCCGCGTACCTCCAGTGCCGAAGCTGGCCGTCAGATTGCCGACAAGGGTCAGTCCACCCACGTCTTGGGGCAGCACGACCTTTGCGTTGACGATCTGGAAGGCGACGGTCGTGCCGGCGGTCTGGCTGCTGGTGAGCGCGAGGCCGATGCTGTCGGCGGACACGGTCACGCCATGGAAGGCAAAGCTCGGATGGAAGAGAGCGAGCGTGCCGTTGACCGCGAACGAAGGGGTCACGGTCAGGGCGCCTACCACGGTCCCGCCGCCAAGGTCCGCTGGCAGAACCAGCGTGGCGTTGCCGATCACAAGCCCACTATTGCTGAGGACGATCGAATCGACATGGAACTTGTAGCCGCCGTAGGCGATGGTCACGTTCGTGGTCGAGAGCGCCGCCGTGACCTTGAAATTCGCGTCGACGGCGAGAGAGCCGACAAGCGTGATCGGGCTGCTGCCCTCTGGCAGGAAGCTTGCGGGCAGGGTCAGACGGGCGTTGCTGACCACAAGGCCGCTGTTGGAGAGCGTGATGCCATCCGAGGCAATCGTGAAGCCGTCCACCGGGATCGAGAAGGGTCCGGTCGTGAGCGAGGCCGTGACGCTGAAGGCGGGAGTGATGCTTAGATTGCCCGTCAACACCGGCGGCGTGCTCCCCGTGGGAAACAAGCTGGCCGGGAAGGCCAGACGGGCGTTGCTGACGACGAGCCCGGCGTTAGACAGGGTGATGCCGTCCGCCGACACCGTGAAACCATCTATCGGGATGGAGAACGCTCCCGTCGCCAGCGACCCAGTCACGCTGAAGGCGGGGGTAATGCTCAGATTACCCGTGAGAACCGGCGGCGTGCTTCCCGTCGGGAAGAGGCTCGTCGGGAGGATGAGCCGCGCGTTGCTGACGACGAGCCCGGCGTTGGAGAGCGTGACGCCGTCCGACGCGATGGTAAAGCCAGCGACGAGGATGGCGAAGGATCCCGTCGTGAGCGAGGCCGTGACCTTGAAGTTCGAGTCGACGGCGAGGTTTCCCGTCAACACCGGCGCTGTGCTCCCCGCCGGCAGCAGACCCGGCGGAAGCGCGAGCCGCGCGGCGCCGACCGTGAGGCCGCCCGTGGTCAACGTGATGCCGTCCGTCGACACGACGAAGCCCGCCACGGAAAAGGCCGCGGGGCCGGTCGTGAGCGAGGCCGCGACCTTGAAGCTCTGGTCGATCGATAGATTTCCCGTGAGGACGGGCAGCGTCGCGCCCGCCGGAAAGAGGCTGGCCGGCAGCGTCAGCCGCGCATTGCTGACGACGAGCCCGGCGTTGGACAAGGTGATGCCGTCCGTGGAGACGGTAAAACCCGCTATCGGGATGGAGAAGGCCCCTGTCGTGAGCGAACCGGTGATGCTGAAGGCGGGGGTGATGCTCAGATTTCCCGTGAGGACGGGCGGCGTGCTCCCTGCTGGGAACAGGTTGGCCGGCAGCGTCAGCCGTGCGTTGGTGAGGGCGAGGCCCGCGTTGGAGAGCGTCACGCCGTCTACGGCAACGGTGAAGCCGGCGAGCGCGAGCGAGGTCGGGCCGAGAGCCAGGACGCCTACGATGCTGATGGATGCACCGCCCCCGCGCGTAATCGTGAGCGCTCCTGTCACGGTGAGAGGACTGGCGCCGGACGGCAGCAGCGACGAAGGCAATCCAAGCTCGGCGTCGCCCACGGTGAGGCCGCCCAGCCCAATCGACACGCCCTTGAGACTGACGTCGAAACCGCCGTAGACGCCCGTGAAGGCCGGCAATGTCAGCGCCTTCGACGCACCGCCGCCGCTGCCAGACGTGATCGTGCCATCGAAGTTGATCTGCACGTTGTTGACGCTCAGGTTGGTCGGGACGTTGGGGATGTCCTTAGGCAGGAGGTCGCTCGGGATGGCCACACTGATCTGTGCTGCCCCGATGCCCTGCTGGGTGAGGCTGACGCCTGTCAGCGTCACGTCGAAGCCGGCGTACGACACGGTGAGCGGGTCGGGTGTGAGCGACACGGAGCCGCCGATCGAGCCGTCCGTACCGATGGCGACGTTACGGGCGCTCAAGGTGAGGCCGCCGAGCGTCGCGGGGAGTGTCAAACCGATCGCCCCGATGGTGAGGCCGGACGTCGTGAGCGTGTTGGTGACGGCGCTGACGCTGAAGCCAGACTCAGTGATGTTTAGGTCGGGTAGTTGCAGCGGAAGCGCGGGCTTGCCGTCGCTGCCGAGAGTGACGCTGGGCAGTGTGATCGGCGTCTGCACCCCCAGCAGGCTGGGCGGCGTGACGACGACGTTGGTGACAGTGTTGGTGCTGGACACCGGGCAGTACATCGAATCAAAGGTGAAGCCAGCCTCGCTCTGATGGTAGCAACCGGTGTCGGCGCTGGTCACGGCGGGCGCCGCCGCGACGACGTGGGGCCGGAGCCCGCTCACCTGGTGTGCGCCAGGCGCGCGCGGCGCCAATGCGGCCCGGAGGGGATAGATGAACGGCGCGGCGGGCGCGCGGGCGCCCCTTACGCGGCGCGCTGGGGACGCGCCCGCGCGAACAGCGGCGCGCGCGACGCGGAGGGTGGATGACGGGGATACGGCGCGTATGTTGGCTCTCACGCTGGCGCCCCCCTGCATCGTGTGACGAGGGGCGGCGTGCCGTGTAGGCGTCAGCGTTTTCGCGGCTAGCCGCGGCGCCGGCGTCATAGCAGCAGGACGGCGGGCGACGTGGCTGTACACACGCGACCGGGGCAGTGTCGGGGCGCCGTAAATGCGCGGTGCGGGGACAAAAGCTACCGGCGCCGTGACGGACCGGCGCAACGTCGTGCCGACGGTCAACGGAAAGGCTGTCTGCTCGCCCGCGGCGTCGCTCGCGACCACCATGGCGTGGCCGGACACGGCGGTAAAGGGCACGTTGAGCCGGAGGGGAACCAGCATACCCGCTGCATCGGTTCCCCCGAATCCGAGTGGAAGTGCGCGCCCAGACGCACGGTGGAGCATGAAGCGCACCACCTGTCCAGGAGCGAAGCCTGCTCCGCGCAGCAGCAGCGCCCCACCAGGCACGACCCGTGCGCGCGCGGCGCTCAGGCCGTAGACGCGCAGCAGGCCCGCGACGCGCCGGCCGCTGCGCAGGCCGACGACCGTGAGGCGGTGCGCCCCTGGTCGCGTTGAGGCGGGAGCGATCGATCCGATCGACGGCGCGAGGCCGCGCGCGTTCGCGACGACGCTGGTGAGCATCCGGCCGTCGAGTAAGATGACGACCTGTTCGCCGGGCGCGAAAAAGGCGTTACGTACCGCGACGGCGAGGTGAGCGCCGGGTGCGACGCCGCGCGGCCACAGGTCGAGCGTCGGCGCGGCGATGCGTGGCGCCTGGAGGCGCGCGCGTGCGGCCGCGGCCCGCCTGGTCGAGAGAGGAGGGGCGAGCGGGGCGACGGAGCTGGAGGGATCTACGCCATAGCCTCCCTCGATCGCGTGCAAGACGGCGGCGCCGAGGGAGCTGCGCAGCAGCGCACGCCCCTGAGCCGAGTGGACAAGGTGATCGAGTTCCGTCATACGTACCTGGTGCGCACCAGTATAGACAGGATAGGGCGAAGCCGCCGCGCCGCTGGCGCCGGCGACCGACGCCGTGGAGGAGGCGTTGTCCACGCTCAACGCGAGCCCAGACGCTGACACCGGGGACGTCGCGGCATCCATCGTCCGCGCGCGAGCAGTGGCCGGGGCCGCGGCCATGAGACTGAGAAGGACGCACGCGAGGAGAGAGAAGCGCGCCGTGTACGCCGCCCCCACTCCTTTCCCGTCACGTCGTCCTGTTGCGCGCGTCGAATGATGATGCTGGTCTGGTCCTGGTGTGCGCATCATGGGTCCTCTTTCTCCTATTTTCTGCTTCTACCTCTAGCTAACTCCAGGCCGCCGTCGGGTCGACCTCGCGCGGCCGTCGTCTCAGGCTCGGCATCCTATGCCGGCGCCACATCTTGTCCGTGCGTAGGCATGAGCGGCAGAGGAACGGAGAGATCCTGTCGCGGACCGATCAGATCGCGCAGGTAGGCGAGCAGCGCGTCGGCGTCGCCGAAGCGCCAACCGTCCTGACCTTGTAGGTGCTCCAACCTGCCTGTCCACTGCTCGCCGTTCTCGCCGTCACGTCGCCACACGCGCACGATAAAGAAGTCGTACTGCTCCATCTGCCTAGCCATGCCCCCTTCTTCCCGACGATTGGATCCGGGCCGGCGCGCGGCGCCGCGCCGCGCCGCGCCGCGCCTGACCCGCTGCCTGGGTGGATAATACAACGCGCGTTGTGACCGGGCCGTGACCGGGGGAGGACCGTCCCTTGTGCGGGCCGGACTAGGTGTAGTAGCATAGGACCGACACGTAGTAAGAGGACAGATTATGTCTCCAACGATCCCTCCGTCGCCTGCGCCTATTTCCTATAGCCGCCAATATCGTCGCTGCGGCAAGGCGGATTGCCCCGCCTGCCGTCCCGGCCTGCCGGGGCACGGTCCCTATTGGTACGCTCGCTGGCAAGAGGGCGGTCGCACGCGGTCGCGCTATCTCGGCCGGCAGGTCCCCGCCGCGGTCGCCGGCTTGGCCCTGCTCGCGCATGAAAGCGTGCTAGAGCACGCCGGGAGCGACACGTTGTCCGCCGCCGAGATCACGCACGATCGGGACGCGAAGACAAAGACGGAGATCGTGGACGCCGCGCCCCTCCTCACGACGCCAGGGAGCGCTAAGACTCAACGACGCTCTCCCGTTTCCCTCCCCTCTCGTGGGCGGCCGGCCCTGCGCGTGCGTACGTTGGGCGCCTTTACCGTGTGGCGGGGTGAGGAGGAGCTGGGGCAGGGACGCTGGTCGCGCCGCACCGTTGCCGCTCTCTTTAAGTGCTTGCTCACCATGCCCGGACAACGCCTCTCTCGTGAGCAGGCCATCGACATCCTCTGGCCCGACGCCGACCGCGACCGCGGCGACGCCAACCTGCGCGCCGCCGTCCACCGCTTGCGCGCCGTGCTGGACGAGCCCGGCGCGACGACGAGCTACCTGCGCTCGGAAGGATCGGTGCTCATCCTCGACTCCCCGTGGGCCGGGCCTACGAGGGAGCGTGGGGCCGCGCGGCCTGAGGATCGCTTTGAACGGGACTGGCTCGACGCGGACGCCTTCGCACGAGAGGCGCGGCGCGCCTTGGCCAGCGGAGAGGGCGCCGTGGGGAGGGCGGCTCTCGACCGGTACAGTGGCGAGTATCTCCCCAACGACCTGTATGAGGACTGGGCGGCGACGCGCCGGGAAGAGCTACGTCAGCTCCATCATGCGCTGCTGCTCCACGTGGCCCGCCTGGACGCCGACGCGGGTCGTGTGGACGAGGCGGTGCGTTGCCTGCGCCTGCTGCTGGCAGCCGATCCCTGCCACGAGCCGGCGACCCGCCTGCTCATGAAGCTGCTGTCCGGCAGCGGAGAGCGCGTCGAGGCGCTGCGGACGTATGAGGTGCTCGTCCGCGCGCTGCGCGACGACCTCGACGTGGTCCCCACGCCCGAGACAGAGTCTTTGCGTGAAGCTCTCCTAACCACAAACGCGGCCCCGCCCGCGCCACGGGTCCTACTCACCAATCTGCCCGCTGCCTTGACGAGCTTCGTGGGACGGGGGCGCGAGTTGGCGGCGATGCAATACGCACTGGCGCAGGGGCCAGCGGGCTGTCGTCTACTAACCGTGACCGGGATCGGGGGCGGCGGTAAGACCCGGCTGGCCCTGACGGTCGCCGCCGCCGTCCAGCCCCGCTATCCCGACGGCGTCTGGCTCGTCGAGCTGGCGGCGTTAGCCGATCCTGCACTCATTCCGGCGACGATCGCCGCCGCGCTCGATCTGCGCGAGGCGCCGGGCTCCTCGTTCACGACGACTCTCGCCAACGCCCTCCAGGACCGGCGCCTGTTGTTGGTGCTGGACAACTGCGAGCACCTTGTCGCCGCCTGCGCCAACCTGACCACGCGTCTCCTGCGCGACTGCCCCCACCTACAGATCCTGGCGACGAGCCGCGAAGCCCTGGGCATCGCCGGTGAAACCGTGTGGCGTCTGCCGCCGCTCTCCCTTCCTCCGCTCTCCAACCCTACGCGTGAGGAGGCTCTCGACTCCGTTCTGGCGAAGGATGCGCTAGCGGAGGAGATGGTGGAGGGCGGCGCGCTCGAGCGGTTGCAGCACTTTGAAGCCGTGCAGCTTTTTCTAGAAAGAGCGCAAGCTAGCCGGCCCGACTTTACCTTGACGCGCCGGAATGCGCGGGCCGTCGTACGGGTGTGCCGCCAACTCGACGGCTTGCCCCTCGCCCTCGAGTTGGCGGCGGCGCGGCTGCGCATCCTCTCGGTGCAGGACGTCGCCGCACGCCTCGACGACCGCTTCCGCCTCCTGACGGTGGGCAACCGCACGGCTCTGCCGCGGCATCAAACCTTGCGCGGCGTCCTCGACTGGAGCTACGCGCTGCTGAGCCTCCCCGAGCAGACGTTGTTGCGCCGGCTGTCCGTCTTCGTAGGCGGCTGGACGCTGGAGGCGGCTGAGGCCGTGTGCGTGGGAGGCTCTGTGAAGGCCGACGACGTATTGGACCTACTCGCGGGGCTGGAGTCGAAGTCGCTGCTCATGCTGATGAACGACGTCGGGTCGCTTGAGGAGGAAAGCGAGAGCCGCTACGGCCTGCTGGAAACGGTGCGGCAATATGCCGCCGACCATCTAGCCGCCAGCGAAGACCGGGAGCAGGCCGGCGCCGCACACGCGGCCTACGTGCTGGCGCTCGTCGAGAGCGCGGCGCCGGGCCTGCACGGACCGCGACAGCGTCGCCGGCTCGACCAACTGGAGGCCGCGCACGACAACGTGCGCGCCGCTCTGACCTGGAGCCTGCGTGAGGACGCGGTTGAAGAAGACTATCGCACCGCCCTGCGGCTGACCGGCGCGCTGGGCTTGTTCTGGTTGCTCCACGGTCACCTAAGCGAGGGGCGACGCTGGCTCATCCTCGCTCTCTCCCGGAGTCCGGGGTCCGGCGGCGATGCACCACGGCTACGCGCAGGGGCGCTGCGGGTGGTCGGGATGCTGGCCGAACGGCAGCACGATTACGACCCGGCCGAGGAGGCGCTCCGGGAGAGCATGACACTCTACAGCGCCCTCGGCGACAGCGAGGGCGCCGCCGCCGTCCTCAACGAACGGGGACACGTCGCGTGGGACCGAAGCGACTATACGTGGGCGTACAAACTGTTCGGAGAGAGCTTGGCCTTGTTCAGGAACTTGGGCGACGTCCGTGGGACCGCCTCCGCGCTCAACAACCTGGCGCGCGTCCACCGCTACCAAGGCGACACCGACACGGCGACGATGCTGTACGAGGAGAGCCTCACGCTCTGGAAAAGAGTAGGGGAACCCTGGGGGATCGCCATGGTGTTGGGCAACCTTGGGCTCGAATTGGGCGAGCGCGGCGACTACCAGCGGGCGCTGATTTTGCACCAAGAAAGCTTAGACCTGCGGCGGGAACTGGGCGACAAATTGGGCGCCTCCTGGTCTCTCACCAACGTAGCCACCGTGGCCGCCCGTGTGGGCGACTACGAACGGGCAGTCGCCCTGTTCGGGGAGGGCCTGTTGCTAGCCAGGCAAGTTGGCGACAGAGCGACCGTCACGGACATCGTGGAGGGGTTGGCCGAGGTGGCTCTGGGGCAAGGGGACATGGGCCGCGCCGCGCAACTGTTCGGCGGCGTGGACATACTACGCACTGCCCTCGGCGACTCGCTCTCTCCCGCCGAACGCGCGCGCTACGACCGCAACGTGGCGTCCGTGCGCCGCGCCCTCGGCGACTCTCGCTTCGCGACAGTCTGGCGCGAGGGGCAGTCCAGACGGCCAGACGATATTGTCACGTACGCCTGCGACCGGGGCGAGTAGAAGCGATCTTTTTCTCGATGTTAACCTACGCCGTCCACTCACCTCTTTCCTCCTAAGAACAAAATAACTTTGACACGGCGCGATCGGGGCCGCACATGTCGTCCCTTTCCAACCACTGGTACACTGAGGAAAGTCCGACGCACGGGTCGGTTTTAGAGGGCGTACTGGATACAGGCATCATATGACGGGTGTGGACGACTCAGCGCTTCAGCAGGTGCGCAGCCAGACGCGGCGGCGGCGCATCCTCGACGCGGCGCAGCACGTCTTCGCGACCAAGGGCTATCGCGGCGCGCTGGTCGACGACATCGCGGCGGAGTCCGAGACCTCGAAGGGCGGCGTGTACTTTCACTTTCCTAATAAGGGCGCCATCTTCGACGCTCTGTTGCGCCGCACTGCCGCCCTCCTGATGGACCGCGTGGACGAGGCCATCACCCAGGCCTCGCCCAACGATCCCGTGGCCCGCGCCGACCGCGCCGTGGCCACGGCCTTGCGCCTTTTCGGCGAACACCGCACGCTGGCCCGCCTGTTCTTGATCGAAGCGCCCGCGGCGGGACCGGAGTTCCACGCCGCCCTCCAGGCTATCCACGACGACGTAGCCCTCTCGATCGCGCGCCACCTCGACGACGCCGTGGCGGCAGGGGCTATCCCGCCGCTCGATACGCGCCTGGCAGGGGCAGTCTGGTTCGGCGCACTGAACGAGGTCGTTATCCGCTGGCTGCGCACCGGCGTTCCACGGCGTCTCGAAGATGCCTCACCGGCGCTGCGCGAGATGTTCTTGCGCTCTATCGGCGCCGGCGCGCCGCAACCCACTGCCGTAGCGCTCCCCGCTGTTTCTCTCTCCACGGCGTCCGCGGTGCGCGACGCGCTCCGGCAAGGAGTCAGAGCGGCTCGGTCACGGGAAGGCGCGGGGCCGACCGTCGTCTCCTCAGCGGTCATGGTGCGTCGAATCGATGCGCTCGACCTCTTCACGCGCGCACGCGTCCTCTTCCCCGCCGGCGACCGCGCGTACTGGGGTCGGCGCGACGAAGGCTCAGCCCTCGTCGCACTTGGCGCGGCGACGGTGCTCGACGTCGGCGTAGGAGACGCCGCCCGCGCTTGGGCCGCTCTGATGAAGAAGGCGGTGATGATCGCGCCGTCTATCGAGGCGATGCGCGACCTGCCGGTCGGCCCGATCTTACTCGGCGGCTTCGCCTTCGACCCGCTGAGGGAAACGACGCCGGCCTGGGCCGACTTCGGCGCGGGCCGCCTGGTGCTGCCGCGCATGACCGTGGCCACGCGCGGCGAGGTATGTCTATTAACGGCAACACTGCTCGTATCCAGGACGCAAACGTCAGACGACGTGACCGCCCTCGTCGAGGCGCTGGTCACGGATGTCGAGGCGCTTCTCGCCGCTGATTCGGCCATCTCCGAGACTACTACCCCGGCCCCCTCCACGGTCGAGGGCGTGGCGCGGTTAGACGCGGAAGCCACGCATCAGGCTGCCGCCGCGGGCGTCTCGCCCGTCCCCACCAGCCCGCTTTCTCCCACCTTTAAGGACGTGATGGAGCGTGAGACGTGGCAGAACATAGTGGAGGAAGGCGCGGCGGCGTGCCGCGAACGGAAACTGGAGAAGGTCGTGCTGGCGCGGGCGGTGCAAGGCTTGGCGGGAGAGCCGATCGACGCGGCGCCCACGCTGCGCCATCTTCACGACGCCTATCCCAGCGCCTACGTCTTCGCCGTGGCGCGCGACGACCGTGATGCCTGCTTTCTCGGAGCCACGCCGGAGCGCCTCGTACGCCTTTTCAAGGGCACGGCTGACGTAGCCTGCCTGGCGGGCTCGACCGCGCGCGGCGCGACTCCCGAGGAAGACCGCATCCTCGGCGACGCACTGCTGCGCAGCCCGAAAGACCGCGCCGAGCACGCCAGGGTCGTGGAGACGGTGACCGACGCCTTGCGCGGTCTTTGCGACGATGTCGCCACGCCGTCAGCGCCTGTCTTGTTGCGTCTGGCCAACGTGCAGCACCTCTATACTCCCGTGACGGGGAGGGTGCGACCGGGCGTAGGCGTGCTCGACCTCGCCGCGACGCTGCATCCAACGCCCGCCGTGGGCGGCCTGCCGCGCGCGGCGGCCCTGGCCTTTATTCGCGCTCATGAGGGCCTCGATCGCGGTTGGTATGCCGGGCCTGTCGGGTGGGTCGATAGGCACGGCGAGGGCGAGTTCGCCGTGGCGCTGCGTTCCGGCCTGCTGCGTGGCCCTGAGGCAACGCTCTACGCGGGCTGCGGCATCGTGGACAACTCGTCGCCCTCGTCTGAATACGACGAGACCGTCCTAAAGTTGAGGCCGATGCGCGAGGCTTTGAGCAGGTAAACTCTGGTGGAACGCGGCCGGACGGCGGCGCGATCGCGTAGCAGGTAGGACGAGGGGAGGGCGACGACGGATGACGGACGACACAGAGGCCACGTATACCTACGTTGGAGCACTCGTCGACGAACTGGCCCGTGCGGGCGTACGCTATGCCTGTCTCTGCCCTGGGTCACGCTCGACACCGTTGGCGCTGACGCTTGAGGCGCATCCCGGTATTCAGACGTTCGTCCACGTCGACGAGCGGTCGTGCGCCTTTTTCGCCCTCGGTCTGGCCAAGGCGCTGGGACGCCCCACCATCCTCGCCTGCACCTCGGGCACGGCGGCGGCCAATTTCATGCCCGCCGTGGTCGAGGCGCACTACGGACGCACCGGTCTGATCGTCTTGACGGCCGACAGGCCCGCCGAGTTGCGCGACAACGGCGCGGCGCAGACGATCGATCAGATCAATCTCTACGGTCGCCACGTTAAGTGGTTCGTGGATATGCCGACCCCTATGCCAGGCCAGGGGTTGGAGCGTTTCGTGCGCGCCACGGCGGCACGGGCGGCGGCCACGGCGTTGCAGGGGCCAGCGGGGCCGGTACACCTGAACCTTCCTTTCCGCGAACCCCTCGTCCCCGCGCTCTCAGGCGCCGGTGAAGGGGCGTCTTCGAGCTTCGTCCTCGCCGGCGTCGACCTCACGGGCAGCCGCCATCCACACGTCGCCGTGGTGGAAGAGCCACGCCTGCTGACGGCCGAGGACGCGACGATGCTGGCCACGCTGCTCTCCGGCCATCCGCGCGGCGTCATCATCTGCGGCGCGCAGTCCGACCTGTCGCTCTCGCCTGAACTGGTTAAGCTCGCGAGGGCGCTGGGCTACCCCATCCTGGCCGATCCTCTCTCCGGTCTGCGCTGCGGTCCCCACGACCACGCCTTGATCTGCGACGCCTACGACGCCTTTCTGCGCGCCGACCCCGTCCCCGTGCCTATCCCTGAGGTCGTGTTGCGTGTCGGAGCCATCCCTACCTCGAAGGCGCTGCTCACTTTCGCCGAAAAGGCGGCGGTGCAGATCGTCGTCGACGGCGACGGCGGGTGGCTGGACCCCTCGTCGCGCGCGGACACCATCGTTCATGCAGACCCGTTCTTTCTCTGCGCGCCTCTTATCGCCGCGCTGGAGGCACAGGGCGTGAGCGCCGACGCCGCCTGGGGAACGCTGTGGCGTCGCGTCGACCGCGCGGCGCGCGAAACAATCGAGAAGGCGTCCCAGGAGATGAACGAGCTGTTCGAGGGCCGCGTCTACATAGAGCTCGCCAAGGTGCTGCCCGATGGAGCCACCGTGTTCGTAGGCAATTCCATGCCCGTGCGCGACCTGGACACGTTCTTCCCTGGCTCGGAGAAGCGCATCCGTTTCATGGCCAACCGGGGAGCCAACGGCATCGACGGCGTGGTCTCCAGCGCCCTTGGCGCGGCGGCGCAGCTTCGAGGCGATGGTCCGCTCGTTCTGGTCATCGGCGACCTCTCCTTTTATCACGACCTCAACGGCCTGCTCGCCGCGCGCCTCTATGACCTCGACGCCACGATCGTGCTGATCAACAACGACGGCGGCGGCATCTTCTCGTTCCTGCCCCAGTCGGCTTACCCCGACCGCTTCGAGAAGCTTTTTGGCACGCCCACCGGCCTCGACTTTAGCCACGCCGCGCGGTTATATGACTGCGACTTCGCGCGCTCTCAGACCTGGGCCGACTTCAGAACCGCGCTGGGCAGCTTTCTCGACGCACAGGGCGTGCGGATCGTGGAGGTGCGAACGGACCGCGCGCGCAACGTCGTGCTGCATCGCTCCGTCCTACAGGCCGTGGCCGGCGCGGTGACCGCCGACCGCGCCAAGGGAAGCTCCTGATGCGCCACACGGTCCACGGCATCGTCCTCAATGTCGAAGAAAGCGGGGCGCCTAACGGCCCTCCACTGCTCTTGATCCACGGCTTCATGGGCTCGGCCAAGACCTGGGAAACGCACCTCGCGGCGCTTGAAAAGCGTCATCGGGTCTTAGCCGTAGACGTGGTGGGTCATGGACTCTCCGACGCGCCGGTGGAGACGCCGCACTACCGCATGGAGATCGTCGTGCGCGATCTCTGGGCCTTGCTCGACGCGCTCGGCGTGGAGCGCCTGTCCTTGCTCGGCTACTCTATGGGAGCGCGCATCGCCTTGCAGATGGCGGTGGCTTTTCCCCAGCGCGTGGAGAAACTGGTGCTCGAAAGCGGCACGCCCGGCCTCGCCGACGAGGCGGAGCGACGCACGCGCCGGGCTGCCGACGAGCGTCAGGCGTTCTCGATAGAGATCGACGGCGTGGAGGCGTTTGTCGCCGCGTGGGAACGTCAGCCGCTGTTCGCCACGCAGCACGCCCTGTCTGCCGACGTCCAGGAGGAGCAGCGCGCGCAACGCCTGCGGAACACGCCCATTGGCTTGGCCAACGCGCTGCGCTGTACGGGCGTGGGCGCTCAGAAATCCCTGTGGGACAGCCTGGGATCGTTAACCATGCCGACGGCATTGATCGCCGGAGACCTGGACCATAAGTTCAGGCTGATCGCGCTGGCTATGGCCGAGCGCCTGCCCACGCCCACTACGGTGATCGTGCGCGGCGCCGGACATGCCGTGCATCTGGAGCACCCCATCGTCTTCGACCATTTGGTCGCAGAGTTTATCGACGCCTCGCCCGGCCTCGACGCCGAGCCGACGGCTTAACGACAGAGTAAGGAGCATCCCTTTCATGGCCACGACCTGGCAGACAGTGCGCGAGTACGGCGACATCCGCTTCGAGAAAGCGGACGGCATAGCCAAGATCACTATCAACCGGCCCGAGGTGCGCAACGCCTTCCGGCCACAGACGCTCTTCGAGTTGATCGACGCGTTCAACCGCTCCAACGAAGACCCCGAGGTCGGCGTGGTCATCTTTACGGGCGAAGGCGACAAGGCGTTCTGCTCCGGCGGCGACCAGCGTGTGCGCGGCGAGGGCGGCTACGTGGGCGAGGACGGCGTGCCGCGCCTCAATGCGCTCGACCTACAGAAGGTCATCAAGTACCTGACCAAGCCGGTCATCGCCATGGTGGCGGGCTACGCCATCGGCGGCGGCCACGTGCTGGCGCTGCTCTGCGACCTGACCATCGCCGCCGACAACGCCGTATTCGGCCAGACAGGGCCGCGCGTGGGCTCGTTCGACGCGGGCTGGGGCGCAACCTACCTGGCGCGCGTGGTGGGTCACAAGAAGGCGCGCGAGATCTGGTACCTCTGCCGCCAATACAGTGCTCAGGAGGCGCTCGACATGGGTCTGGTCAATACGGTGGTCCCCTTGGCTCACCTCGAAGAAGAGACGGTGCGCTGGTGCGGCGAGATCCTGGAGAAAAGCCCCATCGCCATCCGTTTCTTGAAATCCGCCTTCAACGCCGACACCGACGGCCTCGCCGGCCTCCAGGAACTCGCCGGCAACGCCACGATGCTCTACTACATGACCGACGAGGCGCGCGAGGGCAAACAGGCCTTTCTGGAAAAGCGCAAGCCCGACTTCTCCAAGTTCCCTCGCCAGCCTTAGCTACGTATCGACGAAGGCGGCGGCCCACCCGCATGGCCGGGACGCCGCTCGCGTGTCCTCTTTCACTATCACCGACGATCGGAGCCGACCATGACCCCTGCCGCGACCGCCCCCCTGCCGCCAAGCAAAGCCCGTACCTGGGTTCTAGCGTCGCGGCCGGCCACGCTGCCCGCCGCCGTGGCCCCCGTGCTCGTGGGCGGCGCCATCGCCGCCCGCATCCATCACTTCGCACCCCTGCCCTTCCTGGCCGCGTTGCTCGGCGCGATCCTGATCCAGATCGGGGCCAACTTCTCCAACGACCTGTTCGACTTTAAGAAAGGCGCGGACACCGCCGACCGGCTCGGTCCCACCCGTGTGACGCAGCAGGGTTACGTCACCGAGCGCGAGGTGGCCAGGGCCACGGCGCTGACCTTTGGCTTGGCTACCTTGGTCGGCGTCTACCTCGTCGCGGCAGCTGGCTGGCCCATCGTCGTCGTCGGCGTCGCCTCCATCATCGCGGCGCTCGCCTACACCGGAGGCCCTTTCCCCTTCGGCTACTACGGCCTCGGCGACATCTTCGTGTTCGTCTTCTTCGGTCTCGTCGCGGTGATGGGTACGTATTATGTCGAGACGCTTAGCCTGAGTTGGGCCTCGTTCTTCGCCGCCATCCCGTCCGGCCTGCTCATCACGGACATCCTGGTGGTCAACAACGTGCGCGATATGGAGACGGACCGCGTGGCCGGCAAAAAAACACTGGCCGTGCGCCTCGGACGCCAGGCCGTGCGCACGGAGTACGTGGTCTTCCTCGTCATCTCCTACCTCGTGCCGCCGCTTATGTGGCTGGCCGGGACAGGCTCGTGGCTGTTCTGGCTGCCGCTGCTCACCGTGCCCATGGCCGTGCGCCTGGCAGGCGTGGTCACGACGCGCGTGGAAGGGCCTCCACTCAACGGCGCGCTCAAGGGCACGGGGCTGCTGCAGCTCTTTTTCGCCATCTTGTTCGCCGCCTCCCTCTTGGTCCCGTAGTCCCGGCATGTCCCTCGTCACCCCTTCACCGTCCGACGCCTTCGGCGGCGTGATGCCCGACTGGCTGCACGCGCGCGCCCGGCTCGCCCCCCACGGCCTGGCGCTCGTCGTGGACGGCGTCCGCCTCACCTTCGCCCAACTCGACCGGCGCGTCGAGGCGACGGGCCGGCTGCTGGCCGAGACCGGCGTCGCGGCGGGAGACCACGTGGCTACGCTGCTCGACGGCGCCGTCCCCTACGTCTCGCTCGTCCACGGTATGGCACGCGCCGGGGCCGTGCTCGTTCCGCTCAACACGCGCCTCTCGCCGCCCGAATTAGCCTGGCAGATCGCGGACTGCGGCGCCGCGCTCTTGCTCGTGGACGCCGCGCACGCCCCTGCCGCCGCCGAGGCCATGAACGACGTAGAGGGCGCCCGACCGCGCATCATCGCCGTCGAGGACGTGGGGATTGGTTTTGCCGAAGATGAGGTTCAAGACGGTCTTGAGAACCGCCGCATCGACCTCGCGGCGGTTCATACCATCGTCTATACCTCAGGCGTCACGGGCAGGCCCAAGGGCGCGATGCTGGCCTACGGCGCGCATTGGTGGAGCGCCATGGGCTCGGCCTTGAACTTGGGACTGGCGCCCTCGGACATCTGGCTAGCTCCTCTCCCCCTGTTTCACGTCGGCGGACTCTCCATCTTGATGCGGAGCGTCATCTACGGCGTGCCTGCTCTCGTTCACGAGCGTTTCGACCCGGAGCGCGTCGACAAGGCCATCGACGACGAGGGCGTGGCTATCGTCTCGGTGGTGGCGGCCATGCTGCGCCGCATGATCGACGCGCGCGGCGGCAGGCCCTATCCCCAGACTTTGCGCGCCGTGCTCGTGGGCGGCGGCCCCGTCCCTTTACCTCTGCTGCGCGAAGCCTTGGCGCTGGGTATACCGGCCGTGCAGACCTACGGCCTGACCGAGACGGCCTCGCAGGCCGTCACCCTCGCGCCGACAGACGCGCTGGCCCGGCCCGGCTCTGCTGGCAAGCCCCTTTTGCCCAACGAGGTGCGCATCGAGCGCGACGACCTCGTCGTGGGACCGGACGAGGAAGGCGAGATCGTCTTGCGCGGCCCGACCGTGACGCGCGGCTACCTGAACAGGCCAGAGGCCACGGCGGAGGCACTGCGCGGCGGCTGGTTGCACACGGGCGACATCGGCCGTCTCGACCGCGACGGCTACCTCTACGTGCTCGACCGGCGCAGCGACCTCATCGTCTCCGGCGGAGAGAACGTCTACCCCGCCGAGGTCGAAGCCGTCTTGCTGGGCCATCCCTCCGTGCTCGAAGCGGGCGTGGTGGGCGAGGACGACGCGCGCTGGGGCCAGGTTCCCGTGGCCTACGTCGTGCTCCGGCCCGACGCCGGTCTCGCGGACGCGGCGGCGACCTTGATCGCCTACTGCCGTGAGCGCCTGGCACGCTACAAAACGCCCGCGCGCCTCTACCTCGTGGAGAGCCTGCCGCGCAACGCGGCGGGCAAACTGCTCCGCCGCGCCCTCAAAACGTTGCGCCCCAACCCTCCAGCATCATAAGGAGCCCTTCCGCTAACTCTGCCCCCTCATCTTTTATTGCCGCAAGGATACGACGAGGCCAAACCTCGGTTCCGGGAGGCTACGGTGCGATAACCGCGCGGGGCCGGCGACCGAGAAGCAGGGCCCACGCGATAAGGGGAACCTGGAGGGGCAGACGGAGCCAGATAAGGGCGACGTCGAAGGTCAGCGTTGTGGAAAATCCACTGTCCAGGGCCATCTGCACGTTGGCGGGAAAGACGGCGATGAAGAGGGCGGCCGTCGCGTAGCTTCCCAACCGGCGCGTCACTGGAACGGCTAGCATGATGGCGCAGATTGCTTCGCAGACGCCGCTGACGAAGACGACCGGGACCGCGACCGGTTGGAGCGGGGCCGGGACGATCCCCGTGAATGTACTGGGCGCCACGACATGCAGCACCGCGGCGCCGCCCAGGAGGACGCACAAGCCGGCGAGCAATGCACCGTAAAGGTAGGTCATTTTCTAGGCTCGGTCGTCGAAAGTCGCGCCGTTGACGAAGAAGACGGCCGCTACGCCATAGCGTGCGTGGCGCGTGCGCAGCGTTAACTGCCCCACAGACGAGCGCGGCGACGGAGAGAACGCCGTCTCCCCTCGTTCGCCGGACCGACTAGAATCCACGCGGTCTCCGTTCATGACCGTCCGTATGCCGGGTATCTTCAGAGAACGCGCGTCCTCAACCCTGCTCCCGAGGGCGCGCCATACTGTAGGGCCGCAAAAGACGTAGGGATACCTACCCGCCAACCGCACCGGCCGCTCATCTAAAGGCATCGGGTGGCAGGCGACTGGGCAAGCAGGCCTTACCGGACGTCAGGTGTCAGATATAATTGTAGGGAAGAAATTCTCCCGCTCCGGCCAGGCGCTGGAGCCGGGACGCCAGGATCCAGCCCGCTACTGCGCGGCGGAAGATGGCATCGAGGCATCGCTATGCTTCTCGCGGTAGCGCAGCAGCGCGGCGACGAACAGGACGTTGATAGAGAGGCGCGCGTAAAACGCGGTGGTGCGCAGCCACTCATAAAGGTCGTCGTCGACACGGACGTTGTACTTCACGACCGCCTCGCGCCCCAGAGACTCTTTGCTCAACGTTGCCTGCCCTGATTCGATCGCCGTCCTGTACTCGCCCACAGCTTCAAGCACGATGCTGTTCATGCTGCGTCGCGAAAGAAAGCCGCGCAGACGCAGCCATTCATACATGTCGCTGGGAAGACGCGATTGGATAAAGCGGGTATGACGCTTGTGCTCGTCGGCTTCTACACTCATATCACGCTGTCTACGACTCTCTATCATTTATTGACGCTCCATCAAAATAAACTGGCGCGTCGATTGCGAAGCGTGGCCGCAGGCCATGCCATGATGCCGCGCCTCCCGCAGCCAAAGTCTACCACACGACGCGCCATCAACGGCAACAGCCATCCACACCAGCCCGGCAGGGCCATTGTCGCGCCCAACGACAACGTGTACACTACAAGTTGAGGGGCCAAAGGCGGATGGTCTTTGGTTGCAAGGAGACACCGTATGGTGCTGATGACACGGCCTCGGCAAGAAGATATTAAACATCATCTGCCGGATAGCGCTGCTGTCTCGATTGTCCGAGGCGACAGGCTGCTGCGCCTGCGCACGATCTGTGAGACTCGTGAGGAAGCGGAACGCACCTTCCTCTTATTTACGTTTACGTACGGCCTTGGAGCGGCGCGGCCGCTCCGTGTAGGTGAGGCGCCCGGTGGGGCTGTCTGGGAAGCGTCCGTTACAGCGGTTGGACGCGATGCGCGTGTCTGTATGTCGTGCGATCGTTATGTCCCTATTTTCGATCGCTGCGTCGATGCGAACAACATCTGTATGAGTTGTATGCTCGCGGGTCGTGGCCCACAAACGCCGCCCGTTCCGTATGCGACGCCACGCGGGCGTTTCGCTCCCTTAAGCGCGGCGCCGGCGCTACCGAGTCCGACGCCTGCCCTACCAGGCACGACGATCGCGGCTCTTGTCGTCGCCGCCGCGGAGCCTGACGACGATCCACGTCCAGCCGCGAACCGGTCGCGCCGGCGAGGGGGCCGCCGCCACGCGCGCGGCCGCGTCGACGTGGCGACGGGCGTCGTGGCCTAGCACTCAAGACGACGTGCTAGGTAATAGGCGCGGCGCTGTGTGGGGTGGGGAAACGATCCCAGAAAATTTGGAAGAATGGCGCTGGCGACAGCACATCCACGACGCTTCGTGGGTGGCGCTCACTCACTGCGCGTCGCGAAGCGTCGGCGCGCTAACCAGGCGAGCCATCCCTGTAGGCGGCCACGCTGATCTATCGTAAGCCCTTGAAAACGGATGTGGGCCTCGACGTAGCCGACGCCGCCATCCGTTACGACGGAGACGACGCGGCCGGAGCAAGACAGGGGATGCGTGCCCGTGGGCAAGAGCACCGTGACGACGGCGCCCACGACCGGGACCGCCGTCTCCTCAAACGGGGAAAGGACGATGCGCAAACAACAGCCGCCCCCCGAGACATCGCTCAGAGCGGCGGCGAGCGTCGCGTCGCCAAAGCTGAGATCGACGTTCAAGCCGTGCCCCTGCACCACGACCCGGCGCAAGAGGCGGCGCGACGCCCGCTCTTTCGACGAGGTCTCGTCCTTGCCGCCCCACGTCGCCATCGCACACCCCGCCCGTGGTTCTCGCTCTAAAACAACGTATACTATAGTAGTATCATGCCTGAATTACCAGAAGTTCAAACGGTTGCCTCGGAATTGCACGCCCGTCTGCTGGGACGCACCATTATAGACGTCACGACCCTGTGGCCGCGCACGATCGGCAGCCCCTCCGAAAACGAGTTCCGGGCCGGACTGCGCGGCGCTTCCATCGCATACGTCGACCGCCGCGCCAAGTACATCCTGATCCATCTCGACGGCGGCGCCCTGTTGGTGGTGCATCTACGTATGACCGGACGCATCGCTATCGACGCGGCGGCCAGCCCGCGCGATCCCCATACGCGGCTCGTGCTCCATCTCCTTGACGGCGACGAGCTACGTTTCGCCGATACGCGTAAGTTCGGACGCTGGCATCTCGTCGCCGCGGGTGAGACGATGCCGCTCGCCTCGTTCAACTCCCTTGGCCCTGAACCTCTCTCGGAAGAGTTCACGCCGTCGGTCTTCGTGGCAAGGGTCAAGGGAAGGCGTGGCGCTTTGAAAGCAGCCCTGCTCGACCAACGGCTCGTGGCGGGTTTAGGCAACATCTACGTCGACGAGGCGCTCTTTCGCGCCGGGCTCCACCCACAACGCACGTTGCAATCCCTTCACGACGGTGAGATTATTGCGCTGCATGGAGCTATCGTCGCGGTGCTGGCCCAGGCCGTCGGGCGGGGCGGCACGACGTTCAGCGACTATCGCACCACCTGGGGGCACGAGGGCGGTTACGGGGAGGAGTTGCGCGTCTTCCGGCGTACGGGCCAGCCCTGTCCGGTCTGTGGCGCCTCCATCGAGCGTATCGTCGTCGCCGGACGCGGAACGCACTTCTGTCCGCATTGCCAACCACGCGCCCACCCCTAAAGGAGCACGACCCTGTCCGTTATCACCTTACAAAACGTGACCAAGGCCTACGGCGGCGTGCAGGTGCTCACCGGCCTCTCGCTGCACGCCGAGCGCGGCGACCGGCTCGGGCTGGTCGGGGCCAACGGCGCCGGCAAATCCACTGTCCTACGCCTTATCGCGGGCCGCGAACAGCCCGACGGTGGGACCATGCAACTCGCGCGCCGGCTGCGCATCGGCTACCTGCCGCAGGAGACGAGCTTCCGCTCGGACCGCACCCTGCGCCAGGCCATGCTAGCTGTCTTCTCCGACCTGCGCGACTGGGCCGCGCGTCTGCGCGACCTGGAAGCTCGCCTCGCCGAGGCCGGCTCCAACCCCGCTTCCTGGGACCCTGCCGTGCTCGACGAGTACACCACGCTGCTGTCGCGCTTCGAGGAGCGCGGCGGCTACACCCACGAGCAGCGCGTGGAGCAGGTGCTCGACGGCCTCGACTTCGCGCGCGACCTGTGGGACCAACCGACTTCCGCTCTCTCGGGCGGCCAGAAAACGCGCGCCCGCCTGGCCCGCCTTCTTCTTGAAGAGCCGGACTTTTTGCTGCTGGACGAGCCGACCAACCACCTCGACCTGGCTACGACGGAGTGGCTGGAAGGCTTTCTTACCGCTTGGAAGGGCGGCCTGATGGTCGTCTCGCACGACCGTTATTTTCTCGACCGTGTGACGCGCCGCACTATCGAGGTCGTCGACGGGCGTGCCGAGAGCTATCCCGCGCCGTTCAGCCGCTATCTCTATCTGCGGGCCGAGCGCTATCGCCGCCAACAAAAGGCGCACGAGATGCAGCAGGCGCGCATCGCCAAGACGGAAGATTTTATCCGTCGCTACGGCGCGGGCCAACGCGCCAAACAAGCGCGCGGACGCCAGAAGCATCTGGACAGCCTCGAACGCGTCGAGGGCGCTCCGCGCGGTAAGTCCGTGCGTGGACTCACCCTTCAGGCTGGGACGCGTGGCGGCGAGGTCGTGTTGTCCACCGTGCGTCTGCGCGCCGGCTACGAGGCTAAACCCTTGTTGGCGCTGCCCAACGTGCAGGTCGCGCGGGGTGAGCGCATCGCCGTGATCGGTGCGAACGGCGCCGGCAAATCGACGCTGCTCAAAACGTTGATGGGCCAGACGCCGCCTTTAGGCGGTTCGTTTGCCTGGGGGGCTGATGTCGAGCCGGGCTACTACGCGCAGGGCCACGAGGGACTGCGGCGCGACCGCACGGTGCTCGCTACGCTGCAGGACGCGCACCCCATGTCCGAAGAGCAGGCCCGCTCCTACCTCGGACGTTTTCTCTTTAGCGGCGACGACGTGCTCAAAAAGATCGGCGACCTGAGCGGCGGCGAACGCAGCCGCGTAGCGCTGGCCAGCCTCACGCTCAAGCAGTCGAATATGTTGCTGCTCGACGAGCCGACCAACCATCTCGACATCCAGTCGCGCGACGCCCTCGAACACGTGCTCCGCGACAGCAACACGACGATGATCTTTGTCTCGCACGACCGCTACTTTATCGACGCCGTGGCTACGAGCGTCTGGGCCGTCGTCGACGGCGCGGTCTACGTCTATCCCGGAACCTATGCCGCGTATTTGGAGGCACGAGCGGCCGGGACTCTACCGGCTCCTCCCCCCGATGAGGCGCCGCGCGACGGCGTGGTGGAGCGTGAACGGCTCCGCGGCCGCGGAGCGGCGGCGCGGGCCGCGGCGGCGTTCGATCTAAGCGGAACAGGACGCGAGCGGGACGAAGCGACCGCCGCGCTGGTGGAACAGGCGCGTGCGACCGACGCCGAACGTGGGGCGCTCGCCGCGCGCCTGGCTCGGATGCAGGGGCAGACGCTGGACGATCTCTTGGCGCTCGCCGCGACGCACCACGATCTCCAAGAAGACCTCGCGCGTCAAGACACGGAGTTGCTCACCGCGCTGCATCGACGTCTGGAGGCCGTGCGCTAGAGGTCGCACCTCTTGCTAGACGGCGATCGGGGCGGTTCTGGCATGATTTGTGTAGAACGAGCCATGAACGAGACGGTGTCGGGGGAGAGCGGGCATCAAAGCCCGTGCGCTCGACGTTCTACGCGTAGCGTAGTAAGGAGAAACGAATGTCGGTACTGACTCAAGATCAACTCGACGGCCTGCGCAAGCGTCTTGGCGACGAGCGCGCCTCGCTGCAAGCGGATATGGCCGCGATCGAGAACCAGGATCTCGACGCCGGGCACGAGTACGACGAAGAATCCTCTTCCCTGAGCAACCATCCCGCCGAGTCGGGCACGGAGACGTTCGAGCAAGAGCGCGGCCTTTCCATCGATCTGACCTTCCAGGGCCAGTTGGTGCTGGTCGAGCGCGCCCTCGCCAAGATGGACGAGGGCACCTACGGTGTCTGCGACGTGGGCGGAGAAGAGATCCCGCTGGAGCGTTTGGAGGCTCTGCCCTACGCGGTGCTGTGCCTCAAGCATCAAGAGCTTCAGGACGCGGAACACCCGTCGTGAGCGACCACGCGCCCCCGGCGACTCCCTCACGTGAGCGATCCGACGGGCTTCTCTCCCGCCTACCATGGACTCTCTGCGCCATCGGCCTCGTCGTCCTGACCGTGGATCAGATCAGCAAGAGCTGGGTCCAGAACCACTTCGGCGCCTGCGTCTATGCGCCGAGTCAGACCGTCATTCCCAACTGGCTGTCGTTGACGTACGCCTGCAACAACGGCGCGGCTTTCGGCATCATGGCCAACCAGACGCTGTTGTTCGTGTTGATCGCCGTGGTCGTCGCCGGCATCGTGATCGCCTACGCTCGCTTCCTCCCTACGGGACGCTTACTGCTGAAAATCAGTCTGGGCTTGCAGTTGGGCGGAGCGATCGGCAACATCGTGGACAGGATCCGTCAAGGCTACGTGGTGGACTTCATTGCCGTGAAAAGCTTCCCTGTCTTCAACCTCGCCGATTCGTGCATCGTCGTCGGCGTCTGCCTGCTGGCTTGCTACCTCATCTTTGTTCCACCCGGAACGACGGCGTCTTCCCGGATGCCTCGGTCGCGCGACGGAGCGTCATAATGGAGGCCGCGCCGCCAACGTCGATCACTATTGTCGAGACGACCCAGATGCTGGTCGTGCCGCACGACCTCGACGGCAAACGCCTCGACGTCGTGCTTGCCGCTCTCCTCGATGATGTGACGCGGTCGGCGGCGCAGAAGCTGATCGCGGACGCGCACGTCGCCATGGAGCACGGGGCCGTACGCGCCTCGCGTCTGGTGGCCGTGGGCGACCACGTGACGGTGCGTCTCGATCCGGTCGCGCCCCTGGTTATCGCGCCCACCACGGGCGATCTGACCATTCTCTATAGCGACGACGACATCGTCGTGGTGGATAAGCCTGCCGGACTGACCGTCCATCCCGGCGCGGGCGGCGAAGAAGATACGCTCGTGGGCCGCCTGCTCGGCTACGACCCCACGATCGCCGGGGCCGGTGACGCGACCCGGCCCGGCATCGTCCACCGGCTCGACAAAGACACCTCCGGCGTCCTCGTAGTGGCGCGCACCCCGGCCGCGCACGCCGCCCTGGCGGGGCAGTGGCGCGACCATGCCGTGACCAAACGCTACAAGGCCCTTGTCGAAGGCGCCCCGCGCCGCGCCGAAGGGGCGATAGACGCGCCCATCGCGCGCGACCGTAAGAACCGCAAGCGCATGGCCCCCGATCTAGCGGGACGGCCCGCTCTCACGACCTACCACGTCGAGGAGACCTATCCCGGCTTCGCGCTGCTCGACGTGACGATCGAGACGGGGCGCACGCACCAGATCCGCGTCCATCTGGCCGCCATCGGGCACCCAGTGGCGGGAGACACGCTCTACGGCGCGCGACGAGGGGCGCCGGGCTTGACGCGGCAGTTTCTCCATGCCTATCTGCTCGGGCTGCGCTTGCCCTCGACGGGAGAGTACCGCGAGTTCGTGTCTCCCCTGCCGCCCGAGCTCGTCGCGGTGCTCGACATCCTGCCTACCGGCCACGGCCGCACCTCGTAGCTTCACCACTACAAGGGCTTAACGAGAAACGGCGCTTTACCACGGTTAGGCGACAGCCTCGCTACACTGTGGTCAGAGACGCCGACGTGCGGACGATGCCGACGACGCCAGCGGCGGTAGACTAGGGGACCGGACGTAAAACGATAGGAGACGCTATCTCATGACTGTGACGACGCCAACCGAACAAGAAGCACACGCACGCTTTGATACAGCGGTCATCATGGGCGGCCTTTATGGCGACGGCATCATCTCCTATAAGGGTGCTTTCGACCGCGCCTGGGTGCAGGCTCTGGGCGAAGACATCGACGCTCTTTTTCAAGATGCCTTGAAGCGGCCAGGCGGCGCCGTCGGGCGTGGCCGTCACCGCTACTACGTAGAGATCCACCCCGAAGACATCCGCGGGTTCGTCGAGCTTGCCGCCCACCCCTGGGTCGTCGCCGTCTGCGAGGCCGTGCTCGGCCCGGACTACAAGATCGTTGAGATTGGTTTCGACGTGCCCCTGCCCGGCGCGCTCGATCAGCCCTGGCATCGCGACTTCCCGGCCCCGGAGGACACTTTGACCGGGCGGCGCCTGAACTCGCTCGCTTTCAATATCACTACCGTCGACGTATCCCCGGACATGGGTCCGTTTGAGGTGGCGCCCGGCACGCAGTGGGACGATCCGTCTGCGTTCGAGCACGGTATGTTCCCACCCAAGGATCTGTACGGACGCTACGAGGAACGCGCGCAACGAAAGATGCCGCGCATGGGCGATGTCTCGGCACGCTCGGCGCTGACCATCCACCGGGGAACCAAGAACGAATCGGACAAGCAGCGTCCCGCCCTGGTGCTAGGGGTAGACGCGCCAGGAGCCGACAACGCCGAGCGCCACGACCTACAGTTCAGCCGGGCGTATGAGGCGACGCTCCCCGACGTGGTGCGCCGGCACGTCGCCGGTAGAGTGGTGGAGACCCTAGAGCCGATCGTGCAAGGACATACGATCGAGGGTCTCATGATGGGCGACGCGTAACAGCCTGAACGGACTGCGCCTGCCCGCAACGAGAGATGAACATCGTACGACACTGTATAGCGGCCCCAACTCATCGACTCATCCTCTATCTTTATCGAACACGCGCGACGGATCACCGTGGACGCCTCGCTCGGCCACGGACTCCGCACTATCCGCATATAGCAACCGGAAGCGGAGATGCCAACGCACGGCAAGCGCGATGATGTCGTCGGGGAAGCGATAGCCGCGGAAGGCGGAGGTGGATCGTGCGGTCTGTCGCCGGCCGTACGCCGCGCACTGATAGATCTGCCGGCCCGATCGGTCACGCCCGTCCTTAGCGAACACGCTCCCCGCGCACCCTTGGCACTGCACACTGCTCTCCCCCTATCCCCTCGTCCGGTCACAGCATACCCTACCTCAGCAGATTCCAACGATGCCTTCCAGAGTACACTAAGAGAAACAGGAGGCATGACGTATGGCGACAGAACGGCAGGCGACACAGTGGCCCCCTGGGTATGAGCCTCCGCAGCGGGTGAGTGCCGAGGACTATGTACGCCTGGAGGCGGCGTCAGAAGAACGTCACGAATACTGGCACGGATGGATGTATCCGCGCATGTATCCGCCAGGAAGCCATTGGGCTATGGCGGGAGGGACGCTCGTGCATTCACGCCTGATCATTCGACTGACGGCTGCCCTCGATGCGCACCTTGGCGACGGACCATGCGCCGTCTATCAAGGAGATGTGCGTCTTTACGTGACCCCCGCTGACTACTTCTATCCGGATGTGTTCGTCTCCTGTGAGGAAGCGGCTGACCCCATAGCGATCGATCGCGACGATGCCGCTGTGATCGCTGAAGTGCTCTCGCCGAGCACAGGTGAGTTTGACCGCGGTGATAAACTCGATGCCTACGCGGGGCTGTCACACCTGCGTGAATATGTGCTGCTCGACACACGGCGCATCAAGGCGATCATACACCGACGGGAACTGGGTCGCCCCTGGATGCGGTTCGTCGTGCTGGAGGGCGCCGATCTGGAACTTGAAACGCTCGGCTTTCGTCTGCCGCTCGCTCAGCTGTACCGTGGTATCCCGCTGGCGCCGCTGACAGACTAGAACGGGGCGCCGCGAGGATGGATGCGCCAGATTGTTGCTCTCTCTTGCCCGTGACGTGCTCCGCCTCCGGCCCCGACGGGGCGCCGCGCGGGCGGGTGCGTCGGGGCCTTTACGGAACGCGGCCCATGCGGACGAACAGACCCCGCGCCGCGAAGATGTCGCGCGGCGTGGGGTCCGTTCGTTTGCACCCGTGATCCCCGACTCTGGCGCGGCGTCGCTAGGGTGGGCGATGCCCGCTAGCGGGGCGCCCCGCCGTAAGCTCTCATGCCTCGAAAAACCTCCCTACCTCCTCGCTGTGACTGGCGGTGGTCCGCCGCACGGGTTACAATAGGACACAGCGACCCCGGATGCACCGACCCACTGTTTCAAGCGCGGGAGGCGTTGATGCGTACCCTTCGACAGGCTGGTAGACGTCCCCTCGCCGGGCTACACGTGCGGCGGATGGCCGCGTGGTAAACGGAGCGGTCTCAAGATCCGAGTCGCGGGACGGCGGCGTCCCGCGCAAGAGACAAGTCGACTGGACGGAGAGGCGCCGTCCGGCGACGGGCGCCACGACGTCGCTCCCCGACACAGCCCACGCGCATGCACGGGTTGACGTTGCTCCAACGCCCAGGGACTATCCGCGAGAGGACGCCCCGTCCATTCGTACCGTCGCGGCTCCCACCGCGGCCCCACCGGCCAGCAAGGTGGAGGTGCTGCGCCGCCTCATCGCGGCCCTTGCTCTCATCGTCTCGCTCGTCGGCGTCGGCTCAACCTACCTTCATGCGCGCGCGGATCGAAGCGCGCCCGAAGCGGCGTTGCTTACTGGGACGACCGCCCCGTCGAGCGGCGCCCCTATAAACGGTGGAGCGGATGCGCTCTCGCCGCCCTGTCAAGGAACCTTCTGCACGGCGTCTAGTCCGTGGGCCTCGCCCGGCCAGGCAACACTGCTTGCCGTTCCCGGCAAGGCCGTACAGGTCAACTCAACGCTGATCGCGGCGGCGGCGAAAGACCCTCCCCCCGACGGACGCTTCGGCGTGGTCAACGCCTCGGACGCCCCGTTCGCCGCGGCCTACGCTGGAGTTGGCTGGGAGCGCGTCAACTTCGCGTGGTCAGCCTTTCAGCCCGCGGGGCCACATTCGTGGAGCAACTCCGGCGTCGACGACGCTCTGCTGAACCGTGAGGCAGCGTCGGGACGTGAGGTCGTCGGCATCATCGGCGGCATGCCCAAATGGGCCAGGAGCAACAAAGGCCTGCCCCTCGGGCTCTATCTAACTCCAGGGGCTCCGGGGAACACGTGGGGCGCCTTTGTCTATAACCTGGTGAAGCGCTACAAAACGCTCATCCACCACTGGATCATCTGGAACGAACCGGATGTCTGGAAGAAAAACACGCGCGGCCATACCTGGGATGGCACGGTCGCCGATTTCGCGCAGTTGCAAAAGGTGGCCTACCTGCAGATCAAGCGGGTAGGGCGGGGACTCTGGGTCCACCTCGCGGCTACGACCTACTGGTGGGACCGCGCCTACGGGCGTCCGCTCTACTTCGGCCAGTTGCTCGACGCCTTGTCGAAGGACCGTGCGGTCCGTCGGGAGCATTGGTACTTCGACGTCGTCTCCGTGCATGTCTACGACGTGCCCGACGACATCGAACGCATCATCGCAATCGACCGCTCCTTGATGCACGCCCACGGCATCGGCAAACTTATCTGGGTCGACGAGACGGGCGCGGACCCCACGAGCGACGGACCCTGGCCGCTCTCGGCGCCGCGGCAGGTAGCGACGGTGGCCCAGCAGGCCGCGTTCGACATGCAGGCGGCGGCGCTGGCTATCGCCGCCGGGGCTTCGCGCGTCGAATACTACAAAATGGCCGACCCGCCGAACCTCTCGCTGAAAGCATATCCGCAAGGGCTGATCCGTCGCGATGGAACCGCACGGCCCGCGCTCGCCGCGGTGCGTGCGGTCACCCATGCCTTCGCCGGCTTCGTTAGCGCCGTCGATCTCAAGACTCCAGCGCCCATTCGCGCTGTCGCCGTCGATCGCGGGGCGCTCGGCGGCGTGCTGGCGCTCTGGAACACCGGCATCACGCCCATCAGCGTCACCGTCTCGCTGCCGTGGTCGTCGCTCGAACCGCCGGACTGGCTCGCCGGGCGCGTCGCCGTCGTCGGCGACGACGATGTCAGGATCGCGGCGACGCCTGTCATCAAGGGAGGACATGCTATGTTGACGCTGACGCTCGCCGCGAGCACGTGCGCGCGGACTAAGCTCTGCCGCATCGATGGGTCGCCGCTCCTGGTCGTCGCCCCCGGTATGCCGCATCTCGCGGGCGTGGGCCGCTAGAGCCCCGCGTCCGTCCCCGACGCTAGCAGCGCCACTCTTCCCGTTCCTCTCTATCAGAGGAAGCTTAGACCGCGCCGCCGCGCGCGTCCGCTGCCTCCCCATCGCCGGCCCAGAGCGCTCGCAGTTCGGTTGAATGTACCAGCAGCTCGTCGAGGGCGCCTTCGGCCTCGATGCGGCCATCTTTCAAGACGACGATGTGGTCGGCGCGCTGCAGGACCGCACGGCGATGCGAAACGGCCAGATAGGTGTGCCGCCCCGTCGACAGCAGGCGCTCCCACAATATCTTCTCGGTTTCCACGTCAAGTGCGCTGGACAGATCGTCGAGCGCCAGGAGGTCCGCGTCGTGCGCCAACATGCGCGCGGCGGCGGCGCGCTGCACCTGACCGCCGGAGAGTTTGACGCCGCGCGCGCCGACGAGAGAGTCCAGACCGTCGTCGAGCGTGTCCACGTCTTTTTCCAGCACGGCAAGATAGACAGCGCGGTCTAGACGCGCCCGTTCGCCGTCCTCTTGGTCGAGCAGAATGTTCTCGCGCAGCGTCGTGCTGAAGAGACGCGGAACCTGTGCGGTGTAGGCGCTGCGCGGCGGCGTGAACCAGGAGGCGGGGTCGTGGACGGTATGGCCGTTCCAGCGAACCTCGCCAGCATCCGCCGAGAGGAGACCCAGCACGGCCCGCAACAACGTCGTCTTGCCCGCGCCAATGCGCCCGGTAACCACGGTCAACGTGCCTCGACGTAGGTGCAGTGAGACGTTCTCGACGCCGCGCCCGCTGGTAGGGTAGCGGTACGTCAGGTTGGACACGTCGAGCGTCTCGAGCGTGTCATGGTCCCGAGGCGGCACGGCGTGCCGGGTCCGCGCCTGATCTCGGCCAAAGACATCGCTCCGCGCGACGAGGCCGGAGAGCGGAGAACCGTCGAGCAGCAGGCCGAGCCGGCTGAAGGCCACGCTGGCTTTCTGAAAATGCGCCAGGAAGAAACCCAGAAAGTGGACGAACTCGGCCACGAAGCCGAGGTAGATGGTGAAGAGCGCGAAGTCGCCCACGGTGAACGAGCCATGGCGCAGCGCCCCGGCCGTGAGCAGCAGGAGTACGCCCGTCTCGACGTTTCCCATGTTGGAGAGCACGGCGTCAAGAGCGTCCGTCAACACTTTGTCTTTGATCGTGGACGTGCGCCGGGCGGCGCTGAGGAAGCGGAAGCGTTCCACGACGCGCGCCTCCGCTCCAGCGGCCTGGAGCGCCAGCACGCCCTCGAACATATCGGCGACAGCCCCGACGACCTGGCCCGTGGCCTGGCTGCTGGCCCGGCGGTAGCGCACCAAGAGGCGACGCAACCGCTGCGTCACGGCCAACACGACGACCAGCGGCACGAAACTAATCAGCGCGACGGGGGCGTCGATGCGCACCAGGATAAAGGCGGCGACGACGGCGAAGAGAAACAGGCCGATCGTGTCGAGCGTCCAGTCCACCGCGTCCTCCAGATGCTTCACATCGTCGCGGAAGCGGCTCACGACATCGCCGAGAGAGACGCCGAGGCCGGAGGCGCCCGGCCGTCGCAGGATATGCGCGAGCAGGTTGCGACGCACCAGGGCGCTCGTGGAAAACGCGCTGGCAGTGCTCGCGCTGATGGAGCCGACGAACAAACCCACGCGGGCGAACGCCGTGATGGCGAGCAGCACCACGATCGTGGCGACGTTGAGTCCGGCCGGAGCCCGCCTCGTCAGCGCGTCGAAAAAAGCTTGCGCCAGCAGCCCCGGCACGAGCGGACCGAGGTAGACCAGCGACCAGAGCAGCACGTTGAGGGCGTAGAGCCAGGGCCGGTAACCGATTAGTCTGAGCAAGAGCGCCCACGAACGCGGCGGCGTCATAGCGTCACGGCGGGGTTGTCCAGGGCGCTCAGACGCGCGAAACGCGACGCAGGGTCGGCGGCGAGGGCGGCGCGCGGCCCGTACTCGACGACACGGCCCCGTTCGAGGATCAAGATGTCGTCGGCCTCGCGTACGGTCGTCAGGCGGTGCGCGATGATGATAGCGGTGCGACCGTCCAGGAGCGCGTTCGTGGCACGCGTGATAAGGCGCTCCGTGGCCGGGTCGAGGCGGGCCGACGCCTCGTCGAGGAGGAGGACGTCGGGATCACGTAGGAATACGCGCGCGAAGGCCAAGAGTTGGGACTCGCCCGCGGAGACGCCTCCGGCGCCGATAACCGTGTCTAGCCCGGTGGGCAGCGCCGCGAACCATGGCCCTAGACCAAGGTCGTCGATCACGCGCAGCGTCCGATCGTCGGCCACGGCGTCGTCGAACAGCGTCAGGTTCTCGCGCACGGTGGCGTTGAAGATCTGCACGTCTTGCGTCACCATGGCCACGCGGCGGCGCAGGTCGGCGACGCGCAGCGTCGTCGCGTCGCGTCCGCCAAGGAGAACGACGCCGACGCCGGGATCGTAGAAACGCAGCAGCAGGCGCGTGAGCGTCGTCTTACCCGAGCCGCTGGAGCCCAGCACGCCGAGCACTTTGCCAGGAGACAGCGCGAACGATACGTCGCGCAACACCGGCGCGGCCCCGTCGTAGGCGAAGGTCACGTGCTCGAACGCCAGGGCGAGTGGACCGGGCGCCGGCGGGACGCCCTCGCCGTCGAGGACGGTCTTTCGCACCCCAAAGAGCGCCTCTATCCTGCTGATGCTGGCCCCGGCGAGCTGGAGGTCCTGGAGTTGCCGGCGCAACTCCTCGGATGGACCGCGCAGCAGTTCGGTGTACTGAAAGATGAGGTAGACCGTGCCCAGGCTGAGCGCGCCGCGCTCGAACAGCAGCGCACCGAGGACGAAGGCGATGGCCGTCCCCAGGGAGTTCAGACCGACCGTGACAGCTGGCAGCGCCCCTCCCACGAAGCCAGCGCTCCTCTGGACCAGCAGCCAGGCGCGAAAAAGCGTGCTCACCCGTGCGAGGACATACGGTCCCGCCCCGAGCGCCTTCACGTCCTCCAAGCCGGCCAGATGTTCGCCCACGACGCCGAAGAAGGCGGCGCTTTGCGCACGTACCGCACCCCAACGCGCCTCGGCGGCCGCGCGCAGGCGCAGCAACACGCCGAATCCGGCCAGCGTGAAAATAGTTAGAGTGAGCCCGACGAGCGGATGGATCGTCCAGAGCATCACGAGCACGCCGAGGAGCAAGAGAGCGCTGCCCAGGAGTTTGACCGTGAAGCGTGAGAAGAAGTTGGCCAACTGCGTCACATCGCCGTCGACCCTCTCGATCAACTCACCCGGCGTACGTGCATGGTGGAACGATTGATCGAGGGTCAGGCAGTGCAGGGCTAGGTCCACGCGCAGCCTATTCGTGGCCGTCCAACTCACGCTCTCGGCGACGTAAGACTCGACCACGGCCAGCACCTGCACGATGATGGCGACGGCGATGAAGGCCACCCCTCCGTGCATCAGGGTCTCCAGGGGCGCATGGGCCGCCGCGCCGTCGATGACGCCGCGCAAGATGAGTGGATTGAGCACGTCGAGGCTGATGGCCACGACGATAAGCGCGCAGAGCACCGCCACCTGTCTCCAGCGCGGCAGAAAGTAGGTGGAAAGAAGACGCCAGTAGCGACTAAGAGGACTGCTCATACCCTGTCATGATACAAAGACGCGAAAAGGGACCGGCGTCACGACTACGGGATCGTGACGCCGGTCCCTCTCGGCGCGTCGCTAGTGGCGAGGGATCGCTACGCGGCGCGCGTGGCGCCGACGACGTAGCCGATGCCCTGTTGCTCGGCCACGGTCGCCTTGCTCGTGGCCGTCAAGAAGAAGTAGAACGTGCGCTTGCCCAGCATCGTGGAGTAGACGAACCGCGCCAGGGATTCCTTGCTCGATACCAAGGTGTCGCCGCTGATGAGGTACGAACTCGATCCGATCTTTTTGGTGGACTGCTGCACGGAGCCCTGGCGCTTGTAGCCTGGAGGCAGATCGGTGAAAGCCGTCTTCTCAATCGTGCTGGCCCGCGAGGTGCTGTCATGCCCGGCGCGCGACCCAATGAGCACGGAGACGGTTCCATCGGGCGACTGCACGCCGACGAGGGTCGGGAACAGGGCGGCGTCGGCGTCGTGGAACGTGGCTTTGCCCGTGAGGGAGCCAGTCTGGAACGTCGAAGGATACTGAGAAGTGAAACCAGGGCCGGCCAGCGTTTTGTAGGTCGTCGCGGCATGGGCGACGCCCGACGAGGGCAGCAGAACGGCGAGCCCAGCGGCTCCGGCGACAACGGACGAGACGATACGATTCATCGAAAAGACTCCTTACGGTATGAAAACGGAGGGATTGCTGAACGAAAAGTCCAGGCTGAAAGTGCTGCGACGCTCCCTCCACGAGGACAAGAGAAGTATTAGGCGCCATCGTCCTACTGTCAATAAGACAGATGGGGGAGAACGCGCGTCTGGCCCCGCACGCGCCACGGAGCCCCTCCCGCGCTAAAGCCGTGCCGCCCGACGCCGCTGTGTCGCCGCTGACGACATTTAGAGAGCGCGTGTTTGGCCGATGACGAAGCCGGCGTCCTGCCCCTCGGCCGCCGTCGCCTTGAGCGAGACTTCCAAGAAGAAGTAGAACGTGCGGCCGCCCAGCACCGTCGAATAGATAGAGCGGGATGCGCCCGTCGTGCTGGAGACGATCACGTCACGCCTAACGAGGTAGGTATGCGACCCGCTGTGCTTGATCGAATGCACGATAGAGCCTTTGCGATGGTAGCCGGTCGGAATATCGTTCAGCGCGGTCTTGTAGATCTTGTCTACCTGTCCCGCGCCATCCTTCACGCGGCGCATCCCGATGAAGACGGCCGCATTGCCGGTGGGCGACTGCACCACGGTTAAGACCGGGAAAAACGCGGCGTCGGCGTCGTGAAAGATGCGGGAACCCGCGATGTCGCCGGTCTGAAACGTCGAGACATAGCGCGTGGTAAAGCCAGGGCGGCTCAGCGTTTTGTACCGCGGCGACGCGGCGCGCGCGACGTATGGTGATGGCGCGAGCAGGGCGAGACCGAGGGCGGCGGCGGCTATTGACGCGGCGCGAGGCATGAGAACGCTCTCCCTGGCTTTAAGATAAAGGCCGCCGAAGCGGGCGGACGCACGAAGAGTAGAGGGGAACATCCCTCCACGCGGCCTTTTAAAGTATCTTCATCGTGGTTTACGTTGTCAACAAGGCTGTTGGCGCTGAAAAACACGCGCCGTCGCCCTGGACAGGTCCTCGGCGACGTAAAACAGGCTCCCGCTAGTAAGTAGACGGGTCGTGCTGATAGTGAAAAGTGCGCGAATAAGAGATACTGAGGTGGAATGAAGAAGGCAGCGCGAGAATGAGAAACGGAAGGACGGGTGATGGCGACGGACGACAGGCCAAGGGCCGTCCTGCTGCTGAGCGGGGGGCTCGACTCGACGACGGTGCTGGCGATCGCCTTGAGCGAGGGCTATACGGTCTACGCGCTGAGTATGCGCTACGGACAGCGTCACGCCCACGAGATCGAGGCCGCGACGCGTATCGCCGCGTCCGCCAGCGTGGCTCGACACGTCGTGGTCGAGATCGACCTGCGTCGCTTCGGAGGCTCGGCGCTTACGTCGGACATCGACGTACCTAAGGACCGGCCGCCAGCGGAGATGGAACGAAGCATTCCTATCACCTATGTGCCCGCGCGCAACACGATCTTTCTGTCGTATGCGCTGGCCTGGGCGGAGGTGCTGGGGGCGGACGACATCTTTATCGGCGTCAATGCGCTCGACTACAGCGGCTACCCCGATTGCCGTCCCGAGTACATCGCGGCCTACGAAACGATGGCCAATCTGGCCACGCGCGCGGGAGTAGAGGGGCGCCGGCTGACCATCCATACGCCTCTTATCGCTTTGACCAAGGCCCAGATCATCACGACAGGTCTGGCTCTGGGCGTCGACTACGGGTCCACGACGTCATGCTACGACCCCGCTCCCGAGGGCGCCGCTTGTGGGCGCTGCGACGCCTGCATCCTCCGTCTTAAAGGTTTTGCCGAGGCTGGCTTGTCCGACCCCGGCCTCTATCAATACAGCGGGAGCGGAGTTGAGCGTGTATAGCTGCAAGGAAATCTTTTTCACCCTCCAGGGCGAGGGCGCGAACACGGGCCGCGCCGCGGTCTTCTGCCGCTTCACCGGCTGCAATCTGTGGACGGGACGCGAGGCCGACCGCCACAAAGCGATCTGCCAGTTCTGCGACACCGATTTCGTGGGCGTGGATGGGCCGGGCGGCGGCAAGTTCGCCACGGCGGCCGGGCTCGCCGACGCCGTGCGCCATGTCTGGCCGGAGCGCGAGGTGGGCGCCAACGCGCGCCCTCTCGTCGTCTGCACGGGCGGCGAACCCTTGCTGCAACTCGACGAGGCGTTGGTCGAGGAGCTTCACAGGCGTGGCTTCGAGGTCGCCGTGGAGACGAACGGGACTCAGACGCCGCCGCGCGGCCTAGACTGGATCTGCGTCTCGCCCAAGGCGGGCGCTCCGTTCGTGCTCACGCGCGGCGACGAGTTAAAGCTCGTCTTCCCACAGCCCGCCGCCCCTCCAGAAACGTTCGCAGCGCTCGACTTCGGGCGTTTCTACTTGCAGCCCATGGATGGGCCGGACCGCGAACGCAACACGGCCCTGGCGCTGGAGTACTGCCTGGCGCATCCACAGTGGCGGCTCTCGCTCCAGACGCACAAGTTTCTGGGCATCGCGTAGGGGCGCCTCGAAAAACATGATCGAGATTTTCCGCGAGTTCCAGTTCGAGGCGGCCCACGTCCTGCCTCATGTGCCGCCCGGCCACAAATGCGGCCGCCTGCATGGCCACTCGTTCCGCGTCGAGGTCCACGTGGCCGGTGAGCCCGATCCCACCACGGGCTGGGTCATGGATTTCGCGGAGCTAAAAGCCGCGTTTGCTCCCCTGCACGACCAACTCGATCATCACTATCTCAACGAGATCGAGGACCTGGACAATCCGACGAGCGAGAACCTCGCCCGCTGGATCTGGGCTCGGCTCCAGTCCACGTTGCCTCTCCTATCTATAGTCTTAGTGCGCGAGACCTGCACCAGCGGCTGCATCTACCGCGGGCTCTAGGCCGCGTCGCGGCTTTAATTCCGCCTCGGGGAAAACGCATGCCACGTATGCGGGGAAGGCATGGTAGCATGTCCGAGAGAGGCGCTGCTCGTTGCGCCCACGAGGCGTCAGGTGTTGCAGGGCTATTTAACGTTCCCTTAACACGCCCTTAACACTACGTTAACGAAACGTCGCCGCGACAACACAAAGTGCTAGATGGAGGAGGCTGCGGAGGAGGTCGAGAGACGCCGACGGAGGCAGTGTCGCGGTCAGTCCGTGGCGGGCGCGTTGGCGGTGATGGACGGACGATACAGCACGGCGTACACCGGTCACGTTTAATCAATAGCGAACAGGGAGAAGACGTAATGACTCGCCAATCGGCGTTAGGGTCCTCGCGACGACGCTTGCACCTCTATCCCCTCGGGCTGCTCTGCAGCGTGACGGTCCTCGTCACGACGCTGGCGGTTGGAGCACACGCGGGCGACGCGGCAAGCCGCACGGCCGCCCCCGTGCGCGACGTTCCCGCGCTCACGACCTACGGTTCACCGGCGCAGACGGGGCCAGCCGGCGTCGACTCGGCCACGAGCTTCAACGCCACGCTGCCGAACGGCCGCCGCGTGACGCCGGCTGGCGTCAACGTGCAGGTAGGAGAGAACCCGCTCAACTCCGTGCTCTCGCCCGACGGCCAGTACCTCTTCGTCACCAATAACGACGAGCGCAGCGGCGGCGTGAGCAATACGTCGGTCAGCGGCGCGGGGCAGAACGGCGCCGGCAAGACCGTCGGCGGCTTCACGCTCTCGGTCGTGCGCACCTCCGACATGCAGGTCGTCTCCTCGACCGTCGCTCCGGCGAACGTGCTGCCTCATCCGAGCGCGACCGGTCCGGGCCGCGCCCAGAGCGACGCCACGAACGGACTGTTTCTCGGCCTCGCGGTGAAGGGCGGCGCTACGCCGGGAACCTACACCTTGTACGCCGCGGGCGGCCGCTCCGATCAGGTCGACGTCTACGCCGTCAGCGCAGCGGGCGTCCTGAACTTGACCACGAGCATCGCCGTCCCAGTGCCGACGGACAAGACCAAGCCCAGCTACGGCGTGGCCACGCCGGGCGGCATGACGCTGACCCCCGACGGCTCGCGGCTCTACGTCGTCGACAACACGGCCAACACGGTCATAGCCATCGATACGGCGTCGAACACGGTCGTGCCCAACTCAACCGTTCCCGTCGGCTACTATCCTTACGCGCCCAACCTCTCGCCCGACGGCACGAAGCTCTACGTGAGCAACTGGGGCGTGGCCGACCGTAACTTCAACTCGACCTACCAGGCGTCCTCGTCGACCTCGGCGGCGGGCGTGGTGACCGGCACGGGGTCGCCGAACATCGGCGGCGTGGCCGGCAACCTGTTCGCCAACCCCGTCACCGACCCGGCGCGCACGTCGTCCGTCTCGGTGATCAACCTCGCCTCTAACAGCGTGGCCACGTCCGTCTCGCTGGCGCGCCCGATCGACGGCTACAACGTGGTCGGCGGCACGCATCCCTCGGCCATGGCCTCGATCAGCTCGAACGGCCGCACCTATCTCTACGTGGCCAACGCGAACGACGACTCGATCGGCATCGTCGACGGCGACAACGGCGTCTTGCTGCGCCGCCTCTACCTGCCTGCCCCCACGCCCGAGTTGCAAGCGGGCAAGGTCGCGGCCCTCGGTCTCGTGCGCAACCCCGTGCAGGGCCTCCAGCCCAACGCCGTGGCCATCGCGCCCAACAACCAGCGCATGTACGTGGCGGAGGCCGGGCTCAACGCCATCGACGTGTACTCCCTGGCCATCCCCTTCCTGCCCATCTTCCTGGGACGCATCCCGACCGGTTGGTATCCCACGAGCGTGACGGTCAGCCCGGACGGCGCCTCGCTCTACGTCACCAACGCGAAGGGCCTGGGCAGCGACTACCAGTATCAGGGCCAGTTGTTCAAGCAGCAGACGCCTCAGTCGGCGAGCACGAGGCCAGTACCAGCGTCGCCCGCCGACGTGAACCTGCTGTTCGGCACGGCGCAGAAGATCGACCTGACCTCGCTCGACCTCAACGCCTCGTCGACGCAGGTGCAGAACGATGCCTACCAGGCGCTTCCGAGCAGCGCGGCCTCGACTATCCAGGCGGTCGCGCCCAACATCCAGCACGTCATCTACATCCTGCGTGAGAACAAGACCTACGACAGCTACTTCGGCAACGACGCGGTCCTGAACGCGCGTGGGGCCAACGGCTCGACAGCGGCGGGCCTCGACCCCTCGGTCTACGCGCCGTGGAGCCCGTACGTGCCCAACTCGCAGGCGCTGGCCGAGCAGTTCAACGTCGGCGACAACTTCTACGCCGACTCGGAAGAGTCGAACGCCGGGCACTTCTTCGCCCTTGGCGCGACCTCGACCGACTTCCAACAGAAGACGCTGCTCTCGCGCTTCACCGTGCCGTTCCTCAATACGAAGAACGAGGACCCCGAAGACCTGCCGCTGACGGGCTTCCTGTTCCAGAACGCGGCCCGCGGCGGCGTCTCCTACCGCGACTACGGCGACCTGATCCGCGTCTCCGGCTACGATGACGGTCAGGCCATCAACCCTTGCCAGGACGATCCGGGCTTCCCGAACTGCTCTCCCTCGACCTACAGCTACACCAATACGACCGCCTCGACCGTCGGCTTCGGCGGCCTCTATTCCACGGATGTGCCCTCGCAGTTGGCTCTGGGCGGCCACGTCGACCCGAACTATCCTGGCTGGAGCTTGCGCATCAGCGACCAGCGCCGCGCCAAGGAGTTCATCAGCGACTACGGAGCCATGATCGCGAACGGTACGGCGCCGCAGTTCACCTTCATCTGGCTGCCGGCCGACCACACGGGCTCGGTGCCCAGCCAGTCCATCGACCCGCGCTTCCAAGTGTCTGACGGCGACGCGGCCCTCGGCCAGATCGTCGATTTTGTGAGCCACTCCTCGATCTGGCCGTCCACGGCCATGTTCGTCACGGAAGACGACGCGCAGAGCACGCCCGACCACGTCAACGCGCACCGCACCTTCGTGCAGGTGATCTCGCCCTACGCCAAGCGCAACTACGTCAGCCATCAGTTCGGCTCGACCGTCAGCGTGCCTAAGACGATCGAAGAGTTGCTCGGCCTGTCGCCGATGAACTTGAACGACCTCTTGGCCAACGACCTCTCCGACTACTTCACCACGACGCCGAATCTGACGCCGTACACGATGCAGCGTCAGGCCACGTTCGCCCCCATCACGGCGAACGGCGTCCAGATCCTGTCGCAGGCGACAAAGCTCGACACGACCACCTACGACAAAGACAACAAGCGTCTGGGCATGATCGACAAGCTCTTCCTCGACTCGCAGGCCCTGGTCAAGAAGCAGACCAAGCTGCTGCCCATGATGTATCAGATGCAGCAGGCCCGTCTTGACCGCATCGCTCAGGAGATCGCGTCAAACAACTTCGCCTTCCTGCGCGACCCCGACGGCTTTTAGGCCCACGCTGTCTCGCTAGACAGGCTCCAAGAGGCGGCGACGATCAGACTTGCAGATCGTCGCCGCCTCTCGTTCTATTGCTGGACTCGTAGCGGAGAGAGGCTGGCGATCTCCGCGATCGCGCGCCCTACGGCCCTCACTTTTGCTTAGGAATGCGTCGGCGTCCATCAGGATGTCGAGCGTTCTGGGCTCCTCCCGCTCACTCCTCATCCGTCCACACCGTCGAACCCGCGTAGACGCGATGCCTTACACTGTTTGGAGGGCGGCAGCCTTTAAACAATAACGCGGTCGCGCGACAAGGCAGCGTAAAGCCGAGCCGCCTGACAGCGTCATGCGCGGACGCGAGTGACGCGAGTAAGGAACCGACGACAGGTGACGCCGACGGTCGAGACGAATGTGATCCTGGCGATAGGCTATCTCGTCGCCTTGATCGTGGCATGGGTGCGGGTTCCCGGTTTGGGAAAGCCGTCGCATGCTCTTTTGTCGCGGCGCTCTTTTCTCCGCCGGCATCCCGTCGTCGCCCTCGCCGCCCTCGCCGCCGCCGCCCGCGCCCTCCCCGCTCTCCTCCTCGACCGCGGCCTGCCCTTCGACATCGCCGCCCACTTCTGG
>JAABUX010000054.1_pt1 | contig 185526 bp, 171 predicted proteins | sample 5561851 | NCBI WGS metagenome assembly JAABUX01 (sample SAMN10711883, study PRJNA513361) | rock metagenome | isolation source: Antarctica rocks | place: Antarctica: Victoria Land, Richard Nunatak red sandstone | collected 2016-01-03
ATTCGAAAGCGTTACGTTACCACGCTGCAGTGGAAGGTGCCGCTCGATCTTTGCGACTTGTGCTGCTGTAAGTTCCACCACAAAAGTATAGCACAAAACTATTCCGTTGTGTTAACACGCCCTAGCTCAAAGTGCTCCACAGTGGGCGGCGCGGCGGCGAAGGGGCGGACGATCGCAAGCCACTCGGGATATAGCGGCCCTTGCCGGAAAGCCACGGTGTGGTCTTCCAGCGTGTCCCAGAAGATTTGCAGGATGTAGCGCTCGGGGGATTCGATGCCACGGTTCATCTTGTAACTTTGAAAGCCCGTGGCGCGCGCGGCCACCGTAGTGATGCCGCGCTTGATGGCTTCTTCAAAGGCGGCGTTTTGGCCGGGATGAATGCAAATATCGGCAAGTTCAAGAATCAAGGGTGGGCTCCGTGAGCCGGTCAAAATCGGCGAGATGTTGTGAATGAAAGTCAGGGCTCATCGCATGGGACTGATCATCAGTTTTCCCCTGGGTAAGCCGGTTTTCTCAAGTTCGATGATGGCCGGAATCGCTTCAGACAGCGGCACGGTTCGGCCGATCGCCGGCGCGAGCTTGCCCTGCTGGGCAGCTTCAACTATGCCTGCAATGCATTGCGGCGTCAGCCGGGTGAAAATCGTCTGATGCCGGGACGAGAGCATGCTCCAAATCATCTTTAGAGGCGTTGGAACAATATGCAGCGCCACGCCGCCGCGTTTGAGCATCGCGCCGCACTGGCTCAGCGACAGCGCACCATGCGTATCGAACACCACGTCGAAGCGACCTCGATATGTGTTCGCATTGAAGGCACGATAGTCGACGACCTCCTGGACGCCCAGCGCCAGCGCTTCGTCGCGCCGGGACGCGCTACAACTGCCGGCAATCTCTGCGCCGCGCATCCCGGCGATTTGCGCCGCCGCACGCCCGACCCCGCCAAGACAGCCCGTGATGAAGACCCGCTGGCCGGCTCGCAGCTTCGCCCTATCGATCAACGCGGTCCAGGCCGTCGCGCTCACGATGGGCAATGGGGCGGCCTCTTCAAACGAGAGGGACTGCGGTTTGAAGAAGACTGTCTTTTCCTCGGTGACCAGCGCCTCGGCGAATGCGCCAGATTCCGTCAATCCCGTAGCCCCGAACACCTCGTCACCGACCTTGAACCGCGTCACATTCGGACCCACCGCCTCTACAACGCCCGCGAAATCATGGCCAAGGCCGCGCGGAAACTTTCGACCCGTCATCATCCTCAACTCACCGTTGCGGATCTTCCAGTCCATCGGGTTGGCCGCCGCTGCCTTGATCCGAACACGGATTTGACCGCGCCCAGTTTCGGGGAGCGCAACCTCCTCTATGCGCAGTTCCTCCGGTCCGCCGTAACGGTGATATTGGACGCGCTTCATGAGGAATAGCTCCACCGGATTAAACGCACTCGATGAACCCCGACCAATGCCCGAGCCGCGGCCGAGGCCTCCGAACGGGCAAGTCCAGTGACATGATGGACTGCCATGAAGTTCGGGAACGACGGCGGATCCGATCCAACCCGAGGCACGGTGACGAAAACGCGCATGAGAAAGCTCCAAGGATTGCCGTCCGGCAAGGAACGGCCATGTCATTGACCGCCATCAGCATATCACCGGATGTCAACCGCTGCCATCATGTATAATCTCGAACTATGGGGCGATGGGAACCAGAACCGCGCGCTCGCCTCGAGCAGGCGGCGCTGCAACTTTACGGCGAGCGTGGGTTTGAGCAGACAACCGTGGCCGAAATCGCGAAACGAGCTGGACTCGCGGAGCGGACGTTCTTCCGACATTTCGCCGATAAGCGCGAGGTTTTGTTCGGTGGTGCCGCAGCCTTTAACAACTTCCTCGTGGAGAGCGTCACTGGTGCGCCGGATTCGGTCGCGCCGCTCGATGCGATCGCCACCGCTTTGGTGACCGCCGCCGCGTTCTTCGAAGACCGTCGAGATCTCGTTCGACAACGCCAAACCATCATCGAGGCGAATGTTGACCTCCAAGAACGTGAACTAATCAAGCTTGCAGCATTAGCCTCGGCGCTCGCCGTCGCGCTGCGTCGGCGCGGCGTGAAGGATCCAGCCGCGAGCCTAGCCGCCGAGGCGGGGGTCGCCGTCTTCAAGATCGCGTTTAGCCGCTGGGTGAACGAGCGCAGTCGGACAAATCTGAAGAAACTCATCCGCCGGTCGTTCGAAGATCTAAAGGCCGTAACCACAGGCGCATGAACGCGCCATCGATCTTGACACGGTCGAAACGGCGCGCATCTCACGGGCTGATAAAGCGCTCATGTCGACTCTTCCGACGTCGCCGTCTCCGCGCGGCGCGAGTCCAATAATTTGCGGAACTACTTCGGATAAAGAAGGCCGACGTGGTCTTTCTTCAGCAGCTCGCGCACGGCCGGTTCGTGGAGATTGGCGTTCTCTGCGACGAGTACGTTGGCGCGCGCCACAATCGCGGTCTCGACGAACATGTCGTCATCATGCGTTCGATCGTCTCCGCCGGCACGGCGACCGGCGAGTCGATCCACAACGATCCGTCGCCAAGCTTTACGACGATCATGCGCGTCGGAAGCATCGCGAACATGAAGCGAACGTCCGGGCCTTCTGCGATCCAGATGTCGTCACCAAAGGGCTGCAAGAAGCCGGCTGTTATCTCCACGATCACATAACCGCCAACCGCGGTGAAGACGCCGAACGTCGCAATGTGGCCGGACTCATTTGATACCCCGAAGGCGACCTGTCCGAGTGGTCACACGCAACCGCTGCTCCGGTAATGAAACGAGGGCATCGCCGATATGATGTGCGGCAATTTCTCCGCTGAAGAGACCGTGCGCTGTTTAAGTACGGCAGTGTGCCTGTGCTGCACTGAACTCCCTCTGTCATTTCCGGCCCGAGGCGATGAACCGGCGTTCATCGACGGCGGCATCCCCTACGTAAATAGTACGGCTGCTCACGCCGCCGCTGTCGTGCATCGCTCCCTCGCCGGCGAGTCGCAAACCAAACAGCCTTTCTAGTTCATGATGGCCCTTGGGCGTCACCAACAGCGAGCGATCCTTCGAATGACGTTGAACGCAGTGCGCCGTCAAAAAATGCTCGAGCACGGCAGCGCCGAGGCTTCCCGCAACGTGATGCCGGCGCTCAGTCCAGTCCATGCATACACGGGTAAGAACTCGCCGCTTTGCGCGCAACGCGGGAACATTATCCCGAGGTCAGTCAAGAGCTGCTCCCCGGCGCTGGTTAGTGTAAATGCTGTTCTCACTGGGTCGATAGCGATGACGTCGCGACGTAACAAGGCGTCGGTAAACAGAACGCCCAAGCGCCCCGCAAGGTGGTCGTAGCAGGAGCGCGCTTCACGTAAACGACTCATCATGTTGTGCTGGCTCAGCGAAACAGCAGTGCCTACGGGAGCAATTGAGGCCAGTGTCTCGATCGCGTACGCGACTTCGTCCGAAGCCAAACGGTACAGCCGCAGCCGCCCCACCGTGCGTACGGATAAAAGGCCGCCACGGATCAGCTTGCTGAAATGCGAACTTGCCGACTGCGGGGAGCACTGGCTACGAGCGGCCAGTTCGGAGGCTGGTATTTCGTGCCCGTCAAGCAGCGCGAACAGCATCCTTGCGCGGCTTTGATTGCCGATTAGAGCTGCAATTCTAGCAAGAGCCGGGTACATTCGCATATTCTAGCACGGCATCACTTCACCGCAGACCGAAGTATCCATCGCATGACTCCGGGGGCGCCGGCGCTGAGGACCGTGCACAGCGCGGATCGATTGCCGTTGAGAAGCCGTATCGCTTCCCAGGCCGCGATCCAAGTAATCCCTAAACGGGTCTGTTTCGAGACGGCGCCGCATGCAGATCAGTCAGGCTGCATGACCATCATCTTTGGCCCGTCGTCGTCGAGCACCGGAAAGTACACGCGGTGCGTTCTCTGATCAACCGCGACAATGTGCGCGTTCTTGGCTAAGAACGCCTCGCCGAGTTTCCGCAAACCCTTAGCAGTCGCGGAGAACACAGAGACGGTTCCGCTCTCGGCTGCGACGTAAAGCTTTGCCTGCCGTTCATCGTATGCGAGGACATCTGGGTCGTTCCCGATATCGAGCGTCTGCGTTTGACGCCGCAATGCGAGGTCGAAAACGGCGAGCTTGGCGTTGTTTTCACACGCGATATACGCCTTTCGATGAGCCACGTCGACATACAGGCCGTGATTGCTTTGGCAGTCGGAGAGCGGATATCGCGCGACGATCGCATCCTTCGCAGGGTCGATGGCCACGAGGTCACCGCGCGTCTGCACGTTCACGTAGATCCGCTGCGTTGCGCGATCGTATTGGGTGTTGCCCACGTCCCCACCGAGCGCGATCGTTGCGATTCGCGCGTTGGTCGTCGTATCAATAACGGTGTCCGTATCACCGTGCTCGTCCGAGACGTAGAGCTTGTTATCGGCGTCGTCGTAAGCCATCCCATCGGGGTACGTCCCGCCGGGTACGCGCGCAATCACTTTGAAGGTGTGTTCGTCGATGAAGGCCACTTCGTTTGTTCCGGTCGCCGTCGCGAATACGCGTCCGAGCTGCGGAACTGCGAGCACGCCGTGCACGTGGTCGACATCGGGGATGACCGCGACGACGCGATTGGTCTTGACGTTGAAGACGACGACCTCGCTGGCGGCCAGATGCGCGAGGAACAAGAGATTCGTTTTCGGATCGAGACTCTCGTAATCAAAGCGGGAGGCCGCGCCCGGCAAAGGTACCGTCGTTATCATCCTGAGCGGTAGCGCGGGATCTGCTGCGACCTGAGCGTGCACGCAGCCAACAAAACTGAGGATTGAGACGCCGGCCGCGACAGCTTCGAGGCTACGCTCGAGCCAGCGGAGATTGAACAGGAAGCGCACGCCGTCCGATTTACCGTGGATGTGATAGGCCCCCTCGATCTGTCCCATGGAGGTCGTTTGTGGGACGAAAGTCGGGGTTACACTAAAAAGCCAGGCACCCCCGTGATACACTAGGGGGGTACGGTATCGTGTTTAGACGAATCGTAGAGCATGAGCCATACGATCCGCGACAAGGAAAAGCTGCTCGCCCGCGTCCGACGCATCCGCGGGCAGGTCGAAGCCATCGAGCGTTCTCTCGAAGCGGAGAACGGCTGCGCGCCCACGCTGCAGCTCATCGCTTCAGCCCGCGGCGCCATGAACGGACTCATGTCCGAGGTGCTCGAGGAGCACGTCCGCACGCACGTCTTGGCCGAAAAGCCGACACGCTCGAGCGCCCAAGCCGCGGACGAACTCGTGGACGTCGTCCGCGCTTACATGAAGTAGCGGCGCGACGCGTGAATTCCGCACCCGAACTGCTTCTCGTCGGCGCCGTCATCGCTGTCGGCGTTCATACGATCGTTCCCGACCATTGGGTCCCGATCACGCTCATCGCTCGGCAACAGGGATGGTCGCGCCGCGAGACGGCACGGGCCGCGCTCAGGGCCGGCACCGGTCATGTGCTTTCGACGCTGCTCATCGGAGTCGTCGTTTGGATCGCCGGCGCTGCCTTTGCGACCCGCTTCGGAAACGCCGTCTCATTGGCGTCCAGCCTAGCCCTCATCGGTTTCGGCGGCTGGATCGCCATCGGGTCATTGCGCGAGATGCGCGGAGGAGACGGTCACGGCCACAGCCACGATCATGGCCTTGGACATGCGCATGGCGCCGACGGCAACGCGCCGCACGGTCCGGAAAAGACTGCGATTGCGACGCCGCACGGCGAGATCTCACTCTCGATCTTCGAACACGGGACACCGCCACGTTTTCGCGTGACGGGACCCGACTTCGGGACGATCGTCGCCGAGACGCTTCGCGAGGACGGTTCGCGTGAAACATTTCCGCTGATCAATCTTGGACCGTATTGGGAATGCGAAAAGCCTATTCGCGAGCCGCACGACTTTGCCGTGTCGCTCTCCGTCTTGAGCGCAGGTCGGACAGAGATTTATGAAACGCGCTTCACCGAGCACGATGATCACGAGCACGATCGCGACGAGAATGTTGCCCGAGATGCGCTTTATTCGCCCCTTCGCGGCGGAACGGTTACCACCACCCACGTCCATCGGCATCGGCATCGGCATGGAAACGCCGCTGTCCATGCACATCGCCACGACCACGATGGAGCAACGTGGCATTTGGTCGACGAAAATGTCGACGCGGCGCCTCCAACGCACGAGCATCGACACAAAACCTCGTCACGCACGGCGCTACTGCTTATCCTCGGGTCATCGCCGATGGTCGAAGGCATCCCCGCGTTCTTCGCGGCCGGCAAATACGGGCCGGGGCTCATCGCGGTTATGTCTGGTGGCGTTCGCTCTTTCCACGATCACGACATACGTCGCGCTCTGCGTTTACTCGACGGCTGGACTGCAGCGCGTCAAACTTGGGTCGTTCGAGAAATACGGTGAGGTCATCAGCGGTGCGTTCATTGCTCTCGTCGGATTCGGGTTCCTCATATTCCCAGTGCTCTAGCTGAGTTGAACCCGCCACGGCATGGAATACTGAGAGTGTTCACTGCTTCCGTGGCGAACGTAGACCCATGCGTCGACTATCGTTCTTTCGAATGCTTGTGGGAGCCGTCGCGGTTGGCATCGGTGCTCTCGCAGCGTTTCGTCGCCCAAACGACACGGTCGCCAACGGCATGATGAGCGACGGCATGCTTGACGGTGGAATGATGGGTGGCGGGATGAAGGGCGTGATGTCTCCCGGGGATATGCAAGGTCCCATGCGCACCGGCATGGAGATGTTCCGGCATCATGCTGAGATGAAACGAACCGCAAGCGATATTCCTGGCGGAATCCACGCCATAACGGTGTCCGAGGATCCCCGCGTAGCTTCTCTGATTCAAGAGCACGTGTCAGCTATGTATGCGCGCCTCGATGGCGACCAGCCGTTTCCCTATCCAATGAGCCGCAGCGTCCCGGCGATGTTTACGAATAGCACGCGCTACCATCGCACGCTTACGATGCTACCGAAAGGCATCGCCGTCACCGAAACTTCCGACGATCCTGCGATGGTTGCGGTCATCCGATCGCACGCTCAGGAGATCGGTGGCTTTGTGAACGACGGTATGCCGGCGATGATGCGCGGAATGATGTAGACAGAACCACGATGGCCCGGCTAAGTCAGCGCAGCGCCGTGGGGCGGAAGCGGGCGAAGAGTTCGAATCCCCACGGGGTCTGTGGGCCGTAGAAGGGCACGAGCGAAGCCGGCCGCGTGTTGAACGTCATCTGGCCGCCGAGCCCGACCACCGTTCCGCGTTCGGGATGCGGGAGATCGTGCACGTAACCGAGCGTATAGGCGCCAATCGGGAAGAGCGTTTCCACAAGACCCGGCGAGACCGCGAGCTGCGTCGGGTCTGCGTCGAGCACAAGTTCAGTGCCGCTCTTTTGGACGAACTCCACGCGCCCATAGATGCTGTCTTGGCGGCGATGATAGTCCGCTTCAAGCAGGTACGCGTTCGAGCGCGTGCCGTCGCTCTCGTAGTTCTGGCCCCAGACGGCCGTCGTCGTGAAGAACTGCCCGATCGCGAGCGGTTTGTTGTAGATGATCGACGCGGTTGTCCGATGTTGATCGAGATCGGGCGTCAGCGACTCGGGGCTCTTGATGTAACCGTACGAGACCTGCGTCGCGACGTTCGCCATCGGATTCCACGAGATGCGTCCGCTGACTGAATCGAGGTTGATGGGATCGAAATTCGTTCGGATTTCATTTGGCTCTCGGCCGGTAAACGTGCTCGCTTCGACCTTGACATTTTTCATCGAGACGCCGGCCGTCACGACGCCGAACGTGATATGCGTCGAGTCTTCCCAGTGATGACCGATGGGGGCATCCGGCATGTCGTACGCGATGAGGCGATGCATGTACGTCGGCGGTCCCAATGCCGGTTCGCCGGGATACCCGACGTAGACGAACGCCGACGCATCCCGGTTCATCTGCGCCGAGTACGTAAGCGCCGCTTCGGAGAACAGATCGTGCGGGTGCTGGTGGTCGTGCAGCGGCTGCCCGTGGAAGCTTTCGCCGGTCTGGAATAGCTCGGGATAGCCGTAACCGCCGACCGTCGCGAAGTCGCTCGTCATCATGATGCGCGCGCCGAGCTGCGATGCTGGGCTCAGCGGATGCGAGCCCATGACCATGTACCAGTCCGGCGCATTGAGCGTGCGGCTTCCGCGATTGCCGAACGTGTCGCTATAGCGCACGAAGCCGGCTCCGTGCGTCATGAGCATGTTGTCGCCGCTCATGCTCATATGGCCGAACGTCGTCGACGAGTCCGGCAGCCACGCCGTTCCCGAGCCTTCGCGCGACATCGGCACGCCGAGATCCGTGACGGCCGGCATCGTGCGCATCGACATCGCGTTCATGTCCATCTGCATCGCGGCGCTGCCCCGCATGCTCATGACGCCGTTAGCGTTCGTCGGCATGGTCATGCCGCTCATCTGCATGCCGGCGTTATCGCCGTTCATCGGGGCGCCCGATTGCATCGGCATCGGCGAACCCATGTTCATCGGCATGTTCGACGCCATCGGCATCGGAGATCCGGATGCAATCGGCGTCGGCGAGCCCATCCGCATTGGCATACCGGAGGTCATTGGCATCGGTGAGGCGGCCGTCATCGCATGCGCCGTGCCGAGCTTCGTTGTTCCCGCATGCCGGCTCGCGGCATTGTGCGGTGCGCCAACGTCCTCGACAAGCGCGGTGAGGACCTGATGGTACGCCGTTTCGCCCGCTGCGCCGTAGCGCTGCGCGACATCGGCCATCGCCTTGCCGTGCGCCGCGCGTCCGAAGAGCACGTCGAAGAGCCGCTCGACGCTGAATCCTCCGTCGCCGGATCCTGCGTGGTAGAGTTGCGAAGCGAGGTCGCTGCCCGAGATAGATGATCCGCTTGCGTCCGTGCCGCGCGCGACCGAGTCGCTCACGACGTAGTCCAGGCCCGTCACGAACCGTTGCATCGTCGCTGCACCGAAGCGTTGCTCGAGGTGCTGCTTCTCGCCCGTATCACGTGCCGTCAAAGCGTCGATGAATGTTACCGTGCTGAAGTGGCCTGCGCCGCCGCCAGCGACAATGAAGGCACCAAGCAGCTGCGGATTTGGCGTCGCAGCCGCCATCGGCATCGGCATGGACATCTGCGCGCGCGCCGGCGACGATGCGCCGACTAGCGTTAGGATTGCTGGGGCCATAACGATGCAGAGGCAGTTACTACGGTGCTTAGTAATCAAGTACACTAAAAAAGACGGCCTTTCAGCAGTGGTGGCGTTCGAGGAACGGGAGTGCGTTCATGAAGACGGCGTGGCTCACGAGGAGGGCCGCGAAGAGCGCCGTCGCGAGCGCCGGTCGCAGAAAGACGAGCGGCTTACATTCCTTGCGACGGGGCGCGAGCGCACCTGCGTAGCTGCGGCCCAAGGAACACTCGAAAACACTCTCCGCCTCACGCACGCGTAATGAAAGCGATGCATAGCGATCGCGATCGAGCGTACCGGCGAGTTCGTTCGTGTGCCGTTCGCGGCGGTCGTAGAGCCAGCGTTCGAGGTCGCCGAAACCCGGTACGAGTAGCGCCGAGAAGAGCAGATGCCAAAGCAGTCCGCGCTGCGGATCGCGGCGTCGCACGTGCACGAGCTCATGGCGAACGACATGGTCGAGGTCGCCTTGCGCGAGCTGCTCGACGAAGCCGCGCGACAGCAGGATCGACGGTCCCGGAACGATCGTGTAGCAGATGGGCGTCGCAACGTCGAGGTAGATGACCGGCGGTTCGCGCATGTCGAGGCTCGCGGCTTGCGAAGCGACCGCGGCGTGGAGCGCATTCGGCAGCGGCCCGGCGAGCGCGCGCAGCGTGCGCAGGTTCGCGTTCACACGTCCGAGCTTCCAAGCGATGACGGCGAGCGAAACGGCCGCAGCGGCCGCGATGATGGCCGGAAGACGTTCGTGCAGCGCCATCGTCGCGTGCAGCAAGAAATGGGTCGGCGCCGACCAGCAGAGTCGGTCCAGAACGATCCAGAGCGGCGCGATGAAAAGCAGCGGCCAGATGGCACCAAAGTTACGCAGACGTCTCACGATTCGTCTCCGCGATCCCGCGCTTCGAGCCGCCGCTCGAGAGCCGCTCGCGCTTCATCGTCGCCCGCGATGAGATCCACGAAGCCGTGGACGGCGATCGGACCGTGCGCCTCGAGCAGGCCGCGCAGCACGTTGCGGACGACGTCGTCGACGAACCGTTCGCGAGCGACCTTCGCGGCGTACGTGGCATCGGCATAGGAGCCGCGCTTGACGACGAGCTTCTTCTTGATGAGACGGGAGAGCTCGGTATGGACCGTCGTGTACGCGATGCCCGAACTGCCACCCAAGGCCCGATGGACGTCGGCGATCGCCTGCGGTCCTTTCGCCCAGAGATGCTCCATGATGGCGGCTTCGAGCGGCCCGAGCACCTGCTCGAGGCCCTTCGCATCGGGACGGAACGGCCGGTCCTTCACCTTGGAGGCTCCACGAGCACCGACGTTACTACGAAACGTAGTAGCCGACAAGAGCCATGACGGCCTCACGATTCGCCTCCACCTCTCGTCGCGTCGAAGACGTCCCATGCTCGGCGCGCCAGCGGAAGTCGCAGTGTGACTGTCCGCCCGCGATGCTGCCCGACCGCTCCAGCTTCGCGTGCCATACGTCGGTCGCTAACGGAAAGTCGAGCGCGCACCACGTTCGCACGCAAAGTTCGGAAAGCTCCTGCGTCTTGAAGTACTCGGCGACGGGACACTTGAGGCAATCGAACCCGACGACGCCCGCGGTGCTTGCGACGTCCTTCACTCGTACGACGGCGCGCTGAAGGGGAACGTGCGGAACGCGACCGTCGCGATGCGCATCCGATCGGCGTTATCTTTGCCGGCAACGGCGCTGAGCGCCCAAGCCGCACCGCCCATCTTCTCGTAGACGGCCCAGGCGATGTCGTAGACGGTGCGCGTCGCGTGTTCGGACGTCACGCCCTCGGCAACGAGCGTTTCATAGGCCGCCGCGGTGACGGCGGCGAGGCGCACCGTGATCGTGGGTCCGAGGCTCGACTGTCGAGGCAGCGTCGCCCAGCGTTCCCGCGCGCGGCTCCAGATCCGATCGAGCACGGCGCTGCCGTCGGCGCCGAAGCGTTGCGAGAGCACCGGGCGGGCAGTCGGATCGAGGAGCGTCCGCAATGTCGAGACGTCCGGACGGTAATCGCGTTCCAGCTTCATGGCTGCGGCGCCGACGCTCGACCACAAACGCTCCGCGATGGCAGCATCGCCGTCGCGCTCGAGCATCTGCTCAGGCGGAACGCTCCCGAAGAGCAGCAGTTCCGGGATCGCGTCGGCGAGGCGCCGGCGCAGCCGCGCCGGATCGGCGGCGCGCTGGACGAACTCGCGCGCGATGATTGGCAGCGCCTCGTCTTCGAAGCGCAAGTCCGGCGTCAGTACGAAGGCGAGCGCTTCTGCGGTCGTCAGCGCCTTCGCGTGCAGCAGCAGATCGCTCGGGAACACGAAGCCGTACTTCGCGCCCGCGCCGATGATCTGGACGTAGGTCTGCGTAAGGCTGTATTCCGATATGGTCGAACGGTAGAAGCGCTCAGCCAAGACGCTGAACCGCTTGAAATATCCCGCTTCATCGGCACCCGGAAGTCGGCGCGTCTGCGCGATGAGGTGACGGAATGCGCTCTTCGTGCGCTTTTGCAGCCCGTAGAACCAGTACAGCATGAAGTGATCGCGATGCTCGTCCGTCAGCCGGCCGTACATTCCGAAATCGAGCAACACGATGGTTCCGTCGTCCTTGAAAAAGATGTTGCCGGGATGCAGGTCCGCGTGGAAGAGCCCGTCGCTGATGAACATCTTCATCTCGATCTCGAGCAGCCGGCGGCCCAGCGCCGCACGCTGCTGCGAGGATAGGCGCTGCACGATGCGATCGACGCGCGCTCCCGAGACTCGCTCCATCGTAAGCACGCCCTTGGAGACGTACTGCTCGAACGGCTTCGGGATCACGACGTCGCGCCAGTCGGCGAAGTTACGCCGAAACTCGGTCATCGTTTGCGCTTCGACCGTGAAGTCGAGCTCCTGCAGCGTGTACCTGCGGAATTCGGCGAACCCGTCGCGCAGATTGAAAGCGCGCGCCGCCTTCGGAGCGACGAGCGCCACGGTCCGCAGCAGCACTGCGAGCACGGCGAGATCGCGTGTCATGGACGTCACAATGCCGCGCCGCTGAACTTTGACCGCGACCTCTTCGCCGCTTGGCAGCGTCGCGAAGTGGACTTGCGCCACCGATGCCGATGCGATCGGCGTCTCGTCGAACGTCGCGAAGACTTCGAGCACGTCGTTGCGGTGAAACTCTTCTCGAAGGACTTTTCGAACGTCGGCGAGGGGCATCGGCGGCACGTGCTCTTGCAAGCGTTGGAGCTCGGCAACGTACCGCCCGGGCAGCAGGTCGGGCCGCGTGCTTAGGATCTGGCCGATCTTGACGTAGAGCGGTCCGAGCGCCAACAGCCGTTCCACGAATCGACGCGGCAGCAGACTGACCTCGCGGCGCCCGTCAGGAAGCTTCTGGAAGGCGCGAAGCTCGAGGAAGCTGCGAGACACCGCGACGGCCACCATCGCGAGCCGCTTGGGCGACGGCAGCTCCCGGACTCTCATGGAACTCGGGCTGCGGGGATACCATCGTGCATGCTGCCGTGATGCGCGTCGTGGCCCTCCATCGCGGCGTGATCGTGATCGCTCATCATGTCCATCGGATGCTTGCGGTTGAGGTACGCGAACCACACCACGGCGATCGCCGCGAGGACGTTGAGGCAGAACGTGTAGTTGAACGAGAAGGTCTCGACCATCGCGAGCATATGCGTGTTCGGCTTCGGGACCTGATGGAGCGCCGAAAAGACGACGTCCATGAGCATCGCCGACGTGACCATGGTCGCGAAGAAGATCACGAAGATATACGCCGCCATCTTCCAGCCGTAGTACTTGCGGTATACGTCGAGCAGCGGCAGCACGATGAGGTCCGCGTACAGAAACGCGAGCACGCCGCCGAACGAGATGCCCGTTCCCCACAGAATCGCCGCCATCGGGACGTTGCCGATAGAACAGACGAACGTGAGTATGGCGATCACGGCGCCGGCGATCGCGTTCGCTGGAATCAGCACGGCTGCCGGAGCGCCTGAAAGGAACAGCGTCTTCCAGACGTGCGGTGGGACGAACACTGCAAGAAAACCCGCGATGAGAAAGCCGCCGATGACGTCCTTCCAAAGCATCGACCAGTCCATCGCGACGCTTTGCGCGACAAGGATCGGCGTGCGTGGATTTTTGAGCTTCTGCCAGAGCGTCGTGCCCTCGACCGTCTCGCTGCCGTGCTCGTGTCCGCCGCCGGTCTCTTCGTGCGCGCGCGCCTCTTCGACGAGCTTCTTGGGATACGTGACTTTCACGAGGAGCGACATGATGGCCACGAGCAAGACGCCGCCGATCCACTCCGCGACGGTGAACTGCCAGCCCATGAGCAGATACAAAATGATTCCCAGCTCGACGACGAGGTTCGTCGAAGAAAACAGGAACGCCAGGGACGGCGCGAGCCCTGCGCCCTTCTTGAAGAGCGTCCGGCTCAGCGCCGCGGCGGCGTATGAGCAGCTCGAACTCGCGGCTCCGTAGCCCGTCGCCAGGGCGATCTCGCGCACGCCGCTGCGCCCCAACTGCTCCCGCATGCGCTCCTTCGAGACGACGGACTGAATGAGGCCCGAGAGCACGAAGCCGAGCACGAGGCTCCAGCCGACCTGCCAGGCCATTGCGCCGCTCGCAAGGAGCGCCTCGCCAATTTTGTGGATCATGCGACTTCTTGACGCATCGTGAGGATGTCCATGAGCTCAGCGACGGCCGCATCGTGCTCGCCGCCTCGGATCTGCTCCACGAGGCAGTGCTCCAGATGGTTCTGCAATTCGAGCCGGCTTACGCGGTCGAGTGCACCACGGACGGCAGCGATCTGCTTGATGACCTGCACGCCATACGTATCGTCTTCGACCAACCGAATGATGCCGTCGAGGTGCCCGCGAGCGGATTTGAGACGGTTGAGAACGTCTCGCTTACGATCGGGGGCCAGGCTGCTTTTTCGGATGCCCACGTGCTGACCTTAGCCCCACCTGGGGTGGGGTGTCAAGGAATTCACGTTTGCCGCGAAAACCGTCGTGCGGAGGAGCCTGCAGGCTGACGGCTCCGACCGGCACGAAGGTCCAGGTATGGCGCTTTGGCCTCGATGGAGGCTCCCCGGGCTCGGTTGGCTCTTCGCCGGACTGTGCTGTGTTTTCGCGTTTGGCGGCCAGCTCTTCATGGAGCTTCACGAGGGCATAGGTGAGCGTAACACCGGCCTCGACCCGCGGCACGCGGCGCTTCTGATCGCGACGATCGCGATCGCGCTGGTCGGGTGGCGCGTGTTGCGCAGCTTGCGAGCGCAAGCCGAAGGCGGCCGTGATTTTCATCGGCTGTTGAAACAAAGCCTCAGCGAGCTTCCGTTCAAGGGCCGCGGTGCCGGCTTCTTCGTGACGATTGCCGTGACGACGTTCGGGATGGGCTTGCTCGCCCACATCAACGAGCGTGGTCCTTCCACGCTTCATGACGCCATTGGGTGGTTCGTCGTGGCGCTGTTCGTCGCCGTCGTCGCAGCCATCGCGGCGCGCTTCATCGTGCGCATCTTGCCGGATCTCGTCGCCGCCATTCTGGCGTTCTTCATCGCGATCGATCCGCGCCGGTCCGCGACGCTCGTGCATGAGTACGTGCCCGTCTTCACGCGGCGAGAATGTTGGTCGCCGCCGCTCTTTAACCGTCCGCCGCCGCTGCTCCAACTCTAAAGCCTCGAGCGCGCTCGCGCGTTCTTCCGCGTCGGTCATCGTGACTGCACGCGCAGAGTTGGAGTGCATTCCGTGTTCTCATTTATGCCTGTCGGCGCGCTCTGTGCATCCCGTCCGCCGGTTCATCGCCATCTGAATCTTACGCTTCTACGCCCGGCGGTGATTCGTGCCTAATGATCGCGTACCGTCGCACCGAGATGCTCCGATCCGCGGGGACGGAGCGCCACGTCGATCACCATTTCGCTTCGTGCTCGACCAGTGGCGGGCGGTCTACGTGCTCGTCGTGATCCTGCTCATCGCCGGCGTCTTTTCCGCGACCCGACTCGCGGAGCAGATCTACCCGACGATGACTTTTTCGCGGGTCATCGTTATCGCGACCAGCGGCGATTTAGCGCCGGCGCTCGTGCAAGCGAGTATTTCCCGCCCGATCGAGCAGCAGCTCGCAACGGTCCTGGGCGTGCAGCAGATGACGGCCAACTCGACGCAAGGGACGGCCTCGATTCAGGTGACCTTCGATCCAAGCGTCGCGGACATCAACGTCGCCTTGCAGCGCGTGTCGACGGCATTGACCGCCGTGCAACCAAGTCTCCCGCGCGACGTCAACGTCACGATCATGCAGGTCGATCCGAGCTTGTTCCCGGTGCTCGGCTACGGCCTTTCCTCGAAGACCCAAAGTTCGATGAGCCTGCGCGAGCTCGCGCTCTACCAAATCCGGCCACAGTTGCTTGGTTTACCCGGCGTCTCGCTCGTCAACGTGTTAGCGGGTGATGTCCGCGAATATCTGATCTCCCTCGACCCCCAGCGGCTCGCTCGATACGGGATCACGGTCGATCAAGTAACGTCGGCGATCGCGCAGACCAATACGATTATGTCGATCGGCAATTCCGACAATCACTACGTGCGCTCCACGATCCTTGCCTCCGGGCAGGCGCACAATGCGACGGACCTCGCCAACATCGCGATTGCCTCGAAAAGCGGCGTACCGGTGACCGTCGGCATGGTTGCCGGCGCCGTGGAATCACCCGCTCCGCCGCTGTGGAGCGGCAGCGTGAACGACCGCAATGCCGTGATCGTCAACGTCTTCGCGCAAAAGGGCGCGAACTTCGTGAGCATCGCGCGCGTCGTCTCGGGCGCTATGCGGAAGATCGAGCAAGCCCAACACGGCGTGACGATCACATCGTTCTGGAATCAGGCGACGTTGGTTTCGGATGCCATCGGCAGCCTGCGCGACGCAATCCTCATCGGACTCGCGCTCTCGACGCTGGTGCTGTTCTTTTTCCTGCGCAACTGGACGACGACCATCGTCGCGGCGCTCGTCATACCGCTAGCGATCATCATGACGTTCGCGTTCATGGGGCCGCTGCAGCAGTACCTCAACTTGATGACCCTCGGCGGCTTGGCCATCGGCGTCGGGCTGATCATCGACGACGCGATCGTCGTCGTCGAGAACGTCTTTCGACATTTCTCAGAGGGTGAACGGGGGCGTGAGGCGGTCGAGCGCGCCATCGCCGAGATCGCCGCCCCGATGACGTCGTCGACGGTCACGACGATCGTGGTCTTTGCGCCACTCTCGCTCCTCTCCGGCGTGGCGGGGGCGTTCTTTACGGCGCTCGCGACGACGCTAGCGGTCGCACTCCTGATCTCGCTGATCTTGGCGCTGCTCTTTACACCGAACGTCGCGTTGCAGTTCCTGCGAGTCCAGCACAAAAAGCGCAACCGCCTCGTCGAAGCGCTGGATCGCCGGTATGAGCCGCTGCTACGCTGGGCGTTACGGCGACGCGTCATCATCTTGGCGGGCGCCGGCATCGTGTTGGCCCTCACGGCCTTCCTCGGGACACGCTTGGGGACCGATTTTCTTCCCGCGCTCGATGAAGGCGCCTTTGAGACCACCTATATGCTCCCGCCGGGGACAACGCTCGCCGAGACGCAACGCGTGGCCGCGCAAATGGAGGACATCATCCGGCACGATCCGGCCGTCGCCTCAGAAGCTGACGTTATCGGTTTGACGATGACCATCGAGGATACGCCGGGCGGCGTGAACACGGGTGTTATTCGAGCGACGCTCAAGCCGAGGAACCAGCGCGCTCCGATCGGCGTCGTGATCAACCGCATTCAGGATAAGATTGCAGAAGCGGCGCCGGGCGTGCAGCTCTCGACGAAACAGTTGCTGGCCGACATGCTCGACGCCTTGCAAAATTCCCTGGCACCGATCGAGATCCGCGTCTTTGGTCCGCAACAAACAACGCTCGTGCCGATCGCGATCGACATCGCGAATCGCATCAGTGGCGTCCCCGGCGTGAGCGGCGCGTTCAGCGGCGCGGTCTTCCACAATCCCAGCGTCGTCATCCGGCCCGATGCGACGACCGGTTCGTTCGGCTTGAGCGCGGCCCAACTCGCGACGAACGAGTCGGTCGCCTACGGGGGAAGCGTCGTCTCCAACGTCATTCAAAATCCGCTCACGATTCCGGTACGTGTGCGCTATGACTTACCGCTCTATCCATCGATCGCCCAACTCTCAGAAGTCCCGATCGTGACGACGAGTGGTGTCCAACCCATCTCACGGTTAGCCACGATCGTTCAGGGGGCGCCGCAAAGCGAGATCAACGAGCTCAACCAACGTCAGTATTTGGCCGTCACGGCGCAGGTCAACGGATCGAATCTCGGCAGCATCGTCAGTGGGATCAAACAAAAACTTGCCGGACTCACTCTGCCGCCTGGCTATTCGTACGAGATTGCCGGCGCTTACCAATCACAGACGCAGTCGTTTCAACAGTTCGCACTCGCGCTGGCGCTTTCCGTGGCGCTGGTCTTTCTCGTAATGGTGCTCCAGTTCCGATCGTTTCTGCAGCCGCTGGCGATCGTGCTGACGGTGCCGCTCGCGCTGTTCGGCGCGGTCTTGCTGCTCTTCTTAACCCGGATCTCACTCAACGTCTCGTCGCTGATGGGCGTGATCCTACTCGTCGGTCTCGTCGTCAAGAACGGCATTTTGCTGCTCGAGTACGCGCACCGACGGCAAGAGCAGGGAGATTCGGTGACCGAGGCCCTGGTTTACGCGGGACGCGTTCGATTGCGCCCGATTCTCATGACGACGCTAACGGCACTCTTGGGCATGTTGCCGTTGGCATTCGCGCTCGGCAGCGGCAGCGAACTCTTGCAGCCGCTAGCGATTGCCGTGATCGGTGGGCTCACTTTCTCGACGCTCTTTACGCTGATCATCATCCCCGTGGTATACGACCTCCTCTTCATCGTAACGCACCGTAAGATACCGCCTCCACACGAGCGGGTGGAGCAGCAAGCGGAGCCGGTGCATGCGTAACGCGCTCGCAACGATCATCGCCGTCCTGGTCGCGAGCGCTGCCTCCGCGGCAGCCGCCCAGGCGATTCCGGCACCGGTCATCGCGCCAGCGCCTCGTTCGGCGGCTGGGACAAACGCGCCGGCACCCGGAGCTTCCCCGTCGGCGACGTTATCACCGGGTGGAGTGGTGCCGCTCCCCTCGCCGAAGGCGACGGCCTCGCCGACGGCCGGAGCCGAAGGCACGATCGATCTCGGGACGGCGATCAAACTCGGGCTTGCTGCGGGCGATACGGGCGCCGCGGGAAATTCCATTGCCATCGCGTCACGGCTTGCCGCGCAAGCAGCGCCCGCGTCGTTGTTGGCTTTCGGGACGGGTTTCGATTCCTCACCGCAAGGCGGTCTTGGAAACCCGACGCAGTACACGCTCTTCGAGCAATTCAACGTGACACTGAGTTCCCGGTTGGCTCGTCAAGGGCAGCTCGATTCCGCGCGAGCCGCAGCCAACGGAGCTGCGGCGACGGTCAGTGCGGCGCGACTTGCAACGGCGCAGACCGTCGCGAGCGCCTTTTTCGCCGTCGCCAACGATCAGACGCAGCTGGCGGCCGCGCGTGAAAACGTCGATATCGCGTCACGGTCGCTGGACGCCGCGACGGCACGGCACCGTGTCGGCGTCGGTCCTTTGATCGACGTCGAACGTGCGCGCACGCTGCTCGCAACGTACCAAGCAGATCGAACGGCGGCCTTAAGTGCCACAACCAATGATACGGCGACGCTCGGCGAGCTCATCAGCCGCGACGTCACCACCGTTACTTTGAAGCCGTCTGCCATGGCGATTGAGCGAAGCGCAGTACTGCGCGCCGTCGAACGAAGCCCAGCGGTCGTCGCGGCGGCAAACACCTACCACGCCGCGCAAGCATCGCTGCTCATCACCGAAGGTGACGTTCGGCCCAGCGTGACCATCAGTGCCGGGCCAGGGGTCTCGTATCAAGCGCCGTTTCCGAACTCATATGGACCCGTAGCCGCGATTCGCTACAACGTGCCTGTTGGAACATCGCTCTCCCGCGCGGCGATCGCATCGGGACAGGCAAACGTTGCGGCCGCGCGAGCGGTGCTAACGCAAACACGCCAGTCGTACCAGCAGCTCTATCTCAGTCTTTATTCACAGTCGCAGAGTGCTGCGTCTCGGCTCTCGAGTTTACAGACCGCTCTTGCCAACGCGCGCGCCGTCACAAACGCGACGCTCGCCGCCTATCGTCTGGGTGCTCTCAACAGCACCGCTCTCATTCTCGCCCAAACGCAGCTGGCAGGGACGCGCGCCGCGGTCGATACGGCGACCCTTGCAACGGCCCAAGCCGAAGCTGCACTTCAACTCCAGACCGGAGCTCTGACCCCATGATGCGCTCGTTGACCTTCGTTCTCACCTGCGCGCTTACGCTTTCGCTCGTTGCCTGCAATCGGGCTTTCAAAACGGACCAGCCGGCGGCTTCGACCGATGCGGATCACGATCGCGCCGCGAACGCGCCGACCAGATCCGCACCGCCTGCCGACGCCGACCGCGATCGCAATGGTGCTCAAAAGCGCGGCGATTCGAAAGATCAGAAGCCGGTCGACAATAACGCGCAAGCCAACGTCCCGGTGAAAACGGCGACCGTACAGCCGGGGACATTACCCGTTTTGCTCACCGCCTACGGCACGGTCTCGGGTGGGGCGAACAGCCAAGTGTCGCTTGCCTTCCCGGAGTCTGGCCGCATCGCCAACGTCGGCGTGACGGTCGGGCAGCGGGTCGCTGCAGGCGAGACGATCGCTCGCCTTGACGACCGCCCATTCATCGCGCAGGCCGCACAGGCACGTGCCGAGCTAGCGAACGCGCAAGCGAACTACGTCAAAGCGTCGGCCGGCGCACGACCGCAAGTCATCGCGCAGACGAACGCCCAGTTAGCGAACGCGAAAACGCAAGTTTCGGTCGCGCAAGTGACGCTGTCACGGCAACAAAAGCTCCTCAGCCTGGGCGTCGCCGCGCAAACCGACGTCGACACGGCAAAAGCCAATCTCGCCAACGCGCAATCACAGCTGCGCGTTCTCGAACAACAGCAATCGGCACAGGTCGTCCCGTACGCGCCGGACGTTGCGGCGGCGCGTGCTAGCGTCGCACAAGCGCAAGCCACGCTTACTTCCGCGCAGCAGAACGTCGCCTATGCGTCGCTGCAAGCGCCCTTCGACGGTGTCGTTGTCGCGCGGTTGCACAACGAAGGGGAGACGGTTGACCCAACAACCCCCGTGCTTCAAATCGCGCGTGAGACGGGCGTCGTCTTTACTGCGCAGTTCTCGCCCGAGGACGCGCAACGCATTCATCAGGGAGACGCGGCAACAATCTCGGCACAAGGGACGCAAGATCACGCCTCTGGACACGTCATCGCGATCAATCCCGCGCAGGCGAGCGATGCGAAAAGCATCCCCGTTCTCATCCAACTCGCCGGCACAAGTTTGGCTTTTGGTCCCGGCGCTTACGGATTGGCGTCGATCCAGGTCGGGACGCACCGCGGACTCATCATCCCCTCGAATGCGGTCGTTTCCGAGCCGACGACGGGGACCACGCAGGTCTTTCGAAAGGACGGCGATGCGTACCATCCCGTACCGATCGCGGTGGTGCAGCAGACCGGCGGACGAACGATGGTCGCGCATGGGGAGTTACACGCAGGCGACTCGGTCGTGACCGAAGGTGCATATCAGCTCTTGACGCCTCAGCAAGGCGCCAAGCCCGACACGAACTGATCGGAGCGCCCTCAAGAAACGGAAATTATTGTACGCTAAGGCTCCAGAAGGCGGCGGACCGAGGTTCGGCTGACCTGGAGGCGTCGGGCGATCTCGCTGTTGCTCAGGCCGGCCCTTTGTAGCAACCGGACTTCCGGCGTAGCGTTGCACGGTCGGCGCCCCCCCCGTGGGCTTCCCGTCACGGCGCGCCTGCGCGATTCCGGCTTTGACGCGGTCGCGTAAGATGTCGCGGTCGAACTCGGAGAAGACGGCCAACATTCCAGCAAACGCGCGCCCTCTGGCGGTGGTGAGACCGAGGGTTTCAGCGAGACGCCTTGCGGCGACGTTCACGCTGCGCGATGACGATTGCCAACGAGATGCCCGCGCCGACCCAGACGACGTGCTCGGCTGTCCACGACCACGCAACGACGTCGGGTGAGCGGCGTCCACCTACGCCGCGGCGCCGGCGCCGGCGCGACGCGGCGTCGTCGGCATGTCAACGGGTCGCAGGAGGATGAAGATCGCGGCGATGACGATGTTGACCACGGCTTGCGTCAAGAACTGTGGCAGCGTCAACGTATGAGCGCCGAGAAAGCTCGAAAGCGCGTAGGTGATACCGATCGCCTGCTCCGCGACCGCGACCCAGATCAACGAGCGATAACGAAGCGGATTGGTCGCAACGATCAGATACATGACACCCAGGACGAACATCACCATGCCGTACTGCTGGCTCATGAGCAAGAGGTCGTTCGTCCAACCTGATTTCGGCGCCCAGCTCACGAGACTTGCGCCTTGCTGGGGCGCGAAGGTCGAAAGCGCACCGTTGATGATCTCCCAAATAGCCCAAATAATCAGCACGCCTTGGATCGGTCGCGTCGATTTCATCCGCCTTGTCCTTTCGTTTGACGCTGAAGAGGCCGTGCCGCAGCGTGTGCGCAGCCGCCGCACGCCCGACACCCGGTCGCACAGGCCGGCGCTGATCGTGCGGTAGGAAGGCTCGTTCGGCCGAGCATGCGCCGCGCGGCGCTCACGACGTTATTGAACGGGCACAAAAAGCGGCAGATGCCGCGCTTGCCCAGGAGCATCACGCACAGCGGAATCGCGAGCGCCAGGCCGAGTCCGAAGAGATGGCTCTGCCAAGCGGTTGGATCGATATCGAGCGGCGTGCGATCGTGCGCAGCGGCGTGCGGCCAGAAGAACCACCCGATCGGGATCCACAGCAAGAGCAGCGTCAACGTCAACCCGCGACCCCACCGGGGATCGATACGGACCCGCGAACGAGCGAGAGGCTCGGCGAAATCTTGTATCGCGCCGACCCAGCACATCGTGCCGCATATCAAAGAGGAGCCCGATGCCGCGATGAAGATCAGGGCGATCCAGAAGATACTGCCGATGAGGAGCCAGAGCATCCCAGGAATATGCGACTCAACCAAGGCCAGGTTGACGAAGACGAAGATGATCTGGAGAACGCGCCGCCGTCGACCGGCGGAGAGCCCGGCCGCGCCGATGTCCATCGTCGTCGTAGCATAGCACCGAGCGTCGCCTGGGCACCGCGACGCAAGTCACGGAGCACCCTGCAAGGCACGCGCACTGGGACGGGGAAACGCCCTCCCGATGGCGTTTGGACCGAAATCGATTGGGCGAGGAGCGCGCCGGCGAACGTCATGCTCTTCCTAAGGCGGGCGGCGCTCGCGGCGGTCGGTAGCGCCGAGCTCGCGTTCGGCTATCTCTTTTATTTTCGGCCGCATCTCGCGCTTACTGTGCTCGCGCGACCGGTCCTAGACCCCGTGATCAGCCGGCAGTACGGTCTCTTTCTCGCAAGCGTCGCCCTGATGTATGGGATCGTCGCTTTGAATCCAGGCGACTACCGGAGATTTATCTGGATCGCGGTAGCGCAACGGGCTGTCGAACTATCCATAGCCGTTATCGACTGGCGCGCAGGCGCGTTGCCGGCATCATCCTTTGTATACCTCGCCATCGTCGAAGCCGGCGTCGCCGGCATCTTGGCACTCTGCGCGTCCGGCAACGAACCCCCGCGAAGGCAACGCTGCAGGCACACGCCATCCGACGTCTGGCTCGCGCGGGCGCTCAACGCTTTCGGCGGCTTGCAGCTGTTCTGGGCTGTCCTCTCCACAATTTTCGTGCAACTCGGCGCCCGTCTTCTCGGGTGGAAATTGCAAGACGCGTATATGACGCAGCAGCAGGGGATCGCACTCTTCGTGATCGGCTTGACGAGTCTGGTCGCGGGCTCGGCTGTGCGACGCTATCGCCGGTTCCTTTGGGTCCCCGTTAGCAGCCAAGGCTTGGGCGTCGCAAACGCCGTCAATGAATTGCGTTTGGGCACGATCTCGCCGACGGTCGCACTCATTCAGTGGGCGATCGAAGCGACCATCATCGCCACGTTGCTGAGCCTCTCTTCGGCGGAGGAAGGCGAGGTCGACCGTGCCGTGCCTCTGGTTTCACCGCTTGCGTAGACCACCAAAAAGGTACGACGCTCGGGCTCTCAGACGGTGTGGTTGCGCAGATAAACCGGCCCGCGCTGGGCGTGATAGGCGCGGTCGAAAAAGAGCGGCGACGTGATGAGAAAATCGGCCGAAGCGCGATTGCACGCGATCGGTACGTTGTGTAGCACCGGTAAGTGCAAGAGTGCTTTGACGTCGACGCCGTGTGGCTGCGTCGTCAGCGGATCCCAGAAGAAGATCACTGCATCCAGGGGTTCTCCGAGCACTCGAGTCGTGAGCCGCCATTCGGGCCTAAAATTGGGAGGCGTGCAGCGGAATCTCAGTCGTGAGAGGGTTGAAGGATTGCACGTAACCGCCTTTCTGAGCAATACGTTGGGGCCTCTCCGGCTCGTCAAGCGTGGATCTAGCGCCCCAGCGGCCGGAAATCAGCAGTAATGATCAATTTCACCACAAATCCAAGAAAGTTAGACCGTCGGCGGTGGGCGGAAGATCCGCTTGGATCTGCAGGTGTTCAGACTACGGGTAAAGGTAGCCGGGTATGGATGCCGTGCTCGTTATCCTGCTCATCATGCTCCTGGGGAGCGCCGCCGCGACCTTTATCATCCCGCCCTATTTGGCAAGGATCGACCGGACGGGCGAGGTCAATTTCTTCGGAATCAAATTTCCGCCGAAGCTTCCGTAGCGAGTCCGACTCGCCGACGGCTCCACGCGACTGCGAGCGCCGCGAGCCGCGTCTTTCGGCACGAGTGATGCCTATCACGGCTGCAGCGTCTGGACCACGGTCCACATGCGCGCTCGGGCAGCTTTTGGCGTTCTTGTTCTTGGTCAGCGTCGGCCTCCTCATCGCGTACCTGCGCGCCACGGGTTCTCCCCAACATCCGCGCCATGAGCCGCCATTTGGGGGCGTGAAAGTCGCGAGGCGTGCGAATGTTGGGTTTACGCCAGGATGAGCGGCAGCGGTGCATCACCGAACAACGTCGCGCGGCGCACATAGCCACGCAGGATCGTCACTGCCCGACGGCATTCTGCTGGCATTCCGCTCGCGTTTATGCCCGTGTCGACGTTCGTTTGTAGGTGATTTTTCTGCTCGAACGACTCCCCCAGGCACCGTTTAGCGCAAAACGCCGTTTTACAGACTTACAGCAAGCGTCAGCGTGGTTGTTTCGAGGACGGCGGCTCACTTCGCGTTTCAACCACAGCCGCTCGCTTCGGACCGTACGTCACGCGGACGCGGCGGTCGACATATATGCCGAAGATCACCGCGATGATGCCCGAAATTGGGAGCAGCCACGTGACAAGATACGGCTCCAAGGGCGATGTCCCATTCGGTCCCCCAGGCAATGAAGCCGGCGCCGAGGAGAGGCCACCTTCACCGGCCCTTTCGGCGCCTGGCGCGGTCGGCAGCGACGGAGCGGGTTGCGCAAAGACCGGCGACCAAACGAGAAGACTTAGGGCGAGCACGAGCGCCGCGGCAAGGGTATCAGGATGCCACGGAAACGCTGCATGCGGTTCCCTTGCCCGCGGCACGAATGACCGAATCACGCCCTGAACGTTCAATTCGGCCGAAACGCCCGGTAGAGCGTCGACCGCCCGACGCGCAAGCCGCGCGCGACGTGCGATGGACTTTCGCCGCGTTCGAGCATCTTGCGCGCTTCGCGGATCTGCGAAGACGTGAGCGCAGCTGGCGGGCCGATGTGCTCGCCGCGGCTTTTGGGCGGCGCGCATTCCGGCGACGGTGCGTTCACGCAGCACGTCGCGCTCGAACTGTGCGACGGCGCCGAGGACGGCATACAGCATCTTGCCGGCGGCGCTCGCCGTGTCGATGTGCTCGGTCAGCGATCGGACCGCGACGCCGCGTTCGCGCAGGTGACGAAGTCACCCCCATTCGTGGGCGTAGGCCCGCTCGTCGCCGGGGGCGTGGTCGGGGGTCGCGAGGTCGTGGTCGACGGGCCGCGCGAGGGCGGCCAGCGCCGAGCGGTCGGTTTGGGCCGCCAGCGGGATCAAACCGTGGCCACTGCTGCCGGTCTCTCCGACCGGGCAGAGGGGGAGTGTCGTCGGTTCGCGTTTCCAAGCGTTCTTCTTCCGCATCATGCAGGTCGTCGGCTTCGATGCCGTTGTGGCTCGCCACGTCGAAACGAATGACCTCGAGCGCCTAACAATCGCGGAGCTTCGGCCGGTTCGCTCCTCTGCGCCTGACGCGCCGGCGCCTGACGTCTCCGAACTCGACGACCGCGACTGGGCCGAAGCTCGCCGGCGCCTCGATCTCATTGCGCCCTTGCTGGACGGCGCGCGGCCGCCTCGAGCGGCGATTGCGGCGCGCGCCCGGAGCGGCGGGGTCGATGCGACGACGCTCTACCGGTGGGCGCGAACGTATCGTGCGTCGGGGCGCCTGTCGTCGCTGCTTCCCTACAAGCCCGGGGGCGGGCCGCGGCAAGAGCCGACTCTCGCCGCCCGTCGAGCAAATTCTCATGGAAACGATCCAGGAGCACTTCCTCACGCGTCAGCAGCATTCGACCCGCTCGACGGCGGCGGAGGTCGCGCGCCGCTGTCGTGAGGCGCAGCTTCCGGTGCCGAACGTGAACACGGTTCGCGCTCGTATTGCTGCGCTTCCGATTCGTGAGCGGCTATCGCGGCGATCGCATCGCAAAGACGCCCTCGATCGATTCGCTCCGCCACTACGGAATCGCGTTGGAATATCGTCCGGTCGCGCAACCGCATACGGGCGGCCACATCGAGCGACTTCTCGGAACGCTTCTTCGGGCGCTTCACGAACTGCCGGGCGCGACGTTCTCGAATCCGGTGCATCGCGGGCGTTACGACTCAGAGGCTTGCGCCGTCATGACGCGTTGATGAAATCGTGCAGTGGCTAACGGACTACATCGTTTGCGTCTACCACGTTAAGCAGCATCGCAAGATCGGAACGTCGCCGCTGCAACGGTGGACGACGGGCGTCTTCGGCGACGAGCACGGTGCCGGCATCGGCATGATTGCGCGTCCCACAGATCAGGAGCGGATCAGGCTCGATTTCATGCCGTTTGTCAAGCGCACGATTCGACCGATCAGCGTGGCGATCGACGGCAACCACTACTATGATGCGGTACTCCGGCGCTTTATCGGCGCGAGCGAGGGCAGTCGGAAGCGGACATTCATCTTCCGTCGCGATCCGCGCGACGTCAGCGTGGTGTACTTCTGGGACCCCGAACTGCAGCGGTATAGCGGCATCCCTTATCGCAATACCACCCATCCTTCGATCAGCATCTGGGAGCTCCGCGAACTGCGCCGCAGGCTGCATCAAATAGGCAGTTCCAAGACGGACGAAGACGCGATCTTTGAGGTGTATGCGCGGCTGCGCGAACGCGAAGCACGCGCAGCGACCGAAACCAAATGGGACGGCGGCCACGTGCACGGCGCCGCGCCCCCGACGATCGTTGCGTCCGAGCCAAGCGCTGCACGGGCGACAGAATCGCGCGAGCCAATGGTGCCGGCGCCGGCGCTTGGCGACATCGAGCCGTACGAGATCGAAGAGCTGTGATGACGCAAGACGAGGGGATCGCCAGGATTCGTAGCGGCCATTGGATTCGTTACGCGCGAGCCGAGCAGATCGAGAAGAGCCTCGACGAGCTTCTGCGTCTGCCTAAGGCCCATCGCATGCCGAACCTGCTGATTGTCGGTGAGACCAATAACGGAAAGACGGCGCTCGTGACCCGCTTCGTTCGGCACCACGCGCCCGAGCTCGGCGATCACGGCACGTCCTCGAGGGTTCCCTTGATCGCCATTCAAGCGCCTCCGATTCCTGACGAACGGCGCTTTTACCAAACCATCGTGACGCGGCTGTTCGCACCGTTTCGCGCCTCCCGATCGGCTGGTCTTCTGCAGCACGAGGTGCTGCAGTTACTCGCGACCGTCGGTCTACGAATGCTGATCATCGATGAGGTCCATCACGTGCTGGTGGGTCCGATGCTCAAACAACGTCATTTCCTCAACGTCATGAAGTATCTCGGGAACGAGTTGCAGATTCCAATCGTGGCCGTCGGAACGCACGACGCGTTCAATGCCATCCACTCGCATCCGCAACTCGCCAATCGGTTTGAACCCGCCGTCCTGGTCAAGTGGAAGATGAGCGATGAATATCTGCGTCTCTTGGCGAGCTTCGAGATCGCGCTGTCACTCGAGCATCGTTCCAATCTTATTGAGCCGGAGCTCGCGCTGATGATCTTGAGCCTCAGTGAAGGCACGATCGGCGAGATCGCTGCGCTGCTAACTCGTGCGGCTTTGCACGCAATCGAACGCGGCACCGAACAGATCACGATGTCGGCCCTTCAGCATTGCGGCTATATGTCGCCATCTAAGCGACGAGGCAGCGCAGTTCGGTTTAGTTGACGTCCTAAGCTGTCAGGACCTACGTTGACGACCACGAGTGCATTACGTCAGACGCAGCATTCGACGGTTGATCCGCTCACGGGTACCTTGTCCTTTGAAGCTCGCCCCAGTCCGTGGAGAGAGTACTTCGGCGAGTCGCTGTATAACCGCGATGTCGTAAGGTTCTGACACCGAGCAGTGGCTTTATCTCACCGGGCAGCTCGGGTTCATCGGACTATCTCGGTGCTGCTGGAAGGCAAGACCATAGCCATTGCAATCTTTGATCCCAAACTCGCGAGATCCGTACGCCATATCTTGCAAGGGCCACGACACCGCTGCGTTGTCCTTCACGGAGGCGAAAGCTGCGTCCACATCCATGACGGTAAAGTAGATCTTCCGGAAAAGCTAGGCGCGCTCTTCCAAAGCACCCGTTCTGTGAAAATGAGCGTCCCACCGTACCTCTCTACGGTCACGGTACCTTCGGCGGTGTCGGTGACGTTGAAACCGAGCACCGAGCGATAGAATTCGCGAGTCTCGCCTGTGTCGGCGCAGTACAAGACCGCGGTCATTTGCACAATCGCAACGAGATTGCACAATCACATGCGAAAAGCACAATCACCCGGGGGTGATTGTGCCTAAGCAGAAATTTGGTGGAGCTGTCGGGGAACCGCCCCCCGAGTCCGAATCGCCGGACCAGCGCTTTCTCCAGGCTCAGCTTCGAGTTTGTCTTACGTCGTCGTGCGTTTCGAAACCCAACTCACGACGACGGCAGCTCCCTGAATTTCGGACGGTTCGCAGAGCGGACTTCCCATCCTAGCCGGACTTGTTGACGGTGGACGAGGCGGCTCCGGCGACCCCTCGTCGCACCGTCGCTAACCTAGATTAGGCAGCGAGTGCGTAGTTGTTGTTCGCGTGTATACGCGTTGCGATCGTTTTAGGAGTGCTCGCAACTCCGCCTGCTTACACTGCCCACGGTCTGACCCGTCGAAGCTACTCAGCCCCATGGCAATGGATGAACCCGCCGGCCGGAGCCGGCAACGCTCATAGTACCACAACCCGTCTCGCACGCAAACGGTGTCAGCCCTTCGCTCCGCTAGAGTTGCACCCGCAGACCGACTCCCACGTTGCTCGCGTCGACTCCCCCAGCGCTCGGCAGGAGTTTGTAGGTCCCTTGAACCGAAAACGCAAGGCCGCCGGGTAATGAGAGCACGCGATCGCCGATGAAAAAGTTCTCCCCGGCGCCGACGACGTTTCGGCTCACCGCAGCTGGGTCGTCGAGCCGCACGTTTACGCTATAGAGCGAGATGCCTGCACCAGCGTAGATGGGCGTCGTCAGGCGCGCAGCGATACCGATGCCGAAATCGTCGAGCTTACCGTTGCCGTGCGAGCCGTGTGCATAGTCGGCTTGCAGCGATGCGCGGAACGGCAACGGCAGGGGCGGCCCCACGTCGTAATTCGCTCCGATATCCGTCGCAACGTCGCCGCCGGCGTTGCGGCCGCTGGACTGCGTGGGAAACTGTGGACCGATTTGCACGGAGAGCGGCGCATCGGCAAGGGCCGGCGCAGCAGCCGCCATTGCGACGGCGACAAACGCTGCGGCGAAGCGAAGGAACATGCGCGGTCCGTTCCGGCGACGCGCGCGGCGAGCCTCCTCGAATCCGTGGGCACCGCGCTGCGCGGCTACGGTTTCGCCGAAGGGGCCGCCGATGCGGTGGCAGACACGCTCGGGATGAGCGAAGCGTGAGGCGCAGCTTCCGGCACAACCGACGCGCCAGGCGCCGTACTCGGAGAACTCGAGGCACCCGGCACTGCGCCGGGTTCAGGCGAACCGACCGAAGCCGGTGACGGACTCGCCGCGGGGACGCACGGCGGCGTGAGAACTTCGACTTGGAAGCCCTTGGGGTCCGTCGTCGTGACCGGCGGTGCCGTCGCTGAAGGTTCGGCACCACACGCAACGGCGGCTGCGAAATAGTGTTTCGTAAAGCCTTTGGCGAGATCGGCTTTCACGATCTTGCCGAAGAACGTCGTCGGATACTTCGTGACGATGAGCTGCATATAGCTCCAGGCTTTGTCTTGGTATTGCTTCACCCAGATTTTCTTGAACGCTTCTCCGCCCAGAAAGTACGAGCGCGAAAGATGCGAGTCGCGCGGATACTTGTTGGCCCAATCGTTGAGGGACTCGATCCCGAAGTCCACCTTATTGGTGATGCCTGAATCGGTCGTGTACGGGTTGGAGTGAAACGCTGCATCCTTGAATGTGTTGTTGATGCCGAGAAAGCTCAGCTTCATGCGGCCGAAATACATGTCGGCAGGGGCGGCCGCCTTGAGCTGTTCTTGCTTTTGCTGCTGATATTTCGATATGGGTGCAGCGACGGCGGCCGGCACGAGTACCGGGACGAGTGCGAGCGAACCCACCACAAGACCGAAAGTCCGGAGCCCAGCAACGTGCGACAGCATCGACGTAACCTCCACCTTGAGAGCCAAGGCCTTTCGGCGTGAGCCGAGCGAAGCGACGGGCCGCGGCGATATTGAGGCTTGGCCTACGTCGGCGGTGTGAGGAAACCTTGGCCGGAGGCAGCGCGGCATGCATAATTCATCGCTGATTTTCGTCCTGCTCTCGGCAATCGTCGTCGTCGCCGTCGTGGCGAAGCGCTTCTCACTTCCTTATCCGATCGCGTTTGTCATCGGCGGATCGCTCCTGGCCTTCGTTCCGAATCTGCCGCCAGTCATCATCGATCCCGAACTGATTTTCTTCATCTTTCTGCCGCCGCTGCTCTACTCCGGCGGCTGGCTCACCGACTGGAAGTCCTTTAAAGAAAATCTGCGGCCGATCGGACTGCTCGCGGTCGGGCTCGTCGTCACGACGACCGGCATCGTTGGAATCGTCATTCACAGCCTCGTGCCGCGCTTCGATTGGGCGAGTGCCTTCGTGCTGGGCGCAATCATTTCGCCACCGGATGCGGTCGCCGCGGGTTCGGTGTTCGAGCGCTTCTCCGTCCCGCGGCGCATCATGGCGATTCTCGATGGTGAAGGCCTGGTCAACGACGCGACGGCGCTCGTCATTTACCGGTTTGCGGTCGCAGCTGCGGTGACCGGAACGTTCTCGATCGCGAGCGCCAGCATCGCCTTCGTCGGCGTCTCGATCGGCGGTGTCGCCATCGGCCTCGCCTTCGGCTATGCAATCGCCAAGGCGACCCTCCTGCTGCGCAAGTTCGACCTTTCGGATTACCTCATCGACAACGCGATTGGGTTGATCGCACCCTACATGATCTACGTGTCGGCAGAAGCGCTGCACGCCTCGGGCGTGCTCGCGACCGTGGTCGCGGGCGTCTTCATCAGCCGCCAGTCCAATCGCATCTACGAACCGGGCGGCCGGCTCGTCGCAGCCGCGGTTTGGGATCTGATGATCTTCCTCTTCAACGGCGTCGTCTTTTTGCTCATCGGACTCGAACTGCGTTCGATCGTGCGCGATCCGACGTTCGTGTCGCGCGAGCTTTGGATCGGCATCGCGATCAGTCTGCTCGTCATCGCGGTGCGTTTCGCGTGGGTGTATCCGGCCACGTACATACCACGGCTCTTCTCTCCCGGCATCAATCGCCGTGAAGGCATCCCAAGCTGGCGATACGTGTTCGTCATCGCTTGGAGCGGCATGCGCGGCATCGTATCGCTCGCCTCAGCCCTCGCGCTACCGCAGTTGACCGCCGCAGGGCACCATTTCCCGGCTCGCAACGAGATCGTTTTCATTACGTTTTGCGTGATCTTCGTAACGCTCGTCGGGCAAGGGCTCTCGCTCATTCCGCTGCTGCGGTGGCTGCACATCGATGGTGACAATCTCGATGAACGCGAGCTCGAAGTTCGCGTTGCCGCCCTGCGCTCGGGCATCGCCCGGTTGCGGCAGCTGGAGCCGGAGTTCGCATCGACCGAAGAGTGGGAAGTCGAAGGCCGGATTCTGGGCGATTACGAGTATCGCATCGCGCATCTGCTCGGCCATCTCGACGCGGAGATCAGCACGGCGGGCGTTGCCGTCGATCACAAGCTGCAGCAAGCAGCCCTCGACGCGGAGCGCCAGGAAGTTGCCCGCCTGCGCGACGTCGGCGAAATCCCGGACGAGATTTTTCGTAAGGTGCAGTACGATCTCGATCTCGCCGAGGAACGGCTGACCTGAAGGGAGGCGGCGAACCTTATGCGAGCGTTACCGCGCCACTCTCCAGATCGTAAACGGCTCCAGCCACCCCGCGGTCCTTTGTTACGCAGATTCCACGCGCCGATTTGCCTCGCGCCAGCGGCGGCCGAGTTCGTCGTGGTTGGTCCGGTCGATCGAGAGCGGCGTCACGCTCACGTAGCCGTCGCGGATTGCGGCGAGATCGGTTCCGTCGACGATATCGGAGGGATCGAACGCTCCCCACAGCCAGTAGTACGTATCGCCGCGCGGATCTGCGCGCTTATCGAGACGGTCGCGATACGATTTGCGGCCTTGCCGCACCCAGCGCAGGCCACGCAGCTCCTTCATCGTCAGGTTCGGTACGTTGACGTTGAGCAGCGTCAAACGCGGTAAACCCTCGGCGAGAATGTCACGCGCGATTCGCGCGGCAATTCCGCCCGCGGTCGGCCACTCGTGCTCCCGCGCCTGCTCGGGCCAACTCGCCGCGAGCGAGATTGCGATCGACGGGATGCCGATGATCGTTCCCTCGACGGCAGCGGCGACGGTGCCGGAATACGTGAGATCGTCGCCCACGTTCGCGCCGCGATTGATCCCGCTCACAACGAGCGACGGCGTCCCGCCGCACAAATCGAACGCACCGATGACGACGCAGTCCGCAGGCGTTCCCGACACGCGATACGTAGGCACGCTGCGACCGGACACCTCCGCCGCACGCACCGGCGTCTTGATCGAGATCTGATGACCGACACCGCTGTTGTCTTGATCGGGGGCGACGACCGTTACGTCGCCGAGCTCGCGCAGCGCATCGGCGAGCGCAATAATGCCGCTGCTCGCGTAGCCGTCATCGTTGGTCACCAGAATCTTGGGTCGCGCCATACTCATCGGGCTCGGCTTCGGGGTCGGAGCGGAGGCCTACTCTCAGGCAACCCGCTCGCGCGCCGCGGTACCGGGGATGAGCAGCGAGAGCACCCACGAGACGATCGCGAGGACGATCGCGCCGACGAACGCCGCACCGAAGCCCACGACGTGCAGGCCGACGCCGAGCTTTCCAACGAGGTAGAACAGCGCGGCGTTGATGACGAGCGTGAAGAGCCCGAGCGTGAGGATCTGCAGCGGCAGCGAGAGCAAGAAGAGGATCGGCCGCAAGACCGCGTTGACGACGCCGAGTACGACCGCGGCGACGATCGCTCCGCCGATCCCGGTCACGTGGACGCCGGGCACGAGATAGGCGACCGCCAGCAGCGCGATCGCATTGAGGATGATCCGAACGAGGATTGCCACGACGTCGCCCTCCTCCGCGTCTGCGCGTGCGAGCCAGAAGCCGTTACGGGCGTATGGCGTCTATTCCCGCCGCCGCTGCGTCAAGAAACCTCCGCGAGCAGCGCGTTCCATCCCGCGAGAAAGCGCGCGAGGCCATAGCATTCCAACACGCGGGCACGCGCGCGTTTGCCGATTGCGCGCGCAGCCTCCGGGTCGTTCATGAGGCGGCGGATCGCGTCGACGAGCACGCCGATGTCGTTGCTCACGATGCCGGTGGCTTCTGGAACGGCGTAGGGGACTTCGGTCGTGCCGAGTGCGACGACCGGCATGCCGCAGGCCATCGCTTCGAGCAGCGCAAGACCGAGTGACGTCCAGCGGAACGGATGGAGGTAGATCCGCCGCTTCGCAATCTCGGTGTGCAGCGCGTCCATCGGTAAGTCCCGCTGGGTACCCATGCCGAAAAGATCGAGCGGTGCCCCCTCGCGTTCGAAACGCGGCAATAGATCGGTGCCTGTGACTCGCCCGCGGCGGCCGGCTTCATTGATCACGACGGCGACGCGCGCGAGTTCGCCCGTATAGCGGTAGCCAGGATCGGGAATGCCGTGCTCGATCACTCGCGTCTGCGTCGTTCCGGTGTCCCAAAAGAGCGCGTTGAAGTGCGTGACGTGCACGATCGTCAGATCGTCTCGGTCTGCGAAGGGATGGCGCAACTCGTTGATGCGGCCTTGCGGCGCGTTGTGCTCGAGATAGAGGACCGGCACGTCGAGGATCGGCTTGCGGGCGCCGAGCCAGCGTCGCGCGGCGTCGAGCTCCTGCGGGCGCTGCAACAACGCGACGTCGATCCGTTCCTGCGAGGCTTGCTCCGGCGTAACGTTGCGAACACTCGCGGGCCACGCGTCGCGCCGTCCGCCGGCGCTCGAGCCAGGCTCGACCGGCAAGAGATACGCGTGCGGACCGCGCACGAAGGCGTCGAGCCACGACCCGTGCACGTGCCACACCAGGATGTTGCGCGCCTGCAGCATCCCTTAACCTACGGGAGTGGACCGGGCGCCGCAGCGACACCGTTCGTTGCAATCGCGCGGGAACGTTCGAGCTCCTCGAGCTCGACATCCGCGAGACCGAGCACGGCGCGCAACACGTCGCGTGTGTGCTCGCCGATTGCGGGCGGTGCACGTGGTGGCTGCGGCGGCGTGCCCAGCAGGTGGAGCGGAGACGCGGGAAACGCGATGCGCCCGGCGCTGGGATGCTGCACCTCTGCGATCATCCCACGCTCGGCGACTTTTCGGGCGCACCCAAAGCGCCGAGAACGGAGCGAATTTCACCCGACGGAACGTTGGCGGCCTGGAGTCGCGCGATGACGTTGGCAGTCGGTAGCGCCGCGAACGCTGCCGCTAAGAGCGGCACGAGGTCGGCGCGGTGCGCCACGCGCGCGACGTTGCTTGCGAAGCGCGCGTCGCTTGCGAGTTCGGGCCGTCCGATGACGCGCGTGCAGAGGTCGCCGAACTGCCGGTCGTTGCCGCAGGCGACGACGATCGTGCCGTCGCGCGTCGCGAAGGTTTGATAGGGCACGATGCTCGGATGCGCGTTGCCGTAACGGCCCATGCCGGCCCGTGCGTTGAGCGCGGCGCTCGCGACGCTGCTCGTTGCGGCGATGGCGCTATCGAGCAGCGCGATATCGATCGACTGGCCGCGACCGCTGCGTTCGCGCGCAAAGAGTGCTGCGAGAATCGCCTGGCTCGCATTCATGCCGGCGAGCAGATCTGCGATCGCAACGCCAAACTTGACGGGCTCGCCGCTCGCTTCCCCCGTCATGGCCATCAACCCGCTCTCAGCCTGAATCGCAAAATCGTAACCGGCTTGCTGGGCGCGCGAACCCGCATATCCGTAGCCCGTGATCGTACAATGCACGAGTCGCGGGTTCTCATTCGAAAGCGACGCATAGTCTAGCCCGAAACGTTCGAGCGCGCCTGGCAAGAAATTCGCAACGAGCACGTCCGCATGCTGCGCGAGCGCCCGCGCGACGCGCGCGCCCTCGGCGTTTTTGAGATCGAGCGCGACGCTCTTCTTATTGCGATTGACGGCGAGATAGTACGTCGACTCACCCGCAACCTCGGGTGGCCGCCACGAACGCGTTTCATCGCCGCTTACGGGATGCTCGATCTTCCACACGTCCGCGCCCAGATCGGCGAGCGTCATCGTGCAGAAGGGGCCGGCCATCACGCGCGTCAGGTCGAGCACGCGCACGTCCGCAAGCGCGCCCCGCATACGCGGCTCAGTCAATCATGCGCCGAGGCCGGCTTTCACTTCCGCCGCAAGCGCTGCCGTCATCCCTTTTACCGCTGCGAGCTCGTCGACGCTCGCGCGCTTGATCGCGCTGACGCTGCCGAACGCCGTCAGCAAGCGCTTGCGGCGCACGGGTCCAACGCCGGCCAGTGCATCGAGCGCCGACTGCGTCATCGCCTTGCCACGCCGCTTGCGGTGGTATTCGACCGCAAAGCGGTGCGCTTCATCGCGGACGCGCATCACGAGGTGCAGCCCGGGCGAACCCGGCGGTAGGACAATCGGCTCCGGGTTCCCCGGCACGAAGAGCCACTCGTGCTCTTTGGCCAGCCCCGCGACAGGGATGCCCCACAAGTCGAGTTCTTCGAGCACCTCGACGACGGCGCTCAGCTGCCCCTTACCGCCGTCGATCAGCAACAGGTCGGGGCGGTGATGGAAGCGCTCCTTCTTACGCAGTTGCGCCTGCAACTTCGTCGCACCGTCCACGGGCGCGTCCTCGACGATGCTCGCGGGGTCTTCTTCGCCGGGTGCATTCGTATCGGCGCGCAGGTACCGGAGCCGGCGGCGCAGCGTCTCCTGCATCATCGCAAAATCGTTCGAACCCTGGTCATAGTGGATCGCGAAGCGCCGGTAATCGCTCTTCTTGGCGCGCCCTTCGACGAAGACGACCATCGACGAAACGGGGTTCGTGCCTTGGATGTTCGAGATGTCGTAACATTCGATGCGGTGCGGCACGTCAGGCAGGTCGAGCGCGGTGGCGAGTTCCGCAAGGGCTTGTGCCGACGATGTTTCTTGAACTTCCTGGTGCGCGAGGAAGGCTTTGAGGTTCTGCTCGGCATTCTCGCGTACGAGCCGCATGTACTCGGCGCGCGGACCGCGCTGCGCGCGCAGGACGCGCACGCGCTGACCTTTGAGTTCCGAGAGCCACGCTTCGATCACGCCGAGATCGCGCGGCAGCGCCAGGGCGAGCACTTCCTTGGGAATCGCCGCTTGTGAGACGACGCGGCGCGCGCGCGCTTTGAGCGCAACCGGTACTTCATTGCTGCGCGCTTCACGCAGCGCGAGCGGTGAAAAGCCGTCGCCGATACCGCCCGTGCCGCTCGCACCGCCTGCGCGTGCCGTGTAAAATTGCGTGAAGAAATCGGAGTATAACTCCGCATCGGTCTGATCGGTTACGCCGTCGAGTATGAAGTGTTCTTGGCCGATCAATTTGCCGCCGCGAACGAGAAAGACTTGCATGCAGGCTTGGCCGCGGCCACGCGCCGAGGCGATGAGGTCCATGTCGATGCGCGAGCGCCAGACGACTTTCTGACTCTCGGTCACCCGGCGCACCGCAACGATGCGGTCGCGCAGTCGCGCCGCCGCTTCGTAGTTCATGCGGTCGGCCGCTTCGGCCATCTCGCCATGGAGACGATCGAGTAACCGGTCTTGCTGGCCTTCTAAAAACAGCACGACCTCATCCACCAGACCGTCGTACTCCTCTTCGCTCTGGTAGCCGACGCAAGGCGCCATGCAGCGTTTGATATGGTATTGCAAACACGGCCGCTTGCGTTTGCCGTCGATCGGCTCGCGACAGGTGCGCAGCGGAAAGACGACCCGCACGAGGTTGATGAGTTCGCGAAGTCCGTGCGCGTTCGTATACGGTCCGAAATAACGGCCGCCGTCGTCGCGCACCACGCGCGTAAAGGTCACGCGCGGAAACGACTCGTTCGTTACCTTGAGATACGGATAGCGCTTGTCATCGCGCAAACGCACGTTGAAGGGCGGCTGATGCCGCTTGATCAGATTGGCTTCGAGGATCAGCGCTTCGATCTCGTTGTTCACGACGATCCAGCGGACGTCGATCACGCGTTCGACCATGCGCGTCGTGCGGTACGCATGCGCGGCCGAATCCTGAAAATAGGAGCGAACACGATTGCGTAGCGACACGGCTTTGCCGATGTAGAGAATCCGCTCACCCTCGCCGAGCATCAGATAGACGCCCGGGGAATCGGGAAGCTGCGCCAGCGTATTCTCGAGCGCGCGCGGAGGGGCCGGCGTCGCGTTCACTTGACGGTCGAGAGCACGTCCGCGGCCGCGTCGAAGGCCGAGCGCGCTTCAACGCGCGAGCGAGCGGCATTGCCCGACTCGTACGCGTCGAGCGCTTTGCGGTAATGCAGCTGCGCTGCACCCAGCGGTTTGTGGGTGATGCTCTGCGCCAGATCGATCTCGTTGCGAGCGACGAGCAGGTCGGCCGTAAGCACTTCGCCGCCGCTATCGACGATCGGCACACCGTTTTCCGGCGGGGTGACGCCCGTCGGCGCGAGGACCGTCGTCGGGACCTGGGGCGCGGTAAGCGGCTGCACGGGTTGCGCTCGCGGGACGCCGGTCAAGACTTGCGCTTGTGCTTGACCGGATGCCGAGAGAGCCCCGGACACGTCGCCCGCGCGCGCTCGCTGCAGCGCCTGAACGTATTTATAGCTGGCCTGCTGGGCCGCGGCGGGGTTGCTCACCTCGGCGCGCACGATCGAATGGTAGGCGTTGGAAAGCGATCGCCCGACGGGCGTCGTCGGCAACGGCGGGGCAGGAAAGTTGGGCCGAGCAGCCGTCTGCGCCTGCAGGGGCGACGCCGGCCACAGCAGTGCTGCGGCGAGTGCCGCGGCGCTAAGCCGCCTTGCGGCTGCTGCGCCGCCGCGCACGCACGGTCTGGCCAACGATGGCGGCGACCACCGCCAAAAGGATGATGCCGACGACGAGCGTCGAGACCTGGTGAATTTGCGGTTTGATGTCATCGATATGCCGTCCAAAAATGCTTCCCAGCCATGCTAACCCAAAACAGAAGACCGCCGAACCGGCCGCAGTGTATGCGACGAAGTAGCGCTTCTGCATCCGGGAGACGCCGGCGGGCAACGCCGAGACGCCCCGCACGAACGGAATGAAGCGGCACACGAAGACGACGACGTTGCCGTGGCGGTCGTAAAAGCCATGGAACGCGTCGAGCTTCTTCTCGCTGAGTTTGAGGTAGTGCCCGTAGCGCGCGACGAAGGGCCGGCCGCCGGCGTAACCGATCGCGTAGAGCAGTGTTCCGCCGACGATCTCGCCGACGGTCGCGACGGCCCCCGCGAGCCAGACGTTCGAGAGATGTCCCGTCGCCGCGAGCGCTCCCGCAGCGGGAACGACCAACTCCGTCCCGACCGGAATGCCGAGATTGCCGATCACCATGACCAGGAACAGGCCGGGATAGCCCGCGTGGTCGATGATGCTCAAGAAAAACTGCGTAAGATGCTCCACGATTCAGCCGGCTACCGAGCTCGACGAACGGATGTTTCCGAGCGCGCGGCTCAAGAGTTCCCCGGCGAGTCCCCCGCCCTCGGCCAAGATCGCATCGAAGAGGTCGGCCGGTTCGATTGGGGCGGGGGCCGGCACCGTTCGGTCCGCGACGGCGAGAATCCGCGAAACCCGCGGTGTGATCAGGATGCCGTCCCACAACCGATCGTCACCGGTGCCGAGCGCCCGGCGCAAGTCGCCGACGATCTCGGCGGAGCTACTGCCATGGGCAAGGAGCCGTGCCTCCACGCCGGCGTCGTCCTCTTCGAGCAACGCGAGGAGCAGATGCCCAACTCCCACGAAGTAGTGGTTGTGATTTCGGCACGCTTGCTCGGCCGCGCGCAGAACGCGTTTGGCCGCTGGATCGAAGCGAGTAAACACGAATCGGGCCCTTAGTTTGCCCGCCAGCGAAGCGGCGCGGAGCAGGATGAAGGCTGAACTGGTCGGGGCGGCAGGATTTGAACCTGTGACCTCTGCGTCCCGAACGCAGCGCTCTACCAAGCTGAGCTACGCCCCGGTACCCCGACGGGATCCCGGACGATTCTGGCATGCGACGAGCCCTCCTGCTCGCACGTGCCGCCCAGGTTCACCCGAGCGTGCATTCGAACTAACGCGACCGGCTCATGAATTACCTCATCGTTGGCTGCGGCCGCGTCGGCGCGACGCTCGCAAAACTGCTCGCCGCCGAATCGCACGATATCGTCGTGATCGACGAGAATCCGGCGGCGTTCAAGCGCCTGGGTCCCCATTTTTCCGGCCGCGTCGAAGTTGGTACGGGAATCGATTACGACGTCTTGCTGCGCGCGGGGGCTGACAAAGCCGACGGGTTCGTTGCGGTCACCGACGGCGACAACCGCAACGTGATGGCGGCCTTGATCGCACAGCGGATGTTTCACATCAAAAAAATCGTGGCGCGCATCTACGATCCGCCACGCGGCCAGCTCTACCGCGAACTCGGCATCGAAACGGTGTGCCCAACCACGATCGGCGCGAAGATCGTGCGCGACAAGCTCATGCACATGCCGTACGAGTCCGTGCCGTCATTCGATTTTGGAAAAGTCTCCTCACTCGCGGTGACGCTCGGTCCCGGGGACGCGGGCGCGCGCGTGTTCGAGATCGAGAGACCGGGGGCGGTCCGTCTCGGGGCGATTCGCCGCGGCGGTCACGTATTCGTCGCGTCGCCCGAAGATGTGCTCTCCGCGGGCGACGAGGTCAACGCGATCGTCGCCCCCGAGGCGCTTTCCGAATTCGTCGCCCGCTTCGCGGCGACCACGCAGGACGTCCCGATCAAACTCTCCGCTTGATGTTCGTCATCATTGTCGGGGGTGGCAAGGTCGGCACGTATCTCGCGCGGGCGCTGCTGGGTCAAGACCACGAAGTCGTGCTCATCGAAAAGCTGGCGCGCAAGGCGCAGCTCATGGCAAATCTCCTCGAGACCGATGTTACGATGGTTGGCGACGGGTGCGATCCGCTCGTGCTCGACGCCGCCGGCCTCAAGCGCGCCGACGTCGTAGTTGCCGACACGGGCGACGACGAAGACAACCTCGTCGTCTGTCTCATCGCCAAGCGACACTCGCAAGCGCGCTGCATCGCGCGCGTCAACAACCCCAAGAACAAGCTAATCTTCGAGTCGATCGATCGCGAGAAGCCGATTACGTTGATTTCTTCGACCGAGGTGATCCTCGACGCAATCAACGAGCACGTCAACACCCAGGACTACGCGATCATCACCAAACTCAAGGATGGCGACCTCGAGCTCGTCAAGGTCTCGATTCCCCCAGGATCGCCGGCCGACGGCAAGCGTATCGTCGACGTGGGTTTACCGCGGTCTTCGATCGTCGTCGCTGTCGACCGCAAAGGCGAGGATCTGCTCATTCCGAGCGGCGACACGCCGTTGCGCGCGGGCGATCTGGTGATCCTCATGGTCAAGAACGACGCGCGGTCCGACGCTCGCTTGGCGCTGGTCGGCGTGAAGGCGACGGTTTAGGCCGCCCGAGCGGGACGGCCCGGGCACTTAGGGGTATACTAAGTGCACGAGCGCGGGCGAGGCACGGTATGCGGCGACCCTACGGCAGATATCGGCGGACCGTCTTCCGGACCGGAAGACGTTTCATCGTGTGTGGGCTGCGCCGTCCCGTCCCGACCGCCTCCGACTTGGCGCCGCTGCCGTTCGGCTGGCGGCTGCGTGCGACGCTGCTGATTGCGGCGGTCGTCGTTGGGTTCGTTGCGATTCGGCCGCCTGCCGTGCCGGCTGGCACGCAGCCACCGCCGCTGAGCATGGCGCGCTATTCGATCGACGATTTCGCAAACGCGAGTCGCTTCAAATGAGCCCGCGGCGTAACGCCACGACGGCAGCCTGCGTGCGATCGTTTGCTGCGAGCTTCTCGAGGATGTCGCGAATGTGTCCCTTGACGGTGCCGAGCCCGATGTAGAGACTGATCGCGATCTCGGCGTTGCCGCGACCATCGGCGATCATCCGCAAAATCTCGGTTTCGCGCGGCGTGAGCGGCGACGGTTCGAGCGCCGGACGCGCGCCACCGCCGATACGGCTCATGACGACGTGCGCGACGCGCGCATCGAAGTACGCGCCGCCGTCCGCCGCCGTGCGAATCGCCGCGACGATTTGACCCGGCGCCGACGTCTTGAGCGAGTACGCATCTGCGCCCGCTGCGAGCGCTGCGAGAATCTCGGTTTCGAGGTCGTGGACGGTGAGGATCGCAATACGCGTGCCGGGTGATGCCAGCCGCGCGCGGCGCGTCACCTCGATGCCGTCCATGCCGGGCAGACCGATGTCGACCACCGCGACGTCGGGACGGTGTGCGACGATCGCGGCGAGACCGCTCGGGCCGTCATCCGCTTCTGCGATGACGTGCAAGTCGGGTGCCGCGTCGAGCGCGGTTCGCAGCCCGGCGCGCGTGAGCGCGTGGTCTTCGACGAGCACCACGCTGCGCTTTGGGACGTTCATGACTCCAAAAGAGGTCGGCGACGAGCTCGTTTCGATTTGGAGGAAATTCCGGGACGGCCGTTCCGCGGAAATAAAAAGACGGCGGTGCTATTCATCGGAATACCATTGGCTGACGCACGTGGGGAACGGACTCGCGTTTGTAACGTGACTTTAGGTACTTTCAAACACGCGCAGGTTATCCTCATTGAAACGTTCACAGAAGAGCACGTAGTTCGATGCCGAGGTCCTGGCGGCACTCGGTACGCGCATTCCGGCAACACCGCTGTGATACGCCGCCAGGCCGAATCGTTGGGTCGGGGCCGGTCCGCGATCGGCATACGGAGCCCATGCTCCGGTCAACTCTTGCAGCGACGTTCCGAATAGCGCCTGAAGGTCGGGAGCCGTCAAGTCGACGAGGTTCTCGAGCCGGCGGCAGACAACCGAGACGAGATGGCGTGGCGTGATTGGTACGTCGAAGATGCGTTCACCGACGTCGATCGCACCGCCGATCTCGTAGAGTGCGGTGAACAGCGTGTCGGCAAGATAAAGAACCTCGACGGTGCCGCGCACATGGTAGCGTCCGCTCTTCTTCCCCGATCCCTCGCAGGAGAGCGGCGTCCTATAGTACGTTGGTGGTACGATGCGCGCGGCAAAACCGGCATACGAAAGACGCGGCGCCTGCGAGAGGGACGCCCCAAGCTGAGCATCGGCGAGCACCGGTTAGCTCGTGAATCCTTCCTCGAGCGCCCCGACGAGATCGTCGAGCACCTTCACGCGGCCCGACAGGAGATAGCGCATGGGCTGTTCGCCGCCAAGGCCACGGTTTGGCGCGTTCAGCCAAATGCGGACCGTGCTCATGTTGCTCTGGAAAAGCGCTGCAAGGCGCTGCAGCACATCCACGATCGGTGCGAGCGCATCTTGCAGCGCAGGCGCGTCGGGCGTCTTGCGGACGGCCGCTGCACCCTTGCCGATCGCTCGCGCAAGGTCGGAGACAGGGACGGCGAGTTCGTCCGCGACAGCGCGCGCGTCGATCCGCCCCGTTTCCGCGTCGAAAACTTCGAGGAATTGCTCCGAGCGAACCGCTGCTGTCGCTGCCATATCTTAACTATAGCACTTCGGTGGCGTCCATGTCACGTTTTGGTAATGCGAAGGTTCCATCGGGGACTGCTCGTTCAGGAAAACCGCGTCGGCGGACGTTCATACCGCCGCCGCGACCGAGGCGAGCGGCAACGCCAACGTGAAGACGCTGCCGCCGCCGGGGCGCGGGGCATAGGCGATGTGGCCGCCGTGATTTTGCGCGATCCGACGCACGAGGTAGAGTCCCAGTCCCGATCCCGCTCCGGGACGACTGCGCGTCTCGCGCACGCGCTCGAAGAGCCCCGCGCGTTCGTTTTCAGGCACGCCGTAACCCTCATCTTCGACGGTGATCGTCGCCTCGCGCGCATCGCTGGCCACGCGCAGCGAGATGCCCCGCCCGGATGGCGTCCAGGTGACGGCGTTCGCGAGCACGTTGACGATCGCGCGCCGCAGTTCGCGTTCATCGCCCCAAACGAAGGGTTGCGAGCCGGCTGCGACGTCCACGTGCAATCGCTTGCGACGCCAGAGCGGCTCGAGTTCGGCTGCGATCGCGGTCGCTAGCGGCGCGAGCGCGATCTCTTCGCGGGACGTACTGTGCTCGCCCGACTCATAACGCGACACCAAGAGCAGTGTCTCGGCAAGGCGCTGCAATTCGTCATTGGATGCTAAGGTTCGCTCCAGGATCTCGCGATAGGGTTCGGGCAGCGGCCCGAATGCGCCGTCGAGCGCCTGATGCATGGTCATGCTCGCCGCACTCAGCGGCGTTCGTAGGTCGTGCGAAAGCGCGTACACGATATCGCGGATAACGTCGCCGCGCTCGCGCAGCGCTTCATTGGCGCCGCCGAGCTCGTCATTGCGTTCCGCCAGTTGCACGAAGAGCGACGCTTGCGCGAGTGCGATCGCGCCTTGGTCGACGTATGCCGAGAGCGCTTCTTCGAAGTGCGGCTCGAACGGCACCGCCGCGCGCAGCAGCACGAGAACGCCGAAGGTCGTCTCGTGTTCGACGAGCGGCGCCGCGATCGCGTGCATCACACCGAAGGTATCGAGCAGCAATCGCCCGAGCGCGTCGGTCTCACCGATCGTCACGATACCTTCGCGCCGTTCCGCGATACGGTGCAGAAATGAAAGGATCGCCGCAACGGGACGCTCCTGACGCACCTCGACATCGCTACCGTTCTCACAGACGTACGTCGTCGGTTCGTCGATGCTCGGGGAGAACACATAGAGCCGCGCCGCATCGACGGCGAGCGAGCCCTGCGCTTCACGCACGATCGCGCGTTCGATGAGTTCCGGGTTGACCGACGCGCGGATAATCTCGATCGCCCGGCGTACGCTGCGCTCGCGCGCCGCCCGCTCCTGACGCGCGGCGAGTTCGCCGGCCCGCGCCGCAGAACGCTGCGTCGCGATGCTCAGGCCGCCGACGAGTAAGAACGAGAGCGCGCTGATGATGCGGTCGCCGATCGCGATCACGTCCCAGTGGTGGCCGTCGTGCAGACCGTTGGCATAACCCGCACTGACGTCGCAGAGGAGGGCCAGCCCGACTAAGAGTTGCGTGAAGCGCGAGTCGAGCGCGAGGCTCGAGATCGCAATGGGCCCGTTGAGCAGAATCGCCGCAACGAAGAGCTGCGGCGTCAGAAGATCGAGAATCCAGGCGACGACGAGAAGAACGACGCACGTGGGGCGTATCCAGCGATGCGGCACGCGTTAGCGCTTCGCGACGCCGCACCGCACCACCCGGGCGGGTCGACACGCTACATCCGAGAAGGGTCGAGCCGTGAACGACCGTTCGAGCAGACCGTCGGCCGAGGCGCTGCTCAAAGAACTCGGCACGTCGCCGCGGCTCACCGTCTACTTAGCGAGCGCGCCGGGTGCCGGCAAGACGCGCCGGCTCCTCGACGACGCGCTGCGGCTCTCCGAAAACGGCGTTCGCGTCGTGCTCGGGTGGATCGAAACCAAAGGCCGTCCCGATCTCGACGTGCTGACGGATCTGCTTCCGCGCGTTCCGCCGCGTACCGTGTCGATCGGCACGTCGACGTTTGCCGATTTCGACTTCGACGCCGCGCTTGCGATGCGGCCGCAGGTCGTGGTTCTCGACGAGCTCGCGCACGCGAATCTCGAAGGCGGCGCGCATCTCAAGCGCTGGCAGGACGCGCTCGCACTGCGCGCAGCCGGCATCAGCGTCATCGGCGCGTTCAATATTCAGCATATCGAAACGGTCGCCGCCACGGCCGAAGGCCTCATCGGCTTTCCCGTCCGCGAGATCGTACCGCTCTCGTTTCTCAAAGAGGCGGATCAAGTCGTCGCGCTCGACGTTTCGCTCGAGCAACTCGAGGCGCGTCTCGTCGCCGGAAGCGTCGTACGGGCGGAGGACATCGAACGCGCGCGCAACACGATCTTCCGGCCGCAGACGCTGCGCTTCTTACGCGAGATGATGTTGCGTACGGTCGACGATTTGACCGTTCCCAATCTCGTTCCGCAGCGCGTCTCGACGGCGCTCGCCCTCGCGACCGGCGAAGGCGACGCACTCGTCTTTCTGCGCAAGTCGGCGAGCGTCGCACGCGCGCTCGATCTTGCACTCGACGTGGCGCTCGTGGGCGACGGCAGTCGCGATACCATCACAGAGCTCTCACGCGAGTTCGGGGCGAACGTCATTACGCTCCAGGGGTTCGACAGCAACAAGCCAGACCTCAGCGACCTCAAGGCGACGCTCGTCACGGTTCCCTTCGGCGCCCTCGCCGCCCGCGTTCTAGGGCGCCCCGCGCAGCGCGATCTCTTCGTGCTCGATCCGGCGGCGGCGGTTGCGGCAGGTCAGTCGCAGCTCGCGTTCTCGCGCTATGCACAAACTTCGGCCGACCGGTTGAAGATCGGCTACGGCCGCCTCACGATCTATCTTGGGGCTGCCGCCGGCAGCGGCAAGACGTACGCGATGCTCGACCGCGCGCAGCAACTGCGCGAGACGGGCGTCGACGTCGTCGGTGCGTTCATCGAGACGCACGGTCGCAGCGACACGCAAAGAAAAGCAGAAGGTCTGGAGATACTGGCGCGTCGCGAGGCCCTGTGCGACGGCGTGCGTTACAGCGAGCTCGATCTCGAAGCGCTGCTGCTTCGTAGGCCGACCGTCGCGCTCATCGACGAACTGGCACATAGCAACGCGCCCTGCGACGAGCACGCCAAACGGTACGACGACGTGCTGCAAGTCGTGCGTGCCGGCATCTCGGTGATGACGTCGCTCAATATCCAGCACCTCGAAGGCCTGGGCGACGCCGTCTACCGGCTTACGGGGCAGCGCGTCCGCGAAACGGTGCCCGACGAGATCCTCGCGCTTGCCGACGACGTCATCCTCATCGATACGACGCCCGAGACGCTGCGCGAACGCCTGCGCGACGGCAAGATCTACAAGGCGGCAAAGATCGAAGACGCGCTCGCGCACTTCTTCCGCAGCGACAATCTCGGGGCGCTGCGCGAGCTCGCGTTGCGCGAGGTCGTGCGTGCGCGCGGTGCATCAAAGCGCTCCGCGCCCTTCTCGCGGCTCGTGCTCGGCGTCAAGGCACGCGAGCGCGACATCGATCTCATCGAACGCTGCGCCCGCATCGCGCTGCGCTTAGAGATCGACTTATCGGTCGTACACGTCGCACGCTCGGCCGATGCGGCCGCGACGCGCGTCGTTGAGTCACTTGCCGAAACGGCGCGCAGGACCCGCGCGCGCTTCAGCATCGCGACGGGTGACGACGCGCCTCAAACGCTCATCCAAGCGGCGGCACGCGAGGGCGGCACGACGATCGTGCTCGAGGGTGCACGCCGTAAATCGCGCTGGCCGCGCGACGTTTCTTTCGCGCGCCGCGTCCTCGACGCCGGCGCACGGCAACTCTTCATTTTAGCGGCGCCACTTTAGGGCGCGATCCGGTACCATTGGCCGTTTCGTTCGACGTGGATGGGCGTCTCGAAGAGCTCCGAGAGGAGCGCATCGCGCAAGACCCCATCCTTACGGCCATCGGCAAAGACCGTGCCGCGACGGAGAAGAATGATGCGATCGATTTCGGGGAGGACGTCGTCGAGGTGATGCGTCACGAGGACGATGCCCGTACCGGCCGAGACCAAATGACGCATCGCGTCGCGCACACTGCGTTGCGCGGCGACGTCGAGAGCCGTGGAAGGTTCGTCGAAGATGAGTGCGCGCGGATCGTGCACGAGGGCGCGCGCGATGACCGCGCGGCGCGCTTCGCCGGAAGATACGGTTGCGATTCCGCGGTTCGCGAGGTGCGCGATTCCCAGTCGCTCGAGCGCGCGATCCGCCTGCGCCGACATCTGGTCGCTAACCGCGTGCATGTAGCCGATCGACAAACTGCCGTGAAAGCCCGATAGGACGACGTCGCGCAGCGTCGTCGACGGTTCGAAGCTCGCTTCGAGGTCACTCGAGACGATGCCGAGCAGCGTGCGCAACTCGAAGACGTTCCAACGCTCCCGTCCCATCACGCGGCAGCGTGTTCCCGCTTGCGGGGCCGGGTAGCACTCGCGCGCGATCGTCTTGAGAAGCGTGGACTTGCCGGAGCCGTTGGGCCCGATGATGGCGACGCGTTCGCTGACGTCGACCCGCATCGTAAGATCCGTCAGCACGTTCCGGCCGCCGCGGATGACGGTGACGCCTGCGAGGTCGAGCATCGAGCCATCCCGTTCCCGGATCGCGCGCGCCGTTACATCCGGCTGCATTAGTGCAAAAGACCCGACGCGATGTTGATCACGAGTGCGAGGATCGCCGTATTATACGCAAACGAGATGAGGCCGTGGAAAAGAACGACGCGGCGCACGCCGGAATCGGTGACCTGCACGTCGGAGACCTGAAACGTCATACCGACCACGAATGAAAAATATGCGAAGTCGAAGTCGCTCGGCTCCTTCGTTCCCGGAAAGGTGAGTCCGCGATCGGCCTGGTTGTCGTCATCGTCGTCGAAGTAGAACAGGTGCGCGTAGCGGAACGTGAAGAGGGTGTGGATGAGCAGCCATCCGGCGACCACCGCACCGATCCCGAGCAAATAGATAACCAGCTTTTCGTTCACGCTGTTTACGTGCGGAACGCGTCCGAGTATCGCGATCGCCGAGGCGAGCCCGATGATGACGCTCAACAAGACGAAGCCGAGCACAGCGTTGCGTCCCGGATCTTCGACTGCCGCGCGTTCTTGCGTGTGGCTCGGATTCGCGTGCATCGCGAGCGTCCAGAAAAGGACGATCAGCACGGCGGCCGCGGCGTCGTACGCGGCCACCGCTCGCGAAATGCCCGTCAACCAGGCCGGAGCTGCGACGTTCACTGCGAGGACTGCGAGCGCGGCAGCGCTGAAGACGATAAGGCGGCCGCGCCACGGCGACTGCATAAACGGCCGGCGCAAAGCCTTGGTTGTCATCCGCCCGAGATTAGTCTACGGCTCCAACGTTCCCGCAGCCCGGCTACCTTTTAATGCAGCCACGGTTCGTTGTCCGTGCTACGGGAACTTGATCACGGTTTCGACCCCGAGCGAACTTTGATGATTGCGGCCGAACTCCGTTGCTGGATTGAAGCCGCGATAGATAAAGGCCGGCTGATCGGCGGTATCGAGCCGGTATTCCACGCGAAAGATATAGCTCGACCCCGGCGTAAAGTTGAACGTGCCCGTGTTGGACTGCAAGCGCTGCGGAATTCCGGTGCGGAAACCTTGCGTGTCGTGGAAGGTCTCCTTCCGCAGAGAGACGCCATAGCGCGGGTTGAATTGATAGTTGGCGTAGCCCGCGATGCCGTTCCAATGCGCCGTCGTGAAGGCCAACGGACCACCGTTTACGCCGTTGCCGAGCTGCGTGCCGTTATCGTAGTTCGCGATCAGCGTCAAGGCACTTGTCGGGTGCACGGTCAAAACGCCGTCGTAGAGCATGCGATTCGTGACAACGGCGTCTTGCGTGATCGTGTCGTCTAAGATCCCGTTCAACGCAAAATCGTTACCGTTGTACGTATCGAGCGTCACCGCGTAACCGGGCGACGGCGTCAGGACGAGCGCACCTTCGAGCGTCTTCTTTTTGCGCGCAAATTTCCAATCGTCCCAACCGTTATTGGCGCCGAATACCATCGAGAGTTTGGGATTGTACGCGTACGTCAAGCGTGCTCCGGTATGCGTAAAGGGGACGGCGTCGCCAAAGAGGTATGACCGCGAAAAGTTCGAGTTATTGGGCGCTTCGATAACCTCAGCGCCGGCTAGCGAAGAAAACTTACCGACGATCAGCGTAAAGGGCCCCTGCACAAGCTGTGCGTACGCCTGCGTGAGATTCGAGCCGGAGCGAGATTGCCCGTTGGACCCGATAACGTCCGCGTCGGTACCGAAGCTGCCCTCGAATTTCGCGCTTACCACGCTGCCGTTTAACAGAAGTTGCAGGTTGGCATTTTGCAAATCCAACGTGTCGTTGAAGTCGTTGGGCTTGGCAAGTTGACGACCGCCGTTAGCATCGAAAAACGGGCCAGTGCCGCCGTCAAAGATACGGCTCGGGTTGCCGTTGACAAAACGTACTCGATCGCTGAGCCCAACCGCCGTAAAGCCGGCATCGCCGTAGCCGCTAAGCGTAATGAGTTTGAAGGGTGTGGCCGAAGGCGATGGCGAGGCTAACGGCGCTGGGCTTGCTGCAGGCTGTATCGTCGACAAGGGGCTTGGCGAAAGCGAAGGCGCCGGCTGCGCGTTTGCAGGGAGACCGCCCATGAGCGAAGCGGCGACGATTGCCAAGGCTCCAGAACCCAGAATTCGAAACAACGGAAACTCCCTACATCTCATGTAGAAGCAGCGTTTAAAGCGGAAACGAGTAGACGGCGCGCGTCGTCTACGTCGGCAGCAGCAGTTAGGTCCGCGCAGCGTGTTTAGCGTTTTCCATCGAGGGCGAGGTTGAGTTCTAAAACGTTGACATGCGGCTCGCCGAGGAACCCGAGTTCGCGGCCATGCACGTACTTCGCGACCAGTGTGTTGACCGCGTCGACGTTCATCTTTCGTGCCTTTGCGATCCGCGGCGCTTGGTAGAGCGCGGCTTCGGGCGAGATGTCGGGATCGATGCCGCTCGCACTCGACGTCACGAGATCCATCGGTACGGGAAGCGTCGCATCGGGATTGGCCTTCTTGAGCGCCTCGAGCGTCGCTCGCGTCGTGTCGATTAGTTTCTTGGACGTCGGACCGAGATTCGTTCCGCCGGTCGCGGTTGGATCGTACCCGTTCTTGCCCGCCGCCGACGGACGGCCTTGGAAATACTGCGGCTTCGTCCACAACTCTCCGATGATGTCGGAGCCGACGGGTTTGCCATTAACGACGATCATCGAGCCGTTGGCTTGGCTCGGAAAGATGACTTGCGCGATGCCGGTCATCACGAGCGGATAGACGATTCCCAGCAGCAAGACGGTGACGATGGTGAAGATAGCAGCCGTGCCGAGATGGCTCAGCGTGCCTTCATTCGCGCGACTCGCCGCCACGGGGGATACGAAGTTCTTGTCGGCTGTAAAGACGGTGCTTTTCATGCGTTTCTTTCTCTCTTGCGCCACGGGTTCGGGCCTCAGCCCGAACCCTGTTTACGTGAGGTGCAGCGCGGTTAGGATGAGGTCGATGATCTTGATGCCAACGAACGGAACGACGATGCCGCCGAGGCCGTAGACGAGCACGTTGTCGCGCAGAACGGCGTTCGCGCCACGCGGACGATACGCGATCCCGCGGAGCGCGAGCGGGATGAGCGCGATAATGATCAAGGCATTGAAGATGACGGCCGAGAGGATCGCGCTCTGCGGCGTCGAGAGCCGCATGATATTGAGCGCCTGCATCGCCGGATACGCCGTCACGAACATCGCGGGAAGAATCGCGAAATACTTCGCGACGTCGTTGGCAATCGAGAAGGTCGTGAGCGCGCCGCGCGTCATGAGGAGCTGTTTACCGACTTCAACGACTTCGATCAGCTTCGTGGGATCGGAGTCGAGGTCGACCATGTTGCCAGCCTCTTTGGCCGCTTGGGTTCCAGAATTCATCGCAACGCCAACGTCGGCTTGTGCGAGGGCCGGCGCATCGTTCGTGCCGTCGCCCGTCATTGCAACGAGCCGGCCCGAACCCTGCTCGCGTTTGATCAGAGACATTTTCGTTTCGGGCGTCGCTTCGGCTAAGAAATCGTCGACGCCCGATTCGCGCGCGATCGCGCTCGCCGTAAGCGGATTATCGCCCGTAATCATGATCGTGCGGATGCCCATCGCGCGGAGGCGATCGAAACGCTCTTTCATGTTGGGCTTGATAATGTCTTTGAGGTAGATGGCGCCGAGAATTTGCTTGTTCTCGGCCAGGAGCAGCGGCGTCCCGCCCGCACGTGCGATTCGCTCGACGTCGGCTGCGAGCACGCTTTGCCCGTCGCCGCCCTGTTCGCGCACCCACGCGCGTACGGCATCGGGGGCGCCCTTGCGGATCGAACGGCCGCCGGCGAGATCGAGGCCGCTCATGCGTGTGTACGCGGAGAATGGCACGAAGGTCGAGCCGTCGGGAGGCTTACCGTTGCCGGTCGATTCGGCCGCGTCTTTCTCTGCAAGTGTAACGATCGAGCGGCCTTCAGGCGTCTCGTCGGCGAGTGACGAAAAGTAGGCCGCGACCGAGGCGGATTTCCGGTCGACGCCATCGGCCAACAGGATCTCCGTCGCTTGCCGATTGCCCAGTGTGATCGTGCCGGTCTTGTCGAGCAGCAGCGTATCGACGTCGCCCGCCGCCTCGACCGCGCGGCCGCTCATTGCGAGGACGTTCCGCTGTAAGACGCGGTCCATGCCGGCGATGCCGATGGCGGAAAGCAGACCGCCGATCGTCGTCGGAATCAAGCAGACCAGGAGTGCGATCAAGACGGTGACGCTCTGGATCGTGCCCGAGTAGATCGAGAACGGGCCCAAGGTCACGACAGCGGAAACGAAGATGATCGTCAGGCCGGAGAGGAGGATCGAAAGCGCGATCTCGTTCGGCGTTTTCTGGCGCGACGCGCCTTCGACGAGCGAGATCATTCGATCCAGGAACGATTCGCCGGGATCCGAGCTGATGCGCACCACGATATAGTCGGAGAGCACGCGCGTTCCGCCGGTGACGGCGCTACGGTCGCCGCCAGATTCACGAATGACGGGCGCCGATTCGCCGGTGATTGCAGACTCGTCGACCGATGCGGCACCTTCGATAACATCGCCGTCGCCCGCGATCAGTTCGTTCGGCTCGACGCGAATGAGATCGCCTTTGCGCAACTCGTTCGCGTTGACCATCGCCGGCTTACCGTCGACGATTTTCCGGGCTTGCGTATCGCTCTTGGTGCGGCGGAGAAAGTCGGCTTGCGCCTTGCCGCGGCCCTCAGCGACAGCTTCCGCTAAGTTGGCGAAGACGACCGTAAACCAAAGCCACAAGGAGATGGCGAGATCGAAGCCCGCGTTTTGTCCGCCGCGAACGAAGAGATCGCGGAAGAAAAAGAGCGTCGTGACGAGCGCGCCGACCTCGACAACGAACATGACAGGGTTACGGGCTTGCCAGCGCGGGTCGAGTTTGATGAATGAATCCGCGATGGCCCGCGTGACGATCGCGCGATCGAAGAGCGAGCGCGCTTGTGGGCGGCGCTCGACCCGACGTGACGGAATCATTAAAAGGTCTTTCCTTGCAGCATGAGCAGATGCTCGACGATGGGCCCGAGTGCGTCGGCCGGTACGAAGGTCAGCAGGCCGACGATGATGATGACGCCCAGAAGCAGCGCGACGAAGATAGGTGAGTAGGTCGTGAAGGTCCCAACCGATTCCGCGACACTCTTCTTGCCGGCAAGCGAACCCGCGAGCATGACGGCCGGAATGATGAACAAGTATCGCCCGCAGACCATCACGATGCCCGTGATGATGTTGAGGAACGTGTTGCCACTTACGCCGGCGAAGGCGCTACCGTTGTTCTCGGTGGTGGAAGAGAACATGTAGAGCATTTCGGAGAGTCCGTGGGGTCCTGCATTCGTGAGTTGGCCGGTCGCGATCGGAAGCAAGATCGAGATGGCAGTTGGAATGAGCGCGAAGAACGGTAAGACAAGGATCGCAAGGATCGCAAGCTGCACCTCGCGGCGCTCAATTTTCTTACCGAGAAATTCCGGCGTGCGACCGACCATAAGCCCGGCGATGAACACCGTGAGCACGACGAAGACGATCATACCGTAGAGCCCCGTGCCGACGCCGCCGAAGACCACCTCGCCCAGCTGAATGTTGAGCAGCGGGATCAGTCCGCCCAGTGGCATGAACGAATCGTGCATCGCATTGACTGCGCCGCACGACGTGTCGGTGGTTACGGTCGCAAACAGCGCCGACGCCCCGATGCCGAAACGGCATTCTTTACCCTCCAGGTTTCCTCCGGTAAGTCCGAGGTGCTGGACGATTGGGTTCCCGGCGGATTCCGCAGCGTATGCGCCGACGAAGCCGACCGCAAAAAGAATGCTCATGGTCGCAAAGAGAGCCCAGCCCTGGCGTTGGTCCTTCGCGTATCGGCCGTAGGTGTACGTCAAGCCGGCCGAGATCAAAAAGATCGCGACCATTTCGAGCAGATTGCTAAGCGCCGTCGGGTTCTCATTGGGAGAAGCGGAATTCGCGTTTACGAAGCCGCCGCCGTTCGTGCCGAGTTCTTTGATGATCTCTTGCGACGCCATCGGCCCCTGCGTGACCGCCTGCTTCACGCCTTCGAGCGACTGCACGTTCGTATACTCGTGGAAGTTCTGCGGTATGCCTTGCATTACCAAAAACAGACCGCCGATGATGCTGATCGGAAGCAGGACATACAGGAGCGCCCGGGTCAGGTCGACCCAAAAGTTACCGACCGCCTTGACATCGGTCCGCGTGATTCCACGAATGACCGCGATTGCGACGGCGATGCCCGTGCCCGCGGAAACGAAATTATGCCATGCGAGACCAGCCATTTGCGAGAAGTAGCTCATCGTGCTCTCGCCCGAATAGAACTGCCAATTCGTATTCGTCAAGAAGCTGATCGAGGCGTTCCACGCGCTGTCGGGGGTGAGGTTGTCGAAGGCCTGCGGATTGAATGGCAAAAACTTTTGCGTCCGCAGCAACACGTAGAGCCAGGTGAGGCCGACGATGCTGAAAGCGAACACGGCGAAAAGGTAGCCAGGGGCGCTCATCTCGCGTTTGGGATCGACGCGGCAGACGCGATAGAATGCGCCTTCCACGCCTGCGAAGACGGGCGAGAGAAAGGTCCGCTCGCCACTGAAAACGCGTGCCATGTAAACGCCGATTGGTTTGGTCAGCGCGAGGACGATGGCGAAAAAGATGCCGGCTTGCAGCCAGCCGTAGATCGTCAAGCAGGGCTCCTTAGAACTTTTCCGGCCGCAGCATCGCGTACCCTAGATACACGAGGCTCGCCGTTGCGAGCACGAGGCCCAAAATATTATCGAACATTGCACTCACTAGATCCGGTCGCAGGCCCGCGTATAAAGATCGAACAGCACGAAGGCCACGACGGAGATCGCGATCACGGAGATTTCAAGCAAAAACATAGGGCTTCACCTCGAATGGTCCGTCGGCTAAGGTATCAAAGGCGGTGCATCCGCGGCAGCCGTCGTTTGGATGATCCACTCGGACGGCGCTCATGAGGTCTTGCCGGACAAGAGGAGCACGTGCTCGACGATTGGCCCGAGAGCATCGGCGGGCAGGAACGTCAGCGCACCGACGATTGATGACGTTCGCAACGAGCAGGCCTCCAAAGAGCGCCGTATCGGTGCGCAGCGTAGGCCACTAGCTCAGCGCGGCTGGAGGCGAAGCCGACGAAGCAATGGCGCGAGCGTCCACCCCTGCACGACGATCGTTACGAAGACAACGGCGAAGACGGCGTCGATGACTTGCGGGCGCGACGGAAAATCTTGCGGCAGACCCAGTGCGAGTGCCAGAGCGAGACCACCGCGGATGCCGGCTAACGCAATCGCGTGCCGCCAGCCCTCGGCCGCCCGTTTGCGGTCGACCGGCACGAGAACGTACGCGAGTCCCGCGCGCGAGAGCACGATCGTTCCGATCGTCGCCAAAAGCAGCAGCGGTTCGTGGAAGATACGTTCGAACTGCAGGCTCAGGCCGACGAGTAGAAATACCGCCGAATTCGCGACGAGCGCCGTCCCGTCCCAGAAACGCGCGACGGCGTCGCGATCGCGCCGATCGAGTACGAACGCGGCGAGCGCGATGCCGGCCGAGGCGCTGCCGAATATTCCCGACGCCCCGATCGCGTTCGCCGCGCCATAGGCGCCATACGCGACCGCGACCGTTACGGCGACCTCGATCCACAGAACGCGAAAACGCCGCAAGAACGGCGCTCCGAGCCGTGCGACCACGATGCCTGCCGCGATACCTGCGAGCATGACGTAGACAACATGGCCCAAAATTGCAAGCCAACCCGGTGAAGTGCCGCCAGCCTGCAGCGTGATCACGAGCTGCCACAGCACGAAGGCGACCCCGTCGTTCGCGATGGACTCGCCTTCGACGATCGTCAAGAGGTCGAGCGGCACGTCGAGCTTGCGAAAAAGCGAGAGGACCGCCACGGGATCGGTTGCGGAAAGACATGCGCCCAGTGCAAGCGCTCCGGGCAGCGCTAGGCCGGCGGTGATTGCGGTTCCACTCGCGATGATCGCCGCGGTAAAGAGAACGCCCGGCAGCGCGAGGACGGCGATCGCCACGGCAACGCGGCGCAAGGCCGCTATTTCGATATCCCACGCGCCTTCGAAGATGAGCGCAGGTAAAAAAAGTCCGAGTGTCGCCGGCGTGAGCGCGACGTGCAGCGTGGGCAGCATGGCGCCCGCCACGATTCCGACGAGTACGATCGCGGCGGCCGGCGGTATGCCCGCGTGCGATGCGACCTGCGCGACGAGAAACGCAGCCGCAAGCAACAGGACGACGACGATGGACGCGAGCAGCAACACCGGACTCATTGGTTTTCCGCCGCGCGTGCGCCTGGAGAAACGATGAGTCGCGCGTCGCACCCGAGAAGCTGCGGCACGAAGGGTTGGGACGATGCAAGATGCCGGCGCGGAAGAGCAGGCCAAACGACTCGTCGGTTATCGCGCCGTCGATGCGTTCGTGCGCCCCGACACCTGCATCGGGCTCGGCACGGGTTCGACCGCGTATTGGGCGATCCAACGTGTCGGCGAGCTCGTCTCCGGTGGCGCCCGCTTGCGGGCGGTCGCGACCTCGCTCGAAACCGAACGGCTCTGCCGCGAAGCGCAGATTCCGCTCGTTCCCTTCGACGCTGAGCCCATCGACGTCGCCATCGACGGCGCCGACGAAGCGGCACCCGACCGGTCGCTGATCAAGGGCGGCGGCGGTGCGCTCTTCCGCGAGAAAGCCGTCGCGATCGCCGCGCGCGCCTTCATCGTTATCGTGACCGAACGCAAACTCGTGCCGCAGCTCGGCGCGTTCGCGCTTCCGGTCGAAGTCGTGCCGTTTTCTCTGCGCTACGTCAAGCGCGAGGTCGAAGAGCTCGGCGCCACGGTCGCGGTGCGCGAACGCGACGGCACGCCTTTCGTATCCGACAATGGGAACGCCATTCTGGATTGCGCGTTCGGCGCGATCCCGGATCCCGGCGGTCTCGATCTGCAACTCCGGGCACTCCACGGCGTCGTCGCGAGCGGGGTCTTCGTCGGCATCGCGGCTCGCGTGCTCGTCGCGAACGTAGACGGCAGCACGGTGGAGTACTGAAGCACAGGACGAACGCGTTTTGGCCGCTGCGGTTCTGCTCCGGGGCTAATGCGCGTGCGTGAAGTTCCCGATGCGGACACCCGCGTCCACGATGCGCCGCAGCGCTTCCCGCATCCCGAGCGGCGGTGAATCCGGACGGCCGACGGCGGCGAAATAGCGCTCCGGATCGATGTTGAGCGTTCGCGTCTGGACCATCGTTACCGGTACCGAGCGTAAAAACGCACCGCTCGCCGCGACTTCTCGCGCATCGTCCGTGACGCCGGGATGCGTGAGCAGGTTGAGCGACACGCGCAGTCCCGCCGCGACGGAAAGCCGGACGCTCGCGAAGACGTCCTCGAGACCGTAGCCGAGCGGGCGGTAATACGCGGCGTACGTCTGCGGACGAAACGAATTGAGGCTGATGCGCACGGCATCGAGGCCGGCATCGATCAAGGTAGCTAACGATTTCGGGAGACTGCCGTTGGTGTTGAGGTTGATCGTGCCGGCCGGCGTCTCGGCACGCATCGCGGTGATGGCGCGCGCGATCGTCGTCGCGCGCAAGAGCGGTTCCCCTTCACAGCCTTGACCGAACGACACGATTCCACCCGGCACGCGTGCGAGGTGTGCGAGCGCGATACGTGCGAGCTCTTCGGCCGTCGTCTCTTCACGCACGCGCGCCTGCGGCGACGGAAATCCGACTTCGGGTTCTTGCTCCGAAATGCAGCCGATGCAGCGCGCGTTGCACGTCGGCGAAACGGGAAGCGCCGCTTCGCCGCGCTCGAGAAAGACGTTCTGCGCCGTAAAGCAGCCGTATTGCTCCGCACAGATCGCGAGTTGCGCGAGGACGCCGTTCTGCGGATCGCGCGCGCGGCGCTTCGCGACGAGCGCTTCGAGTTCTTTCGCTGCGAAGATGCGCGGACCCCAGTCGTCGCTCGCGTCGGTTTGCATCGCTGCGACGCAGAGTTCGTCGTCGACGACGCAGGCGAACGTGTACCCAAAGAGCGGCAAGACGGGCGCATCTGGCGCCGCCATGTAGGCGGGTAGGAGCAGCCGCGTGTACCCCGCGGGCAAGAGCGCGCCGAGTGCAACGCGGTTCGCGGGAACGCGGCCCCCGGCCAGACGCGGCGTGCGCCCCGGCAACAGCGTCGGAACCGTTCCGGACGGCGCGGGAATCAACTCGACCTGCGTTGGAAGCCGCACGTCACCGCCGTCGGCGAGCGGTATGCGACCCGGGTCGAAGTAGACGTTGCCGCTCGCATCGGCATACGCAAGCCCCGGCCGCTGCGCTGCGGCGGTGCGCATCACAGTGCCAACGTGCGCGCGAAGAGCGTCTCGGCGCCGCCGGTCAACTGGGCCGACTCGCCGGGCTGCCAGGCGACATCGAGCGTTCCACCCGGGACGCGCACGGTCGTCGGCGACGTAGCACCGCGCGTGCGCACGGCGGCGGCCGCGCACGCGACCACGCCCGTCCCACACGCTTGCGTGAGGCCGACCCCGCGCTCGTAGTGGCGAACTCGCAGCGTATTCGCGTCGATGCGCGCGACGAGATGGAGATTCGTGCCACCGGAGAAACGCTCGAGGCGTTGCGCGGCAGCACCGAGGGCCGGTAGATCGATCGCCGTCACGTCGTCGACGAAGATGACGGCGTGCGGATTGCCGAGCGAGACGTCGTAGAAGCGCCACGTCGTTCCGAGTGCCTCGAAGCGTTCTTCTTCTGCATCGCGCGGGAAACGAACGTCACCCATGTCGACGGTCACTTCGAAGGGCTCGCGTGACCCGATGCGCACCGCAATCGGCCCGGCGTGGGTGGCGATCGTAAACGCGTCTCCGCCGCCGCGTTCGACGAGATACCGCGCGACGCAGCGCACGCCGTTCCCGCACATCTCCGCTTCGCTGCCGTCGGCGTTGTAGATCCGCATTTCGGCGGCCGCCGACGCCGCATCGCGCACGACGAGAATACCGTCGGCGCCCCCCATTGGGCCGCAGGGATCGCACAGCATGCGCGCGAGCAAGTCGTAGTGCTCGAAGCGCGGCGGCCGCTCGTCGACGAGCACGAACACGTTCTCCGTGCCGTGCATCTTCACGAACGGCAACGTGCGCGCGGCAGCGGTCATTCGGGCAACGTCAACTGCGCTTGCGGCGAGATCGTCGAGACGGCGTGCTTGTACACGAGGTGCAGCCGATGTTCGTATTCGAGCACGATCGTGAATGCGTCGTAGCCTTTCACGGTCCCGCGAAGTTGGAAGCCGTTGACGAGATAGACGGTGACGGCGATATCCGCACGTTTGGCTTCGGCGAGGTAGGCGTCTTGCAGTTGTGCGCGATTGGGCGCGGAAGACGCGCCGTTGGTGGCCATAGAACCGCCTTCAGGTCGCTCGCGAGGGCATCCTGCGCTCGGGCGTCACAGGCCGTTACGACCAGCCCAGTGCCGCTGCGGTTGCGCCGGCGACGTCGTCCGGCCAGACCCGAGCGATCTGCGGCTCGCTGCGAAACCACGTGCGTTGCCGCTTCGCATAGCGTCGCGTATTGCGGACCAGAAGCGCGCGCAATTCGGCAAGCGTCGTTCGTCCGGCGAGATATGCGAGTGCTTCCGGGTAACCGACGGCGTCCGCTGCCACCGCCCCGTTCCCCACACGCTCGGCTTCGGCGACGAGTCCGGCCGCGAGCATCGCGTCGACACGTCGCGCGATACGTTCGTCGATGAGCCCCTGCGGCACATCGAGCACCACTTTGAGATAGGGAATACCGGCCACGCGCAGCGATGGGGCGCCCGCGAGCTCGGCCCGAGCGGCGTTCCGGGGCGCAAGCGCGATCTCGAGCGCACGCACGACGCGGTAACGGTCCTGTGGCGAGAGCGCGGCTGCGCGGCCCGGATCGCGAGCGGCGAGCCACGCATGGAGCGTTTCGGGCGGATGCAGCTTCGCTTCGCGCGCGAGCCGCGCGCGTAGTTGCGGGTCGTACGCGGGCGAGAGCAGGACGTCTCCCGCGAGCGCTCGCACGTAGAAGCCCGTTCCGCCCACGACGATCGCGCGTTTCCCCCGCGCCCCGATATCGGCGATGGCGGTCAGCGCATCGTCGACGAACCGCGCCGCACTGTAGCGCTCGTGCGGATCGAGGAAGCCGACGAGGTGGTGCGGCACGCGCGCGCGCTGGTCGTCGCTCGGCGCGGCGGTGCCGATCGGCATGCCGCAATAAATTTGACGCGAATCGGCGCCGACGATCTCCGCCCCAAAGCGTTCTGCGAGCGTGAGCGCGAGCGCGGTCTTGCCCGAACACGTCGCGCCCGCCAGGATGAGTACGCCTGCAAAGCTCATCGATGTCTGCTTAACCCGGATGCCGGAGTCCCGCATCGACGCGACGCGCGATCGCAGCAATTCCGGCATCACCTGCGTCTTGGTTGCGTAACGCCGCGGTTAGTACGACCAACACGTACGGACGATCGCCGAACGGGTCGACGATCGCGGCGTCGTTGCGTACGCCCGTGATCTCACCGGTCTTGTGCGCGCACGGCGTACCGGACGGGAGACCGCGCACGATCTTCGATGCGTCATCGTTGCCGAGCAGAACGCCGATCATCGCGCGGCAGCTCTGCGCGCTCGCGATGGTCGGAATTGCTTCCCGCGCGCCGCGTTCGACTGCGTAGAGAAGGGTCGCGATGTCGGCCGGCGTTACTACGTTCTCACTGACGCGCCAAGCCGGCACGACGTCGGCGAAGTGGCGTCCCAGATGCGAGCGCGTCATGCCGGCCGCACGCATCGTCGCGTTGATCGCGTCCATGCCGAAGGCCGTGATCAACGTGTTGGCCGCCGCATTGTCGCTGACGTGGATCATCGCTCTTACTAAGGTGTCGATCGGCCACACCTTACCCGGCATGGAACCGCCCACGACCGCCGAACCGCCGACGAGATCGGAGGCGACCGTGCGCAGCATTTGTTCGGGTGCAGCCGTGCCCGCATCGTATGCGCGATAGACAGTGGCCATGATCGCGACCTTGATGACCGAGGCCGCAGCGAACTGGGCGCCCGCGCGGATCGCGACGATCGGCGCAGCGTCATCCATGGTGCGCGCGACGACACCGGTCACGCCCGGGATCGTCGCGAGGATGTCGTCGACCGCGATCGCTGCAGCACTCGAGCGCCGCGGCGCCGCAGTCGCTGCGCAAAGCGCGCTCACGCCGGAAAGGAAGCGCGCGCGCCTCACGTCCGCTTGAACATGCGCGCGACGGCGTCTGCTTCGATGCGTACGATCGTCGGACGGCCGTGCGGGCAATGCATCGGATTCTTGCAGCGGACGAGCCGGGCGAGCAGCGCCGTCATCTCCGCGTGTTCGAGCCGCTCGCCCGCGCGCACGACGGAGTGGCACGCGAGCGAAGCCCACACACGCTCGCGCGCGCCCAGTCCCGGTGCGTCGTCCGCGAGATCGGCGACGTAGGCGCGCACGTCGAAGACCCGCGCGCCGTAACCGGCCGGCGTCGCAACGATGCGGTACGCGCACTCGCCGAACGGTTCGGCATCGAGTCCCGCCAATGCAAGCGCCGCGCGCGAACCTTCGAAACGTTCGGCTTCGACCGCGTCGAGTTCGATCGTATACGGAAGCAAGAGCGGTTCGCTCGGCGCTTCGCCGCGCCGCGCCCGTGCCGCGATCGATTCGAACGCGACGCGTTCGTGCGCCGCGTGCTGATCGACGAGCACGAGCGCGCTGCCGTCGGTTGCGAGCACGTACGTATCGTCGAGTTGCGCGAGGATGCGCAGTTCGACGGGCGTCACCCCGTTGGCATCGGCATCCTGCAACGTCGTACCCTCGGCTGCGCCGGACCAAGCGAACGTGTCGGTTCTCTCCGCAACGCTCGGGCTCTGCATCATGCTTGGCGGCGCGAAGGAGAGCGCACTGCGTGCTCGCGACGCGGCGTTGCGCGCAAGCGTCCGTGAAATGACGCGCCGAACTGCATCGTGCGCCGCGTCGGGATAGCGCAGCCGAACGTCACTTTTGGTCGGATGGACGTTGGGGTCGACGTGATCGGCTGGCACGTCGACAAAAAGCACGCCGAACGGATGCCGTCCAACGAGCGCGTAGGTCGCGTACGCCGCGCTCCACGCGCCCGCGAGCAGCGTAGAGCGCAGCAGCCGGCCGTTGATGAAGAGGAGCTGCATGCGTCGGTCGCCGCGGTCGAGTCCGGGCGCACTCACGAAACCGCGCACGCGCGGAACCCCCGCAAGGTCGTCCTCGAGCGCAACGAGTCCGCGGGCAGCGGGCGCCCCGAAGACGTGCGCGAGCCGCTGATCGAGCGCGTGCGAGCCCGCGAGCGCGAAGATCGAACGATCGTCGTGCGCGAGCGTGAACGTAACCTGCGGATAGCCGAGTGCGAGCGTTGCGAGGTAGATCGAGATGCGCGTAAACTCCGCGCCCGAGGACCGCACGTATTCGCGACGCACCGGCACGTTCGCGAACAGCGCTTCAACGGTAACGCGCGTTCCAGGCGCCGCTGCGACCGGCTCCGGCACCGAGACGTCGAGCCCGTGTGCAGCGACGGCGTAACCGACCTCGTCGTTCGCAGTGCGCGAGACGAGCCGCACCCGCGCGACCGCCGCGATGCTCGCCAGGCCTTCGCCGCGAAATCCGAGCGTCGCGATCCGTTCGAGATCATCGGCGCTGGCGAGTTTACTCGTCGCGTGGCGCGCAAAGGCGAGGCGCAAGTCGTCGCGTAAAACGCCCGCACCATCGTCGGCGACTTCGATCGCGTCGAGGCCGCCGCGACGAACGGCGACGGCGATGCGCGTCGCACCCGCGTCGAGTGCATTCTCGACGAGTTCCTTGGCGACGGAGAGCGGCCGTTCGACGACTTCGCCCGCTGCGATTGCGCCGACCGTCGTCTCGTCCAGGAGCCGGATCACGTGGTCTCTCTACGCGACGCATCGACGCGGAGCATGCTTACGGCGGGTTATGCGTTCGCGAGCGCCGCCGGTTCGCGCGATGCAACGCGCGGGATTCGAATCGTGAAGCAGCAGCCGTGGCCGGATCCGCTGGCCAGCGAAATCTCGCCGCCGGCGCGTTCGACGGCGCGTTTGGCGATCGCGAGACCTAGACCGAAACCTTCGGTTTCGGCGGTCCGGTCCCGGCCGCGATAGAAACGGTCGAAGATCTTCGCCTGCTCGTGCGCCGGGATGCCGGGTCCACGATCGATCACCTCGACGATGGCACAATCGCGCTCGGTGCGCACGCGGATATCGACATCGGACTGCGGCGCGTATTTGAGCGAATTTTCGACGAGGTTCGTCAACGCGTCGTACAGTTCGTTCTCGTCGCCCTGCACGAGCGCGTCCGCTTCTGCGTGCAGCGCGATGCGCGACGCCGGCCCGAGCGCGGCGTACGGCCCGACGACGCGCCGCGCGACATCGGCGAGATCGAATGTCTCGCGCTCGCGCGCGACGGCCGGCGGGTGCTCGAGCCGCGCGAGAACGATGAGCTTATCGATGAGCGAGCGCATGCGCCGACTCTCCAGCAACATCGTCTCGTAGATCTTCCCCGTGCTGGACGGTTCGGTACCGGCGCGTCGCATCAAGACGGCGAGAAAACCCATCACGACCGTCAGCGGCGTGCGCAACTCGTGGCCCGCATCGGCAACGAACTGTCGCATCTGGGCTTCGGCGGCACGGCGTTCCTCGAACGCGGCGCTGACCTGCGCGGCGGCCGCATTATAGGCTTCGACGAGCGCGCCGATCTCGTTGCGCTGCGAGCTGTGAATCGGCCGCGGCGTGAAGTCGCCGGCGCCAAACCGATTGAGCGAGGCCGTCGTCTCTTCCAGCGGCCGTAAGGCCTGACCCGCGATCGTTCGCCCGAGTAACCACGCAGCGATGACGACGAATGCGCCGATCGGAAGCATCGCTAGCCAAAAAGCGTGGATCGTGCGGTCGAGCGGCGCCGGATCCGGAAAGACCGTCACGTGCGTGATGCCGACGTCGACGTTTTGCGGTTCGAGGTGCAGCAGCGCGCCGAGACCGTAGGGGAACGGCGTCATGCGATCGATGCGCCGATGCCCGCCGGCCTCGAGGGGACCATGGACCGCCGCCGGGACGGGCCCGAGCGACGGTGCGCTGCCCGCAAAGGGGCTTGGCGCCGCGACGATCACACTCGGACGCCCGTCGCCTTCCGGCGGTCCCGTCGCCGCCAGGAACCGGCGTCCCAGCCGGTCGACGCGGAAGATCGCGACGTGCAAGCCCGGCCGCCAGAGGTGCCGGGCGAGCTCCGGCGCGGCCGCCTCGAGCGTACCGAAGCGTCCGAGTTCCATGCGGACTTCGTCGGGAACTTGCCGTGCGACCGCGGCACTCCCCTCGCGCGAAGCGATCCCGAAAGCCGAGAGCGCGAACGCGGTGACGGCCGCAAATACGATCACGACCAGCACGATCGCAGCGAAGACGTAGGCCGCGGTCAGCCGGGTCGCGAGGCTGCGGAACACCCGCCGTTATTCTTCGCGCAAGGCGTAGCCGGCGCCGCGGTGCGTGTGCAGCAGCCGCTTGGCAAAGCCGTGATCGATCTTCGCGCGCAAATACGAAACGTACGTTTCGACGGCGCCCGGACCGACGAATCGTTCGGTGCCCCACACCGCATCGAGCAGTTGGTCGCGGCTAAAGACGCGATTGGGACTGCGCAAGAAGGTGACCAGCAAATCGTATTCGCGCGCCGAGAGTGCGATGCGGCGTTCGCCGCGCGACGCGACGCGCGTCTCCAGATTTACCTCGAGGTCGGCGAAGCGCAGCAGTTGCGGTTGCGCGAGCCGCGGCCGCCGCAGCGCCGTCTCCAAGCGTGCGATCAATTCCGCCATCTCGAAGGGCTTCGCGACGTAGTCGTCTGCGCCACCGTGCAGGCCTGCGATCTTATCACCCGTCTCGCCCTTGGCGGAGAGCATCAAGATCGGCGCTTCGGTAAGCTTGCGAAACATCGGCAAGAGTGCGATGCCGTCGACCTTGGGCAACATCACGTCGAGCACGATGGCGTCCGGCGACCATTCGCGCGCGATGTGAAGCCCCACTTGGCCGTCCGGCGCCGAGCGAACCTCGTAGCCGTCGTCGCCGAGACCCATCTCCAAGAGCTCGCGAATGTGACGTTCGTCGTCGATAATGAGAATACGCGCTGGAGCGTGCATCGGACTCATCGTAAGCGCGCTCGCTGTGAGGAGTCTGAGAACCCGCCGAAGAGCTTTCTCATCGTGCTCTCAGGCGTTACCCAGCGGACCGCGCCATACTTTTCAAATGCTCGGAACACCAACGTTCGCTTCGGACGTCTCGACTTCTGTCGTAGTCGTCGATCTCATCGGCGATCTCGATGAAACACTCGGCACGCTCGTCGCCGAGACGGTCGCGCGCATCGCGCGCCACGGAACGAGCGCCATCTTCGTGACGACCAAACACGTCGCGCTCACTTCGCCGGATGGACTCGTGGCCTTGGACGCCGGCCTCGCCGCCGCGCGCGAGGCCGGCGTCTCGATCGCATTGGAAGCGGGCAGCCGCAAGATGCGAGCGGCCTTTGCGACTGCCGGAATCGCGACCGACGAGGGCCGGCTCCGCCCCGCGAGCGTTCGGCACCTCATGATCGCGCGCCATGCTGCCGCGCCACGCAAGCGACGCACGGAACTCCCACTCTCCGCCTAAAAGTCGGGCGGCGCTGCGGTCGCCGTCTCAAGATGCGCGGTATCGTTGAGCCGCAGGATGGTCGCGGCGTCGCCCGCAACGCGCACCGTGTTGAGCGACGTGTTGAAGATGGGATAAAAGAACGCGCGCGCGATGCCCAGCACGCTGCCGACGTACGATTCGATCGATCCGGCATGGGAGACGACGGCGACGTGCGCATGCGGATGACGCGTGACGATCGCGTCGACCGCAGCCCGCACGCGCGCGAGAACGTCGCCGGATGGCTCGACGCCCGGCAGGCTCGCCCACGAGCCGTCGCGCAGCGCCACTGCAGCGAGTTCTCGCAGACGCACGCCCATCGCGCTCGCGCGCTCGGCTGCCGGCAGATGTGCGAGCGTTTCGGTTCCCAGGCGGACTTCGCGCACCCGCTCTTCGAGGACGGCTTCGAACCCGAAGGCGCGCGCGATGGGCTCGGCCGTCTCGCGGGCGCGCCGCGTCGGACTCGTGTAGATCGCCGCGAGCGGCGTCGTAGCGCGCATGCGTCGCGCGAGCGCGGCAGCCTGCGCGGCGCCTTTCGCGCTCAGTCCCATGTCGTCGTATCCGTCCTGCTCGGTCAGCTCGGCGCCGGCTTCGGGAACGGCGTGACCGTGGCGAATGAAATGGAGCGTGGTCGCCGCACCCTGCATCACGTCCCTGGAATCCGCGATCTTACCCGCCTTCTCCGCTCGTTGACGTGAGGAACGCCGGGCAATGAGTCGAAACGCCGCGGACGTATGCAGGATGAGCGACCCGGCCGCGCCGTTTTCGATTCGATCGAAGCACTCGAGGGGGCCGCCGGCACGCAGGTCGCTCGGAGCCCGTGGCTACTCGTAACGCAGGCAGCGATCGACGATTTCGCGCGCGTGACCCGCGACGTGCAGTGGATTCACGTCGACGTCGAGCGCGCGCGGCGCGAGTCGCCGTACGGCACGACGATCGCACACGGTTTTCTCACGCTGAGTTTGCTGACGCCGCTCATCGAGAGCGCAATCGAAGTGCGCAACGTGCGCTTCATTTCTGGAATCCCCGCCGGTTCCGAAATCCGCGCCATCTTTACGGTGCAGAGCGTCGAGCGTCTCACGGGCGGCGCGCGCATCGCCTGGCTCGTCGAAGTGCACGTTCGCGACGCCGAGAAACCCGCGCTCTCGGCCGTTTGGCTCTCGCGCACGTATGCGGCGCACGACGAGACGACGCTCACGAGCCGGGCTTGAGGCTACCACCGCCTTGCGGAAGCTCGGGCGGCCGCACGAGAACGAAGCCGGTCCCCGGCAAGTAGTAGAGCCCCGGCCGGCCGCCGGCAGCGAGAACGATGCCCTTCGCTTTCGGGTCGGCGGACGACAGCACCGTGATGTACGCGCAGCCCGCGAAGCCGCGAAATGCACGTGCCGCGGGACTGTTGCGGAAGGCGGTACGCTGCGCACCGGCAGGCGATCCGCCATCCGGCGGGGTTCCGGCCGGGGGCCGCGCAGCCGGACCTTCTCCCTCGCCACGCGGGCCGCCGCTGCCACCCATGCGCCGGGGCGCCCCGCCCGGGGCTCCGAGACCGGCCGGACGCGGAATGTTGGGCCGCAATTCGAGATAATACGGCACCGAACCATCGGCGTTCGCCGTGTGTAGGGTGATTTGCACGTTCGGGACGTCGGGCGGTTTCGTCTTCGCGTCGTACGCGGCCACGTACGCGCGAATTCCGTCGAAGACCGGCTTCGCATCGGCCTGCGCCCCCGCGTCGCACGACGGGCGCGCGGTCGCAAGCGAGAGCGGGTCGGTGCCCGGCAGCGGTGGGACCGGCACGAAGCGGCCGCCGCGCGGACCGGGGGAACCGCTCGGCCCAGGCGCGGGAACGGCCGCCGCAGCCGCGCGCGCGGCGTTTGCGACGGAGGCAAAGGCCGGTCCGGGACGCGGTCCGCCGAGCGTCATGGTATAGGAGAGGTTGATCGTGCGCGGCAGCAGCGGCGTCGCGGCCGTGCGGAAGAGGTCGCCGTTCGAGAGTGGTAGCGCTACGGCGTTCGCATCGGTCGCGAAGAGGCCGCCGTACGTATCGAAAATATTGTTTTCGAACAGTGTGACTTGGCCGGGACCGAATTGATGCGCGATGCCGGCGGAGAGTTGCACGAACGGTCCCAGATCGTTCTGATTGCCCGCACCCGTGTAGCGCGCGTTCGCGAGCAGTTCGGTGCCGCTGCGCGGCAAATATCCATCGACGGTTAGACCCGCGCGGTGCAACGGGCGGTTGGGAAGTTGCTGCCCGATGATCGTCGTCGACGGACCATCTTCGAGGCGCCCGCTCGCGGCGGTCAGCGTCGCCCGGTTGAGCGAGTAATTCGGCAAGAACACCACATATCGCCCGACTGGGAAGCGACCGCTCACGTTCACGCCTTGATAGAGCCTGCGCGTGCCGCCGATATTCTCTTGCGCGAAGACCGCGGGCGCCGCTGCGCCCGGACCGCAAACGCTGGGCGCACGATAGAAGCCCAGAAGATCGGCGAGATATCCCGCCGGATAATACGCTGCCGGTTCTTCGATCAGCGCGCCGATGATCTGTCCCGTCTGCACTTGCGAGAAGAGATCGGCCGTGACCGATCCGCCGCTGAGAAAATTGTGCGTCCAGGCGGCGTCGAGGCTGACCGCGGACTGGCGCCGGCCGTTCTCGTCGCCGGGACCGCTAACGACCGCGGTGCCCCCTCCGCAGTCGAAACGCGCACCGACGGGATCGCTATAAGAGCGATTGAGGTTGATGCTCGGCTGCGAGCTGCCGACGTTGAGCGAAGCGGAGAACGCGTTCGAGGGCTGCGGTTGCCACGTCGCCCCGAAGCCGGTGAGCAGGCTCGTTCCCAGCGTCGTCGTGTTGACGAGCGAAAGGTGCGGCTGCAACGTGAGCCGATCGCTGGACTTGATACCGTCCGAGAGCGTATAGCTCGTCGCCGAGATTGCGTTGGTGTACGGTACTTCAAAGCGCGACCCGGCGATGGGCACCGAAGCGTTCCGCGACGCGTACGTGTTGCCGCTCAGTGCGATCGTGTGACGGCCCTGCGCGATCGACGCGCTGTACGACACGCCGCGCGTCAACGTATCGTCGGTCGAAAGCGACGGACTCAAGCATTCCGCGTATTGGTCGGCGCTCGCCGCGCACGCGTCCGGCGGCACTCCCGGCAGGTCGCTGGAGGGCAGGTCACCCGGCGCCTGCAGCACGTAGCGATCGTTGTAGTCAGTCGATTGCCGACTCGCACTTACGTATCCCGTGACGTTCGTCGCAACCGTCCCGATGAGTGATTGCACCGTTCCATAAGCGAAGCCGAAGCGTCCGAAGTTAACATTGCCCGGGCCGATGCCGCACGGCAGCAGCGTAACGTCGCGCGCGCAGATCGCGCGTGCGTCGCGATTGTTTGTGAGCGCGGTCCCGCTGATCGTCGTGCGCTCGTCGCCCAAGCGGTAGCGGAATTTGAGGAAGTCGCCGAGGCTCGTCGACTCGCCTTCGTGCGGATACGTCAAACCGCTTTGATCCTGATAGTCTTGAAAAGTGAGCGGGCTGTTGCTGCCACGCCATGTGTGTTGCAGCGCGACGCCCAGACTGCCGACGCTGCCCGTCGCCGCGAGCGAATAATTCGAGCGATCGAAGGTCCCCGTCGTTCCCGATCCGCGCACTTGCAACGACTGGGTCGGTTGCAAGGTGCGGAAGTTGACGCCACCGCCGAGTGCACCCGCCTGCGGGGACGTGCTGACGCTCGAACCCGAGAAAAGGTCGGTGCCGATCGCGCGCAGGTTCGCCGAAGTACCGGGCGCGGAGAGCGGAATGCCGTCGAGCGAAATCGCCGTCTGCGACTCATCGTGATTGGAAAGCGAGACGGTGACGGCGCTGTTCGGATCGGTCGCGTCCTGCGTCACCGAAACACCTGCGATCTGGTCGAGCGCATCGGTGAGCGAATTCGAAATGCGCCGGACCGGACTGTTTTCGGAAATATCGCTCGAGCTCACGCTCACGGAAGAGCGCGCGGTCACGCTGCCGATGATTTTGAGTCCGCCGGTCGAGGACGACAGCGCCACACGCACGTTGACTGCGCGGCCATTGAGCACGTCAAACTCTTTGGAGACGCCGGAGTCGTAACCGGATCGCACGACGCGCACCCGGTAGATGCCCGTCGGTACGTCGGTGTAGTCGATCTTCCCGGCCGCCGTCGTCAGCGAGCTCGCCGTCTGCGGCCCGATGAGGATGGTTCGCGCGTTCGAGATCGGTGTATTCGATGCCGCGTCGATGACGTTGATGACGATCTCGCCGGTATCGCTTTGTGCGAGTGCCGGCCGAGCACCGCCGAGCCCGAGCACGAGCGCGAGCGTGACAACCGGAAAAACGCGACCGCGCAGGAGCCTCATGCCGAGGCATAGTCTCTCAAACCGAGCATAGAGGTCCCTGGGAAGCGACCGCCCCTCAGGTCACGCTAACGAGGACCATCGTCGCGCGCCGGCAGTCATGACCAGACGAACCGCGCCGAGCAGCGCAAGCCCGACGAGATTCCCGAGCAGCACCTCCGCGACGATCGCCGGCGTGAAGCCGCCGTGCTCGCCGATTCCCGCTCCATACGCGAAGAGCGCGAGTTCGTCGACCACGAAGGCCGCGGCGAAGGCGAATATCGGCGCTGCGACGCGGCGAGCCACGGCCATTGCAAGGAGCGCGGCGACACCCATTGCGAGTCCCCAGCCGTACGTCGTCGCAGCGTGCGGATAGTGCAGGAACGTAAATCCGACGAACTGATTGAGTGACCACATCGCAACGACCGCGCCGAACGCGTAGCGCGCCGGAAGCGTGCGCGCGGCGAGCGTCGCAACGGCGACGAACGGAGCGATGCAGACGAGCACGAAGCCGAGCGTTGTTCCGACGCCGGCGAGCAGAGCAGACCAGACGAGTTTCATGTGGAGACCTTTGCTAGAGCGGCAGTGACGAAGCGTGCGATGGGCACGCTTCCGGGAAGAAAATGACGGTGCAGGAACGAGGCGATGAGATTGCCGCGCACGGCGCCTTCGGTCGAGCCGTCGATCGCGTAAGCGGCAGTGGGCTCCCTGAGTCGAGCCGACGCATAGTGGAACTCGTACGCGCGGATAACGTCGCCACACGCGTCGAGCGGCGTGTCGACGAGCGCACGCGCTTCGCGGTACCCGATGTGCAGGCGCGGCTCGGCGATCGTCGTCGCACCGTGCAAGGCACCGACCATCGCGAAACTTCCGGCCTCGGTCTCGAGCGTCTCGGCGAGGTACATCAGACCGCCGCACTCCGCGTATGCGGGTAATCCGGCTGCGAGAACGTCTGCAATCTGCACGCGCATTGCTACGTTTTTTTCGAGCTCGGCCGCGTGCTCTTCGGGGTAACCGCCGCTCAGCCAGAGCCCGTCGATCGCCTCCGGTAAACGCGTGTCCTCGAGCGGCGAGAACGGCACGAGGCAGGCGCCGGCTTCCGATAACGCGTCGAGCGTTTCAGGATACGTAAACCAGAATGCGGCGTCGGATGCGTAGGCGATACGCGGCCGCGCTTCTCTCGACGCAATGCGAGGTGCGGCAGCAACGCGTTGGCGCGGCGGCGCCGAACGTTCGAAGACGCGCCGAAGCTCAGGCTGGGCGCGCAGACGTTGCGCGAGCGCATCGATGGCGTCGGCACGACGCAGTGCCGAGGCCGGATCGAGTCCCAGCCGCCGCTCGGCAGCTTTGTACGCCGCATCGGTACGCACCACCGCGAGCACGGAAATACCGACGCGTTCGAAGGCGTCGCGAACCGCCGCTTCGTGTGCGTCGCCGGCGATCCGATTGAGCACGACTCCCGCGAAGTCGAGGGCCGGATCGAAGTCGCGCAGACCGAGCGCGACGGCCGCCGCCGTTTGCGACGCTGCGCCACAGTCGATGACCGCAATGACTCGTGCACCGAATGTCCGCGCGAGGGCAGCCGTCGATCCGCTGCCGTCATTGGCACCGTCGAAGAGACCCATCATGCCTTCGCACAGCGTCACGTCCGCATCGGCGGAGGCTGCGGCGGCATGCGCGCGTACCGCGTCCTCGCCGTCGAGCCAGAGGTCGAGATTATGCGCCGGACGCCCCGCGATGCGTTCGTAGAACCGCGCGTCGATGTAGTCCGGCCCGAATTTGAACGGCTGCACGCGCGCGCCGAGATCGACGAGCGCTTTGCACAATGCGAGCGTGACGAGCGTCTTCCCGCAGCCGCTCGCGGCTGCAGTGACGACGTAAGCATTCACGACGCCTACCGTGAGGAGAGTTCGACGTAGAGCCGGCGTCCGATCGCCGGATACCCGAAGATCGGTACGTAGCGTTCGTCCCCAAGATTGAACCCGCGCACCGTGATGATGCCCTGCGGCGCGATGCGATAGCGCACGAAGGCATCGAGCGTATCGTACGCGTCGTAGCTCGTCGCGAGCTGCGGGCCGGCGTAGGTCTTATCCTCGCCGTCCGAACCGACAATTGCCCAGCGCAAACCGTACGCGAAACGGTCGGCGCTCGTGAACTCGTGCGCGATCGAAAGCGTTGCCGTCCCCGACGGGTTGCGCGGCAGCCGCGCGCCGGTGAGCACGTTGAGCGCTCGATAGAGATCGGTGAAACTCGCTTGGGCGGTGAGCCCCGCGAAAGGCCGCGTGCTCGCCGTGACCGTGACTCCGGCGGTCGCCGCGTTCTGCGCGTTCCCCGGCAGAAACGTCACCGGGTCGGTAATGATGAAATTGGAGCCGTTGCGATCGAACCAGCCGACGGAGAGCGAGCCGTGCGGCGCTTCGTAGGCAACGGTCACGTCCGCCGTCTGGGCCTTTTCGGGCAAGAGATTCGGGTTGCCGAAGTTTGGATAGTAGAGATCGTCGAGTGTCGGTATGCGAAACGATTCACCGACGTTCCCCGCGAAGCGGAGCGCACCGCTGCGAATCACGCCACCGAACGACGGCGCGAGCACGGAGCCATGGGGTGAATCGTTTTCGGCGCGCAGGCCTGCGGTGAAGCGCGTTCCGGCGCGCGGCGACGTACCGAGCTGGACGTACGCCGCGCTCTGGGCTTGCGCCGAAGACGTCGCGAATGCCGGCACCGCGGGGGACGTTCCTAGCGCCGGCGCCGTCGGAAACGAGAAGAGTCCGGTTTCGCGCGAGAGATCGATGCCGCCGACACCGTCGAGATGCGAAGCACTGAACGTTTGCTTGAGCGATAGCTGGGAGCGCGCCGTATAGACGTCGCTCTCGCCATTGCTCTGCGTCGGTTCGTAGAAATCGAGACGATTACGAACCGCCGAAAACGTCACGGACGTCGCCGCCGCAGCTTCGTCGCGATCGAGTTCGAAGAACGCACGCTGGAAACCGGTCCCTTGCGAGCCGTCCGGCGTCGCGCCGAACGCGAGATCGCCCGGCACGCCGATCTGCGTTTCCGCATCGTCGAGTCGAGCGCGGATGTGATACGTTTTCGCCACCGGCAGATCGAGCGAGAGGCGTCCCGCGCTTTGATCGCCATACGCATTCGGACGCACGCCGCCTAGGAACATGACCTTCGATGAATAGTTGAGCGGCGGATACGCGTAGGCGTTGTTCGCGACATGTTTCTCATACGAAAGCCCCACGATCCCGTTCCCCGCGCCGACGCGAACGTCGCGGTCGGCGTACGAACCATCCGAGACCGCAAGGTACGTTCCGCGCGGGGCGCTCGTGATCACGTTGATGACACCGCCGCTCGCACTCGTGCCGTAGAGCGTCGATGCGCCGCCTTCGACGACTTCGATGCGGTCGACACCGATCGTCGAGAGCTGTCCGAGCTCGACGGTGCCGGTCGACGCGTCGGTGATGGGCGCACCGTCGACGAGTACGAGCGTTTGCGCGGAAAGCGCGCCGCGGATGCCGTATTCCGTCAGACTGCCGAAGGGTCCGTAAGAAAACAGGTTGAGACCGGGCACGTCTTGTAGCGCGTCCGCGACGGTTCGCGCCCCATACGATTCGATGCGCTTGCGGTCGACGACGAACGTCGGACGTGACGTCGCACCGATCGGTTCGCTGCGGCGGTCGCTCGTGACGACGCGTCCGATCTGAGGCAGCGGGCTGGACGGGCTCGCCGCCGGCGCAGGACTGGGTGAAGGCGTCCCCGTTGCAGCCTGCGCCGCGCACGGCGGGAGCAATACGAGGAACGCCGCGGCGCTGACGCAGCGCGCGACACGTGAGGGACGCATGTTGTCGTACCGACCTTTTACGCGAGGTGGTGCAGAGAACGTTCGCCTGCAGTATCCTGACTCGCGGATCCTCGCCGTCGTGCTCGCGGTCTTCCCACCGTTGCCGGCAGTGACCGAGAGCGACTCCCCGCTCACAGTGGCGCGACCGTCCCGGATTTCCACCGGGTTCCTGACGCGCGAACGCTGCTATTCGTAATCGTCGCCGCGGGACCGAACTCCTGGTTGCAGCAGATTCGCGAAGGCGGCGACGAGCCGCGCGTTGTCATCGCGCCCGCGCACGGCGACGCGTACGAAGCAGCCTGCCCCTAAGCCGTCGTACGATGACGTGTCCCGCACGACGAGCCGCGCATTGGCGATGAGTTCATGCGTGACTTCGCGCGACGATCGCCCGCGCGCCGGCACGTCGAGCAACAAGAAGTTCGCCGCAGAGGGAAAGACGTGTATTCCAAGCCGCGCGAGCGCGGCCCCGAGATCGCGGCGTTCGCGCTCGTTGTGCCGCCGCGTCGCGTCGGCATACGTTGCTTCGCTCAGGGCGGCCGCGACCGCGCGCATCGCAAGCGTCGTGACCGGCCACGATGGCAGGCGCGCCCGCATCTGCCGCGCGACCTCGGGCGCGCACACGGCGTAGCCGACACGCAGCGCCGGTACGGCGAAGAATTTCGTAAGCGAACGGACGACGATGAGACCGGCATCACGTACGGCATCGGGCGCGATGCTCGCATGTGGCGCATAATCGATGAAGGCCTCGTCGACGATCGTCCGCGCACCGAATGTGCGCGCAGCGGCGCGCACAGCGCGCACAACTTCCACGGATGTGAGCGCGCCCGAGGGGTTGTGCGGGTTCGTGACGATGCACGCTTGTGCGTCGCTCGCCCGGAGTGCCTCGAAGAGATGCGCTACTTCAAGTGCGAAGTTAGTTGCCGGATCGAGCGGTACGGCGACAAGTTGCGCGCCGAGTGCATCCAGCGCGCGCCGGTATTCGCTGAAAGCCGGTATCGGCACGACGCAACGCCGCACGCCCGAAACGGCGAGCGCCGTCTCGAGCAGCGCTGCCGCGCCGTTCCCGACGACGATCGCCTCCGGCTCGACGTCCAGATAGGTGCCGAGCGCCGTTCGCAACGGCGCGGCGTCCGCCGCGGGGTAGCGCACGAGTTCGGCGACGTCGTTTGCCGCCGCGGCGAGTTCGCGCAGCAGCGCCGCGGGCGGCCCCAGCGGATTGACGTTTGCGCTGAAGTCGAGCAGCGAACGCGCATCGACGCGGTAGCGCCCGGCGATCGCCGCGATGTCGCCGCCGTGCTCGGCGAGCGCCGGACCGTCAGCGTGCACGGCGCACCGCCTCGGTCGCCGCGATCGCGGCAACGGCGCTCGCCAGCGACACGACGGCGACGAGCCGCATCGCCGTTTCGATCGAGCGGTACGTCGGCGCGGCGAAGCGTGCGCCGAGCAGCGGCGCCGCATATGCGATGCCGCCATACCGGTTCGTTCCGCCGAGGCGCACGCGCAGGGCCCCCGCGATCGCCGCTTCCGGATGACCCGCATTGGCGCTGCGATGCCGCGCGCCGTCCGCACGCCACGTCTGGAATGCGGTTGCGGGAGTGCCGCCCACGAGGCCGGCGAACAGACAGATGGCGAGCGCCGTCACACGTGCCGGGATCCAGCAGGCAACGTCGTCGACGCGCGCAGACGCGCGTCCCAAAAACGTATAGGGCGGCTCGCTGTGACCGATCATCGAGTCGAGCGTCGATGCCGCTTTGAATGCCAGTGCGAGCGGCACGCCGCCGAGCGCGAGCGCGACGAGCGGTGCGACGATCCCGTCACACGCGCTTTCTGCAAGCGTTTCAATCGTCGCACGGGCAACGTCGGAAGTATCGAGCGCGAGCGTGTCGCGTCCCACGATGCGTGCGAGCCGCGCACGCGCGAGCGCGAGATCCGCCCCTTCGAGCGCCGCGGCAACCTGCGCCGACTCGCCGAGCAAATCACGCGCCGCAAGCGTCGTCCAGGCTAGCGCGATTTCGAGCGCCACGGCGACGCGTGTATCGAGACGCCCTGCGATGCGCAGCGTCGAGCGCGCGACCGCATACGTGCCACCGACGATCGCTGCGCAAAGCAGTGCGCCCGCAGCCAACTCGCGTCGAGCGTCGCCGCCGGCGAACCGTCGCGCGACCCATTCGCCACGCGTACAAGCGGCGCCGATCAAACGCACGGGATGCGGCAACCACGCCGGATCGCCGCATAGCGCGTCGGTCGCGCAGGCGAGCGCGAGCGCGAGCGCGGTCAGCGCCGGACGCCGGCGAGTTCGAGGATGCGCGGCACGTCGAGCGCCTCGCGAACGTGGCCCGCGAGCCGGTCGAGCAACGCTTCGCGCCGCGCACCGACGACGGCGAATACGCTCGCGGGTGCGAGGCCGCTCGCGGCGCGCGCGTTCGCGACGAAAGCGGCGCGGAACGCATCCTCTGCGAAGAGACCGTGCAGGTACGTTCCGATGACCCGGCCGTCGGCAGAAACCGCGCCGTCGTCGAGCGAACTGCGATCGCTCTCGCGCTCGATGCGCGCGAACGGCGTTGTGTCGTGGTACGTCGTGTGGCCGACATGAATCTCATAGCCAGCCACCTGCGGCACATCGCACGGCACATTGAAAAGCATGACGCTACGCAGATCGCCGCGCGCGCGTTCGGCGACTTTCTCCCGCGCAAGCGTCGTCGCGATCGAAAGGAGTTGAAGACCGGGCTCGCAGCCGCCCCCCTCGACGGAGTACGTATCGTCGACCGAGATCCCGAGCGCTTGCATACCGCCGCAAATCCCGACGATCAGTCCGCGCTGCGCATGCGCATGCAGCGCTTGCGCGAAATTCCGTTCACGCAACCAACGCAGCGCCGCGAGCGTCGATTTCGTGCCGGGCAGAACGACCACGTCGGCGCCGGCGAGGGCCGCGGGGTCGGCAACATACGCAAGCTCGACGCTCGGCTCGCAGCTCAGCGCGTCGAAATCGGTAACGTTGGCCAGCAGCGGCCACGCGACGACCGCAATGCGCAGACGGCGCCCCGCGCCATCCGCATCGCGCCAGGGCGGCGCAAGCGCGAGCGGCACGTCGTCGAAGGCAAGTGCATCTTCTTCTTCGAGCCCGACCGCGGGCAAATACGGCACGACGCCCAAGCACGGTTTCGCCGTGTGCGCTTCGAGCAGCGCAGCACCCGCTGCGAAGAGGGCCGCGTCGCCGCGAAAGCGGTTAACGACCGTACCGATGACGCGCGCGCGGTCCGCCGGTTCCAAGAGCGACAGCGTGCCAACGAGCGCTGCAAAGACGCCGCCGCGATCGATATCTGCAACCAGCAAACAGCGCGCATCGGCCGCATGCGCCATCGGCATGTTGACGATGTCGGAATCTCGCAGGTTGATCTCTGCAGGTGAACCCGCACCTTCGAGCACGATGACGTCGTAACGCGCGGCGAGTCGCGCGTACGCGGCATGCACGATCGGCGCGAGTTCGACGGCCCGGCAGCGATGGTAGTCGGCGGCGCCCAGATCGTCCCAGATTTTGCCGAGCACGACGACTTGCGAGCGACGGTCCGACGTCGGTTTGAGCAGCACCGGATTCATGTCGACGGTCGGCGCGATGCCGGCGGCCTCGGCTTGCAGTGCTTGAGCGCGCCCGATCTCCCCGCCCTCCGGCGTTGCGGCCGAGTTGAGCGACATATTTTGCGCCTTAAACGGCGCCACGGCGTAGCCGTCTTGACGTAGGATCCGGCAGAGTGCCGTCGTCAACAGGGACTTGCCGACATGCGAAGCGGTTCCGAGCACCATGAGTGCACGCGCTCTCACCAGGCGCGCGACCACGGCGGCCCAGGATGGCATTCGTCGCGCAACCGCGCGTCGACACCGGTCTTCGCTTCGAGTGCGCGCGCGGCCAGCCACAGCACGTCGGAGAGCCGGTTGAGGTATGCAAGCACGTTTTTCTGCACGTCCTCGCCCGAGGATTGCAGGCGCACGGCGTTGCGCTCGGCCCGGCGGCAAATCGTCCGTGCGACCTCGAAGAAAGCCGATTCGCGCAGCGCTCCGGGTACGGTCCAATCGCGAATGAGCGAAGGCGTCGCTTCGAGTTCGGTGACGAACGCGTCGAGCCGCGCCACCATCTCGTTCGTGATCGCCGGGACCTCGCGGCGACCGCCCGGCTTCGTCGACACCGCCGAACCCAGTGGAAAGAGTTCGCGCTGAATCGCGAGCATGCGCCGGGCGAGCGCGTCGTGCCCGCAGTGTGCGCGGGCCACACCGATCGCGGCGTTGAGCTCATCGATACAGCCGGATGTTTCGACGCGCAACTCGCCCTTCGAGATGCGGCCGCCCCCGGGAGAGGCGGTGGTCCCCGCGTCGCCACGGCGCGTCGAGATGCTGGCCGAGCGACGATTCATCGTACGCCGGAATACGGGAACGGTATCACGTGACCAACCTTTACGCGAGGTGGTGCAGAGAACGTTCGCCTACGGTATCCTGACTCGCGGATCCGCGCCGTCGTGCTCGCGGTCTTCCCACCGTTGCCGGCAGTGACCGAGAGCGGCTCCCCGCTCACAGTGGCGCGACCGTCCCGGATTCTCACCGGGTTCCTGACGCGCGAACGGTATTTCTTAGTGTTGTTGTGCGAAGGAGCGTCTCCTGCGACGAAGCTCCTAACGTCGGCGGACTCGACCAGGGCACTCACGCGATGATGTCTTTAACAATTTCCGACGCTGCTTCGGTGACGTGGGAAGGTGCAGTGCCTGCCTTCTTCGCTCGTCGCGCTCGCCAATCGAACGATTTTAACTGATGCACCATCACCACACCTTTGGCGCCGCATCCCGCCGGAAGCGGAACTTCGAAATCATGGCCTTTCGGCTTCGTTGTTACCGGAGCGACGAATGCCAGACCGAAGACCTCATTAAAGGATGACGGGGAAAGAACCAATGCCGGTCGGCGTTTCATCTGCTCGTGGCCGGCTTGCGGATCGAAGTCCAAAACAATGACGTCCCCTCGCTCGGGAACCGTCATTCAAACTTCTCCGCTCCGGCTGCGGGGCCCGCGCCGATCTCGGGCTCCGATCCACGCACCGTAGCGAGCCGTGCCAGTAAGCGCCCTCGCGGATGGTGCTCGAGAATTACGCCGCCTTCGACTCGCCGAAGCGCCACGCGATCTCCTTCATGAAGATCTAAATCGCGAGCTATGGCGGCCGGCAGCCGTACGGCTAAGCTATTGCCATACCGAGCAATCTTTGTTTCGATCATGTGTACACGAAAGTGTATACGTCAGATGCTCCTCCGTCAATTGTCTTCGTTGCATCCACGGGGTGCCCGTCAGCGGCGGTCGGGCAGCAGCTGCGATTCGATGCCGGGGCGGCCCCAACCGAAGACGCGGTCGACGACGCTCGTGAGCGTGACGTACGCTCCGCGGTGCGTCGAGGAGTTCGACAGCGTCGGATCGGGCGAGCCCGTGAAATTATAGCCGCCGGCGATGCGCGTCGCGCCGCCGAGACGATAGCCACCTTCGATTGCGAACGTCGTGTTCCCGATCTCGGTTGCCAGCGACGAGCGCAGCAACGCGACTTCCCCGCCGAGATCGAAGCGGGGCCCGATGCGCTGATCGAGGCGTGCGCCGAACAGGTCGCTGTGCGCGGGCAGATAGCCGCTGCCGTCGAGCTTGTTCGCGTAGCGCGCATCGACTTCGGAGCGGCTGCCGATCTGCCACGTTTCGGCGAGCGAAATGATCGCCGCACTCGTCGCGACGTTCGAATAGGCGCTGGGCTCGATGCCTATGCCGGCTTGCACGAGCGTTCCCGACTGATTGTCGTACTCGAGCAGCGTCGCGCTGCGGTCGCTGAGCGCTGGACGAAACGCGAGGCCGACCCGGCCCTGCGCGAAATTGAGGCCGCTAATCGAGGACAAGTTGTAATCCGAAAGCAGCGAGAGATCGCGCGACACGGCGCCCGCCACGCCGAAGCGCCCGGTGAAGCCCGAGCCGTTGCCCGTGCGATCCTGCAGCGAAAGCGCGCCGCGGACGCGGGCCTTATCCGTCGTCGTCAAGTTGATGCCGTAGTCGTCGAAGCCCAGACCCGCCGCATCGATTCCGGTGCCGGCAATTGCGTTTCCGACGCCGGTGCTGCCGATGCCGCTGCTCCCGTTGCCGGCGCCGCCCAGACCCGCACTTCCGATCCCAAATCCGCTGCCGCCCAGTGCGTTCGCGTGACGGAATGACAGGTCGCCTGCGAAGAACCGCGTGAACGTGAAGCGCTCTTTAACGCCGAGTGCGGAGTAAACGTCGCTGCCGCTGCCCGTGTTTTCCAAGACATACTCGGTGTCGACGGTGGTGTTGGCGCCGACGGCACGCTCGAATCCGACGGCGGTCGATGCCTTGGATTGCGCGACTTGCGTGTACGGTGACGACGAGGTCGCGAACGGGATCGTCGGGTTGTCCGACCAGAGTTGCCGGACGTAGGCGCGCCCCTTGTTCGGAAAATCGACGTTGAGTTGCGCCGCGGTCTGGCCCGGTTCGCTGTAGTTCGTGCCGCTGATGTTGAACAAGCGCGCGAGCGAGAGTCCGACGGTCGGCGCGACGCGATAATCGACGCCGACGTTGCCTTGCGTGCTGTTCGAATTGGGCAGCTGCAACAGCCCGCCGCCGAGCAGAGACGACCCGAGTGTCGACCCGAGTGCTGGCGCGAAGGACGACGTGGCTGACGCGGTTTGATGGCTGATGCCGGCGTTGAGTTGTAAGCGCTTGCCCAAACGGTGCCGCAGGTCGGCGGCGATCGTATTCTGACTGCCGCTCGTTCCGGCGATGTCGTTGTGCTGGCCGTCAAAGCGCAGCGTCGCGCCACCTTGATCGTTGCGAAATGTGTAGTCGTACGACGCCAGGTAATTCGTAAAGCCGGGCGTCGCGATGCCGCCGAACGGGTTCACGTAACCCGAACTCGTCGTCGTGTAGGCAAGCTGATAGCGCGACGGACCACCCGCGACGTTGATCCCCGCGCGCCAGAGGTCGCCGCTCGTCGTTCCGTTGCCCTGCAAGATCGAAGCAGGCAGGAACGTATCGCCGAACACGCTCGGCCCCGTACCCGTCTCGTGCGCGAAGGACCACGTTCCGCCTTTGAGGTTGCCCGTGAGGTCTTCGGTCGTCGTCGTCGCATTGTTGCTCGCCGTCGCATAGTTCGCATAGCCGAAGCCGACGCGCGTACTGTTGCTGCGGCCGAGCGCGTAGTCGACCCGGCCGCCGGTTACCGATGACGAACCGACGCCCTGGTATTCGTACTGCACGAGCAGCGACTGGGGATTGAAGTTGTCATCGAAGCGCAACGGAACGTTGATGAAGTAGAGGCGCCCAGTGTAGTAATCCAGCGTGTAGTCGACGCTGCGCGCGAGCACGCGCTGCGCGATCGTTGCGCCCGTGCGCCGGTCGAACGTCACGAGCGTGATCGTATCGGAACCGAGCACGATGCCGGGGTGCAAGGTCGTGTTGAACGTTGCCAAGTCGTTGGGATTGATGATCTGCCGCGCGTACGCGACGTCGTTGTTCGCATCGAACGCACTCACTTGGCCGCGGTCGCCCGAGAAGCGGCCTTCGCCTTTGATGCCGTCGACGAGGAGGTTGAAGCCGTCGGGCGCGGTCGCGTCGTGATTGCCCGTGTCGGCGATGAACTCGCCCCACATGCCCGCCGCATGCGGCGTGTCGACGCGCGCGTAGAGGTGGTCGCGCGAGAGCGCGTCGAGGTAGCGCGTACTCGAATCACCGTACGTCGAAAACGGCCGATCGTTGGGATCGTCGATGTACGGACCCGTCGCGGGCGACCGCGTGAGCCGGTTCGCGGTATCGTAGGCGACGGTCACGAGCGTCGAGGGCAGCGTCTCGCCCGTTGCGTAGAGCGCGACGCGCCCGCGCCGCGTGTAGGTCCCGTCGGCTGCATCGTCGGGACGCCCCGGTGGCGCGGGCACGGCGCCGGCACCGGCCGTGAGGAGCCCCGTCACGATCGGCTGACGGTAGTTGGGCTCGATGAAGAAACTGTATTCGCTGCTCACGTCGCCCGACGAGACGCGGACGCGGATCGGTCCCGCCGTCGTACCCGGAAAGATCGGCACGGTGAGGTCGCCGTCGGCCGGTACCTTGAGATCGACCGATTGCGCGGCGGCCTCGTTGTCGCCCGGGGTGCTCAGGTTCGTGCGCCCCGCCGCCGCATCGTCGCCCGCCCGCGCGTAGGACCCGACGCTATCGGTCGTCGCGCGCGGTTTGCTGTTGCACGAGCGTCGGCCGGTCCGGCGTCACCTGCGTCACGACCGGCGTGCCGCCGTCGGGCGCGCCGTTCGGAGCGGGCGACGGCGCGAGTTCGCCGTTAGCGTTCGGCAACGGATAGACCGGCAGGTGGGCGGTATCGAATGTGTTCGGCAATGCCGAAAGATTTCCGTAGTCGGTTCGCAAGCGTGCGATACGTTCGAAGCGCGCGTCGCCGCCGACGATTTCGACGCGCACGCCCGTACCGGCCCGCACGCGATGCGAGAAACGATCGATCGCTTCGATCTTCAAGAGCACGGGCGTACGGCCGTCGGCGTGCAGCTTGCCATCGAGCGTTGCAGAGAGACGGACCACGGGGCCCGCAGCCGGTACGTCTTGCGCGCCAGCGCAGAGCGGAGCGAAGAGACTGAGCGCGACGAAGGATGCGAACGCGGCACGTATGCGCAGCTGCGTCATGGTGCACCTCGGATGGCGAAGTTGATGTTCTGGATGAGTCCGGCATCGAGCACGCCGTGGGCCAGGCGTTGCACGCTGCGCGGGTCGTCGTAGTTGCGCACGTTGTACGGCGCCGTCCCCGGCGGCAAGGTCAACGTGTCGAGCCGCAGCACGTGCATGCCCGGCCGCACGCACGCGAAGTTGTACTTGCCGTAACGATCGGTCACCACGTACTCGCCCGACTCGAGGAAGATCCGGACGTTCGGGATGCCGACGTCGTCGCGACTGAAGCGTCCGGTGTTGTCTTTATCGACGAACACGCGGCCCAGAATCGTCACACAGTCGTTGAAGATGCCGCCGATCACGCGCGTCTGCGCCTGAGCGTTGGGGCTTGCGAGCGTCGTGTTCGTTCCCGGCACCTTGGCATTTGCGTTCGCGGTGTTGGTCATGATCGTGCCGACGGGGATGCCCGGTGCGATGACGGCGGCGAAGATCACCGTATGCTGGCCCTTCGCGACCGTCGCCGGAAGCAACCAGGACAGCGTACTGCCCGCCTTGAGCGGATCTTTGAAGGGAACGCCGTCGATGCGCGTCGAGCCGTTGGCATAGGCGACGCCGCCAGGCATGATGTCCACGATCGTCGTTGCGCCCAGCGCAATGGAATTGAGATTGCTCGCGACGATCGTGTAGATGAGCCGGTCGCCGGATGCTGCGACCTCACGATCGACGGACTTCTGCACTTGCAGCGGCGAGAGGTTCGGCGCCGTCGACGTCACGTTCGTCGGGGCGTTGAGCGGAGGTCCGCTATTGGGTTGCCCGTTCGGGCCTTGCGGGAGCGAGGCGGGCGGAACGACGGCGGTCGGCGGCAGTGCGGTCGTGGAATCGTCGGCCGCGTCGGTCACGACGCCGGCCGCGGGTAGGCCGCCGCCGCTCAGCGTGGCGCGGTTCGCTATCGCGCCCGCGAATCCGGGATCGATCGTGACTGCGAAGCTCACGACGATCAGCGAACCCGGGGCGAGCGTTACGGGAGCCGCGAGGAGATTTTTCGCCGCCGCGCCGTTGTATGGAGCGTTCGGCGCCGGCGCCGGCGCCACGCCGTGCGACGAAGCGATCGCGACCGAACCCGGCACGAACGTCGTATGCTGCGGCAGCGTATCGGTAATTTGGGCGTTCGAAATCGGCGCGGTGCCGGTGTTCCCATACTGGATCGTCCACGTCAGAACATTGCCGGGCGCGGCCCCGTGCGAGCCCGGCGCAGCCGGCGGACCACCCGTGATCGCAACCGATTTGATGCCGTCGGCCGAAACGGTCGCGGGCGTTGCGAACACCGGCGCATTGAGAGACGAGCCTGTGTTGGGTTTTCCATTGGGACCCTGCGGCAGCGAACCGGGCGGGACGGTGATGCCCGGCGGCAAGCCCTTCGTGCCGTTGTCCGCCGCGTTCGTGGGGATGCCCGCGGCCGGCAAGCCGCTGCCGTTCAAGATCGCGCGGTCGAGCACGGGCCCCGTCGCGCCCGCGTTCAGCGTGACGCGGAAGCTGACGGTGATCACGCCACCGGGCGCGATCGTTATGGGCGCGACGAGGAGACCCTTGGCCGCGTTCCCGTCGAAGGCTTTATTGGGCGCGGGTGCGGGCGCGATGCCGGTCGCCGCAACGACGGTTTCCGAGCCCGTTACCAGCGTCGTTTTCGCATCGAGCGTATCGGTAATCTGCGCGTTTGGAATCGCGACGCTCGCGTCGTTCGCGTACGTGATCGTCCACGTCAGCGTGTCGCCCGGCGTGAGGACGCCGTTGCCGTCGGCGTCGGTCGTCAATTGCACCGATTTGATCCCGACCGCGCTCGACGGACTCACGACAACGCGCGTCGGACCGTTGATCGGCGGTCCGGTGTTGGGCGCGCCGCCGGGACCTTGCGGCAGCGAACCGGGCGGGACGATCGTGCCGGGCGGCAGACCCGTCGTCGAATTGTCGACCGCCCCCGAAGGCACGCCACCGGTCGGGACACCGCCGCCCGTTGCGAGCGCGCGGTTGAGCAGCGTGCCGGTCGTTCCCGCGTTGATCGTCGTGCGGAAGGAAATGGTGATCGCGCCGCCCGCCGCCAGTTGGACGGAGTTGGAGAGCAGCGATTGCGTGCCGTTGCCGTCGAACGCGGCATTCGCGATCGCCGGTGGCGTAACGCCCGTCTGCGTCACGAGCGTCGCGGAACCCGCCACGATCGTCACGTTCGCGGGGATCGCGTCCGTGATGCGCAGGGCGGGAATCGGCGCGGTGCCCGTATTTGCATACGTGACGGTCCAGGTCAGCGTGTCGCCCGGTGACGGGACGCCGTTGCCGTCGGCATCGGTCGTCAATCTCGCCGACTTCGCGCCGGCGAGCGCGATCGTGGCCGGCGTCGCGATCGTCGGTTGATCCAGCGGCGGACCGGTGTTCGGCGCACCGCCCGGACCTTGCGGCAGGGAGCCCGGCGGTACGCTGAGACCGGTGGGGATTTGCGTCGTCGTGTTGTCGGCCGCGTTCGTCGGGATGCCGGCCGCCGGCAGACCGTTTCCGGTGAGCACCGCGCGGTTCGTGGAGGGCGCCGTGTCGCCCGCGTTGAGCGTCGTACGGAAGCTCACGGTGATGATGCCGTTCGGCGCGATCCTCACCGGAGTCGCGAGCAGCGTCTTGCTCGCGGCGCCGTCGAATGCGGCGTTTGCCGTCGGCGCGGGCGTAAGGCCCGTGTCGTTCACGATCGTTGCCGAGCCCGCCACGATCGTCGTGTTGGTCGGCAGTGGGTCGGTGATCTGCGCCGCCACGATCGGTATCGTCGACGAATTCTTGTAGGCGATCGTCCAAGTTAGCGTGTCGCCGGGCGTGAGGACGCCGTTGCCGTCGGCGTCGGTCGTCAGCTTCACCGACTTGATGCCGAACGCCGTGGGCGGCGTTACGATGACGTCGGTCGTGCGATTGATCGGGCCGCCCGTGTTCGGCGTCCCGGCCGGCCCTTGCGGGACGGAACCCGGCGGAACGACCACGCCGGTCGGAACACCGGTCGTCGTGTTGTCGATCGCACTCGAAAGCACGCCGGCCGGAGGCAGGCCCGTCCCCGTTCCGGTCGCGCGGTTGGAAAGCGTTCCACCGAAACCCGCATTGATCGTCACGCGGAACGTTGCGGCGATCACGCCGCCGGGAGCGACCGTTACCGTATTCGCGATCAGATTGCGATTCGCGCTGCCGTCGAACGCCGTATTCGCTGTCGGCGCGGGCGTCGTGCTGCTCGCGCTCGCGATCGCTGCCGAGCCCGCGACGATCGTCGTGCCCGCGGGCAGGCTGTCCGCAATTTGGGCCGCGGGCAGCGGCGCGTCACCCGTGTTCGCGTAGAAGACCGTCCATGTCAGCGTGTCGCCCGGCGACGGTACGCCGTTACCGTCGGCGTCGGTCGTCAGGTCGACGGATTTGAAGACGCCCAGCCCCGGCGTGACGACGTTGACCACGGTCGGTCCCGCGATCGGCGGTCCGGTGTTCGGCGTAAAGCCTGGACCCTGCGGCAGCGACCCGGGTGGAATCGTGATGCCCGCGGGCAGGCCGGTCGTCGACGAGTCGGCGGTGCTGGATTGGAGCGGCGGGACGAGGCCGGTCGCCGTTGCCGTCGCGCGATTGTCTAGCACGCCGTGGAAGCCGGCGTTGATCGTGACGCGGAACGCGACGACGATGTTGCCGCCCCCAGCGATCGTCGATGTCGCGGCAGCGAGTAGCGCCGTGTTTGTGGTTCCGTTGAACGCCGCGTTCGCCACCGGCACGGGTGCGGCGTTGAAAGTGCTCACGACCGTCGCCGAACCCGCAACGATGGTTGTGTTGGCCGGAATCGTGTCCGCGATTTGCGCGGCCGGCAGCGGCGCGGTGCCATCGTTGGCAAACGCCACCGTATATGTCAGCGTGTCGCCGGGCGTCGGCACGCCGTTGCCGTCGGCGTCGGTCGAGAGTCTGACCGACTTGATCAGCGCCGCGCTGCGCGACTGAACTTCGGTCGGAACGTTCGCGCAGTGCGTCGGGTCGGCGCACGTCGCGCCCGGGACGGGCGGCGCACCGCCGTTGAACGGATCGCCGCCGCCGCCCACGCTCGCGTAGTTGATGACGCTGCCGGAGGCGGCGCCGACGAGAATTGGAACCGTGAAGTTTGCGGTGTTTGTATTGACGACGTTCGAAATCGATGCCGCGTGCGAGCACGTCAAGAGTTGCGTTGGGCTGACCGCACAGCTCCAGCCCGCTTCCGGCGCGCTGAGGGCGGTGCTGCCGTATTCGCAGTGATCCCCACCGGCAGTTGGTCCAGGACGGTCGACGTGCCGACGGTCGGCGCCGACCCGGCGTTCGTGACGTTGAGATTGTAGCTCGGCGGCGGCGCCGTTTGGCCCGGAACCCACGGACCGTTGCTCGTTTTGGTGATTTGAAGCGCCGGCTGGAAGACGTCGATCTGAATGCCGGTGACCGTGATGACGTAGGCGTCGCCGGTCGTCGTTCCTTGGAAGGCGGCGTTGGTGTTGCCATTTCGCAGTTGCGCCGACGCGTCGACGTTGGTCACGTCCCAGCCCTGGCGTCGGGCGGTCGCAATCGATCCGACCGGCTGATTGAGCGCCCCGAACGTGCCGAGCGGATCGAGCGTGCCGGAGGGAGCGCCGCCCAGGCCAGGATCCGGCGGATTTCCGTAGTTGATCTGCGATGCGAAGAAATTGCCGACTTGGTTGTTGGGCCCGGACAGCGCGTTCGCCGCGCTGAGCGCGGGAATCGGCGCGTTCCCGCCGGCGAAGCGGAATTGATCGCCGGCCTTGTTCGGGTCGCCCTCGAGCGTGGAGATCGAGATGTGCGCGCTCACCGGACCTGCGGTCGGGACTTTGAATCCCGAGAGCTGCACGACCGGACCGTTTGCGCTGGCGCCGACGACCGAACTGCCGACGAAGAGGTCGACGTCGCGCAGTGTCCCGATCAATGGATTGCCGTACACGACGATCAGCGACCAGCCCGCCGCCGTTCCCGAATCCGCCGGGTCGATGATGGCGGGGACGGCGCCGACCGTGTACTGGCCGCTCGGACCCGCTGCGATCAAACCTGTGACGATGGCGGAGCGGGTCGAATAGACACGTCTTGCATCTCCCGGATCGCGCGTGTCGGCCAGTGTCGCCGGATCCGGCGAAACGATGGCGGTGCCCCCCGGACCACTGAGGGTGACCGGCTGCGTCACGGCCGCGGCCGGTGTCGGCACCAAGCCGGTGCTCGAGACCGACGTGTAGGCCCATTCCAGCTCGGCGTAGAGGATCGTCGCGCCCGGCGGCAAGTTGAGGGTCGCCGTCGACGAGTCTTGCGTCCAGTTCGTCGTCGTGCCGGCCGGATATCCGGGGACTTGCAGCGCCGTGTTCGTCGTGATCAGCGCGCCGATGTCGTCTTCGGGATTCTTAGCGGGGGTCGGGCTCAGCCCGAGCGTGTTGCCGGCATGCGTGATCGACGCGCCCTTGGCAATCGTGTTGAACCGCGAGACGACGGCGGCCGAGCCCGGCCGCAAACTCGCACAGAACACACAGAGGACCGCGACCAGAATCGTCGCGAGACGCACGAACGCTGCAGAAAGACGCGACATCCCATGAATGTCGTGTGGGCGCCCACGAATGAGGTCACGAGTCTCCAATAAAATCCTCTGTCAGGGGCCCAGAGGCAATGCGAAAGTTGCGCCATATCGGAGGCGCGCGACCGCAGTCGTCAATCTATCGAGCCTGCGTCATGTACGACAACGCCGACGCCGATAAACCCGGCGACTGACACTGGCTTTGCCGTTCCACGTCGGCAACCTGCCATGACATCGCGCGTTTCGAAAGCAATCGTCGTCGCAGCAAACAAAATACTTTAGCGGCAAATCACGACGTGTCGAATCGCACACGTGCGGTCGTCGGAGCGTACGACAACCGGACTGTTCCGGCAGTCAATTTATTCACTTCCGCTCCGAGCGTGTCGGGTCGGAGACGATGTCGAGGCAACCTCGGCAACGCGAACGCATTTCGTTTACGAACTGACGTTTCTGTTAGTAAAAAGTCGGCGATGGCCGAGTGAAGCTGCGCTAGGCACGCGGTTGCTTCTGACCGCAATCCGCCGCGTTTCACGTTCACGCAGCCTCGAATAAGCTTCGAACTTTCTTGTTTGTCAGTAACGGTTTATGCTAAAAGAACGTCACGAGACATCCACGATCGGCCCGGAGGCGTTACTATTAGGTAATAAGCCCTAGTAAAGCATCCGGCATCGGTATACACTGGCGTCAGAAAGCCTAGTACATCGCCTGGTATGAAGAGCGCTCGCGTGCGGTCCCTCATCTTCCAGCGAGTACCGCATTAATCCATCGTCGAGCACTTCGAAACGCTCGGCGTGCATCCTCAACCAGCATTGCGACCGCTGTCGTTCTCGAGCGTGCGGCGTTTTACGCGAGATAATCGCCGCGCGCCATTTCTTCAAGGAGTCCAGGTTGAAATTCCGTCTTATTAGGTCAGCGCTAACGGCGATGACCTTGCTTGCCGTTATAACGCCCGCGTGCGCGAAAGCTGCGACCACCAATAGCGCGGCCCTTGCGGTGACGGCCATCGTCGCGACCAGTTGCACGATTACCGCGTCGACCGTGGATTTCGGCACCTACGACGGTGCCAATGCGAATGCCACGACGAACCTCAATGCCAACGGCACGGTCTCGGCGACGTGCACGCAAGGCTCGGCGCCCACGATCGGTCTCGGTGCCGGGCAGAATGCGCTCGCAACGCAGCGCCGCATGAAGGACACGAACACCGACTTTCTCAGCTACAATCTCCTGCAACCTCCGGGGACCGCGCCCAGCGCCGCCTGCAACTACGCGACCGGCACCGCGTGGGGCGACGGTACGAGTGCGACGACCGGAACCGTGTTCACGCCGACGGTTGCGCTGAGCAGCGCCGCCCGTACGTACAACGTCTGCGGCGTCATACCGGCGGGACAAAACGTGCCGGTGAACGGAGCCGGCAACGTTTCGTACAACGATTCGGTGACCGCAACGATCACCTTCTAATAAGCGTCGATGCGCGCGCTGTTTTTCGGCGGACTTGCTGCGTTTCTCGCGCTGCAGACGATCGCGTCCGCCGCGGTGATCAACGTGACGCCGACGCGCTTGACGATCGTCGCCAGCGGAACGAGTACCGATCTCTCGATTACGAACGAAGGCACGCGGTCCGTGCGTTTCTCGGTTCGCGCCTATCGCTGGCACCAGAATGTCGACGGCACGCAGTCGGTCGAGCCGACAGACGATTTGATCGTATTCCCACAGATCGTCACGATCGCGCGAAGTGCGCGGCGTGCGATCCGCATCGGTTACACCGGCGAACGTCCCGTCACCGAGACGGACTACCGAATCATCGCGACCGAGCTACCGATCGTGGAAGACGCGCCGGCAGCTCCCGGCCTGACGATCCGCAGTAAGCTCAGCGTGCCCCTCTTCATCGCACCGGAAGTCGCCCGCCACGACGTGCAAATCGACTCCGCGCATGCGACTGCGGGATCGCTCGCGTTCGACGTTCTGGAGCGCGGAACGGTCTATGCGTTTCTGAGCGGCGTGCGCGTTCGCGGTTCGAACGCGGCCGGAGCGACGCTCTTCGAACGTTCGATCGAAGGCTGGTATCTGCTTCCCAATCAGCCACGCCGCTTCACGGTCGCCATTTCGCGTGCAACATGCCGGAGCCTCACCCGCCTCGACGTCGATGCGCAGTTCGACGGACTGGCGCCGCTGCAAGCGCGTTTGGCCCCCGCTAGGTCGTGCTGAGATGCGTCGCGGCGACACTGCTCGTCGCGACCCTCGGAACGGCCGGCGTCTGCCGGGCGCAAGACGTGGCGGCGTCCACCGAACGCGCATTTGCCAGCGTGACCGTCGACGGGGTCGACGACGGCGAACGCACTATCCTCGTAATTCCGGGCGACGTGTTCCTCGACGTTGCCGATGCTCGCGCGCTCGACGTCCCGGTGAAGCCGGATGCGTTGCGGAACCTCGGGCCTTATCGGTACGTCTCGCTGCATGCGCTCGCGCCGGAGGTGACCTATCGCTTCGATGAAGAGGCGGTCTCGCTGACCATCGACGTGGCCGCGCGTCTGCTCGAGACGAAGACGACACGCGTCGGATCGCAATTAGCACCGTCGGACGTCGACACGGCGCGGCCGGGCAGCGCCTTCGGCAACTACTTCGTCTCGGGCACGAGCGGGAGCGGAATCGATGCGTTCTTGGAGGCGGGTTACAGCCGCGGGAACCACTTACTCTATACGAGCGAATCCTTGGCAACGGGCACTGCGGCGTTGCATGGGGAAACGTACTACGCTATCGACGATCCGGCGCGCACGCGCCGCTCGCAAATCGGCGACTCGACGGCTTACGGCGACGCGCTGCTTGGGCGACGTCAACGTATTCGGAATCGGAACTCGCCGCGCGTTCGAACTCGACCCGTACGTTTACCGCTTTCCGACGCCCACAATATCGGGAATCGTTGCGACACCCGCGACGGCGGACGTGTACATCAACGGTACCGTGGCTCGCAGCGTGCCGCTCGCACCAGGCGGCTTCAATCTCACCGACCTGCCGATCGCGACCGGCCGCAACAACGTAAGGGTCGTCGTCCACGACGCTGCGGGACGCGTGCAAACGTTCTCACAGGGTTATTACGCCTCCGACACGCTCTTGCGTAAGGGTCTCACCGACGATCAGTTCGCCGCCGGTTTCATGCGGTCGTCAGGACCCGGTCAATCCTATGGGAAGCCCGCCGTCGTCGCAGCGTACCGTATCGGCGCGACCGACGCTGCGACCTACGGCGTTCGCTTCGAGGGGACGGGCGCGCACGAGTTGGCGGAACTCAACACGGATTTGCGCGTGCCTTCGGGAGCGGTGCACTTGGCGGCCGCGCAAAGTTCGGCGCGCGGCCGCTTCGGCATGGCTTACGACGTGGCCGCCATCTTTCAAGGCGCCAAGACCTCGTTCGCAGTGGATCTCTCGTCGCACGCGACCGCCTTCGCGGACCTCACGAGTCTTCCCGAGATATTGAGCGCGCCACGTTCCGATGCGCGCTTCACGCTTTCGCGGCGGTTGACGCCCGCGTTGACCGCGACGCTGCAAACCGACCGGCAAACGTATGACGCCATCCCGGGCCAGACCTTCGACACGCTGGGCGTCCAATCGCAGATGGGGCGCGACACGACGGCCTTCGTCTCGTTGCAGCACCAGCGGGCGGGCTTCGGCCCGGCGATCACCTACGCGTCGCTCTCGATCGTGCGGGCGCTCGGGGCGAACCGCACGGCGATCGCCTCGTACGACGGCGGCACGCCCGCCGCAACCAACGTGCAGTATCGCGCGGACCCGCCGAGTTCGGACACCGGGTTCGGATACGGCCTGCGCTTCGGCCGCGCCGGGTCCGAGTCGCTCGCGCAACTCGATCTCGTCGATCACGCACGTTACGGCGACACGCAAGGCGTCCTCGCGCGCGATTCGACCGGCAAGCTCTCGGCCAACGTCGCATTCGACGGCGGCGTAGCGGCGATCGGCGGGAAGACGCGCTTCTCGCGCCCGATCGCCGACGGATTCGCGCTCGTCGAAACGGGCGCACCGAACGTTCCCGTTACGCTCGACGGCCGAGCCGTGGGGCGCACGGATCGCACGGGCGATCTCGTCGTGTCGTCACTCGCCTCCAACAGTGCGAACCGGCTCGAGGTCGACCCGCAGTCGCTGCCACTGGGGGAAGAACCCAAGGCCGATGAGCGTCTCGTATCACCGGGCTTCCGCGGCGGTACCGTCGCCGACTTGCAGGTCGCACGCATCCGCTACTTCATCGGCAGCGTACGGTTGCGCGCCGGCGCCGCGACGCGGGTTCCCGCCGACGGCATGCTCGTCCTGAGCGGGAAACACGGTTCTGCGCGATCGCCGCTGGATGACGGGGGCGGTTATTATTTCGAAAATTTGGCGCCGGGCGCGTATGCTGCAACCGTGCGCTCACCCGTGGGGAACTGCCGTTTCACCTTGCAGATTCCCGTCGTCGCGAAGATCGCGACGGACCTCGGCATTGTGCGATGCGACGTTCTCTCGTCCTGATTGCCGCGCTTGCGGTCGGATGCATCGCGAGCCCACCCCGGGCGGAAGCGAGCGGTCTCGGATGCAACGTCTCGACAACACCGCTTGTGTTCGGGTCTTACGCCCCATTGTCGGGTGCGCAGCTAACCGCTTCCGGCGCGGCGTCCGTGAACTGCCTCATTCTGGGGGGCACGGTGCAGATCGCGCTCTCTAGCGGAGGCGGATCGTTCACGCCGCGCACCATGCTCGGGCCGGGCGGCGCGAAGCTCAAGTACAACCTCTACACCAGCGCCGCCTACACGACGATCTGGGGCGACGGAACGTCCGGCACGGCGACCGTGGCGCTCGTTGTCCCTCTCCTCGCGCCCGCGTCGGCGACGATCTACGGCCTTGTTCCGGGGGCTCAAGACGTTCCTGTCGGATCGTACTCCTCGACCGTCACGGCAACAATCACGTTTTAGCCGGCGTTTCACGCACGTGTCAGGCTTCGGCGCGTTCGTAAGCCGAATCGCTTGGATTGAAACTGCGCGGGCAAATTTGCCGTACACGTTGTGGAGACGAAAGGACGATCACCATCAACATATTGCTTCCTTGCGTAACGGCGGCGCTTTTCTTAGCCGTACCGGCCGCTCCGGCCGGCGCGGAGCAACCACCTTCGATTGCGGGGATCGTGCATGCGTCGGGCGCCGCCCTCGGCGTCGCGGCCTTGAGCCGCGTGCACGGCGTCGACGAGAGCGGGACGGCCGACGTCGTCGGCATCAAAGGCACCTCGCAGACCTGGCAAGACCTCGGGAACGGCACGTTCGCCACGAGCGTTGTCGCCGGACCGCTCAGCGGCGACAACGGCTACGATGGCCACGTCGTGTGGAATCGCGATCCGTTCGGCGTCGTGTGGAACGACGGCAGCCGCGACGCCTATTACGGCGCGCTCGAAGCCGCCTACGTCGGCGCGTACGATTTGTGGAAACCGGACAACGACGGCGCCACCGTGACGCTCGCGAAACCTCAAACGCTCGGCGGTAAAACGTACGACGTCTTAAACGTCACGCCGCGGGGCGGTCTTCCCTTCGAATACTGGTTCGATGCGCAGACGCACCTGCCGTTCCGCACCGTCGTGCCGATCGGCATCATTACGACGACCACGACGTTCACCGGCTACCGCGCGTTCTCGGGTCTCCAAGTGCCTGTCACGCAGAAACAAGAGACGGTGCAAGGCGCGACGACCGTCAATCTGACGGACGTGCGCTTCGATGGCGCCGATATCGCGAGTCACCTCGCGCGCCCACAGTCGACGGTCGCGGACTTCTCGATCGCGCACGGCACGCAGACATCCGTTCCGATCGAACTCGTCGACAACCACGTCTACCTCGATGTGTCGATCGATGGGAAAGGCCCGTACCGCTTCGCCTTCGATACCGGAGCGCAGCTGGTCGTCGATACCGGCCTCGCGAAGTCGCTCGGTCTGGCCGCGGCGGGTTCGCTGCAAGGACTCGGCGTCGGCGCCGGTACCGATACCTTCAACTTTGCGACGATCGATTCGCTCGGAATCGGCGCTGCGAAAATCGGCCATCTCAACGCGAGCATCGCACCGGTTCGCACCGGCTTCAGCATCGCGGGCGGCGAACCGGTCGACGGGCTCATCGGCTTCGAGACGCTCGCGCGCTTCGTGACGACGTTCGATTACGGTAACCGCCAATTGACGCTGCGCATGCCCGGCGGTACGTTGCCGGCAGGCGGCAAGACGATCGCGTTTACGTTTAACGGCACCGATCCGATGCTGCCGTGCCGCATCGGCGACGTTGCCGGAACGTGCACCGTCGATACGGGCAGCCGCTCGGCGGTCGACGTGTACGGACCCTTCGCGAAGGCGAACCCGTCAATCGTTACCGGCGAGACCGCCGTCGGCGTCGGCGGCTTCGGCATCGGCGGCCCGTCGCTCGGGCGGCTCGGCCGCACGACGCTCGCGCTCGGCGGCTTCACTTTGCCGGGCATCATTGCCGACGTGAGCACGCAGGACAAAGGCGCCTTTGCGAGTCCCTTTCTGGCGGGCAATATCGGCGGCGCCGTCTGGCGGCGCTTCGCCGTCACGTTCGACTACCCGCACGAGACGATGACGCTCGTCCCCGGCAAAGAATTCGCAGCCGCGGATAAATACGACCACTCGGGACTGTTCCTCATCTCGCGCGGTGGAAAGATCGTCGTCGCGAACGCTCGGCCGGGAACCCCGGCTGCGGGCGCAGGCATCGTAGCGGGCGATACGCTAGCGACCATCGACGGCAAGACGACCGCGACGATGACGCTCAAGGACATTCGCGAACGTCTCATGCAAGCGCCGGGGACGACGCTGACGGTCGGTATCGACAGCAAAGCCGGCACGGCGCACAATGTCTCGCTGACCTTGCGCGACTACGTTTAGCGCTTGCGCGAGACGGGCGCCTTGCTCGCAGCGGCTCGATTGCTCGGCGACGAAACGCTCAGCTCTTGCCGGTCACCGATTGGTAAAGGTACGTGACGGCAGCAGCCGCTACGATGCTCGTTACAAGCCAACCGGCGATCGTAAGATTGCGGCCGAGCTGACGGGCGCCCATCACGACTCGGCTGCGCCCGACCAGCATCATGAGCGCAAGCGTGAACGGGGTCGCGATGCCGCCCGCGATTCCACTAACGAAAAGTAATTTGATCGGCGAGACACCCAAGAGTGCAACAATCGCACCAACGGCGAGTGAGACGAGCAACGTTCCGTAGAAGCGACCGGCGCGTAGAAACGACACATCAAGGCTACTTCGCCACCCAAAAGCTTCGGCCATCACGTAGGCGCTCGTACCGGCCAGGACCGGAATTGCAATGAGCGCCGAACCGAGCAGACCCACACCGAAAACGTAGCTCGCGTACCGGCCTGCAAACGGCACGAGTGCGGTCGCCGCATCCTCCGCCGTTTCGACATGCCTTTGATGGACGCCGAGCGTTGCTCCAGTCGCTACAACGATGAACCAAAATATGAGACCGGCGAGCACGATGCCCACGACGGCTTCCGCTTGGACGAGACCGATTCTCGGCAACGGCGCCCGCATCTCGCTCGTTTCAACGGTCTCCCAGACGTACGCGTAACTGGTGAGCGTCGTGCCCAACAGCGCGATGATGCCCGAGACATACGCAGGCGAGTTCTCCCAATGCGGCACGAAAGAACCGTGCAGCACGGCGAGCCAATCGGGACGCGCCAAGAACGCCGTCGCCACATAGGCAAGAAACAACAGCGTCAAGTATTTGAGGACGTTGGTTATGGGCTCGGAGTGTGCGAGAACGAGCGCCAAACCGACCACAGCCGCAATGGGTATGACGAACCAACGGTAGTCGACTCCGGTCATGAGTTGCAGGGCTGCGCCTCCACCTTCCAAATCCGCGGCGAGCGTCACGATGTTTACGGCGAGGACCGACAAGAGCGCTGCGAGCGACAGCGGTCGCCCGTAGCGATAGCGGATGCAGTCTTCAAGGCCCTTTTTACTCACCGTGCCGATGCGCGCGGCTACGGCTTGCACGACCGCGAGCATGGGAATGATTAATACTACGAGCCACGCGAGTCCGTAGACCGTCGTCGCACCAATGATCGCAAGTGTCGCGACCGTGGTCGGGTCGTTGTCGGAGGCGCCGGAGACGATACCTGGACCCAAACTCCGCGCGATGGCGCCAAGCTTGGGGTCCGCATCCGTGTCATCCGGCGGCGTCACAATCCCAGTCGCAGCTGCGTTTCTTCATGCCCGCTTGGGGCAGCCAGTCGTGTGCGCAGCGGAACTTGCCCTTCGAGCGTCGGCCGCTCGTCGAGTGCGGTTGCGATCTCTTTGGCACGGGCGATGACGCCCGCCGGCAACCCAGCCATCTTCGCAACTTCGATGCCGAACGAACGCGACGTACTGCCGGGCAAGACGCGATGCGAGAAGACGGGCGCGCCCGAACGGGCCGTATTTTCGACTGCCGTAACGTGGAAGTTCGCGACGAGCGGCCAACGGTCGGCGAGCGCGACGAGCTCCGCAAAGTGCGTGGCGAAGAGCGCCAGCGGCGCCTGCGCGTCGAGTCCGAGCAAGTACTCGCAGATCGCCTGCGCGATCGCGAGACCGTCGATCGTGCCCGTGCCGCGGCCGACCTCGTCGACGAGCAGCAAGCTGCGCCGCGTGCAACGCCGCAGGATGTTCGACGCTTCAGCCATCTCCACGTAGAACGTCGATTGTCCCGACGCGAGATCGTCGCCCGCGCCGATGCGCGTGAAGATTCGATCGACGATTCCGAGCGTCATGGACCGCGCCGGCACGAAGGCGCCGATCTGCGCGAGAATGACGAGTAGTGCCGCCTGCCGCAAATACGTCGACTTGCCCCCCATGTTCGGGCCGGTGAGCACGATGAAACGCGCGCTGCGTTCGGCGAGGTGCACGTCGTTGGGGACGAACGCTTCGCGCGCGACCGCCTCCATGACCGGGTGGCGGCCGTCGACGACGTCGAGCGTGCTCGTCGCGACGAACTGCGGCCGCACGTAGCCGCGGTCGGCGGCGGTCTGCGCGAGCGCGCAGGCAACGTCGAGTTCGGCAAACGCATCTGCCGTGCCGAGCAACGCGTCGACGCACTCGGCGACCGACTCGACCAGATTCGCGTACAACGTCTCTTCGAGACGCAGCTGGCGCGATTGCGCGCTGCCGATCGCGACTTCGAGTTCCTTGAGTTCGGGGACCACGAAACGTTCGCCGTTCGCGAGCGTCTGCTTGCGGACGTAGTCCGCGGGCACGTGCGCCAAGTTCGATTTGGAGATCTCGATCGCGTAGCCGAACGCGCTCGCGTACTTGATTTTGAGACCTCGGATGCCCGTGCGTTCGCGTTCGCGCTCTTCGAGTGCCGCCATGCGATCGCGCGCGTCGCTGCGCAGCGCGATGCATTCGCCGACTTCCGCCGAGGCATCCGGGCGGATAACGCCGCCGTCGGCGAGCGTGGCCGGCAAGTCATCGCACAGCGTCGCCTCGAGCAAGCCCAGGAGATCGCGATGTTCGCCGATCCGCTCGCCGTACGCGACGAGCGCCTGCGGCAACGCCGCACGCAGCGGTTCGACGAGCGCCAGGGTCCGCCGCAGCGAGCCGAGATCGCGCGGCTGCGCCCGGCGGAAGCGGACCTTCTGCGTGATGCGTTCGAGATCGAAAACGCCCCCGAGCAACTCTTGCAACGACGCGCGCGACGGGTAGTCCGTCACGAGCGCCTCGACGCGATCCGCTCGTTCTGCGATCGCAGCTTCATCGACGAGCGGCGCGAGCAGCCAGCGTCCCAGGAGCCGCGAGCCCATCGACGTCTTGCAGCGGTCGACCGTCGCGAGCAGCGTCGCTTTGGGATTCTGACCTTGGGACTTCGTGAGATCCAGGTGCCGCCGCGTATTCGCATCGAGCGCGAGAAACGTGTGCGCGCGGTAGTACGCCGGTGCACGCAGTGCGCCGGAAGACGTCGTAAAGCCGACGCGGCGCACGAAGGCGCCGAGCGCCTCGAACGCGCGGCGCATCGCTTGCGACTCATCGAGCGAAAAGCCGTCGACGATCTCGGGCACGTGCGCGCCGACGACTGCAAGGGGCGGCGCCGTTACGCGCACCGCCGGCAACTGCGCCGAGATTTCGCTGCGAATCTCGGGCGGCAGATCGGCCACGATCTCCGCCGGACTCAAGCGAATCAGTTCGGCGAGCGTCTCTTCGAGCGCATGATCGCCGACGTACGCGGTCGCCGCGGCGCGGCCAGTCGAGATATCCGCGTACGCGAGGGCGAGCGCATCGCCGCCCGTCGTCAGTGCGGCGAGATAGTTGTCGCTCGTGCGGTCGAGCAGATTCTCCTCGATCAGCGTGCCCGGCGTCACGAGTCGCATCACTTCGCGCTTCACGAGTCGATTGGGCGCGGGAGGTTCGAGCTGTTCGGCGAGCGCGACGATGCGCTGCTGCGCGACGAGCTTTGCGAGGTAGCCGTCGAGGGCATGGTAGGGAACGCCCGCCATCGCAACCCGCTGGCCGCCACCCGCTTCCTTCGACGTCAGCGCGATCTGCAGCGCCTCGGCGATCGTCTTGGCATCGTCGCCGTACGCTTCGTAGAAGTCGCCGACGCGCGCGAGCAGAATCGCCTCCGCATAGCGCGCCTTCATCTCGAAATACTGTTCGAGCAGCGGCGAATATTTGGCGTCGCTCAATTATCGGACGGTCAAGAGATCGATCGTCGCGCGCCGGCCCACGGGCTCCGCCGGCGCATCGAAGCGCGCGGCAGTCGCTACGATCTCGCCCATGCAACCCCAGGTGAACGCCTCGTCGATGCGAACGTCGAGCCACGGCCGGACGCCGAGCGCCGCTTCGTCGAGATCGCCCGCCGCTGCGACGACCGTGACGTTGTCCCCCGTCTTGGCCGCGAGTTTGGAACGGTCCTTACGCGAGGGGCACTGTACGAGCGCGCGAACGATTCGGCCGCGCTTGCGCTCGTGCCACGCGCGCACGCCGCGGTCGACCGTCGCCGCAAGTTCGCGCAGCCGCGCATTACCGACGTCGGAGGGAGTCTGCTCCCAATGCGCTGCGGGCGTGCCGCGACGGGGCGAGTACACGAACATGAATGCCTGCGCGAAAAGGATCTCGTTGCAGAGCGCGAGGGTCGCGCGAAAATCGTCGTCGCTTTCGCCGGGAAATGCGACGATGAGGTCGGTCGTCAGCGCCCACGCGGGGCAGTGCTCGCGGAACGTCGCAATCTTGTCGCGGTACTGCGCGACCGTGTACTTGCGATTCATGCGGCGCAGAACCCGATCCGAACCGGACTGCACGGGCAGATGGAAACGCGGACTCAGTTGCGGCAGCGCGCCCATGGTGCGCGCGAGCTTGGGCGTGTAATCTTTGGGATGCGACGTGAGAAATGTCAGCCGGTCCAGGCCCGGCAGCACGGCGAGCGTCTCGAGCAGATCCGCGAAGTCGGCGTTCGTCGCCGGTTCCTTATACGCGTTGACCGTCTGGCCCACGAGCGTCACTTCGCGCGCGCCGCGCGCGATCGCGCGCTCGACCTCGCCTACGATATCCGCGAGCGGCCGGTTATCGAAGCGCCCGCGCACGTACGGCACGATGCAGTACGTGCAATAATACGAGCAGCCGCGCTGCACGTTCACGAACGCGCGCAGGTGTGCGAAGGCATCGCCGACGCAATCGGCTGCGCCGCCCAGCGGCCGCAGCAGCAACCGCTCGTCGGTGAGGTCGAGCTCGGCATCGAAGGCCGGCCGCCAGCTTTCGAGCGCGTCGCCCAGCCGCACGAGGTCGCTCGTGCCGAAGACGCCGTCCAGATACGGGGCCGTCTCGTGCATGCGGTCGCGATCCTGTTCGGCCAGACACCCGCAGACGACCAGCTTCACGTTCGGATCGGCCGCCTTGAGCGCGCGAAAGTGCGACATCCGGCCATATGCGCGGCGTTCCGCGTTGTCGCGCACGGTGCACGTGTTGAGGACCACGACGCTCGCTTCCGCCGCATTCGCCGTCACCGCGTACCCCGATGCCGCCGCGCGATCCGCAATATACTGCGAATCCGCCTCATTCATCTGGCACCCGAACGTCTCGATATAAATGCTCGCCATAAGGACCGCAATACACTATTTCGACGGATCTTCCGCTAACTTTTCAAGGAGCGGCAGCGGCAAGTAGAGCTTGCCCGAGATGACTTCGCCCGCCGCGTCGTAGACCTGTGTCGCGCCGTCGAAGGTCACCGCGTTGTCGCCCAGCTTGCAGATGACCGTGTGGCCGCCGTAGTGCACGACGACTCGGTCGCCATGCACCGTAAAGTTGTTCGTCGGCAAATAGTCTTCGGCCGGCGCGACGACTGCCGAATGGGCATCGGGTCCCGGGCGCCGGGCTTCGAGGACGACGTTCGTCGTGGTGTCCGGCCAGACGTCGATGAGCCGGCTGATTCGGCCGTGCGATGACACGACCGTCAGCCGATGCTGACCCGCGGGCAACGACACGGATTGGGCCGCCGGAACGCTCAGCGCAGCACCGTCGAGCAGGAATGTCGCTCCGGGCGGCGCGCCGCGCAGCACGATGCTGCCGCTCGCGTCGCCGGCGTAGGCATGGGGTCCCGGTGCAAGGCGCGTGCTGGAGACCGCGACGGACGCCCTTGGAACCGCGACATCGACTTCCTGAACGACCCAACCCGTCTTGGTCAACGTGAGCACGTGATGGCCGCGAGCGAGCCCGCCGACGAGAACCGGCGACCGTCCCACGTAGGTGCCGTCCACAAAAACGTCGGAGCCGCTGGGCAGCGTCGTGACGTAGATGCCGCCCGAATCCGCCGTATGCGTCGCGGCGCCCGGCGCGACGGCCACGAGAGCGGAGATGAGCCAAGAAAGAGTCCCGGCATATCCCACGAGCGCGCGCTTCGCCACACGGTTCCGCTCATCCGTGCGGCGAACATTACTGACATGGCCCTCGAACTCTCCGCGAAGGTGCGGCCCGCGACCGTCGCCATCGTCGGACGGCCGAACGTCGGCAAAAGCGCGCTCTTCAATCGGCTCATCGGTCAGCGGCTCGCAATCGTCGAAGATACACCGGGCGTTACGCGTGACCGTCTGTACGCGCTCGCGGAGTGGCGCGGCCGCACGTTCAGCGTCGTCGACACTGCCGGCATCGACACCGATGCCGAGACGGGCGACGATATGGCGCGGCGCACGCGCGCCCAGGCCGAGATCGCCGCAAACGACGCCGACGTCATCGTCTTCGTCGTCGATGCGGTCGCCGGACTCTCGCCGCTCGACGACGACGTCGTGCACATCATGCGCAAGACGCGCCGTCCGGTCGTTCTCGCAGCGAATAAGGCCGAGTCGGCGCGCGTGAAAGCGCAAATTCCCGGCGAGTTTGCGCGGCTGGGATTCGGCGAGCCGATCGTCGTATCGGCATTGCACGGCGAGGGGACGGGCGACTTGCTCGATGCGATCGTGGAGCGCTTGCCGCCGGAAAGCGCGCTTGAACCGGCGGACTCCGAACTCGCGCTCGCGATCGTCGGGCGACCCAACGTCGGCAAATCCTCGTTGCTCAATGCCCTTCTCGGCGAAGAGCGTTCGATCGTCTCGCACCTGCCGGGTACGACGCGCGATGCGATCGATACGCTCTTCACGTTTCACGAGCACCGCATCCGTCTCATCGATACGGCCGGCGTCTGGCGCAAGACGAAGCACCACGGCGCGATCGAATATTATGCATCGCTGCGTTCGCTCGGCGCGATCGCGCGCTGCGACATCGCGATCCTCGTGATGGACTCGCTGCAGGGCATCCTCGATCAGGACCGCCGCCTCGCGGGCATGGTACTCGAAGAGCGCAAAGGCCTCATCATCGTTGCGAACAAGTGGGATCTCGCCCTACAGCAAGACGGCGAGTTCTCGCAAGGCGAACTGACCGGGATCATTCACGAAGCGATGCCGTTCGCAGCCTTTGCGCCCGTGACGTTTCTTTCCGCGCTCACCAAACGCCGGCTCGGGAGTTTGATGCCGCTCGCGATGCAGGTCGCCGGCAATCTCGACCGACGCGTACCGACACCGCAACTCAATTCGATCGTCCGCGATGCACTCTACGCGCACCCGGCGCCGATGCGCGGCGGCAAACCGCTACGCATCTATTATGCGGCGCAGGTCGCGACGCATCCGCCGCTCTTCATCTTCCACTGCAACGATCCCGATTTGGTCGGAGCGAGCTACGAGCGGTTCCTGGAAAACACGTTGCGCGCCAACTTCGATTTCGAAGGCGTGCCCCTGGGACTCGAGTTCCGCGCCCGTCGCGAAGAGGATGGCGAGCGCGAGCGATGACGGCCTTCCTCATGCGCCTCGAATTCGCGACGCTCGGTTGGCGCTGGCTCCCGATCGTTGCCCTTGCGTACCTGATCGGCTCCATTCCATTCGGCGTGATCGTGGGCCGGCTCGTCTTCAAGTCTGATATCCGCGGCGCGGGCAGCGGGAATATCGGCGCGGCGAACGCGCTGCGCACCTATGGGAGGACCGGCGGCGCCGTGGTCCTCGTCCTCGACGCGCTCAAAGGGTATCTGCCGACGCTCGCCGCGGGTTACGCGTTCGGATACGTCGTTCCGGCCGTCGTGGCGCTGTGTGCGGTGCTCGGGCATTGCTATTCGCCCTGGCTACGATGGAACGGCGGTAAAGGTGTGGCGACATGGCTTGGCGCGCTCTTCGCCTTTTCGCCGCTCGCCGGATTCGGTTTCATCGTGATCTTTTTGAGCGCGGTCCTGCCGACGCGGTTTGCGTCGTTCGCGTCGCTTTTGGCGACCGCGTCGTCGATCCCAATCCTTTGGGCGCTGGGCGCCGTGGTGCACGCCCCGGATAGGACGCCGGCCTATGCAGCGGTTCTCGCGGCGTGCGTGATCTTCTGGAAGCATCGCGAAAATATTGCGCGTTTGCGCGATGGAAGCGAACGCAAAATCGGTCTGCGCCGCTCGCGCTCCGCGACCTAAACAGGCCCGTTCCGGCGCTCCGGCTAACCGAACGGCCGGACATGATTTCTTCGAACGATTTTCGCAACGGCGTGACCATCGTCATCGAGGGTCAACTCTGGACCGTCATCGAGTTCTTGCACGTCAAGCCAGGCAAAGGTTCGGCCTTCGTGCGCACGCGGCTCAAGAACGTAAAAACGGGCTCGACCGTCGAGCGCACGTTCCGCGCGGGCGAAAAACTCGAACGCGCAACCGTCGACAACCGCGAGATGCAGATGCTCTACAACGACGGCGACGGCTATCACTTCATGGATAGCGAGTCCTATGAGAACTTCACGCTGCAAAAGGACGTGATCGGCGATCCCGCCGATTTTCTGCGGGACGGAATGAAGATCGACGTGCAGTTTTACGATGGCACACCGATCGGCGCAACCCTGCCGTCGCACGTCGAGCTGCGCGTCGAAGAGACCGATCCCGGCTTCAAAGGCGACACGGCCACGGGCACGACCAAGCCCGCAAAGCTCGAAACGGGCGCGACCGTTTCGGTACCGCTCTTCGTCAATCCGGGCGACCTGATCCGCATCGACACGCGCGACCGGCGCTACATCGGCCGCGTGCAGTAACGACGTCGCACGCGTCGACGACGACGTAGCACACGCAATGCTCGGCGGCGCAACTCCGCACGCGATCGCGCTAACACTCGAGCTCTTTGCGGCCGGCATCGTCGCGAGCTTTCTCGGATCGGTCGTGGGGTTGGGCGGCGGGTTCATCGCGATCCCGATGTTGCGCCTCTTCTTTCACCTTCCGCCGACCCTCACCGCCGGCACCTCGCTGTTCCTTGTCACGGCGAACGTCGCGAGCGCTTCGGTGAATTTTTTGCGGCAAGGCCGCGTCGACCGGCGTTTGGGCGTGACAATGGGCCTGCTCGGCATCCCCGGCAGCATCCTCGGTGCACTTGCGCTGCGGCACTTCAATACCAAAGGGTTCGACGTGCTGTACGCAGCCGTACTTTTGGTCTTCGCGGTCGACCTGTTGCGGCGCGGAACGGCTAAGCAGGAAGGCGGTGTGCTCCCGAAGCTGCCCTGGGCGAAGCGGCGCGAATTCTACGACCGCCTCTCCGGCAACACGTACGTCTACGCCGATAGCCCGCCGCTCATCGCCGTCGCCGGCTTGACCACGGGGTTTCTCTCGAGCTTTTTCGGAATCGGCGGCGGGATTCTCGTCGTACCGCTACTCTTGCGCGCGTTCGTGCTACCGGCGCATATCGTCTCGGCGACGTCGCACTTCATCATTCTGCTGTCGTCACCGTTTGGGCTCGTCGCGCACGGACTTGCGGGCGATATCGACTGGCTCTATGCGGTTCCGCTCGCACTCGGCGGTGTCGTCGGCGCGCAGTTCGGCGCAGAGACGGCGCGGCGGCTCTCGACGCCGATCCTGGTGCGAACGCTCGCCGTCGTCCTCATCGTCGCGGCCGGTAGCCTCGTCGTACAGCACCTCGTGTGAGTCCGTTTTCGGCGAGCAAGCGGGACTGGGACGGGCGTTATCGGGAACTCAATCCGCTGTGAAGCATACCGACGACGCATTGACGGCTAAGGAGCAGCGCCTGCGCGCGATCATCCGCGGATACGGCCGCTGCATCGTCGCGTTTTCGGGCGGCGTCGATTCGGCGCTCGTGGTGGCGATCGCGGCGCAGGAACTCGGCCACCATGCGCTCGCGGTTACAGGCGTCTCGGCGAGCTTGCCGCGGCGCGAGCGGGAAGCGGCCGTTACGCTCGCCCGCGCACTGGGCGCGCGGCACGAATTGCTCGGGACGAACGAACTCGAAGACGAGCGGTACGCCGCCAATCCCGCTAATCGCTGTTATTTCTGTAAGAGCGAGCTTTACGGCCGCCTCATTGGCTCGGCTCACGAACGCGGCTTCGCGACGATTGCCGATGGGCTCAACGGCGACGATCTCGCCGAGATACGGCCGGGTCGATTAGCTGCGACCGAGCACGGCGTCTGCAGTCCACTCGCCGATGCTGCCTTCACGAAAGCCGACGTCCGCGCGCTGGCCCTCAGTCTGGGACTCGGCGTGTGGGACAAGCCCGCAATGGCCTGCCTCGCGTCGCGCTTTCCAACCGGCACCGCGATTACGGACGAGCTGCTCGAGCGCGTCGAACGCGCGGAGGACGTGCTCGTTGCGGCGGGTTTCTTCGACTGTCGCGTTCGGCATCACGGAGACATCGCGCGCATCGAGATTCCGCCCGATGACTTCGCCCGGTTGTTGCGTGCCCGCGATGCGATTGTGACCGGCGTGCAAGCAGCGGGTTACCGTTACGTGGCGCTCGACCTCGGCGGGTACGTACGAGGTGGCGTCGCGGCACGACCGGCGCACACGAACGTTATCGACCTCGTGTCACCTCATTGATCGATCGCAGATTCACGCGTAACCTTGCACAGCCATCATCGGTCAAACGCCAAGTCAATTTCGGCGCATTGGCTTGTCACAGGTGGAACGTTTGAAGAGCAAGATTGTCGGTCTGAATGTAATCGTGACATCAGGCGGAGTTGACTGGCAGACGGTTTGTAGTGCTCATGCTCAACACACGCTTGGGTGTACGCCTTCTACTTCAGCGCTTTGCGATCGGTAAACAAGAGTCAAGCCGACTGTGACGCTTCTTAATTCGTACGTTTGGCCGCCAACGCGAGCGCTTCGGCAAGTGCCTGAGCGATATACTGGTGTGCCGCATCGCTATCCTCGGGAACCGGAAGGTTTTCCGCGAGGTGTTGTCTCGATCTCTTCGACGGGCTTACTACGCTCGCCCATCTGCATTGCGAAGTAATCGTTGAGCGAAAGCGACGCTGCTTCGATCAAGGCGTCCGTCATCGCGTCCATATCAACGCGCGTAGAAACGTCGATATCCATCGTGGCGCGCGACTCTCGCAATCGGTACTCTAAGGCGACCCCGCCTTTGAGTAACCAGAGATCCGGCGCCGCCGCACTAAGGCGTGCTAGCACTCGGTCGAAAGCCAATTCTTTCCGGAGATCCTGATACGTCCGCTGTTTCGTGACCTGAGCCATGAGTTTCGCACGTAGGGCTTTGGAAAGTTGCAACGGTCGCATAACGACGCGACGGTGTCGCAGAGCCGGAGTCGCCGAAGGACGAAACGGCGCTTTTCCACGCGTCGTTGTTCATCACTCCGAGGCGCTCGCTTCGATGAGGCGGCGGACTCGTGCTGGTGCGTGATCCATTGCGCGCTGAAGGTCACGTCTGGTAATGAGGCCGCGGCGTAGGCCTTCGCTGACCGCCATGACGATTTGCTCGGGAGCGGTATGAGCGCGCGCCGCATCGACAATTGAGCGCGCTAGCGACGTCGCCCGGAACCCATCCTGCTGCACGATGTCGCGAGTCGCGAAGCGCCGCGTGGTCGTGTGTAGTTCGACATCAGGCGCCGGCGGCTGCAAATAGCGGCGATCGCGCGGAATCGTGAAATGGAGCCGGGAAGGCGCGACGTCGGAAACACCATAAAGCTTGAGCGCCGACTCGTGGGACACAACGGCATCTGATCCAAGGGCCGCTGCGGCGGCGATGAGCGCTTCGTCTGGATTCGAAGGAGCGTTGGTAAAGCGATAGATTCCGTGTCCAAGCCGCTCGATGGTGCCGGCGCGGGAGTGATAGGCGAGCGTGCTCGACGAGAGCCCGAGGCTTCGGGCTGCCGCGCTCGTAAAGACGCCGTTGCGTTCGGTCACCAACTGATCCAGCGTTCGGCGGCGTGCGGTTCTCGGAGCCCTTTCTCTACGCTCTGTCATGGAAACAGTGTAACACATTGACTCTTTCCATGACAAACGGAGCTTCGACCGTGAGACCTGAGCGCTGGAAAACTCAAGCTCCGATCTTACCGAGATCGGCCGGGCAAACGGTGTGCGGCCACTGCCGGTTCGTCCGCGGGGCGCATCTCGACGATCTCGTAAATCCGAAGCGGATAACGCGCATCGTAGCGGCGGCTGCTGCAACGGCCGCACGAGACGGGTGCCGAGGGACGCCGCTTGCGCAACAATTCCATCGTGCAGCGGTCGCAGCGCAGAATAAAACGTTTCGTGCTCTCGCGACGCGGCACGGCGGTGCCCAGATCGTGGTAGATCGAGCGCAGACCAACGTCGCGCATTTTCTTCTTGAACGCCGCCGTGTGACCGGGGTCCGCGCCGCGCGCGAACAGCCAGGCGTGGATCATCTCGTGCAGCAGCGTCTCGCGCAGCGCTTCGGGATGACGTTCGAAGTGCTTGGGTGAGAGCTCGATGAGCGGCGGCTTATAGGTGATGCGCCCCGCGAGATTCGCGAAGCGCCCGTTGTAGGCGATGCGGTGCGCGGGAATCTCGCCGCCAAAACATTCGTTGTTGAGCTGCGCGAAGAGCAACTGGAGTTCGCTGACGTCGGGAAGCACGGTGCCGAGGCTTTGCACGCCCTCGCGAGAACATTCCTGCGGTGACTGGTGGCCCCGCTCGCGGACTTCCGCCGCGTATCTATCTGCCGATCCTCTTCGTGGCCGCGCTCGTTTTTCTCGGAATCGTCGGTTACTTCTTACGCATCGGGCTCGGTGTCACGGGTGCTGCGCTCGGGCCGACCGCGCAGCAGGGCGATTCGAACATCCGCGCGACTTCTGCTCCCGCGGACGCGTTGCCGACGACCGAACCGGGCGACGTGGTCGTGCCGCAGACCGGTGGCAACGGCGTCGGCGGCGGAACGCCGCTGCCGGCGCAGGCCGCGGGACCGCCTGCGCCGATCGCACGTCTTCTCGTCGACCTGCGCGGGCGTCTCCAAAGAAATCCGAACGATCTCGGCGCACTCGTCAACCTTGCCGACCTCTACTTCGATGCCGGCAAGTTCGCGCAAGCGATCCCCTATTATCGGCGCGCGATCGCGCTCGACCCGGCGAATCCCGACACGCGCACCGACTATGCGACGGCGCTGCACGGCGCGGGTCAAGACCTCGCATCCATCCACGAACTCGAAGCCGTGCTCGCGAGCCGTCCGGGATTTCCCGAGGCGCTCTTCAACGAGGGAATCGTGGCGAGCGCGATCGGGCGCCGCAGCGAAGCGATCGGTGCCTTCAAGAAGTTCCTCACCGTCGCTCCGCACGACCGCCGCACGGGCGATGCGCGCACGGCGTTACAAAACTTGGGCGCAACGTGACACGAGCATGAGGACGCACGGATGAAACTGTACGTCAGCGCCGATATGGAAGGGACGGCGGCCGTCGCATCCTGGACGCAAGTCGACCCGAAGAACCAAAGCGAGTATCCCTACTATCGTAAGCTGATGTCGCTCGAAGTTCGCGCCGCGATCGACGGTGCCCGCGAAGCCGGCGCGACCGAGGTGCTCGTCAACGATTCGCACTCCGCGATGCGCAACGTGCTGTGGGACGAACTGCCGGACGACGTGCGGATGATCTATGGCAACCGGAAGCCGTTTTCGATGACCGAAGGCGTCGATGCCGGTTTCGCAGCGGCGTTCTTCACGGGCTACCATGCGGGCATCGGCGAAGCGGACGGGACCCTCGATCACACCTATGCGCCCGACACCCTGTACGCGGTGCGCGTCAACGGCGTGCGCTGCAGCGAAGCGCTGCTCAATGCCGCGGTGCTGGGCATCTACGGCGTGCCGGTCGCGCTCATTACCGGCGACCGCACGACCTGCGAGGGCGTGCGCGAACACTTGCCCTGGATCGCGACGGCGATCACGAAAGAGTCGATCGGGCGCTTTGCCGTCAACTCGCTTTCGCCGCAGCGCGCGTGCGCGGCGATCCGTTCGGCGGCGAACGCTGCGATTCGCGACCTCGGGCAAATGCGGCCCTTCGTCTTCGAGCCGCCCATCGCACTCGAGCTCGACTTTGTCGGCACGCAAAACGCTGAATTCGCCGAGCTCATACCGGGATTCGAACGCATCGGCGGACGAACGCTGCGCTTCGTGCACGACGATTTCCGAGTCGTCTTCCGCGCGTTCCATGCCGCCTTCCGCCTCGGCGGCGCGGCGAACGCTCCCGTTTAGGGGACCGTTCGCTAGCGTGCCGACCGTCGCGTATCAGGGGGAGCCCGGCGCATTCAGCGATGACGCGGCGCGAACGCTCGTGCCGCAGGCGCGCACGCTCGGGTTCGGGACGTTCGACGACGCATTCGGCGCGGTCGTGCGCGGCGACGTCGATTGCGCGGTGTTGCCTGTCGAGAATTCGATCTCGGGTTCGGTGCCGCGCGTGTACGATCTGCTGTGGGCCGAGCCGCGGTTGCGCATCGTCGACGAGCTCGTCTATCGCGTCGTACAGAACGCGATCGGCATCGAGGGCGCGACGCTGGAACGCTTACGCGAGATCCGGTCGCACCCGGTCGCCCTCGAGCAGTGCCGGAATTTTCTGGACGCGCATCCCGGGCTGCGTAGTACGATCGTCGCCGATACGGCGGGCGCCGTCCGCGAGATCGTCGCACTGCAGGATCCGCACGTCGGCGCGATCGCTTCGAGCCTCGCGGCGGAACGCTACGGCGCACGCATGCTCGCCGCCGGCATCCAAGACGTCGCCGATAATTTCACGCGCTTCTTTGCGATCCGCCGCGATGCAGCGGCCGCCGAGGCGCCGACCCGCGCCTGCATCGCGCTTTCGCTCGACAACCGTCCTGGCTCGTTGCACGAGGCGCTCGGTGCCTTCGCACGTAGCGGTCTCGATCTGCGCACGCTCGTCTCGCGTCCATCGCTCGACGAACCGTTTCACTACCGCTTCTACTGCGAAATTGCGCCGGTTACGCGCGCCCAACTCGACGCCGCGCTTCGTGACGTCGCGGGCAGCGTGCGAATCCTCGGGGCGTACTAGCGAGCACGTTATGGCTTGGTCGCGAGCGCGACATCGGCGTCCGTGGGTTCGAGGCCGCCCTCGCGTTGCCGTTCGTCGTTGACGTTGCGCGTATAGATGCGCAGTTCGGCGATGTCGCGCGGAAAGATCAACCCGAGCGTCCAGTCGAAGGCGACGCGCGCCTGGCGATCGAGTCCCGGCAACCGTGCGAGATAGTAGGTACGCCAGAGCACCCACGCCAGAAATCCCGTCAGGAGAAAGCGCCCTTGCAGGCCCGCTACGCCGCGCCGTGCGCCCAGCGACGCCATCATGCCGAGCGACGTGTAGTGGAATGGCTTCGTCGGCCCACCGCGTAGGGTCGCCACGATGTTGGCGGCGAGGGCCGGTCCTTCACGAATCGCGTGCTGCGCGGTCGCGGGAAACGTCGAACCGCCGGGCGCCGGAATTGCAGCGCAATCACCGATTGCCCACACGCCCGGATAGTTCGGTATCGAAAGATCGGGATTGGTCGGAACCGAACCGCCGCGCCCCGTGCCGATCGGCAAGGCCCCGACGACGGGCGACGGCTTCACGCCGGCGCTCCACACGATCGTTGCGGTGTCGAGCAGACGGCCGTCTTTGAGCCGCAAGCCGCGTTCGTCGGCGCCGGCGACCATGGCACCCGTCATGACGTTGACGCCGCGCCGTGAGAGCGCCTTCGCACTGTACTCGCCCATGCCGGCTTGCAAATCCGGCAGCAGCTTGCGTCCACCCTCGACGAGCGCGATCTCGATCTCATCCCGCGCGATGTTGGGATAGAACCGCAGCGAGCTGCGGAAGAAATCTGCCATCTCGCCTGCCGCTTCGACGCCCGTAAATCCGCCGCCGACGAAGACGAAAGACAGGAGCCGTTTGCGCTCGGCGGGATCGCTCGTCTCCGACGCGAGCTCGAGCATCGCGATGACGTGGTTCCGCAGACGGTCGGCGTCTGAGAGCGTTTTGTACGGCAGCGAGCGTTCGGCGATGCCCGGTAGACCGAACGTCGACGTGACGGAGCCAAGCGCAATGACGAGCTGATCGTACGGCAGCGTTTTGCGCGCGCCGCGGATCGTGTGCTCGACGTCGACCGTCTTCGCTGCCAGATCGATCTTGCGCACGTCGGCGAGCACGAAGGTCGCACGCCGCAACTGCGCGCGCACCGGCGTGACGACGTGGCGCGTCTCGAGATTCCCCGAACCGACTTCGGGCAGCATCGGCGTGAATAGCGAGTAGTTCTCGCGGCTCACGATAGTGATCTCCGCTTCACCGGGCCGCAGCATGCGCTCGAGCTTGCGCGCCGTGGCGAGGCCGGCGAAACCGCCACCGAGGATTAGGATGCGTGCAGCCATCTCGTCTTCCGTTTCCCGTACACTTTCGTCGGGTTTTTGCCCGAGTGACGCCCAGCTAGCGCGGCCGTCCGAACCAGTCGATCCAAGGATGCCACGTTAGGAGAATCCACGCCACGACCATTGCGGCCAAAAGCGCCCAGAGAGCCGCCGCAGCGAGGCGCGCGCGCGTCATCGCGCGCGGATCCGGTCGCGCAGCGCGTCACCCGCCGCGTGCGCTTCCAGCGTCGTAAGCACCGCAGCCTTAGGGAGGAGGGTCATCGCATCGCGAAGCTCACGCAGGTGAACCAACCAGACCCGGTGCGCGGTCCGAACGAACCCGTCGAGGGCGAGTATCTCCCGCCCGATCCCCCTCCCGCTTCCGGGCGCAACTGGCGCGCAGCCGGCGGGACGGCCGTCGGTATCGGCGTGCTGATCGCGAAGTTCAAAGGGCTGCTGCTCGCGCTCGTCAACTTCAAATTTCTGCTCTTCGGCGGGAAGTTTGCGCTCTCGGCGGTCTCGTTCGTCGCGTCGATCTGGTTCTATACGCTCTTCTTCGGCCTCAAGTTCGCGATCGTCTTCGTGCTGCTCATCGCGATCCACGAGTTCGGACACGTGATCTTCGTACGCGGCTTCGGACTCTCGGCGCCCTTCGTCTACTTCTTACCGGGATTCGGCGCATTCACCACCTGGCGCGGTGCGCCGCAATCGATCGCCCAGGAGTCGACGATCGCCTTCGGTGGTCCGCTGCTGGGCACGCTCGGCGGTATGGTGTGCTTCGCGTACGGTTACGCAACGAACGAGCCGTTCTGGTTCGCCTGCGCGAACACCGCGTTTTTCCTCAACCTCTTCAATATGATCCCGCTCTCGTTCTTCGACGGCGGCCGCATGACCGCCGCGATCTCGCCGAACTTCTGGATCGGCGGGTTCGCGATCGTCATCGCACTCGCGGTTGCGTTCCACTGGTGGAGCCCGATCCTGCTGCTCGTGATCGTGCTGAGCCTGCCGCGCGCGTGGCAAGCGTGGAAGGGACAACTCGATCCGCGGTACTACGCGGTCGCGGGCGGAACGCGCCTCGCGATCTCAGTCGCCTACTTCGGCCTCCTCGCGGTGCTGCTCGCGTCGCTCGTCGTGACGCGCGTGACGATTCCGGGACACACGCTGCTCTGACTCGGGCCGCTCTGCTCGCCGTCGCGACGGCCGTGATCGCGTTCGCGTTCTTCGTCGTTCATCCCAAACCGACGGCGGGTCCGATCTTTCGCGACTTCGAGTCGTATTATGCGGCGGGCGCAACGTGGCGTTACGAGACCGACCCGTACGGCCGCGACGTGTGGCGCGTCGAGAAAGATATTCCGGGTGTCGTGCGGAGGCGTGACGAGTTGTTGCCCTTCGTTGGGCCGCCATTCGGATTGCCGCTCTGGAGCGCATTCTCGCGCCTCCCGTGGGAAGGGGCGGTCGCACTGTGGGGAACGCTGCTCGCGCTCTCGATCGGCGTCATTGCCTTCGGAAGCTTGCGACTGGCAGGCGGCGCCAGCGGTGCACTGGACGTGTTTGCGACGCTCGTCGTCGTGGCCGGCTTCGGGCCTCTCACAAGCGGCGTCGCGCTCGGCCAAGTCGCCGTCGTCGCGACGGCCGCGATCGTTCTCGCGCCGCTCGTGCTCGGACCCCGGTTGACGGTTGCCGCCTTCGCCTGCGCACTCGCGGCAGCGCTGCAGCCGAATCTGGCGCTCGCGCTCGCTGCGCGAGTGGGTAGTAAGCGGAGCTGGATAGCATTCGTTTCCGCCGCGCTCGTTGCGCTCGGTGGCTCAGCACTGGCGCTCGGCGGTCCGGACGGCTTTGCGCACTACTTGGCCGTCCTGCGCGAACACGGTGACGCCGAGCGCTTCATCGCGATCCAAACGACGCCGGCCGCCGTCGCACGCGCGCTCGGCGCGTCGGCCGCACTTGCGAGTGCGTGCGGCATCGCGGTCGCGCTCGTCGCGTTCGTGCTCGTCGCGCTGCAATGCACGCGCGGCCGCTACGCGCCAAACGCACGGCTCGGCCTCGCCTGCGCCGCTCTGCCGCTCGCGCTGCCCTTCGCGCACGAGCACGACTTCACGATCGCGTTCTTACCGGCGATCCTCGTCGTGCGCGCGGCCCGCGGTACGACGTGGCTCACCGGAGTCTGCGCCGCACTGCTCGTCGGCACCGACTGGCTCGGCCTCGCGCAGCGCCCCGACGGCATCGCCGCGACCGCCTTGCTGACGTTCGCGGCGGCCCTCGGTTTCGCAGCGCTCGCGCGTGGTCCGCTGCGCCCGTATCACGTCGCACCCGCGGCATTCGCGCTCATCGTTGCGGGCACGGGCGCAATCGTCGCCGCGCATTCATTGCCCACGTGGCCGGACGGTCTCGGCGCGAACTTTCACGTGCCGGCGACGCTGCCCGCCCCGGTCGTGTGGCGGCTCGAACAGGTGCGCAGCGGCATCACGGCACTCGATCCGGCCTGGGGTGCGCTGCGGCTCGCATCGCTCACCGGCTGCGCGCTGCTCTGGTTCGCCGCGAGCCTCGCACTCGCAGCGCCTGCCGCAGCGCGACGCGAACGTTACGCGCGCGGCCCCGCAGGAACCGTTCGCATCGGAGCGAGCCGCTAAGGGGTGCCATCGTCATTCGCGGGTCAGGAAGTTTTCCGTTGCCGCTTCCGCAAAAGGTCGCGTAAGGCTTTGTTGACCGCCTGCGTGTCGGGAAAGGCCGATCGAATGGCGGAATCGAGCTGCACGAAGCCTTGAGCCGCCAGCGCTAACTCGCGATACCTCCCACGCACGATGTCGGGACCACTCCAGTCCTGTGCAGGAATGTCGCTGTAGTCGATCTCCTCCTCGCTTGTCGGGAGGTTTGGTCCCCAGTCGACGTGCTTTGAGAGGGCGAGAGCTTCTTCAGCGCTCATCACGGTAAGCTCGCCGGTCTGCTCGGTCTGCGACGCGTGCTGAGATGATGCGGATGCGCGTGCGGATTTCGCCTTCATCGTTGGTACTTTCGACATCGGTATGGACGACCACTATGAGAGTGCCGTGAACCTCGCCGGTGGTAATCCACCGGTTGTTGTAACGAGGGTCGGGCTTGCTAACTGAGAGCGGATCTTCGAAGACGCCCTGCGCCAGTTCGAAGGGAACGCCATGTTTGGCGAGGTTGCTTCGCGCCGTGGCGCGGTCCCATTCGAAATCATACTGCACCGTCTACGCGCGGCCTTCGGAGCTGAAGTCAGGGATCGCTCCCGACGGCTTTACTCGCAGGGACGCTGCTCGATTCCACTTTTGCAGAACCAGGTTATTATAGGGCGCAAACTCTCATTTATTAATGGTTTGCCGATCTTGCGAAAGAGATTCGCGGAAACGGCGTTCGAGCGCTTTGGTTAGGGCTAAGTCGTCGGGGCGGCCGCGCTCGGGAGCTTCTTCCACTCGGCGTCCGCGGCCGGTGGAAGTTTGTCCATCGCCTTGACGAACATCGTGATTTTCCAGAACTCGTCGTCGGAGAGCGTCCCCTTGAACGAGGGCATCGCGCTGAACCGGATGCCGTGCACGACCTTCCAGTGTGTCACCGCCGCGGGGTCGTCTTCCACGCCGTCGGTTGCGAGTTGTGGCGATTTGATGTAGAAGCCTTGCGCGAGCTTCGAGGCCTTACCATCGGAGGTGCCGTGGCAGACCGCGCAGTTCGCGCCATAGAGTTTCACGCCGGCGACGAGATTGTCGCTCGTGGGCTGCAACGGATTCGTGACGCCGCGCGTCTCGCGCGCGATCGTCGCATGCAGGGACGCGTTCGCCGCGAGCTTCTCCATCGGTATCGGCTTGGAGTCGGCGCCGGAAGGAAGTGCGCCGACGAGCACGCCCGAGACCGCCGCTGCAACCAGCAGCGCGATCGTAAAGACGACGCCATTGAGGAAACCGCGCATAGCTTAGATATCCACTTTCAGCATGTCGTCGAAGGGTGATATCGCGTTTGGATGCCAGTTCTTGAGATCGTCATTGTAACCGGCGAGTTGCCGCCGTTCGTCGATGACGATCGTCGGCACCTGATCGTAAATCCGGCGTTGCACGATTGCGAGATCCTTCTTCCGTACGTCTTGATCGTACGTCACCTTTGACGCATCCAGCGCCGCGTTGGCTTGCGGGTCGCACCAGCGCATGACGTTCTGTCCGTCGGGCGGAAAGCGATTGCACGCATAGAGGTTCGCCACATCGGCATTGGTGTATTCGCCCCAGCCGAAGATGACGACGTCGAACTTGCCGCCGTAGATGATGCCGCCTTGCGATGCCGGCGCGAAGAAAAGCGAGTCGAGATAGTGCTTCACGATGAATTGGACGCCGACTGCTTTCCACCAGCCTCGGATGAGTTCGACCTCCGTGTCGGTATCGGGCGAGCCTGCCGCCACTGCGACCGTCAAGCTCAAGCGGCGGCCGTTTTTCACACGCACGCCGTCGGCTCCACGGATCCAGCCGTCGGCATCGAGCAGCGCATTTGCCTTCGCAAGGTCGAAGGGCACGAGCGGTAAGGCGAGATAGTAACGACTCCCCGAGACGACCGGCGACTCGTTGAGCGCGTAGAGTCCGTTCTGCACCTTCGCGATGATCTCGCGCCGGTTCAGCGCGTAACGCAACGCACGGCGGACCTGCACGTCTTGCAACACGGGATTGCGCAAGTTGAAATCGAGGTGATCGAACGTAAAGCTCGGGATTTTGGACGTAGCGGTCGCCGGGATCGCGGCGACTTCGGGGAAGTAGTGCGGTGAGACCGGGATCCAGAGGTCGAGCTCGTGCGAATGCATCTGCTGGAGAACCGTGTTCCGGTCCTGGACGGTTTTGTACACGATGCGGTCGAGTTTGGGCCGCCCGCGGAAGTAGTTGTCATCGGCCACCATGACGACCGAATCGCCGCGGTTCCAGGCCTGGTACTTGAAGGGCCCGATCCCGACCGGCAGCGAATTGTACGCGATCTGATTGAGATTCGGAAAGCCCTTGAGCAAATGCCGCGGCATGATCGCCGGATTAGCGCTTCCGGTGCTAAAAAAGGTAACGGCGAACGACGCGTACGGCGCCTTGAGATGGTACACGACCGTATATTTGTCGGGCTCGTCGATCTTCGTGATCTGATCCCAGCCGTCGCGGCTGACGACGATGTTCGACGGATTGAGAACTTGTTTGGTCGAGAAGACGACGTCGTCGGCATCGAACGGTGCCCCGTCCGACCACGTCACGCCGTGCCGCAAATGCCACGTGATCGTTTTGCCGTCCGCGCTGATGCCGCCGTTCTTTTGCGATGGAATCTCCGTACAGAGCTCCGCCACGGTCGGCTCGCCGTGCACGTCCGTCTTGATCAGCTGCGCCATCGTCAGCGAGGCGAGGTACTCCTCGTACGTCGTCTCTTCGATCAGCGGGTTGAGCTGTTGGATATCCGATGCGGCGGCGAAGCGCAACTCGTGCGGGTGCGTATAGGTATGCCGCCCGCTGTTGTCATTGGAAGTACCGACGCGCGTACACGCCGAGCCAAGGGCGAGCAACAGCGCCAGCGCCGCAAGGCGCCGTAGCCTCACAGCGTGTAGTCCTGCGGGTTCCAGAACGGCGAGATGACGGGCGATGCCGTGAAGCCGCGGAGCCGCGAGTCGTACGCGAATGGTTCGCGCCGGTAGTAGAGGACGATCGACGGCACGTCCTCGGCGAAGCGCGCCTGCTCCGCGCGGAAGGCCGCGAGCCGTTTGAGGGGATCGACCGTCGCGAGTTCGGCATCCATCGCTTGCGTCGCAAGTGGATCGTCCCAAAACAGCGCGTTCTGTCCCCCAGGCGCGAGGTTGCGGCCCGAGTAGATCGCGCTATCGTCCGGATCGCTGGCGGCCACCCAGGCGTACCCCGCCACGTCGTACTTGCCGCCCTGCAGTACGCCATTCGTCGTGTTGTCGAAGAACTGCGCCGTCGGCTGGTTTTTCACCAAAACCTGGGCGCCGACTTGATGCCACGCGTTTTGCACGAAGGCCTCGATGGCGCGCCCGGTGACGCTCTCCGTCTGAGTCGCATACGTAAAGGCGAAGCGCTGCCCGTTCTTGACCCGCACGCCGCCCCGGCCGGGCAGCCAGCCCGCCGCATCGAGGAGTGCCCGGGCCTTGGCGAGGTCGTACGGATACGTCATAACGTGCGGATCGTACGCGGGCGAGAGCACCGGTGAGAGTTGCGTGTTCGTGAGATCGCCGAGCCCGTGCGCGATCTTCTCGAGGATCGCGCGGCGGTCGAGCGCCATCGCGAGTGCGCGGCGGACGCGCACGTCGGCGAAGATCGGCCGCTTGAGGTTGAAGTCGACGTGATCGTATTCGTACGTCGGCGAGGCGATCGCCGTCGAGCCGGCGATGTGCTGCACCTCGGGCCAGACGTTCGTGCCGATGCGAGCCGCCATGTCGATCTCGTGCGTGTGCAGCTGGTCGACGAGCGTCTGATCGTCCGGCAGAATCTTGAAGACGACGCTGCGTAGGCGCGGCTTGCCGAGAAAGTAACGATCGAAGGCCTTGAGCACGACTTGCTGGCCGCGGTCCCAGCGCACGAACGAGAACGGCCCGCTGCCGACCGGTGCCGATTGAAACGGCGCCGTGTTGAAGGAGCCCTTCGCATCGTCGTATTTCTCGAGCAGATGCGCGGGCAGAATCGGAACGTTGCCGTTGACGCCCCACAGCTGCTGGAGAAACGGTGCGTACACGCGCTTCATGTGAATGACGGCGACGAGCGGGTTCGAGCAGTCGATGCTTGCGATGTCGCGGTACCCGTCGTGCGTGATATTGTTGTTGGCCGGATTGAGTGCCGCGTGCCACGAGAACGCGAGGTCCCGGCACGTCATCCGCACGCCGTCGTGGAAGTAGATGTTCTTGCGTAGCTTGTATTTGAGCGTGCGGCCGTCGCGGCTTACATCGCCGTTCGCGAGCGTCGGAATTTCGCGGAGCGCGTCTGGGACGGGATGCGCGTGGGCGTCGTAACGTACCGCGTACGAAAAGAGAAACATCGAGAGATCGCCCACGGACGCACTCGTGGCGAGCATCGGATTGAGCGACTTTGTGTCTTGGTTCTCAGCGTACACGAGCCGCCCGGTGCGGTCGTCGGAACTCGAGCCGCCTGAAATTCGCGTGCAACCGGCGGAAGCGATGCTAAGCATCACGAGCAGGGCGAGCAGCTTAAAGACGGCCCGCATCAAATATCGACGTTCATCATATCGTCGAACGGCGCGAGCGGATTCGGGTGGAAGTTTTTGAGGTCCGTATTGTAGCCGTACATCTCCTTACGCGTATCGAGCACGATGACCGGCGCATCTGTAAAGATCTGTTTTTGGATGAAGCGCATGTCGCCGACGTGTTTCGATCGGTCGTACTCGACCTTACCACGATCGATGGCGTCGGTGACCGCCCGATTGCAGTAGTGCGGATCGTTCTGGCCATTAGGCGGGAAGCGGTAGCAGGCGTACAGGTTCGAAAGGTCGCCCTGCGGGTTGGCCGCCCAAGCGAAGACGACGATGTCGAACTTGCCGCCGTAAATGATGCCGCCCGTCGAGGCCGGAGCGAAGAGCAGGGACGAAAGGTAGTGCCGCACCTGAATGTCGGCGCGAGCTGCTTCCAGCTACTGCGGATGAGCTCAATTTCCTGATCGGCGTCCTGCGATCCGGTCGACGACGCAAAATTGAGACTCAAACGCGTACCGTTTTTGGAACGGATTCCGTCGGCGCCCCGCTTCCAACCGTCGGCATCGAGCATCGCTTTTGCCTGCGTGATATCGGTCGGCACGAGCGGAATATTTATATGAAAACTGTTGGCGGCCGGCACGACCGATTCGCCCAAGTCGAAGAGACCGAAGTGAATCTTATCGTTGATGAGCTTGCGGTCCAGGGCCATACGCAGCGCACGCCGTACCACGGGAGAAGCCAAGGCCGGCCGTCGCAAGTTGAAGTCGAGATGATCGAAGGTAAAGCTGGACGTTGAAAGGAGCGTCACGCCCGGGATGGACTTGACGACGTTCGCATAGTGGGGAGTGACCGGCGTCCAGAGGTCGAGTTCGTGCGTCCGCAACTGCTCCGCGACCGTGTTGCGGTCTTGAATGATCTTGTAAACGACATGCTGCAGCTTCGGTCGGCCACGGAAATACGACGCGTTGGGCACGAGCTCGACGGAGTCGCCGCGATTCCAGCGTGAGTACTTAAAGGGGCCGATGCCGACCGGTAGCGAGTTGTACGCGTCGGTGTTGACGTCCCTCCCCGCGAGCAGGTGCTTGGGCACGATCGCCGGATTCGCATCGCCCGTCGAAAAGAACGTATACGCGAACGGGGCGTACGGGTTTTTGAGGTGATAGACGACAGTATATTTATCCGGCTCACTTGCGCGCTCGATCTGATCCCAGCCGTCGTGGCTGATAACAAGGGTATGCGGATCCAGGATCAACTTCGTCGAGAAGACGACGTCGTCGGCCGAGAAAGGTGCGCCATCGGACCACTTCACGTTGTGGCGGAGGTGATACGTGATCGTCTTGCCGTCCGCGCTGATGCCACCGTTTTTCTCCGAGGGTATTTCTGTGCAGAGCTCCGGCACCGTTGCCTGGGCACGTGCGTCGGTCTTCACCAAGTATGCCATCACCATCGAGGAAAGATATCCCAGCGTAGTCTGCGTGTTGATTATCGGGTTGAGCCCAACGAGATCTTCGGAGGCCGTAAAGCGCAATTCGTGCGGATGCGTGTACGGGTGGCGCCCCACACCACCCGACGAAGTCGTACCGACGCGCGAACAGCCGGCCGCAAGCACCAACGCGACGGCCACTGCGCAGCCGCGCCGGATCGAATGCCGACGTAGCGTGTCCAATTTCACGCGTAGAGCTCGATCACGCGCGAACGCCGCTGCCGCAGTGCACGTGCAACGTACCTTGCCAAAATGACTGAAAACGTGACGGTCGCGGAGGGAGCCGCCACGATAAGCGCAAGTGACCGATATAAGCATAGCGACCGCATCAGATATCGACCTTCATCATATCATCGAAGGGCTCGAGCGGATTGGGGTGCCAATTGTGCAAATCGCTGTTGTAGCCATACAACTCCTTACGCGAATCGAGTACGATGACGGGCGCATCGCCGAAGATGCGTTGCTGGATGAGGTTCATGCCGGTCACGCGTTTCGACGGCTCGTACTCGAGCTGACCGCGTTCGATCGCGGCGCTGACGTCGCGGTTGCAGTAACGCGGGTCGTTCTGACCGTCGGGCGGAAATCTGTCGCACGCGTAAAAATTCGAGAGGTCGGTTTGCGGATTGATGCCCCAGGCAAAGACGACGGCATCAAATTTTCCGCCGAAGATGCTACCGCCGGCCGCCGCCGGCGCAAAGAGCAGCGACGAGAGATAGTGCCGTACCTGGAGGTCGGCGCCGATCTGCTTCCAGCCGGTCCGGATGAGCTCGATCCGCTGATCGCTATCTTGGGAGCCGACCGACGTGGCAAAATTGAGGCTCAGCCGCTGCCCGTTTTTGCTGCGGATTCCGTCGGCGCCACGCTTCCAGCCCGCGGCGTCGAGCATCGAATTGGCCCGGCCAATATCGGTCGGTAACAGGGGAATATCCTTGTAAAACGGGCTCGCCTTCGGCACGACCGATTCGCTGAGGTCGTAGATACCGAATTGAATCTTATCGTTGACGAGTTTGCGATCGAGCGCCAAGCGCAACGCCTTTCGCACGAGTGGATCGGAAACCAGCGGCCGTTGCACGTTGAAGTCGAGATGGTCGACGAAGAAACTGGGCGTCGAGAGAAACGTGATGCCCGGGATCGCTTTGACGGCATTGGCGTAGTGGGGCGAGATCGGCGTCCAAAGATCGAGCTCGTGTGTGTGTAGCTGCTCCGCGACGGTATTGCGATCTTGGATGATCTTGTAGACGACACGTTGCAATTTCGGCGGTCCACGGAAATAGAGCGGGTTTGCCGCCAACTCAACCGACTCGCCGCGATTCCAACGCACGTACTTGAACGGTCCGATGCCGACCGGGAGCGCGTTGTAGGGATCGGTATTGACGTCTTTGCCCGCGAGCAGATGCTTGGGCAGGATGGCCGGCCCCGTGTTGCCGGTCGAGAAATAGATGTATGCGAACGGCGCGTAGGGCCGCTTGAGGTGGAACACGACGGTGAACTCATCGGGTTCGTCGACCCGCTCGATCTGATCCCAACCTTCGCGGCTGATGATGTTCGTGTGCGGGTCCAGAACGACGTGGGTCGTGAAGACGACATCGTCGGCCGAAAACGGCGCACCGTCGGACCACTTGACGCCGTGGCGCAAGTGGTATGTGATCGCCTTCCCGTCGGCGCTGATGCCGCTGTTCGCTTTCGATGGGATCGCGGTGCACAGCTCGGGCACCGTCGCCGCGGATTTCGCATCGGTCCGGATGAGATACGCTTGCGTCATCGTTGAGAGGTACAGCAGCGTGGCTTGATCGTCGGTCATGGGGTTGAGGCCGACGAGATCTTCGGAAGCGGTGAAGCGCAACTCGTGCGGATGTGTGTAGGGGTGACGGCCCTCCCCCACGTTACTCGTCCCGATGCGCGTGCAGCCGCTTGCGACGAGCAGCGCAGCAAGGAGTACGAGTATGCGGCGCACTAGAGAATCGTCTCGATCACGGCACCGCCGACGCTGCTATCGTAAACACGAACCTCCATTACATGCGAACGCCGCCGCTGCAGTAGACGCGCGGCGTACGGTTCCAAGATCGCCGGTTGCAGCCGCTTACGACCTGCCGAATTACGAGCGCAGGGTCTCGGGATCCGCTCCGCGCGCGCGGTGGAACTCGGCGAATGCGAACGGGGAGATTTCGGAGGGCTTGATCTCGCTGCGGCCGCCCCAGAACACGTTCGTGTAGCCGACGTCGATGCCGGCTTCACGCAGGTGCACGTCGATCGCCGCCTTGTGCTCGAGCAGCAGCGCCTTATCGAGGCCGTGCGCGACGCCCATGATATTGACGTCGCGGAACTCTGCGCCGCCTTCGCGCCAATACGCATGCGTCATGATGTGATGCCGCCCGACTTCCCGACCCGCGTCGATCTCACGGCCCACGGGCACGCGCCAGTGGAAGAGGGCATTGTAGCGCGTCACGCGCTGATTGCCCGCCGTCGGTTTGACGTGCTCGAGAAACGTCGAAAAGCGACCGATCACGCCGCGCGCCGCGAGCGACTCCGCAACCGCATAGAACGTCGCGAGATCGACGCCGGCTTCGGCCGCGCGCGCGACCCAGACCTCGCGCACGAGTTCGTGCGGTTCGAATTCGCGCTTGAGCGCGACGAGCACTTGCCAGTCGAGCGCCGAGAGCTCGACGATGTGCGTGTCCAGGACCTCCGCGAGCACGTCGGCCCGCGAGCCCGGTTCGAGGCCGCGCCGCCGGATGTGCCCGACGCCGAGCGCGAAGAGCCGCTCGGCGGGCATCAACCGGTACGCCTCGGCACCCACGCGCTTGCGCAGATAATCGGCATGCGCCGCGATCGCGTAGCCCTGCGGCACCTTCAGCGTCGTCCACAAACGGTACGTCGAGCCGGGGGTCGCGGCATCCGCGGTTCGAATGACGACGTGCCCTGAGAACGGGTCGTCTTTGGACATGTAATCGAACGCCGCGTCGAGCCGCTCCGCTGGGATTTTCCACGCGACGAGCGAGCCGTGCGCGAGGTTCGTGGCAAGCAGCGTCTGGCGCACGCGCCGGATCGTTCCGCGCTCGAGCATCGCTCTGATGCGCACGAGCGTCGTGTCGAAATCGACACCCGACTGCCGCGCGACCTCACCGAGCGGATCGCGTAAGAAACCGGCGATGCGATCTTCGGAGATCTTCAAAATTTCGGCGTTGATCGGATCGTCGACGGTCACGGGCGTTTCGAGAACGGTCATCGAGCCCACTACGCTGTAGCGAGCCCCAAACCCCCGCCGCTGCAGCGCCTTTAGAAAAGGCGCCGCCGACGCGGCGCCTTAGAAAAGGCGCCGCCGGCGCGGCGCGGGCGAGGGCGACGCGGCGGGTGCCTGTGCCGGTGAGACCGTCGGTTGGGGCGATGCGGGCGGAATCACGAGCGGCGAACCGGTGACGACCGGCGACGCCGAGGCACTCGGGGGCGGCGCAGTCCCCGTCGGCTGCGGGTTCGGCGTTGGATTGATGACCAGCGGTACGTTGCCGACGGGCGTCTCGTAATTGGCGCCGACGCTGTACAGATACGTCTGTTCCGCTTCGCGAAATGCGTAGACGGCAGTGACTTGATCCGTCTGCGCCTGCGAGAGCTGCACCTGCGCGTTGAGCAGCAGCGGCAAGGTCGTCACGCCGGCGCGATACTGCGCTTGCGTCGATTGCACGTTGACGACGGCGGTCGCATATTCTTGTTGCGTCTGATTGAAGGCAGCACGCGAACTCACGAGATTCACGAGCGCCTGTTTCACGCTGAGCTGCACGCCCAGGGCCGTATTCTGCAGGTTCGCTTGCGAGATGGCGAGCTGTGCGCGCGCCGAAGCGACGTTCGCAGCAGTGACGCCCTGATCGTAGAACGGCAGCGACAGAGCGACGCCGAGCGACTGCGAGTTGCGGAATGAGCCCGCTCGCGTATCGCTCGAGTTATCGTTTGCGGTCGCCGTGCCCGAGAGCGTCGGAAACTGGCCGAGCGCCGCATTTTTGAGACTGTATTTGGATTGCTCGACGGTCTGCACGGACTGATCGAAGTCGGGCCGCAGCGCGAGCGCGCGGCGCACCGCCAGATCGTAGGTCGGAATCGGAATCGAGCTCACTTGCGAGTTCGTGAATACCGGTGCGTCGTCGACCGGCTGCACGCGCAGATTTGCATCGAGGCCCATCGCATTGGCGAACTGGGCTTCGGCGGAGAGTTCTGCGCCCTGCGAGCGCACGACCGCGAGCCGGGCCTGCGCCGTCGGCAGCTGCACCGTCGCGAGTTGCGCGCGCGCCTCGGTGCCGGCGGCGATTTGGGCGCGGACCAAATCTTCCTGAACGACGTCTTGCCGGACGATCTCGAGATCGACTTGCGTCGTGCGCTGCGCCGAGAGGTAGACATAGTACGACTGCGCGACGTTATTGGCGACCGTTTGCAGATCGCGGCGGTACGTATCCGCGAACGCCGTCTCGCTGCGTTGCGCGGCCTTCACCGCTGCGGCGATGCGGCCGCCGTCGTAGATGAGCTGGCGCAGCGTGATGCCGAACGTCGCCGACGACACGTTGGAAAAATCGCCGGTTCGTCCGGTCGTACCGATGCCACCCGTGGTGGTGCCGTTCCCGACGCCGACGCCGACGCCCGACTGATCGTGCGACCGGGTGAAACCGACGCTGCCGTCGAGCGCCGGCAAGAGTCCGGAACCCGCGAGCCGCACCGCTGCCGCTTGCACGCCGACGTCCGCGCGCGCCGCCTCGAGCGAGGGCGAGCGGGCGAACCCGATGGCGATCGCCTGCTGCAATGCGAGGGTCGGTGGAATGTCCGGCGCCGCGACTCCCGCATCGACGCCGGGGACGGGCGTGCCGTACGCCGGGTACGGCAGCGACGTCGCTTGGCCGGGCGGAGCGAGGGTGACGATCGGGTACGGCGTCGGCTGCCCGGGATTGAGCCGCCGTCTCGCGGGCGTCCGGATCGGCACGCCACCGCGCGTGATCGGCAGCGGGACGCTGTTGGGCGGTGCCGTCGGAGGTGCGGTTGCGGCATCGGCGACGCTCGGCGCCGGCGCCGGCGACGCGAGCGAAACCTCCGCTCCGATAACGAGCGCGAGGGCGCCCAGGCCGAGGCGAACCCGGCGGTCGTCAGGCATCGTTGTTGCGTTCCTTTTCCGAACCGTAAGTTAGTGCGAGCGCGGTGCACCGCTTTGAGCGGCACCGTTAACGGCGACCACGCTGCCGTCCTGTAAGGCATCGGGACGCGTCGTGATCACCTCGGTGCCGGGACGGACGGCGCCGTGCACTTCCGCGAGCGTATCGGTCTGTAGGCCGATGCTGACCGGCACGAGCTTCGCCTTGCCGTCGACGACCGTGTAGACGTTGGAGCCGCGATCGCTTTGGAAGAGTGCGGTGCGCGGCACGACCGTGGCACCCGGATGACGTGCCTTTTGAATCGTCAGCGTGACGAGCATGCCGCCGCGCAGCGTATTATCGGGATTGGGCTGACGCAGCCGCGCGCGGTACGAGAGCGTGCCGTTGGTCGGCGTCGCATTGATGGTGAAAACGCTGCCCGAGAACGTGCGGCCCGGCAAACTCGCCGACGTGAACGTCACGGGCGTACCGGTTCGCACGTAGGCCAGACTCTCGTCCGGAACGTTCGCATTTACATAGACCGTCGAAATTTGCGACACTTGCACGATGCCGGCATTGGGCCCGGCGAAGGCGCCCGGATCGAGCAGCCGCTGCGTCACGACGCCGTCGAAGGGCGCGAAGATCGACGATTGCGCGATCTGCGTTTGCAGCAGTTGCACGTTCGCCCGCGCTTGCGCGAGGGCGGCGCGGTTTTGCTGGATCGTCGCCTGATCGACGCGCGTTTGGCCGGTGTTCGTTCTTGCGGTCGTCAACGCGGCTTGCGCGGCCGGGAGTGCCTGCTTTGCGTTATTGACTTCCTGCTCCGCCGAAACATAGGTCGCTCGCGCCTGCGCCATCGTCGTTTGCGCGACGTAGCCTTGTGAGACGAGCTGCAAGTTACTGTTATAGACGAGTTCGGCGTTCTTGAGCGCAGCTTGGGCCGTGGCGACGCGATTTTGCGCCGACTGAAGACTTTGCTGCGACGACGAAACGGCCGATGAGTACTGCTGCGACGAGATCGGCGCCTGGACCGCCGAGCCTTGCAGCCGCGCCACGGATTGCTGCGCCGTGGCCTGGTTGGCGGCGAGCTGCGCCACGAGTTGCGAAGCATCCAGCTTCGCGAGCAGCTGGCCTTTGGCCACGCGATCGCCTTCGTTGACGAGAACCTGCGCGACCGTGCCGGATTCCGGCGTGCTCACCGTCGACTGCTGCTGTGGCGCGATCTGGCCGTCGAGCGACAGATACGTGGCGATGTCTTGCGCTCTAGCCTTGGAAACGTCGACCGCGAGCGGCGGCGGTCCGGCGGGTGGCTTCTTCTGACCACCGCAGCCGCTCACGACCAACGCCGCCATCGCTACGAAAGCGAATGCGCGAACCTTCATACCTTTTCCTCAAAGCAATGCAGACCGGCCGACACTTCGCGCCGCCGTCTCGAACATCCGGTCCTACTACGCGGCATGCCACCGATTTGATTCACAAAACGCCGACGACCGCAGGCCGAATTGTCGCAGCGCTGACCGGCGGGCTCGCAACTGACAGAACGGGAATCCCGAGCGTACCGTGCAAAGCACGCGCACATGGCGCCCAAGCTCGACATCGGTCGCACGTATCAAAGTCAGACCCGCGTCGAAGAGTGGATGACGGCCGAAAAGGCGGGCAACAAAGGCGTCGACGTTCTCTCGACGCCCATGCTGTTGCAGCTCATCGAGGAAGCGGCGATTCACTGCTTGGCCCCGACCTTGAACGCCGACGAAGTCTCGCTCGGCTCGTACGCGGACCTCACGCACCTTGCGCCGACGCCCGTCGGCTTTATCGTTCGCACCGAAGTCGAGATCATCGGCATCGACGGACGCCGCGTCAATTTCGCCGTAGCCGCCTTCGACGAACGCGAGAAAATCGCCGAAGGCACCCACGAGCGCTACGTGATCGAGCGCACCAAATTCCTGGCCAACCTCGAAGAAAAACTCACTTAGAACGCTGCCGCGCGGCCTGCGTTGTAACCCGATAGCGTCGCGCCGACGGTGCTTTGGCCGGGAAACGTCGTGTCGCCGCAGAGGAAGAGGCCGCCGACTGCCGTGTGATGCGAGAGCGCGCCTAGGGTCGCAACCTGTGGCGTTTGGGGCAAACCGCCGACGAGGCCGCGCAGGCGTCCCGTGTAACGCGCGAACGTATGCGGGTCGGCGGGTTCGATGAGCGTTGCCCGGCGGCGCGCCCCGGGCACGACGCGATCGAGCCCCGCCAGGAGCGCTTCCGTATATGTCGACCGCAGCTCGGCGAGGCCATCGTCACGGTACGCTCGCTCCCAGCGCGCGACGTCCGTGTGCGTGGAGAGCGTGACCGCGCGGCCGCCGTTGCGCGCTCGGCGGGCTTCGTTCGAACCCGAGAATGACAGGAAAACCGTGTTGCCCTCGCCGAGCATCCGGTCGTAGCTCGTGACGACCTGATGGTGCAGCGGCAGGTCGTCCGGAACGACGTTGGGCGGCAGACCGCAGTAGAGGACGAAGGCACCCCAGCGCTGCGGGAGCGCGGCGACCCTGCGCTGCAGCGACCGCCGCAACGCCGGGCACAGCGTCATCGCGTTGCCGACCGGAATCGCCGAAACGACGCGCGGAGCGGCGATTCGCGAGCCGTCCTCGAGGCGAACGCCGGTCACGCGGCCGCGCGCGGTTTCGATCGCCGCAACGCTCGTGTTGTAGTGGATCGCCGAACCGGTGCGCCGGACCGTGCGTGCCAGGGCCACGGCGATCGTCGCGATGCCATCGGGCAAGTGGAAGGTTCCCTCGCGCGCGAGGTCGAGAGCCGTCGACCCATAGGCCAGGTCGATCCGATCCGCCGGGCCTTGCGCGGTGATGAGCAATTGGGCGTCGACGAAGCTGCGCAGCCGCTGCGACGCGGCGACCGGCAAGATCGAGGCGACGGTCCGGCCGAGCGTCCCGAGCAACGGCAAGTGGTGCGGCCGAAAGGCGCGCGCGAGTGCCAAGGCGCCGGGTAAATCCGCCGGGAGCGCGGGAAAGCGCATCGAGAAGTCCCAAGCCAGGTCCGCGATGCGTTCCTGCGCGCGCCAGAACGGCTCCGCGGCCGGCCCAAAGACCCGTAGCCGCTCTGCGAGCCAGCGTCGATCGCCGTATCGAACGACCGGTTCGTCGGGCAAATGCACGATCATAGCAGGTTCGAACGACTCGCATGAAACATCCATGGCCAAATGCGCGTTCAAGAGGCGATGGACGCCGCGCGCACCAAAACCACCAGCGAGCGTCGCGCCGACATCGAAACGGTAGCCGTCGCGTTGATAAAAAGACGCACAGCCACCAGGAACGTTATGGCGTTCGAGGACTAGGGTCCGCAGGTTGCGGTTAGCGAGGGTAGCGGCGGCCGTAAGGCCGGCAATCCCCGCGCCGATCACAACCGCGTCCATGCGTTCGGTGATACGCTCTGACACAGGAACTTAGAACGACACTCGAACCGTTTCGGCTCACACCGAAGCGGCCTAAGTCGAGTTCTCATTCCGGGGTTAGCGCTCAGTGACTCTCAATAACTTCAATTCTAGGAGGCATACGTGAAACGACTCGTATCGCAGATTTTCGCCGTGTTGGCGACGATCGCGTTCGGGATCGTGGCTTTTGCAGTGTCGGCGATGGCGCCGGCTGCTGCGCAAACACCGCCGGCTCCGAGCTTCGGAAGTCCGCCGTCCGGTGAAGTCCCGATCCTTTTCAATGACCAGCACGTCTACTCGAAGCCCGACCGCCTGAAAAAGGGTCGTGTCCTGGCCGCTATCGTACGCGGGAAGACGATCCTTGTTCCGCTGCGCTCGATGTTCGAGCAAATGGGTGCCACGGTCTCGTACAACGCGTCGACGAAGACGGTCGACGTTTCGAAACCCGGTGCCGACGTTCAAGTAACGGTCGGCAAGCCCGAAGTGACGATCAACGGTGAGACCCGTCCACTGGACGTCCCGCCCGAGATCTACAAGGGTTCGCTCCTCGTGCCGGTCCGCGTTATCTCGGAAGGCATGGGCGCCTACGTGCTGTGGGTCGCCGACAAGCGTCTTGTCGTCGTCCGCTACATCAACCAGATCCCCGCGACGCCGCCCCCGGCTCCGCCGGCCACGCCGGCCCCGCCGGCTCCGACGACGGCGCCGACTCCCACCCCCAAGGCGACCCCGAGCACGCAATTCTTCCTCGTGGGGGACGCGCTCTTCAATCCCAAAGTGTACAACGAGTTCAGTCCCGGTAACCAGGGCGGCGTAAGCGAAGCCGGCCGCGTCGGCGTGACGTTCGGCTTCGGCGACCTCGCCTTCATGGCTGAAGGCACGTTCGACCAGTTCCGCTATCCGCATCGCGGCGATCTTCGCTTCGACGGAAATCCGGGCTCGCCGAACTTCAGTGGCCCCGGTATCTGCGGAGCCGGAGTCCCGCCCGCGGGCGCTACCGGTAACCAAGGCTGCGTGACGGTTCTGGGCCCGCAAAATGGCCAAGCCTTCGTGAACTCGTTCGATGCCCGCGACACGGACATCGACGGCCGCTTCGGAATCGGCATCGCCAATCCGAAGATCTTCCTCGCCGGCAGCTACATCACGCGCTACGGTAACTACGGTTACCCGCGTCTCAACGGCGTCGGCGGTGGTCTCGAGAAGCTGACGAACTTCAATCAGCCGATCGACGTCTACGGCAGCGTCTACTACTATCCGTCGATCTCGGGCAATTACACCGACATCTTCGGAAACTCGCAGAAGCTTCAGTACCGGCTCCTGCGCTACCAGGCCGGTCTCACGGTGCAGATCCCGCGCACGCCGCTCTTCATCGATGGCGGCTACCTCGGCAACCGCGCGACCAACAAGCAGAACGCGCCGACCAATACCTCGGAAAACAGCTTTTACGGCGGTATCGGACTCCACTTCTAAGCGGAGTTCGGCCCCGCGTGGCTGATAAGGAACGCGTCTCTCGCTCCGGCGAGAGGCGCGTTCCTTTTTTGGGGCGGCGTAGGCACGCACTTGCGCACCGTCGTATTCTCGAACGCAATCGAACGCAGCACTTGACTGCGGCTCATCTTCACTGGAGCAGCACTTGAAACTGAGCACGAGCGCGTGTGCGGTCGCATTACTCGCGAGCTTGGGACTGCCGGCGATTGCCGTCGCGCAAGGGGCGCCGCCGACCGCCGACTTCGGCTCGCCGCCCTCGGGCGAAGTTCCGATCCTCTACAACGACCGTCATGTGTACGCGAAGCCCGATCGCCTGCGGGCCGGACGCGTGCTCGCCGCGATCGTTCGGGGCCAAACGATTCTCGTGCCGATGCGTTCGCTTTTCGAGCAGATGGGCGCAACGACGACGTACGACGCTGCAACCAAGACGGTCGACGTCAGCAAAGCGGGCGCCGACGTCAAGGTCACGGTCGGCAAAGCGGAGGTCGTCATCAATGGCGAGAGCCGTCCGCTCGACGTCCCGCCCGAAATCTACAAGGGAACCGTCGTCGTACCGCTACGCGTCATCTCCGAAGGTATGGGCGCGTACGTGCAGTGGATCCCCGAGAAACGCATCGTCGTCGTGCGCTAGCTGACGGCGCCCGTCGCGACGCCGCCACCGGCGGTTCCCGCGCCGCCCGCGACACCCGCACCCGCACCGCCGCCGACGCCGACAGCGGCCCCCAAGCGTCCGTCATACGAGCGCTTCGTCGTCGGCGACTACATCATCGCTCCGAAAGTCTACAACGAGCTCAGCCCCGGCAAGACCGGCAAAGATTCGTTCCATCTCGCCGCCGCCGCGGAGTTCCCGCTGTTGGGGCCGACGTGGATGCTCGAAGCGGACTTTCGCAGTTTCGAATACGACCACGACGGCGGCCTCAACACGGCGCTCGGCAATCAGGGCTCCGTTTTCGTGCCGAGCTTTCGCGCCCGCGACGAGGACGTCGACGGGCGCTTCGGCCTCAAGGTCGCCGACCCGCGCATCTATCTCGCCGTCGCCTATCTCTTCCGCAACACGAACTTCGAAGGCGGAGCGTTCCCGACGCAGCAGCACGGCGTCGGTTTCGGTGCCGAAAAGCTACCGGACCTGGACCGGGCGTTCTCTCTTTACGGCTCGGCCTACTACTACCCGAACATCTCGACGAATGCGTCGCAAAACTTCGGAGACGGCACGTTCGGTCAGGTGCAGTATCGCGACTTGAAGTACGCCGTCGGCGGCACGTTCCGCCTCGCGAGCCCGCTTTACCTCGACCTCGGCTACCTCGGCGACCGCGGCTACAACAAGCAAAACGCGCCGTCAGACTTCACGCACAACGGGCCCTACGCCGGCCTCGGCCTTCACTTCTAGTCCACTGGCGGAAACGTTGATTAGCGCGGGTTGTCGAGCATTTCGAGGACTTCGGCGGTCGTGGCAGTTTCGCCGAGCTTGGGGAAGATTCGCGCGACGCTGTTGTGATGCGCGTCGGCGTCGACGTCGGTCATCGCGTCGGTTGCGAGGACCACGTTATATCCGTGCTCATGGGCCGCGCGTGCGGTGGATTCAACACCCATGCTGGTCGCCACGCCCGCTAGCACGATTTGGGTTACGCCGAGGTCTTGCAGGTAGCTGTCCAATGAGATTTCATGGAACGCGCCCCAACGCAGCTTCGTCACCCGATGATCGTCTGGCTGCGGCTGCAATCCGCGATGAGATCGGTCAAGTCCGGGGGCGGCGTGAAGCCGCCCCGACCGGCCTCCGTGCGCCCGGGCGCTCCACCCGCAACGTTAACCAACACCACGGGTAGGCGATGACGGCGAAATGCCGTCGCGAGACTCGCTGCCCGCGGAACGATCTCAGCGATGGAATGCACCGCGCGTCGGGAGACGATCCCCTTTTGCACGTCGATCACGACGAGTGCAGGCGAAGGCCGCGAGCAGCAAGGCGCCACCGGCAAGCGAGCCGAGGATCGCGGGGTTCGTCCAGCCCATGGTCTGGTCTCGGTACGGTTGAATGCCGGCGGTGATGGCGATTAAGATCGCGCCCAGGCCGACGGCGAACGTGACATTGCCCCACAGGTCGATGCGGCCGCGGTGGCGATCGCCGGTATCACGCAGCTTGCGGTAGGCCCATACCGTTCCGAAGACACCGACGGGCACGTCGACCAAGAAGACCGCGCCCCAATCCAGGGCCGCCAACAGACCTCCCGCGACCAAGCCGATGAACTGACCCGCGATTCCGGCGATCTGGTTCGTGCCCAGAGCCAGACCGCGCTGATCGAACGGAAAGGCGTCCGTCAAGATCGCGGCGGAGTTGGCGCGTGAACACGACGAAGCCGGCGTTGTAGATCCGTACTCGGCCGAACATGTCGCCGAGCCGGCCGAGGGTCACGACGAGAACGGCCTGGACGAGCAGATAGCCATGATCATCCACAGCAGGTAGCTCACGTTACCCGGCGCCAGCGGATCGAGATGGATGCCGCGGAAAATGGCCGGTAGGGAGATGATGACGATAGATCCGTCGAGCGCGGACATGAACACGGCGAGGGTCGTGTTCGACAGGGCCACCCACTTGTAGCGGTCGTCCGTCATCAAATGCGCTGGGCCAGTCGCTCGATTAGCGGCGCGACCGCCATGAGCTGGATGAGCTCCGCTGGCGTGAATCCGGTCGAGAGGGCTTGTGCCAGCTTTTCGGTCGTCGCGTTGCGGCCTTTCCGCAGAGCCTGCAACCCGGCTTCGGTTGCCGATATGACGGCCCGCCTGCCGTCCTCCTAGCCTTTGCAAGTGGAGCCAGCAAGTCTAAGCAGGATGCGTGGAGCTGGTGCCTTTCCTTATGAGTGCGTGGTCGTTGGCGCGGGCGCTGCGCTCGGCGGCACGGTGGCAGCGGTCGACGGTAGCGGCGCGGCGGTCGACGGTAGCGGCGCGGCGTCCGACGGCCGGGGCGCAGCGCTCGACGGTTCCGGCGAGGTTGGCGCGGCGACGGGTGCGGCAGCCGGCGGCGCGGCCAGCGGGGCGGCGCTGGGCGCCGATCTCGGCGTGGTCGCTTTGTTGAATTCCGACGGATATGCCTGGCCGAAGACGGACGGATACAACGTCGTCGGGACGGGAGTCGGCGTGGGCGGCGGCAACGGCTCCAGATGCTCCGCAAGCAGCACCTTCTTGAGTTGCTTCGCTTGCGGCGAACGCCCGAAATCGGCGTAAAGCCACTTTGCGGTCGCGCCAGCGCGGTCGCGTGAGCCCTGCGTGAGAATTTTCTCATACAGCCGCTGCAAGAAGTAGACCGCACGCGGCAACTGATCGTCTTTGGGATACTTCTTCTCCCAATCGCGAATCGCACGTTCGATCAGTTGTGTCGACGCGAACGTTTGGTCTCCGATATCGTGGTTGACGTCGTAACGCCGCCCCGTATCGCGCATCGTGTTGTTGATGCCGATGATGCTCAGCTTGAAAGGGCCGAAATATTCGTCGGCGGGCGCGAGCGATACAATCGTCTTTTGCCGAGCGGCGGCCTTCGCCGCGGGATGTGCTGTGCTGGTTGCCTTGACGGCGCTTTCCTTTCCGGTTGCCGCCGGCGCGCCGGTTGCAAGACAGGAAGCAGCGCCGCACATAAGTACAAGCCCAAAGACTCGCTTCACGTGAAAACCCTTCGAAGAGCGTGGAGCCATGTCGTTGGAGAGACGATTTTCGTGTACGAACGCAAAATACCCGTCGCCTGCGTGCAACTGCGCGCGCACGATCGTAACGATTTCACCACACGTTGGCCGCAGATCACCGCGCGTGTCGAGGCGGCGGCTGCAAGCGGCGCAAAGCTCGTCGTACTTCCTGAAGGAACGGTGCCGGCCTACGTTCTCGGCGACGCTCCGCTCGCGCAGGACGAACTGAAGCGCGCGAGCGACGACCTCGGCGCGCTCGCACGCCGCCACGCAATCACGATCGTCTACGGCAGCGCGAAGATATTACACAACCGTACTTTCAACGCGGCCATCGCCGTCGGGCCGAGCGGTCAAGAGCTCGGCTTTGCCGCAAAGCAGTTCCTCTGGCACTTCGACCGGCGCTGGTTTGCGCCGGGTGAGAGCCTGGAACCCGTCGACACGCCGGTTGGGCGGCTGGGACTCTTGGTGTGCGCGGACGGGCGGATTCCGACGATCGCGGCGACGCTCGTGGAGCGAGGCGCCGAGCTGCTCGTGATGCCGACTGCGTGGGTCACGAGCGGCCGAGATCCGGCGGCGCTGGAAAACATCCAAGCGGACGTCATGGTCAACGTTCGCGCACGCGAGAACGGCGTTCCATTCGTCGCTGCCAACAAGACCGGCGTGGAACTGGGAGCGGTCGCCTACTGCGGCAAGAGCGCAATCGTTGCCGCTGACGGCGCGTTCGTCGCGCGTGGCGGCGAAGTTGCCGAGGAGATCGTTGCGAGCGACGTCACGCTCGGCTCGCCGCGTCGCGGGTCGGCGGCGACGCTCGAGATCGCGGCATCCGACGACGCGGACGCCCCACGCCCGGATGCCAAGGCGCGCATCGCCTTTACGCTCGCCTCGGACGAACCTGAGGTAGCGGCACTCGCGCGCGTGGCTGCAGTCGCGGACGCGAATCTGCTCGTCGCATGCGGGCCGGCGCGCGGCGCGAGCTTGCCGCTGATCGACCTCTCGGCGGCCGCGCGCGACACGATCGCCGCAGCGGCCGGCGTGCGCGCCGCGGTCGTCGGGTCGGCGGTCGCGCGCAATCCGCGCGGACTCATCGCGGCGCGCACTGCGGGCATCGATCTCGTGATTTGGCACGTGGACGACGCCGCGGGCGAAGCAGCGGCGTGGCAAGTCGGCTTTGCGCGAACCCGCGCTGCGGAGCTGCGCGCGTTCGTCATCGTCGTCGACCGCGCGCACGAGCGCGCGTTCGCAGTCGACCCCGACGGCGCCGTGGTTGCCGGCACGTTCGCCCAGTACCGCATGGCGTCGTTCGCCTACGACGCGGCGCGCGCCGCGGCGACGCTCGTCGCGCCGGCGACGGACGTCGCCGAAGGCCTGCGCATCGCGGAGTCGATCCGCGCCGAACGCAGGCCGGCCACCGTCGCGGACGGAGCCGCGCGATGATCGACTTCGACGCGGCCGCCGCGCGAGCGCTCGACACCGCAGCCGCACGCGGCGCAACGTACGCCGACGTGCGCTTCGAAGACGCGACGACCGAACGCATCGAGGTTCGCAACGGTGCCGTCGTCACGCTCGCCGACGCGACGAGCGCGGGCTATGGACTGCGGGCTTTCTACGACGGCGCGTGGGGTTTCGCCGCGAGCGCCGACACGAGCGACGCGGGCCTCGACCAAACGGCCGCGCGCGCCGTTGCGATCGCCAAGGCGGGCGCCGCCGTCGCCGCGCGGCGCTTCGCCGCCGCGCCGACCGACCGCTACGTCGATACGTATGCGACTCCCGTCGAGCGCAATCCGGCCACGGTCCCGCTGGGCGACCGCGTCGCGCTGCTGCTCGATACCGAACGGTTGCTGCGCGCGGCGCCACGCGTCAAAGTGGGCCGCGCGTGGATCGATCTCTGGCGGACGGACAAGACGTTCTACAGCGCGACCGGTTCGCGCATCGCGCAGTCGCTGCGGCAAACCGGCAGCGGCATGCGGGCGCTCGCGGTCGGCGACGGCGACGCGCAGGACCGCTCGTTTCCGGGCGACGTCGGTCTCTACCAGTCCGGTGGCTGGGAGATCGTCGAACTCGCGGCGCTGCGCGAGAACGCCGCACGCATCGGCGAGGAAGCGACGCAGCTGCTCGACGCGCCACAGTGTCCGGCCGGTGAGTTCGACGTCATCCTCGGCGGCTCGCAAGTGTCGCTGCAAATTCACGAATCGTGCGGTCACGCAGCGGAACTCGATCGCATTATGGGCTGGGAAGCGAACTTCTCGGGCACAAGTTTCCTGGATCCCTCGCAGCTCGGTACATTGCGGTACGGATCGGACCGCGTCACGATCGTGATCGACAACACGCTGCCGCGCGGTTTTGCGACGGCCGGTTATGACGACGAAGGCGCTAAGAGCGTCGTCTCCGATATCGTTCGCGACGGGATGCTCGCGGGCTTCGAAACGTCGCGCGATACCGCGCGTGCGATCGGCCGCGAAACGAGCGCCTGCGTGCGCGCGGAGAGCTGGCGGCACGTGCCGATGATCCGCATGTGCAACCTCAATCTCATTCCGGGCAACGCACCGTTCGAAGCGCTCTTCGAGGACGTCGCGCATGGCATCTACATGGAGTCCAACCGTTCGTGGTCGATCGACGATCATCGCTTGAACTTTCAATTCGGCTGTCAGATCGGTTGGGAAATCGAGCGCGGCAAACGCACGCGCATGCTCAAGAATCCGACGTACGCCGGCGTCACGCCGCAATTCTGGCAGAGCTGCGATGCGGTCGCCGACGCGCGCTCGTGGATCGCGTGGGGCACGCCCAACTGCGGTAAGGGCGAACCGATGCAGGTCGGCCGCACCGCGCAGGCCGCAGCGCCGGCCCGTTTCCGCAAGGTGCAGGTCGGAGTCGGCTACGATGGATGAGGCCGAGCGCCAAGAGCTCGCAGCGCGCGTGCTCGCGCTCGCGGGCGGAAGTTCTGAAGCGATCGTCAGCGACTCGGATCTGGGCTTGACGCGCTTCACGCACAACGCGATCCATCAGAACGTCGCGGAGCGCGATACCGTCGTGCGCGTCCGCACGGTAACGGACGCACGCAGGGGCGTCGCGGCGACCAACGACCTCAGCGACTCCGGTCTCGCCGCGGTGGTCGAGCGCGCGAAGACGATCGCTGCCCTTGCCCCGCGGGAACCCGATGCTCCGGCACTGGGCGCGAGTCCGCGCATCGCAGCGCCCGCCGGCGCGTTCGATGATGCGACGGCGGCCGCGGGCCCGGACGTCCGCGCAGCTCTCGTAGCCGGCGTCTTTGCAAGCGCCGAGCGTGCGGCCCTGTGGGCAGCGGGTTACGTGACGACGGCGCGCAGCGGCATCACCATTGCCAACACCGCCGGGACGCTGCAATCCTTCGACGGGACGAGTTGCGGAGTCAACGTCAAAGCGAACGGCGCCGATGCGACCGGATTCGCGGAGTATTATGGCAACGCGGTCGGTGAACTCGACGGCGAACGCGTCGCGTCCGTGGCCGTTCGCAAAGCGCAGCGCGGCACCGCGCCGGGCGCGGTCGAGCCCGGTGCCTGGACGGTCATTCTCGAGCCTCCGGCGCTCGGTGAACTGGTCTCGTACTTGACGCGCCACTTCTCGGCGCAGAGCTATGACGAAGGTTCGTCATTTCTCTCCGACGGCTTGGACCGGCGCTATGCGGGCGAGTCGCTGACAATCGCGGATGATTACGCGCATCCCCTCTTCGCGGACATGCCCTTCGATTACGAGGGTGTGCCGACGCGGCGACTGCCGCTGGTCGAACGCGGCATGGCACGCCACGTCGTTACCGACGCCATGTACGCGCAACGCATCGGTTTGCCCGATACGGGGCACGCGGAGCCCGCGCCGAGTGCGGCGGGACCGCACGCGCGCAACATCGTGATCTCCGGAGGTGAGAGGTCGTTCGAGGATCTCGTGACGCAAACGCAGCGAGGCTTACTCGTAAGCCGCTTCTGGTATATCCGGCCCGTCGATCAACGCCGGACGATCGTCACCGGCATGACCCGCGACGGGACGTTTCTCATCGAAGATGGCGCGATCGTGCGCGGCGTGCGCAACATGCGCTTCAACCAAAGCATTCTCGAAGCGCTTGCAAACGCCGAGTTCTCGCAGCGGCAGGTGCGCACCGGCGGCTATGCTTACGCGATGGTCGCGCCTGCCGCGAAAATCGAGGGCTTCCACTTCACGAGCGCGACCGACTTCTGATCTCTGGGGGCGTTGCGTTACGGCGAGTTAGCCCGCGCTGCGAACCTCGAGCACCGACCGCCGCAGTCCGGCCGGTTGCACGATGCCGAGCATCGCGTCGACGATGCGCGGATCGTACTGGGTGCCCGCACCACAGCGCAGTTCGTCGAGCGCGCTTGCGAGCGGCATCGCCGGGCGGTACGGTCGTTTACTGATCATCGCATGAAATGAACCGGCGACGGAGACGATTCGTGCGACGAGCGGAATCGCGTTGCCGCGAACACGATCGGGATAGCCCCGGCCGTCCATCCGTTCATGATGCGCGCGCACGACGGGCGCAAACTCTCGCAGCGACGGAATACGCTCGAGCATCTTTGCACCGATTCGCGGATGCGCGCGCATCGTCTCCCATTCGTCGTCGTCGAGCGGCCCCGGCTTGAGCAAAATCTCGGTCGGCGTCGCGACCTTACCGACGTCGTGCAACGTACCGGCCAACGCCGCGAAGGACTGCACTTGCGCATCGAGGCCGACGGTCTTGGCGATGCGGCCGCACCACATGCCGACCGCGCGCGAATGATCGCACGTTGCGCTATCGCGGGCCTCCATCGCGGAGAGCAACGACGCTACGACCTCGTCGCGATCGGAGATCGCGGGATCGAAGGTCAACGATCTTTGCGTCGATCCGTTCATCTGCCTCCGTTTCGTGGACGTCGGTGCCTACGCTACCTTGTAGCAGGACCCTGCCGGGCACTGATATCCTCGTTCGCCGAACGAGGCCGCGCGGACCTTCGCCGGTCGCTCGTGCGGCGCGGGCGTACGAGATACGCGTATGCGACGCCGGCTGCGACGAGCGCCATGCCGAACCACAGGGCGAGCGGGACGGGCACGGCCGAGATTTCGAGCGCGGGATACGTCCCGGCGGTGGCGCGCAAGCGCAAGCCGCCGAGTTCGATGTCGCGGCCGCTTGGCGCAAAGCCGATACCGCCGGGAATCGGCCGGCCACTGTCATCGTCGACCGCAAAGAGGACCGTAGCCCCGGCGGTCGTCCCGTGCATCGCACCGGGCAGCGAGCCCGGCGTGAGATAGAAGATCTTCACCTGGCGGTGCGCCGGCGGAACGGCGAACGCGTCGACGGGCCGCTCACGCCCGGCCAGCGGAACGCTCGTCGGGAACAGCATGACGGGTGAAAGGAACGACGGATTCGTCGGCTGCGTGATCGTGAGGTGGTTGCCGTGCAGATCGCGCGCTTCGACGTACGCGGCCGTCTGCGGTTTGGGCCGCAGGGAGGTCGCGCCGACGAAGCGCCGCTCTCCCGTGCCCAGCTCGAGCGACGTCCCGTTCCGGCGACGCACGATGATGCGGGCGTCGCCGTTCGCAACATCCGTCGCATCCGCGACCGGAAAGAAGGCCGCGGCGCGGACGTCGGGCAGCGGCGCGACGGTGCCGGGAGCGCGCGAGACCAGGTCCGTGTCCGGTCCGAGCAGACCCGACGTCAAGCCGGCGGCCGCGACGACGAGCGTGCCGATCATGGCGACCACGAGTCGCGTGCCGGTCTCGCCGTCGCCGCCGCGACGAGCCCCGAGCGCGTACCCGGCAACCGCCGTCATGCCGATTCCGAGCGACGCCGCATACTGCCACGTATGGAAGCCGGCCCAGGCGGGCCACACGTCCTGAGCAAAGACGAGCGCGAGTGTGACGGCGGCTGCAACCAAGGCCGTGGTGCGGCCGCTCACTGCGCGCGCAGCAATGGGTCGACGGCGTCGTGCATCTGCGCCAGGCTCAGTTCACCGTCGATGCCGCGCACGATGCGACCGGCCGGGTCGACGACGAGCGACGTCGGCAGGCCGATCGCGGCGTACGCGCGGCCATAGCGTTGATCTTCGTCGAGCAAGATCGGGTAACTGAGCTTCATCTCCCGCGCGAAAGCGGCGGCCGTCGTGGCGGACTCGCCTTGATCGACCCCCAGAACGACGAGGCCCCGGCCGCGTTCTTCGCGATAGAGCCGTTCGAGAGCGGGCGTTTCGCTGCGGCACGGCGCACACCACGACGCCCACAGATTGAGCAGCACGACGTGGCCGCGATAGTGGTCGAGGCTGCCGTTTCCGCCGTCCAACGTCTTGACGACGTAGCTTTGGGCGGGAGCGCCCGCCAGCAGCGCAGGACCGCCGCCACCGCGGCCGGCGGCTCCGGCACCGCCGAAATAAAAATTGACGGTCGCGACGACGACGACGAGCGCGGCGACCGCCGCCAAAACGACCAGGGCATTACGAGGCATAGAGTTTGAATTCGCATGCGTTAACGACCGCCCCCGCGCAGCAACCGTCCGCGTGGCGCGCGGAGCACATTCGCTTCCGCCCGAGCGAGTCGCTCGCTGCATTTACGAGCGGCCGAAGCGACGCAGGGGCCCCCGTCGTGCTCTTCGTGCACGGCATGGGACACTGGACGCAAGCCGCGTGGGACCGCCTCGCTGCCGAGCTCGCCGCTACGCATCGCATCATTGCCTTCGATTTGCCGGGTTTCGGCGCGTCCAGTAAACCGGATGCGGCCTATACGCTACCATACTTTGGGGCTGCCCTGCAGCGCGTCGTCGCGCACTTCGAGCTGGACCGCTTCGCGATCGTCGGGCACTCGCTCGGCGGACTCATTGCGGCCGATTATGCCGCTCGCGAACCCGCGCGCGTGCGCCTGCTCGGCCTCATCGATCCGGCCGGCTTCCTGCGTACGCCGAAACTCGCCCTGCGCGTAATGGCGAGCCGCCCGGTCGCCTATTTCCTGAGCCGGCTGCGCCCCTCGCGCGGTTTCGTGCGCCGCACGCTGCACCAGTCGGTCTACGCCCCGGCGAGCGTTCCGCCCGAGATGTACGAGCGCGTCTACACGCTCTTCCAAGACCCGTCCGTCACGCGCGCCTTCGCCCGCGTCTACGCGGGTGCGATGCAAGAACTGCTGCATATGCGCGAGCTTCATGTTCGCTTGTCACGCTGGACCGGGCCGACCGTCATCGTGTGGGGTCGCGAAGACCGCTTCGTGCCGATCCGCGGCCTCAAACTCGCCCACGGTGTTTTCCCGCGCGCCGAGACCCTCGTGCTCGACCACTGCGGCCACTGCCCCAACATCGAAATGCCGGAAGCCGTCGCAGCCCAACTGATTGCAAGCGGCCTCTGATCGCCAAAAAAAGGGACTCCGCGCCTGACAGGCGACCGCGGCTTGCGGTCCCGCAGGACCGCAAACGCCAAGGATTCGCTGCAGCAAGGGCAACATCGCCCTCGAGCGCAATGCGATTCTGCAGCGAATACTGCTACCAATCGCCCATGCGGTCTTCGTCGACCTCGCCTTCGAATGCGACGATGCCCGGTGCCAGGATCGCCGCGACGAGCGGCACGCCGTCGTAGCGCAAACGCGCCGAATGTTCCAGTGCCCGATTCGCGGAGGTCTCGAAGAGTTCGCAAAACCGCGTCAGGACGTCGGGCGCACAGAGCGCGCGCTGCGGCGCGACGTTGTACATCTCACGAAAGGTCGCGAAGGCGCGCTCGAAACGCGCAACGTCGAAATTGCGGCCGAGGCGGATCTCGCGACGGACGTGTTCCAGGGCGGCCGCTCCTGTGGTGCGGGAGCGATCGGTGCTCCCCGCGTACCTCCCTTAGCCGATGACCGCACGCATCCTCGACGGTCGCGCGCTCGCGCGTGAGCTGCGCGAGGCCCTCGCCAGGCGCGCCACGGCGTTGCGCGGCGCCGGCACGAACCCGCGTTTGGTCGTGCTCATGGTCGGCGAAGATGAATCGAGCCTCGCATACGTGCGCGGGATGCGGGCCCTGGGCGTCAAGATCGGCGTCGACGTCGATGTCGACGTCTTGCCCCGGGCGAGCAATGACGCTGACGTACGCGGCGCGCTCGAACGCTTCGAAGGCGACGCGACGATCCACGGTATGATTTTGCAGCAGCCCTTGCCGCCCGGGCTCGCGATTCGCCGCATCGCAAGTGCCATGCCGGTGCACAAAGACGTCGATGGCACGAGTCCCGTCAATCAGGGCCGTCTCGCCTTCGCGACGGGTGCCCGTTTCATTCCCGCGACGCCGGCCGCTGTGATGCAGTTGCTCGAACGCAGTGCAATGTGGCCGCTGAGCGGCCGCGACGTAACTATCGTCGGACGCTCGAATGTCGTCGGGCTGCCGGTGAGCCTGCTCATCATGGCGCAAAACGCAACCGTTACCGTCACGCATAAGGAAACGGTCGACATCCGCGCGCACGCGCGTCGCGCCGAGGTGCTCGTCGTGGCAACCGGCGTGCCGCATCTCGTCGATGAGCAATGGATTCGGCCCGGCGCAACGGTCATCGACGTCGGCACGACCGTCGTCGACGGCACGCTGCTCGGCGACGTGGATTTCGCAAGCGCCTGCACCGTCGCGGGCGAGATCACGCCCGTCCCCGGCGGCGTCGGCCCCGTCACGAACGTCGCCCTCATGCGCAACGTCATCTCCGCCGCCGAATCGTCCGCCGCACGAAGCTCTCGAATTTAGCAACAATTGCGGCTTGCGGCCGCAGGCCGCAAACGCCAAGTATTCGCTGCAGCGTTGCAACATGGCGCTCAAGCGCAATACGATACTGCAGCGAATACTGTTAATTCAGGCTGAAATGTTTACCGAAGAACTTTTCTTGCGTTGCGCGGAAGGTGCCACCGGGAGCGGCAGTCGGTTGCTCTTGCGGCGCTTCGCGTTTGCGTTCCAGCAAAGAACGCAGCTGCGGCAGCAAGCGGCGCAGGAAACCGAGCTCGACGGTCAGCCGCTGTTCGGTGCTCGAGAGCTCGAGCAAGCGTTGCTTCATCGAGTCGGCGACTTGTAAGGCGTCGCCGATGAGGAAGGACGCATCGATCGGGTCGTCCGGCAATTCGATGTCCGCGTGCATGCCGGAGAATTCCACGAGCAGTCGCAGATAGTCGCGAAAGACGTCGCGAATCTCGTGAACGAGGCCTTCCATCGCATCGTGATCGCCCGGTCCGTCCTCGCCGAGGTACGATACTTCGACGGTCAAGAATGGATCGCGTTCGACGACCCGTTCGACGCGAAAGCGCCGCCGGCCGACGGTGCTGATGTAATACCGTCCGTTCTCGAGCGGCGTCACGTCGCCGATCTCGGCCGTCGTGCCGACCTCGTGGGGCATGACGTCGGGATCGCCCGCTTCATCGCCCTCGCGAATGAGACAGACGCCGAACGCCTCGCCGCCTTCGAGGCATTCGGAGATCATTTGCTTGTAGCGCGGCTCGAACACGTGCAGATTCAACACCGCGCCCGGAAAGAGCACGGCGTTGAGCGGAAAGAGCCGCAGGCGGGAGTTGTTCAAACGGTCAGCTGGTGGACGGCGTGATCAGACGCGACTCGGCATGCGGCCAGTTCACGTTGGCAAAGAAAGCTTCGATGTACTTCGAGCGCTCCGCCGGCTTGTAATCGAGCAGGAAGGCGTGCTCCCACGCATCCATCACGACGATCGGTTTGAAGCCGGCGATATTGCCGTCTTCGTGCAGCGTGATCCAGTGATTGGAGATGCGACCCGACTTCGGATCCTGATAGGCGATCGCCCAGCCGACCCCGCGCATGCCCCCGACGGCCACAAAGTCCTTTTTCCACGTCTCGAAGTCGCCGAAGCTCGCGGCGATCGCATCGTGCAACTTGCCCGACCCCGGCGAGCCCGAGCCGCTTTTCGTCATGTTGTCGAAGTAATATTCGTGAAGCACCATACCGTTGTACTCGAAACCCAGGCGCCGGGTGATCTCCGAAAACTGCGGATTGGCGCCGGCCGCATTGCCGGCTTTGATCTGTTCCGCGATCTGCTCGTTGAGAAGATTCGTGTTCTTTACGTACCCCTCGTAGAGGCCAAAGTGTACCGCAAGCGTCTGATCGGAAATGCCTTGCAAGCCTGCCAGATCCCACTTCTTGGGCGCGTACGATTGTTGCACCAGGGTCGCCATGAGTCTCCTCCAACTGCCATCCCAATAAATCGGGCCTAATGCGGTTCGACGGTCGCCGGACCAACCTTGTTGCCGGCACCGTCTGGAAGATTGCGCTTCGCGCAATCCTCTCGTCGCCCGTCGGACAAAGTCCGACGAGCTCCTCGGGCCACCAAGAGGTTCCCCGCGCACGAAGGCGGCAAACGTCCGGGTGAGCGACTCGGCGTACCTCAAACGACTCCACCGCAATCCGCCGCCGCTGCTCCTAGAACTCGAACAGCTCGGCCACGCAGAAGACGTTCCCATCGTCGCGCGCGAAACGGCTCGGCTGCTTTCGACCCTCGTACACGCGATGCAGGCGAACCGCATCCTGGAGATCGGTACGGCCTTTGGTTTTTCGACGCTTTGGATGGCGCTGGCAATGCCGCCGGCCGGCCGACTCTGGACGATCGATCCGGATCCCGAGCGCACGCAGATCGCACGCGACTTCCTCGATCGCGCGGGGCGTGGCGAGGCCGTCGAAATCATCAACCAGCCCGCACTCGAAGTGCTGCCGACGTTCCCCGTACGCAATCTCGATATCGTTTTCATCGACGCGGTGAAGACCGAGTACGAAGAATACTTGGCGCTCACCGTACCGATGCTCAAACGCTCCGGCCTCGTCATCGTCGACAATCTGCTCTGGCATGGCAGCGCCGCCGCCGAACCGACCTCGCACGACTCCGCCGCGACGCGGGCGATCCGGGCGTTCAACCGAACGTTCTTGCACCATCCGCAACTCGACGCGACGATCGTCCCGGTCGGTGACGGCCTGGGCATCGGTGCGCGGATCGAATGATTGCAAACGCGTTTCGCAACGTCATGCGCCGCGTACCGACGGGCGTCACCGTCGTGACGACGATCTTGGACGGGCGGCCGAAGGGCTTCACCGCCAACGCCTTCGCAAGCGTCTCCGCGGAACCGCCGATGGTGCTCGTCTGCGTCAACCGTCAAGCGCGCAGTCATCCAGTGATCTCGCAAGCGGGAAAATTCTGCGTGAATCTGTTGCGGCGCGAGCAACAGCCGATCGCCGAAGCGTTTGCCTCGGGCGCGCCGAACGATCCGTTCATCACCGTACCATACCTGGCCGCGCAAACGGGTTCGCCGATCCTGGCGGACACGCTCGCCTACTTCGACTGCGAACTCGCCGAAGAACATACCGCGGGGACGCACACGATCTTCATCGGCAGCGTTCTTGCGTGCGACGGAACCGGCGGCTCGCCGCTGGGTTATTTCAACGGCGCCTATGCGGACTTCGGATGCCGGATCCCATAACGGTCGAGCACTTCGCGGTCGGACCGCTCGGCTGCACGTGCACGATCGTCGCCGATGTAGCGGCGCGTGAAGCCGTCGTCGTCGACGGCGGCGATGAGGCGGGCGAGATCGTCCGCCGGCTCGAGGCACTTGGCGTGCGCGCCACCTACCTCGTGCATACGCACGCGCACTTCGATCACATCGGCGCCTTTGGGGAACTACGCGAACGCACGGGCGGTCGCGGCCTGCTCCATCCGGGCGACCTGCCGCTGTACGGGATTCTTGCGGAACAGGCGCGCTGGTTCGGCGTACGCGCGCCCAAGGCCGTGCCACTCGACGGCGATCTGCGCGAGGGCGACCGCGTCGAGGCCGGCGCTGCGCGGCTCGACGTGCTGCACACGCCGGGGCATACGCCGGGCAGCACGTCCTTCGCGCTCGCGTTCGGCGGCCGGACGCTGCTTCTGTGCGGCGACACGCTCTTCGCGGGCAGCGTCGGACGCGTCGATATCGGTGGCACGTCGCTCGAAGAGTTGCTCGCGAGCATCCGCGCCAAGCTGCTGGTCTACCCCGACGACACGATCGTCATCCCCGGACACGGCGCGGCGACCACGATCGGCACCGAGAAACGCGACAATCCATACCTGACCGCCTAGATACCCTTTTCCGGCGCTGACTTCGGATCCAGCAGACGGTGCGTGAGCGCGCGCAGCGCGCTGAGCGTTTCGGCGCTGACGTGATGTTCGATGCCTTCCGCGTCGATCGTCGCCGTCTCCGGACGTACGCCGATCGAGAGCAGAAAATTACGGACGATGCTATGGCGTTGCCGGCTGTGCTCGGCGAGTGCCCGGCCGCGCGCCGTTAGCTCGATGGGCCGGTAGGGTTCCGTCTTCACGAAGCCATCGCGCACGAGACGGGCGATGGTGTTTGTCACCGTGGCTTGCGTAACACCCAAGACGCGGGCGATGCTGGCGGCGCGCGCTTCGCCCTCGCGCGCGATGAGATCCGCGATGAGTTCGACGTAGTCCTCAGCGAGTTCGGAGCGGCGCGCTTGACGGGCCCGAACGAACGGGTTGGTTATTTTCGCCATTCTGACCATCCCAAACTATCCTTCGACGTTGACGTTAAAGTTTAGCATGGGCTAAACTCAGATACGATGTTCACGATGCATCCGCCACTGCCGGGCAAACGCGCCTGACCGGGGGCGACGGCGCGCGTGCGGGACCCGAGCCCGCCGACTGGATCCCAACCGATGAAGATGCGGTTCGCGCGCTCGACCGCGCGCGCGTCGCGAAGGCGCGCGGTGCGAAACGGCCCATGTGGCTCTTCACGCTTTTGGCGGGCCCCGGCATTCTCGTCATGCTTGGCGAGAACGACGGCCCGAGCATGCTCTCGTATGCGACGACCGGCGCGACCAACGGCATCGGTTTTTTCGTGCCATTCGTCCTCTTGACGTTTTTCATGGCGTACGTCGTTCAGGAAATGGTCGTTCGGATCGGCATCGCAACGCACCGGGGGCATGCCGAGCTCATCTTCGATCGCTTCGGACGAGCGTGGGGAAGCTTCGCGCTCATCGACTTGTTCATCGGAAACCTTCTAACGCTCGTCACCGAATTCATCGCCATCCGTGCAGGCGCCGCGTACTTCGGCGTGCCGGCGCCGATCGCCGTTACGGTGGGAGTCGGTCTCTTCCTCATCGCCGTGAGCACGCGCCGCTACTTGCGCTGGGAACGCGTCGTGCTTGCCTTTGCCGCGGGGAACTTGTTCTTCATCCCGGCGGCCCTGCTCGCGCACCCCGACGCCGGCGCGCTCGCGCGCGCGCTCGGCACGTGGGGGCCGCTGCCGGGTAGGCCGGACATGGGGTTCCTCACGTTGATTCTGGCCGATATCGGCGCGACGGTAACGCCCTGGATGCTGTTTTTCCAGCAGAGCGCCGTCGTCGACAAGGGACTCACGAAGGTCGATCTGCCGCAGGGACGCGTCGACACGGCTCTGGGCGCGAGCATCGCCGCGCTCGTGGCCGTTGCGACGGTGGTCGCCGCGGCACCGCTCTTCACGCACCACGTCGACGTCGCGTCATTTTCGGGCGCCGCCGATTTTGCGACGGCACTGCGACCCTATATCGGCAGTGCCGGCGCCGCGCTCTTTGCGCTCGGCATGATCGAAGCCGGCCTCGTCGCCGCGATGACGATCTCGCTGAGTTCGGCGTACGGCGTCGGGGAAGTGCTGCACTCGGGTCGAAGCCTCAACCTCAACATCGCCGACGGCGCGGGTTTCTACGCCGCGAGCTTTCTATCGATCGTCGTCGCAGCCGGCTTCGTGCTGCTCCCGAACACGCCGCTGCTCGCGATCACGCTGACGGTGAACGTCATCGCGACGCTGCTGATGGCGCCGGCGCTGCTCTTCGTTCTTCTGCTCGCGAGCGACCGGGAGCTCATGGGCGAGCTTGCCAACGGCCTGCGCACCAACCTGCTCGGCGGTGCGATCATCCTGGGCATATCGGTCGTCGGCGCCCTCTACGCCGTCATCATCGTCATTTCACTCGTGCGGCCAACGTGAATCGCAAGAAGATCGACTATTCGGTCTTGGAGCCGAGTCAGCGCAGTTTCGTCCGAGCCGAGCGGCTACCGCGCCGTACGCTCGACCGGCGGACGTTCATCGCGCTTTGCGTTCTGCGCCTTTACGTCACATTCGCAGTTCCGGTGGTCGTCGTGGCCTTCGTGCGCGCTCTGTCGGCAAGGCACTGACCCGTCTTCACTTCTCAAGCGCGCGAGTTTAGCGTATACTAAACTTCTATGAACGCCTTCGTTCGATTGGGAGCCCTCCCAGGCCAGGTCGGCGGCGTGCACATGTCTCGGCGCATTTGGCGGCGCCTGTGGTTCTACGCTTGCTTCGCGCTCGCCATCGGCTGTGAAGTGCTGCGGCAGCACCTCTCCCATTGAACGCGCGATACGCGCCGGCTAGAGGGTTCACGTTCCGTGAACCCGTCGCGTTCGGCCTTCGGCCGAGCCGCCCGTCGTCACCCGTCAGATACTCCGACGGGTTCCTAGGCCGCGCGCGTATCGGTTTCCTCGCTAGGACCAAGGCCGGACGTATCGGCCGCCGTGGCTGTGGTTAGACGAGCGAGGACGGCCGCGGCAGACCCTCGGCGAGGTCGCCGAACCCCGGGGCCATGATTGCGCCCGCCGGGCCGAAGACTTCCTCGGCGACGAGCGCTTCCGTCGTCAGCAGCAGCGCCGCGACCGAGGCCGCGCTCGAAAGCGCGGAGCGCGTGACCTTGGCCGGGTCGATCACGCCCATGCCGATCATATCGCCGTACGTACCGGTTAGCGCATTGAATCCGTGTCCGGCCGCGGCGTGGCGGACGTGGACGCAGACCGCATCGCCGTCGTAGCCCGCGTTGAGAGCGATCCAACGCAGTGGCTCCGACAGCGCGTTCTTGACGATGCGCGCGCCAACCGCCGCATCGTCGATGAGATCCAGGCCGTCCAGAACGTGGGCTGCCTGCAAAAGCGCCGTACCGCCCCCGGCGACGATGCCCTCTTCGACCGCCGCCCGCGTCGCGGAGAGCGAATCCTCGACGCGATGCTGTTTCTCTTTGAGTTCGACGTCGGTCGCGGCGCCGACGCGGACCAGCGCAACGCTTCGCGAGAGCTTTGCGATGCGCTCGCGCAACTTATCCTTATCGTGATCTTGGTACGCGCGATCGAGCTCGACTTTGATCTGCGCGAGACGCGCGTCGACGTCTTCCTTCGCGCCGTACCCCTCGATGATCGTCGTGCTGTTCTCCGTGACGACCACGCGACGCGCGCGTCCCAAGTGCTTGACCGTCGTATGCGCCAGCGAAAGCCCGGCGTCTTCGGTAACGACTTGGCCGCCGGTAAAGGCCGCGATGTCTTGCAGTTCCGCGAGACGGCGATGCCCGAAGCCGGGCGCGCGCACCGCTACGGAGGCGACGGTGCCGTGCACTTTATTCGTGACGAGCATCCCGAGCACCGGGCCGTCGACGGTTTCCGCGAGAATCACGATCGGCCGCGGCGCCTTCATGATGCTCTCGAGCAACGGCATCAGTTCTTGGACTTTGGAGAGCTTGTGGTTGGTGAGCAGGATGTACGGCTCGTCGTAGACCGTCTCCATCCGCGTCTGATCCGTCACCATGTACGGCGAGATGTAGCCGTTGTCGAAACCATAGCCCTCGACGAATTCGAGCTGCAATCCCGGCGTTTGCGACTCTTCGACCGTGACCACGCCTTCGAGACCGACCGTATTCATCGCCTCAGCGATGACGCTGCCGATCTGCATGTCGTTGTTCGCCGAAATGGCGGCGACGCTGCTGAGCTCGGCTTTCCCCTGCACGGGACTGGCCGTGCGTCGGAGCTCCTCCAGAACAAGCTCCGTCGCACGTTCGATGCCACCCTTGAGCAGCACGGGGTTGGCGCCGTCGGCGATCCCCCGCATGCCCTCGCGCACCATCGCTTGCGCGAGGACCGTCGCCGTCGTCGTGCCGTCGCCCGCGACGTCGTTGGTCTTAGAAGCGACCTCGCGCAACAACTGCGCGCCCATGTTTTCGAATGGGTTGCTCAAAACGATCTCGCGCGCGATCGTGACCCCGTCGTTCGTGATCGTCGGCGCGCCCGTCAGCTTTTCGAGAACCACGTTACGGCCTTTGGGACCGAGCGTCACTTTAACGGCGTCCGCGATCTTGTTGACGCCGCTTTCGAGCAGCCGGCGTGCATCCTCGTTGTACTTGAGTACTTTACCCATTCGAAAATCGCCGGTTACTTCTTGGTGACTGGCTTGAGGTCGAAGCTGATGTACTCAGCCGCATCTTCGGGGTTCGCAAAGTAGAACACGTGATCGTCCGTAACGACCATGCGGCCGTAGTGGGTCGACATCACCTCTTCGAAGTCCGCCGGCGTGAATTCGCGGCCGATGGCGTCCGAGAGTTCCGCCATATCGAAATCGATCATGCGGATGCCGTCGACGCGGATCATCGCCGGCAGTTCACGCGTCTTGACATCCTGCTTCTTCGCCATGACGCGCGCGATGATCTGCCCGTCGGCGTTGTTCATCAGCGTCACGCCGCACTGATTGGAGGCGGTGTTATCGGATTTGAACACCGCATTCGGGTCGGTTACCGCTGTGGTCATGCGAACAACTCCTTCGGAACATCGAGCTTGATATCGGTCAGAATGCCAGCCAGACGAGCCTTGCTTTTTTCGAGCGACTCTTCGAAGCGAACCGGCTTCGAGTCGGGTTGCGACCAAATCGGCTGCAACGCACGCCCCGCCTTGAGGCTCAGCGGCACGTATTTGCGCAGCCAGCCGGCCATCACGCCCCGGTTTTCGTCGCCGTGCTTGACGTCGGTGGCAAGCAGCTCGTACAGGAACGTCGTGTAGCGCAGGTCGCGGTCGTCGTCGTTCTCGCCAGCGCCCATGATCCCGGGCGTCACGTAATCGCCGTTCGGAGCGGCAACCTGCATGATGAAGTTACTGCGGAACAGTTCGGTGACGAGCGGCAAGAACACGACGTTTGCGACGAACACAGCCTCCGCCCAATCGTGGATCGCCGTGATCATTTCGACGTTCTCGCGAACGCCCTGCCAGACGGGATCGCTGCGCCACGCCTGCAGGTGCGCCTTACCGTCGAAGCCGTCGATCTGCTCGCTGAGCTCTAGGTTGTAGAGCGCGAGATCTTGCGCGAAGCGAAGCTTGTGCATCGAGTTCACGGAAATGGCGTTGTTGATCATGTTCGTCGGTGCGTCGCGCTGCGCCGGCACGAACACGTGCATGCCCAAGCCCTGTTCGACATGCGCCCAGGCGCCGATGTGCTGCGCCACGACGTTCGTCCAGGCCCGGTTCCAGTGCGCGAACGCCTCCTGATTCTTCGCGTTCTCGAGATTCGCGCCGATCTGGCGGACGACGTTGGCGTTGTTGTTGTAGATCGTCTTTTCCCACTCTTGATTGGGATCGCGGAAAAGATGCCAGTCGGAGGACTTGAGCGTCGTCCACTCGGGCGGATACCCTGCAGTACCGTCGGCGAACGAATACACCCAGCCCTGCGTCAAGTGGCGCGTCGGATCGGGTTGGACGTCGACCGTGACGTCCTCGTACATCGTCGCTTTCATTTTTTGCGGACTGAAGTAGTTGTATGTGCGACTATCCGAACTCGGAAATGTCAGCGCACCGGCTTCGGCGTCGGTGAGCTCGGGTTTCGGAAAGCTTCGCGCCTTCTCTTCGGTAGGACTCACAGAATCAGTCCTTTCTTAAGCGACGCCCAATTCGGCGCTCGCAGTTATCGTGAACTTATCGTAGAAGATTCGGTCTTTGGCAACGCCCTTGGCAGCGAGTATCTCGAGTGACGCGTCGACCATGGGCGGTGGTCCGCACACGTACGCGTCGCAGTCCATAAGGTTGTTCTCGAGCCGTCCCACAACATCGGAGATGAAGCCGGTCTCGCCGTTCCATGGCTCCTCCGGCGCCGGCTCGGAAAGCGCGAAGACGCTGTGAAAAGCCGGCATGCGGGCAGCGAGCGCTTCGAGTTCTGCGAGATAGAACAGATCGCGCGCACTGCGCGCGCCGTAGTAAAACGTAACTTTGCGCTTGGGGTCGCGTTCGGCGACCGCATTGATCAGCGACCAAAGCGGCGCCATGCCCGCGCCGCCGCCAACCAGGATGAGGTCGCGATTCGACGACGACCGCAGCGTACAGGTGCCGTACGGACCTTTGACGTCGAGCGCGTCGCCCGCTTTGAGTTCGCCGTCGAGCAGACTCGAGAATCGGCCCTGCGGGTAGAGCTTGATGATAAATTCGAGTCGATCGCACGTCTCCGGCGTATTTGCCATTGAGAACGCGCGGTGCTCGGCGCAGCCCGGAATCTTGACGTCGACGTACTGGCCTGCCGCGAACGGCAGGCGTTCCGGCGAAACGAGCGTTACCTCGAGCCGCCGAATGTCGTGCGTGAGCGACTCGACCGCGACGACTTCGGTTTGAGCTTCGCGAATCGGATTCGACGCGCGTAACGATTCCTCGTCGAAGTTGACGAGTTCGATCGTCGCATCGCTATAGACGTGCGTCTTACACAACAGCACGTAGCCCTCTTCACGCTCGAAATCGGGCAACGCGAACGTCGAATATTTGCCCATGTCCGTCTCGCCGTCGAGCAGGAACGACTTACACGCCGAACACTGGCCCTCTTTGCAGCCGTGCATGAGCATAAGGCCTTGACGGAATGCCGCATCGAGAACCGTCTCCGATTCTTCGATTTCCATTTCGATGCCGACGGGTTCGAACGTCACGCGATGCGTCGCTGCCAAAATAAAGCCCCCGGGGCGCTACGCAGATGTAGCAACCGGCAGCGGCGGCCGACCCGCCGCTGCCGATGCACGTCGTTCTAGGCTAGGCCGATGCTTCGGCCGGCTTGCGGCCCGCGGGCCCGCCACGGCGATACTCCGCCATGTGCTTCTCGCGGTCTTCGGGGGTCATCTCGTTGAGCACCATGTTGGGGCTGCGGAACGGGATGCCTTTGAAGTGATCGACGGTCCAGAGTTTCTTGGGATCGTCGAGCTTGAGGTGGGGCTGCGGAATGAGCGTCTTGCCGTCGTTGCGGACGTAGCCGAGATCCTTTTGGATGTCGGAGACATCCCATCCATCGTACAAGGTCTCCCACTCGCGTTTGCCCGAGAGACGGCCCATCGAAGGCGTTTCGCGGCCTTCGTATTGGGGACGGAACGCCGTGGTGTCGGTCCAGGCGCACGTCTCGGAGCAGTACGTGCGTACCGTTCCGTCGATCTCTTCCATGACCGTATCCTCACGGATAAGGCACGGAACCATGCAGGTCCAGCAGCGGTGCGGATACACGTAGTCCGTGTCCGGGTCGAAGGCGATCGCCTTGTGCCCGTTGGGATACGCGAGCGCGCTGTAACGCTCCCACCACTTGCCGTACTTGTTGTACCAGCCCGGGTATTTCGCTTCGAACCATTCGAAGTCGACGTCCGTCATGGCGTCGATGCGCCAGTAATTGACGGGCCAACCCGTTGCGAAGAACTGGGCGACTTCGTGGACGTAGCCCTTCTCGGTAATACGTTTCCACGCTAATTCGACCAGGTCGTGCGGGATCACGAGTCCGTACTTCTCGAGCGGCACCAGATAGCTGCGATAGTAGTCATCGTAGATCCAGCGTCGCCACATCTCGGCGTAGCTCTCGCGATCCTTGCGGCGGTCCTTCGTACCGTACTCGATGAACGTTCCGATTGCTGCATCGACGACGCAGTGGTTGTTCCACCACGCGTAGCGCAGGTCGCGCTCAAGGAGTTGACGGTTGCGCTCGTCCGCGAGCGCCATGAGCAGGATCGAGTAACCGTTGCTGATGTGCCGCGATTCATCCGATTGCACGGAGTGGAACACGGTCGGCAGCAGGTAGTCACCATTCGCGGCCGCTTCGGACGGCATCGCGACGAACAGCGTGTTCGTGAAGGCCGTCTCGGCGACGATCGTCAGGTAGACGTTCGCAGCCGTGATCGCGTCGCCCGTGATGAATCCCTCACCGAACTGGCGGCCGATCGTTCCGCAATAGCTGTTCGAGAACGCTTTCTCGGTGATGTCGAAGCCGGCGGGATCGATGTAGTGGTTCATGTACAGCTTCTTGAGGTTCATCTGAATCGAGGAGTGACGTACTTCGTCGATCATCTGAACCGCGAGGCCGTTATGAACTTCCGGATTCGGTACCGCGCCGATCGAGAGCGGCATCGCACGCGCCGCCGAAATTTCGGGGAACGGGATGATGCTCAAGAAGAGCTTTTGCCATTCCATCCAGCGCTCTTGCACTTGGCGGAACATGTTGCCGCGGATCGCGCCGTCCATCGCGCCGTACACGCGATTGTCTTTCTCTTCTTCCATCGGGAAGTAAGAGCGCAAGACTTGTTTGAGCGGATCCTTCTTGGGTGCTTTCTCGAACGTGTAGTCGGTCTTGTACTTTTCGGCCGGCGTTGCGAACGTCGGCTCCCAAGAGAGTTCCTGGATCTTTTGATGAGCTTTCGTTAAGCTTTGTCGACTCATAAGTAGAGGGTGACCTCCTCTGGATTCGGCTGCGGCCGAATCTGTGGCGTTTGCGCCTTCGGCGCAAGCCGCGCTAGAATTGCGACTGCGGCCAGCCGCTGCGGTGAGCGAATCGGCCCCAGGCCGAACGCGACTACGCTGGGACTAGGATGCCTCGGCCCTGCAGTCGGCCGTGCTCGAGGTCGTCAACACTCTCGTTGAAGGCATCGAGCGGGTACGTCTTGGTATGGAGCTTGACTTTTCCGTCGGCAGTCAAGGTCATGAGTTCCGCCAAGTCGGTATACGTGCCGACCAGGTTGCCGACGAAATTGATCTCGGTGGAGATGATGTCGATGAACGGCACGTTCAGCGTCCCACCGTAACCGATGACGTAGTAGCTGCCGGCGCGCCGCAACATCGCGACACCGTCGGCGATCGCGCTGCCTTCACCGACGAAATCGATCACGGCTTCCGCACCGAATCCGTTCGTGAGTTCGCGAACCTTCTCGATTTGCGTACCGTCGGCGAGCACGGTGTGGTCCGCGCCCAGCGTCTTCGCGAGCGCGAGCGCTGCTTCGGAGCGATCGACGACGACGATGCTCGCGGGCGTCATCGCGCGCAGGCACTGCACGCCGATGTGTCCGAGGCCGCCGGCGCCGATCACGACGGCGGTCGTGCCGGGATGCAGGATCGCTGCCGCCTTCTTCACCGCATGGTACGCCGTGAGTCCCGCATCTGCGAGTGCCGCAATATCCTTGGGTTGCAGGCTCGGATCGAGCTTGACCACCGACCGCGCGGACGTTTTGAGGAACGTCGCAAAGCCGCCGTCCGTCGAGATGCCCGGAAAGGCCGAGGCTTCGCAGTGCATGTCGTCGCCGGCGCGGCACGCGCGGCAGAAGCCGCACGTCACGAGCGGATGGACGATGACCGTGTCACCGACGGCAACGTTCTCGACCGCGGATCCCACGGCGTGCACCCAACCCGCGTTTTCGTGGCCGAGCGTATAGGGGAGGGCGACGTTGCTCTTCTCCTTCCACTGGCCTTCGATGATGTGAATGTCGGTACGGCACAGACCCGCGCCACCGATCTTGACGATGACGTCGAAGGGATGCGCGATCTTTGGGTCGGCGATTTCTTCGACGATCGGCGCTTGCGCGTAGCGGTGCAGCCGGACGGCTTTCATACCGCCTCCTCCACACCGGGGTGCGCGGCCGCGAAACGCGCGCCCGGCATGCCCCACGTGCGGAAGAAATCGCCCGTCGTGCGGCACAGATCGACGTTGAGCGCATTGCCGGCCTCGATGAGGGAGGCGTTGATACGTCCCGCGCGCGCGACTGTGCGCGCCGTAGCGGCGGCGCCGTTCGCACCCACGAGCGGCGTCTGCGCATCGAGTTCTTCACCCGCAGCCCGCCGGCGCGCCATATCCGCGAGGAGCGCGGACCGGGCCGGGTCCGAAAGAAACGTCACGAATGCGCGCGCACCGCGCGCTTGCACGAAACGCACGGCGAGCGGGTCGGCCGCGAGATCCGCAACCAGCGCGCCGTCGGCGTCGAGCGCACCGACGTCGCCCAAACGGATGCGCAGGAGTTCCGCCCGCCGCAGTCCGCTACCGATGAGCGCGAGGAGCACGAAGCGCTCGAGCCCCGACGTGTTCGGGAAGGTCCGGTTCGTTGTGGTTCCGCTCGTTGTGGTTCCGCGCGCGAGGTTAGACCACGCGACCGCCACACCGTTGAACGTAAACCACAGCTTCGGCGCCATGACGAGTGCGGCGATCTGCTGCGGCGCGGCCGGCTCGAGCGCCTCGGCGAAACGGATCAGCGACGTTTGGGCCGCGCGCGGATCGCATCGGGCGCGTTCGAGCAGGCCTTCGAGATCTTCGTTCGCGGTCAGGGTCGCGAACCGGTCGAGCGCCGCGACCGTCGTGCGAATCCACGAGGGTTCGCGGCAGCGTTTCGCGAGCACGCTCGCCATGTGGCGTACGGAGGGCAATGCCAGCAACGCGGCTTCTCGCCGTCCGCGCAGCAGGGTATCGACGCTCCTCACGAGAGCACGCGCACGTTGACGAGATCGAAAATCTCGTCGCGCAGAAAGTGGTCTTCCAGTACGACCCGGCACGACTCCACGCCGTCGACTTTTTCGACGCGCTTGCGAATGTCTTGACCGATCTTCGTCGCGAACTTCGAGGGGCACAGCGGCGAGGTCAAGTGGTAATGCACCGTCACGTTGCCGCCGTCGACTTCGACGTCATCGAGAAGCCCGAGCTCCGCGATCGTGCGCCGAACCTCCGGATCCGGCGTCGAACCGGCGGCCTTTTTTACCCGCGCGAGATCGACGCTCATCGAGCGGCCATCTCCGGTTGCCGCGCGCGCTTGCGCTGCGAGAACTCGTCGTCGGCAATGATCTTGCGCTGCTTCTCGACGTCGAGATTGTAGAGCCGCGCGATGTTGCCGCCGATGATTTTGTGCTTGATCTCTTGCGTTAGATCGACGCCATACTCGGCTTTGATGTCTTCGGGCAACTCGAAGGCCATGAACTCGTCGAGTTGCCAGTGCGGATACCAGATGGGGAAGTCGGTGCCGTAAATGATGCGCTCGGGCCCGAGCCAGAACAGCAGGTTCGCCATGATCTCGGCAAAGTAGCGTGGCCGCTTGTGAATGAACGCGAGCGCGACTGCGAGAGAGCCGTAGATGTTCGGACAGCGCGCCGACATCCAGCAGAAGTCTTCCAAGCGCGGCAGACCGATATGATCGACGATGAAATTCAACTCAGGGTACAGCCAGGCCGGTTCGTCGAGGTCGCGCACGTCGAACTTCTCGAGGGTCAACGGCTCGACGGCCGGACCCTTGTGGAAATGCATGTTTTTGATGCCCAGTGCCAGGGCTTTCTCGTAGCACGGGAAGACGGCGGGGTCGTTCGCGCTCCAACCGCGCGATTCGCCGCGCCACTCGGCCGTATACCACTTGAACCCGCGCACGCCGCACTCTTCGACTTGGCGTTCGACTTCGTCGGCAGCATTGGGAATGCGCGGATCGACGCCGCCCAGATGGATGAGCCGGTCCGGCGCGCGCTTGACCATGCGCGCGTTGCTTTCGGCGGTTACGAAGCCTTCGTGATAGAAATCTTTGAGAACTTGGGTCGAAAGGATCGCCATATCGGCGTCGCCCTTGACGAACATCTCATCGAGATACCAATCTGGATCGACCTTGCGGAAAACGGTTTCATAATCCATCGTCCATTTCGGATCGGGCGGATTGAAACCGGTTTGGAACGCGTAAAACGTCTCGATGAACGCGTCGCCGAAGCGATTCTTGCAATTCTTTGCGCTGGCATCCCAGACTCCGGTATGTGCATCGAGAACGAACGCGCCATCTTTCATTCGATACCCTCACTCGATTGCCAAGCGGCAGCCGGAAGCGGCCGCGCCCGACGGATAGAGGTCCACCCTACCACCGCCACGGTGATGAAACGGTGAAAACGAGCACCGAGGGCGGTGAAAAATAGTGAAGATTCCTCACTTGGGAACTTTTCTGAAAAGGTGGAAGGCACTGGGGCCGCATAGTGCAGGGCTCCATGCAGGAGGGCGGTGGACATGACGAGCGCCCCCATCAAACACTCCTGGTCGATCGCCTCGCCTTCGGAGATCGAACGCACGGCGCGCAGCTTGATGGAACTTCGCGATCGGTTCTTAGCGGCGGATGTCCCCGACGCACAATCGGCCCGTCCGCTCATCGCGCGTTCGTGGGCGCGCTGCCGCGAGATGCACGTCGATGCGGCGCGCCGCTTCGCGCCGCTCGCCTTCACGCGCGATGCACAACTTGCGGATTTGCGGAACGCCAACGAGCCGCTGCTGCGCGCGGCGTTGCCGGTGATCGACCGCCTCGCGGAGCAACTGGCCGATTCCGGCTACGTGGTCGTCCTCGCCGACGCTCGCGGCTGCATCATGCACCTCGCCGGCGACCGCGACGTGCAGCGCCGCCTCGCGCGCATCGACTTCGTGCCGGGCGGCGATTGGAGCGAAGCCGCCGCCGGCACGAACGCGATCGGAACGGCGGTCGCCGACCGTCGCACGGTGCAGCTCATGGCCGCCGAACACTTCTGCGACGGCTGGACGAATTTGACGTGCACCGCCGCGCCGATCCGGGACCCCGTCTCGGGCCGGATCATCGGAATCCTCGACATCACGGGGGACTACCGTCTCATCCGCGCCCACCTCACGAACGTCCTCGGGCTCTGCGCGCTCGAGATCGTCGAACGGCTGCGCACGATGACGGGTACCGATCGGCGCCGGCTGCAGACTAATCCCCTTCGTCCGGTAACCGGTTCTCCGCAGCCGGCGACGAGCCCGGAAGGGGGAAGTTACAGCGATAGCGTTCTGCTCACGCTCGCCGGCGGGGCCGTGACGGCCAGCCTCGACGTCGACGTCACGTTACGCAGCGTGGCGGAACAGGCGGCGAGCCTCTTGCGCGCGCCATGCACGGCGGTCTGCCTCTTCAACCCGGGCGACGCGGTCCCGAGCCGCTTTTCACGGGTTTGGCTCAAAGTTTCGGCGGACATCCCGCGCACGGCGCTGCTGGATCTCTTGGAGACGTGCGACGCCGTCCCGTTGCTCCGCGAGCGCGGCGAGTCGATCATCGCCGACGACATCGAAACGCTTGGATCGTTCGGCGCGTCCACGACGATCCGCTCGATCGCGCTGCTGCCGCTGCCGACGCCGCGCGGCATCATCGGTTTCGTCGCGGCCGCGCGCCCGACGGTCTCCGTTTGGAATTTCGTCGATCTGCGGCGCGGCTTCGCGCTCATGTCGCAAGCCGCGACGGCGATGGAAAATGCCCTGCTTTTCGAATCGTTGCGCGAACACAATCGGCACGTCGAAGCAATCAACGCGGTGGCGCAACTTCTGGGCGCGCTGATCGAACCCGCGCGACACCTCGAAGACATCGTCCGCTCGATCGCGGGCGTCATGGGTTGCGAAGCGGGGACGCTCTATCTCGAGGGCGGGAAGCGGACCGACGCCTCCCCATTTGCGACGCAGGTGATGCGCTCGGGCAGCTCGCTCGTGCGGCGCGATCCGGCGAGCGACGTCGTTGCCGTACCGCTCAAAGACGGCGCCGCGACGGTCGGCGTGCTCGAATTGCGCACCCGCCGCGGGCGTTCGCTCGACGACGCGGACATCGCGACGCTGGAGGCCATCTCGCAGCAGCTCTCGATGTCGCTCAAAAACGCGCGACTCCAGCGCGACTCGCGCGAAGTCGATATTTTGCGGCGCTCGGACCGTCTCAAGAGTGAGTTCTTGGCGACGGTCTCGCACGATCTGCGCTCGCCGCTCACGGCGATCCGTGCTTCGATCGATGGACTCTTGGATCGGCCGATGCGGGTGCCCACGGCAGAGGACGGCTTCCTGCACACGATCGCAACCCAAGCCAACCGCTTGACGCGGCTCGTCGATCAGTTGCTCGACGTCTCGCAAATCGAAGCCGGCGGGCTGCGGCTCGATCGGGAGTGGAACGAACTGCCCGCACTCCTAGTCGATGCGGTCGACGGCATCGCGGCGCTCTACGGGTCGCAACGCATCGAACGCGCGGTACCATCCGATCCGCCGTTGCTCTTCGTCGACCAAGACCGATTCATTCAGGTGCTGTACAATCTGCTCGATAACGCGCGCAAGCACGCTCCGAGCGCCGCCCCTGTACGGATCGAGGCGAGCTGGACGGCGCAGACGATGACGATCGGCGTCGCCGACCGCGGCCCGGGGGTGAGCGCCCTCGAACGCGAGCACATCTTCAAGCGGTTTTACCGCGGTGAGGTCCCTAAGAACGAGCTGCAAAGCGTCGGCCTGGGTCTGGCGATTTGCCGCGGCATCGTCGAAGCGCACGGCGGCACGATCTGGATCGAAGACCGTCCCGGCGGCGGCAGCGTCTTTCGCTTCACGATTCCGCTCTTCGCCGGCCCCGCGCGGGATGCCGGAACATAAATATCCCCGCGCGGCCGCAGCCCGAACGCGAAGGTTCCAAGCCTGCCAAGCGCCAGCGCCGGCGCATCCTTCTGGTCGACGACGACAACGGCATCGTCGCCGCGGTCGCCCCCGCCCTCGAAGCACACGACTACGATATCGTCGTCGCGCGCAACGGCGTCGACGCGCTGCGCTGTTTCGCGCAACACGAACCGCACTTGGTGCTGCTCGATCTCATGATGCCGCGCATGGGTGGGCTCGACGTCTGCCGGAAGATCCGGCAAGAATCGTCGACGCCGATCATCGTGCTCAGCGTCAAAGGCGGCGAGGGCGACATCGTCCCGGCACTCGATCTAGGCGCGGACGACTATCTCGTCAAGCCGTTTCGCCTGGCCGAATTGCGCGCGCGCGTCTCCGCGGTGCTGCGCCGTGCCGACAAGGTTCAGTCCAAAAAAATCGTGTGCGGCGATCTCGAGATCGATACCGAGCAGCGCAACATCTCAGTCGCCGGCCGGGCGATTCCGCTCACCCCGATCGAGTACGCGCTCATCGCCGAACTCGGTGCGAATGCGGGTCGCGTTTTGACGACGCGGCTGCTGCTGCGCCGCGTGTGGGGCGAAGAGTACGGCGATGAGGGCGACTACGTCAAAGGCGTCATTCGCCGTTTACGCGTCAAGATCGAGCCCGATCCCGCGCACCCGCACTACATCATCACCGAGCCCCACGTCGGCTACCGTCTCGACGACAGTATTCGCTAAACTATCCTCTCGCACTCGAGCGCAATGATGGTCTTGGTTTAGCGAATACTTGGCGTTTGCGCCTTCGGCGCAAGCCGCAGCCTGCACTCGAGCGCAATGATGGTCTTGGTTTAGCGAATACTTGGCGTTTGCGCCTTCGGCGCAAGCCGCAGCCTGCACTCGAGCGCAATGATGGTCTTGGTTTAGCGAATACTTGGCGTTTGCGCCTTCGGCGCAAGCCGCGGCTTGCACTCGAGCGCAATGATGGTCTTGGTTTTAGCGAATACTTGACGTTTGCGGCTTCGCCGCAAGCCGCGGCTTGCTTTCGGACTCCGAGCTGGTTATTAGTGGAGTTTGATGAGGACCTTACCGTCGGCTGCGGCGGGGGCGGCGGGTTGTGGTAGCTGGTCGGCTGCTTCGTCTTGTGACGTGCGGCCGTTGCCGGGTTGGGTCGCGGTGCGCGCCGATGCGGCGTGGGCCTGCGCGAGCATGTCGTCGGTGATCTTGCCGGCGGCCCGTTTGGCTCGGAAATCGTCGATCGCCGCTTGCAGGGCGAGGCGCGAGCGCTCGGGGTAGTCGCGCTTCTTCTCCGGATAGCCGTCGAGCTGCGCTTCGATATCCGCATCCGTGATCGCGTAGGCTTCGTCGAGCGTCTTGCCGAGCGCAAGATCGACGACGAGACTGCACGTCGCCGTACCGAAGCCGCAACCGGTCGTAAAGTACGAGACGTCCTCGACGACGTCGCCCGGACCGACTTTGAGATAGTACGTGTACATGTCGCCGCAGGAGTCGCTGAAGTACTCGCCCGAGGCGTGCGGATTCTCCATCGTGCGGAAACCGGTTCGCTTTTCGACCAGGTCTTGAAACTTCGCAAAATTCACAGAACGATGGAACCCTTCTTTACGATAACGAGCGCTCGGCTTTGCGACCCGCCGCGACTTCGAACCGGCATGCGTCGCCGCCGGTTGCGATGGACTCGAGCTGAATCGCGTGGTCGGAGACGGTCTCGTGCAGGACGGTATGAATGATGGAACAGACCTCGGGATGTTCGCCGACGGTCTTTGCGTACGGGCAATTGTGCTCCCGGAGCTCGACGGCACCGGCCGCCGTCTCAATGACATCGGCCTCGACGCCTTTGCTCTGCAGCATCGCAGCGAGTTGCCCGGCGCGGCCTTTGACATCGGGCGCGGTCAGCTTTGCGCGGTACTTCTCGGCCTCGTGCTGGCCAAGACGACCCAGGACGGTCGCGAGCCCATCGCTCCCGAACGAGGCCTTGACTTCGCGCAGCACGGCGCCCAGCATTCGGTCGTAGCGCTGTGGGAAGAGCCCCTCGGCGCTCTCCGTCAACGAATATTCCAGGGTGGGCTTCGTCGGCCCGCGCCGGACAGAGCGTTCGACGACGTAACCGTCGCGCTCGAGCGTGACGAGCTGCTGCCGCACGGCGTTTGGCGAGAGCCCGAATTCACCGGCCAAATCCACGGCCGAAGCCGCGTGGCGGCGACGCAGCGCCGTCACGATCTTGCCGCGCGTGGTTTGAAAGAAGCGGGCGTCGTGCATGCTCGTTCCGACGTTACCATGAAAAGCGAAGATAGTCCATACTTTCCTTGACTTTCTAGGCGCCGCGTCCTACCATGGACCGGTATGAGCGAGCGCGGACTTCGAATTTGCGGCCTCCGGGCGACCGTTGAAGGCAATGAGATCCTCAAGGGGATCGACCTCGTGGTAGAGCCGGGCAAAGTCCACGCGCTGATGGGGCCTAACGGCAGCGGCAAATCGACGCTCGCCTTTTCCGCGGCGGGCCATCCGAGTTACGACGTCAGCGCCGGATCGATCGAACTGGATGGAATGGAACTCGTCGGCGTCGCGCCCGAGAAGCGAGCCAAGGCCGGACTCTTTTTGTCCTTTCAGTATCCCGCCGCGATACCCGGTGTGAGCGTTGCAAATTTCATTCGTACGGCACGACAAGCCGTTCATCCCGATGACCTGACGCCCGCGAAGTTTCGCAAAGCGATCTTCGAAAAGCTCGACGTGCTCGATATGGACCCGGCTTTTCTCGGTCGCTACGTCAACGACGGGTTCTCGGGCGGCGAGAAAAAGCGCCTCGAAATGCTGCAGCTGGCGATGCTCGCGCCCAAATACGCGATCCTGGACGAGACCGACTCCGGACTCGACGTCGACGCGCTGCGCGCGGTCGGCGAATCCGTCAACGCGATGCGCGCGAGTGACGAGGGTCGCGAGACGGGCTTTCTGATCATCACGCACTACCCGCGCATCTTGCAGTACATCACAGCCGACGTGGTGCACATCATGATCGACGGCCGGATCGTCAAGACCGGCGGCCCCGAACTCGCCCAGGTCATCGAGCGCGACGGCTACGATGCCGTCCGCGAAGAGGTCGCTGCGAGTGCCGGCGCCTAGGAGTTCGTCGGACTTGTCCGACGAACGACGACGGGCGGCTCGGCCGCAAGCCGAACGCGAGGGACTGCGCGAAGCGCAGTCCTCTAGCGGTTCGCTCTGCGCCGCGACCGCGTTCGCATTCGCGCCGGAGCGCGCCGTGCTCGAAGCCGCGATCGCCGCGCTCGCAGCCGACGATCGCAGCGGTAGCGCCGTCGCGGCCGACCTGCGACGCGACGCGTTCGCGCGCTATGACGACCTGCCGATTCCGGGCGCGCGCCCTGCCAAAAACTGGCGCTACGATTACGCGAAGCTGCCGTTCGCAGGGTTGACGTGGTCGTCGGGGCGGCTCGAGATTGCGAAGTTGCCCGAACGCGCACCGGCGGCGCGCGTCGACGACGATGTCTCGCCCGACAACCTTGCGACCGCGAACGCGGGCGGCCTCATCCACGTCGGTTCGACGGTGCTCGAGCCGCGGGTGCAGCCGAACCTCGATTCGCGCGTGACCTTGCTGCCGTTGGCAGATGCCGTGCGCGCGCACGGCGATCTCGTAAGTGACGTACTGCAGCGCGTCGTCGACTGGCGCACCGATCGCTTCGCCGCGCTCGCGACGGCCTTTCAAAATTGCGGCGCGTTCGTCTATGTCCCCGCCGACGTGCAGCTCGACGAGCCGATCGTGCTCGTCTTCGGCGAAGCGCCCGAGCCGGCGGCCGTCTTCCCGCACGTCGTCGTCATTTTGGGTGAGAATGCCCGTGCGACGGTCCTCGAGCGGCACATCGGCGAGGGCGAGCCGTTCGTCTGCGGCACCGTCGAAGCGCGCGTCGGTGCGGGCGCGCAGCTCGATTACGGCGTCGTGCAGCAGGCGGGCGAAGGCGCGCGCGTCTTGATGGTTCGCGGAGCCGTTTGCGAGCCCGACGCGACCGTGCGCTGGCATCTCGCCGAACTCGGCGGCGGCCTCGCGCGAACGGTCGTCGAGTCCAAGCTCGGTTCCGGCGGCGCACGCAGCGAGATCGATGCGCTCTTCTTCAACACCGGGATGCAGCACGTCGATCTCGCGACGTCCGTGCGCCACGAAGTCGGCCACACCACCTCGACGACCGTCGTGCGCAGCGCGGCGAACGACTACGGACAAGGCCGCTATCTCGGCAACATCGTCATTCTTCCGCACGCGCACGGCAGCGACGCAACGCTGCGCGACGATGCGCTGTTGCTCTCCAAGCACGCACACATCGATTCGATTCCGGCGCTCGAGATCGCAGCCAACGACGTCAAAGCGTTCCACGGTGCGACGGTCGGATCGATCGATGAGGAGCAACTCTTTTACGCGCAGAGCCGCGGCATCTCACGCAAAGACGCGGAGCGGATGATTGCGCTCGCCTTCTTCGAGCCGGCCCTCGCGCGGTTTCCGACCGAGGCGCTGCGCAACGAAGTACGCACGGCGCTCGACCAGAAAATCAACGAGGCAACGGAGACGACGGCATGATCGCAGCGCGCGACCTCCGCGCGGCAGCGATCGCGCGCGACTTTCCGCTGCTCGCGCAACCGACCTCGCGCGGCAAACGTCTGGTCTACCTCGATTCGGCCGCGAGCTCGCAAAAACCGCAAGCCGTCATCGATGCGCTGGTTCACTACTACACCCACGACAACGCGAACATCCACCGCGGCGTGTACGAACTCGCGCAGCGTGCGACCGACGCCTTCGAGGGTGCGCGCGCGAAAGTCGCGCGGTTCATCAATGCCGCAGAGCCCGCGGAGATCGTGTGGACGCGCAACACGACCGAGGCGATCAATCTCGTGAGCTTCACGTGGGGGCTCGAGAGTCTGCGGCCCGGCGACGTCATCCTCACCTCGCAGCTCGAGCACCACTCCAATCTCGTGCCATGGCAGCTCCTCGCCGCAAAGACCGGCGCCCTGCTGCGCTTCATCGAAGTCGACGGCGACGGCATGCACGTGCTCGATGATCTCGACGCGAAGTTGCAGGGCGCCCGTCTCGTCGCGCTCTCGCACGTGTCCAACACGCTTGGGACCATCGCGCCGCTGGCGACGATCGTACCGCAGGCGCACGCCGCCGGGGCGATCGTTCTGGTCGACGGCGCCCAATCCGTGCCTCACTTCGCGGTCGACATGCAGGCGCTCGACGTCGACTTCTTCGCCGCGAGCGGCCACAAGATGTGCGGGCCGACAGGCATCGGTTTTCTATATGGCAAGCGCGCGCTTTTGGAGGCGATGCCGCCCTTCCTCACCGGCGGCGACATGATCCGGGAAGTCGGTTACGAGCACACGTCGTTCAACGAACTGCCGTGGAAGTTCGAGGCGGGAACGAGCAATATCGCGGACGCGATCGCTCTGGGCGCTGCGGTCGACTATCTCTCGGACATCGGCATGGCTTGGATCGCCGAGCACGAGCGGGCGCTTACCGCATATGCGCTCGAGCGGCTGCAGCCCTTCGCCGCGCGCGGCCTCGCAATCTACGGACCCAAAGCGATCGAAGATCGCTCGGGCGTCATCTCCTTCAACTTCGCCGACATCCACGCCCACGATCTCGCCTCGATCCTCGATACGGAAGGCGTTTGCGTGCGCGCTGGGCACCACTGCACGATGCCGCTCATGGAAAAGATGGGCTGGCCTGCAACCGCCCGCGCATCGTTCTATCTCTACAATACGGAAGACGACGTCGATGCGCTGGTGCTCGGCCTCGAGCGCGCCGCGGACGTTTTCAAGATCGCGTAACGAGACCGCATGGACGATTTTTACAAAGAGTACATCCTCGATCACTACCGCAACCCGCGCAACTTCGGCACGCTCGAGGCGCCCGATGCATCGTTCGAGGATCTCAACCCGCTGTGCGGCGACCGCATCCGCTTCGAATTGCAAGTCGGCGACGATGGCCGAGTGACCGACGTGCGCTTCTCCGGCAAAGGCTGCGCGATCAGTCAGGCATCGGCGTCGATGTTGACCGAGACGCTCAAGGGCGAACGACTCGAAGATATCGCCAGGCTCCCGCAAGAACGCGTGCTCGAGAACGTCGGCATCGGCATCAGTCCCGCGCGCATGAAGTGCGCGATGCTCGGTCTCAAGGTCGTCAAGAGTGCAGCGCTCGGATCGATCGCGCAGTGGCCCGACGAGGAGTCGAGCGTCGAGGGTTCGCGATCGATCTAGCCACCGTCGCGGATGCGGCCTGGCGAGTCGCCGGTGCAATCGTCTTGGAAACGCTCGCATTCGTCGTTTGGAACGTCGGCACGCGTTCGCCGCTGGCGGTCCTTCGCGCCATGCGCACTGCGGCGAACCGCCCGCGCGCGCTCGCGACGGGCGCCGTCGCCGCGCTCGTGGGCCTGATCTTCATCGCAGCCGCGACCGTGCTGCTGCTCCCCGCCATCGCCGACCTCGAAGCCGACTTCGTCCCAACCGAACTCGGCACGCTCCTAGTCGCCCTCGCCCTAGAACTCCTCATCGGCAACGACCTCCGCAGCCTCACCTCGTCTTAAATTAAAGAGGCATATGCGAAAGAGGCATGTGCGACATCGCAGGGAGCTCAGATTTGGCGCGTGGTTAGGAGCCTAGGCGCGAAGTGTGCGCATGCACACGAGCTCCGTAGCGACGACACCACGCGCCAAATCTGAGCTTCCCTAGGTCTGCTTGTGGCCTTCGATGCAGATGTTTTGTATATCGTTGGCTTGCATCGTGAACCACCGGTAGCTGCCGTGATCGCGAGCCTCGAGGTAGACGTGGCGGTACGTCGATCCGGTGGGGGCGGGCGGAATCGCGAGCGCGCGCACGCGCACGTAGCCATCGCGTTCGCCGAACCGGGCGGCCGTCTGGGGGAGCCGTAGCACTTGATCGTTCCAGTAGGCGATCACGCCATCGCCGCTGCGCACGGCGGTCGTGATCTCGCTTTGCGTCGGGCGGTCGTCGCCGACCGCGTCGTTCATCGAGGTCAGAACGCTGCGGATGCTCGTGATGCGCGCCTCACGCGGACGGCAATGCGCGTCGTCGCGAACCGGATCCGCGATGCCGGGCACGTGCGGCGCGCATGCCGCGAGCGAGAGCGCCGCAGCGCCGGCAACGAGCCCGTGCCGAAGCCGGGCGATCAATGCTGGCGTTTCACCGTCGAAGGCGGCGTCAGCGGCGCGGGCGACGCTTGCGACGCCGGAGGGGCCGCGGGTGGCCCGAGCTGTGGCAGCGGCGTCGGCGTTGCGAGCGGCCCGATCGCCGGCGCGACGCCTGCGCCCCCGACGACGTGCGGCGTAACGACGATGTACAGATTGGTCTGCGAGTGCGAGGTGTTGACGTGCCGGAAGAAGACGCCGATCAGCGGGATATCGCCGATGAAAGGCAGCTTCGTGAGGTTGCGGATCTCGTTGTCTTGGAGCAAGCCGCCGATGACGAACGAATCGCCGTCCCGCACCGTCGCGATCGTGCTCGCCGTGCGCTGACTGATCTGCGGTGCGCCGTTCACGATACTTGTGACGCTCGACACTTCGGAATAGATGTGCGATGTCACGAAGCCGTCGGAGCTGACGCGTGGCTGTATTTGCAGGTTGACGCCGACATTGACGTAGTTGACCTGCTGCGCGCTGCCCACGTTTTGAACCGCGATGTTCGTGAAGATCGGAATCGCGTCGCCGGTCAGGATCGAGGCCTGCTGCCCGCTCTGTGCGAGGATGCGGGGCTTCGCGATCACGCGGCCGTTGCCCGAACTGATCTGCGCGTAGAGCGCCGCTTGCAGGAACGCACTCGAAGAAGCCATCTGCTGCGTTCCGATCGTCAAGCCACCCGAACTGGTGGTTCCCGTACCGCCCGTGGTCCCGCGCTCGGCGTTGACGATGATGCCGCTGCCATCGGGCGAGAGGTCGAACCCGACGTTGCGTGCGGCGTTGTCGCTGAGCTCGACAATCTGCGTCTCGAGGATCACGCTCTGCACGGGAATGTCGAGCTTGTCGATAATAGCCTTGAGCCCGGCGATGACGTCGGGCGTGCCGCTGAGGATGATGGCATTGAGCCTGCGGTCGATCGCGATGTTATCATTGACGCGCTGCGCGACGCCTTGACCCTGGCCGAGCGGGCCGCCGCCGAAGGTTTGCGGCGTCTGCGGCTGCGAAAATCCGCCGCTGACGCCGCCGAAGCTGCCGTTGAGCGAAGACGTGCCGATGTTGGTCTGGATCGGCGTGAATGTATCGTTGGTCGCGATGTTCGAACCCGCGACGAGTACGCCCGCGATCTCGCTGACGTCGGCGTACTTGAGGGGGATGACGTCGGTCTCCGGCCCCAGACCCCCAACCGCCGGCGCAGCGGGCGGCGCGCCGAGCGGGTTCGTCAGCGCACCCGCGGGCGGAGCCGCGATATCGAGTATGACCGAGTTCCCCGCCGCCCGTACGCGTACGCCCGTGGGTGCGCTCAGGTGCAGCGCGACGCTGCTCGACGTGCCGGTCGTGCTGATCGAAGCGCTCACCAGCGGCCCGGCACCGGCGACGGTGGGCGGCGCTTGCGGCCCGAGTATTGCTCCGTCGAAGATCACGGCCGTCTCGGTCGTGCCGGCGCCGACCACGTGGTACGCCGGAACGCCGCCGCTGAACGAAACCGTGACTTGCGCGCCGCCGCTCGTGTTTGCGTCGACGCGCACGGCGCCGAGCGTCGTCGCCGCCAGCAGCCGAGACGGAAGCGAAAGCAAGACAAGCGTCGCCGTCACTATGACGACGAACGCCCGCATGAACGACGGACGCATAGACCCGGTGTATCCTTCCGCGGTAAGTGGAACCTTTCGCAGTACCGCAGCCACCTCTTTCACAGACTCGCAGAATGGAAGTACGGGCGTGCTCATCGGCTTTGGAAGGACAAGCTGCCCCGTCGAGAAACGGCAAAATCTTTCACGTTAGAGGAGAACCGGGTGAAGTTCGAAGCAGTCCATGCGACGCGCGGGCGCTTTATCGCCGGCGGTCTTGCGGCATCCGCCGCGACGTTTTCAAGCATCAACGTGATCGCGGCACCGACGAAGACGCTCGTCGTCGGCCTCGACGTTCCGCAGACCGGTCCCTATTCGGATCAGGGCCAAGACCAGCTAAAGGCCTACCGGCTGGCGATCGAAGAGATCAACGCCCACGGCGGCGTGATGGGGATGAAGGTTCAAGAGTCCGTCGGCGACGACCAGACCAAGGCGCCCGTCGCCGTCGAGAACGCGCGCCGCATGATCGAGCGGGACGGCGCCGTGATGGTCACCGGCGGTTCGAGCACGGCCACGGCGATCGCCGTCTCGGGTCTCTGTCAGGAAAAGAAGACGATCTTCATGGCGACCTTGACGCACGGTGACGAGACGACCGACGTCAATTGCCATTACCACACGTTCCGCCGCTACAACAACGCCCACATGTCGGCGCAGGCGATGGCGAAAACGCTGCTCACGAAGTACGGGACGGGACGCTGGTTCCACATCACCGCGGACTACTCGTGGGGCCATAGCGTTTACGACAATCTGACCGCAGTCGTCGAACCCAAGGGCGCAAAAACCATCAAGAACGTGCTGTTGCCGCTGGGGACGACCGATTTCAGTTCTGCGCTCAGCCAAGCGCAGGCCGCCAAGCCCGACGTGCTCGTGATCACCGAGTTCGGCAAGGACATGGTCAACTGCCTCAATCAGTCGGCGGGCTTCGGTCTAACGAAGTCGGCCAAGATTCTCTGCCCGCTCGTCGACGAGTACATGGCCAAAGGCGCGGGCGATAACTTCGATAACGTCGTCTCAACGGCACCGTTCTATTGGAAGTACCACGCAGCAAAATACCCCGAAGCAAAAAAATTCGTCGAGGCATTTACGAAGAAATACGGCACGCCTCCGAGCAACGGGGCCGAGTGTGCGTACATCGACATGTACCAGTGGAAGGGCGGTATCGAGCGGGCCGGGTCGCTCGATCCGGCCAAGTTCATCGCAAAAATGGAAAACTACCACTGGAGCGGCACGAAGGGCCCCGAGTACTGGCGCGCGTTCGACCATCAAGGGATCAATACGGTCCTCGTCCTGGAAGGCATCCCGCGCGCACAGCGCGAGACTGCGTTCGATTTCGCAAAGGTCCTCGAAGTGCACGACGGCGACACCGTCGCCATCCCGCAATCCGCATCGAAGTGCAAGATCGAGACGGCATCAGTATTCGCTGAACGATCACATCGCGCTTGAGGGCGAGGTTGCTTTTGGTTCAGCGAATACTTGGCGTTTCGGACTCCGCCGGGACGGCGGAGTCCGAAGCCGCGGCCGACGAACGGTGGCGATGCTGCCCAGATAGATAAAGGGGTTCGGTATCGACGTTATCCTTGCGCAGTTGCCGGGGCAGTTGCTGGACGGGTTTATTCGCGGCCTCGTCTACGTCGCGATCGCGCTCGGGCTTACGATCGTGTTCGGCATGTTGCGGCTGGTCAATTTCGCGCACGGTGCGTTCTATGCGATCGGCGCGTATGTCGGGCTCGTGGTCGCGCAGCAGTATGGCATCGTCGCCGGACTGGTCGCCGCCCCGGTCGCCGTCGCGCTCTTCGCCGTTGTTTTCGATCGCGTTCTGCTGCAACGCTTCTATGACAAGGCTCCGACGTCGCAGATTCTCGTCACGTTCGGGGTCGCGATCGTCGTCGAAGAGTCGTTGCGCTTGATCTTCGGGGGCACGACTCGGACCTTCCCCGTACCGGCTGCTTTAGCGACGTCGCTCAACCTGGGCTTCACGCAGTATCCCGCGTACCGCCTCGCGCTTGCACTCGGAATCGTCGTCCTCGTGCTGCTGGTATGGCTCTTCATCGAGCGCACGAACTACGGACTGATCGTTCGCGCCGGCATCCGCGATCGAACGATGGTGCAGCTGCTCGGGGGCAACGTCAAGCTCGCATCGACGGTCATCTTTGCGCTCGGTGCGGCGCTCGCCGGGCTCGTCGGCGCGGCCGCAAGCCCCATCTACAGCGTCGATCCGGGCACCGGCTTCTCGTTTCTCGTGCCGTCTTTCGTCGTCGTCATCATTGGCGGCCTCGGCAGCTTCTGGGGCGCGGTCATCGGCGGATTGCTCGTCGGCGAACTGCAGAGCGTTACGACACTCGTCTTTCCCGCGGCCAGCGACGTGGTCATCTACGTCGCCATGGCGCTCGTGCTCATTATCCGTCCATCGGGCCTGCTCGGCGAGAGCGAGGTCATCCGCGGATGAAGGAGCTGCGCTTCTGGGGCCTCACGACGCTCGGACTCGTGCTCTTTCCGTTCGTCATTCATCCCTTCGGTGGTTATGCGGGCCTCGCGACGCAGATCTTGATCGTGGGCATCGCCGCGATCGGTTTCAACATCCTGCTCGGCTACGCGGGCTTGCTCTCGTACGGTCAGGCCGCGTTCTACGGCGTCGGCTCGTACGTCGCGCTGCTGACGGTGTCGAAGTTCTTTCCGGACCATCCGAACTTCTGGCTCGCGCTGGCGCTGGCCGTAGCCTTCGTGACGCTGATGGCGCTCGTCATCGGAACGCTCGTCGTCCGGCTGTACGGGATCTATTTCGCGCTCTTGACGCTGGCATTCGCGCAGATGTTCTTTTTCATCGTCTTCAAGTGGCGCGATCTTACACAGGGCGACGATGGGCTGCAAGGCATCACCGCGCCGCCGCTGGGACTCGGGGTTACGTCGCTCGACCTCTCCACGAGTTTTCCGCCGGTCAATTTGGGACCGTTCGGAAATCTTAGCGACGTTCACTACTGGTACGTGTTCGCCGCAGTCGTGACGTTGCTCGTGCTCGGCTTCACGCGCGCGCTCGTGCGCTCGCAGTTCGGTGAAACGCTTGCGGCGATTCGCGAGAACGAAGAGCGCAGCACCTTCATCGGTTTCGACCCCGCGCGCTATAAGCTCGCCGCGTTCGTCATCGCGGGCGCGCTCGCCGGACTGTCGGGGGCGCTGCGCGGACTCTACGAAACCTCGACCTCACCCGACGCGCTCACCGTGGAGACCAGCGGCAACTTCGTGATCTATACCGTCGTCGGCGGCGTCGGCACGCTCTTCGGTCCGCTCGCCGGCACCGGCATCATCATGTTTCTGCAAAACGTCATCAGCGCGAAAACCGACGCGTGGCGCCTGCTCGAGGGGCTGCTCTTCGTCGCGGTCATCGTGTTCTTACCCGGCGGCGTGCTCGGGTCGCTACGGCGTAAGCGGTCGCGCACGATCTTAGCCGATTCGCTACGGACCGGTCCGACGGGCGATGCGAGCCGGCCCGCTTCGCAACAAGCGACGCCCGCGCCGTGACCGAGCCGATCCTGCGCACGACGGGTCTGAGCAAATGCTTCGGCCACTTCGATGCGAACAGCGACATCGACTTCAGCGTCCAAGAAGGCGAGTTGCGGGCGGTGATCGGCCCCAACGGTGCGGGAAAAACGACGTTTTTCAATGTGCTCTCCGGCCTCGTCGCGCCGACGGGCGGCGATATTTACTTCAAAGGCAGTCGCATCACAGCGCTCGCGGGGCCGCGCCGCGTCGAGCGCGGAATTGCCAAAGCGTTCCAAACGGCGAACGTCTATCCCGATGAGACGGTCGTGCAGAATTGCCGGCTCGCGGCGCTCGCACGCGTCCAAGGGACGTTCCGGCTCGAACTCTTCCGTCCATCGACGCGGCTCGCAGAGATCGACGAGATCGCTGACGAGGCGCTCGAGCTCACCGATCTGCAGACGTTGGCGCATGCCCCCGCGGGGGATCTGTCGCACGGCGATAAGAAGCGGCTCGACATCGCGATCGCGCTCGCGACGAAGCCGCAGATCCTGCTGCTGGACGAACCGGTCGCGGGCATGTCGCTCGACGAAATGCGCAAGACGGACCACCTCATCCGCGGCCTTGCCAAACGCATGACGGTGCTGCTGATCGAACACGACATGGATATGATCATGGGCATTTCCGATTCGATCACCGTGCTGCATCAAGGCAAGATTCTGGCCGAGGGAACACCCGCTGCGGTTCGCGCGAACGCGCGCGTGCAAGAAGCGTACCTCGGCGGCCACGCAGAGATCGAAACGTGACGATTGCGACGACGGCAACCGACACGCTCTTGCGCGTCGCTGCGATCGACACGTATTATGGCGACAGTCATATTCTCAAAGCCTTGAGTTTGGAGATCCGTCGCGGCGAGACCGTCGCGCTGCTGGGCCGCAACGGTGCCGGCAAGACGACGACGCTCAAGAGCATCGTCGGCTGGGTGCCGCCGCGCCGGGGCACCATCCTCTTCGCGGGCGACGACATCACCGGCCACGAGATGATGGCGAACGCGCGTAAGGGGATATCACTCGTCCCCGAAGAGCGCCGCATCTTCACGAACCTCACCGTCGCCGAAAATATCAAACTCGCAGCGGTGACGGCGCGGCGCAAGGGCTGGTCGCTGCACGACGTCTATGCGCGCTTTCCGCGTCTGAGAGAACGCGCGGCAAACCGGGGCGACGAAATATCCGGCGGTGAGAAGCAGATGCTCGCGATCGCCCGCGCGCTCGTGCAAGACGCGCGGCTGTTGCTCCTGGACGAGCCGACCGAAGGCCTCGCGCCGCTCATCGTGCGCGAAGTCGAGGCGATCGTGCGTGAGATCAAAGCGAACGGCATGACGATACTGCTGGTCGAACAGAACTTCTACTCGGCGCTTGCGGTCGCCGACCGCTGCTACATCCTAGACCAAGGCACGGTCAAGTTCGAAGGCACGCCGGCGGAACTGCGCGACAACGCCGAGGTCGTAAGCCGCTACCTGCACGTCTGAGCCGGCCCAGGCCGCCCAGTGAAATTGCGGGGCGCCATCTTCCGGAGGCCTGAAAAAACGCTCGGCCGAAAAGTCTTACATGATCGTAAGGAGTAAGGCAAAAATTACCTCCAAAGGTCAGTTGACGGTTCCGATAGCCGTGCGCAGAACGCTCGGAGTCGGTCCCGGCGATACGCTGATGTTCGAGGTTACAACCGACGGTGTCCGCGTCGCGCGAGATCACGAACCTGGAGCGTTCACGAAATGGGCGGGCCGCTTCCGGGTTGGGCGAGGAGAGAGCGGGGAGGAAATCAACCGCCGAATTCGGGAGCTGCGCGGCCACGGCGACGCGTGAGTTTGGCCATCGATACGAACGTCATCGTCTACGCGGTGAGCGGCGCAGCGGATTTCGCGCTGCGCGCCACGCGCGCGCTCGAGGATGCGGCGAAGGCGAGGCATTCTCATCCTCTCGGGCGCGGTATACGCGGAATTACTCGCTCTCGCGAAATGGAGCAACATCGATCTCGACGCCTTCGTGCTCGAGACCAGACTCAGAGTCGACTGGAACCTACCACAGGAAATATGGACTGAAGCCGGCCTTGCCTTTGGCAGATATGCTCGGCGGCGTCTCCGTCAAAAGAGTGGCGCGCCGCGGAAGATCCTGGCCGATTTCATTATCGGCGCACATGCGCGCGCCGTCGGAGGCTTACTCACCGCGGATATGACGTTTTATCGAACCAATTTTCCCGAGCTGGTCATCGTCGAATTATGATGTAGCTTCCATCCGCTGGGCGAGCACGCCATGGGCACATGCGCCTACTCTTCCAGGGTCGTGATGTCGCCGAGATCGACGCCGGTCTCTTGGGCTTTGAGGAGGCGGCGCATGATCTTGCCGCTGCGCGTTTTTGGCAGCTTGCTCACGAACTCGATCTCCGAGGGCGTGCCGATCGGGCCGAGATGATACCGCACGTGCTCGACGAGCGCGGTCCGTAGCGCGTCGCTCGGTTCGTTGCCGGCGCGCAGGAGCACGAAGGCTTTGATCGCCTCGCCTTTGATTGCGTCGGGCTTGCCGATCACGGCGGCCTCGCCGCACGCTTGGTGCGAAACGAGTGCGCTCTCGACGTCGGCGGTCGCAATGCGGTGTCCGGCGACGCTGAGCACGTCGTCCGCGCGGCCCAGAACCGTGATGAAGCCTGCGTCGTCGATCGTCGCCACGTCGCCCGCGGTATAACAATCCGGTACGGTGTTGAAGTATTTCGCGTAGCGCCCGGGATCGCCCCAGACGCCGCTAAACATATGGGGCCACGGGTTGCGGATCACGAGCAGACCGCCCGAACCGCGCGCAACGGTCGCGCCATCGGCTCCCGTCACGTCGAAGTCGATCGGTCCCAAAGCCTTACCGCTGCGATCCGGCCGGATCGCGCTCGTCGGCAAGAAGCCCATCATCATCGCGCCCGTCTCGGTCTGCCACCACTGATTGCAGACCGCCGCACGTCCCGCGCCGAGCGTCTCGAAGAGGAAGCGCCACGCTTCGGGATTGAGCGGCTCGCCCGCGCAGAAGATCGCCTGCAGCGACGAGATGTCGTAGCGCGCCGGCAGTTCCGCGCCGAAACGCATCAACATCCGCGCGAGCGTCGGTGCCGTGTACAGTTTGGTAACGCGGTGCGACGCGACGATCTCGTAGACCGCGGAGGGCGTGGGATAATCGGGCGAACCCTCGCGGATGATGGACATGCAGCGATTGGCGAGTGCGCCGTACACGATGAGCGTATGGCCGACGATCCACCCGATGTCGCTCGTGCACCAATACGCGTCGTCCGGGCCGACGTCCGTCGTGTGCGCGAACATCGCGCTCGCGCCGGCCAAATAGCCGCCATGCGACATGACGACGCCCTTGGGAACACCGGTCGTTCCGCTCGTGTAGAGAATGAAGAGCGGATCGTTCGCTTCGACGATCGCGGGCTCGCACGTCTCCGGCCGACCCACGACGTACGCAGCGTAGTCGCGTTCGCGCGTCCCGAGCTTATCGCTCGCACCACCCCGTCGCCACGTTACGATACGTCGAACCGCGGCGACGTCGCGGACCGCGTCGGCCACGATCGTTGCGAGATCGATCGTCTTGCCGCGGCGATAGGTTACGTCGGCACCGATGACGACCTCGGCACCCGCATCGACGATCCGGTCGCGCAGTGCCGTCGCGCCCAGACCCGCATAGACGACGCTGTGGACCGCGCCGATGCGCGCGCAGGCGAGCATCGCGACGATGCCTTCGAGCGAGAGCGGCATGTAAATGCAAACGCGGTCGCCCGGCTCCACGCCGTCGGCACGCAGCGCATTGCCAAGCCGGCAGACCGCGGCAAGCAACTCGGCGTAGCTCGTCCGCGCCTCGAAGCCATCCTCGCGCAGATACAGGTACGCCGCCGCATCGGGCGCGGTTGCGACGTGACGATCCAGACACGACACGGTAGCATTGAGGCGGCCGCCGCCGTACCAGCGCGCGTTTCCGAGGCCGCCTTCGAGCGTGGTCGCCGGCGGCGTCTCCCACGCGAGGCGCTCCCCGCACCTCTGCCAAAATGCGACCGGGTCTCGCGCCAGCTGCGCGTTCCAAGCATCTTGATCGGCAATGGACGCCCACGTCCGCACCGACTTTGGCGCCGCGACGACTTCGCCCGTAACGAGCAAATTCTCGATTGGTCTCTCAGCGCTCACGCAAGCCTCGTTCCGGGGAGGTTCACTTTCCGATGGAATGCTGCACGATGACGGCGGCGCCCGTCTCGTTCCGGCGCACCGTGTACTGGCCGTAGTACGTTCCGTCGGGCGTTTGCAAATCGACGTTCACCGTCGCCGCGTCGCCCGCGCCATGCGCGACGATGCGGCCAATCTTCGTATGCGCGTCAACGATGCCCGCTTCGGTGAGCTGCACGCTGCGATCGCCGGGCGATCCGCCCAGCGCCGCGTACGCCGAGTCTTGATCGCCGCGAGAAACCGCAGCGAGATATTGCCGGACGACGGCTGCCGCGAGCTGCGCGAAATCGCGGGATGCGTCGGCGGTCGCGCTCGCGACGGGGACCGTTGTCGCTTTGATCGCCGGGGCAACGTGCGGCGTTCGCGTCCCCAATGGTGTTGCCGACGGCGCTTCTTCCGTCGCGATCGGAGCCGCCGTCGCGCGCGGCGTCGCTTTCGCGACGTGCGTCGCAGCGGCCGCCTTGGGCTTGGGTATCGGCGTTGCGCTCGCTTCGAAGGTCGGTTCCGCGCTTGCCGATGCGACGCTCGAAGCCGCCGCCTCGGGTGACGCCGAAGTCGTTGCTTGCGGCGTCGCGCTGCTCGTCGCTTGCGCTGCGGGCGACTCCGTCGCGGCGACGGTCGGTGCCTGCGTGGGTCCCTCGGTCGGTTCAGGCGTCGGTTTCTCCGTCGGCGCCGGCGTCACGCGCTGACTCGGCAGCGATTGCACGGGTGTCGGCGTCGCGAACGCAACGCCACCGTTATTACGCCGTCCAGCGATCGAGAGACCGGCGCCGATGACGAAGCCGAGCACGATGACGCCGAGCAGCAGCGGAACCAGTGGTATTCCGCCACCATCGCTCGGCGGTGGACGCCGCGAACGGCGCGGTGGATCTGAACGCATCGGCGGTTCGCATTCGAGCGCGGGATGCGCGCAGCCTCGCCGCGAAACGACGCGCGGTGATCCGGTTACCCGTTCCGATCGATATCGGTACCGTCGCGACCACGGCGAGCAGCGTGTTTGCGCTAGCCACGCCGTTGCGCATCGATCGCCTGCTCGTGCTAGCCGTCAACGAAGCACTCGGCTTACGCGCGCCGCAGGATAAACGAGAACGGAGCATACGCACCGCGCTCGACGGTTTGCGAGACGGAAAATTCGTCATCGACGTCGACGGGCGGATCTACGAGCGCGGCGACGACGTGGTGCTCTGCGCCGGCACCGTCACGCTGCGCTTCTTCTCAAAAGAGACCCGCTGGCGCCGCCTCCCCGCGCGTTAACAGTCTTCGCTGCACTATTTTATCGCCCGCGAGGGCGAGGCTGCGCCAGGTGCAGCGAAGCCATGGCGTTTGGCGCTTCGCGCCAAGCCGCTTAATCTTATTGGCTTCGCGCGCGGCGCTCGCGTAGCACGAGTTCACCGTACAATGCGTTGGGCCACGCGAAGTCGTCGCGCGTGAACGCTTCGGGCCAATCCGGATTGAACGACTCGTGCAGCCGGTGGTCGCCTACGTCGGAGGCTGCGATGTAGGTCATCACGCGTTTGATCTCGCTCGAATCGCTCGACGTCAACGCCTGGACGACGAGTGAGAGCGGCCACACGTAGTTGCGCGGCGTATGCGGGCTGCCGATGCCGCTCGCGAACTTGCCATGAAAATAATACGGGTTGCGATCGGAAAGGATGAAACGCCGGGTCGAGCGGTAGACGGGATCGTTTTGCGGGAGATAGCCGAAATACGGGATCGAGAGCAGCGACGGGATGTTCGCGTCATCCATCAGATTGGAGTGACCGTAGCCGTCGACTTCGTAGGCGTACATCTTGCCGAAGCCGGGCAGCGAGAGCTTCGCGTACTGTTCGATCCCCGCTTGAACTTCCGTCGCGAGTCCCCATGCGTTTGCGGCATCGTGACCGTTGCGATATACCTCGTTCTCGATGGCCGAAAGCCGTTGCAGAACGACGACCGCAAACATGTTGACCGGAACGTTATACTGATATCGGGCCGGATCGTCGGAGGGCCGGAAGCCCGTCCAGATCATTCCCGTGTACCGTACCCAGCTGCCTTTGCCGCCGTTGGCGAGGTCCGGGTGGCGATAATGCGAACGGCGATCGTGGTGCTGTTCGTCGCGCAAGACCCCGAGCACGCGCTCGAATGCGCGATTGACCTCCGGCGTGAAGATCGAACGGTCGCCCGTGGCACGATAATACTTGTCCGCGAACCAGATCGGGTAGAGCAGCGAATCAACTTCGAATTTGCGCTCGACGACCTTGTAATCCGACGAGAAGGCATTGGCGTACGGGTCGATGAGAATATACTTCGCTTCGCGCGCGACCACGCCGCGCAGCGCCCCCGCCACCCTTTCGTCGTCCGCCGCTTGGCCGATGTAGGGCTCCATGACGGCGCTTGCATCCCGCAGCCACTCGGCCTGGATATCGCCCGTCGAAACGTACGTCGTTCCGTCGCGTTGCGGAATGGCGTGCCGGTTGAGCGCTTCATCGAACGCCGTCAAGTAGATCTTCTCGAGCTTTCCGGAGAGCGGCGGAGTTTGGGCCCCGCGTGCACCGGTAATATCGACAAGTACGATGACCACGGCAAGTGCGCACGCGAGTGCGCGGATGACGGACATGGACGCTCCCTAACATCGGCGCGCTCGGACGCGGTTCCTCGAGACTACCGCACGCCACTTGCCCAACACTACGCAGAAAGCCTAACGTTTCCCGTATAATGCTGGTCGCGCCGCTTACGGTGACGGTCCTGTCTCTGGCTCTGGCCGGGACGTCCGTCACGGCCGCCTCCGCCGATCAGGCGTACACCGTGACGGGAAGCGACGACTTTTCTATCGGTCCCGGCGACATCACGAGCGAGGTGGCGTATCGTGGTGTCGAGACGCTTCATGTCAGTAAGCGCGGGCGCGTCACGCGCTACAGCGTACACGTGGTGTACACGCGCAGCGATGCGGGCGCGCAAAGCGAAGCGACGGCCGATTACGTCGCGGACGTTTCCGCATCCGGCGAGATGCTCGATTCGGCGGACAAAGATCCCGACTATCTCACGGTACTCAATCAGCCCTTTGCGGCCCAGCTCGATCCGCAAACCTTGGCGGACCTGCATCGTCTCGACGGCCAACTGCCGTTCGACTTCCCGTCGCCCTTCACCGGTTCGTCGCTGCACGGCTATCTCGAGCACGTTGCGAGTGCGCCCGTTGACAAACGGCGCTCCACGGGGGTGCGCTTCGAAGCCGCGGGCACCATGCACGGCCGGCTGCCCGACCGCCGCAGTTTGACGCTCGAGGGCACGATCGCCATGCGCGGCACCGCGTTCTACGATACCAAAACCGCACTGCTGCTCGCGCTCGATACGACCGTGACCATCGCCGGAAATGTCTCCAACCGCACGAGCAAAGATCCGGTGCGGATCGTCTACAGCCGCAGCCTGCGGGCCGGGGTCGCGAGCCCGGTCGGGCGGCGCGACAGAGACGGTAAGGGGTCCCGCGACCCGATCGTAGAAGCGCCGAGACTCCCACTCTTTTAGAGTGTTGCGTGGTGCAACACTCGCGCTCGGCTTAGTGCCGATCCGCCCGTGGTCGCTTGTCGGGCGGAGCCCGACCAATCTCCTAGGAGTATCGCGTGGTCTCTCAACCGAGGGCCGCCGAGCGCAAACCGGCCGCACCGCCGGTTCCGCCCCGGTCCGCGGAGCTGCCGTCAACCGAACGCTTCGAGCGGATCGTCGACGATTATCAGCGCCGTCTCTATGGCTTCGCCCTGCGGATGACCGGCAATCGTGAAGATGCCGAGGAAATCGTCCAGGATGCCTTCGTGCGCGCCTTTCGCGCGCTCGGCAAAATGAACGACCAGCAACGTTCGGAGCTGCGACTGCAACCGTGGCTCTACACGATTACGTTAAACGTAACGAGGAACCGGCTACGGTCCAAGCGGCCGACGAACGTTGCGCTCGATGCCCTCGCCGACCCCGATGCGTTACTCAACAATACGCAAGAGGGTCCCGAGCAACCCGAGCAGATCATCGAACGCGGAACGGATTTGGCGCTCGTCGAGCAAGCGTTATTGCAATTGCCCATGCATTTGCGTGCCGCAGCGACGCTTCGGTTCATCGAGGGCCGCAGTCACCCCGAAATTGCGGAGATCCTGGGGCAGCCGATCGGGACGGTCAAATCGCACGTGCATCGTGCCGTGCGAATTCTACGGCGAATCCTCGGTCCGCAGGTCGGACGGATCGCGCCCTCCGGAGAGACATCAGATGCGGTGTAGTGACGTCGAAGCACTCTGGGACGAGATGCGCGAGGACGCGGAACCTCGGAACAAGAGTGTGGTCACGCATCTGCGCAGCTGCCACGACTGCCAGGAAGTCTACGAAGAGTTCGAGGGCGTCGCCTACTGTCTGACATGCTTGCCGCTCGTAGAGCCCTCGCCGACCCTCGTGCCGCGGATCATCGATCACATCCGTTCGCTGCGCAACCATTACCGCGCGACGATTGCCGACGCGTTCGCGCGCGTCGCGTCGCCAGCCGGAGAGCTGTTGATCGCCTGGCGCGATTCGGGAATCACCTTCGTGGGTTTCGACCGCGGCCAAGACGATGAGGCGGTGCGCCCGCAGATCGAGCGCCGTTTGAGCCGTCCGGTGCGCGCCGCCGAGCCGCCCGCCTGGGTGCGCGATGCCGTCGAGCACTTCTTTGCAACGTGGCAAGTCGATATGCAGCGCGTCGATATCTCGAATTTGAGCGCGTTCGAGCAAGCGGCGCTGCGCAAAGCGGCGCAGATTCCGCCGGGGGAAGTGCGCTCTTACGGTTGGATTGCTCGCGAGATCGGGCATCCACACGCCGCGCGGGCCGTCGGACAAGCCATGGCTCGCAATCCCGTCGCGCTCTTCTTCCCATGTCACCGCGTGGTCGATGCGAGCGGCGCACTTCACAATTACGGCTACGGAGTCGAGATGAAGGCGCGGCTGTTGCAAATGGAAGGCTACCGCAAGGGCTGACCCGCTTCCGGAAGACAGGAGTCGTTCTCCCTTTGGGGTATATGCCGATTCATAACACGTCCGCGGCTCCTTCATAGACAGACCAGTGAAGGCTAACAGACGGATAAAGGGAGGTGATCATCGTTAGTTCACAAGGTAATCAACGAAGTATCCATACGATGATTGGAGGTGCGCAGACTTAGTCTGCGCCGTTAAGCACCCTACGTCCGCCGGCCGCGAGCCGGCTTTTTTTTGCTCCAAGCCGGCCAGCCGCGGGAAGGCGCGGCGTATGCGACGACGATAACGTCAAGCATGGCCTCGTAGCCTCGCTCGCGAAGCTTAGGTCTCGAACGAGTAGCGGCGCGGCGTAGAAATGAACCCATTCGCCCGCTATGATTTGCAATGAGGTTCTCGCGCTGAACACCACACCGATGCCGTCCGGCTTCTTATGCGTGCCCGCCACGCCGGCGCCGGGTCACCGCTACACGGAGGCGAACCGATGACGGACGATCCGCGGATCGCCGCTCTGCCCGACATTCATGGGCACGCGAAAGGCGAGCACAAGCCCTACGCCGAGGAGCGGCCGATTCCGTATACGGCCCGGATGTTGTTTCTGTGGTTTTTTCACGCCTGCCGGCGCGGCTCGCCGCGCTTCCTCATGGTCGCCGACCACATCAACTACCTCACCTTCGAGGATCCCGCGGCGGTCAACCTCGTGCGCCGCGCGCTCAAATTGGCGCAGGCCGGGGACCTCTACGGCGCAGCCGAGACGGCAGGCGTCGAACTCCACCACGCGGCGGCGGTCTCCGAAGGGCTGCGCCGCGGGATGCGCTACTCGATCGGGGCGGAGGTCGACAACGACCCGCGCAGCCGGCCCGACGCACAAAATATCGTCGACGCGATGCGACCCGACGGCATGGTGCGTTCGGTGCACTTCCTATCGATCACGCACCCGCAACACGGCGAAAATTGGATGTGGGCGTTCGACAACCCGGAGTTCAGAGAGCTCTACGACGTCGTCGGGGTCGAACAAACGTGGGAGCTGTACGTCGCGACCTTGCTCGAAGCGATCGATAAGCTGCCGGGCAACATCGTCGGGCACTTCTACGTTCCGGCGAAGTTCGGGCACTGGCCGGCCGACGAAGCGCTCGAGCGCTACGAGGATCGCCTGATCGACGCCTGCGCCGAGCGTGGTATGGCGATCGAAGTGAACTCACGTTATTTCTACAAGTATTTCTCGGGCGACGAGGCTCAGCGCGAAAAGTATCGGGCCGTCAACGTTCGCCTGCTGCGCAAGGCCAAGGCGCGCGGGGTCATGGTCGCCGTCGGGTCCGACGCGCACAGCCCGCGCGACCAAGGTGGCGCATTCGATATGGTCCTCGGGCTGCTCGATGAGGCCGAGATCAACGAAATCGCGTTCCCCATCAACGGCCGCCTCGCGCGCGTGGCGCTGCGGGCGACGGAGGAGATTCTCCGGCAAGCCGGCGGCTCCGTTGAGGCCACGCCCGTAGCGCCGCCCGAACTCGCACCCGGCGGCGAGCGCGAACTCGCCGGTGCGCCGAACCAAGACGCCCCGGCCGTCCCTTCCGCGGCAGCCGGCCGCACCGAATCGCCCGAGCCCGCCGGCGCCCGTCGCAAACGGCCTTCGCGCGCAAAGCCGAAGCCGGCCATGCCGTCCCTGTCGCCGGTCGAGCCATCGCAGGCCGGCGCGCCGGCCCACAACGGCGCAGCGACGCTACCCGAGGTGCGCGCCGACCAACCGTCCGCGCCGCCGCCGGCCACACGCGCGCGCTCCGTCCGGTCGAAGGCGACACGCGTCACGGAACCGACCGAGCGCGCAAAGAAAACGCCCGCAAAAAGCCCACCTAAGCGCGCCGAGGCGCCGGCAAAAGGAACGCGCTCCGTTTCCAAGGCGCCGACGGCGACCAAGAAAGCGAAGCCCTCGGCACGGGTTCGGCGCGTTGCGAAGCCCGCGGCAAAGAAGGCCGCTCCGGCCCGACGCCCGAGCGCGCGGCCGGCCGCCAAGAAAAGTACGGCGAAAAAAACCGCGCCCGCGCGCAAGGTGGCCGCAAAGCGTGCGGTTTCGGTCCGGCGCCCGGCGGCCAAAAAGACGGCGGCGAAGAAGCCGTTGAAAAAGAGCGCAACAAAAAAGATCGTCGCGAAGCGAAAAACGAAGTCGCGCCGTTAGGTGAGCGGCTTGCGCACAGGTCTCGCACGCGTCGTCGCGTGCGTGTTGCTCGCCGGCTGCACCAAGGTCGGAACCGGCAGCGAATCGACCGGCGCGCGCCACCCATGGACGAAGCCCGGCATCCTGCGCATCGGCGTCCAGTCCGAGCCGAACACGCTCAACCCGTTGCTCGCGGGAAACACGACGGAGTCGATGATCAACCGGTTGATGTTCGACGGGCTCGTCTCGGTCGACGCCGAGGGCAGGCACGACGTGCCGATTCTCGCGCAGGTCGTGCCGACGCTCGAAAACGGCGGAATCAGCCGGGACGGCTTGACGATCACCTACCATCTGCGCAAGAACGCACAGTGGCAAGACGGCGTCCCGCTCACAAGCAAGGACGTGAAGTTCACATGGAGCGCGATCCTGAGTCCCAACAACAACGTGATCACGCACACGGGCTACGAACTCGTGCGTTCCGTCGACACGCCCGATCCCTACACGGTCGTCTTTCACATGAAGCAGAAGTTTTCGCCGGCGGTCGATACGATCTTCGGCGAAAGCGATAGTCCCTATGAGATCCTGCCCGAACACATCCTGGGCAAACTGCACGACATCAATAGCGTGCCTTTCAACTCTGCGCCCGTCGGGAGCGGTCCGTTCACGTTCAAACAATGGGTGCACGGCGACCATCTGACGCTCGTCGCGAATCCCCATTACTTCTTGGGCGCGCCGAAGCTCAAAGCGATCGTCATCAAGATGATCCCCGACGAAAACACGGAGCTCAACCAGCTTCGCACCCACGATCTCGACTGGCAGTTCCAGGGTTCGGCCAATCAGTACCAGCAGCTCCAGACGATCCGCGACCTGCGCATCGTGCTCAAAGCGCACAATCAATACGAACGCATCGAGATGAACAATAAACATCCGCCGCTCGACGACGTCCGCGTGCGCCGCGCAATCGCGTATGCGGTCGATTCGCAGAAGCTCGTTCACGACCTGACCTTCGGCTCGGCGACCGTTGCCGATCAAGACCTACCGCCCTTCATGTGGGCGCACTATCCGGGCGTGACGCGCTATCCGCACGATCCCGCTCTGGCGAGAACGCTGCTCGCACAAGCCGGCTGGACGCCGGGCCGCGACGGCATCCTCCGGCGCAACGGCCGCCGGCTCGTGCTCACGATGGTCACCAACAACACGAACGTCACGCGGCGGGCCGCCGTCATTCAGGTGCAGGCGATGCTGCACCAAGTCGGGATCGCGACCGACGTGAAGTACTATCTCGGGCAGCTCTTATTCGCGTCGGTCGGTCAAGGTGGCATCCTGCAAAACGGGAAGTTCGACTTGTCTTGGAACGGTTGGGTCGCCGGCATCGATCCCGATCAGTCCTCGCTCTTCCAATGTGGCGCACGGCCCCCCAAGGGCAATAACACAACCTTTTACTGCAATCCGCAAATGGACGCGGCCCAACAACTTGCGCTTACGAGCTACGACCGGCCGGCGCGCACCAAAGCCTACGCAACGATCGAGACGCTTCTCTCGCGCGACGAACCGCAAATCCCCGTCTGGTGGCCCCGTCAAATCCAGGCGGTCAATCCCGATTTCAAAAACTTCACGCCCAACCCCGTGACGGAGTCTTGGAACGCGTATACATGGGACATTTAGAGCCGGAAGGCTCGCGGCTCGGCCGCATACCCGAGATCAGGTGGCTCGTGAACACCATTATGGAGCGGGCACTGACGCGCGGCGAGGTGCTCCTGGCCGGCGGCCGGCGCAGCGACTACTACATCGACAAGTTCCGCCTCTTCTCCGATCCCGCGATCCTGCGGCGCATCGCGCGGCTCTTTGCACCCATCGTCTCGGAGATCAATCCGCACCTCATCGCGGGCACCGAACTCGGCGGCGTCATTCTCGCTACGGCCGTGTCGCAGATGGCCAACATCCCGATGATCGTCGTGCGCAAAGCGCCCAAAGCCTACGGCGCCTTCGCGGACGAATACGTCGAGGGTCCGTACGTCGAAGGTCAGCGGGTGCTGCTCCTCGAGGACGTCGTCAGCAACGGCCGAGAAGTCATGGCGGCGAAGGCGCGGCTCGAAGAGCTCAACCTCCACGTAACAGTGTACGCGGTCATCAATCGCGGCCTCGCCCCCGTAAAGTCGCTCGTGCAATTCTCGCTCCCCCGCGGCGAAGCAAAAACCGAAAACTAAAAACTAGACCGAGGTTACGCCGAGTATAGCGCTTGCAAATAGCGTCGAGCCTAGGTGCGATAAGGGTTCGGCGCTTTTTTTGGTGCAAAAACGTAGTGACTAATATATTGACATAGATGACGATCGCTTGTTATAATTCATTTACTTTATGGGACGCGTAAAGAGATCGAACGCTGTCCACGTGGTGACCACCACACGGCGCGTTGACGACCGGGTCT